>JGI12316J15310_10000026_pt20 | contig 267301 bp, 198 predicted proteins | sample MarCyaLeptolynsp_FD_15310 | JGI IMG/M metagenome (IMG submission 15310)
TGGGCACGCATCAGGGGGCGATCAGCCACGAGCATCTGGATTACTACCTCGACGAATTCGTATTCCGCTTCAACCGCCGCAGCTCACGCAGCCGCGGGAAGCTGTTCTACCGCCTTGTCCAGCAGGCCGTCGCGGCCGAGCCCACGCCGTACCGCTCGATCGTGGCCGATTGGGACGCCGAACCGGACTAACGCCGACCACAAGATGTTGGGGCTACCTGAGTCAAGTGGATACCCCACTTCGAGTTTCTTAAGTGTGTCGTGACGATCCCGATTCTCCAGGCCGTAGATCGGCGGAAGCGCGTTCTCCCTGAGCTTGTTCTTGAAGACCTGCTTGAGAGCCTCTCGATCGGCGGCGATCCACGATTCCATGCATACCACCATCAGAAGCGCCTGCTCGTCAGTAGCGCCATCAGGCTTTTCCCATCCGTCGCGCTGCTTGAGGTGATCCCAAGTTCGCTCATGGTCCTTGACCGGATCTTCGCTGTCGACTAGCAGAGCCACGTAGTCGGCAAGGTTCTGCGTGTGAGCTGTCTTGAAGTCATCGAACGTTGCACCGCGCCCACCACATGGGACCAACCGCGGCATTCTCTGTGGCTCGGAAAAGCCGCACTTCTGGAGCAGCTTCGAGAAGCCCTCCCTGCACCGGGCCTTTAGTTCTTTGGAATCCCCGCCACCCTCGATATAGACCTTCGAACTCACCAGCGGGTGCCTCCAATCTCTCCCCGAATCCAGAGCTCGCCCAACCGGTACTTCTCGAGCCAAGCGCTGAGTCGGTTTCGATCAAGTCGTTGGACCGCAGTCTTCCCCCCGATCTTTTCGAAGACCATGACGGCTTCTGGGCTGTCGGTCATGGCGTCGATCAGGATATCGGAGTGAGTTGTGACGATCACCTGCGTCCTCTCAGCGGCCTCGCGCAAGAGGTCCGCCACCTTGGGCAAAAGGTCGGGATGCAGGCCAAGCTCAGGCTCCTCAATACAGAGCACCGGCGGGGGCTCGGGATCGCAAAGTAGAGCCAAGAGGCCAAGAAAGCGCAGCGTACCATCAGAGAGGCGGGTGGCCGGTAGGACGAAATCGCCCTCTGTCAGGAATACCTCCACGGTTCCGCCCTTGACGCTTACATCGAAATCGTCAAGTCCCTCATAGAGGTCCCGTAAATGGCCAAGGATGGCCCTTTTCGCCGCCGGGACTCCGCGGAGCTGATTGAGAAAAAGTCCCAAGTTCGAGAAGTCCTCTTCCAAGCGGTCCGATCGAAGATCGGCGGGCTGTGGCCCGCGGAGAGTGCTTGGGCGGCCGAAATTCCATCTGTTATAGATCCGAATGCCTTCGTAGATATTAGAAAGATAGCTCAGCTCGGGATACTGGAGGGGGTCTTTGAATTGAGACAGGATTGATTCATCAAATGCTACATCTTGTCGCTGCAAGTGTCGATTGGTGCCTTCCTTGACGTTGAGAAAGGGGTTGCCGCGCTGATACTGATAGAAGAAGTACGGCTTTGCCTCGCCTGGTTTGGGCTCACTGAACTGGATGCCTTCATCTAGTAGCTCGAACCGCGCCCCCGACTCGTGGAACTCCACGAAGTGTCGCAACGGCTTTTGGCCAGCCTGGTTTTCGACTACGACTTGGACTGCAGCTGCATCGCATCCCGGCCCTTTCCAAATCCAGTCAGCAACGGGGGACGACCGAAGCGGGCCCGTCAACTTGACCGGAGCCGCGCTCATCAATCTGATCGCGTCGATGAGGTTGGACTTGCCTGACCCGTTGGGGCCGATCATCACGTTGAGTGACTGGAGTTCGATAGGGGGCGTCCCGGGAGCGAAGGAAAGGAAGCCGTCAAGCTGAAGCTCGCGAATCACTCGTGGCATCGTTACGTCCGATTGTAGCCCAGCCGATCTACCAGGACCTCTTCCTTCGGGCGCAGTCAACACTCGGCCGGGAAGATCAGGAGCACCCAGCAAGATTCGTCGGCCGAGGTAAGCGTCACCGCGAACGGCCGGCTTGGATCACCTGCATCAGTTCATCGAGCAGGGCCCTCTTGCGGTCGGGGAAGTCGTTCACCAAATTCCGCCGTTCACCCGGATCCTCCGACAACAGGTAGAGCTGCATCGGCCCGTCCGCGCCCGGCTGCAGGATCTCCCCCCGCGGCTGCGAAAAGCCGCCCGACCCGGAACCCAAGATCAGCTTCCAGTCGCCTTTGCGGATCGCGAACAAACCCTGGTGGCTGTGGTGGACGGCCTGCTTTCTGGCGTATTCGCCCGGCCGATCCGACAGCAGCAACGACGCCATCGAAAAGCTGTCTTCGCCGGCGTCGTCGGGCAACTCGCGCCCCAGGAGTTCCGCCACGGTGGCAAAGACGTCGGTCAGCACCACGGTCTCGTCACTGGTCGAGCCGGCGGGCACGCGTCCATCCCAGCGGACGACGAGCGGCACGCGGTGACCGGCCTCCCAGGCGTCGGCCTTCAGGCCACGCCAGGGCGCGTTGGGGACGTGGCTGTAGAGTTCGGTCACCGTGTTCGTCATGCCGAAGTTGCCGATGCCGCTGCGCGCCGGCGAGCCGTTATCGGACGAGAAAATCACGATCGTGTTTTCCATCAACCCCTGCTGTTCGAGCGTTTGGACCACGCGCTCCAGAATGGCGTCCATCTGGTGCACCCAGTCGCCGTACGGACCCGCGTCACTGCGCCCCACATACGGATAGCTGGGCACGATCGGCGTGTGCGGCCCCAGCAGGGGCATGTAGAGGAAGAACGGCTTTTCCGGCTCGGCTGCGCGCTCTTCGAGCCATTCGATCGCCCGCGCCGTGATGGTGGGCTGCGCCGCAAAAAGATCCCAGCCGGGGATCATCGGGCCCAGCCGCTGTCCCTTGCCGGCGGGCATGCGGTCGGACGGGTCGCCGATCACGCGGTCGTTCTCGATGAAGGCGTAGGGCGGAAAGTTCGGCACGTCGTCGCCGAAGTAGTAGTCGAACCCTCGCGTGATGGGTCCGCCGCGCACTGGACGCGTGAAATCCACCCGCAGCCCCGTCGCTTCCTGCTGCGCGGCGGGGACGTTGACCGCTTCCAGTTCGCCCGAGAGGTAGCCGCCGCCCTTCAGCGGCCAGTCCCAGCCCAGGTGCCACTTGCCGATGCAGGCGGTGGCGTAACCCTCGTCCTGGAGCATCTTGCCGAGCGTCAGGCGGTCTTCGCTGATGAGCGGCCCGCCCCAACTGTTGACGATGCCCACGGGCAGCCGCGAGCGCCACGGGTAGCGGCCGGTGAGCAGTCCGTAGCGCGAAGGCGTGCAGACCGACGACGCCGTATGCGCATCGGTGAAGCGCATGCCCTTTGCCGCGAGCGCGTCGATGGCCGGCGTGGGGACGCGGGATCGCGGGTTGTTGACCCGCGGGTCGCCGTAGCCCATGTCGTCGGCGAAGACGATCACGATGTTCGGCGGCCGCTGTTGCGCCCACGCGCCGGAGACGAGCAGAGCGAAGAGAACGAGCAGACGAGCGATCATGGCTGGAACCGAAGGCCCAGTATAGGCTTCCGCCGCTCCGGACGGCCGGACGCTGCTATCATTTGACGCGCCATGCAGTCGCTCCGCACCGTCGCTCTATTCGCGCTGGCCGTCCTGATCGCGGGATGCGGCGGAAGCGAGCCCGAAACTCCGCCGGCCGGCCCACAACCCAAAAACATTCGCATCGAACGCCTTCTCGACGCCCCGATCCTCACCCCGGAAACCGATCCCAGCATCGGAACCAACATCCAGGGCCCGTCGATGATTCGCGTCCCCGACTGGATCGAAAACCCGCTGGGGCGCTACTACCTCTACTTCGCCGACCACAAAGGCTCCTACATCCGCCTGGCCTACGCCGACGACGTGCTCGGCCCGTGGAAGGTCCACGCGCCGGGCAGCCTGCAAATCGCCAAATCGCACTTCCCGTCCGAGCCGCCGCCGATCCCCAGCGAGGAAGCGGTCAACGAATTCGCCGCCAAGCGCGCCGCGGACCAGGGTTCGGCGACGCTGCCGCACTCGGCGGCCAAGGAGGCGACCGCGCCCCACATCGCCTCGCCGGACGTGCACGTGGACGACGCCAACCAGCGCATCATCATGTACTTCCACGGACTGGCCGCCTTTGGCACGCAGCTGACGCGCGTGGCGCTGTCGTCGGACGGCATCGACTTCCAGGCCCGTGAGGAAACCCTCGGCCGCACCTACTTGCGCACCTTCCAGCACGAAGGCATGACCTACGGCATCGCCATGCCTGGGCAGGTCTACCGCTCCGCCGACGGCCTCTCGAACTTCGAGGAAGGGCCGCGGTTGTTCAACCCCAACATGCGCCATTGCGCCCTGCTGAAGCGCGGCGACATGCTCTACGTCTTTTGGACGCAGGTCGGCGACGCCCCCGAAAGCATCCTGCTGAGCACGATCGATCTGTCCAAACCCTGGATGGAGTGGGAGGAGACCGAGCCGGTCGAGGTCCTGCGCCCCGAAAAGGACTGGGAGGGCGCGAATCAGCCGATCGAGCCCTCGATCCGCAGCGTCGCCTACGGCCCGGTCAACCAACTGCGCGATCCGGCCATCTACGAAGAGGACGGCCGCATCTTCCTGCTCTATGCCGTCGCAGGCGAGGCGGGCGTCGCCATCGCGGAAGTGTTTTTAGAGGACTAGCGGCTGCTAAGCTGGGGCCGCTGATGTCAAAAAACTTCAAAGCCGAGCTCGTCGGCTGCCTCGGAAAGCCAGTCGCCGAAAACCCCACCGGCGTGATGCAAGAGGCGGCCTTCCGCGCAGCCGGCCTGGACTGGCGCTACCTCACCATCGAAGTCGGCCCGGAAGATTTGGCCAACGCCATCCGCGGCGTACGCGCCTTTGGGATGCGGGGTCTGAACCTGACCATTCCGCACAAAGTCGCCGTGATTGAATACCTCGATGAGCTCAGCGAGGCCGCCCGCATCATCGGCGCGGTCAACACGGTTGTTCGCAAGGGAGACCGGCTGCTGGGCGACAACACCGACGGCAAAGGCTTTCTGCGCGGCATCCGGCAGGATTCGGGAGTCGATCCGTCGGGCAAGCAGGTGACTCTGCTCGGCGCGGGCGGCGCGGCGCGAGCTGTGGCGGCGGAGTTTCTGCTGGCGGGCGCGGGTGAAGTGGTCGTGGTGAACCGGACTCGCGAGCGCGGCGAAGCGATGGTCGAAGACCTGCGGCGCTCCGCCGGCGGCGCCATCCGCTTCGAGCCGTGGAGCGGGACCTACGCAGTCCCTGCCGAGACCGACATCCTGGTCAACGCCACCTCGATCGGCCTGTTCCCCGACGTCGACGCCGCCCCGGATGTCGACTTGAGCGCGGCCCGCTGTCTGGTGGCGGACGCCGTCTTCAACCCGCCCGAGACCCGGCTGCTGGCGATGGCGCGCGAGCGCGGTCTGCCGACGCTGGACGGGCTGTCAATGCTGGTTTATCAGGGAGTGATCGGCTTCCAGCTCTGGACGGGGCAGGATCCGGACGAAGCGGTGATGAAGTGGGCCCTGGCCGAAGCGCTCGACGTCGGCTAGCGTTCCCGGGCGGCATGCGCGACACTCATCAAATTCACGCCATGAGAATCGCCATCCTCGCCGCCCTGTTCTCCTCGCTCGCTCTGGCGCAGTCCGCCGCCGACCTCGCCGCCGGGCGCGCCCAGTTTGAAGCCCGTTGCGGCGGCTGCCACGGCGGCGACGGCAAGGGCGGCGCGCGCGCCCCTGACATTGTCACGCCCGGGCTGGCCCAGCAGCGCGACGCCGAGGAAATCGCCGAGCTCGTGCGCGAGGGTCTGCCCGACCGTGGCATGCCCGGATTCGACGTCCCCGAGCCCCAGATGGGACAGCTGGTGGCGTTTTACCTCTCGCTCACCGCCCCGGCCATCCAGACGCCTCCGGCCGGCGGTGACGCCGGCGTCGCCGAGGGCGAGCGGCTGTTCTTCTCCTCCGGCTGCGCCAACTGCCACGTACGGTCGTCGCAGGCGCGCGTCGTCGGCCCGGACCTGGCCTCGATCGGCAAGGAGCGCACCCGCGGCGAGATCGTAGCCTCGCTCGCAGACCCTTCGGCCAAGATCGAACGGGGCTACCAAGTGGTCGACGTCACCATGAAGGGCGGCGAAGAGTTCAAGGCCTTCGCGCGCAACCACTCGCAGTTCGATCTGCAGTTACAGACCTTCGACGGCAAATTCCGCTTCCTTTCCATGGACGACGTGGCGAGCGTGGAGTGGCAAGAGTCGTCGCTGATGGGGTCGAAGCTCGACGCCGAGAAGGTCGAGGCGCTGGCCGACTTTCTGAGCCGTCAGGACGGCAAGACCGGCCGGCTCGCTCGCGAGCGCACCGGCGACGCCCCCGGGTCGCTGACGTTTGAAAAGATTCTCGAGCCCGAGACCGGCGAATGGCCCACCTACAACGGCGACATCCGCGGCAACCGCCACACCGCGCTCGACCAGATCACGCCGGAGAATGTGAAGAGCCTGCGCCCGGCCTGGGTTTTTCCGGTCCTGGGCGCGCCGCGCGATCTGGAGGCGACGCCGCTGGTGGCCGACGGTGTCATGTACATCACCACGCTCAACACCGTCATCGCCATCGACGCCGAGCACGGACGCGAAATCTGGCGCTGGCGACGCCCCCCAACGGAGAACGTGATGGGCGACGCGCGCAGCGGCGCCAACCGCGGCGTCGGTCTCGCCGGCGACAAGGTTTTCTTCGTGACCGATGACGCGCACATGCTGGCGCTGGACCGGCTGACCGGCCGCGAGCTGTGGGAGACCGAGATGGCCGACCACCTCGAGCACTACGGCGGCACGCTGGCGCCGCTGGTGGTGAAAGATATGGTGATCGGCGGCGTCGGCGGCGGCGACGAAGGCATCCGCGGCTTTCTGGCGGCCTACGACGTGAACACGGGCGAGGAGCGCTGGCGCTTCTGGACCGTTCCCCTGCCGGGCGAGCCGCTCAGCGAAACCTGGGTCGGCTCCGTGCTGCCCCACGGCTGCGGCGGCACGTGGCTGACCGGCACATACGACGACGAGCTCAACACGCTCTACTGGCCGGTCGGCAACCCCTGCCCGGACATGAACGGCAACGAGCGCCAGGGCGACAACCTGTACTCCGACTCCATGCTGGCTCTCGATGTCGATACCGGCCAGCTGAAGTGGTACTTCCAATACACCCCGCACGATGAGTTCGACTGGGACGCCAACCAGACCCCGATCCTGATCGATCGCGAGTGGGAAGGCGAGCAGCGCAAGCTGCTGTTGCACGCCAACCGCAACGGCTTCTTCTACGTGCTCGACCGCGTGACGGGCAAAATGCTGCGCGCCGAGCCGTTCGTCGAGAAGCTGACCTGGGCGAGCCATATCGACGAGAACGGCCGTCCGGTGCTGGTGGAGAACAAGCGTCCAACCTACGGCGGCAACATCGTCTGTCCCGGCCTGGCGGGCGCAGCCAACTGGCCTTCACCGGCCTACGATCCGGCCACGGGGCTGTTTTTGGTGCAAGCCACCGAGTACTGCCAGATCTACAACAAGCGCGACGAGGATTGGGAGCAGGGCAAGGCGTTCTTTGGCGGCTCCGCCAAGAACGTGCCGGGCGAGAAGAAGGAGCGGTACCTGCGGGCGATCAACCTGGAGACGGGATCGGTGGAGTGGGACGTCTACCAGGGCGACGGCGGCTGGCGGACCTGGGGCGGCGTACTGTCGACCGCGACGGGGCTGACGTTTTACGGCGACGATTCCGGCGCGTTCGCCGCGGTGCGCACCAGCAACGGCGCGAAGCTGTGGCACTTCCACATGAACGCCATGTGGCGCGCCTCGCCGATGACGTACCAGATCGGCGGCAAGCAGTACATTGGGGTGTCGGCGAGCCGGGGCGTGGTGGCGTTCGCATTGCCGTAGCCGTGGAGCGGGCCTCCCGGCCTGCCACCTTGGCCTCCCGGCCAAGGTCCGCGGCGGCCAAGGTCCGCGGCGGCCAGGAGGCCGCCGTTGCAAGCCAGGAGGCTTGCTCCACCAGCCAGCCCCCCTACCGCCCGAATGAAATCCGAAAGCCGCCACCGGTCGACCGGCCCGCAACACCCGGCGTCAGCGGCGAAACCGTGCCGCCGCCGGGGTTGATCGTCGTCACGCCGCCTCCGCCATTCCCGCCGCCGTTATCGTCGCCGCCCTGGGCCACCAGGATCGCCACCACCGCGCCGGCCGCGATCGCTCCCGCGATCAGCCCGATGCTCGTCGCCGACAGTCCGCCGCCCACGTTGGTCTGCCCGATGACCGCCGTCGCCGTCTGACCCTGATGCGAGGCCGACACGTTGATCACGAAATCGCCCTTGGTCGAGTTCAGGCTCATTCCTGAAGCCTGCGCGATGCCGTTGCTGTCCGCCGTCACCGTCAAGCTGGTCGAGCCGTTCGAAAAAACCGCGCCGGGGCCGTTCTGCGGCAGCGCAAAGGTCACCAGAGCGCCGCCGACGGGGCGATCGTTCTCGTCGGTCACCTGCACCACCGGCTCGCGCGCCAGCCGCTGCTTGACGTTGTTGACGGCGCCCTGCCCCTCCAGGATCGAGATTCTTAGTTTGGGGGCTTCCGACGCGGCCTGCCCCCACATCGTAGGAGTCAGCAATGCAGCGCTCAGCAGAGTAGCCAGGATCTTTTTCGCCATGCGGTCGTTTCCATTCCCTAGCGCGCGCCGGCCAGCAGAGTCTCGATCTTACCGATATAGCCGCGAGCCTGCTCGGCCTCGTCAAGCGCATCGTTGAGCCGAACAACCGTTTGGAAATGCCGGACGGCTTCAGGCAGGTACGTCAGATCGCCGGTGACCTCGGTCTTGCGGGTCAGCGCGAGCGCCATCCCAAAATGCAACAGGGCGTCTTCATCGTCCAGGCTCAGCGCCTTGCGATAGTGCGCGATCGCGGGATCCGGGTTCGCCAGGATGCGCTCGCAGTCGCCCAGGCCGTGGTGGGCCCGGATCTGCAACTGCTCCCAGATGTCCTTCGTGCCGGCGCGCGTCTTCTTGCCGCCGCCTACCAGGAACCCGCGCAGGCCGTAGCTGAAAACCTTCTCGGCCGTGGAGCTCTCGAAATCGCTCAGTTCCAGATAGCGCGAGTAGTTCGGCAGAGCCTGCTCGCAACGTCCGCTCAAGCGGTAGTCGTCCGCCAGCACCAGATAGGGCTCGGCGGCGGCCGGCTCGAGCTCGATCGCACGGTTCGCGGCTTCGATCGAGCGGTCATAAAGGTCCTTGATGTGCAGCGTGTGCGTCAGCATCAGGTGGGCCAAAAAATTGTCGCGGTCGCGCTGCGTGACGAAGGTCAACTGCCGGATCGCCTCATCGGCCTCGCCGATGTCGAGCAGCATGCCGCCGTAGCTGGCCCGCGCTTCCAAGTAGTCCGGGTCGATCGCAATGGCCTTCTCGAAGGCGCGCTTGGCCTCCTCATACTCAAACAGCGCGCTGTATGCGCGGCCCAGGTACATCGCCGCCCGCGAGTAGTCCGGCTCGAGCGACAGCGCCAGCTCGAGTTCGTCCACCGCCTTCCGGTAGTTCTTCTCCTCGCCGCGCTGGTAGAACTCAATGCCCTTCTCGAGCGCTTTGGCCGCCTCCGGGCTCTGCCGGCGCGGGTAGAGGATTTTCAGCTTGATCGTCTTGGTCTGGCCCGGGTAGACGATCTCCTCGCGCGGGCCGTCGGGCTCGTAGCCCATCTTCACGCCCTTCACCGTGTGGGCGCCGGCCATCAAACCGGGCAGCGTGAGGGGCTTGCCGGGGTTGACCACGCCCTGCGGCTGGTCGTCGAGAAAGAATTCCACGCCTTCCTTGTTCGACTCCACCACCAGCGTACCGGTGCGCGCCTCCGGTTGGCCGGAGCCGGCCGAAACCGCCGCGCCGCTGGGGAAGTAGGCCAGCAGCATGTTCGGGTTGAAGCTGCCGCGGTCCGAGGTGGGCGTCTGCAAGGTTCGGGTTGCCCGGCGCACCTCCGTGCGGACGTACTCGGCTAGCTCGTCGGCGGTCACGATCGCGTCGCCATTCCAGTCCGCCTCGCCCTCCAGCCCCTTGACGACGTAGTAGGTGAATACGCCGTGTCCCCCGCCCCAGTCCTCGCCCTCATAGGAGGACTCGCGGTCGCGGCTGGCGGTCAGCACGAACAGCGAGGTGTTCAGGTCAAGCAGCGACGAGTTGATGGCCGCGTTCGACTCGCCTTCGTTCGACGGCGTGATGGCGCCGCTGTGGCAGGCGTCGGTGATCAGGATCTTGTCTTTGGCCTGGATGCCGCCGCCGACCACCTCGCCCAGCCGGTCCATGGCGTAGCCGGTGCCGGCGATGTCTTCGGGATCGATGTCGTAGCCGGCCAGATAAGCCTTGCCGTCATAGACGAAGCCGTGCCCGGCGAAATAGATCAGTACGCGGTCGCCGGGCTGCGCCTGCGACGGCAGCCACTCTTCGAGCTCATAGCGCAGGTTTTCCCGCGTGGCTTTCGAGCCGGCGACGAGGTGGACGTTCTCGGTCCGGAAATTGCCGCCCTCGGGGCTGATCAGGATGCGGTAGATCGCCTCGGCGTCGCGCTCGGCGTACTGCAACCACTTCTCCTCAGGGAGGTTTGGGTAGTCAGAGACTCCCACCACCAGCGCGTAGCTGCGCGGGACGCCGGACTCTGCGACCACCTTGGCCGGATCGTCCTCCACCAGATTCAGGTCGCGCTTGCGATCCGGCTGCTGCTGCGCCGCGGCCGTCAAACCCAACAGGAGGATGGCCGCGAGACTGCGAATCGGCAGCGACATCAGGATCCCTTGTGAGCGATCCGGAACTCGAAAATGACCGGACCGGTCAGGCCTTCGGGGGCGCTGACGACCGAAGATTTCTTCTTCTGCACGAACAGCAGCTCGCGAGAGCGCAGCGCGGTGTCGTTCGAACCGCGTTCCTGCGACTGGCGGACCCCGGCCGAGGAGTCGATGCACTCGCCTCGGGCGCGCAAGATGGTCTCATCGCAGCGCGGCAGCAGGCCTTCCGGTTTGCCAGGCGAAGCCGGTGCGTCGGGCAGGGGGCGGTAGCTGGAAGGCAGCGGCTGCGGACTCAAAATCCAATAGACCACGTCGTGCCCGGCGGGGCCGTTGAGCCGGAACGCGCCGGATGTCTGCGGGATGCGGTACTGCTTACCGGCCTGGATGCGGTTCTCTTCTCCGGCGTCGGCTGAAGGGAACAGACTCGCGTACGCTCCCGACGTCCCGCGGTTGGTCACGTGGAGATAGCCGTCGGCGTTGGACTTGATCCGGAAACGCACCAGATCGTCGCCCTCCAAGATGAGTCCTGGATCGACGGATTCCCAGCCGCCGGGGGTCTCCCTTTCGAGCGTAATCTCGATGCGATAGGCGCCCTGCTCGAGCTGGGTCTGTCCGACCGCGGCGGCGCCGCCGCCCAGCCACCCTGCAACCGCCCAAACCGCCAGGATCCAGCGGCGGCGACCGGCCGAAGAGAACGCTATATGCGACTGAGTCATCGCTGGTCTTTAGTAGTCTACAGCCTTCGAAGACCACATCGGTCTTTTTTGCGATGGCGACGAGTTCCCGAAGCCTATACTGGGGCTCAGGCTTCAATATCGGTCGCCACCATGCTCCCATCCCGCTCACGCAAGGCCGCGCCGGCTCTGTTCCTGTTTGCCGCAACCTTACTGGCTCAATCGACGCCGCCCCCGTCCGTTTCGCAGTCCAGCCCGCTGATCATCGAGAGGGTCCGGCCGGCCCAGGGTCTGCCGCCGTGCGCACCGTTTGACATCACCGTGGAGGGCCAGAATCTGCCCTTCAACGGCACGGTCGTGCTGGCCGGTACGCCGCTGGCGACCACCCCCGGCAACGGCGCCCAGCTGATCGCAACCGTGACCTCGGCCGCCTTGGCGACGCCGGGCAGCGCCCCGCTCGTGGTGCGAACGCCCAACCAAACCGAATCTGCGCCGTTCCCTTTCCTGGTGAATCCAACGCCGATCCAAGCCATCCAGCCGACGAGCGCGCCGATCGGCTCGCCCGACCTCGCGCTCGAGGTCCGGGGCGACTGCTTCGAGGCCGGGGCGACTGTTTTGTGGAACGGAACGCCTTTGGCCACGACGTTCGTGGGGCCCAACACGCTCGACGGCGTCGTCCCCGCGGCCAATCTCGCTGCGGCCGGCGTGGCCCGGGTGTCGGTTCGCAACGCCAATGGCAACACGTCGGTTTCCTTCCCGTTTCGCATCGGTCCGCCCCCGGGCGCAGGTCCGGCGCCGGTGATCACGTCGCTGGCCCCGCCGGAGGCGATCGCGGGCGCCGCGTCGTCCACAGTCAGCGTGAACGGCTCAAACTTCGATTCGCAGGCGACCGTGCTGCTCGACGGCGTCCCCGCGCCGAGGGCGAACGTACTGTGGCGGAGCGCCGGGCGGCTGACGCTGACACTGGCGGCGGCCGACCTTGCGACGGGCCGCAGCATCACCGTCGAGGTCCGGAATCCCGACGGCGCCCTTTCCAACCCGGCGAAGTTCCTGGTCCGGCCTGTCATCACCGCGGTCACGCCCCCAACCTGGACGGTGGGTCAGCCCTGCGACCTGTTCATCGCCGGACGCGGCTTCGCGCCCGATGCAGAGGCGCTCATCGACGGCCCCGCCGGAATGCAACGCGTGACGCCGACGGCGGCGCCGACCCCGACGCAAATGAACGTCTGCATACCCACGCCGCAGGTTTCGGCGCCGGGCCGCATCCAGGTGAGCGTCTGCACTCCGGGAACGGCCGGCGAAGTCTGTTCCGATCCGTTCACGATAGACGTCGCCGGCGGCTTGACCATCACCGGGTTGCGCCCGATGAGCGCACCGGCCGGCAGCGCTTCGCTGTGCCTGGCCGTGGATGTGACGGCCCCCGGCGGCGACCCCGGCGCGGTGATCGCGCGTTGGGATGGGGCGGACCTGCCTCCCGGCGCGGCGCAGTGCCCCGCCGTAGCAGGGCTGCAGCCCGCCGTCACCCAGGTGGCGCAAGGCGTGTTCACCACAACGGTGCTGGCGCAGGTCGACGCCGCGCTGCTGGCCAGGCCCCGGCCGCGCGACCCGACCGTTCCCTGCTTCGCCGATCCCCTGGCTCCGAAGATCACCGCCTTCTCCGCCGGCCTGCAGGCCGAGTCCGCGCCGGCCTGCTTCGACATCACGGCGCTGCGGCCGACGTTGCAGCCGCCCACGTTCGGGCCGGCCCCGAACGGCTGCGTCTCAGTCAGCTTCCTCGGCCAACTCATCCACCGCTCGGCCGAGGTCGTCGTCGACGGCTTGCTAGGCGGATTCTGCACCGGGGGAGAACCGATGATCTCGGGCTGCGGACTCACGGGCGATTCCTCGATCTGCAATCAGGTCACCCTGATTGTCCCGGCGGGGACGGGCGTTATCAACGTGCGGATCCGCAACCCGGACGCCGTTTGCCCCAACTGTCCGCCGGAGACTCTCAGCGTCGACGTCCAGCAATCGTTCGAGGAGTTGTTGCCTGACGCACTATCGCTGCAGTGCGGGCAAGGCGTCACTTCGTTCCCGCGCACGCCGGTCGGCTCGCAAAGCCGGCTGAGCTGCCAGGTCGGCAACGCCGGCGACGCCACCGGCCGGGTCGGCGAGTTGACGATCGCCGAACCGTTCTCCATCGCGGCTAGCGACTGCGCCGAAGCCGTCATCGAGCCCGGCGGAAGCTGCGCGGTCGACCTTCTCTTTGCCCCCGTCCGCGCCGGGCTGTTCACCGCCGAACTGGCGCTGGTTCGCGCCGGCGGCGCCGCCGGCGCGATCGGCCGCTACCTCGGCGTAGGTATTCTGCGGAATGCGACGCTTACCCTGCTGGGAGACGCGCTCACGCCGGCAGGCCAGTCCTCCGTGCGCATCGAAACCGATGGCGCGGAGGGTTCGGACGTGCTGGTCCTGTTGCGGCAGTCGCTGCGGCTGAACTCGAGCGTCCCGGTCTTCCCTGCCGGAGAGGGCGCGCCTGATGTCGACTGCGGCTTCCCCGCCGCGGTTGTCGGCGTGGAGTATGCGCAACCCCTGGTGGCGGCGTGTGACACGGCCGGCGCCTCATGGGCGGCCGCCCCGCTCGACGACGGCGGGTCCTGGCTGGAAGTCAACGGCAATCAACTGCAGGGGACGCCGACCGAAACGGGCGTATTCGACTACGAAATCCGGCTCTCGCCCGCCTTTCCCAGCGGCGGCGCCGCCATCGCGCGCACTTGCTCGGTCACGGTGGTCGATACGCCGCTCGCCAACGGTTCGGCGTCGGGCTCGGCTCCGCTGACGCCCTGCACGTCGGCGCAGTTTGCGATGGGCGGCGCCCGTCAGCAAGTTCCGCTCGTGGGCGACGGACCGACTGATGTCGCCTTCCAGACCGGCACGCTGACCGGCGATCTGCGCTTCATCGCCTCGTTCGAGGCCGACGGCGTCGACGTGAGCCCGCCGCCAACCTCGTCCGGCGGCGCTTCGTCGGGCGTCGAGGCCGGCGCTTCGATCGCCCTGCAGGCCCCGGTGATCGCTTCGGCCGCCTTCTCCTGTCCGACCGGCAGCCAGCTGGTGGTGGAAGCCTCGGGCTATTCGAGCACCCGCGAGATTGCGTCGATGCGCTTCGATTTTCAGCCCGCCGCCGGCGCAACCGGCTCGCTGCAACTTGGACCGGATGCGGCGACGCGTCCCGATCTGGTCAGCGCCTTCCAGACGCGCTACAACGCAGGCTCCGGCGCGGGCGAGTTGGACGGCGGGTTCCAGATGCGGGCGATCTTTGCCATCAACGGCCGCACGGCGGACATTGGCGGCGTGACGCTGACGCTGCAGAACAGCGTGGGCGGCGCAACGGCGACCGCAACGGGAAGTTGCCGGTAGAATCGGGTTGCGCCGGATGGGAACGCCCTACCACAGGTAGTCCTTGGCAATCTCGCGCTTGTCGTGCCCGTCGAGCACGTGCATCACCCGCAATTTCCGGATCGCCGCCGGCGAGAGTTGTCCCAGCGGCACATAGACGATCTTGCGGCCGATTCGCCCCGCGATCGTCTTGTAGATCGAGCGCGGCGGCTTCGGCGCCGCATAGACGATGATCTTCTCCTGCGAGTAGTCCAGCGCCGCCAGCAGCAGCTTTTCCGGTTTCGATTCGGCGAACAGGTAGTCGGCGTCGGTCCACACGTCGCGCATGCGCTGCGAGGGCAACATCAGCATCAAGCCGCCGTACTCGGCGCGGCCGATGCCGGGACCGACGATGTTGTCGAACGGATCGGTCGCATAAAACGCCATGTCCGACTCGTTCTGATGCTCGCCCAGCCAGGTGATCGCGTACGGGTAGCGATTGTCGCGATCCTCGTCGAAGATGAGCACCACCGCGCCGACCTCTCCCTCCACGCGCTGGTTCTCGCGCACGTAGATGCGCTGCCCGCTATGCCAATTGCGCAGCGTCTCGCGGATGTCGATGCCGTCGCGCAGGGACGTGGTGAACCGCTCCACGCGCGAGCGCTGCTCTGAGAGCAACCCCTTGCCCTTGTGCTTGAGGTAGAGCCCGTACTCCTCGATCTTGAAGTCTTCGGGAGGATAGGAGCAGATGCCGTCGCCGCGCCACTCGCGTTCCCATTCCCCCGGCGTCGCCTCGCGCTTGCGCCCTTTGAGGCCGATCGGCCGCGCGCGTCCCTTGCGCGAGCGAGTCCGCCGGCGCAGCTGAATGCGGCGCGTGTCGAGGAACATCTCTTCGCTCGAGATCTTCACATTCATCAGGTCCGAATCGACCCGCTGGTGCGGATACCACGACGCGGCTTCCCAAAACTCCCAGGCGAAGTTGTCGTCGACGATCGCTCGGGCGGCAACTGTCATGTCGAACAGGCTCGGCAGCAGCTGGTTCTGCACCAGGGCGAGGTTACGCGAGTAGCGCGCCCACAGGCGGCGCTGCCACAAAGACAACGTCTCGCCGGCATTGCGTTCATACAGGCGTTCGGCGGCGCCCAGCAGTGCGAAGTGCGCGCGCTGGCGGTCGAAATCGCCTTCCCAAGCCTCGCGGAAGGCGTCCTCGCGGGGATCGGTTTTCGGCGTCTCGATGATCGAAAACCCGGCGGCGCTGCGCTCGATGGTCGCCGGCTCGCTCGACTCCGGCGCGCTCTCGCCGCCCCGCCGCGCCTCGTAGAGGGCTTGCAGAAACGGCATGTCCGTCAGCGCTTCGGCCAGGCACTCCGGGTGCAGGTTCAGCAGGCGGATCCCTTCGCGGCGGGCCTTGCGCAGCGGCTGCGCCTGCGGACGCTCCATCGCCTCGAGCAACGGTTCGAGCAGATTCAACGAGACCACGGCCAGGATCTCGGCTTCGGGGTCGCAGCCTTGCAGCCTCGAAGCCAGCCCTTCGGCGGGCGCCCGCGCCTCGGGCGACGGCTCGCCCGAGCCCGAACGGTAGGCCTCGACGTACTCGGTCAGCCCGACGCGGCCGACCACGTACGGGTCCGGGTACACGTCGTCCAGGTGCGGACGTTCACTGATATCGGGGTCGAGAAAAACCGTGTCGAGCTCGAGTTCGCCGGCGGTGCGAAGCGCCTCGATGAACGGGTCCGTCGCCTCGACCGGGGCGTAGACGGCGCGGTCGGCCGAGCCGTCCCGGTAGGTGATCACCGAGAGCTGCGGCAGCCGCTCCAGCGCCCTCCGGTAGAGCGGCTCGAGCGTCGCCGGCAACTCGACCGCGACCACATCCGGCTGCTCGCGCAGGATCTCCGCCCGCACGGCCGCGGCGAACTCAAAACGCCCGGGCGCGACCGGCAGGTAGCGGATGCGTCCTCGCCGCAGCGATCCGGGCCGGCTGGGGTCGAACAGCTCCATCACTGCAAGGTGTAGCGCAGCGCCTCGCGGCCGAGCGTCTGCACCAGCGCCGTCTGCAGAGCCCTGGCCTTGGGCGTCTCCGGCGAGACCTCGCACAGCTTCAGCGCGAAGCGCGCCACGTTGATGCCGTCGCGCGCGGAGTAGCTCTCATCCGCCAAGTGCGCCGCCTGCAAGAAATTCACCACATAGTCGAGCACTTCGTCGTCGGCGAACGGCAGGTTCTCTTCGATGATCGCGCGCTCCTCGTCGCGCTCCGGAAAATCCACCAGGATCTGCGGCTGCAGGCGCGAGTGGATGTATTCGGGCAGCTCGAAGGTCGAGGAGTCCTCGTTCATCGTCGCCACCATCCGGAATTCCTTGTGCGCGTGGATCTTCACGCCCGCCACGATCGACTCGACGTAGCGCCGCGCATCGAGCAGCGGGGCCAATGACGCCCAGCTCTTCTCGCTCATGCGGTTGCCCTCGTCGAGGACCGCCACGCCGCCGGTGATCATTGCCGTCACCAATGGGCTGGCCACGTAGCGCAGCCGTCCTTCGCCTTCGACCACGGGCGTGATCAGCAGGTCTTCCGGGCGGGTGTCCATGGTCGCCTGCATGATGAAGACGTCTTTGCCGAGCCGTTTGGCGGCGGCGTAGGCCAGGGTCGTCTTGCCGACGCCGGGTTTGCCTAACAGCCGCGGCGTCATCGGCGTATCCTGCGGATGGATCGTCAGCCAGGCGGCGTGGAGTTGGCGCAGCAGTTCGTTCTGCCCGATCCAGCGCACCGGCAACTCATCGGCGTGCGCCAGGTGGACGGTCACGCCTTCGAGATTGGCGGTGCGGTCGACGTCAGAGAATGGAACACTCATGCGCTCTCATTGTCGCAACACCCCGCGCTCGCCAAGAGTTGTTTTCAAACAGCCGCAACCGAGCCGTGACACAAGCCGCCGACCCAGGCAGTATCTATTTCAATTCAAGCCACTTACACAGCGGCGGCCGAGGGTTGACAGTGCCTGAAGGGATTCCTATGATGAGATGGTTGGAATTCATCCAACCATGTAGTGAGCGAGGTGAGGGTTCTCTAGCAGCGTTTCCAGTTCCGCTGTAAGCTGTCCCCCTTCGGTTGGTCTGCCCCGCAGTCTCGCCGACTCTCTCTTCTCGGCCCTTTTCCCGGACGACTGTCGTCTCTGCGCATTGCCCCTGACGGGCTGGACTCGCACGCCCGTATGCGAAGCCTGCTGGCGAGGCGTTCGCCCTGCCGAGCCCACGCACGCGTGCTTTCGCTGCGGCGTTGAGACAGCAAGCGGCGACGCGCTCGGACCGGACGGCCAGTGTGCGCCCTGCCTGACTTCGCCGCCTTCCTACGACCGGGTCGTCAGCTTCGCTCGCCATGAAGGCGCACTGCGCCGGTTGATCCATCTGCTCAAGTACGACCGCATGCAACCGCTGGCGGGTCCGCTGGGCGACCGGTTGGCCGAGTTGTCGCCCCGGATCGCCGGCGCAGACCTGGTGTTGGCCGCCCCGCTGCACTGGCGACGCGGGCGCGAGCGCGGCTTCAACCAGGCCGGTCTGCTGGCAGCCCGCGCCGCCAAGGTCTGGGGATTGCCGTTCGCACCCCAAGCGCTCGAGCGCACCAAAGCCACCACGCCGCAGGCCGGCCTGAGCCGTGTCGCGCGACTGGCCAATGTGCGCGGCGCATTTCGAGTTCGCGACCGTCGAGCCGTCGACGGCCGCAGAGTCGTTCTCATCGACGACGTGATGACCACGGGCGCCACCCTCGACGCTTGCGCTCGCGCTTTGAAGCGCGCCGGCGCGTCGACCGTCACGGCGGTCACGCTGGCGCGCGCCGTACCCGAAGGGAGAGTTTCCGGATGATTTGAGCGCGTCCGGCGACCCCGGACGCAGGAGACCGAGAGACATGGCGGGAAATGTTCTCAGAACCCCAGTTCTTGTGCTCAACGCAAGTTACGAGCCGATACATGTCTGCGCCGCGCGCCGCGCGCTCATCTTGCTGTTCAAGGGCTTGGCGGAAGCGCACGAGAGCGCTGCGGAACAGCTGCACTCGGCCACCCAGGCCATGCAGCTGCCGTCGGTGATTCGGCTGCTCGAATACCGCCGCATCCCCCGGCAGACCCGCGCGTTGTCCCGCAAGAACATCCTCATGCGCGACCACTACCAGTGCCAGTACTGCCACAAGGACTGCGGAGCGGGCGAACTCACCCTCGATCACGTGCTGCCGCGGTCGCGCGGCGGCCCCAGCTCTTGGGAAAACCTGGTGGCCGCTTGCCGCCGGTGCAACAACCGCAAAGGCGACCGCCTGCCCGAGGAAGCGAACATGCACCTCAAGCGCCGGCCGAAGCCGTTCACGCTGCACACCAGCCGCAGCCTGATGCGCCAGCTCGGCGGCCAGCAGGCGTCCTGGCGCAAATATTTGTTCTACTGACCAGGCCGGAAGCGGGCTGCGTCGACGCGCGGCCCCAGCGTCGCTTACGCTACGCTGGTAGGCCGCCAGGAGCAAGATTTTTCATGTACAAAGGTTTTGAGCACACCGCCATCGCCAGCCCCGACCCTGAAGCGCTGGGCGTCTGGTACGAAAAGACACTGGGATTCCCGATCGTGCACCGCTACGCAGGCAACGTCTTTGTCCGCGCCGCCGACGGCACGATGCTGGAGATGATCCCGTCCGAGGGAGAAGCCCCCGAGACCGGCATGAAAACCCCCGGCATACGCCACTTGGCCGTCTCGGTGGACGACTACGAAGCCGGCGTCGCCGACCTCGAGTCCAAGGGCGTCGAGATCTTCAGCCACGTCCAGGCCGGAACCAACCGGCTGGCCTTCTTCCGCGATCCCGACGGCAATATCTTGCACCTGATTCACCGCGAACAGATGTTCTAGACCTTTGCGGGCGACGGCTTCGCGTCGCCGTCGCCCGCGCCGAAAGCTCCGTGGATGGGCCTTTCCGCCCCGTCTCGGAAAAGGTAGTAAGTAGAACGCCTGGGTCGAGCCGCCATTGGCGCCACCCCGGCTGGGCCCCTTTTCCTATAGCCTTCGACCAACGCTTGCCTGTAACGTCCGCAGGGAGAGGGTAGTGTTTTGTCGTCGTCCCCGGTTGTTGATCCGGGCCTAGCGCCGCTTGCGGCCCGCACGGAAGTCGACGCGCGCCTCGACAGGATGATGGTCGAGAAGGCGAACGCCGACCTGCTGCGCTGGCGGCGCGACGGCCGCCAGGGGTGCGACTTCGTCCAGGACTATCCGGCCAGCCTGCCGCTGCCGGCCGGACGCAGCCGGGGACCGGTCGTTATCGGCTGTACCAACGCAAGCGACGCCGCAGCGTCCGTGAGGCCGGGGCCGTCTTGAGCGTCACCCTGCAATCGCCTTTGGACCTGCCGGCCATGCAGCCGCTGCCGGCGACGCCCGCGTCGCTCTCGCAACGAGCGTTGCGGCTGCTGGCCGGCCTGTTCGCCTTCTACGCCGCCGCTGTTTGGCTCTGGTCGGGCCTCGGCGCCGCAGCGCTGTGGGTTGTGACGGCCGGCGGCGGTTCCGCCGCCGCCTGGCTCCTGTGGGAAAGCCGCAAGCCGACGATCGAGGGCGAGTCGACGGGACGCCGAGTCTCGCTGCTGCTGGCCGGCAACGCCTGGCTCGGCGCTTATTTCTTTGACTTTGGCGCGGCGACCTCGGCGGCGTTGGGGCTGGCTTGCCTGCTGTGCGCCCACCTGGCGCCCTCGAGCGTCTGGATGTACGCCATCGGCGGGACCACCCTGGCGGGCTGGTCGTTGGCGATGCTGCTGAACCCGCAGGCCGACCCGCTGGCGGTGTGGGCTTGTCCGGCCTTCACGCTGTTCGCCCTGCTGCTGCACGCCAGCCGCTCGGCGGCGCAGCGTGCGATGGAGGTGAGGGTCCGGAATCTGCGCTCCCGGGTGGCCAAGCTCGAGGCGGAGCGCCGGGCGCAGGACGAGAACTTGGCGCTCAAGGTGCAGGAGGCCCGCCGAGTCCTCGATAAGCGCGGCGAAACCGAGGGGCTGTGGGATTGGAATCTCAGCACCGACCGCATGACGTTCTCGCCGCGCTGGGCGCAGATGTTGGGCTATTCGTCTGAGGAGATTGGCGAAACGCCCGAATCCTGGTTCAACCTGATCCACCCGCACGACCTGGGCCGCACGCTCGATCGTATGACCGCACACCTCGAAGGGCGCGAGCAGAACTTCGAGTGCGAGCATCGCATCCAGCTGCGCGACGGCGGCTACTGCTGGGTGCTCAGCCGCGGGCAGGCGCTGCTGGGAGAGAACGGCAAGCCCGAACGCGTGCTGGGCTCGCAGATTCACCTGGGGCGGCTGAAGAGCTTCGAATCCAAGCTGCTGCATGACGCCACGCACGACCGCCTCACCGGCCTGCCCAACCGCCACTACCTGCTCGCCCGGCTGCGCGAAGACTTCTCGCGCGCCGGGCGCAACGAGCGCTACCGGTTCGCCGTGGTCTTCCTTGACCTCGACGGCTTCAAGAGCGTCAACGACAGTCTGGGACACCTCGCGGGCGACCAGTTGCTGTCGCTGGTCGGCAAGCGGCTGGCCGCAACCAAGCGGGCCGAAGACACCGTGGCGCGGCTGGGCGGCGACGAGTTCGTGATCATCCTACGCAACCTGCGCGATGAGGGCGACGCCATGGCGCTGGCAGCCCGCACGCAGGAAGCCTTGTCCGAACCGTTTCTACTGGCCGACCAGAAGCTGGTGACCGGCTCGAGCATCGGCATCGCGATGTACAGTCCCGACATCGCGCACACCGAAGACCTGCTGCGCAACGCCGACATCGCGATGTACCACGCCAAGAGCAGCCGCAACGGCGCCATGCAGGTCTTCGACGCGGAAATGCACGTGAGGACGCGGCGGCTGTGGAACCTGCAGACCGACCTTCGCGGCGCCATCGAGCGCGACGAACTGCGTTTGATGTATCAGCCCTTCGTGAGCCTGGAAACCGGCCGGATCTGCGGCTCCGAAGCGCTCATCCGCTGGCGGCGCGCCGACGGCGAACTCGTTTCGCCTGCGGAGTTCATACCGCTCGCCGAGGAGCAGGGCCTCATCGGCGCCATCGGCGAATGGGCTCTGCACACCGCCTGCACCCAGAACAAGTCCTGGCAGGACGCCGGGCTGCGGCCGGTGAAGATCTCGGTCAACCTTTCCACCAAACAGCTGAGCAACCATGAGTTCGCAAGCGCCGTACGCCGCGTAATCGCCCAGACCGGACTGGAGCCGCGCTGGCTGCAACTCGAACTCACCGAGACCGCGCTGATGGGCAGCCTCGACGCCACACCTGCAAGTCTCTACAGCCTCTTCTGCATGGACATCCAGCTGGCGATCGACGACTTCGGCACCGGCTACTCCTCGCTCGAGTACCTGCGCAAGCTGCAGTTCGACACGCTCAAGATTGACAAGAGCTTCGTCGACGACATCGTCACCGACCGCCGCGCCGCCGCGCTGGCGCGCTCGATCATCGCCATGGCGCACAGCCTGCGCATGAACTCGCTCGCCGAGGGTGTCGAGACGCCGGAACAGTTCGAACTGCTCCGCGCCTATGGTTGCGAGATGATCCAGGGCTACCTGGCGAGCCGCCCCGTGGCGGCCGAGGAATTTGGAGAGCTACTGCGAAGAGACGCCCGCCTGCTCGACGAACCGGGACGGAACCGCCAGCCGCCGCGGCGCGAGGTCTCCCGCGCCGGCAAGGCCGCGCCGGAGCGCGATCCGGCCAAGCGTTTCGCTGCGCTGAACCGCGATCGGCTCGATCGCTCCGCGGACGACCGGCCCCCAAGCTGAGCGGCCGGCTACAGCCGGGCCGCACGCTCCATCCAGCCCGGAAACCAGTCCGGGACCTGCTGCACCTGCCGTCCCCGCTCCGCCCCCGGGGGAAACGGCAATTGCGCGGGGAACAGTCCGCGCGCCTCCGCGATCAGCTTGAGCGCCCAGGGATAGGGGAGCTTCTCGAGTTGCCCGAGCGCTTCGCCGAAAAGACCCGCGGCGACCTCGAAACGCTGCCGGTCGCCGGCGGCGTCAGCTTCGAACAGCGCTACGGTGACCTCGGGAATCACGCTCGTCGGGCCTGAGATCACACCGTCGATGAGTTTGCGCTCGATCGCTTCGACCAGCACGAGGTCGTTGCCCAGAATGCGGCAGGCGCCGAGTTCCGGACGTGCGCTGAGCATCTCGAGCGCATCCAAGCGGCCGCTCGAGTCTTTCACGCCCACGATGTTCGGAACCGTTTCGATCAGGCGTACGATGACTTCGGCCTCGATCGGCGTAGTGAAAGCAGCGAGATTGTAGAGCAGGATCGGCCCGGATATGCGGACGGCGGCCGCCCGATAAAAGTCCTCGAGATCCTGCTGGGTATAGCGATAGAAATGCGGCGGCGGCAGCAGGATGGCGTCGGCGCCAAAACTCAGCGCATGCTCAGCTAGCTCGACGGCCTCGTCCAGGCGCATCGCGCCGCAACTCGCGATCAGCCAGGCTCGTTGGCGCAACACCGCCGCGGCTTGCTCCAGCACCGCCCGGCGTTGCTCCACGCTCAGGTCTGCGTACTCGCCGGTGCCCCCCGCGGTCACAAAACCCTTCACCCCCTGCTCCACCCCGAATTCCAGATTGGCGTCGAGGCCTGCAAGATGCAGCGCGCCAGCAGCCTCGCGCGGCGTGAGGACAGCGGCTAGAGGCCCGGTGAATGTTGGTTGCATGGTGTTGGAGACCCCATTGTGATGTGCTGACGGCATCGCCCGCAAGGCCTCATACGCATCTGTAATATCTATGAATTTGAGAAACTCATCTATGAAATGCATTTCGAAGAGAGGTCGTCGAACGGTCAGGAGGATGAAGCCATGAAGGCTCATTGGATTCTGAAGATGATCAACCGGCCCACCTTGGGCGCGGGTTTCGCGTTCGCGGCGCTGATGACGGTGAGCGCGCTCTCTGCGGCGAACGGCCCCCAGAGTTCGCTGGGGAGCTTGGTGATCGACGAAGCCGCCTCGCTCGAAGCCAAGGCGCGCGAGCTTCGGTCGATGGTGAACTCGAAGTTCGATCCTTCGCGCGTTGCCGACTCGGTTCAAGAATTTCGGGCGCAAATCGTCAACCTGCAAGACGCCCTCAACAGCGGCGACACCAGCCACTTCAACACCGAACAAGCGCAGACTTTCGAATCGATTCGCCAGCAGCTCTCGCTGATGGCCCAGATCACCTCCAACAAGGAGGGCCTGCTCGAGGAATCGGCCTGGGAGAACCGCAGATTCATCCGCTACAAGGCGGCGAATCTGATCGACCGCGCGCGCCTGCTGGGCAAGACGGCGCAGTCGACGCCCCTGCCCGCTGCGGCGACGCCGGCCGCCGAATAACCGAAGCGTTCCCTGGATCGGCGGCCCTGTCGCCGTCGATCCGCTTCCCGCCAACGCGAACGCTGCGGCCATGACGCCGTAGCGTTCCGCCGGTTCGGCGCTGCTATTCCGCTATCCTGAAACGCTATGGCCGCACCCGATTTCCCCGCGGGAGAGCACCGCCGGATCACCGCCGCCGGCGACCCCATGCAACTCGCCTACCCTGACTGCGAGCACGGCGTCGGCCACGTCATCACAGCGCCGGATTCGCCGCAGCTGATCGGCGGCGTCCAAGTGGAGCCGTTCCCGCTGTGGCCCGACGACCGCGGCTATTTCATGGAAGTGGCCCGCATGAGCAAGGGCCTGGCCGCCGGCCTCGACCCCGCGCAGGCGCAGGTTTCCGCCGCTCTGAGCTATCCCGGAACCATCAAGGCGTTTCACTATCATCTACGCCAGACCGATTACTGGACAGTCGCTTCGGGCCTGCTGCAGGTCGCGCTGGTGGACCTGCGCGAGGAGTCCCCGACATTCGGGCGACGCAACACGCTCTATGTCGGCATGTTGCGTCCGTGGCGGCTGTGGATCCCGCCCGGCGTCGGACACGGCTACAAAGTGATCGGCGAGCAGCCGGCCGTGTTGGTTTACCTCACCAGCCGGCATTACAATGCAGCTGACGAGGGCCGCATCGCGTACGATGAGCCCGGCATCGCCTACGACTGGGAACTGCAGCACAAGTAGCCCCGGATTTCCGGGATCTCTTGCGTCGTCCGTCCCGTTGTCATAGCATTGGGCCCAAACAGCATTGACTGGAGGCTTTGGATGATGAAACGTTTGACGACTCTGCCGGTTCTGGCGCTCACTCTGGCCCTGGGCCTCGGCGCGCAGGAAGCTCCCAACATCCGCAGCCCTGACATCAACTCCGAGACGCCCGACGGCGCACTGATTACGCAAGCCGCGATGTCGGAAGACGTAGCCGAGAAGATTCCGGCGCTCGAGCAGATGCTCGCCGAGCACCCCGACTCCCAATACAAGGGCTACGCCCTGCTGCAACTCCAGCAAGCCTACCTGCAGCAGCAGAACCACGCCAAAGTCATCGAAGTCGGCAAGCAACTGCTCGAGATCGTTCCCGAGGACCTCGAAGTGCTGCACAACGTCAACCAGGCGATGGTGCAACAACAGCAGTGGGAAGAACTGTATCCGCAGTTGGTCGCCACCCGACCGATTGCAAAGAAGGTCGCCGCCACGCCCAAGCCCGCCGACGAAGATGAGGTCGCCCAGTGGCAGGGCAAGGTCGACTACGCCAGCGGCGTGACGGACTGGCTGGAATGGGCCACCAACACGGCGATGACGCAACAGACCGACCCCAAAGCGCAGATCGAGTGGATGGACCGGCTGAAGGAGAACTACCCCGATAGCGAGAACGCAAAGAACCTCGAGATGAAATACCTGCTGGCCTACCAGCAGTTGGGCGACCAGGAAAACATGCTCCTGTGGATGAAGAAGGCGGTCGACGCCGGCGTACAGGATCCGCAACTGCTCTACAGCCTCGCCGAAGACGCCTACGGCAAGGAAGACCGCGCGCAAGCCCGCGCCTACGCCGAGCAGATGTTGCCGATCGTCGAAGCCGATCCGCCGCCGGCCAACCTCACTCCGGAAGATCTGGCGAAATGGCAGGCCTACGCGCACTTCGTGATCGGCCGCACCTACGTCGCCGAGAACACCAAGAATGCCTACCGCACCGGTCGCACGCACTTGCTCAAGAGCGTGGACGCGCTCAAGGCCGAGGGCGGCCCGCGCTACCACCTGCTGGCCTACTTTCTGGGCGTCTGCTACGTGCAGCTCGACATCCAGGGCGACAACATCGAAAAGGCCGCCTACTGGATGAAGGAAGCCGCGCGCACCGACGGCCCGTTCAAGGGCCAGGCCGCCGAGGCTCTCAAGAAGATCGGCGCGGCTTAAGATAGGTTGGATGCGCTTTGGGCCGGCCCTGCTTCTCATCGCCTTGCTCGGTTGCGCGGGTGAACAGCCCGCGCCGCCCGCCCCCCAGGCCCAGCGCCTGGAAGTGAAGATTCCCCGTGCGGACGGGACCGAGCAGCCGGCGATCGTGATGCTGCCGGCCAGCTTTGATCCGGCGGGCGAGAAGCGTCCGCTGGTCGTCTCGCTGCACTCCTGGTCCGGCGACTGGACCCAGCGGCAGAAGGAGCTCGAGCAGGGCGCCGTCGAGCGCGGCTGGATCTACCTGTTTCCCGACTTTCGCGGCGCCAACGACGACCCGGCGGCCTGCGGCTCCGAACTCGCCCAACAAGACATCCTCGACGCCGCCGAGTGGGCCAAGGAGCAATTTCCGGTGGACCTGGACAAGATCTACCTGACCGGCGGCTCCGGCGGCGGCCACATGACGCTGCTGATGGCGTCGCGTCACCCGGAAGTCTGGACCGCCGCCAGCGCCTGGGTTCCCATCTCCGACCTCGTCGCCTGGCACGAGAAGCACGCCGGGGAGCGCTACGGCGAGATGATGCGCGCCTGCACCGGCGGAGCTCCGGGCGACTCGCCGGCCGTCGACGAGGAGTACCGCAAGCGCTCGCCGCTGACCTGGCTGGGCGACGCCGCTGAGCGGATGCCGCCGCTCGATATCGCCGCCGGCGTCCGCGACGGCCACAGCGGTTCGGTGCCGATCCGCCACTCGCTCGAGGCCTTCAACGCCGTCGCCGCGGCGCTGGGCGAACCGACGATCAGCGAAGCCGAGATCGAGCAGCTCAGCGCGAGCGAAGAGGGGCGACTGGCCGAGCCGAAGCCGTCCGACCAGATCGAGGACCCGGCTTTCGGGCGCGCGATCTACCTGCGGCGCGAGGCCGGACCGCACCGCGTGACGATCTTCGAAGGCGGGCATGAGACCATCGCCTCCGGCCAGCTCGACTGGCTGGCGCGTCACTGAGCCGCGCCGCTTCGTGAGCCCAAAGACCCGTTTCCAGCCTGAGCCGCTCGGCTCTGTTATGCTATTAGGCGGTTGCGCGAATTCTCGCTCAACGACTCCCCTGACAACTCGTTCGCGCTCGAAGTTTAGCGCGTAGCTTTCGTCCCCAAAACCGCCGTATCGCGGTCTCACTCATGACCATTTCAGAGCTCAAGCAGATGTCCGTCACCGATCTCGCCGCCCTGGCGCGCGAGCTCGATATCGCCGGTTCCAGCGGCATGCGCAAGCAGGAGTTGATCTTCAAGATCCTCCAGGCCAAGGGTGAAAAAGACGATCTGATCTCCGCCGAAGGCGTCCTCGAGATCCTTCCCGAAAATTTTGGATTTCTGCGCTCGCCCGACTACAACTATCTGCCCGGCCCCGACGACATCTACGTCTCCCCCACGCAGATCCGTCGCTTCTCGCTGCGCACCGGCGACACCGTTTCCGGCCAGGTGCGGCCGCCGCGCGACGGCGAAAACTACCTCGCGCTGGTCCGGGTGGATCAGATCAACTTCGAGGAGCCCGGCGTTTCGAAGTCGAAAATCCTGTTCGACAACCTCACCGCCTACTACCCGCAGGAGGCGTTCAAGCTCGAGACCGATCGCAAGAACATCTCCGGCCGCGTGATGGATTTGATGGCGCCCATCGGCAAAGGCCAGCGCGGTCTGATCGTCGCCCCGCCGCGCACCGGCAAGACGATGATGTTGCAGTCGATTGCGAACTCGATCACGGAGAACCATCCCGAAGTCGTGCTGATCGTGCTGCTGATCGACGAGCGCCCCGAAGAAGTCACCGACATGCAGCGTTCGGTCAAAGGCGAGGTCGTCAGCTCGACCTTCGACGAGCCGCACACGCGGCACGTGCAGGTGGCCGAGATGGTCATCGAAAAGGCCAAGCGGCTGGTGGAACACAAGAAGGACGTGGTGATCCTGCTCGACTCGATCACACGTCTGGCGCGCGCCTACAACACCGTCGTGCCTTCGTCGGGCAAGGTGCTCTCCGGCGGCGTGGACTCCAACGCGCTGCAGCGGCCGAAACGCTTTTTCGGCGCCGCGCGCAACATGGAAGAAGGCGGCAGCCTGACCATCATCGCCACCGCGCTGGTCGAGACCGGCAGCCGTATGGACGACGTGATCTTTGAAGAGTTCAAGGGCACCGGCAACATGGAGTTGCACCTGGACCGCAAGCTGGTGGAGAAGCGCACCTTCCCGGCCATCGACATCCATCGCTCCGGAACCCGCAAAGAAGAGCTGCTGCTTAGCCCCGAAGTGCTCAGCCGCGTCTGGGTGCTGCGCAAGGTGTTGAGCCCGCTGTCGGTCACCGAGGCAATGGAGTTGCTGCGCGATCGCCTGTCGAAGACGCGCAGCAACCTGGAATTCCTGCAGTCGATGAAGAGCTAGCACTGGGAGCGGCGATGGCCAAGAAGCAGAAGGTTGCCCTCATCACCGGCGCCAACCGCGGCATCGGTTTCGAAGTCGCACTCGGACTGGCCCAGCGCGGGTATCTGTCCATCGCAGCCTGCCGACGCGAGGACCAGGCCGAAAAGGCCGTCGAGCGGATTCGCGAGAAGGGTCTGGATGCGATGGCCGCTCGCGTCGATGTCTCCGACGTAGGCAGCATCATCGAACTCGAACGGCTGCTCAACGCCAACCCCGGCCGGCTCGACGTGCTGGTCAACAACGCCGGCGTCTACCTCGACCCGCACGAGGGCGTCTTCGAAGTGCCCGAAGCGCTGATGCGCGAGACGTTCGAGACAAACTTCTATGGGGCCTTCCACATGATCCGGGCGTTGGCGCCGCTGCTCCGCCAGAGTGAGGCGGGAACGGTGGTCAACGTCTCCTCCGGCTATGGAGCGCTCAACGGAATGGCCGGCGGCAGCCCGGCCTACCGCATCGCCAAGACGGCGCTGAACGCGCTCACCCGCATCGCCGCGGCGGAGTTTCGCAAAGACGGCGTGAAGGTCAACGCAGTTTGCCCGGGGTGGGTGCGCACCGAGATGGGCGGGCCAAACGCTCCCCGCAGTCCGCGCGAGGGCGCCGCAGGGGTGATCTGGGCGGCTACGCTGCCCAAGCACGCGCCCACCGGCGGCTTCTTCCGCGACGGCAAACCGATCGCCTGGTAACGCCGCCTACAGCCCCACGGGGGCGGTCCTGTTTGCGAGGCGGACGACCGAAGACGCCAAGGGCAAGCAAAAGCGCCGCCGCCGCTGAGCCTATTCGACGGCCATCGTGGCCAGATCCTGGCTCTCCTCGGTGAGGACCTTGACCATCACCCGGTGGTCGTCGCCGGGTTCGAGCCCGCTTGGTACGACCGCCTGCACTTCGAACAGTCCATGCAGCATGCCCGGACGAACCCCGGCAAAGCGAACCTCCGCGGACTTTCGAGAGATGGCGACCTCAACCGGCAGAATCGCGCTGACCAGCACCCGTTCATGGCCCTGCACCTGCCCGTCGACGCCGGGCGGTTGGATCGGGCCCAACCCGGTGGCATAGAACGTGACCAACTCCCCCGCACTTGCTGGGTTCTCAGCAGAGTTCCAAGAGCCGTCCTCGTTGAGCATCACCACTTGGCCCTGGCCGCTGGAGGACTCCGTGAAGACGCCTGGACTGGCCGGCACGTAGGGGATGTCCCAGAAGCCGGATCGACGGCCGTCGACCTCCAGAACCATCCGTATCGGTTCGGAGTCACCGCAACCGCTGAGCGGCTGCGGGGGCAGGCACGGACGTTCCAATCCCCATGGAGCGATCAAGTTGACCTGCCGGTCTTGAACCCAGAGCAGCGGCGCCGGAGTCTCGTCGAACAGCACGCGGACGTTGGCCAGTTCCGTCGCGAGCCCGGCCACTCCCTCGGCCGGTCCCAGTCCGCGCCCGCGCAGCGTCACGATCTCGCCCGGAGCGATGTGCGACCGAAGGTCGAGCAGGGTCGCGGCGTTGTCGACGCGGTCGAGCACCGGATCGTCCGTCGAGGCGGGGGCGACCCGCAAGACCAACGGCCCCCGGTCTGCCTCGCCGTGCCGAATCTGGTTCGCCGTCGCCGCGGCCCCGGAAAAACGCGACGATCCTTCCTGAGCCAGATAGAGCGATCCATCGGGTCCAACCGCCGGGATCGGATCTTCGACACCGCTGATGAGTCGCGAATCCCACACCACGCCGCCATCCGAAGCGAGGCGACTGACGAATCCCCGCGGCAGGTTGCTTCGCCAGTGATCCCCTGTGATCGGAGCCGGCGTCCACAGGTAAGAGGAACCGTCGGAAGCCCAGGCCAGCCGGCTCGCGCCGAACTCCTCGCGGTAACGTTCCAGGCGTACTTGGCGGTAGTCGGGCAGCGCGACGAACTGCAGGAAGGCGAAGTCCGGCATGACGCCGAAGACGGCCAGTTCCCCGGACGGCAGGATCGCAAGGCCCTTCACCGCGCCGGTCTTCCAGGCAGCAACGAGCCGCGGGCTGCTCTCGCCGTTGAAATGCAACACGAAGCCCCCGGAGCCGCTGCCATCCATCAGTGTCGACTCAGGCGGAAACTCCTCCGCCCCTGTCACACCGCCGACGAAAACGCCTCCGTCCGGGGCCGCTGTGATGGCATTCACTGCATCGTCCCGGTTGGAGCCAATCAACGTTCCGTACTCCACGCGGCCGGCATCCGCACTCAGCCGCATCAGGAAGCCGTCGTTGCAGTTGGTGCCCAGCAGTCCGCCGAGCCCCGTACCCGAATAGCTGCAAACGTCGTTGACCGGCTCGCTCCGAATCGCGTCTGCGGTGATGGGAATCCCGGCGCCTTGACCTCCGATCCAAATCCTACCGGAGGAGTCGAGCGCGATCGCGTTGGGAGACCCGCCGATCGGCGCCAGGAATTCCAACTCGCGGCCGGACTGGTCCAGTTTCAAAAGGAACGAGCCGACAGAAGCCACCTCCCCAACGGTCGGTCGCCAGTCGCGGGAGGTGCTTCCGCCGGCGATGTACGCTGCGCCCGTGGCGTCCACCATCATGGCCGTGACGAAATCTTCTCCGGAGCCGCCGAGCCGCACAGCGAAGAGGATTTCGGTGAGTGTCGGATCAAGCTTGACCACGAAGACGTCGGAGCGACCGCCGGTGGGGCCGATAGCGAGGTTGCCGTCCGGGAAGTCTTCCGCCGTCGTTGTTCCCGCGACGTACACATTGCCTTCCGCGTCCACCGCGACGCCGGCCAGGCTTTGCGGTCCGGTTCCCAAAAGAGCGGCCTCGGTAATGGCGCCGTGCGGCTGCGCTCCGCCGGAGTTGCAAAGCAAGACAAGACTAAGGAAAAGGCGTCGCATTTTCAGATACTCAGGCACGTTGGGCGCCAACCCGTTGACAGGCCCCCGTACTCGCTGGGGCGGGCCTCTGGCGGCACTCGACGACATTCACGCCGGGCCCGGGGCGTGTCGGTCCGACACAGCGATTCCTGACGATGGAAGGCGGCCGCCCGGCGCTGAGCGACCATTCTCCTCCTCGACCTCGAATCCGGGGGCGTAGCGCGCCTCCCAGCCGCTAAGCTGGAGTCTGATGGCCCGCGCCCCAGCCGACAGCGCCTCGCCGCGCTCCTTCCTGCCGCACTTGGTGCGGGTGAAGGCGCGCACCGGCCTGCTCGGCTCCCGCATTACGCCGCCCTTCGTCACGCTCTACGTCACCACCAAGTGCGACGAGAAGTGCGTCCACTGCTTCTATTGGGACCAGCTCAACCCCAAGAACAACCGCGATTTCACGCTCGAGGAGTTCGAGAAAACGTTCGCCTCCATGGGCGAGATCTACAACCTGTTCCTGGGCGGCGGCGAACCGTTCCTGCGGCCCGATCTGGCTGAGATCGTCCTCGCCGCGGTCGAGCGCAACCAGGTCGCAAACGTCTACACGCCCACAAACGGGCAGCACACCGAGCGCGCTCTGGCCGTGCTCGAGAAGACGCTCTCCGTAGCGCCGCGCCTGCGCTTCCACCTCAATTTGAGCGTGGACCACATCGACCCCGACGCCTATGACCGTATCCGCGGCCGCTCCGGCGCCTGGCGCCGCATGCTGCGCACCGCCGAGGCCATCCAGCCCCTGCGCCGGCGCTTCCCGAACCTGATCGTGCACACGCTCACCACCGTGATGCGCGACAACCAGGCGCAGATTCTCGAGATCCACGAGGGCCTCAAGCGCATTTTCGAGCCTGACGGCGCCTCCTACAACTACTGCCGCGGCAACCCGCTCGACCCCGCGCAGACAGAGGTCGACCCCGCGCTCTATCGCGCCCTGCGCGAGCGGCTGGAGGAGGACTACCGTTCCGGAGTGCTCCAGGCCCAAGGACCGAGCAGCTACTCCGCAGCCAATCACCTGCTGGACCAGCGCGTTCGCGAGACCGTTGAGCGCACCGTTGTCGAGCAGAAACCGCAGTTTTCCTGTGTCTCCGGACGCCTCGCGGGCGTCATCTACTCGACCGGCGAAGTCGTGGAGTGCGAGATCAAGAACTCGCCGCTGGGCAATCTGCGCGACGTCGGCTACGACTTCAGGCGGCTATGGTTCTCCGACGAAGCCAAGCGCGTGGCCGACAAGGCCGCCAACGGCTGCTTCTGCACCCATGAGTGCGGCCACTACGCCTCGACGATCTACAGCGCCGCCGAGGTGGGCAAGATCGCCTGGAAGGCGGCTGTGCGATGAAGGACCTGATGCGCTATCTGCGGCTGCTGGGGCAGTACTTCTTGCAGTACGGCAAGGTCCGGCTGGCGTACAAGGCGGACTTCTTCCTGTCGGTGGCGACCACGCTGGTGGCCACCGGCTTCGGCGTCGTGCTGGTCTTCCTGCTGTTTCGCCGCGCGCCGGAGATCGCCGGCTGGAGCTTTGACGAGATCGTTTTCCTCTACGGCTTCGGGTTGATCCCGATGGCGCTGTTCAACGTGGTCAGCGTGAATCTCTACTACTTTGGGCAGGTGTACATCGTGGAGGGCAAGTTCGACCGCGTGCTGCTGCGGCCGGTGCATTCGCTGTTCCAGGTGATGAGCGAGCAGTTTCGGCTGGAATCGCTGGCGGACGCGGCGGTCGGAGTCGGGCTGGTCATCTGGGCGGGCGACCGCTTGGGCTTTGAGTGGACCGCGGCGTCGGCGGCGCTGGCGGTTTTCGGCGTGTTTTGCGGGACGGCGATCTACCTGGGCGTCTTTCTGCTGCTCACGACGGTCGGGTTTTGGGTGGAGGACCGGGTGGGCATCATCCCGCCGGTGTACAACATGCTCAGCTTCGGCCGCTATCCGCTGGATATCTACAGCCCGTTCATCCGGTTTTTTCTGAGTTGGGTGGTGCCGTTCGGCTTTGCGGCGTTCTATCCGTCGGCGAAGCTGCTGGGGCACTCCGAGCACGACACGGCGTTCTTGTGGTTGCCGGTCGTGGCGGCGGTGACGGTGGGGCTGGCGGTGGTTTTGTGGAACCGCGGCGTGGGGAATTACTCGAGTACGGGGTCGTGAGCCGCCGGGTTCCACCCGGCGGTCAACCCGGCGCGATCGTTGACGGCGTTGGCACTGAGCCGCCGTAGTGCCTGTTCTTTCGACATCGAACACCCGGGTGGAACCCGGGCGCTCATTCAATAAGCTTGAGTTCCCGCAGCTTCTCGCCCATCTCCGGCTCTTCGAGTTCGATCATCGAGAAGCGGTGCTGGATGATTCCGTCTTCCACGGCCGCCGCATAGGGCACGTCGTCGAACGGGAATGTCTCTTTGAGCAGTCCGAGGTCGGTGGAAATCTTGACCTTTTCCGTCAGCCCGGCGTCGGCCAGAAAACCGTCGATGAAGTCCGGGTCCTGCGTCGGGATCCCGATGAAATCGCCTTGAAATTCGTACTTCGACAGCGCGATGCCGACATCGAGGCAGTGCAGGCAAGTTGGGTTGAAGAAGTAGAGCAGCTTGCGCCCGCTGCGCAGATCGTATTCCTCTCCGGCAACGGTGATCATGGCGGGCACTTCGCCGCCGGGCTGCGGTCCCAGCTTGTCCCAGCCCAGCGCGCCGATCGACAGCACGGCGATGCCGATGACGAGCCCTTTGAGCTGCCCGAACGCCGACATTTTCGGAGCGAACCAGGCCGCCAGCAGCGACAGCACGACCATTGCGCCGTCGCTCCAGAAGAACAACGGACCCACCGCGCGCTCAATCCACGGGAAGCACGAGCAGTCCGCGCCGCGCAGCGGCTCGTAATTGACGCCCACGTAGACCATGAACACGAGCAACAGTAACGTCGAAAACAGCCCGCCCAGCCGCCGCCAGGCCGGCCGTAGCAGGAGAATGCCGGAGAAGAGCTCGCCCGCGGCCACCGCCAACGTCGCCGGCAGCGTCAGCCCGGAAGGCACCAGCAGTTGGTTGAGCTTCACCTGGAAATTGCTGATGTCGCTGAGCTTCCACAGCCCCGCCACCAGCCACAGAGCGGCCATCAAGATGGCCGCCGTCCAGCCGACCGTGTTCTGCCAACCGCTGAGTTTCGCCTGATCTCCGCTCATTCGCTTTCCTTGCTGAATGGACGCGCCCGCAGGCGCTTGGTGAGCCTTTGAGTATATCCTTTCGTCATGGCATTACCGCCCGAATCGATGGGGTGGGCGCTGCTGGCGGACGATCTCTCCGGCGCTTGCGATTCGGCGGTGGCGTTTGCCAAGGCGGGCTTTCGGACGCGGTTCGAGTTGGGCGAGGTCGATACGATCCGCATCGCTGATCTGACAGCAATCTCAACTGAGACCCGCGAGGCCTCGCCGGACATTGCCGAGGAGACCGTGGATTTTGCTTGTTCTTCCATCCTGTCGGATGGCCTCGTATTGATCTTCAAGAAGATCGACTCGGTGCTTCGTGGCCCTGTTGAAGCTGAAATCAAGGCAACCCTGGCGGCGACTCGGTTTGATACGGCCGTCGTCTGCCCAGCCTTCCCCTCGCAAGGCCGCCAGGTCATAAACGGCCGCCTGTTGGTCCACGGGGAGGACCGCGGCCCCTTGCCGACCGGCGAAGGCTTCGAACTCCGCGACGCCCGCACCGACGCCGATCTCAACCGCCTCGCCGCCGAACTGCTCAACCGCTCCGACGCCCTCCCGGTGGGCTCCGGCGGACTCGCCGCCGCCTACGCCCGCGCACTGGGCCGGCTCCATCTTCGCCCCTTCGCTGAAGCCAAACCGCCTCGCTCGGAGAAGCCGGCGACGTTCTGGATCGGCTCCGAACACCCCGCCGCCCTCGAACAGATGGAGCGGCTCGAGGCCTCGGGCCTGCCGCATCGTCTGGTCCGCGTGGATATGCGCCAACCGGAAACCGACGTCTCAGCCCTCGATTGCAGGCAGGTCGGCGCACTGGTTCTCTGCGGCGGCGCCACCGCCCGCCGCATCCTCGCCGGACTCGGCGCGCGGGCCATCGAAATCCACGGCGAAGCCATCCCCGGCGCCCCTTGGGGTACGATCGTTGCAGGGGCGGCCGACGGCCTGACCGTCGTCACCAAATCCGGCGGCTTCGGCGACCCGAACGCCTTCGTCGACATCGCCCAAGCGCTGAGCTCATGACCACCAAACCGCGTATCGCCATCAGTCTCGGAGACCCAGCCGGCGTCGGCCCCGAGGTCGCCATGAAGGCCCTCAACGACCCCGAGATCGCCGCCCTCGCCGACTACACCGTCGTCGGAGACGCCGCGGTGATTGACGACACGCTGCGCTTTTTGGGACTCGGCCGCCCGGCGGCCAAGATCGTCGACCTGGGCTTGGTGAAGGAGACGGATTTCGAGACCGGCCAGATCTCCGCCGCCTGCGGCCGGGCCGCGGTGGAATACGTCCGCCGCGCCGCCGAGCTCTGCGTCGCCGGCGAAGCCGACGCGATGACGACCGCCCCGGTGAACAAGGAGGCCGTGACGCTGAGCGGGCTGTCGTTCACCGGGCACACCGAGTTCATCGCCGAGGTGACCAAGGCGCGCGATTCGCGCATGCTGCTGGTGAACGACACGCTGCGCGTGGTCCACGTCACCACCCACGTCTCGCTGCGCCAGGCCTGCGACGCGACCCCCGAACGCATTGTGCGCACGCTCGAGCTGGCGTCGGAAGCGCTGGGCTGGCTGGGCTTTCCGGGCGGGCGCATTGCGGTTTGCGGCCTCAACCCGCACGCCGGAGAGCACGGCCTGTTTGGCTCCGAAGACGAGGAAGTGATTGTCCCGGCGGTGAAAACGGCGCAGGCGCAAGGGATCCACTGCGAAGGCCCCGTTCCGGCCGACACGGTCTTTTTGAAGGCGGCGCGCGGAGCGTATGACCTCGTGGTCGCCATGTATCACGACCAGGGCCATATCCCCGTGAAGCTGGTGGATTTCGAGCGCACCGTCAACGTTTCGCTGGGGCTGCCGATCATCCGGACTTCGGTGGACCACGGCACCGCGTTTGATATCGCGGGGAAGAACCAGGCGGACGCCACCAACATGAAGGCTGCGCTCAAGTTGGCGGCGACCATGGCTGCCAACCGCATGGCGTCCTGACCGCTCTACTGGGTCGGCGCTTTGTCCAACACGGCCGCCGTCACCCGTTCCAACAGTTGGTTCTCGAACGACTCCGGCCCGCCGGTCTCGGGCAGCCCTTCGGTCGGCTCGCCGAACCGCACGATCACCAGATCCAGGCTGGGGACGACGAACAGCTTGTGACGCCGCGCCCCGAACCCGGCGATCAGATCCGGCGGCGCCGACGGCAACAGCCGTCCGCTATCTGCCCGGAAGTTGCTGGGCAGCGTATACCCGGCGTCTTCGCTATTGAGCCAGAACAGCAGCCCATAGGCCCGGTTCAGCGCCTGCGACGGCCGCGCGGCCTCCTCCAGAAACCCTTCCGACACGAGCCCTTCCCCGCCGCCAAGCAGGAACTGCCCAAACCGCGCCACGTCGCGAGCGGTCGAGCGGACGTAGACCGGCGGATCCCCAGGCGTCTGGGCAAAGGCGACCCACGAGGTGTGTTGCATGCCAAGGGGTTCGAAGAGCAGCGCGCGCGAAGCCTCGGGTAAGGGCTTACCCAGAGCCTGGGTCAGGACCGGGAACAGCAGGCGGTACGACCAGTTGTTGTAACGCCAGCGCGCCCCCGGCCCGGCCTCCAGCGGCATCAGCCGCACGTAGGCGAAGGGGTCGAGCCCCACCGGAACCGCCGCGCCGGGGTCCACCAGCCCCGACGTCATCGTCGCCAGATGGCGCAAAGTCACCTGATTGCGCGGCGCCGAGCCCCACTCAGGGAAGTAATGCGAAGCAGGCGCGTCCAGCGATTCGACTGCGCCCTGGTCGAGCGCCATGCCCAGCAGCACGGCGGTCATCATCTTGGTGATCGAGTAGACTTCTTGCGGCTGCTCAGCCGAGGCGCCGCGGGCGTACTCTTCGATGGCTATGCAGTCGCGCCGGGCGACGAGCAGTGAGTCGGTCTCCTGCTCCATCGCCCACACGACGGCTTCCCGCAGGCGAAGCGGGTCCAGGCCGCACGGGGCGGCGAGGTCGGTGCGGGCGGCTGCCAGACAGGCCGACGAAGCCAAGCCTGCTAGGACCAGCAAGCGGAGCGGGCGCATGGGCGACTCTCCGAGCGGAGCGGAGATCGATAGGTTGGCACGAAGAGTCGCGCCAATGCAATGAGTGCGTTATCTTACTCCGTCACCGCCCGGATGACCCGCAACCAATTGAGGCCCAGGATCTTGCGGATGCGGCTCTCGCTGTAGCCGAGCTCGAGCATCGCCTTGGTCATCTCGGGGTAATCGCTGATGTCTGTCATGCCGTGCGGCAGCGGCGGCCCGCCGTCAAAATCCGAACCGAGCGCGATGTGGTCTTCGCCCACCAGCTGCACGCCATAGTCGATGACTTGGGCAAATTCGGCGGTCGTCATGCGGATATCGTCAGGAATCTCGCCTTTGTAGGTGAACGGCAGGCCCTTGGCGATGCCGGCGTCGATCTCTTTGATCGTCATCCCCGCGTAGCGCGCCAGGCTCTTGGACATGTCCGCGACGGGCGGCTTGCCGCCCTTCCACTTGTAGAAGCGCGGATTATTGAACGTGTTGCCGAACTGCAGGCCGATCACGCCTCCCTTGGCCGCGACGGCTTTGGCTGCCTCGTCGCTGATCAGCCGCGGAATGTCGATGATGTGCCGGAAGCTGCCATGGGTATAGAGCACCGGATCTTCGCTCAGCTCCACCGTCTGCAGGATTGACTCGTTGGAGGCGTGGGCGACGTTGATCACCATGCCCAGCCGGTTCATCTCCGCGATCAGCGCCTTGCCGGCCGGTCCGACGCCGCCGTGGCGGTGCACGTCGCAGCAGGAGTCCATCGTGTCGCTGGTCACGTTGTGCGCGGTGAGCTGCAGCGAGCGCAGCCCCAGACGGTAGAAGCCGCGCAGCACGTCGAGGTCGGCTTCCATGTCGAACGGGCCCTCTAGGTCCAGAAACGCGGCAATCTTGCCGGAGTTGGCGATGCGCTCGATGTCGGACGCCGTCAGCGCCATCTCGATCCGGTCGGAGTTGCGGTCGATCACCTCGCGCGCCCGCGACAGGGCGCGCAGAGTGTTCTTCACTTCATGGCGGGCGGCGTAGTAGGGCTCGGGCGTGTAGATCGAGAAGAAGACGGCGTCGAGCCCGCCTTCCTCCATGCGAGGAAGATCGACGTGGCCGTCGGACTTGCGGACGGCGAAGTCTTCGCCGGCGAGCAGTTCGCGGCTCATCACGTGGACGTGGCCGTCCATGACGAAGGCGTCGTCGTGGAGCGCGGGACGCTGCGCGAGCAGCGCGGGACAAAGAGCGAGAAACAGAAACAAACGCATTTTGGGTCTCAAATGTAGCGCGCGCCTCCAGGCGAGCAGCGTCGACTTCTCGAGTCGACGTTTTTGGCGCTTAAAACGTGCGGCACGCCTCCGGCACAAACTTTTTGGGGATCAGCGTCGCGATCGAGCCGTAGTAGGTGACGATCTTGTGCTCGACCACGCCGCCAAGCAGCACGTGCGCCTCGGGCTTGGTCAGCCCGCACTCGTTGGTCAGCCAATTGAGCATGTCGGTGTTGGCCCGGCGCAGGCCGATCTCCATCGAGGAGTTGAACTCCGCCTGGCTGGCGATCGAGATCAGATACTCGTCGTTGATCAGCCGCGGGTTCGAGATGCGGCGGCCCTTGTGCAGCTTCACCGTCATCTGGACGTTCATGGAGGTCTCCACGCCCACGCCCCAGCCTTCGCCGTCGCCCTGCAGGGCGTGGCCGTCGCCGACGAACAGGTGCGCGCCGTCGGCAAAAACCGGCAGCAACAGGGTGGAGCCGGCGACGATGTCGTTGTAATCGATATTGCCGCCGTAGTCGCCCGACGGACCCGACGTGCGGACCTCCCCGTAGCCGGGGGCGACGCCGATGCAGCCGAGCATCGGCTTGGCGTCAAACTCCATCTTGTGGCCGGAGGAATGCTCAGGCTTGAGCTGCGGTGTGAGCTTGCCGGTGGCGGTGTCGATCTTCCACGGCATCAGCGTGCCGCGCCCCTTGCGGACGGCCTCCCAGCCGTACTCGTCCGGGCCGATGTCGGCGCCGGGGTTGAAGTTGGCCGGGCCCACGCGCAAGGACGTGTAGCCGTTGTCGCGATTGACGGCGACCTTGTCGATCCGCACCTCGAGGGCATCGCCGTAGGTCGCCCCCTCCACCACGAACGGCCCGGTCAGCGGGTTGCCGTGCTCGGGGTATTTGTAGGGGTGCTCGATGTGCCAGACGTTGTTCTCGTCTTTGCCGCCGGAATCCCAGGTGCGGGTGATGATGGTGTCGCCGGACTTCACCACCGCCAGCGGTTCCCGATCGGCGGTGAACACCGGCGAATGCGTCTTGGGATAGACCTCATGGGTCTCCGCTGTCGCGAGAGCCGCGCCGGCCAGCATTAGGATTATCGAGAACCTCATGCCGGAGAGATTAGCAGGATGCCGCCCTAATCGTCGCGCAATAGCAGATCGAGCATCCTCTGGGGGTCGTTGAGAAAGTTGCGGGTGACCTGGAAATGCTCGGTTTCCTGGTAATCAACCGGGCGTATGCCGTCTTGGTCCAGCCAGTAGACCAGCGCCCCCGGGTAGGCGAGCAGGATGGGCGAGTGGGTGGCCATGATGAACTGGCACCCCTGGGCGAGGTAGTCCGCGATCAGACGTAGTAGGGCGAGCTGCCGCTGCGGAGACAGCGCCGCCTCAGGCTCGTCGAGCACGTACAGGCCGTGAGGACGAAAGCGCTCCTGCACGACGTAGAGGAACGACTCGCCGTGCGACATCGCGTGGCCGTCGCCCCAGCCGTTAGGGCCGGGGCCGAGTCGATTCGCCTCGCTGAAGAGATTGAACATCGACTCGGCGCGCAGAAAAAAGCCGCCCTTCTCTCTGCCTGGATTGCGCACCGGTCGCAGAAACTGGGCCAGATTCGACTCGGTGCGGTCGTAGGCGTGGCGAAAATTCTTGGTGCCGCCCTCGGCGTTGAAGCCCGCCAGGATGGCAATCGCCTCGATCAGCGTCGACTTGCCGCTGCCGTTTTCCCCGGCGAAACAGGTCAGCCCGGGACTGAGCGCCAAGGTCTTCAGGTTCTTCACCGCCGGGACGCTGAAGGGATAGACGCCGAAGTCCGGCACTTCGTCTCGCCGCATCTGAATTTCGCGCAAGAACGGCATCGAGCAACCAAGGCAAGCTTAGCAACCGCCGGTTCGCCGCCGAAAATTCATGGAACTTTCGGCCGGCCTCGCGGGTAATATGGAGCTAAATGAAACTTCGCGCGGCTCTGCCGGCAGTCCTTCTGCTGGTCTCGAACGCCGCGGCGCAGAGCCGCCTGACGGGGACAGTGACTCTGCTCGAGGACTCGAAGTCGACGCCCTTACCCGACGCCCTAGTGCTAGCGCGGAGCGGCGCACCAGCTGAGGTCGTGGCCGCGGCTTCCACGGATTCCCGCGGACGCTACAGTCTCACCGGCCTGCCGGCGGGCTCGATCACGCTCAGCGTCGAAGCTGCGGGCCACTACGCGCTGAAGGCCGGCGGGCTCGAGTCCGAGACGATCGTACGTTCCTGCCCGACCTCCGGCGAATGTCCGTCGACAGACTTCGAGCTCGCGCGCGCCGGCGTAGTCGAGGGCTGGCTCACCGACCCGGTCGGCGATCCCCTGCCCGACGCCGCCCTCGAACTCGTCCCGGCCGAGCTGAGCCAGGACGCCGAGCCCCAGGCCCGCCGCAGCCGGATGGCCGGCCAAGCCTTCAGCGACGACCGCGGCTATTTCCGGATCTGGGGCCTGCGCCCGGGCCGCTACCGGCTCCAGGTCAACCGCTTCGCTCCGTCTTTCTTCTCGGGAGCGTTCTCAGGCGGAGGGACCCCTCCGACTGAGATCCTCCGGGAGGTCGAAATCACACCGGGAGCAGAGCCGCTGGAACTGCATCTTGGAATCGAGCGCAAGCCGGCCGCCGAGACATTCCCCGTCAGCGGCGTCATCTCCGGCCTGGAACCAGGCGAGGGCCGCGTTGCGCTACAAGTCCAGCCGCTGGAGACCTCCGGCCCCCTGAACTTCAACTTTCCGGTCCGTGACGGCGCCTTCCAAATCCCCAGTCTGGCCCGCGGACGCTATCTGTTCCGGCTACGGCGATTTCAGGCCGGCCCGCCGCAAGCGCGTCTGCTGGGCGAGGTCGAGGTCTCCCAGCAAATCACCGACCTACAGCTCGCCGTTCAGCCGCCGACCGGCATCCGCGGCCGCATCGAGTTCGTCGACGCGCCGCCGACTCGCCTCGGCGTGCGGCTCACCTCCCGGCAGGGATTGGGAATGCCGGAGTTTGCCCTGGCCGAAGCGCCGGACTACGTCTTTGAAAACGGCGGACTGGCCCCCGGCGTCTGGAAGCTCGATCTGCAAGGCGAGTACTTTCTGCTCGAAGAAGCCGAAGCGACCGTTTCCGCCGGCGGGCTGACCGAAGTCGCCTTGCGCGTCTCCAACCAACGCTCCACCGTCAGCGGCGTGGCCCGTCTGGACGCCGCCGGCGCGCGCGAGGCGGCCGCCCACTTCACCGTGGCGGCGCGCGGCCCCCGCGGCCGACTCAAGGTCCAGTGCGACGACGACGGCCGCTTTTCCCTGCCCGGGCTGATTCCGGGCGAGTACGAGATCGCCGCCTGGAGCCGTCCCGACGTCGACATCGACGACGAACAGGCGTGGGAGCAGGCTCGCGCCAACCTGAAGAAACTGACCATCGAACTCGGCTTCGACATCGAACTCGACCTCACGGTGACCCCATGAAGCTTCACCGTCTGGCGCTCGGACTGCTCACAGCCGTGGCCCTGGCCGCTCAGGCCCCGCCGGCCGAAGACGGGCCGCGCGTGCCGGTCAGCGGCCGGGTGCTGACAGGCGACCAGCCCGTGCGCGGCGCGCAGGTCTCAATCGCCGGCAAAGGTAGTGAAACCGTGACAGCTGAGACCGACGCCGCGGGCCGCTGGTCCATCCCCCAAGCCCCCTCCGGCGAAGGTCGCATCTCCGTCCGCAAGGCCGGCTTCGCCGATCCGCAGCAGCGCGTCCTCATCCCGGCCGCGGGCGAGCTGAAAGGGCTCGACCTCTCGCTCGATCGCCCGGCCGTGGTGTCAGGCCGCTTGACAGACCACCGGAACCGCCCGGTCGTCGGCGCCCAGGTCACGCCGATGCGCGAGGACTGGGGCGACGACGGGCCCGTCTTTCGGCTGGGCGGCCGCGTACGCCCAACCGATGACCGCGGGCTGTTCCGCGTGTGGGGCCTGCAGCCGGGGCGCTACATCTTGGCGGTGGTCCCCAAGCCTCGGACCGCGCTGCGGGGCGAGGTCCGCCTGGAATCGTCCATCGGCTTTTACCCGGGCGTCGCACGCATGGAAGACGCTTCGACGATCGAACTCGCCTGGGGAACCGTGCGCGAAGGGCTCGACATTCAGCTCGGGCCGGCGTCGCGAACCGAGCTCACCGTGGCGGCGTTTGCGACGGGGTCGCGCACGCCCTGCGCCGAATGCTGGCTACAGGTGTTTGCCTGGGGCGGCAGCGGCGGGCTCCCGGTCGCCCAGGTCGGGCAGCACAGCGAGGGCGTCTTTCGGGTAACGGGGCTGCCGCCAGGCGACTATGTGGCCGCCGTCCAAGCCATGGATAGCACCACGCGCGTGATGGCGCAGGCGTTCCAGCTGGTACAACTCGCCGAGGATCACCCCGAAGCGGTCGTGCTCGAAACCTTGCGACCCGCCCCGCTGCCGGTGCGCATCACGCTGGACGAGCCGCCGGACGATTTTCTGTCCCCCGGCACCCCGCCCTGGCGCGTACAAATCCAGCAGGAACCGGCGCGAACGGAATACTGGCTGCAGTTTCTGTCGCGTTCGCGGGAGATGTTCGGCAGCGCCGAATCCTCGGGGACCGTGGCGCAACTGAACGTCGCGACCCTGCCCGGGCGCCGCCGGCTCAACGTCAGGCCGCCCGAGGGCGCCTACGTCGCCGCCGCCACGCTCGACGGCCGCCCGCTCGACTCACTCTGGCTCGACCCGCCGCCGCAGGGTTTTTCCGGCGAACTGGCACTGCGGTTGCGCTTCGATGTCGGAGACGTCGTAGGAAGCGTTCAGGGCGTCCGCGCTCCCGCTGAGCCGGGACTGCTGCCGCCGATGTCCCTGGTCCTGCTCGAACCGGACCCGCCGGATCAGGGATTTGCGACGCTGCAGATCCGGCCCGTCCAAAAGGACGGGAGCTTCTCGCTCTCTGCCGCGCCCGGAGTCTACAATGCGGTGGTTGTGACGATGCGGCCGGGCCTCGACGTGATGCGCGGCATCAGCCCGGACCCGGATCTGCGTAAACGGAGCAAGCGGGTGGAAGTCAAAGCCGGCCAGACCACGCAGGTGACGTTGGAACTCAAGTAGCCGCTTTTGTGATGAGGCGCCGGCGCTCGAATCTACTTCGACCAGCCCGGCTCGGGCAGTTCCGGCGGGTCCACGTGCTGGGTCGCCATCAGCTTCTCCGCGCCGCCCACCACATCCGGATGCTCGGCGGCCACATCGGTCGTTTCGCCGATGTCCGCCTCCAGATCATACAACTCGATCGGGCCGTCCGGCTCAAGGCGAATTGCCTTCCATTTGCCCAGCCGCACGGCGCGCATGTCGCCTTCTTCCCAATACAGCAGCGCCGGCGGCTCCTGCTCCTCGCCCAGCAGGGTCGGCAGCACGGACTGGCCGTCGCTCGGAGGCGCTCCGACGCCCGCGATCTCCGCCGCCGTCGCAAGAAAGTCCCAGAACGCCCAGGGATAGTCCGAAACGCCGGGCTCGATCTTGCCGGGCCAGCGCACCAGCATCGGCACGCGGAGGCCGCCTTCGTACAGATCCCGCTTGTACCCCCGGAACGGGCCGTTGCCCTGAAACGCCTTGTCGATCGGCGCAAAGTCGACCGGGCCGTTGTCGCTGGTGAAAAAGAAGACGGTATTGTCCGCCAGCCCCAGCTCATCGAGCTTGTCCAGCAGTTGGCCGACCTGTCGGTCCAACCTTGTGACCATCCCAGCGAACGCCGCCGCCGGCTGCTCCTGGACGACGAAGCCGCGGTCTTCGCGAATGAACGGCGTCTCTTCGTAGCCGCGGTCGGCGTACCGCGCGAAATCCTCGTCGGGCACGGCGAACTCGTGGTGCGGCGCGATCGCCGGCACGTAGAGGAAGAACGGCTCGTCGGCGTGCTCTTCGACGAAGCGCTCGGCGCCGGCGAACATCACGTCGGGCGCGTACTGTTCGCGCTTGCCGCCCTTGTTGCCCTCGAGTTCCAGCCGCTCCTCGTTGTGGAACAGGTATTCGGGGTAAAAATACTGCGCGTGGATCTGGTGCAGCGGCCCCAGAAACTCGTCAAAGCCTTGCTTATTCGGGACGCCCTCGGTTCCCGCGCCGCCCAAACCCCACTTGCCGAAACAGCCGGTGGCGTAGCCGGCCTGCCGCAGCACTTCGGCAACGGTGACCGCGTCCGCCGGCAGCGGCAGGCCGCCGGAGTTGCCGCGCACCGGCGTGTGGCCAGTGTGCAGACCGGTCATCAGCGAGCTGCGCGACGGCGCGCAGACCGTACAGCCTGCGTAGGCGGAGGTGAAGCGCAGGCTCTGCTGAGCCAGGGCGTCCAGGCGGGGCGTCTCGATCTCCTTCTGGCCGTAGGAGCCCAGGTGCGCCCACCCCAGGTCGTCGGCCATCACCCAGACGATGTTCGGCGGCCGTTGTTTGGCCTGCGGCTCGGGTTCAGGCACCGCAGAGCAGGCCGCGAGCGCCGCTCCGGCCGAGGCGGCGAGAAAGCTTCGGCGGTCCATCAACCCAGCGGCTCCGGGTCCGACTCGATGCGGTCAAAGTAGCCCAGCCAGGGGTCGCGCGTCTCCTTGCGGAAGTTGCGCACCTTCTCGCGCAGCTCGGCCAGGATCGCCTGATGTTGCGCCGAGCCGGCGAGGTTCTTGGTCTCCATCGGATCAGCTTCCATATCGTAGAGCTCCTCGGGCGCATGCCGCATCATGCCGGCCACGGGCCGCGCGCCGGAGGTCGTCATCTTGCGCACGCGGACGCCGTTCCAGGTGGGCGAGCGCCACAGATCGCTCGGCAGCGGCATCTCCAGTTCGGGGAACAGGAACTTCGTGTACTTGTACTTGCGCGTCCGCACGCCGCGCCACGGGAAGAAGTTTACGATCTCGTGGAAGGTGTGCGAGTAGTAGTGCTCCTCGCGTGCGCCCGAGCTGCCGCCGGTGATTTCCGGCACGAACGACTTGCCGTGGAACTGGTAGTTTTCCGGCAGCTTGGCGCCGCACCAGTCGAGCACCGTCGGCGTAATGTCTTGCGTGCCGACCAGCGCGTCGGACACGCCGCCGACCTTCACTCCCTTGCCCATCGCCAGCAGCGGAATGTGCAGCCCAGTCTCATACGGCGAGCCCTTGGCGCCGGGGAACGGCATGCCGTGGTCGGAAAAGCACAGCACGAGCGTGTCGTCCTGCCGGCCGGCCTCCTTGAGCGCATCCAGGCAGAAGCCGTAGCCCTGGTCGAGCCGGTCGATCGACTGGTAGTACTGCGCCAGCTCGGCGCGCGCCTCGGGCGTGTCGGGCAGGAAGTCGGGCACGGTGACATCTTTGGGCGAGTACTCGCGCGCCTTCACATTGGGGTAGTCGCGGTGGTTGGCGAAGCCGCCGGGGCCGCCGGCGCGGTGCGGGTCCGAAAAGCCGACGTGCAGGTAGAACGGCTGCCCCTCGGATTCCTTGAGGAACTCGCGCACCTTCTGACCCATGTCCCAAACATCGCGATTGCCGTGGTTGGCGCCCTGGTTGTAGTCCCACGGGTAGACGCTTTCCGGCTGCACGTGCAGCTTGCCGACCACGCCGGTGCGAAAGCCCTGGCTCTTGAGGATGCGCGGCAGCGACTGCACCGCCTCATAGGTGTGGAAGTTGGCCGGCAGGTGCTGGTGGCCGAACTGCCCGTTGGCGTGATTCTGCAAGCCGGTGAGAATCACCGAGCGGCTGGCGCTGCACGACGGCGTGGTCGCCCGCGCCTGGGTGAAGCGCACGCCCTCGCGCGCCATGCGGTCCATGTTCGGCGTCCGAATCACCTTGTTGCCGTAGCAGCCGGCGATGGCGGACTGATCGTCGGCGATCAGACACATCACCGACCGGTAGGGTTTGCCGGTCTGCGGATTCATCAGCAGCGGGGCGATCGAGGTTCCGGCTCCGGCGGCGAGGAACTGGCGGCGGTTGACGGCGTCGTGCGGCATACGGGAGGCGATTGTACCGCAACCGCCGACGACGACGGCCCTTACCAGTACCAGCGGAACTTGGCGCTGAACGTCCGGGGCTGCACCACGCGCGTTCCCACGAACACTGACTGGAAGTTATACAGCGCCGTCTTGTCGGTCAGGTTGGCGACCTGCAACACCAGTTCCCAGTCGCGGCGGTCGTCGGAGCGGTGCTCGTAGCCCACCGCCGCATCCACGATCGTACGCGGCAGCACCCGCGGCGGATTGCCGGCGAGGTCCACGTACGGCAACTGATCGAAAAAGTCCGGGTCCTGGGCCACCTCGGCCGGGTCGGACGGGTTCGACACCAAACCGCTGTCATAGCGCGTCTGCACGCTCGTCCACCAGCTGCGGTGGGGCTTGTACGTCACCAGCCCGCTCACCGCCAGCGGCTGGTCATGGTCAATGATGAACGGGCCTTCACTGAGCGAATCCACGGCATCGGCTCCCAAGAAGAGCCCGCCCGTGAACGGCGGCGTCACCACGGCGCGATAGTGCGTCAGGCTCACCGAGCCGCTGAAGCGCCGGATCTCCGGGACCAGCAGCCGCGCCTCGACGCCGTTGACGTTCGAGCGGGCCAGCGAGGTCGGGAAGATGATCCCCGTGTTCAGGAAATTGTCGTTGTCCTGCAGATCGTGCGAGTCCTTGTGAAAGTAGGCCGCGTTGACGCTGGCCCAGCGGCCGAGCTTTTGCTGCAAGCCCATCTCATAGACGTTCTGGCGCTGCGAACGGATCAGGATCACGCCGCCGTTGAGGTTGCGGCGCACCTCCGGCGGCGCGAGCTGCGCGGCTTCGTCGGAGTTCGCCAGCAGCAGGTTCTCGTTCGGCGGCGTCTGGAAATTGCGGTTGTACGAGGCCCGCAGCACGGTCCCGGTCTCGCGCAGGTGGTAGGAGAGGCCGACGCGCGGCTGGATCTGGGCGCCGACCACCAGGAAGCGGTAGTTGTCATACCGTCCGCCGAGGTTGAACTGGAAGCGGCCGAGCCTGATACGGTCCTGCAGGAAGCCCGAGTAGAGGCGTCCCGAGCGGCTCCGCGAGAAACGGAACCAGTCGCCGCCGCGCGAGAGGTCGAACGGGACGAGGTTGGGATTGAACTCCGCGCTCGCCGGGTCGTTGAAGCTCGGCGCCGTCAACCCAAAAAAGAAATTCTCGCTGACGGGGAAGTGCTGGAAGTCGATTCCCATCCGCAGCGTGTGCCGCCCGCGGTTCCAGTTCAGGCGGTTGAAGGTCGACAACGTGGACAGATGTCGGGCCAGCGAGGCGGTCACCGGCGTATCGCCCGCGCTCGGGAACAGTTGCGCCACGGTGGTGCGGTAGGAGGTCGTCGAGTCGAACGTCGACGCCGGCGACAGCAGCCGCACCCAGCCGATCGACAGCGCGGCGTCTCCCAGCCGGCGGCGCTGCTGCTGACCGTTGAGGTGCTGCGAGCGCAGGTTGGCCAACTGGAACGACGAGCGTCCCGACATGGCGGTGATGCGAAAAATGTCTTTGCGGTTGGCGCGGTAGTCCAGCCGCAGCATGCCGCGCTCGGCGTTGCCGCCGTTGTGCAGGTTGTCGAGCGAAGGGCTGTCGAGAAAGCGGTTGCTCTTCACGCCTGACAGCGCCGCGAAGTAGCCGAGTTTGCCGCGCGAGCCGCCCAACTGCACCAGCGTGCTGCCGGTGTCAAACCCGCCGCCGCCCACCTCGAGCGTTCCAAAAAACGTGCGGTCGGAATCAAAGCCCGAGCGGGTGATGATATTCGCCACGCCGGAAACCTTGCTGCCGTACTCGGCCGGGATGTCGCCGGTGAACAGCTCGAGCGACTGCACCACCGAGGGGTCGATCGAGGTGGCGAATGAGCCGGTGAACTGGTCGCCGATCGGCATGCCGTCGATCACGTAAGTCATCTGGTTGTGAGCGCCCCGGGGATGGATGGCGCCGTTGGCGTTGGCTGCGAACCCGGGGAAGTTGAGCAGGATCGATTCCAGCCCGCGCGCACCCACCTGCACCGGCATGTGTTCGATGGCGGCGCTGTTGAGTTCGGTGCGGGTGCCGGTCGCCTCCACGTCGATCAGCGTCGCCTCCGCCGAAACGCCCACGTCGATGGTTTCGCTGCGCGCCTCCAGAGAAAGCTGTACGGGCAACTGGACCGGCACGTTGGAGCGCAGCGCGACGCTGTCGACATAAGGCTCGAAACCGTCGGAGACGACGCGCAACTCGTAGGTCTGCAAAGGGATGTTGAGGATCTCGAAGGCGCCGTCGGCGTCGGATGTGACGGATCGCTCAAAGCCCGTCAGTTGGTTGGACAGCTGGACCGCGGCGCCGGGGATGCTGTCGCCGGCGGGGTCGACAACTGCCCCGCTGAGGCGCGCCGCAGCCTGGGCCGCCAGATCCGCAGGCAGGAAAATCGCTAAGGCGCAAAAAACTATAAGGGCTGACGATGTCAGTTGTTTAGCCAAGCCTAAAGCTAACATGGAGCCTAGGCGAGGTCAAGGCGCTGGACTCGGCAATCTTTCGAGCGGCGACGTTTTCGGGATCAGTAGGATGTCTGGCGGTCAGTCCGGCAAACCGAACGCAAAGAACCCAACGCTGCCGGCAATGGCCACATACTGCTTGCCGCCCACCACGTAGGTCATCGGCGAAGCCGCCCAGGACTGGTTGAGGTCGACGCTCCACAGCTTCTCGCCGGTCTCGGCGTCGAGCGCGATGAAGCCGCCGCCCTCTTCGCCGGCAAAGACGAGGCCGCCGCCGGTGGTCAGGGTGCCGGAGCTGTTGCGCTGGTTGCCGCGCAGTTCGAAATCCCAGACCTTCTTGCCGGTCTGGATGTCGAAGGCCCGCACGAACTTCTTGCGCTCTCCCGAGCCGCGCGCCGAGCCGCCAAAGTAGCGGCGTCCCAGCTCGAACTGTTGGTCCATCGCCACGTAGTTGGCGCAGGTCTCGGCGATCATCGCGTAGAACAGCCCGGTCTGTGGGTTGTAGGCGCTGGACTGCCAATTGGAGCCGCCGCCGGCGCCGGGGCAGACGATCGACCCCTCCGGCGTGGCCTCATGCCCCTCGGCGAAGATCGGGCGGCCGTTCTCATCCAAGCCCTCGAGCCAGTTCACGCGGTCGTAGGTCTTTTCCGCCAGCAGGACCTTGCCGTTGGTGCGGTCGAGGACGTAGAACAGGCCGTTGCGGCTGGACTGCAGCATCAGCTTGCGCGGCTCGCCCCGAAATTCGGCGTCTACCAGCACGGTCGGCTGCTGCGCGTCCCAGTCATGGGTGTCATGCGGGGTGAACTGGTAGTACCAGACCATCTCGCCGGTCTTGGGGCGCAGAGCGAGCACGCTGTTGGTGTAGAGGTTGTCGCCCAGCCGCTCGGAACCGTTGAAGTCCGGGCAGGGGTTGCCGACGGTCCAGTAAAGGAGGTCGAGTTCGGCGTCATAGGCTCCGGTCAGCCAGGTGGCGCCGCAGCCGTGCTCGAGTGCGCTGCCGATCCAGGTGGAGGCTTCGGGGTCGTCGCGGGTGGGAATCGTCCAGAAGCGCCACGCGAGATCGCCGGTTTCCACGTGGTAGGCGTCCAGGAAGCCGCGCACGCCCTCTTCGCCGCCGGCGATGCCGGAGATCACCAGATCGCCTACAACCAGCGGGGCGGCGGTGGCGGCGTATTGCTGCCGGTAGTCGGCCATCTCCGTGTCCCACAGCTTTTCGCCGGTCCAGCGGTCGAGCGCCAGCAGGTGGGCGTGGTCGGTGACCATGTAGACGCGGTCGTCGTCGACGGCCACGCCTCGGTTGGCGCTGCGGCCGGCCTCGCTGATCAGACCCTCGGTGCGCGGCTGGTCATAGCTCCACAGCTTGCGGCCGGTGGCTGCGTCCAACGCCCAGGCCTCGTTCCAGCCGGTGGTGTACATCACGCCGTCGAGCACCACCGGCGTCGCCTCCAGGCGCGGGGTGTTGAGCACGGGAAACATCCAACGCAAGGCCAATCCGCCGACGTTGTCGCGGTGGATCTGGTCGGCCGGCAGATAGCGGTTCGCCGAGTCGTTGTGATAGCTGGGCCAGTCCATCTTGGGCTCGACGGGCGCCTTGGAGAAAACTTCGCTCCGGCCTTCGCGCAGCAGGCGATGGACCTTGCCGTCGGCGGTGCGTAGATGGAGGTCAAAGCTCGACTCGCCCAAAATCAGCCCCTCGAGCGCGCCGCCGTCGCTGAGCCGGATGGTTCCCTGCTGCGGCCCGCCGCCTCGCCGCCGCACCGGCGCCTTCATGCTGCGCATGTGGGCGATCAGCGTCTGGAGTTCGGCTTCGGGCATGGGCTGCGGCGGCATCCCGGTTTCAGTGCCGTTGAGGATGACCGCGGCGAGCTCTTCATTCGAGGCGGCGGCGATTTGGGTGAGGATGGCCGGGCCGCGTTCTGTGCCGGTTCCGTCGCCGGCGTGGCAGACCGAGCAGCGCGTGGCGAAGGAGATCTCGCCGGAGACGGGTTCAGAGGACTGCGCGGCGCACAGGGCCGTGAAGACAACGCAGAAGAGGACAATGCGGAGCAGCATGGGCAAGCCCACTGATTCTATCCCACGCGCGCGAAGAAGGCCCGCCCCATGCGTGGCGTGCGCCAGTGCGCCCGAGTTATTCGTTTTTCCACTTGATCTATCGTTTTTCATTGTTTCCGCCGTTACACGGCAACGCCTGCGCCGAGGGCGGCGTCGATGGCTACCAGAGGTCGCAGCGCGACCCCGGGAGGACTCGAAAATTATGCTGGCGAACCGTTTGCTCGTATCCATCGAAACGGATTGGGAGAAGATCGCGACCGACGTGATCAAGCAACTGCGGCGAGACCAAGCCGCCGGGTTCTATCGCAACTTGCCCGAGGATGAGATTCGCGAGCGGGCCCGAGAGCTTATCAAGAACCTCAGCCACTGGCTCGACGCGCAGAATGATGCGGCCTTGAAAGCGCGCTACGAGGAACTGGGACGCAGGCGCTTTCAGCAGGGCGTGCCGCTGGATGAAGTGCAGCACAAGATCCTGTTGATCAAGCGCAAGATCCGCTCCCACGCCATGAATCTCAACCTGGACGCCGGCCCGCTGCAACTGCACCAGGAGCTGGAGTTGCTGCGCCTGATGGCGCACTGCTTCGACATCATCGTCTGTGCGGTCGCCAAGGGCTACATTGACGCGATGCGCAGGGAAGCGATCATGCAGGCGCTGGAGGAATCCACCGCCTAGCAGCGGGGAATTGCAAGAAAGCTCACCGACGATGTCGCAGAGCCTGTCGCGGCGCTGCGCCGCCAAAGTCACGTCCGGTCCGCCGGCGGCCGATGAGGGTATGGAGGCGCTGATCCGAGCTGTTCGGCGCTGACCAAGGCCATGCCGTTCACGACTCCGACCCGCACTCCGTCCTTGCCGGATGACCAGCCCGGCCGCATGCGTCTGTTGCGCCAGGTCTGCATCCGGGCCCGGCCGGATTTGCCCGAGCGTCCGCACGGGCTGATCCGGCCGCAATCGCCCGGGGCCGGCGGAGACGCATGCCCGCGACGAAGCGCTCCCGGTGCAACCGGCGAGCCCAGACTTCCGCTGAACGCCGACAGGTCCGCTGAGCGCCCCGCAGCGGGCAGGCCCGGACGGGGCGCCAATCGCTCGCAATTCTGACCTCAATTCCAGCAGGCCTGTTTGGCAACATTTCGGCGCGCCCCTTGGCGACCCTTTTCCCCTCATCCGGCCTCAGTCATTAAGGCCCGTAATGGAGTGTGCTCCAATAGGGTGAATTACCGTCTCTCGCTCGGGTCTATTCAGCAGCCAATCGCCGCCAGGGGAGTATTCCCCAAGCGTCGGCGTCATTAGACGATCAGGTGGTGAGCGGGATTCCCCAGCCGGCTGCGAGCCGACAGGGGGGGGAGACGGCGGAAAATGAAAAAATACCTGATCTTACTGTGCATTCTGGCAGCCCAAGCGACGGCTCAAACCCAGGCGATAGCCCTGGCGGGCCGGATTCAGACCACATCGGGCCTCCTGGAGTTCCTGACCGAGCCAACCGCAGGCGGCGCCTATGTCATCGAAGCGGGGGTCCACACGCTGCCCACCCTCACGGTCACCGAGAAGGGCCGGCTCAGCGGAACCCGGGAAGCCCCCATCATCATCCAGGGCGAGGGAATCGGAAAGACGATCATCGAGTGCCCGAATGTCTGCTACTTTGAGCCGAACTCCTGGGTGATCTGGCGGGATCTTACCATCCGCGGCGGCATCAATAGCCGCCACCTGCGCCACTGGGGCTTCCAGCGCGTTCGCTTCGAAGACCCGCAAGCCATCGGTTGGTCGCAGCGCGTGTTGTTCAAGACGACGGGAGCGCCAAAGACCGATGGCGATACGGTCGAGGTCGGAGCAGGGCCGATCATCTTCCGAAACTGTGAGTTCAGCCCGCACGAGTCCGCGGAGGATACGACGCTGGATTTCGTCGCCACGCAGGGCGTGCAGATCTTTGATTCCGTGTTCGAAAGGTGCGCCCGCGGCTGCCTGCAAGCCAAGGGCGGCTCGGGCATCCTCGAGCCGTATGTCATCGCCCGCAACTGGATCAAGGATGCCGGGAGTCGCGGCCTTTTCCTGGGAGGAGGCACCAATCCGCAATACTTCGACCCGCCCATCGAAGAGGCGAAGGCGGAGTTCGGCAGCGCCGCCGTCTACGACAACATCGTGGAGGGAGGAAGCGTCTGTTTCACGGCCGGCACCGTCCGCGGCCCCATCGACTTCCGCAACAACCTGTGCATCGGCCAATCGGGCTGGCAGTTTCGCCTGGTGGATGAGAACCAGAACCCTGCGACGGCGGAGGGCGTCCGGAACGTCATCATTCGGCGCAACATCATGCTCGATTGGATCCCGCCGCAATGGGCGAACACCAACGTTCTGGCGACGGGGGGAACGATCCAATGGGACACGATCGTGATGGCCAACCTTGTGTTCAACTACGATAGCCGCCAGTATTTTTGGGGTTGGCCGGATCACGTCGACACTCCGATGGTGAAGGCCAACATCATCGACTTCGCCGATGTCGAGTACAGGCGGGATGCGGTCGGCAGGCCGTACGTCATCGACTGGGCGGGATACGGCCCCAGGCCGAAAACGCACTCGTACGCCACAGCGCCGAAGGTGCAAACCCAACCTGAGATCCAATCCAACGTGCAGCCTTTGAACCTGAGCAAGCGCTACGGCAAATTGACGAAGCAGTGAAACCGGCGGCCCGGGCGCGCTCAACCGGCGGGCTCGGGCGCCTTCGTCCAGCCCAGCGCCTGGCCCACGGCGAACGCCAACAGGCCGCTCAGCATGCCGGGCATCACTTCGTAGACCACCGTCTGGTCCCAGCCGAGCCAGCGCCAGCCGAGCACCGTCGCCAACCCCACGGCCATCATCGTCAGCGCCAGCCCCTCGGTCGGCCGGCGGTTCAGCGAGTAGACAATCATCAGCGGTCCGAATGCGCTCGCCAGAGCCGACCAGGCGATCAGCACCAGCGCGAACACGCTCTCGTTGCGTCCCAGCGCGATCGCCAACGCCAGCGCCGTCACGAAGACCGTGGCCAGCTTGGTGGCCGCGTAGGTGCGGAACGCCTTCCAAGGGAAGTCGCGGGTGATGGCGGCCGTGCAGCTCAGGATCTGCGAGTCGGCGGTCGAGATCGTCGCCGCGAACAAGCCGGCCAACACCAGGCCGGTCATCGCCGGGTGCAGCAGCTCGCGGGCGAGCGTTGGCAGGGCGAGTTCGGCGTCGAAGTCAGCGACCTCGGGCAGCAGCAGACGCGCGGCCAGGCCCACGCAAATTGTCATCGCATAAAAGGCAATGAACCAGCCGTAGTAGTAGCTGCGCACGCGCCACATACGGTTCGGGTCGTTCATCGCCATAAAGCGCACCATGATGTGCGGTTGGCCGATTACCGCCGCGCCGGCAAACAGCCAGCCCAGCACAAAAATCACCGGCCCGAACCAGCCGCCGTAGGCCAGATCGCCCGGGAACCAGTTCATGTACTCGGGCGAGACCTGCCGCAGCGCCGGCTCCAGAGCCGACCAGCCGCCGATCTCCACGAGGGCTCGCCCCAGCATCAGCGCCATCGCCCCGATCATCACAATCGACTGCGCCGCGTCGGTCCAGATGGAGGCCCGGATGCCGCCGGCGAAGCAGTACAGCAGCACGATCACCGCGCCCACCACCGCGCCGACGCCGTACTCCCAGCCGAACAGCACAAACAGAGCCTTGCTGCCTGCGTTGAGCTGGGCGGCGGCATAGGTTCCCAAGAACACCACCGTCAGCACGCCGCCGACTACCCGCAGGACGCGGAAGTTGTCGCCATGCCAGTTGGCCAGCGCGCCGGCAAAACTCTGCTCGTGGTGGACTTCGCTGCTGATACGCAGCCGCTGATGCACCAGCAGCGAGGTCAGAAAGTCGCCCAGAATCCAGCCGACCATGAGCCAGATCGACGACAGCCCGTAGGTATAGGTGAAGCCGATCATGCCGATGAACATGTAGCCGCTGTTGTTGGTGGCGATGGCGGAGAGCGCCACCAGCCAGGGCTGCACGCTGTGGCTGGCCAGCAGGTAGTCCACGCCGGTTTCCTCGCGGCGCAACACCGACGCGAGGCCGATGACGACAAACAGGAAAAGGCAGAGCCCGAAGCTGAGCAGCGTAGTGGTCAAGGAACCGTCCTGTTGCCCGGCGGAGTGGCGCCGACGCCTTCCAGGCCGGCCAGAATCATCTCGACCCCAATCGCCCCGATGAACAGCGCGCTGGTGCGCATGAGAATCGTCAAATAGGCCCCAAGCATCGTGTCCTTGGCCTGCGACATATGGGACATGAGCATTTGGCCCATGCAGACCAAAGCAAAGTTCAGCAACAGGACGCCGGCGATCAAGCCGATGTTGAAGGGCGTGGTCAGGTCGCGGCCGATCAGGATGCTCACCCAGATCGTGGCCGGGCCGACCATGAACGGGATCGAGATGCTCGTGGCCAGCTCATTGGCGTCCCCTTGAAAGAACTGCGCCGCGCCGCCGCCCTGGGTGAAGTACCGCACCGCGACCAGAAAAACGATCAGCCCGCCAAAGATGCGAAAAGCCTCGATACGGACCTGAAAGACGTCAACGAAGAAGAATTCGCCGGTCAAAGCAAAAATCGCGTAGACGCCGAAGCTGAGCAGGCTGGCGCGGCCGTAGATACCGGCGAACTCGCGCGGGGTCCGGCTTTTCATCAAATCCCACAGGAACAAAGCCTGCGAGAACGGGTTGAGGATGACCAGGAAGTAGGCCGCCAGGCGCAAGTCGTCGGGTTCGTACATTCCCGATAGACTACCCCCGATTCAGAGGGACCAGCGGCTCGAAGCTGTCGCGGGTCGCAATATATTCGGGCCGCGGGGTTCGCCCGCAGAACGGTTCGACCAGCGTGTTCTCGACGCTGTTGTAAACGAAGAAGAGGTTCGAGCGAGGATACGGCGAAATGTTCGAGCCCGAGCCGTGCATCGTATTGCAGTCAAAGAACAGCGCCGAGCCCGCCGGCCCGGTCGGCGCGACGATGCCGCCGCGCTCAGCCAGCCGCCGCAGAGACTCCTCGTCCGGCACGCCCAACTCCTGCTTCTTCAGCGACTGGCGATAGTGCTCTTCCGGAGTCTCGCCCACGCAGGAAACGAAGGTCTTGTGCGAACCCGGAATCACCATCAGCGGGCCATTGAAGGCATGGTTCGGGCTCAGTGCGATCGACACGCTCAGCGCCCGCATGCGCGGCATGCCGTCCTCGGCGTGCCAGGTTTCGAAATCGGAGTGCCAGTAGAACTCCTTGCCCTTGAAACCGGGCTTGAGATTGGCCCGGGACTGGTGCAGGTAGACCTCGCCGCCGAGGATGCGCCGGGCGACGCCCAAGATGCGCTCGTCGCGAGCCAGCCACTCGAAAAGGCGGCTGAGTTGGTGAATGCGAAACACCGAGCGGACCGCGTTGTCGGCCTCGGGCTCGGTGACGGTCTCCTCGAGCCGCTGCACTTCGGGGCTCGACGCCAGCGCCCCCAACTCCTGGGTGAGCTCGCGCACCTCGGTGGGCGCAAGCAGGCTTTCGGCGAACAGGAAGCCGTTCTTCTCGAAGTTTTCGAGATCAACGGTGGAAACCTGGGAGGTGTCGGGCCCGCCAGGGTGAACGACTGGGTCGAGACGTTCGACCCAGTCGGGATGGGATTGCACCCGGGAAGGGTAGGGATCAGCGATGGCTGCGGCGGCGGTCATCTCTATGCGTTGATCTCCTCGGCCTCGAGCGGGTAGGCGCCGTTTGCGTCGTGCACTTCCTTGCCGGTGACCGGCGGGTTGAAGACGCACACCATCCGCATCTTCGTGCGGGCGCGCAGCACGTGCTTGTCGTGCTGATCGAGGGCGTAGAGAACGCCCGGGCGGATCACGTGGACCTCGCCGTCGTCGACGGTCTCGATCTCGCCTTCGCCCTCCACGCAGAGCACGGCCTCGAGGTGGTTCTGATACCACATCGGCGTGATGGTGCCCTCGTAGATGGTGGTGACGTGCATGGAAAAGCCCATGCCGTCGGATTTGAGCAGCAAGCGCGTGCTCTCCCAGTTCTCGGCCTGCACGCGGCGCGGGGTTTTCTCGGCGGCAAAAAGGTCGCGGACGATCATTGCCTCACCCCCGCCAGCTCGAGTTCATCGACGCCGCTTTCGCTGACGGCCGTACGGACGGCTTCGGCGAGGATGCCCAGTCCCTTCGTCAACGTCTCATCGGGAGTTGTCAGCGGCATCAGGCATTTGATCACTTGGCCGTCCGAACCTGAGGTTTCGATCACGAGACCGTTATCGAAGGCGCGGCTGGTGATGGCGGAGGCCAACTCGCCGTCCGTGCAGTCCAGGCCCTGCATCATGCCCCGACCGCGGACCGACAGCCGCGCATCGGCTTCAGCCATCTCTTCAAGCGCGGCCCGCACCGCGCGCCCCTTGCGGGTGACGTCGCCGGAGAAATCGTCCGTGCGCCAGAACTCGTTCATCGCAGCCGTGGCGGTGACGAAGGCCAGATTGTGGCCGCGGAAGGTGCCGTTGTGCTCGCCGGGCTTCCACTGGTCCAGCTCCGGTTTAAACATCACGAGCGAAAACGGCAGGCCGTAGCCGCTCAGCGATTTCGACATCGTCACGATGTCGGGTGAAATGCCGGCGTTTTCGAAGCTGAAAAACGGTCCGGTGCGGCCGCAGCCGACCTGGATGTCGTCCACGATCAGCAATACGCCGTGCTCGCGGCAGACGCTTTCGATCTTGCGCAGCCACTCAAAGCCGGCCACGTTCAGACCGCCCTCGCCCTGCACCGTCTCGACGATCACCGCCGCCGGCGTATCGACGCCGCTGCTGCCGTCGGCGAGCACCTGCGCGAAGTATTCCGCGGTGTCGATGTCAGGCCCCTGGTAGCCGTCGAACGGCAGAAACGAGACGCCGGTTGGGGGCAAGCCGCCCGCATCGCGGTAGTGCGAATTGGCCGTCGCGGACAACGCGCCGAGCGTCACGCCGTGGAAGCCGTTGGTGAACGAGACCACGTTCGAGCGACCCGTCACGTTGCGCGCCACTTTCAGCGCCGCTTCTACGGCATTGGCGCCGGTCGGACCGGTGAACTGGACTTTGTAGTCGAGCCCGCGGGGTTCCAGAATGACCTTCTGAAGGGTCGTGAGGAACTGGCGTTTCGCTTCGGTCGCCATATCCAGCCCGTGGACAACCCCGTCGGACTGGATGTAGTCGATGAGGGCCTGCTTGAGCACCGGGTGGTTGTGTCCGTAGTTGAGCGTGCCGGCGCCGGCGAGGAAGTCGATATATTCGCGCCCTCGCTCGTCGGTCAACACTGACCCGCGCGCTCGCGTGAATACAGTGGGGAAAGAACGGCTATAGCTGCGTACGTTCGATTCGATTTCATCGAAGATCTTCATGGATTCATCCTTGGACGCCAGCGCCCAACGGGCTGATTCGGAGCAGTCGCTCCTCCTCATGCTCGCCAGGACCGAAGTCCTTCTCAGAGAACATCGTTTCATCCGAACAGTCGGCGCCATGGCGGCGTGCAAATGATCGGAACAGCGCCCACGAAGCGGCGTTCGAGGGCGTAATCGTGGTTTCCAGGCCAGTGACCGCGGAGGCGGCGGGCTGGGCCAGTGCGGCCTCGAGCAGCCCGCGGCCAACGCCCAGAGAGCGTGCGGCCGGACTTACCGCAACTTGCCAGACGAACAGCGTCGACGGGTCTTGCGGTTTGAGGTAGCTCGACAGGAAGCCGACTATGCGGCCTTCAAGCTCCGCAACCACGCACCACGGCGCAAAATGCGCCGTTAAAAGCATGTAGCAGTACACGGAGTTCAGGTCGAGCGGCTTGCACTCATCGATGAGCGCATGGATCGCCGCCGCGTCTTCCACGACCGGCTGCCTGAAAGACAAAACTGCGTTGCTAGTTGACTCGACGGATTTACTCATGGGCGGGCTGCGGAGTCGGCATCGTGGCCTGTACGCTCCCTTCACCTTCCAAACACTCCAGCTGCGGGGTCGACACTTCGGCTTGCAGGGAGACTCCCGTATCCAGAATCCGCGCGGCATCGACCTGTCGAATCTCCATGAGCTCAACGATGCGCTCGAGAGACATTGCGATGGCGGCCCTTTCCCGCTCCGGCAGCGTGTCGAGCGCGCCGGCCAGTCGATCGTGCAACAGCGACGGCGACCCGGCGGCGACAATGCGCCCCTCTTCGGTTGCCGCGATCTCGACCTCTCTCCGGTCCCGGATCGAGCGAACTCGCGTGACCAAGCCCTTTTTCTCGAGCCGATCGACGATGCCGACTGTCGTGCTGGCCGACAAATCCACCGCGCGAGCCAAGGCTTTCAGCGGCATTGGCCCACTCTCGAGGATGCGGGTCAAACAGGACAGCTGCGGCACGGTGATGCCGCTCTCCAAAGCCAGTCGATGCGAGTAGATGTCTACTGAGCGCATGATGCGCCGAATGGCGCGCAGGACGCGCTGTTCGTATTGCGGTCGACTCTCGGAGTCGTCGGAAGCGTGGGATGTGGAGGTGTCAGGCACAGGAAACAAAGCGCGGTCAATTCGTAACCAAATTGTTCGCTCACGAACCATTAAACTAACAGTGTTCGCCCGCTTTGGCAAGCCGTCACGGCCCCGAGTGGCGCCGATCGCTACACTGAGCCGATGCCAATCTTCGAGAAAAGCGTAGTGATTCAGGCGCCGATCGAAGACGTCTTTGCGTTCCACGAGCGCGAAGACGCACTAGCTCTGCTGACCCCGTCGTTCCCGCCCGTCAAAGTGGTGAGCAAGTCCGGCGGCATCCTCCCGGGCGGCCGGGTCGAGTTGCGCGTCGGGCCGTTTCGCTGGCTCGCCGTGCACACCGAGTATGAGAAGAATCGGCTGTTCGTCGACGAACAGCGCGAAGGCCCGATGGCGCTGTGGGTGCACCAGCATCGCTTCGAGCCGGTCGGCGCCGAGGCGACGCGCCTGACCGACCGCGTCGAGTACCGGCTCCCCGGCGGCGGCCTCGTCAACGCGCTATTCGGCTGGACGGCGAAGCCGGGGCTGAGCCGCATGTTCGCCCATCGGCACCGCGTCACGCGCGAGCTTTGCGAGCGCCGCTGAGGGAAGGAGTACAATAGGCGTTCGTTATCGGGAATTCCCACATGACGCGCCGAGACTTCCTTTCCACTTCCGCCGGGGCGGCGGCGCTGCTGCTGCCCGGACCCCGTCCGGCTTCCGCACAGGGCCGCATCAAAGTCGCCGCGTTGTCGACGACCTACCACGTCCGCTCGCACAGCGACAATTTCATCACGCGGTTCCTGGAAGGCTACTGGATCGGCGACAAGTACCACGAGCCGCCGGGCGAGATCGTCTCGCTCTACGTTGAGCAGGAGCACCCGGCCGACATCAGCACGAGGCTGTCGAAGACCTGGGGCTTCAAGAAGTACGGCTCCATCCGCGAAGCCCTCACCCTCGGCGGCAAGAAGCTGGCGGTCGACGCGGTGCTGCAGGTGGGCGAGCACGGCAACTACCCCACCAACGTCAAGAACCAGCACCTCTACCCGCGCCACCGCTTCATGAGCGAGGTCGTGGACGTCTACCGCAAGTCCGGTCGCAGCGCGCCGTTCTTCAACGACAAGCACCTGTCCTATGACTGGGGTCAGGCGAAGCAGATGTACGACTGGTCGCGGGAGCTCAACTTCCCGATGTGCGCGGGATCGTCCGTTCCGGTGACCTTCCGCCGGCCGGAGCTGGATTTTCCGCTCGACACCGAACTCGACAGCGTGCTGGCCGTCGGCGGCGGCTGGGTCGGCGACGGCGGCCTGTTCCACGTGCTCGAGACGATGCAGTCGCTCGCCGAACGCCGCAAAGGCGGCGAATCCGGCGTGAAATCGGTGCAACTGGTGGAAGGCGACGCCGTGTGGGAAGCCGCCAAGCAAGGGCTGTGGGACCGCAATCTGCTCGACGCGGCGCTGGCCCGCGGCGAGAAGGTCACGCCCGGCCCGGTGGAGGAGAAGGCCTCGCGTCCCGTCGCCTGCCTGCTGGAGTACAACGACGGCTTCCGAGCAGCCGCTCTGGCGCTGGGCGGCAAGGTGGCGGAATACCTCGCCGCCGTAAAGATCGCCGGCCGCGCCGAGCCGATGTCGACGCTGTGCTACATCCCGATCGAAAACTCCAACAACTTCAGCCCGCTGGTGGACTCGATCGGACGCTGCTTCAACCAAGGCACAAACGACTATCCGGTCGAGCGGACGCTGCTGGTGTCCGGCGCGCTGTCGTTCCTGATGGAGTCCTGGTATCAGGGCCAGAAGCGGCTGGAGACGCCGATGTTGAATGTGAAGTACCGCGGCCCCGAAACTTCCTATTTTGCCCGCGGGATGGGGTCCTAGAGAAATGAGAGCGCCAGGCGTTTATGCCAAACACACCGACCTGTTCGACCTGATCGATCGGGGCGCCGAGATTCAAAAAGTCGGCGGCGGCTATGGATTCACAGAAGGCCCCGTGTTCAGCCGCATCGGCTTTCTGCTGTTCAGCGACCTGCGCAGCGAGAAAATCCACAAATACACGATTCCGCCGTGGAAGGCAGAGCCCGAAGGCGGCTCGATGGAGGTCTTTCGCGAAAAATCCAACCGCGCCAACGGCCTGACCTTCGACCACCAGGGGCGCCTGCTGACCTGCGAGACCGGCCCGGGCCGGGTGACGCGCACCGAGAAGGACGGCTCGATCACCGTGCTCGCCGACCGCTACCAGGGCAAGCGCCTGAGTTCGCCCAACGATCTGGTCTATAACATCAGCGGCGACATCTACTTCACCGACATGCCGCGGCCCAACGTGCCCGACGCGGCCGAGCGCACCGGCGTACCGGCGATCTACCGCATCCGCCGCACCCAGATCTATCGCGACAGCTACGAACTCGAACAGCTCACCACCGAATGCACCCGCGCCAACGGCGTCGCGCTCGGTCCCAAGCAGAACCTGCTCTACGCCGCCGACAGCGCCGAACGCAACATCCGCGTTTTCGAGATCAAAGACGACGGCACGCTCGGCAAGGGGAAAATCTTCGCCTCGCTAGCATCCGACGAAGAGGGCGCCCCCGACGGCCTGAAGACCGACGAGGGCGGCAACGTCTACTGCACCGGCCCCGAAGGCGTCTGGGTATTCAACCCGAAGGGCGAGCACCTGGGCACGATCGTCACGCCGGAGCGCCCCTCGAACTGCTGCTTTGGCCGCGGCTTCCGCGGGCTGTACATGACGGCGCAGACGTCGGTGTATTACGTCCGCACCCGCGCCGCCGGCACGCGGACTTTCTAGCCTACGCGCCACAGAACCGCGCCCGTACGGGCGCGGGCCCGCAGGCTGACGCCTGCGGCTCTGTGTAGCGCCGCGGCTGCGTCAGAACGCGAACTTCAGACCAAACTGCAAACTGCGCGGATCCGCCGCGCTCGAGATGACCCCAAACTGCGGCGACCCCAACGCGCGGCCGGGTTCGTTGAACTGCGCCGTGTTGAAGAAGTTGAACGCCTCGAAGCGGAACTGCACGTTGTAGTGCTCGCCCCAGCGGTGGTTCTTCAGCATCGACACGTCAAAGTTGACGATGCCGGGTCCGGTGAGCAGCGCCCGCGAGGAGTTGCCGAACTGCAGCGTTCCCGGCGCGGAGACCGCCTCGGTGTCAAAGAAACGCTCGACGGTCTGCTCGCTCTTGGGCAGAGCGGGATCGCGATCGACGTTCACGCGCTGCGGGCCGGGCGTGAAGGCGGCGCCCAAGCCGTTGACCTGCGTGGTCAGCGCCATCGGGCTGCCCTGCTGCAGCGTGATGATCGTGCCGAAATTCCAGCCGCCCAAAACCATCGCCAGCGGTCCGGAATTGAGCAGCTTGCGGCCCTTGCCCAGCGGCAGCTCATACACCGAACTCCACACCAGGCGGTGGCGCACGTCGTTGCCGGAAAGCGCCTTCTCGGCGGCCCGGTCGTAGTAGTTCTGCATGCCCACGTCGGCCTCGCCCGCCTCCTGGCCGGAGAAGGTGTCGTCGATGAACTTCGCCCAGGTGTAGTTGGCCAGGAAGTTGAGTCCGTTCGAGAAGCGCTTCTCGATCTTCAGGTTCATCCCGTGGTAGCTCGAATTGCCCCACATGGGCGAGATCCGCGTCACGTTGTTGAACTGCGGATAGGGCCGCAGAGCGCGCATGTTGCCGCTGCGCCAAAGGCTGGGGTGGACCTGGTTGAGGCTGACCCCGGGGCCGGGCAACTTGTGTCCGACATTGCCCAGGTAGCTGGCTTCGAAGACCGTTTTGAAGCCCAGGGTCCGCTGGATGGACGTATTCCACATCTGGGAATAGCCCAGCTCGCGATCCTGGTCGATGAACTGCGGCGAGAACACCGCGGCCTGCCCCGGCGCCACCGCGCCGAAGCCCGGACCCAGCTCCGGCCTCTGCACGGCCGGGAAGCCGTCGCGCAACAGGAACGGCGCCGTCACGCCGTTGTCGGGCGTGAGAAAGTCGCCTTCGACCGAGAAGCCGGCGGCCATGTTGTTCGAACCCGGCTGCGGCACGCCGAAGAAGACGCCGTAGGCGGACCGGACCACGGTCTTGTTGTCGCCGAACGGCTGCCAGGCGAAGCCGAAGCGCGGCGCGATGTTGTTGTAGTCGCCGTCGTAGACCGTCCGGCCCAGGCCGTCGCGCCCGGCAAAGGTGATCGTGCCGGGACAATTGCAGACCGGGTTGACGGCGTTGAGGTCGAAGCTGTTCTGGCGGTCCAGGGCGTCCACCTTGGGCGTATGGGTGTCCCAGCGGACGCCGATGTTGAGAGTGAAGTTGGAGCGCACCTTCCAGTCGTCCTGCACGAACGCGGCCCAGTAATGCGCGCGGCGATCGATGCGGTCCAGCGTGCGGACCTGTCCGCGGTGCACGTAGCCCGAAAGCAGGCTGGCCATGGCGTTGCCCGTGTTGCCGGTTCCCGGCAGCGCGGTGCCCTGCGGCTGGAAGGTCAGCACGCCCGACTCCCACTGGTTGAAGTCCTCGGCGTTGCGCGAATAGCGGTATTCGCCGCCCAGCTTGAACGCGTGCGAGCCCTTGAACCACGACACGTTGTCCACGATGTGGTGATCCCAGATCGGCGTCTGGGTGCGGCCCTGGTTGTTCGCGCCCATCGCGGTGAAGCCCGAAGCGTTCACGCGCGGAAACGCTTCGCCCGGAACTCCCTGCAGACCCAACTGCTGCGGCCAGCCGCCGTCGCGCTCCAGCGGTCCGGTGATGAAGAATCGCGGCTGGATGTTGACCCGCAGATCGTTGATCACCGTGGGAGCGAAATTGTGCAGGTGATTGAACAGATAGCTGTAGGCCCGGCGGTCGGAGGAGTTGCCGAACGGGTCCGCCTCGGGCCGCGCGAACACCGGCGTGTTGTTGGTGGGGAAGTCGTGCAGGATGAAGCGGAAGCTGAAGCGATCCTTCTCGCTGAAGGTGTGATCGGCCTTCAGCGTCAAGGTGGACAGGTTCAGCGCATTCGTCCTGTTGCCGACGAAGTTATTGGCGCCGGCCTGGTTGCTGGGCGCGCGGTTGGCGTCAGGGTAGAACGCCATCAGCGCCGCGCCCACCGGGTCGCGCTGCGAGGCGGGAATCACGTTGTTGGCGTACTGCTGCCGGGTCGGGCCGCTGAGCGGATCGAAGATGCGGGTCAGCGCGCCTGAGTTGTTGGTGGTCTGGGAAAAATCGCCGGCCCGCTGCAGCGAAGTCGGCGTCGTCAGCGTGTGCGTCACGCCGATACGTTGCTTCTGCCACTCGTTGTTGACGAAGAAGAACGTCTTGTTCTTGATGATGGGGCCTCCGACCGCGAAGCCAAAAACATTCCAGCGCAGCGGCGCCTTGTCAGCGGCAAAGAAGTTGCGCGCGTCGACTTTGTCGTTGCGGAGGAACTCATACAACGAACCGTGGAGTTCGTTGGTGCCGGAGCGCGTGGAAATCGTGATCACGCCGCCGGAGGAATTGCCGAACTCCGCCGAATAGCCGTTCTGCTGCACCCGCAGTTCCTGCACCGATTCCACCGGCGGGTTGAACAGTGCCTGCGGATTTTCCAGCGCGACGTTCGAGGAGTTGACGCCGTCGATCATCCACTGCTGCTGATCGCCGCGCCCTCCCGCCACGGAGATGCGCGGACGAATGACGCCCTTCGAGACCGTTACCGCATTGCCCATCAAGGCGACGAGCTCGCCGGCCCGACGGCCGTTGAGAGGCATGTCGGTAACCGTCTTGTTCTCGATGAACTGCCCCACGGTGGAGGTTTCGGACTCGAGCAGCGGCACGTCCGCGGTGACCTCGACCGTCTCGGTCACCTCGCCCACTTCGAGGGAGATGTCGAGCCGCGTGGTGCGCCCCAGTTCGATCACGATGCCGCTTTGGCTGGAGGCGCGGAAGCCCTCCAGGCGGGCGGTCAGCCCGTAGCGTCCCGGCTGCAGCAGCGGGATCGTGTAATCGCCGGCTTCACCGGTCGTGGCGGTGAGCGTAACTCCTGTGTCGGTGTTGGTCACTTCAATCGAAGCGCCGGGCAATCGGGCGAGGCTCGAGTCGGTCACGATCCCGGTGATCGCGCCGCTCGAACCCTGCCCCAGCAGCCCCGTCGTCGCCGAAAGCAGCAGAGCCAGAAGCAGCGCCCCGCGGCCCCCCGAAAGAGTCCTGGCAACAAACTTGGTCATCATGGAAACCCCTTTTCCCTCAACTCTGGTCCCCGAAGGCCGACGCTTATGCGGCCCATCAAAAAGAAACCAAAGCCCCGGGTAGAGTAATGCGTCGTCCAAATTCCATACAACCCCAGAAATGGTGGTAGAAACACCCCTAATTCACAGGGATACAGGATGCCGCGAAGGAGTGTTTGCATCCCCGGCTTCCGATCGTCGATCATCAGGCGCAATGCCGACCATCGCCCCCTGCGCCCTTCTCGCGCTGCTCTGCCTGCTCGCGCCGAGCAGCGCCGCGGCTCAGCCCGTGCTGCCGGCGACCGAGCCGCTCGAGGCCAAAGGCGACCTCGCCGCGGCCATGGTCGAAGACATCCGAAACTACCTCGACATCGCAACGCAAAAGGCAGCCCAACAGAGGCGTACAGTCGAGCCCGACCGCCGGAAACTCCGTACGATCCTGGGTCTGGCCGACGAGCGCCTGCCGGTTCGAGAGCTGGAGCTGGTCTCCACCACCGGAAATCCGGCGCGGATCGCCCGCGGCCAAGGCTACAACGTCCTGGCCGTGCGCTGGGAAGCCCTGCCCGGCGTTTTCGGCGAGGGCTTGCTGTTGCACCCCGAAGGGCCTCCCGTTGCGCGCGTGGTCGCCGTTCCCGACGCCGCCTGGTCTCCCGAGATGCTCGTGGGATTGGCGGACGGCATCTCGCCCGCCGCCCAGTTCGCCCGCCGCCTGGCCGAGAACGGCGCACAGGTCGTGGTCCCAACGCTGATCGACCGCACCGCTCGCTGGACCGACCTCGAAGGCGTGCGGCGGACCAACATCCCGCACCGCGAGTTCCTCTACCGCATGAGTTACGAACTCGGCCGTCACATCCTCGGCTACGAGCTACAGAAAATCCTCGCCGTCGTCGACTACTTCCAGGCGCAGGAGACCGACGCGCCGATCGCGGTGATGGGCTACGGCGAAGGCGGGCTGCTGGCGCTGCATGCAGCGGCCTTGGACCAGCGCATCGACCGCACCGCCGTCAGCGGCTACTTTTCTGACCGCAACGACGTGTGGCAAGAGCCGATCGACCGCAACGTCTGGGGTCTGCTGCTGGAGTTTGGCGACGCCGAGCTGGCTTCGCTGGTCGCGCCGCGGCGGCTGATCATCGAGGATGCGCAAGGCCCCGAAGGCCCCGCGGCGCCGAAGGCGATCGCGCCGGTGATGGATTTTGCCGCTTCAGGACGGCTGGTCTCGCCTGCGTCCGTGGCGGTGCGCGCCGAGGTCGACCGCGCCCGCGCTCGTAAACCGGGCGATTGGCTCCAGCTCATCGAGCGGGGCTCGGGCATCGGCGCCGACGCCACGCTGGCGGCGCTGTTTGACGGCGCCTCCCTCCAGCCATCCGGCGCCGCGCCCAAAGCACAGGGCCCGCTGCCGGACCCCGACGCCCGCTTACGCCGCCAGTTCGACCAGATCGTGCGTTTCAACGAGACCCTGGTCCGCGACTCGCCCCGGCGCCACGCCGAGTTCTGGGCGAAGGCCGACAACTCGTCGGTCGAGACCTGGCGGAAGTCCACGCGCTTCTATCGCGACTACATCTGGGACGAGGTCATCGGCCGCCTCCCCGCCCCGGATCGACCGGCGAAACCCAAGACGCGGCGCATCTATGACAACGCCGACTTCCAGGGCTACGAGGTGACGCTCGACGTCTGGGACGGCGTTTTTGCCTTTGGCTCGTTGCTCGTCCCGAAGGATCTGAAGCCCGGCGAGCGGCGCCCGGTGGTCGTCGTCCAGCACGGGCTCGAAGGCCGCCCGTCGGACCTGGTCGACCCCGCTGTCGACCACCGCGCCTACCATCGCTACGGCGCCCGGCTCGCTCAGGAAGGTTTTGTCGTCTACGCGCCCCAGAACCCCTACATCGGCGAAGACCGTTTTCGCCAGATCCAGCGCATGGCCAATCCGCTGAAGCTCTCGCTGTTTTCGTTTGTGCTCGGACAGCACCAGCAGACGCTCGACTGGCTGAAGACGCTGCCGTTCGTCGACCCGGCGCGCATCGGCTTCTACGGCCTCTCCTACGGCGGCAAGACGGCGGTGCGCGTGCCGCCGTTCCTCGAAGACTACGCGCTGTCGATCTGCTCGGGAGACTTCAACGAATGGGTCTGGAAGACCACCAGCGTGGTCGACCGCTACAGCTACATGTTCACCAAGGAGTACGACATGCTCGAGTTCAATTTCGCCAACGTGGTGAACTACGCCGAGCTGGCGACGCTGATGGCGCCGCGGCCGTTCATGGTCGAGCGCGGCCACACCGACGGCGTCGCGCCGGACGAATGGGTGGCCTACGAGTTCGCCCGCGTGCGTCGCCGGTACGACGAGTTGGGCCTGGGCGACCGCACCAAGATCGAGTTTTTCGACGGTCCCCACGAGATCCACGGCGTGGGGACGTTCGAGTTTCTACGCAAACACCTGGACTGGAATCGCTAACCCGCGCTGCGGCTACAATGGCAGCTTGCCGACCCCAACGAACTCCCTTCCGCACCGTCGCGACTTCTTGAAATCCGCCGGGGTCGCCGCCGTGGCGGCCGGCTGTAGCGGCTCCTCCGAGCTGAGCTTCGCCAGCAACTGGGCGGGCAGCCGCATCTGGGTCGGCCCGGAGTATTGGGCGAATCCGCTACAGAACTGGAGCGTCGACGACGGCGAGGTGCGGGCGCAGGCCGGGGCCGGGCGGACGCTGCATCTGCTGACGCACCAGGGGAGGGGCGGCGACGGGACGCTCGAAACCCGCGTCAAGGTCCGCCGGGTGGAAGGCTCCGGCGACGAGACCTGGGCGGGCTTCGTCATCGGCATTCGCGGCGGCCTCGAAGGCTACCAGCATGCGCTGGTGCATCCGGCCACGAGCGTCTCGGCCGGGATCGGCGAAGATGGTGCGGCCTTCATCGGCGAAACCAAGAGCGCCGCAAAAATCGATCTCTCCGGCGGCGCCGAACTGACGCTGACCGTGCGCAACATCAATGGCGGCTGCCAGGCGAAGCTGACCGCCACGCCTGCCGCCGGCGGGGATGCGGTGACGGTGGAACATGCCCTCGAAGCGGGCGCGGCGGTCGGCAACATCGCGCTGGCCGCGCAGGCGCCTGGCCGCCCCACCGCCGAAATCAGCGGGGTGGTGTGGGGTTTTCGCGATTGGCGGGTCGGCGGGGACCTGGTCGAAGAGCACACCGAGCAAACCTTCGGCCCGGTCCTGTGGACGCAGTACGCCGCCAGCCGCGGCACGGTCAAGCTGACGGCGCTGTTCCCGCCCATCGGCCCCGAAGACGCCCAAACCTGCACGCTCGAGATCCGCCGCAACGGCGAATGGAAACAAGAAGCCGAGGCCTCGATCGAGCCGCTCAGCCGCACCGCTCTGTTCCGCCTGACCGGCTGGAGCGGCTCGGCCGACTACCGCGTCGTCTATCGCTGGCAAGACGAGGACTTCTTCTGGGAGGGGGCCATCCGAGAAGAACCCGACGGCAGTGCGCCGCTCAAGGTCGGGGTCTTCTCCTGCGACCACGGCGAGTGTTTTCCGCAGATGAAGATGGTGCGCCAGGTCCTCCGGCAGGACCCGGACGTGGTCTACTTTGCCGGCGACCAGATCTACGAAAGCCACGGCGGCTTTGGCGTTGCGCGCGGCAAACCGGCCGCCGAGGCGATGCTCGACTACCTGCGCAAGTACTGGCAGCACGGCTGGAGCTGGCGCGAGGTCTTGAAGAACCGGCCCAGCATCGTTATCCCCGACGACCACGACGTCTTCCAGGGCAACATCTGGGGCCACGGCGGCCGCCCGATGCCCGAAGCGCCCGCAGGCGAGTCCATCGGCTACCGCCAGGCGATGGGAGGCTACCTCATGGAGGTCGACTGGGTGAACGCCGTGCAGCGCACGCAAGCCGGACACCTGCCCGACCCTGTCGACCCCGAGCCGTGCGAAAGCGGCATCGAGGTCTATTTCACCGAGATGCGCTACGGCGGCGTCAGCTTCGCCATCCTCGAAGACCGCAAATTCAAGACCGGCCCCAACGACATCCTCACCGAGAAGCAGCGCGAGGCCGGCCGCACGAATCCCAAAGCCGTCGATGCGCCCGGCGCGGAGATGCTGGGCCCGCGGCAAGAGGAGTTTCTGCGCCAATGGACGAAGGATTCAGCGGACGCCGCCTTCCGGCTAATCTGCTCGCAGACGATCTTCTGCAAAGCCACCACGCACGCCGGCAGGGACTTGAACCGCGCCGTCATCGACCTCGACTGCGGCGGCTGGCCGCAGACCGCCCGCAACCGGGCGCTGTCGATCTTGAAGGCCGCGCCGGACGCGATCATGCTGCACGGCGACCAGCACAACGGAACCCTGGTGCGCCAGGGCGTGGACGACTGGGAGGACGCTGCGCTCGCGTTTATGGTCCCCGGCACGTCGAACGGTTTTCCACGCGCCTGGTGGCCCGAGGGAGATGAGCTGACGGGACGTTTTCTCGACGGCCTGGGCAACCGCATGACGATCCTCGCGGCGGCCAACCCCGAGCGCGGCTCGAACACCCCCGAGGGCCAGAAAGGCCTGAACGCCGAGGAGGTCGCCCACATCAAGGGCTCGGGCTACGGCGTAGTGATTCTGGACCCGACGACGCGCAAGGCGACGTTTGAGATGTGGCGGCACCGCGAAGGCGAGCAGTTCGAAGGCTTTCCGGTCACGGTGGAGTTGTAGTCTGCGCCGGACCAGAATGTCCGGCCCCACTGAGAATCGCAGCGACAGTGGGACGAACATTCCTGTTCGTCCGCTATGTCGCTTCTCAAGCCTTCGCCTTCGGATAAATCGGCGAGTACTGCAACCCGTCGGGCCTCAGCCCCAACTTGCCGCCGCGCAGGAACGGCTCGCCGCGCCACTGCCGCTCAAAGTAGCTCACCAGGTTCCCGCGCCAACGCCGCAACTCGGCCTGGTGTGCAGCGTCCCCGGCCAGATCGCGCTCCTCGCCGGGATCCTGGGTCAGGTCGAACAGTTGCTCCTCGCCGTCGAGCGCGTGGAAGATGTACTTCGTGCGGCCGTCGGTCAGCGCGCTCCAGTTGTTTTTCGGGCTGTAGCAGATGGAGTGCTCGAGATCGATGAACTCTCTCCAGCCGTCGCCCTTGCCCGATGTCAGGTCGAGCATGCTCCGCCCGTCGAGATGCTCGGGCGCTTCGGCTCCCGCCGCGTCGAGGAAGGTCGGCAGCACGTCACGAATCTCCACCGGCTCGGGACGCACCTGGCCGCGTTCGCCCGGCATGCCGCCCGGCCAGCGCAGGATCATCGGGATACGCGCCGAGGGCTCGTAGCCGTAGCACTTACGCCACAGATGGTGGTCGCCGAGCATGTCGCCGTGGTCGGAGAAGAAGACGATCAACGTCTCCTCATAGATTCCCCGCTTGTGGAGCGCGTCGAGGATGCGGCCGATCTGCTCATCGATGAACGTGACGTTGCCGTAGTAGCCCTGTCGCGAATGCCGCGCCTGCTCCGCGCCCAAGTCGCCGTGCCACAGGCTGGGCTGGTCGCTCGAGCGCTCGCGGTAGCGGTCCGACCAGCCGCCCAGGAAGCGCTCGGGGATGGGGGCGTCGTCATATTCGCGCATGAACCGCGCCGGCGGATCGTACGGACTGTGCGGCCGCGCAAAGCTCACCTTCAGAAAGAACGGCTCGGGGCGGTTGTAGGACTCCAGGAAGCGGACCGCGCAGTCGCCGGTCCAACGCGTGGGGTGCAGCCGCTCGGGCAGCTTATACTCCGAGGCCGGGTAGTCATTCCAGCCGATGCCGGTGGCGTCGGGGTCCAGGTTCGGCGCTTCGGACCAGAACCAGGCGCGATAGTCGGAGCGAAAATCCGGCGACTGCTCGCGGCCCGACTCGTCGAGCAGCACATGCTGGTAGCCGTGGTTGTTGCGCTGGTGGTCAAAATGCATCTTGCCGATGGCGTAGGTGTGGTAGCCGGCGGCGTTCATCGCTTTCGCCTTCTCGAACGGGTATGACTGGGCGACCTTGCCGTAGCCGAGTTGGCCGTGTCCCCAGGGCGAAAGGCCGGTCAGCAGGGCGCCGCGCGCCGGCGTGCAGCTCGGCGTGGAGGAGTAGGCCGCCGTGAAGCGGGCGCCCTCGCGCGCGAGTTGGTCGAGCACCGGGGTGCGAACGGCCGGATGTCCGGCCGAGCCCAGGCAGTCGCCGCGGTGCTGGTCGTCCATCAGGAAGAGGATGTTCGGCTTGGTGCGGCGGGACTGGGCTTGCGCGGAAGCCATGCCGGCCAGGGCGGAGGCGGCGGAGAACTGCAGGAAATCGCGTCGAGACGGCATCGAGAAACAGTGTAGGAGAAGCCGTCTCGTGTATGCTGAGCGCGTGATGCGACGCGTTCTCTTGGTCCTTTGCTTGGCCACTGCTTCGTTGGGCGCGGCGGAAGGCGACGAGGCGGCCGTCAAAGCCCTGGTGGACCGCTATTCCGACGCCCGCGACACGCCGAACCCGGACCCGGAAAAGATCCGCGCGCTGTTTACCGAAGACGCCGATCAACTGGTGAGTTCGGGCGAATGGCGACGCGGCCGTGAAGCGCTCGTGCCGGGGATGCTGCGCAGCTCGCAAACCAACACCGGCGACCGCACCATCACGGTGGAGACCGTGCGCTTCTTAAGCGATGACGTCGCCATTGCCGACGCGCGCTACATCATCGGCAAGCGCCAGATGTGGAGCACGTTTCTCGCCGTCCGCACGGCCGATGGCTGGCGCATCGGCGCCATCCGCAACATGAAGCCGGCGGAGTAGGGCGGGGCGCGGCCCGAAAGGCTCTATATTGGGTGGTTCACCGCCCAACGCCCATGCTCCAAGTTCAAGACCCCTACGCGCCTGAAGTCGATCCGTTCTTTCGCGCCGCCGGGCTGTCCGCGCGCACATTTGGGCTACAGAGCCGTATCTACGAGGGCCGGTTCCACGGACGGAAGGTCAACGCCACCATCTCGCCGCGGACCGTCACCCGCTACGCCGGCGAGATCCGCCACCGGCGCTATATCGGGCATCAGTTTGCGTTGGCGCTGGGCGTCTCCTGCGCCACGCGCTTTGTCGCCGCCCCGGCTATTGCGGCCAACGGTTTTTCCCGGCGCATCAACCGCTGGGTCGGGCTGACGCAGGTGCATCTCAACGAGCCCGGCCTGGATTACCTCGAGATCTGGGCTACGGAGCCGGATTGGGCGCGGCGCTGGCTGGCTGAGCCGAACGCCGCGCAGAGCCTGGCCGCGCTGCTGCCACCCGACAGGCGACGCAATGTTTCCCTGGCCCCGGTGGGCGAGTTGGGCTTTACGCTCCGAACCGGCATTCAATACGTCCAACGCTCCGACCTGGCCGGCTGGATGAACCACCTCTTCGTCCTCGCCGAAGCTGCGGACGCCGCGCCGCCTCCCCTGCGACGCATCAAGCCCCGCCGTATCGAGATGGTGGTGCGGGAGAAGCCATGGCTGTCGGCGATCGTAGTCTTGCTGGGCCTGATGGCGCTCACGGTGGCGATTACGGGCGTGCTGTTCCTGGCGTTTCTGTTCGTCATGTGGTTGCTTTGAAGGCGCCCGTCCCCGCAGCGTGCAAACGCACCGTCTCTGGACGATAATCAAAGCAACTGTGCGGCCTTTGTCGCCTCTGGTGAAGTATCGGGTCAGGCTGGTCTGCCTGCTGGCATTCTGCCTGACAGCTTCGCTCACGGCAACGCCCCGGCCGGCGGCGCCGTGGACTCCGCCCGCCCCCGCCCGCCTCGTCCTCGGCCCGCCGAGCGGCGGCTCCGCCTCGACCCTCGCCGAAGCCTCTCGGTTGCGGCCCGCCGACGGGCTGGGCGAGATCTCCAAGGCCGTCTTCATTCCTCGGTGGGAGCTGCGGTCGCAGCCGCCGCCGGCGCGTCCTTTCGAACCGGACTCTGTCGCCGCCGAGCCGTCTCGCTCCGAGCGAGCCTCGGTTCCCATTCGCGCCCCTCCCTTCCAGCTGTGACCCTCATCGTCGCGGTGCGACTCGTTTGCCGAGTCGCTCGTCGGCCCCTGCGCGGGCCGCGGCGCCCACTCGTTGGGCGAGATCGATGTTGCGAACCAGGAAAGGGAGATCTTCGATGAAAAAAGAGCAGTCCTTCAGCGCTTCCCCGGAGCGGGAAGATCGCTATGTTCCCAAGCAGTACACCACGGCGGAACAGCTCGTCTTTGCAGCCAAGGCCGTCGCCGCGGTCGGGTTGGTCGTGCTGGTCATCTGGCTGCTGGAGAAGTCCCTGTAGCGAGAAGGCGGAAGGGCGCGAGCCTTCCGGCTCGCGCCCTTCTCGAGATGACAGTCGAGCGGCGCGACCACGTCACGCCGCCGGTTTGAGCTTGCGCAGCATCCGCAACATCAACAGCCCCGATCCCCCAAAGAACAATCCCAGCAGCAGCGGAACCCACGAGCCCGTGGACGAGCCGGGGCGCAAGACCGCCGAGCTCGGGTCCGCGGGATCATAGAAGACATCCACCTTCGAGCCCGCCGGATGCTCCGACGCCGCTTTTTGGGCGTCCTCACGGTCGGGAAAGCCCTGTCCGCTCTCGCCGAGGGAGTAGCGCGAAGATGTGTAGGTCTGGCGGTCGACCGTGTAGGTGTAGCGGAACTCCGGGTAGTAGGTGCTATCGCTATCGGTGAAAGCCCGGTTCATCTGGCCCACGGGCGTGTACGTGCGGACGCTGGAGTTGGAGACCACGCCCTCGACCTTGGGCCAGTTCGCGCTCTCGTCCGCCAGGAAGGCGAAGTAGATGCCAAACAGGAACATGGGGAGGCCGAGCGCGACCAGCGCCCATCCAAACCAGAAAATCACGCGCGGGTCGCCTTGTTGTGATTGGGAGTCAGGCATAAAGATTCTCGATTACGGATTCGTTCGCAGCGCGTCCGACAGCTTCACCAGGGCGGCCGTCAGCTCGCCGATGCGCTCGAGAACCTGCGGGGTGATCGAGCCGTCGGCGGCAAAGTCCGCCCCGGTGGCGTAGACGAAGCGCGGAACGACCCAGCTGCGGAAGTCGAACATCAGCGAGTTTGCCAGCCCGATCGGCGCCATGTAGCTCGAGCGCCCGCCGGCCGAACACAGAAATCCCACCGGCTTCTCCCGCCAGACCTTGCCGGTGAGTTCGACCAGGTTCTTGGCAGCCGCGTTGAGGTCGTAGTTGTAGACCGGCGCGGCCACCAGGATGCCGGCGGAGCCGCGAATCAGCTCGCTGATCTGCCGGACGCCGTCGGCCCCATAGGCTTCCTCGCCATCGCAGAAAGGCAGGTTGAAGTCGCGCAGGTCCACCAGCCGCACCTCGCGATCGAGATGCTCGAGCGCCGACTGCGATTCCAGCGCCAATCGGTGCGACCGGCTGGCCGGGTTCAGGGAACAGCTCAGGATCAGGAACTCGCTCGGCATCGCTGCAGTTGCCTAGAACTTGTTCGTCAACCAGACGAACTGGTAAGGGTCGAGCTCGATGATGCCGTCGAGGTCCTCCAGCCACTTGCCCGTCGTCAGATCGACCCAGGAGTCGGTGCTGATCAGGTTCACGTCTTCGAGCGACACCTGTTGCGTTTGGTTGCTGACGTTGTGCAAGGCGAAGATCGACTGGTCCCGTCCGATGCTCTGCCGCCAGATGCCGAAAACCGCCCGCCCCAAGTGCATCGTGTAGTGGGTGGCATTGGGGTGAAAGGCCGGCTGCGAGCGGCGGATGCGGATCAGCTTGCAGAGCTGATCGAAAACCCGCGCATGGTGCGACTCGCGGTCATCGAGGAGCCGCTTGAGTTCTTCCGAGTCCCAGTTGCGCCGGTTGATCGAGCGGCTGTGCCCGGTGCGGTCGAGTTTTTCGTAATCATTCCCGCCGGCCACGAGGCTATGGAAATAAAACGTCGGGATGCCTTCGAGCGCCAGCATGATTCCATGCGCGCAAACGAAGCGCTGGGTCTGGAACTCGTCCGCTCCCCCTTCGGCCGTGCCCTGAAGGGCGTCCCACAAGGCGATGTTGATTTCATAGGGCCTGTCGGTCCCATCGGCAAGCCGGCGCGTGGAGATCCGCCCGCCGAAGCGCTCCATCGTCTCGATCAGGCTGGTGAGCTCCTCGTCGGAGAGCAGCCCCTCGGCCGGCCGCAGGCCGATGCCGTCGTGCGAGGCGATGAAGTTCAAAAACGCCGTGCCGAGCTGCGCCGGCGGCATCGAGGTCAGCCACGTCATCAAATGCTTGGTGTCGCCGCTGATCATGGTGTGCAGCAGCAGCGGCGCCAGCGAGAAGTTGTAGATGACGTGCGCTTCGTTGGAATTGCCGAAGTACGACAGATTTTCGCGGTTGGGGACGTTCGTCTCAGTGATGATCACCGCCTGCGGCTCGCGGTACTCGATCAGCGTCCGCAGCAGCCGGATGATCTCATGCGTCTGCTTCAGGTGGATGCAGGGGGTGCCGAGCTCTTTCCATAGAAACGCCACCGCGTCGAGCCGGAACAGCCGCACGCCTTCCTGCAGATAGTGTCGGATGATCCGCACCATCTCGATCAGCACTTCCGGGTTGCGGTAGTTCAGATCGACCTGATCGAAGCTGAAGGTGCACCAAACGTGCTTGACGCCTTCGACCGTCTCGACGGGGTTGAGCAGCGGCGAGCTGCGCGGCCTGACGACCTGCGACAGGTCCTCCGACGGGTCGGCGGTGACGAAGTAGTCCTTCCCTGGCGAGAGGCCCTTGCGGAAATTCTCAAACCAAGCTGATTCGCTCGAGACGTGGTTCATCACCAGATCGGCCATCAGGTCGAATTCCCAGGCGATCTCACGGATGTGCGACCAGTCGCCCAGATCCGGGTCGACCTGGTTGTAGTCGATCACCGAAAAGCCGTCATCGGAGCTGAAGGGACAAAACGGCAGGATATGGACGCCGCTGACCACGCCCGTGAGCCGTTCGCCCAAGAAGCGCCGCAGCGTCGCCAGCGGAGCTTCAGCCGGATGCACCACCGAGTTGCCGTAGGCGATGACGAGCACGTCGTCTTCGCTCCACTTGTTCTGGCGCGGGATGGGCCTGACGCAACGGGCCTTGAGTCCCATCGCGCCGAGCAGCGTGTCGGAGAGCTTCTCGTGATCGGCTTCCGGATAAAGCCAGCGCAGGTGATCGATGACCTTCTGCTTGAGTTCCGCAAGAATGGATTCGTGGTCGTGCAGCGACAACTTCGGCCCCTCGTTAACCTACGCCCTTGACCAGCGCCGACGTGTATTCGCGGTAGTCGGCCTCGACGGCTTCGGCGAGCCGCTCGAGAATGTTGGGGACGGCGCTGACAACGCGGTTCCAGCTGGGGATGAACGGGGTCTCCATGGGGTTCTCGAGGAAGTGGCGCCCGGCGGCCATGATGTTGAGCGCAAACAGCTCCACGGCCTGCTCTTCGGCGTGGCGATCGTACGCCAGCCCGTTCATCGCCGCGTCATTGCCGTAGGCTTCGGTGAAGTCTAGGGCGGTGCGATAGTAGGCGGCCTTGATCGTGCGAATCTTCTCCGTGGTGAAGGTCTCGCCATTGGAAGCCAGCTTGCGGAAGAAGGCTTTGGAGATGTCGAGACTCATCTTGGCCAGGCCGCGCGTAGCGTCTTCGGGCGACAGCGGCTGGTGCTTATGGTCGTAGGAGTCGGCGATATCGACCTGGCAGAGCCGGTTGGTCGAGTAGTCGCGCTGCATCTCCGAGAGGATGCCGATCTCCAGTCCCCAGTCGCTGGGGATGCGGACGTGCGCGAGCACCTCGGTGCGCATTGAAAATTCCCCGGCCAGCGGATAGCGAAAGCTGTCCATGTATTCGAGATACGGCGACTCGCCGCAGCAGCGCTTCAGCGCGCGGATCAGCGGCGTCACCAGCAGGCGGGTGACGCGGCCGTGCATCTTCTTGCCCGATACCCGAGCGTAGTAGCCCTTGCAGAAGTAATACGACGAGTTCGGGTTGGCGACCGGATAGATCAGCCGCGCGGGCAGCTCGCGCGTGTAAGTGACGATGTCGCAGTCATGCAGCGCCACCGCCCGAGCCTTGCGCGTGGCGAGCACGTACCCGAAGCAGTACCAGACGTTGCGGCCCTTGCCCAACTGCGTGGGCGCCAGGCCGCGTTCCTGCAGCATCGCGTCGATCTCCAGCAGCCGCGGGCCATCGTTCCACAGGATTCGGTGGTGCTGCGGCAGGCGCCCAAAGTACTCGAGAGCGTGTTCGTACTGCTTGCGGTCGGCGCGGTCGAGCCCAATCACGATCTGCGACAGGTAGGGCGCCTGGGAGAGTTCATTCAAGATGTTGCCCAGCGCCGGCCCTTCGAGTTCCGAGAACAACGACGGTAGGACCACCGCCATCGGCCGCTGCTTGGAAAACTCCAGCAGGTCGGCTTCCAGCGCCTCCACCGGGCGCCGGGAGAGGTTGTGCAGCGTGGTAATGATCCCGTTTTGGTGAAAATCCATCTAGGGCGTCTCCGCGTTAGCTTCGGTCTGCTTGCTTACGATCGGTCGGACAACAGCTCGAGCACAGCCGCGTTCCAACCCGCCGGTCCGGGCTGCGTGGTCCGGATGACGCTGGCGGGCCCTCTTGGCTCGATCGACGGCGAACGCGCCGATCGGATGACGACCGCCACGTCGGCGGCGTCCAGCATAGCAGCGTCGTTCGGGCTATCCCCCAGCGCTACGACCCGGCGGGCGACGCCGTCGGACTCGTACCGCTGCCGCAGCCAAGCCATGGCCTCGGCTTTGTCGAAGCGGCCCATCAGGTGCAAAAAACGGCCTCCCTGCACCAACCGCATCCCGGCGGCCGCGGCGCGCTCCTTGAAATAGTTTAGCGACGAAGCGTCGCCGGCCCACAACAGCGGCTCGGAACAGCACCGCTCGAGCGCGGGAGAGGCGCGCTCCACGGGCAAGCCCGCCACCTCGGCCAGCTTTTGGGGAGTCCAGTCCGCAAAGCCTTCGAACTCATGGCCTTCGGCGCGCAACTCGGCCAGCAGATCGAGAATGGCCTTCCGCGAAGCCCCGAAGCGTATCAGCAACAGATCGCCATCGGCCTCCACGCCCTCCGGCCGCGGCGAAAAGTAGTCCCGGGGGAAGTAGACCGCCGCGCCGTTTTCGACGATGAACGGGTGGGCGTTGCCGATCTCGGCGCGCAAGGCCAGTTGCTCGGCTTTGGTCTTGCTCGAGTTGAAGATGACGGGGATTCCACGCCGCCGGAGCTCGTCCAGAGCCGGTTGGGCGGGCCGCCAGTCGTAGGTTTCGTGATCGAGCAGCGTTCCGTCGAGGTCGGTAAAGACGAGCAGATCGCTGGCGGCGGGCGGCGGCATCAGACGTCCTATTGTAAGATCGGCCGTCCGGACGCGCGGCGAGACTACGACCGCAGCCGGCGAAACAGCAGCATCATCGCCCCGGGCAGCAGAATCGCGCCCGCAAAGGCCAGCAGGAACGAATTGGCCTCGAGCGCCAGCGCTCCGACCGCCGCATAGGCCAGCGCCACCGCCAAATTCGCCAGCGCCACGAGCACGAAGAACCGGCCCAGGCTCATGCCCGCCACGCCGGCAAAAACCACAGACGCCTCGGCCAGCACGGGAACGGACCGGCAAGCCACCAGCGCCCAGCCGCCCCAGCGGGCGAACGCCGCCTGCGCTCGCCCCAGCTCCGCGTCTCCCACGAACCGGCGCGTGAAGCTCCGCGCCGGCTTCGCGCCCAGCGCATAGCCGAACAGCGCGCCCGCCGTCATCCCGAGCCAGGAAACCAAAGCGCCGCTCCACAAGCCAAAAACGTAGCCGGCGGCGGTGCTGATCAAGCTCGACGGGATCGGCAGCAGGACATCGGCGGCAAGCGCACCGCCCAGAATCGCCCCCAGCAGCGGACGCGACGACTCATCCGCGATCATCGCCTCCACCCAGCGGGTGATCGGCTCCTCCCAGATGGCGAAGGGGATGAGGATGACGGCCAGCGCCAACAGCGTCAACAACGTCCAGCGTGCGGCGGGCTGCATCGCGAGAGCGGCGGGTCAGCCCTCCCGCACTTCCGGCGTCCGCATGTCGACGCCGAGGCGCGCCATCTCCTGGTCGTAGTAGCGCCGATGCAGGACCTGCCACTCCTCGCTGCCTTCGGGGATGTCGCGCTGCTGGCGGGCGATCATGTCGCGCGCCTTGTCGTCGATCTTTTTCTCCATCAGCAGGATGTTGGTCAGCTCGCGGCCGATCTCCAGCCGCGTCTCGTTCCAACCCTTGACCACGCGCAACCCTTGCAGGCGGGGCAGCTTGCCGGCGATGTCGTGCGAGAGTTCGAGGATCTTGTCGCGCGCGATCTTGGTCTGGCCGTCGCGCGAGGCGGCGGCGGTGATCTTGCGCTCGGCCAGGATATTCTTCTTCACCTTGTTGAACATCTGGGTATAGGTGATGTTGTTCTGGCGCATGTACTCGGCGTACTGGTCGAGCAGCGCGCGCGCCTCGGCGTTCACCTCTTCCTCGGCGTTGAGGGAGTCGAAGATGATCTGTTCGAAGGCTTGTGCGACCGGCGCGGGCGTCTTGATTTCGCACGCTCCCGAGCGGATCAGGCGCCGCGTCAGCTCCTTCCCCATCCACTGAATAAAAGGGCGTGACAGCAGCATGAGCCCAGCGTATCGGCCGCTTTGAAGGAGTGTCAACGCGCCCGAGCGCTCAATTTCAAGCCAAAGCGTCCTTGACCACTATGCCGGCGGTGTCGGTCAAGCGAAAATCGCGTCCCTGGAAGCGATAGGTGAGCTTTTGGTGGTCGACGCCCAGCAGATGCAGGATCGTCGCCTGCACGTCGTGGATGTGGACCGGGTTCTCCGTGATGTTGAAGCCGTAATCGTCGGTCGAGCCGATCACATGGCCCGGTTTGACGCCCGCGCCGGCCATCCAGATCGAGAACGCGCGCCCGTGGTGGTCGCGACCGTAGTCGTCGGGCTCGGAATCGCCCTGCGCGTACGGAGTTCGTCCGAACTCGCCGGCCCACACCACCAGCGTATCTTCGAGCAGCCCGCGCTGCTCGAGATCCTCGATCAACGCCGCCGAGGGCTGATCGGTGTCGCGCGCCGAGACCGGCAGGCGCTTGGGCAGTTCGCCGTGGTGGTCCCAGCCGCGATGGTAGAGCTGGATGAAGCGCACGTCGCGCTCGGCCAGCCGGCGGGCCAGCAGACAGTTCGCGGCAAACGTGCCGGGCTTGCGCGAATCGGGGCCGTAGAGTTCGTAGGTAGCTTCCGTCTCGGTGGAGGCGTCCATCAGCTCCGGCACGCTGGCTTGCATCCGGAACGCCATCTCGTACTGCTCGATGCGGGTCTCGATCTCGGGGTCGCCGACGCGCTCATGCAGGTGCTGGTTGAGTTCGGCGATGCCGTCAAGCATGGTCCTGCGGCGCTCGCGCGTGACGCCCGGCGGGTCGCTCAGGTGCAGCACGGCGTCGCCGGAGCTGCGGAACTGCACGCCCTGGTGCCGGCTGGGCAAGAACCCCGCGCCCCACAGCCGCGCCAGCAGCCCCTGGCCGGCCGAGCCTTCGCTCGCCACCGAGCTGAGCACCACGAACGCCGGCAGGTTCTGGTTCGCGCCGCCCAAGCCATAGTCCACCCAGGCGCCCATGCTGGGCCGGCCGGGCAACTGGCTGCCGGTCTGGAAGAAGGTGATCGCCGGATCGTGATTGATCGCTTCGGTGTGCACCGAACGGATCAGGCAGATCTTGTCGACCACCTTCGCGGTATGCGGCAACAGCTCGCTCAGCGCGATGCCGCTTTGGCCGTGCCGCGCGAACGCATACTTGGACGGCATGGCCGGAAAGCTCGCCTGGTGGGCCACCATGCCGGTCACCCGCTGTCCGCCAAAGATGGACTTGGGGATGTCTTCGCGATAGCGCTCGCGCAGCACCGGCTTTTCGTCAAAAAGATCCAGGTGGGAAGGCCCGCCGGACTGGAACAGGAAGATCACCCGCTTGGCCTTCGGGGTGAAGTTCGGGAATGTCCGCGCGCCCGCAGCCTCGCGCTCGCCGAGAAACGACAAAGCCGCGGCTCCCAGCCCGTAGCCGGAGCGCGTGAGGAAATCGCGTCGAGAAACTCTCATCCCTTGGTGATCACCTCGTCGAGATTCAAGATCATGCTCGCCAGAGCGGTGTAGGCCGCCAGCACCCGCGCGGGAATTTCCGGCGCCGCCGGCGAAGCGCCGACCGACAACAGCCCGCGCGCCTCATTCTCGGCGTTTTCGTAGGAGACCAGCAGCTGGATCAGCGAACGCCGCAGAATCTCCAGCTCGTCAGAATCCGGCGCACGCCCCGCCGCCAGCCGGAAGGCCAGCTCGATGCGCTCTTCCGGAGTCGGCCCGCCTTCGCGGAGCACCCGTTCGGCAAGGGCGCGAGCGGCTTCCACGAAGATCGGATCGTTCATCAGCGTCAGCGCCTGCAGCGGCGTATTGGTCCGCGAACGCTGCACGGTGCAGAACTCGCGATCCGGCGCATCGAAGACCGTCATCGTCGGGTGCGGCAGCGTGCGCTTCCAGAACGTGTAGAGGCTGCGGCGGTACAAATCCTCGCCCGAAGACTGCTCCCAAACGGTTCCCGGATAGGACGCGCCGACCACGATGCCGTTGTAGAGTCCGTCCGGCTGATAGGGAAACACGCTGGGACCGCCGACCTTGTCGCTGAGCAGCCCCGAAATCTCGAGCGCCTGGTCGCGGATCAACTCCGCCGGCAGCCGCAGCCGCGGTCCCCGCGCCAGCAGCCGGTTCTCGGGGTCGCGCTCGATGAGCTCCTCGCTCGCGCTCGAGTCCTGGCGATAGGTCGCCGACAGCACGATGTTGCGCATCAGGCGCTGCACATCCCACCCGGACTCGATGAAGTCGACGGCCAGCCAGTCGAGCAGCTCGGGATGGCTCGGCGCTTCGCCCTGCAAGCCGAGGTCGCCGCTGGTCTTCACCAGTCCGGTCCCGAAAACCTGCTGCCAAAAACGGTTGACCACCACGCGCGCCGTGGTGGGATGGTCGGGGCGCGTGAGCCACTGCGCCAACCCCAGCCGGTTCACCGGCGCGCCTTCCGGCCAGGCGCCGAGAATATCTTCCGGCACGCCCGGTTGGACCGGCTCGCCGGGCGCGTCGTACATGCCCCGCAGCAGCACATGCGTCTGGCGCGGTTCGTCCATCTCGGCCATCACCATCGTGGTGGGCACGTTGCGCTCAATCTCGAACAGTTCGGCCCGCAGGCGATCGAGCTCCGGCGCGGGGTGCAGCGTATCGAACACCCAGCGCGAGGCGGGCTTGCGCTGGAAAGCGCTCCGCTCGAACTCGGCGCGCACCTCTTCGGGGCTCAGCCCTCGGTCCCAGACCTGGATCTCGTCGAGCCGACCACCCAGGCGATCGCTGTCGGCGGCGTTGTCGCGTCCCAACCGAAACGGCGCCTTGAAGACCAGCGCGTCCGACTGCAACCCGTCGTGCAAGATCTCCATGCCGACTTCCCGCCCGTCCACGTACAACCGCACCCAGGCGGCCTTCGAACGCATCGCCATGCCTGCGTCGTCGCCGCGCGTGTAGGTCGCCGCGATGTGGCTCCATTGGTCGGCCTGGAGGCCCGCGCCGCGGCTGCGCACGATGATCGCGTACGAGGGATAGCGCCGGTTGAGCCGCAGCTCGACTTCGCTTCCCACCAGCCGCAGCTCCGTGCCGGCGCCGTGGCGGGCCGAGGCCTCCTCGGGCTCATAGTCCACCGACGAGAACAGCGGCGCCTCGTGCTCGCCCTTCGGACGCACCCACAGGCTCAGCGACAGGTCGGACGACGACGGAACGCTGACCTTGTCGACCTTCAACTCCTGGTCGCGGCAAGCCTTGCCGTTGACGCCCTTCTTCGAGCCGATCTCCTCGCAGCTCACCCGCAGGATCGGGTCGGACGGCGGAGCCACTGGGCGGCGTCGCAGGCGCTCGATCTCGTCTTTATCGGGTTTCCAGGCGGCGAAGCGGGCGGCCCGCTCGGCCTCGAGTTCGTCGATGCGGGCCCGCAGCTCGGCCATTGTTTCCCGCTCGGCAGCCGACGGCGCCTGGATCATCGGAACCGCGTTGGCGACTCGCCCAGCCTCGCCGCGCTCAGGGACGTTGTTGAAGAACGCGTAAAAGCGGTAGTAGTCCTTCTGTGAGATCGGGTCGAACTTGTGGTCGTGGCAGCGCGCGCACTCGATCGACAGCCCCAGCCACGCCATGCCCAGCGTGCGCACCCGGTCCACCACGTACTCCACGCGGTACTCCTCTTCGATGATGCCGCCCTCGGAGTTGATCACGTGGTTGCGGTTGAAGCCGGTGGCGACCAGCTGATCGTGCGTGGGCTCATCGAGCAGGTCGCCGGCGAGCTGCTCGGTGATGAAGCGGTCGTAGGGCAAGTTGCGGTTGAACGCCTGGATCACCCAGTCGCGCCAGGGCCACATCGAGCGCGAGGAGTCGTTGTTGAAGCCGTGCGTGTCCGCATAGCGCGCTACGTCGAGCCAGTCGAGCGCCATCCGCTCGCCGTAGTGCGGCGAAGCGAAGGCCTGCTCGACCGCCTCTTTGTAGGCTCCTTCGCCCCGGGCGGCCACTGCCTTTTCAAAAGCCTCGATTTCCCCAGGAGTCGGCGGCGTTCCCACCAGGTCCAGCCGCATCCGCCGTAGCCAGGTTCCCGGCTCCGCGGCGGGCGAAGGTTGCAGCCCTGCCGTTTCCAGCCGCGCCAGCACGAAGGCGTCGATCTCGTTCTTGGCCCAGTTCGCATCTCTCGTCACGGGCGGGTCCGGCCTTGCCGGCGGCGTGAACGACCAGTGCGTCTCATACTCGGCGCCCTGCTCCACCCAGCGCCGCAGCAGGGCAATCTCATCGACCTCGAGCGGATCATGCCCCAGGTAGGCCGGCGGCATACGTCGCACGGCGTCGTCGCTTTCAATGCGCTGGATGAGCAGGCTTGCGTCCGGGTCGCCAGGGTGGATCGCCGCCAGCGCCGCTTCGCGCTGGTCGAGCCGCAGGTTGGCCTTGCGATTCGCCGCGTCGGGCCCATGGCAGGCATAACAGCGGTCCGAGAGCAGGGGCTGGATATCGCGGCCGAAATCCGCCGGCTGCGCCGCAGCCGAGCCGGCCGTAGCCGCCAGCGTGAGGAACCATGCGAATATCCCCCGGGCGCGCATTGCTATCCGTAGATCCTACCAGCCACAGTAGAGCGAAGAGTTCCTTGATGATCGCCCGCTTCTGTCTCGCCCTTCTGCTGAGTCTTCCCCTGACCGCTGTTGAGTTGGATTTTGCCACGTTCTACGGTGGCGAGTTCGGCGAACAGGCCAACGGCGTGGCGCTCGACGCCGAGGGCAACGTCTACATCGTCGGCCAAACCCGCGATCTGCCGGCCGCCCCGGGTTCGCTTTCCGACATTACCGGCACCTCGTTCGACATCTTTGTCCTCAAGCTCAACCCGACCGGGACCGAAACGCTCTACTTCGCCGTCTTTGGCGGCTCGGGACGCGAGCTCGGCACGGCCATCGCCGTCGACCCCGAGGGCTCCGCCTACGTCACTGGGTGGACCTTTTCCGACGACTTTCCCGTCACCGACAACGCCGCACAAAAAGCCTTCGGCGGCGGCACGCGCGACGCCTTCGTCGCCAAACTCACACCCGACGGTTCGGCTCTCGCGTACGCCACCTACCTGGGCGGCTCGACGTTTGAAGACGGCACGGGAATCGCCGTCGACTCGGCCGGACGCGCCGTGGTGGTCGGCACGACCGGCTCGCCGGATTTCTCCACCACGGCCGGCGCATTGGAGTTGGGGCGGCCGGTCAATACGCGCTCCGCCTTCGCCGCCCGGCTCTCGGCCGACGGCTCCGCGCTGGAGTGGTCGGCGTTGCTGGGCGGCTCCGACCGCGACGAAGCGCGCTCGGTAGCGCTCGACGCCGACGACTCGCTGTGGATCGTCGGCTACACGACCTCCACGGACTTCCCGATCTCCGCCGGCGCCTACCAGTCCGCGCGGAAGGGGTCGGACGACGCCTACGTAGCGCATATGAGCGCCGACGGCGCCGCGCTCCTGGCCGCCACCCGCATCGGCGGCGCGGTTTGCACGCAGCCTCTCGCCGGCAGCCCTTGCGATCTGGCGCTGGCCGTCACGCTCGACGCCGGCAATCCGGTGGTCGCCGGCAACACGCTCGGCCCGGACTTTCCGGTGACCACCGGCGCGACCTGGGGCGGCGGAGCGGCCTTCGGCGACGCCTTCGTGGCGGTATTCAACCGCGAACTCACCACGCTGCAACTGGCCACGATGGTCGGCGGCTCGTCGGAAGACCAGGCTACCGGGGTGACCACGGACCTTTCGGGCGCGATCTATCTGTCGGGCACCTCCGGCTCGCCCAACTTCCCCACCACGCCCAATGCCCTGCAAGGCAACTACATGGGCCTGGACGAAGCGTTCCTGGTCGCGATCGATCCAGACAGCGGCGAACGGCTCTACTCCACCTTTCTCGGCGGCGTCTCCGGCGACCGCGGTTTTGCGATCGCCTCGAACCAGCGCGGCAAGGTGGTGGTGGCCGGCGAGACCGGCTCTGCAGGGTTTCCGGTCACGCCCGGCGTGGTGCAGCCGGTACTCGCCGACATCCGTAACGAGGGCGGCGACGCGTTCGTGGCGCAATTCCGCTTCGAACCGCGGCCTCGCCTCAGCGCCGCAGGCATTGTCAACGCGGCCAGCCTGCGGGGAGGCGTGGTGGCGCCGGGCCAGATCGTGAGCCTGTTTGGCCGCGCGATCGGACCGGAGAAGCCGCTGGGACTCGAGATCCAGGCCGGCCGGGTGACCGCCGCGCTCGACGACGTACGGGTGCTGGTGAACGGCACGCCCGCGCCGCTGCTGTTCGTCGGCCTGAACCAGATCAACACCGTGATCCCCTACGACGCCGGGGCGCTGCCGGTCGCCACGCTGCAAGTGGAACGCAGCGGCTTCCGCTCGTCGCCGATCACCCTGCGCGTGGAGCCGTCCGCGCCGGCGCTGTTCTCGCTCGACGGTTCGGGCGTGGGACAGGGCGCCATCCTCAACCAGGATCTTTCCGTCAACGGCCCGAACAACCCGGCGCAGCGCGGCGACATCGTCATCCTCTACGCCACCGGCGAGGGCTTGACCGACCCGGCCGGCGTCGACGGCGCGCTGGCGGCGGAGCCGCTGCCGAGACCGCTGTCGGAGATCCGCGTCTCGATCGACGGCCTCAACGCTGAAGTGCTCTACGCGGGAGGCGCGCCGGGACTGGTGGCGGGCGTGGTCCAGATCAACGTGCGCGTGCCGGCCACCGCGCGCAGCGGCGAGCGGACGCCGGTTTCGTTCACCGCCGCCGGCCGCCGCAGCCCGGCCGGGGTCAGCCTGGCGATCCAGTAGCCGCAAGCTGCGCCCGCGCGCAGCATTCGCGCCCCTCCGGCCGAATTGTGCGGGGCTATCGGGAGTGCCGGCTCAGCGGCGGCGCTTCTTCTTGCCCTTGGCGTCTTCGGCCTCGGCTTCTTCCGGCGGCGGGGCCAGAATGCTGAAGTTGACCTGGATGTTGGTCTCGACCTCGACCGCGCTGCCGTTGAGCACGGTCGGCTTGTAGCGCCACTGGCGGACGGCGTCGATGGCGGCGGTGGCCAGCAGGGGGTGGCCGCTGACCAGCTCGAGCTGCTTGATGGTTCCATCCTTGGCGATGATGGCGTGCAAGGTAACCACGCCGCTGATGTCTTGCTCGAGCGCTTCGGGCGGGTAGACCGGTTTGACCTGTTCGAGCAGCCGCGCGGCCTGCACCCGGCCGCCGACCATGATCGGCTTCGAAAACGTCTCTTTCAAGAACGGCAAAGCCAGATTGTTGCTGGGAATGCCGCCGAGTACGCCGTTCTCCAAACCGGCCGGAGCGGCCGACAGCGCCACGCGGGGAGCGGTTTCTTCGATCAGCGCGACGCGATCAGGGATGCGGTTGGGCTGCTTGAGCACTTCGTCGAAACGCTGCGGCCGGGCTTGCGGCTCGACCTTGACTTGCGGCGGCGGCGGAGGCGCTGGGGGCGGCGGAGGCGCGAAAAATAACGCCTGCCGAATCGTTTGTAGGGGAAGCTGATAGGTGAACAGCAGCGGCAGAATGACCGCAGCCCCAACCAGTCCGCACTGCACCGCGAGCGAGGCCCCGAACGCCCAACCGCGCCTTCCGCCGTCCCCGCCCGAAACTAGGCTTTGCTCGAACACGACTTGAGTCTTAACGACCGGGCCGTTGAAAACGGAGCGCGCCGGACAGGAATGTCCGGCCCCACTGGCACGCCGCCTCAGTGGGACGAACATTCCTGTTCGTCCAAGACTTCCACTGTACAGTCGCGATTCGCACCGCCGAGGTTTCTACTCGCCCAGCGCGAACGACCAAAATCCCATGCCCGAGGCGATCGCCACGTACTGCTTGCCCGCCACCATGTAGGTCATCGGCGAGGCCTTCCAGTCCTGGTTCGCCTGAAAATGCCAGACCGGTTTGCCGGTTTCGGCGTCAAGCGCGGCGAACGAGCCGCTGTCCTCGCCAAAAAACACCAGTCCGCCGGCGGTGGAGAGCACGCCCGAGTAGGTCTTGGTCTCGCCGACCTGCGCGTAGTCCCAAACCGTCTTCCCTGTCTGGATGTCGAGGGCGCGGATGAATTTCTGGTCGACGTCGCCGGCCGGGGTGATGGAGCCGCTCAGCCAGGAACGGCCGCGCTCCCACTCGCGGTCGGTCTTCTTGTAGACCTGGCAGGCCTCGTGCGCGAGCAGGTAGAAGAGCTTCGTGTCGGGGTTGTAGGCCGTGGACATCCAGTTGGTGGCGCCGCGGATCGGCGGGCAGGTCAGCACGCCCTCTTCGGTAGGGTCCGAGCCGGGCAGCACGATCGGGCGGCCGTTCTCATCCAGGCCCTCGGCCCAGTTCTGCTCGACGAACGGCTCGCCCAGCAGAAACTCGCCGTTGGTGCGGTCGAGCACATAGAAGAAGCCGTTGCGGTTGGCCTGCAAGAGCAGCTTACGGGGCTCTCCATGGAACTCTTCGTCGACCAGCACGAACGGCTCCTGCGCGTCCCAGTCGTGGGTATCGTGCGGGGTGAACTGGAAATACCATTCCAACTCGCCGGTTTTTGGTTTGAGGGCGAGCACGGAGTTCGTGTAGAGGTTGTCGCCCGGGCGGCGGTCGCCATTCAAGTCCGGGCAGGGGTTGCCGACGGCCCAGTAGAGCAGGTCGAGTTCGGCGTCGTAGCTGCCGGTCAGCCAGGTGGCCCCGCAGCCGCGTTTGAGGACCTCGGGGTCGCCCCAGGTCTCCGACAGCGGCTCGCCGGGAGCGGGAATGGTCCAGAAGCGCCAGGCGCGCTCGCCGGTTTCCACGTGGTAGGCGTCGAGGAAGCCGCGCAGCCCGGTGTCGCCGCCGGAGATGCCGGCGATGGCCAAGTCGCCCACGATCAGCGGAGCGGCGATGGCGCCGTAGTGGTCGCGGTAGTCGGCCATCTCGGCGTCCCATAGCAGCTTGCCGGTGAAGCGGTTGACGGCCACAACATGAGCGTGGTCGGTGACGGTGAGCACCTTGTCTCCGTGGATCGCGACGCCGCGGTTGAGGCCGATCGAGGGATCGCCGACCAGCCCCGGCGTGCGCGGAATGCCCCAGCGCCACAGCTCGCGGCCGGTCTCCGCATCGAGCGCCGAGATCTGGTTGACCGAGGTGACGTACATCAGCCCGTCGATGACCACCGGGGTGCCCTCGACCATGCGCACGTCGCGGATCGGGAAGAACCACTGCGGAACCAGCTTCGAGACGTTCTCGCGCGTGATCTGGTCGAGCGGGCTGTGGCGGTTGCCGCGGTCGTTGCCGTGGTAGGAGGGCCAGTCGACGCTGGGGGTGATCTGGGCTTCGCGGAATGCGTCTCCTTCACGGCGCAACAGGTGGAGCTTGCCGTCGGCCGTGCGCATCTGCGCGTCGAAGCCGCTCTCGTTCAGGATCACGCCGCTGAGTTCCGTGCCGTCGACCAGCCGGAGGCTGCCGGGCCGCGCCTTGGGCGCCCCGGGAGGATCGCCGTACTTGGCGCCCTGCGGCAACGTCATCAGATGCTCCACCAGCGAGGCGAGTACGGCCGGCTCGAAGTCGAACGGCGGCATGCCCTTTTCGGGCTCGCCGTTGCGCACCATGAGGGCGACTTCGTCTTTCGACGCCGTGGCCAGAAAGCGCAAGATCTCCGGCGCGCGGTCGCTGCCGGAGCCGTCTCCGCCGTGGCAGAGCACGCAGTTGGTTTCAAACGTGACCTGGCCGGGGGACTCGGGTTTTTCCTGCGCCCATAGGGGCACGGAGAAGACTACGAGGGCTAGCAGGAGCGGACTGGGCTTGCGCATGGCTGTCTCTCGACTAGGATAGTCGGCGGTGCTACGCTGAGTGCATGTCTGCGAGGGAAAAGCTACACCATCTCGTGGATGACCTGCCTGAGGAGAGCCTGTCCTCCACTCTCCGTCTTCTCGAGTCGCTGAACCCGGAAGAGGCGTCATTGCGGCGCCTGCTTGGATCGCCGGAAGACGACGAACCGCTGACCCGGGACGAAGAAGCAAGGCTCGAACGTTCAGCCGAAAAGTCCCGCCAAGGAAAGGTTCGTGCTTGGGCTGAGATCCGTGGAACCCTCTCCTGAGTGGCGCGCAAGCTTGCTCTAGCGGATCGCGAGGCTGTTGCAACGGGCTGTGTGAAAACGTGACAGGAGTGTTCGGTGATAGCCCCCGGCTTCAGCCGGGGGTAACTAAGATCGGACCCTCCCGTCTCTTGCACTTGCCCTCACCCGCGAGAGCGGGTGAGGGCAAGTGTCGTACTTTGAGTCGCTTAGGCGTGCATTTCCCCCGGCTAAAGCCGGGGGCTATAGGGAAACTGGAGACGGAATCGGTGTATCGTCGGACCGTCTGGATAGATCCGCGATGTATTCCAACGCGGCCGAGGCTACTCGTTCGCCCTGCTACAATACCCGCGAAATCGAGCGCCCAAGGAGACAACCATGGCTCAAAGCATCACTCGCAGAGACCTCGGCAAAGCAGCCCTCGCAGGAGCCGCCCTGGCATCCGCCGCCCCCGCCGCCGGGGGCCTCGAAATGCGGCCGCTGGGCAAGACCGACCTGAGCGTCGGGCTGCTCGGCATCGGCACGGCTCCGCTGGGAGCGCCGAACGTTGACCAGTCCACTGTCAACGACGTCCTCTCGGCCGCGCTCGACCATGGCGTGAACTACCTCGACACCGCGCCGATCTACCGCCAGGCCGAACGCCGCCTGGGACCGGCGCTGAAGGGTCGCCGCAATAAGTTCGTGGTGGTCTCGAAAGTCGAATCGACCTCCAAGCAGGACGCCATCTGGCAGGTGCAGGAGACGCTGCAAAAGCTCGGGACCGACTACCTCGACCTCGTGCACCTGCACAACGTTGGCCGCACCGACCGTTTTCCGGATCTCGACGTGCTGCTCGGCCCCGACGGAGCGCTGCAGGGCCTGCGCGATCTCAAGAAACAGGGCGTCATCCGCCACATCGGCCTCACTTGCCACCTGCGCCCGCAGCGCGCGCTGCCGGTGATCGAGACCGGCGACATCGAAGCGGTGATGTGCGCTGTGAACTTCGTGGACGTGCACACCTACAACTTCGAGGGCACGGTTTTTGAAGCGGCCCGTAAGAAGGGTTTGGGCATCGTGGCGATGAAGGTGCTGGGCGGCCAGGAAGGCGACGGCGCCAAGCTCTCCGCGCCGGAGCACTACGAGAAGGCGATGCGTTATGCGCTGGGCATCCCCGGGCTATCGGTAGCCATCCTGGGCGTGAAGAGCGTGCCGGAACTGCTCAAAGCCGTCGACACGGTACGCAACTACCGGCCTCTCGAAGAAGACGAGAACCGGCTGCTCAGCCAAACCGGCAAGCAGATGGCGCAGGTCTGGGGCGATCACCGCGGGCCGGTGGCGTAGGAAACAAACATGCAAATCATCGGCAAGGTCGAAAGTCTCTGGCGCTATCCCGTCAAGAGCATGCGGGGCGAACAACTCCAGGATGCGTTTCTGGGGTTTGCGGGAGTGTATGGCGACCGCCTCTACGCCTTCCGCAGCTCGGCCGCGCCGGAAGGATTTCCCTACTTCACCGCCCGCGAGCAGGAACAGCTGCTGCAGTTCCAGGCGAAGTTTCGCGACCCCGCGCTGATGGCTCAGCCGGGGAACCTGCGGGCCGCCCAAGCGATCCCTCCCGGCGCCACCCCGGTCTACGCCGAGACGGCCGATATTGCCGTGGACGTGGAAACGCCCGACGGCGAATCCTTTGCCATCGACGACCCGCGGCTGCTCGAAAAAGTCCGCGAGGGCGCCCGCGACGCCCACCAGTTGAGCCTGCTGCGCTCGCAGCGCGCGCTCACCGATTGCCGCCCGGTCTCGCTGTTCTCCGTCAACACCGTCCGCCAACTCGGCGAGGAGTTGGGAGACGAACTCGACAAGCGCCGCTTCCGGGCCAACATCTACGCCGACCTCGAGGCGGGCGGTTTCGCCGAAGACGGCTTCGTGGGCCGGACCTTGCAAATCGGAGACAAAGCGCGCGTGATGATCACCGATCAGGACCCGCGCTGCAAGATGATCACGCTCGATCCCGACACCTCCGCGCCCAAGCCCGAGCTGATGAAGCTGGTGGCGCGTTCGCACGACGGCAAGGCCGGCGTCTATGGCGCGGTCGTCATCGAAGGGATCATTCGCACCGGCGACTCGATCGCCCTGCTGGACTAGCAGCTACTTTCCGGCGCTGACGATGTTGGCGAACAGCCGGTACGCGCCCGGATTGCCCGCCGGCAACTGTCGGAAGAACGACAGCCCCGTAAACACGTACACGCCCTTGCCGTAGCGCGCCATCACCAGCGAGCCGCGCTGCGCCGGCTGCCCCTCGTCGGCCACCTCGAGCGGCGCGGAGTAGTGCTCGTCCCACTCGCCCATGAAGTAGAGTCCGCGCTCCTGTACCCAGCCCTCGAAGTCGGCTTCGCTGATTTGGTTGGGCGTGGTCAGCAGCGGGTGGTCCGGCTCAACGATGCGCACCGGCGCGTTCTCGTCCACCACGCGGTCGATGCGGTCGCGGGTCATTTGCTGCGCTTCGAGCTGGAACGGTCCGAGCGTCGGCGTGGGGCCGCGGCGCGAGAACGTGTTGTACTGCACCACGAAGGTTCCGCCCTGCTCAACGTATTCGAGCAGCCGGGCGCGGGCGGCCAGCAGGTCGTCGCGGGTGTTGAGCGCGCGCACCCCGGCGATGATCGCGTCGTACTGGCTCAAGTCCCCGGCGGCTACTTCGGCCGGGCCGAGCAGCGTCACCTGCGCGCCGAGTTCCTGCAACGCCTCGGGGACGCTGTCGCCCGCGCCCATCACATAGCCGATTTTCTTGGAGAGCAACGTCACGTCGATGCGTTCGAGGCGCATCTTGGCTTCGGGAAAGATCACCTGGGTTGGAATGTGCTCGTACTCAATGGCGCGCAGCCCGTGTGTGATCTTGCGGCCGTCGCTGAGTTCCAGCTCGGCGCGCAGCTCGCCCGACGCCCCGCCGGAGGGAGGCGTCACCGTCAGCTCGATCGTCCGCTCCTGTCCCTTGCGCACGAACTCCACCGGGACGGTCGACGGCTCCACCCGCCAGCCTTCTGGAGAGGCGATGCGCAACGTGCCCGAGGCCTTCTCCACATTGCTGCTCAGCACGACCGAGACAGTGCGCGGCTCCGCCGTAGCGAAGATGCCGGTATCCGAGCTAAAGCCCACGGCGACGGCCGGCACGACCTGCAGCGCCCGCTCGCGTTCGCCGCGCGCCGGGTCCACCCAGCGGTAGACGACGGGCTTGGTGAAGGAGAGCGGCACGCCTTCGACTTCCACTTCCACCGTCAGCTCCATGGCGGGCGGCGCGTCGGCGCGGCCGATCAGCGACTCGTCTTCATAGCGGTAGGTGGTACCGGTGGGCTCAATCGCCAGCCACGGCGGCTGCGTATAGTCGGTCAGCGGCGCTCTGGGCATCAACAAAGCGTGCTCGAGCGGCTTGTTGCGCTCCAGGAGCACTCGTTTGGCCATGGGGCCGCGGGGACTGCTAAAGCTGAGGAAGGACACCCGAGCGGGCGAGCGATTCAAGACCGTCACCCGCACATTCAGCTCTTCCTCGGGAACGGCGTCCCAGCGATCGGCCGCCGCATCGATCCACAAGCCGGCCGCCAGCTCGATCGCCCGCAGCAGCTCTTTCCGCTTCACCTCCGGCCAGTAGCCGTCCATAGGCTCGAGAGCCTTCCAGGCCGCCAGCAAATGCGGCAGAATCTTCACCGGCTCGCGCGGATCGTATTCGTCGCGCGCCTTGGCCAGATGCATGCCGACAGCCTCTCCGCCCTCGATGCGGCCCCACGTCGTATCGATGCCGTCCAGCAGGTCCACCCGCGCCATGTCGCCGGCGACATGATCAAAGTAGGCTGGCAACTCGCCCTTGGTCTGGCCGGCGCCCATCGCCTGGCTGCGATGCATGGAGCGGCTCTCGCCGGCGACCTCGGCGTAGGACTTGCCGAGAACCGGGTCGTAGTCGCCCAACTCCATGCGAACCCGGCCGGGCTCCATCTCGAGTTCTTGCCCGCGCTGGCGCCCGAACTGGAAAACATTCCAGACGTAGCGCTTGGCCTGCCAAGCCGGGCCCAGTTCGGGGAATTGGCTGGGATCGGCGGCGGCTTCGAAGGCCACCGGGCCGAGGTGTCCGACGGCGGTGTGCTGGCCGTGTCCGCCGTCGCCGGGGGGCGGCGGGAAGCGGGCGATGATGACATCCGGCCGGAACTGGCGGATCACGCGCACCATGTCCGCCAGCAGCCGTTCGCGGCCCCACTGCTCGAGCGCTTCCTCGGGGAACTTCGAATAGCCGAAGTCGATCGCCCGCGTAAAAAACTGCTCGCCGCCGTCGATGCGCCGTGCCGCCAGCAGCTCCTGCGTGCGGATCAAGCCCATCAGCGCCCCCTGCTCGGAGCCGATCAGGTTCTGGCCGCCCTCGCCGCGCGTAGCCGATAGATAGCCGGTGCGCAGGTGGCGTCCGCGGGCAAGGGTGCTGATGACAGCGGTGTTCTCGTCGTCAGGATGCGCGGCCAGCATCAGCGCCGAGCCGAGGGTGTTGAGCCGGTCGAGCGTCTCCTGCAATTCGGCGGCGCCGATGAGCGGAGTGGGCTGGGCTGCGACGGGCAGCGCTGCCAGGAGGAGTGCGAGGAGGAGGCGCATCGACTTGAGTTTAGCGAGCAGAAGCGCCTTCCTTGTACCGCGCGCGTCCACGCGAGCTGCGTCGGCCCGTTTGGCCGACATTCGGGCCAGGTCATCGAGACCCGCGCCGCCCGGGTGGACGCCCATCGCCCATGCCGCTAGAATCGTGGGCGCAGGATCGATAACGGAGTATCGGGTGGAATTTTCGAGACGACGAGCGCTGGAACTCACCGCGTTGGGCTTCGGCCGCATCGCATTGACGCATTTATTAGGAGGCCAGGCCGCCGCTTCGCCCTCCGTTCCCATCTACAACGACATTCGCAGCCGTCCCGGGCATTTCCCCGCCAAGGCTAAGGCCGTCATCCAGCTGGTGCAGAACGGCGGCCCCAGCCAGATGGATCTGTTTGATCCCAAGCCGATGCTGGCGAAGTACGCCGGCCAGCCGCACCCCGACGGCGTGGAAATCCACCAGCCCGGCAACAAGAACACGCTGCTGCCCACACCGTTTGCGTTTAGCAAGTACGGCCAGTGCGGCATGGATGTCTCCGAGGCTCTGCCCGAGCAGGCCAAGATCGTCGACAAGCTCTGCTTCATCCGGTCGATGCACACCGAGCACAACAACCACCTCGAAGGGTTGAACATGCTGCTGTCGTGCAAGATCTTTCCCGGCCGGCCGGTAATGGGGTCGTGGATCAGCTACGCGCTGGGCACCGAGAACCAGAATCTGCCCGCCTACGTGGTGTTGCGTGATCCGACCGGATACACCGTCGGCGGCAAGCAGTTGTGGGCCAACGGCTACCTGCCGGCGCTGTACCAGGGCGTCGAGTTCAACATGAAGGGCTCGCCGGTGCACCACCTCAAACCGTCGGAGCCGCTGCCGCCGGGCGTGCAGCAGCAAAGCCTGGAATACCTGCGCAAGATCAACGAGATGCACCGCGACCAGCGGCCCGGCGAAACCGAGCTCGACTCGCGCATCCAAAACTACGAACTCGCCGCCCGCATGCAGGTGGAAGCGCTGGACGTGCTCAACCTCAAAAACGAGTCCGACGCGGTGAAGAAGCTCTACGGCATCGACGACCCGGTGTCGGGCAGCTACGGGCTGCGCTGCCTGATGGCGCGGCGGCTGGTGGAAGCCGGCGTGCGCTTCGTGCAGGTCACCACGCGCCCCGGGCAACCCTGGGATCATCACTCCGACATCACCAAGGGCCTGCCGCGCATCGCCAAGGAGACCGACCAGGGCGCCGCCGCGCTGGTGCAGGATCTCGAACAGCGCGGGCTGCTCGACGAGACGATCGTGATGTGGGCCGGCGAGTTCGGACGGCTGCCGACCACGCAGAACGCCGAGGGCCGCGACCACAACCGCAACGCCTTCACCCTGTGGTTCGCCGGCGGCGGCTTCAAGCCCGGCCTGATCTATGGCGAAACCGACGATTTCGGCTACAAGTCCATCGTCGACCGTGTCAGCGTGCCCGACATGATCGCAACCGTCCTGCATCAGTTGGGCCTGGACCACAGCAAGGTGCAGTATCCGCACGGCGGCCGGCTCGAGACGCCTTCGGACGTGACCGTCACCGGCGCGCGCATCGTGGGCGACCTGGTTTCCAACGAGGTGCACGCGGCATGAAGGTTTTTTGGATTCTGCTGCTGCCCTGTGCACTGTTGGCGGCGCCGACGGCGGACAACGCGCCCGTCTTCGAAAAAGACGTCCTGCCGATCTTTTCGACCTACTGCTTCACCTGCCACGGCAAGAGTTCGCCGGAGCTCGGCGTGGACCTGCGCACCGCCGCCTCGGTGTTGCGCGGCGGCTTCAACGGACCCGTCATCGAGAAGGGCTCGCCCGACGAAAGCCGGCTGTACCTGAAAGTCTCCAAACACCAGATGCCGCCGCCGGCGTTTGAAAGCGTGGTGCCGGACCAGGACATCGAGACGATTCGGCGCTGGATTGAGACCGGCGCGCAGTCCGACGCCGTCGACGAGATCCCCGACTCGGCCAAACGCCAGATTGCAAAGTTCGAAGAAGAGATTCTGCCGATCCTGGAGGCGCGCTGCGTGGCCTGCCACGGCGAGACTTCGCCGCAGTCCGGGCTCGACCTTCGCTCGTTGGGGGCGGTGCTCAAGGGCGGCCGGCACGGCCCGGTGCTCGAGGAGGGTTTTTCCGACAAGAGCATCCTGATGCGGCAGTTGCGCAGCGGCGCCATGCCTCCCAAGGGCGTCGGCGAGCCGGTTCCGCCGGCTGAGATCGAGTTGATCCGCGCCTGGATTGACGAAGGCGGCTTTGCGGACTACGTCGACCGAGGCAACCCGCTCGACCGCGCCTTCACCGAAGCCGAAGCGCCGAAGATCACAGCCGAAGACCGCAGCGCCTGGGCGTTCCAGAAACCCGTCGCCCAAGCTCCGCCGAAGGTGAAAGATCAAAAGCGAGTGCGCACGCCGATCGACGCCTTCGTGCTGGAAAAACTCGAAGAGCACGGCGTGGGGTTGGCGACCGAGGCCTCGAAACGCACGCTGCTGCGTCGCGCCTATTTCGATTTGTGGGGGCTGCCGCCCACGCCTGAGGAGACTGCTGAGTTTCTGGCGGATTCCAGCGAAAACGCCTACGAGCAGCTGCTCGACCGCCTGCTGGCTTCGCCCAAGTACGGCCAGCGCTGGGGACGTTTCTGGCTGGACGCCGCAGGCTACGTGGACACTACCGGCAAGGATTTCCAGGCCGACAGAGTCTCCCTGGCGCCCGGCATCTGGCGCTATCGCGACTACGTGATCGACGCCTTCAACAAAGACAAGCCGTGGGACCGCTTTCTGACCGAACAATTGGCCGGCGATGAGCTCTACGACTTCCGCAACGCAGAAAAGCACACGCCGGAAATGCTCGAAGCGCTGGTCGCCACCGGCTACCTGCGCACGCAGCTCGACGCGACCGACGAGGACATCTCCGACCGCCCCGTGGACCGCTACGAGGCGATGTTCGCGATGCTCGACAAGATTTCCGGCAGTTCGATGGGGCTGACGCTCACCTGCGCGCGCTGCCACACGCACAAGTTCGACCCGATCCCGCAGCGCGACTACTACCGCTTCCTCACGCTGTTTTCGGCGGCCTACAACCCGTCGGACTGGATTCAGCCGAAAAACCGCAAGATGTACACGGTGGCCGAGCCCGAGCGCGCCGAGATCGAAGAGCACAACAAGAAGGTGGACGAAGAGGTCGCCAAGCTCGACGAGCAGATCGAGGATGTGCTCTCTCCGTATCGCGCCAAGCTGCTCGACGAAAAGCTAGAAGCCGCGCCGGAGCCGATCCGCGAGGATCTGAAAAAGGCGCTTGCGACCGACGCCAAAGAACGCGACGACGTCCAGAAATATCTGGTGTCGAAGTTCGGCAAGCTGGCCAAGATCGAGGACGCCGAACTCGACAAGCGGCTCTCCGGCGCCCACGGCGAGACGGTGGCCGGCCTGCGCGAAGAGGTCTCGAAGTGGAAGGGTTTTCGGCGCGAGTTGCACCCGATCCGCGCGTTGTGGGACGGCGATGACATGCCGGTCATGCGGCTGCTGCAGCGCGGCAGCGTGGAGTCTCCGGGGCCGCGGGTCACGCCGGGGTTCCTGTCGGTGCTGTGCGCCGAGAGCGACGACTGCACCGCCGAGCCTTCGCCGAACCGCGTGGGCGAAACCAGCGGCTATCGCCTGGCGCTGGCCGAATGGATGACCAGCCCCGACCACCCGCTCACCGCGCGCGTGGTGGTCAACCGCCTCTGGCAGCACCACTTTGGGACCGGCATCGTGGCCACCGTCGACAATTTCGGCAAGATGGGGTCGGGTGCAACCCACCCCGAGTTGCTGGACTGGTTGGCCGTCGATTTCGTGAAAAACGGCTGGCGCGCCAAGCGGCTGCACAAGATGATCATGCTGTCGTCGGTCTACCGGCAGTCGTCGCGACGGGATGACAACCCCCATGCCGCACGCGCCGAAACCGCGGACCCGGGCAACGGCCTGCTGTGGCGCATGCCGCTGCGGCGGCTGGAGGCCGAGGCGCTGCGGGATTCGGTGCTGGCGGTGGCCGGACGGCTGGATCTGTCGCTGGAAGGGCCGCCGGTGGAGCTGACCTCGCGGCCGGACGGCCTGCAGATCGCCGAAGAGGAAGGGCCGGCTCGGCGCAGCGTCTACCTGACGGCGCGGCGAACGTGGCCGTCGACGTTCCTGTCGGTGTTTGATTTCCCGAATATCGACACGACTTGCAGCCGCCGCACGCCGTCGGCGACGCCGCTGCAGTCGCTGACGATGATGAACGGCGAAGTCGTGATGAGCGCTGCCGCCGACGCCGCCGCCCGCGTGGGCGAGCACGCCGGCTGGGACGACGCGCCGTTCACCGAGCAGGCCTACCGGCTGCTGTTTGCGCGCCAGCCGACCAGCGAAGAGTCGACGCTGGCGGCGGGGTACCTGGCCGATCAGCGCAAACTTTTCGAGCGCGCCAACGCCACGCCGGACGAAGCGCGCCGGAAGGCCGCCGAGAGCCTGGTGCACATGCTGCTGAGCTCAAACGAGTTTCTCTACGTGGACTGACCCCCGCGCTCTCACCGAACAGAAACCGAGCCCGGGACGGAAGTCCCGGGTTGGCTCTTGCTACACTGCCTTCGCCGGAAATCCCCCATGAACCGCCGCTCTTTCCTCCAAACCTTCGCCGCCGCGGCCGCCGCTCCCGCTCTGGCCGCGGCTCCTCGCACCGAAGACGGCATTGACTGGTACGACGTCCGCGATTGGGGCGTGGAGGGCAAGGGCTTTGACGACACCGCCCGCTACTTCGACCGGCTGCCCGCGCGCGCCGAGAAGACCGTGCGCGAGGCCGTGTGGAACCTCAGCCGCCACTCCGCCGGCATGGCGGCGCGCTTCGAGACCGACGCCACTACCATTCACGTGCGCTACGACCTGTTCCTCGAGCGCATCGCCATGGCGCACATGCCGGCCACCGGCGTCAGCGGTATCGACCTCTACGCCCGCGACACCAACGGCCGCGATCGCTGGCTGGCCGTCGCGCGGCCCGAAGAGATGCACGTCGAAGCGAAGCTCGCCGACGGCATCGACGCGCCGGAGTCCGGCTCACGGCAGTACACCGCCTATCTGCCGCTGTACAACGGCGTCGAATCGCTGGAGATCGGCGTGCCGACCGGCTCGAAATTCCAGGGAATCGCCCCGCGCAAGAAGAAATCGATCCTGTTCTACGGCACCTCGATTATGCACGGCGCCTGCGCGTCGCGGCCCGGCATGTCGATCAGCGGCATCGTCGGACGGCGATTCGACCGGCCGGTGATCAATTTGGGGTTTTCGGGCAACGGACGCCTCGAGATGGAGGTCGCCGAGTTTTTGGTCGAACTCGACCCGGCGGTCTACGCGCTGGACTGCCTGCCGAACCTGAACGGCGAGCAGGTGGCCGCGCGCGCCGAACCGCTGATTCGCCGACTGCGCGAAGCGCGACCCGAAACGCCGATCCTACTGGTGGAAGACCGCACGAACACCAGCGCCTGGCTGCGGCAGTCCTTGCGGGAACGCCACGCCGGCAACCGCGAAGCCCTGCGGCAGGCCTACCAGAACCTCACCAAAGATGGCGTGAAGGGGCTGTTCTATCTGGAAGGCCGCGACCAACTCGGCAACGACAACGAAGGCGCCACCGACGGCTCGCACCCGAATGACCTGGGCATGATGCGCTACGCCGACGCCTACGAAGACGCCCTGCGGCCGATTTTGGGGTGATGATCCAGACCTCACGGGAGCCGCAGCCTCAGTGGGACGAACATTCCTGTTCGTCCAAAATCCTGCGCCTCAGTTCCCTGCTCTTGCTCCTGCCCGTCATCCTGTCCGCACAGACCATGCGCGAAATCCCCGCCGACCAGAAATTCACGGTCGCCACGGGCGGCGGCCCGGAGGCCGGAGCGCCCAATCCCAAAGGCTGGTACATCTCCGTCGCGGGCGTCGTCGACACGCCCGAGGGCTTGGTCGCGACCTATCGCCGCAGCGACAGCCACACCGCCGTCACCACCGACATCATGGTCGCCTACTCCTCGGACGGCGGCCGCACCTGGGACGGTCACCACTCCATCTCGCACCGCGACGTCTGGCAAGACCAGTCGGTCTGGGTGGCGCCGCAGCTGAGCCGCCTGCGCGACGGACGGCTCGTCATCGTCGCCGACCTGGGCCACCGCCGCTCCGGCAACGACTGGCCGATGCTCGCCTCGTGGCAGAAACCCGGGCGCGGCATGTCGAACCATCTGTTTTGGAGTCATGACAACGGCCGCACCTGGAAAGGGCCGTTCCAGATCGACGACGTCGGCGGCGAGCCCGGCTACATCGCGGAGCTTTCCGACGGCACGCTGATCTACACGCGCACCGATTCCGCCGTCAGCAACGAACTCTGGAACCCGCCGCAGCCCTGGGGCGACATCTACTACAAGAACACCGCCGTGCTCTCCGACGACGGCGGCTGGAGTTGGAAGCGGACCGCGCCCATCTCCGACTCGCCCTTCCACGGCGATTGCGAGGTGGGCATTGTCGAGCTCGAGCCGGGTCATCTGCTGGCGGTGACGCGCATCGGCCTCAACAACGGCGGTTTTGGGCAACCCAGCCGCTTGATTCACAGCTATGACAACGGCGAGACCTGGGACTGGCAAAACGCGCAGCTCGCGCCGTTCTACGGCCAGCGCGTGATCGTCAAGAAACTCGCTTCCGGAAACCTGCTGGCCACCTATCGACATCGCTGGGGCGCGCCCGGCAGCTACGCCGTCGTCTTCGACCCGGAAAAGGATGCGGGCTTTGAGCCCTCCGTCTATATCTGGGACGAGTCGCGCGCGACGCTCGACGGCGATGCGATGACGATCCGCAGCGGCGACGGACGCGCGGGCGCGGTCGATTTTTCGCTCTACCCGGCCCAGGCGCCGGACTCACGCGTCGAGATCGAAGCCGAACTGCGGGTCGAGAAATCCGAGACCAATGCAACGGCGATCGGCGCCGGCGTCTGGGTGCATTTCCTGCCGGACCGCGTCTTCTTGGGCGACCGACCCGAGCAGGGTTTTGCAGTCGATGCGACCCACTGGCATCGCTACCGGATCGTCCGCGAGGACGGGCGCTTGCGCATTTGGGTCGACGGCGAGCAGAAACTCGACGCCTCCATCGACGGCATTGCCACGCGTTACGTTCACTTCGGCAACCGCGATGTGCGCGGTTATCAGAAAAATCAAGCCATGAGCCACTGGCGTTCGTTGCGCGCGAAAGTCGACAACCGTGAAGACTATTCGATCGACTGGGCCTGGACCTCGAAGGATGGTTTCCCCGACCAGTTCCGCCGGGATCGCGAGGTTTTGCTCGACCGCAGCGTCGACAGCGGCTACTCGAGTTGGACGCAGTTGCCCGGCGGCGAGATCGTCATCCTCGACTACACCAACGAGAGCCTCCACAGCTCGAGTTCCCCCGACGGGCCGCAGACATTTCTGCGCGCTTACCGAACGACCGAGCAGTTCCTGCGCAACATTCGTTAACGGTTAACAATGATTGCGTTTGGTATTTCGCCGGTTTGGCCTTATACTCGACCCACCCGGGTGCGGCAGTCGCACTCCAAAAAGTCAGCAAGAAAAAGAGGTTGAGTGTATGCGAAAGCTTCTATTCCTCGCGCTCACGTTAGGCGCAATCCCCCTCTGGTCGGCAACCGAAGTGCATCATTTCGGAGCCGTCCTTTCACCATCCAATGAGAATCCGGCGGTCACGGACCGATCCGCCGTCGGGGAGGCCAACATCGGCATCCGCGTCGAGCGTAATGACGCGGGAGACATCACGGATGCGATCGTGGACTTCGATCTGGAGATCTATTTAGGGCAAGCCGAAGAGTTGATTGCACTCCATATCCACCGCGGCGCCGCCGGGGTCAACGGGCCCATCGTGATCTCGTCGGGCGGGCTGGACTTCAACACCGATCCCGTCGCGGCCGACGCCGGCGACGCGCGCATCTACCGTCAGCGGGTCGCCAACATGGACCCGGCCGTGCTGGAAGCCATTGAGGCCGTGCTGGCCAATCCGGGCGGCTACTACGTGAATCTGCACTCGACCGCCAAGCGGCCGGGCCTGATTCGCGGACAGCTGCAGGCGACCGACGCAGCGTTGATCTCGATGACCGCCGACCAGAACGGCGCGAACGCTGATGCGATCGACGCTCTGACCCAGATGACGATGCGGATCCGGACGACGGTCAACAGCATTGCCCGGCGGTTGGGCCTGGTGCCTGCCGAATAGGCGGCAAGCGATCCCGTTCGTTCAGGGAAAGGCGCGGCTGGGTCTATATTCCCAGCCGCGCTTTCTCTTGCCGGACGTCGCGGTTGAGCTTTTTCATCGGCGCCAGGTCGAGGGCTTCGGCCACCTTGCGCGGCATCTTGGAAACCCCGCAATACTCGTCCAGCATGGCCACGAAGACCGGCATGTAGAGGTGCTGGTCGTGCCAGGTACGCCCGCTGACGAGGTTGCCGTCGCGGACCAGGCCCTGATCGACGTAGGTCGCGCCGCAGGTCTCGATGTCGATCTGGCACTTCGCCACCGTTGCCATCGAGCGGCCCTTGATCACCCCGGCGGCCGCCACCAATTCCGCGCCGTGGCAGACGCTGCAAACCGGCTTGTTGTCAGAGAAAAACTCGCGCAGAGCCGACATCAAGGTCTGGTCGTAGCGGATGTATTCCGGCGCCCGGCCTCCGGTGAGGAAGGCGCCGACGTAGTCAGCCGGATTGATGTCACGAAAGGCCAAGGTCGCTTCAATGTGGTAGCCGGCGGTCTCGCGCGTGATGTCCCAGCCAGGGGGGATTTCGTGCAACACCATCTGGTAGATCCGCGCTTCCGGCCCCGCAACGACGACTTCGTAGCCGCCCTCTCGGAGCCGGTAGTAGGCGTAGAGGGTATCCATCACTTCCGCCGCGTCGCCGACGGGCATGAGTATCTTGGCCATGACGATGGCAAGTGTGACGAACCTAACGGTATTCGTCAAGCGCCCTGTAACCAAACCGTGCCAACTAACGACCGCCGACCCCCTGTCCGACTGTCACGGAGCTGTGACATAAGCCACCTACACTCGTGGTCAGATGCGGCGTCGAGCCGCGACCCGTCACGAGTATGGACTGGTTTTCCATGGCGATGGGCGTTGTCGCCGGGCTGACGTTGTTTCTGCTGGGCATCGAGCGCCTGGCCGCCGGGTTCGGAGCGTTGGCGGCCGAGCGCGTCCGAGGCTGGGTTGCGAAGTTCACCACCAGCCCGGTGGCGGGAGTGGGGACCGGCGCGGTCGCCTGCACCATTCTCGACTCCTCTTCAGTGACGATCGTGATGGTCATCGCCATGATCGAGGGCGGCGTGATGACCTTCGCACAGGCTCTGGGCGTGGTGATGGGGGCCAATATCGGCACCACCGTCGGCAGCCAGATCATCGCCTTCCAGGTGCATGACTACGCGCCGGTCGCCATGCTGATGGGGTTGGTCCTCGAGCTCGGCGGCCGCTCGGAGAAGCAGCGTCAGGTCGGCGGGGTCGTACTGGGATTCGGACTGCTTTTCTTCGGCCTGGGGCATCTGGGAGAGACGGTGCGCCCGATCGGACAAGACCCGTCGTGGATGGCGTGGCTGGCGAGCCTGGGGGAGGTCCCTGTGAAGGGCGCGCTGGCGGGCTGCCTGTTTACGCTGACCATCCAGTCGTCGTCCGCCACGGTCGGCATGGCGATCGTGCTGGCCAGCGAGGGGCTGATCCCTCTTCCAGCAGGCGTGGCGATCATGCTGGGCGCGGAAATCGGCACGACGGCGACCGCAATCCTCGCCACCATCGGCCGCTCGCGCGCGGCGGTGCGTACGGCGGTGTTCCACTTGTTCTTCAACACGATCACGGTGGCGCTCGGGCTGCTGTTCGTCGCCGAGCTGGCGGGGTTCGCCCAATGGCTGACGCCCGGCGGCTCCACGGCCCGGCACGTGGCCAATGCGCACGTCGTGTTCAACGTGCTCGGCGTACTGCTGTTTCTGCCGCTGGTAGGACGGGCGGCGCAGGCCCTCTATCTCATGATTCCAGCCGGGGAGATGGAAGTCCGCCCAACGACGGTCCACGCGGCTTAGCCGCCGATTATCCCCAAGACCCGGCCAGCGCCCGCGCCGGACTGGCGATCGACTGAAAGCGCAGCAGCCGCACCGTGTCGGTGTTCTTGAGAGCCACAAGCGGCATCACGCCGGCGTCGAGCATTTTCTCCATAGCGCGCTCGGTCAGCAGCGTCTCGGCCGGCGGCTGCAGCCTGTCTTCGCCGCCGGCCTCATAGGAGTAAAGCGGCAGACGGTCCATATCGCCGCCGCGCAGTTGCATGCTCCAGCCCTGATCGGCGAAATTGCCGGCGACCATGCAGGCCGCGAAGAAGGCGCCCGGCCCCCACAGGAATTCATCGGACTTGGGCTCGCCGACGATTTCTTCGAACTGGAACGTCTCGCAGGGGTCGGACTCCGCGCCGTAGGGCGTACGCAGCAGGAACCGCGGCGCAGTCATGCCGATCCAGGGAGCTTCGGGCAGCGAGCGCAGCGCGCTCCACCACTCGCCAGGCTGGTCGTTCCACAACGCCTGATCGCTCAACGCTTCCGACGAGGGACAGCCGTAGACGGCCGGTTCGGCATTCGCCAGCAGCGGGGCCTCGGCGGAGCGCGCCAATCCCCCCAACATCGCCAACAGCTTCACGTCGCTCTCCGAGCCGCTGCACGACAGATCCGACGCCAGCAGCGACCAGCGCGGCGCGCCCGGCGTCCCCACCGTCGCCTCCACCAGCAGGCGGTACAGCGCCGATGCGCCCACGTCCTCGCCGCCGAGCAGATCTGCCTCCATCTCCGCGCGGGTGACGTCGAGCAGATAAAGCTTGAGGTCGACGCCGGTCTCGATGCGGCGCGTCAGCAGAAAGACCGCGCGCCACAGCGCTTCCAGCGCCTGGTAGGGCGGATAGTGCAGCAGGCTGCGCATGGCGTCGCCGATGGTCTCGTCGGCCTTGGCGACCATCTCGGGCTGACGCGGATCGGCTTCGGGCTCGGCGTGCGGAGCGACGACGCGGTCGATGAACTGCTGCAGGCCGTCCTTGGGACGGGCGGCGGGCTGCTGTTCGGACTGCTCGAGGATGTTGTCGAGCAAGTTGCCGCTCGAGGCGAGGCTCTCGGCGGCGGGCGGCGGGGCGGGAGCCGGTTCGGATTGCAACTGCCGGGCCGCACGGCGGAACGTCGAAGGGTCTTCGAGCTGAGCCCGCAAGTCCCGGAGGTCCTCGAAAATGTGAACCCTTTCCAGCAGGCTGTCAGGGTGAAATTCGTCCAGGTCGGCGAAGGTGATCTCGAAGCCCTCGCCGCCTTGGACGCCCACTCCCAGAGTGGGCCGGATATGCGAGAGTACGCGCTCGAAATTGTCACGATCGACCGCCACGGGCCGCCGGTCGATGAGCGCCGGGCCGGCGGCGGACCGCCCGCGCGAGGCCCGCCCGCTGAAGTCGCCGAGAAGGAGGATTCGGAAGGGATCTTCGCGCATGGGCCCCTATTCTCCGCTACCTTTTCCAGACCTGTCAAAGGCTGCTAGTGTAGAGTTCCATGCGGCGTCTGCAACCCGTTATCTGGTCAAAGGGAACCTTTCTGACTCCGCAGCATTTGCAGGCCCAGGACCGCTACATCGAGGCCCTTCTGGGCTTCCGGTTGCAGGCGCAAACCTTCCGCCCGTGGGGCTTTCGCGAGCTCGAGCTCGACCAGGAACAGTTGGCCAACGGCATTCTGCAGGTGAACCGCGCCGTCGGCATCACGCCTGACGGGTTGGCCTTCGACATCCCCGCCTCCGACCCGGCGCCGCCGCCGAAGCCGATCGAGGATCACTTCGAGGGCGACCGCCGCGACCTGAAAGCCTTTTTGGCGATTCCGCCGTTGCGCGAGGGCGGCGTGAACGTGGCGCCGCGCTCGAGCCGCGCCGACACGCGCTACATGTCCGAGTCGCTGGCGATTCGCGACGAAAACACCGGCCAGCAGGAGCGCTCGATCCTGGTCGGCCGCAAGAATTTCCGCATCGTCACCGAAGTCGAGTCGCAACGCGGCTTGACGACGATGCCGCTGGCGCACGTGGAGCTGTCGGCCGGCGACGTCTACCAGCTCAACCCGCGTTTTGTGCCGCCGGTGAGCGTGACGGCGGCGAGCGAGTACCTGGTGACCATCGCGCGGCGGATCGTGGAGATTCTGGCGGCGAAAAGCAGTACGCTGTCGGCGCTACGGCGGCAGAAGAACATCGCACTGGCGGACTTCACCACCTCCGACGTGGCGAATTTCTGGCTGCTCTACACCGTCAACTCCTATTTCCCGGGCTTCCGGCGGCTTTTTGAAGGCAATCGCTCGCACCCGGAGCAGTTGTTCCGCACCATGCTCGAGATGGCGGGCGCGCTGACGGCGTTTTCGCGCGACATCCAGACGGCCGACCTGCCGATCTACGACCACAACAACCTCGGGACCTGCTTCACCGATCTCGACGAGAAGCTGCGGCGCCTGCTCGAGACGGTCATCCCGCGCAACTTCGTCACCCTCCCGCTCGAGTACAAGCGCACCGCGATCTACGGAACCGATCTGGAAGAGAAGCGTTACTTCGAGAACACGCGGCTGCTGCTGGCGGTCGCTTCGGAGGCGCGCGCGGCGGATCTGATCGCGCGCGGGCCGTCGCTGATCAAGGTGGGCTCCAACGATTCGGTGGACCAGCTGGTGCGGCAAGCGCTGCCCGGTATGGCGCTGACGCATATGCCGTCGCCGCCGTCGACGGTGCCGGTCAAGATGAACTACCAGTACTTCAGCCTGGACCCGGTGGGCGAAGCCTGGGATACCATCGTGCGCTCGCGCTCGATGGCGGTCTTCGTGCCCAGCGAGTTCCCCGAGCCCAAGATGGAGCTGGTGATCCTGCTGCCGGCCGGCCAGACCGCGTAGAGAAAACTCAGGCGGATGCGGGCCATCCTTCTGGAACCCGAGCCGGACAAGAATGTCCGGCCCCACGGAAGACAGGCAATATCTGAGTGGGACGAACATTCCTGTTCGTCCGGCAGCGCCCGCGAGTCTACTTCCGCATCAAAAAGAAGACCAGCGCACCGATCGCCAGGATCAGCAGCACCGCCAGCACGACGATGATGGCGATGAGCGGGCCGTTGTTGGAACTCTCCGACGCCTGGCCGCTCTGGCTCGAAGCGTTGGCCGCTCCCTGCGCGGCCTGACGGCCGCTGACGGTCGGCGTCCGCACCTGGGGACCGCGGATCTGCGGATTGGTCACCTGCGGCCCGCGAACGCCGCTGCTGCTGACGCTCGGGCCGCGCACCTGGGGGCCTCTCACTGACGGCCCGCGGACTCCCGGCACGCCTCCCGCGCTCATCGAACCGCCGCCGCCTGCGCCCGCTCCGGCCGCTCCGCCGGCGTCCGCGCCTTCGGTCTGCTCGATCGCCGGATCGCCCGGCCCCGGCTCCGGCGCCGGCGGCTGGCGGAACAGCAAGTAGACGACCAGCACGATCAGGATCAAGATCAAGAAGATCCCGGCCAGCAGGGCGTAGAACAGTTTCGGGTTCATGCCCTTCTTCTCGGGCGGCTTGGCCGCCTCGGCGGGCTTGGGCGCCGGCGGAGGCGCCGCCGGCTCCTGCGATTTCTGCAGGATGTTGGTGTACTCGCCCGGCCCTTGCGAAGGCGGCGGCGCGGCAGGCGGCGCCTGACTGGGTGCGGGCCGCTCCCCAAACAGATTCGTGGCGTTGCCGGGATCGGCCGGGCGCCGCGAAGGCGGCGTTGGCGGCGGCGCGGTGCGCGGCGGGGGAGGAGGCGGCGGCGCGCCCGATCCGCGGCTGTCGAACAGATCGGTAAATCCGCCCCCGGCCTGCGAATCCGGCGGCGGGGCGCTCGAAGAGCTGCGCCGCGGCGTCGGATCGTCATCGAACGGCAGCGAGGAGTCGCCCATCCCGGTCGAACCGGAGCCGCCCCCGCCGAAAATGTCGGTCAATCCGCCGCCGCCGGAGCCGCCGGTGCGCGAAGACGGCAGAGGCGTCTGCGTCCGCGAAGACGGCTGCGCGCCGGGGTTGAACATTTTGGTGAACTCGCCCGGGCCTGATTTCTGAGCGCTGCCGCCGGGCGCGCTGGGCTTGGGCGGCGGAGGCGCGGCGGGCGACGAGAACAGCTTGGTGAATTCGCCGGCGCCTTCCGGTGCGGGGCCAGACGGCGCAGCCGCAGGCGGAGGCGGCGTCTGCGCGACCTGCAAGTCTTTCTGCAGCCGGGCGGATCTCTGCGTCGGCGGCTTTTCGGCGGGCGTCTTCTCAGGGGGAGACGGCGCAGCGGCCGGCGGTTCGGGTTCCGGCTGGGAAGCGGGAGGCGGCGGCGCGGCGGCGGCAGGGGGCGGAGCGGGCGGCGGCGGCTGATCCCGCGGGCCGCGCGTCGGCCCCTCGGGCGCATCGCCCACTCGGCGCAGCATCTTCAGCGAGATCGTCTGCGATGCGTTGATCGACGGCTCCGGCTTCGCCTCGGGCGGGGGCGGTGCGGGCGCAGGCGGAGGCTCCTGGCTCGAGGCGCCGCCGAACATGCTGGTGAAGTCGCCCTTCGAGGCTGGAGGCTCGACCGGCGGCGGGGGCGGTTCCGGCGCTTTCGGCGGCTGCGCGGCCGGCGAGCCGGAGCCGAACAGCTGCGTGAACTCGCCGCCGGAAGAGGACGAGGCCGAAGGCGGCGGAGCAGCGGGCTCGAGCGGCGGAGCTTTCTTCTGCTCCTGGAAAAACAGTTGGGTAAACTCGCCCGATTGGACCGGGTTGTCCGGCTTTGCGCTCGGAGGCGGTGGGGGCGGGGCGGGCTGTTTCTTTTCCGGCTCCGGCGAAGAGCCGAACACGTCGGTAAAGCCGCCGTCGGCGGGCGCGGGCGGCGGGGCGGCGGGCGGCGGTTCCGCCCTGGCAGCCGGAAGGGGCTCGGGAGGCGGAGCCGGCGCGGATTTTTCACCCCCCGCGCCAAAAATGTCCGTGAAGCCGCCGCCGGAACTCGACGAAGGCGGCGCGGAGGACGAAGGCGCCGCTTTCTCCGGCTGCGGCTCCTGCTCCTGCTGCGGCTGCGGATCCGGCTGCGGATCCGGCTGCGGCGCGGGCTTGCCGGCCGGCGACCCGAACAGCTCGGTGAACCCTCCGCCGGAGCCCGAGGAGGCCGCGGGCGGCGGAGTGGGCGTGGGCCCTGCCGGCGGTGTGGGGGCCGAGCCCCCGGCCCCGCCGAAGATGTCGGTGAACCCGCCTCCGCCGGAAGAGCTTGCCGGAGCAGCCGGAGCCGATTCCTGCGGCGTGACCCAAAAGGCCTGCCCCTCGTGCTCTTCGCGCCGTACGGCGGGGTCGCGCTGCGAGCGCGCCGTCAGCTCGGCCTCGGCGCGCGAGCCCGCCGCCGGCAGATGGAGCAGGACTTTCTCGCCAGTCTGCGAGTCCACCGCCTCATACACGGGGTCAAAGCCGGCGGAGACAGCCTCGCCCACCTGATAGCGGGTCGGGAGATTCGGGCCTCTGTAGTCGCTCAACTCGCCACTATGATGGCGCCAAGGCTCGGCATCTTCAAGAAGGGGCCGCAGCGCTTGCGCCCAAATTGGAGCGCCCGGCGGGAAACCGGATTATCATAGGGGTCCTGGCCTGTATGAAGCGCTTGTCACCAGTCGTCTGGGAAGAGGGGATGCACCTGTCGCCGCATCACTTCCAGGCGCAGAGCCGCTACTTCGAAGATCTCGTGGACTTCGCGGCCGACTGCGTCAGCTATGCGCCCCATGGGCTCATCGCAGTGGAGGTCGACGAAGAGGCGCTGCTCAACGGCACGCTGTCGATCAAGAGCGCTCGCGGCATCCTGCCCGACGGCATGATCCTCGAGATCCCCGAGTCCGACGAGCGGCCCGAAGAGCGCGCCATCGCCGACGAATTCCCCGCCACCCAGGGCACTCTGATGGCTTATCTGGCCGTCACGCCGTACGAGCTCGGCTCAGCCAACTGCAGCCTGGAGGAGAACGTCGCCAATGGCGCGCGCTTCATCGCCGTCAAGCGCTCGCTGGTGGATGAAGCCACCGGCCTGGACGAGCGCGAGGTGCGCTTCGGCCGCAAAAACATCCAGATCGTGCTCGAAACCGAAGAGATCGGTTCCCGGGTCCACATGCCGTTCGCGCGCATCCGCCGCGACCCGGCCGGACGTTTCGTGCTCGACATCTCCTACGCGCCGCCGAGCCTGCAGATCAGCTCCGCGCCGGGGTTGACGGTCAAACTGCGCAGCCTGCTGCAACTGCTCGAAGAGAAGAGCACGGCGATGCGCATGGCGAAAGCGCCGGAAGCCGGCGCCGCTTCCGGCTTTTCCGCGGAGCAGATCACCAATTCCTGGCTGCTGCACAGCATCAACTCCGGCATTGCCTCGCTGCGCCACCTGTGCTTCACCAAGCACACCCACCCGGAAGAGATTTTTGCGGAGCTGTCGCGGCTGGGCGGCGCCTTGTGCACCTTCTCGCTGCGCGCTCATCCCAAAGACTTGCCGGCTTACGACCACAACGACCTCGCCGGCTGCTACGACCGCCTGATTCGCCACATACGAGACCATTTGGACGCGATTGTCGCTACCAATGTTGTGCAGATTCCGCTGCGGCAGGCGAACGAGTTCTTCCACGCCGGCCAGGTGGTCGATGAGCGGTTACTGGAAGGCGCGCAGTGGATCTTGGGCGTGGCGTCTTCGGCGGGCGAAGCCTTCGTGGCCTCGCGCGCGCCGACTTTGGTGAAGGTCTGCTCATGGGAGTTCATCGAAAAGCTGGTGCAGCGGGCGGTGCCCGGCATGGGGTTGACGCATATGCCGTCGCCGCCGGCGGCGATCTCCCCCAAGCTCGAGATGCAGTACTTCCGCCTGGCGCTGGCCGGTCCCTGCTGGGATCACATCCAAGAGACCAAGCGCATCGGAATTTATGTGCCCGGCGATCTCACCGATTGCCGCATCGAACTGACCGCGGTCATGGCCCGCGGGGACTAGTGGGGGATTGATGGCGACGGCGACTCCCGATCGAGAAGTTTTCCAGGCGCCCAGGCGAAATCTGGCGCTGTGTCTCCAAGAGGTTTTGACCGTCATCGTCAGGCTGCGCGCGCGGCGGCACCAGGTCACCGACGCCAACGTCTTCCGCGACCAGGTCAAGGACGCCCTCGGCCGCGCCGAGCAGCAGGCCCGCTCGCTGGGCTATTCGGCCGACGACACCAAGAAGGCCATCTTCGCCGTCGTCGCCTTCCTCGACGAGACGGTGCTCAACCTCCAGGACCCGGTCTTCGGCGACTGGATGCGGCGGCCGTTGCAGCAAGAGCTCTACGGCGTGGACTTCGCCGGCGACGTCTTCTTCCGCGGCGCCGAGCGGCTGCTGGCGGCCGACGACGCGCCCGAACTCGCCGACATTCTCGAGGCCTATTACCTTTGCCTGCTGCTCGGTTTTTCCGGACGGTACAGCAACCACGGCGCCGGCGACCTGCAACACATCACCGACAAGGTCGGCAAGCGCATCTACCGCCTGCGCGGCGAACGTCTGCACTGGCCGCTGCCGACCGACATTCCGCAGGAGACTGGGGACATCCAACCTCGCGACCCGTGGATCCGCCGCTTGCAGCTCACCGCCGCCATGGCGGTCATGCTGGCCGTCGGCGTCTTCATCGCCTATATGCTCACGCTCGGATCGCTGTCGGATGAACTGCGCCAGCTAGCCGCCTCGTTCGGCCAATAGTCGGGGAACCCAAGGCATGGTCTACCTCATCACCGCCATCGTTCTGGCGCTCTATCTGGTCCTGGTCACCTGGCTCGGCTTCTCGTTTGCGTCGGGCACGGGCCAGTGGGTCTTCTGGATCATCTTCTGGCTACTGGGCTTTATCGGCGCCGGCGCCTTCTGCTGGATCTACTACCGCAAGACCCGCAAAGACGCCGACAAGCGCTCGCTGCGCGAAGAAGTCGACTTCCTGATCGCCGAATGTAAGAAGCGGCTGGCGGATTCCAAGCTCAGCGGCGCCAAGATCGGCAAGCTGCCTGTGGTCTACATGCTCGGCGAGAGCGCTGCGAAGACCACCACCATCCTGCACTCGCACTCCGAGCCCGAACACCTGGTCGGACACGTCTACCAGGACCGCGAGGTCGTACCAACCTCCACGGCCAACATCTGGCTCGCCGGCAAGGCGCTGTTCGCGGAAGCCGGCGCCAAGCTGGCGGCGGACAAGGACGGGCTGGCGCGCTTTGCCAAACGCCTCAAGCCCACCAAGTGGCGCACGGCGTTCGGCGGCAAGGAGCCGGCCCGCTCGATCCTGGTTTGCGTCGATTGCGAGGAGTTCCTTCGCGCCGGTTCGCGCGATTCGCTGCGCGAGCTGACTTCCCGGCTGCGCGGCCAGCTCGACACGATCTGCGCGGCATTGGGCGCCAACCTGCCGGTCTACGTTCTCTTCACCAAGCTCGACCGCTTCCCGTCGTTCACCGATTGGGCGACGAACCTGGTGGGCGACGAGGCGCAGCAGCTCGTCGGGGCTACCCTGCCCGCCGTGGCGCCGAGCGCGGCGGCGGCCGAAGAGCAGAGCAAACGCGTTACCAACGCCTTCGACACCGTTTCGCACTGGATGGCCGGACGGCGTCTGCTGCTGCTGGGCCGCGAGCATCAGGGCGAGAAGCTGCCGGGCATCTATGAGTTCCCGCGCGACTTCGCGAAAATCCGCAAGCCGCTGATCCAGTTTCTGACCGATCTCACCAAACCCACGCAGCTAAGCCAGGGCCCGTTTCTGCGCGGCTTCTACTTCAGCGGGATGCGCCCGGTGATGGTCACCGAGTCGGCCTCGGCGATGCGCCGCGACCAGCCCCGCCAGCAGGAAGAGGGTTTTGGCGCTTCGACGCTGGTGCTCGGTGCGAGCGCCGGTTCGGACGATCCGACGCCGCTGATCGAGCGCGGTACGTCCACTAAGCGCGTGCCCGAGTGGGTCTTCCTCAAGCAGCTTTTCGGGAAAATCCTGCTCAGCGACCCGTTGGCGGTGGGCGCCGGCGTGGGCGGCTCGTCCACGAATTTCCGCAAGCGGCTGCTGTGGGTGGCCGCCACCTGTTTGGCCTTGGGTCTGGGCGCGGCCTGGACGGTCTCGTTCTTCAGCAACCGCGGGCTGGTTCCGGCCAACGTGCGCGCCGGCGAATGGGCGGCTGCGACGGCGCAGGGTCCCGACGGCGCGCTCCCCGGGCCGTCGCTCGAGGCGCTCGAAGAGCTCGACGAGCTGCGCGCCTCCCTGGTGAAGATCCGCGAATTCAACCAGGACGGTGCGCCGCTGCGCTACGGGCTGGGGCTGTACGCCGGCCCGGACCTGTACCCCTCGCTCTACCGCCTCTACTTCGACCGCTTCGGCCAACTGATGTTCCACGACACGCAGGGCGCCGTGCTCGAGCTGTTGCGGAACCTGCCCGCCGAACCGGGCCCGGGCGACGAGTACGGCCCGCCGTACAACGCGCTGAAGGCCTATCTGATCTCGACTTCGGAGTTCGCCCGATCCACCCGCGACTTCATGTCGCCGGCGATGATGGCGCACTGCGCCGGCTGCCTCTCGCTCGATGAGCAGCGACTCGCGCTGTCCCAGGCGCAGTGGGATTTCTATGGCGAAGTCTTGGCCGAAGGCAACCCCTACTCGGAAGCGAACGACGCCAGCGCCATCGCCCACTCCCGCGCCTATCTGGCGCAGTTCAACGCCATTGAGAGCGTTTATCAGGTGATGCTGGCGAAGGCGGCGCAGGCGAACCCCAGCGTCAACTTCAACCGCATGTACGACGGCTCGGCGCGCTACGTCCGCAACAACGAAGAGATCTCGGGGGCCTTCACCGCCGGCGGCTGGGCGTTCATGCAGAACGAGCTGGCCAACACGCAGGAGTCGCTGGGCGGCGAGGCCTGGGTGCTGGGCGACCAGCAGGCCAAACCGCTTGACCCGGCGCAGGCCCGCATCGACCTCGCCCAGATGTACTTCGACGACTTCGTCGCCAAATGGCGCGACTACCTTGCCAAAACCCAGGTGGTGGGCTTCGGCTCGGTGAAAGACGCCGCCGGCAAGCTCGACCAGCTCTCCTCGAGCCAGTCCTACCTGCTGGGCGCGCTGTGCCTGGCCGGCGAGAACACGACCGTCGATGACGAGAACATTCAGGCGATCTTCCAGCCGCTGCACCAGGTGGTGACCGCCGGCTGCCAGGAGCAGTACATCAGCGGCGGCAATTCGGGTTACATGAACGCCCTGGTGAGCCTGCAGGCTTCGATCGCACAGGCGGTGCAGATGGAGACCGACGCCGCCGTGCAGCAGACCCAGGCCGAGGCGCGCAACGGCTACACCGCCGTGCGGCAGTTGGCGCAGGCGTTCCGCCTGAGCGGCGACTATGCGATCGACAAGATGGTGGAGAAGCTGCTTCGCGACCCGATCACTTACGCCGAGAACGTTCTGGGCCGTATCGCCGTGGAAGAGCTCAACGGCGCCGGCGCGGGTTTTTGCCAGGAATTCGCCAAGCTCAACGGCAAATTCCCGTTCGACCCGAACTCCCAGGTCGACGCCGACATGGCGCTGGTGGACGAGATCTTCCGCCCCGGCACGGGCAAACTCTGGGCGCTCTATGAGAACCCCTTGAGCAAGGCGATCGTGCTGCAAGGCTCGCGCTACGTCGCCAAGCCGAACTCGGGCGTTACCGTCGATCCCAACTTCCTCGACTTCTTCAACCGCGCGGCCGGCTTCAGCAACTCCGTCTACCGCGGCGCTTCCGGACAAGCCGGGCTGATCTACACGATGACCGAGCGCTCGACCGAGCCGAATCTCGAGATGACGCTCTCGCTCGACGGCCGCCAGTTGCGCACCGCCGCCGGTGAAAAGTCGAAGGACTTCGTCTGGCCGGGCACGGCGGTGACCGGAGCGAGCCTGACGTTCGGCCTGGGCGGACCGGAGCTGAGCTTCGGCACATACAAGGGCGTGTGGGGGACGTTCCGCTTCTTCCATGACGCCGACCGCTTCGCCCCCGGCGGCGAGGTCTACTGGGTGCCGCGCGTCGGTCAGGGCGGCAACGCGGTGACGCTGCCCGACGGCCGGCCGCTGACGCTGCCGTTCCAACTGGACATGAAGGGCGCCGACCCGATCTTCCAGAAGGATTACTTGACGCAGATGAAGTGCGTCTCGCGCGTAGCGCGGTAAGCAAGACAGCGACGCCCCCGGCTTGAGACTTCAAGCCGGGGGCTGTTGGGGAACTCGGGAACGGCGGCGCTGATCAGCGCCGCTAAAGTTCCGCGGAGCGGCCTCGCCCGCTTACGGAATCGGCCCGCTCGTCGTCAGCTTGATCCGGTACACCCCGGTCCGCGCAGTCATGTACAGCGTTGAGCCGTCGTCGCCCCAGGCTACGTTGGCCGGCACCTCGGTCGGCTGAATCGTGCCCAGGTGCGTGCCGTCCGGCGAAAAAATCCACACGCCGCCCGGCCCCGTCCCGAACAGGTTGCCCTGGCTGTCGACTTTCAGTCCGTCCGGCAAGCCCTCGGCCATCTCGGCGGTCACGTCGAAAAACGGGCGGCTCAGCGTGAGCGTGCCGTCCTCGCGCACGCCGTAAGCCAGCCACACCTTCTCGTTCGGATCCGAGTTTGCAACGTACATCGTCTTGCCGTCGGGCGAGAAGCCGATGCCGTTCGGACGCGTCATGCGGCTGTCGAGCATCTCGAGGGTCTTGCCGTCTTTGCTCACGCGGAAAATGCCGTTGAAGTCGAGATCCTTGTCCGGGCTCTCGTCCTGCTGGAGCAGGCCGTAGGGCGGATCGGTGAAGTAGAGCCAGTCCGCGTCGCGCCAGACCAGGTCGTTGGGGCTGTTGAAGCGCTTGCCTTCGTATTTGTCCACGAAGACGCTCCACTTGCCGTCCGGAGTGACCTTGGAGATCCGGCGGTTGCCGTGCTCGGCCACAAAAAGGTTGCCTTCGGCGTCAAGGGTCAGGCCGTTGGAGCCGACATAGCGCCCTTCCTCCACCTCGCCCTCGAAGACCGGCTTCTTGAAGTCCACCGGCGCTCCCCCTGCGGGGGCCCATTTGTAGATCACATTGCCGGGAACGTCGCTAAACAGCAGGAAGGGGTTGCCTTCCCAGGCGCGCGAGACCCACAAGGGCCCCTCAGTGAAAACGAAGCCGCCGGCGAGTTTTTCGATCATCGCCGTCTCGGGAACCAGCGCGTCGAGGCCGGGAGCTGCGCGAAAGATCTTGCCTTCCCCGGCTTCTCGGGTGGGATCGACCGCAACCGGCTCTTCGCCCCCGCAAGCAATCAGAAATGCGGCCAGCGCCGCGAGCGTCATCTTGGCAGTGAACTTCATGGTCTTCCTCATTTGTCCGAAAACGCGCCCATAGGTTGCCACACTGCGGAGGGAGAGTAAACCGGCCCGCCGCCAAAATTCTCTCCGGCGGTCTCACTTTTCTATTGCAACGGCGCCCGTTTCAGGGTTACCCTCTAGTCAGTGGTGGTTATCTAGTAGCCGCACTCCCCACGCCAATGCCAAGGAGGTTCTGCAAAGCGAAATGACAGTCAAACAAAGTCCGAATTGCTGCAGAGTCGCCTGTCGGCGTCCCGGCACGAAGCTCCCCGTGAGCATTCGCGCCTGATCCCGCACCTTCTGCACTGCCATTTTCACCTCTCCTGAGGGAGAGGCGTATCGACGACGCCTCGATCCGATGGGCGGGTCGTAGCGGAACGGTTATCTATCTTTTCGAACCGTTCCGCGAGAGCCTTATCCGCCCCATTCGGAGTCGTTGTGCGCCGTCGAGGGGCAGTCGGGGGACGGGTCGAAGGTCAACGGTTACCGCAAACAGCTCCTCAGGGCGGGTCATCAGCCCGCCGGCGCCGACCGCTTTCCAGCCAGGCGCCGCTTGGACAACCAACCAAACGCCTCTCGATGAGGCATTTTCCGTTGGCTGCCAACCTGAACCGTCTCAACGGCTCTGACGCCAGGCGGGCCGGACGCCCCGGCGTCTGACCTCGCCGATCGCTGCGGACGCGCGATCGGACAGCACAAAACGCCCACAGAGGCGCACGGCCCGGGCGGGTCGAAGAGCGACGGTTATTGCCAAACAACGGATCCACCAACTCCGTCGTTCACACCTTATCCGCCCGGCCATTTTCGAATTGCTATTGCACCGTTGACGTCAATTTCTGGGGTCCAAGGGGGAAATGATCATGTCGAACTATTTGACCGCCGTCATCAGCGGGCCGACTCCGCAGTCCGAAGCGTTGTTCGGACGCGCGGACGAGATGGTCCGCAACTCGGCCGGAGGCTTCGTCTTCCCGGTCGATGACTGGAAGCGCGTGGAGCGGTTCCTGATCCTCGGCAGCGAGGGCGGGTCCTACTACGCGAGCGAGCGCGAGTTGACGCTCGAGAACGCCGAGTCCGTGCTGCGGGCGATCGAGTCAGACGGCCTGCGCTTGGTGCGCCTGGTCGTAAAGATCAGCGACTCCGGGCGTGCGCCGAAGAACGACCCGGCGCTGTTTGCGCTGGCGTTGGCGGCGTCGGCCGGCGATGACCGCACCAAGCGTGGGGCCTTACGCGCGCTGCCGATCGTGGCGCGCACCGGAACGCACCTGTTCCGCTTTGCGGAGTATGTGGATTCCATGCGCGGCTGGGGTCGCGGCCTGCGCTCGGCGGTGGCCGATTGGTACCTCGCCAAGCCGGTGAGCGAGCGCGCTTACCAGATGGCGAAGTATCGCCAACGCGAGGGCTGGTCGCACCGCGACCTGCTGCGGCTGACGCACCCGAAGGCCGAGGGCGCGCGCGACGCGCTGTTTGGCTGGGCGACCCAGGGTCGGCTCGAGGAGGGCCGCTGGCCGGAGCTGCGCCTGCTGGAAGGCTTCGAGCGGATGCAGCAGGAGGAGACCGTCGAGGGAGCGGTCCGCCTGATCGCCGACTATGGGCTGACCCGCGAGATGGTTCCGACGCACTTTCTGCGCTCGCCGCAGGTGTGGGAGGCGCTGTTCGAGCGGATGCCGATGACGGCGCTCGTCCGCAACCTGGGCGTGATGACCCGCATCGGGCTGATCGAGCCGTTCAGCTCGTTCACCCGCCGCGCGGTGGAGCGGCTCAGCGACCGGCAGGCGTTGCGGAAGGCGCGCCTGCACCCGGTGAACGTATTGGCCGCGCTGCGGACCTACGCGGCCGGTCGTGGTCTGCGCGGCCGCGGCGAGTGGGAGCCGGTGGCGCCGGTGGTGGACGCTCTGGACGACGCGTTCTATGCGTCGTTCGAAAACGCGCCGACCACCGGCAAGCGGTTCTACCTGGCGCTGGACGTGTCGGGGTCAATGGGCGTGGGGCAGGTTTTGGGCATTTTCGGCCTGACCCCGCGCTCGGCGGCGGCGGCGATGGCGATGACCATCGCGCGTACGGAGCCGCAGTACACCTTCGCGGCGTTCTCGCACCAGCTGGAGCGCCTGAGCATCCGTGCGACGGATTCGCTCACGGAGGTGATGCGGCTGACCTCGCGGCTTCCGTTCGGGGCGACCGACGCGTCGCTTCCGATGCGGACGGCGCTCGACCAGGGCCTGGGCGTGGACGTGTTCGTGGTCCTGACCGACAGCGAGACGTGGGCGGGCCGGGAGCACCCCAGCGAGGCGCTGGTTCGCTATCGCGACAAGACAGGCGTCCCGGCGAAGCTCATCGTCGTGGCGATGACGTCGAACGAGTTCACCATTGCGGACCCCGAAGACGCCGGGATGCTCGACGTGGTGGGCTTTGACGCGGCGACTCCGCAGGTGATGGCGGATTTCGCCGGGGAATAAGGCCAGCCGACAAGGAGCGCCCGGGTTCCACCCGGGCGTGTTCGGCTAGGCTCCAGGCGGACTTCGCCACGCAGCGACTCCGTCCCCATCGCAACCTCAGCACTCCCGGGTAGCACCCGGCAGCTCGTGTTCTCCGAACCACTGAAGGAGATCGGCAACGATGGTACCTTGTACAGATTCGTGAAGGTCAGACAGGCGCCCCGCTGTTCCTTCTTCGCCATACTGGTTTGGATCGTCACGTGTGTACTCGGCGCCACCAGTTGCAGGACAGTGCCCCCAGAAGTGATTCAGGAACTCAACCACCGCATGGAGGAGTTCCACAGGCTCCGTAACAACCGCCAGTTTGAGGAGTTGCACGACGAGTTCGTTTCCTCCCTGATGGACAAGATGATCTCGCCCGAGAAATTCATCGGAATCCAATCCGCTTTCCGCGAATACTACGGCGAGTGCGAAGGGGTCTCACCGGTAGCGCGCAGTGTCATCAATGGGCCATACGTCGCGCTGGATTACACAATCAACACAACCTGCTCCTCCAATAACACGGTCGTCACAGAGAAGTTTGCGTGGATCATCACGCCGCTCGAGGATGGGAAGTACAAGCTGCGAGGTCTCGTATTCCCATCTACCGAACCGGGATTCAGGCAGTGGCTGGACGAGAAGTATCCTGACTGGCGAATAGAATCGCCGTTTTGAAGTAACAGAGGACGGCACATCGTCCCAATGAGCGCCCGGATCCTGGGGCGTGTTCGGCTCGACGAGAGACGGATCTCGTCGTGGCGATGATGTCGAGCCGGTTTTCCATTGCGGACCCCGGTTGTGGCTCTGCGCCGCCTCGATCCGTGATCGCCGGGAGCCTTGCCTGCTACTGGTTGCCGACGGCGATGAAAACCACGCCGACCAGCACCAGCCCGACGCCGGCCAGCTTGGTGCGGTTGATCGGCTCGCCAAAGAAGATCTTCGACCATAGCAGCGTCCACACGTACCCGAGCGAAACCATCGGATAGAGCACGGTCAGGCTGCCGTCCTTGATGCCCCAGATGTAGAAAACCGACGAGATCAGGAACAGCGCCACGCCGATCGACAGGCGTACGGCCGCGATCTTGAGTTGGGCTTTGGAGCGGTGCAGGTGATTCGCGCCGGCCTTGAGCAGGACGCTGGCTACCGAGCCGATCAGGCTGGCAAACAGTACCAGCGCCATGGAAGAAACCGGAGTCGTCATCGCCGGCTCCCCATGCCGATCAGCGAGACGCCGCCCACGATCAGGCCGACGCCGACAACCTTGTAGATGTTGATCGTGTCCGGAAACAGCATCGGCGACAGCACGGTGACCCACACGTAGGTCAGCGCAATGATTGGGTAGAGCACCGAGAGCTGCCCGTCGCGCAGAGCGACGATCAGCAGCAGAGTGTTCAGGCCCAGGCAGGCGTAACCGGCGATCAACGGCCAGTTGGTGAGCAGTCCCAGCACGCCCGTCTCGCCGGAGATGTGGTCCGCTCCCCAACGCATCAGGATCTGCGCGGCGGCGCCGATCACCGTGCACAAAATCACCAGCGCGATCGAGCGGGCGGCTGTGGATTGGCCGTACGTACGGGCGACCGGCGTCGCGGCAACCGTTACGGGCGCATCCAGGGCAGGGGCGGACATCGACATGTGCTCGGAGTCTATCACTCGCGCAAGAACCCTAACCTTAGGGTGAAAACCCGGTTCATTCGGGAGGCTGAACTTACGACCGGGCCATCGGCTAGGGTAACAAGTTCTCGATCTCGTCGGCCTCGCTCGGCAGCGCCGGGCCGAGCAGACGCGCGCCGTCGGCGGTCACCACCAGCATGTCTTCGATGCGGACCCCAAACCCTTCCTCGGGCAGGTACAGACCGGGCTCCACGGTGATCACCATGCCTTCCTCGAGCGGCTCGCGGAGACTGCCGGGGTCATGCACGTCGAGCCCGACGTAGTGGCCCACGGCGTGCGGAAACGCGCTTGCCAGTCGCTTGCTGTGTTTCTTGAAAACGTTGCGCGCGATCTCGGTGAGGCTGTCGGGGCCGTTGCCGGTGAGCCGCATGCCCGGCTTGACCGCGGCGATGACGGCGCGTTGGGCCTCGAGCGTCAGATCGTAAATCTCGCGTTGGCGTTTGGAAAACTTGCCGCTCACCGGGACGGTGCGGGTGATGTCGGCGGCGTAGTGCCCGTACTCGCCGCCCACGTCGGCCAGCAGCAGGTCGCCGGCGCGCAGGACGCCGCTGTTGCGCGTGTAGTGCAAGGTGACGCTGTTTGCGCCCGAGCCCAGTATCGGCGCGTAGGCCGGACGCAGGCAGCCGCCCTCGAGCAGCGCCGGCGCCATCGCCGCATACACCTGGTACTCGGTCAAGCCGGGCCGGATGCGCTTCCACGCCGCGCGGTGGGCGGCAACCGTGGCGGCCACCGCCTTTTCGATCAGCGCGACCTCGCCGGCGGACTTCACGCGTCGCATGGCGCCGACAATCGGCCGCAGGTCGCGCGATTCGAGGTTTCCGGCCAGCGGAGAAATCCGTTCAGCCGGGTCGGGCTCGGTCGGCTGGATCTGCTCGCGGGTCCGGGCCGAGAGGCTGTAGAGCTTGCTGAAGCGTCGGCCCGCCTGGTCCATCTCGGCCGGCAGCAGGTCCAGGCTGAGCGCTTCGGCGAAGCCGGAGAGGCCCAGAACCTCCGGGTCGGAGGGATCGAGTTGCGGGCCGTCCCACTGCTCGCGCAAGCGGTCGCGCTCGGGCAGGAACAGAATCTCGCGGTAGGGTTTACCGTCGGTCGCCGGGACCAAGAGCATCGCGGCGCCCGGCTCGTTCCAGCCGCTCAGGTAGTAGAAGTTGTTTTCCTGGCGAAACGGGTCGCGCCCGGACTGGCCCTCGTTCGAGCGGTAACCGAACAGCAGAACCAGGCCGTCATTGCAGCGCTCGGCGAGCTGGCGCCGGCGCTGCTCGAACGCATCGAGCGGCTCGCGTTCCATGGAGGCCGCCGCCGCCAGGAACAACAGCGCGACAACGCCGGCTCGAAACATTACCGTTCAGTATAGAAAGGCCTACGAGTCCGGCGTGTGGAGCAGGTTCCGGCCTTCCTCGGGGGTGCGCGACAGGCGGGCCTGCTGCTGGATTTCTTCGGCTTCGCTGGCGAGCCCCCCTTCGCCCTCGGTAGCCACAGCCGCCGTTTCGACGCCAGGCGCCTCCCCGGCGGGCCCCGGCTGGTCCACATCCACCCGCCCCGTCGGCTCGCCGGAAACCATGCGGACCGGAACGCCGTCGGGGAAGATCATCTCGCGGGCTTCGTCGGGCAAGCTGATGCCGGCTGTTTGATAGGCGCGCTTGACCAACCGAATCACCGAGGATCGCACCTTCAGGTGGCTGTACACGGAGCCGTCGATCCAGAAATAGACGCGCAGGTTGATCGTGGCGCTGCCTAGTTTGTCGACCAGCACCCAGGCCTCGGGATCGTTGAGGACGCCGGGGTGTTCGGTGAGGACTTTCAATGCCACTTCTTGGGCGTGGGCGATCGAGTCGTCGTAGCCGATGCCGACGTCGAACTCCTGACGCCGTTTGGGGTTGCTGGTGAAGTTGATGATCTTGCTCTTGTAGACGGTGGAGTTGGGGATCTGGACATGGTTGCCGTCCAGCGTCATCAGCACCGTCGCCCGGATGGTGAGTTGCTGGACCAATCCGGTGACGCCTTCGATCTCGATCAAGTCGCCGGTTTGAAACGGGTTCTGCACGCTCAGGAAGATGCTGGCCAGCAGGTTCTCCGTAATATCGCGAAACGCAATACCCAGAATGATGCCGAGCAGCCCGGTGCCGCCCATCACCGTCAGCGCCACCGTGGTCAGGCCCGCCACCTGAAAGACGGCGTAGAGACCGACCAGAAAGATGGCCAGCCAAACGACGCGGGCGATCACGTCGCGCAAGAGCGGATTGAGTTCTCGGACCGTGAACGACGAGCGGGCCGCGGACGCGCTCATCCGGGCGACCATCCAGGCGACAGCCAGGATGAGCAGCCCGAAAGCCAGCATCGGCAGGGCGCGCACGGCGCTCTCGCCCATTTTGCGGAGCTGATCCAGCGCCGGCCGAAAATCCAGCACCGACGGCTGGGTCACCTCCAGCCGGTTGACGACGGCGACCACATCCTGCGTGCTGCGGGCCAGATCGCCCGCCCACTTCTTGAAGTCGGCCGTTTCGGCGCGGCCCTCGAGGAAGACGACCCCGTCGCTGACGCGCACCTGCGTCGCGTTGAACCATTCCGTCGCGGCGAGAATGTCGGCGATGCGCTCCTGGATCTCGTCATCGCGAACCCCGGGATTCACCTGGACCGCTGACGGCGCGGAAGGCGTCTCGGTCTCGCCGGCAGCCGGCGGCGATGGCTGCGCGCGCAATGGCTGCGACGCCAGGGCAACCCAGCCTAGAACCAACGCCAGACCTACATTTGCGGCGGCGAGACGCCGGACAGACCTCTGTTCCAAGATCGCTGTAGTATACACCGGCGCCGGCGCTGCTCAAGCGCGTCGAGCGACTCGCGCTCCGGCAGCTCAGCCTCCGGATTCCAGATTCACTTTCCCCTAAATCATCCCCCCTATTCTTGGGTATCCTACTGTTACACTCGACGGGATGTGCAGCATTGCACGAGGACTTTGACCGGAGATTCCGCGAACGAACCCCGGTTTTCACGCTGCAGAAGTAAGTTTCACCAGGAGGTGAGGTATGTCCCTATTTCGAATCGCCCTCATAGCCATGCTATTGGGCGCGGCGCCGGCGTTCCCGCAGGCGTTTTCACAATTGACCGGCTCTGTGGCCGACTCCACCGGGGCGAGCGTACCCGGCGCGGAAGTCACCGCATCCAACCAGGAGACCGGCGTCGAGCGCTCTGCCCAGACCAACTCAGCCGGCATCTACACCCTCTCGTTTCTGCCCCCCGGACCCTATACAGTCGTGGTCAACAAGGAGGGTTTCAACGCCATGCTGCGCGAGAACGTGCGGCTGGAAGTCAACCAGGTAGCCCGCATCGACTTCAGTCTCGAGGTCGGCTCGGTCAGCGAGACGGTCGAGGTGACCGGCGCGCTGCCGACGCTCGACTCCGACTCGTCGAGCATCGGTCAGGTCATCGAGCAGAAGGCGATCGCGGAGCTGCCGCTCAACGGGCGCAATTTCGTCCAATTGGCAACTTTGGGACCGGGCGTTACCGGCGTGGGTTTCGGCGCCGCCAACACGATCATGAGCGGAAACCGCCCGGACGATTTGCGTCCCGGAAGCGAGCTTTTTTCGAACGGCAACCGTGAAGGATCGAACAATTTTCTGTACGACGGAGTCGACAACAACGAGCGACTGACGCTCGCCATTACGCTGCGGCCCTCGGTTGAAGCGGTGCGTGAGTTCAAGATTCAGACCAACCTGTTCTCAGCCGAGCAGGGTCGCAACGCCGGCGCCACGGTCAACGTCATCTCGAAATCGGGATCGAACGAGTGGCACGGCAGCCTGTATGAGTTCCTGCGCAACGACAAGCTCGATGCGCGGCAGTATTTCGCCAACCCGGACGCCGACAAGCCCAGCTTCCGCCAGAACCAGTTCGGCGGCAGTTTCGGCGGCAAGATCATTCAGAACAAACTGTTCTTCTTCACCAACTACGAGGGGTTCCGCAAGAGCCAGGAGAACGCGGCGGTCGTCACCGTGCCGACGATGGCCATGCGCACCGGAGATTTTTCAGCGGTGCGCGACATCTACGACCCGACGACGACCATCGCCGACCCGGACGCGCGCAGCCGGTTCTCGAACACGGCTTTCCCGAACCGGCAGATCCCGCTCACGCGCATGGACGACGTGACCCGGCGGCTGGCGAACGCCTACCCCGAGCCGATCAACGACCGCCTCACCCAGAACTACAACGTCGCGCCGAAAGACCTGCAGCGCTGGAACCAGGGCGACGTACGCATCGACTTCAATGCCAACGAGAAAAACGTCATCTTCGGCCGCTACTCGCAGCAGAACACGGTGACCACCAAACCGTCGACGTTCCGGCCGGTGACGATTGAAGGCATGTCGCAAGAAGTTGCACTGGGCAACGAGAACACTTTCGCCGGCGATTCCGATCTGAAGGCCTACAACATCATGGCCAGCTGGATTCGGACGTTTTCGCCCTCATGGGTGATGGAAGCGCGGCTGGGCTTCAACCGCTTCGACCTGAACTTCATGCAAGAAGGAGCGGTGGAAGGCGCGAAGCTGGGCGAGGCGCTCGGCGTACGCAATTCCAACCAGGGACCGATGTCGGACGGCATCCCGATCTTCTCGCCCGGCGGCTACGCCGGCATCGGGCAAACTCGTTCGCTGCCCATCATTCGAGAGGAAGATACCTACAACCCGACGGTCACGTTCACCAATCTGCGCGGCAGGCACACGCTCAAATACGGCTTTTCGTGGAACAACCGCCTGCTGCGCCAGTTCCAGACCAACCGCGGCAACGGACGCTTCAACTTCAACACGACCTTCAGCCGCGACCACAACAACACCGGCTCGACCGGCGATCCGATGGCCAGCTTCCTGCTCGGATACGCTTCAACCATCCAACAGGATTTTACGCTGGTGTTCCCTCGCATCGATCTGGACGAGTACAGCTACTTCGTGCAGGACGATTGGAAGGTCAACAACCGTCTGACGCTCAACATCGGCATGCGCTATGGGTACGACACGCCGGCCACCGAGCGGGATGACCAATGGACCAACTTCGACCTGGCAACGGCAAAGCTGCTCATCGCCGGTTTCAACACCGATTCGCGCACCGGCGTGAATCCTGACCGCGACAACTTTGCGCCCCGCTTCGGCTTCGCCTTCCGGGCTCGCAAGGGAACGGTTCTGCGCGGCGGCTATGGTCTGTTCTACAACCAAAACGGCAGCGAGGGCGTGGTGATGCGCCGCCACCGTCAGTTGCCTTTCGGACCGATCAACACCGAGCTGATCAACCAGTTCGACGCCAACCCGCAGCGGGTTCAGGACGGGTTGGACCCGATCCCGAACCTCGACTTCGCCACCGTCGCCGAGAACCCGGAAGGCGGCATGATGGCCGTGGACAAGAACTTCAAGACCGGCTACGCGCAGCAGTTCAACTTCCAGATTCAGCAACAGTTGCCGTCGGAGATGGTCTTCAAGGTCGGCTATGTGGGTAATGTCAACAGCCGCCTCGACACCACCTACAATGCCAACCAGCCGGTTCCCGGCCCGGGCAACTCCAACCGGAACCGCCCGTACGACGCGGTCGCACCGTTGGTCGGGGGCATCAACTACAACCTCACCGACGCGAACTCGCACTACCACGCGTTGCAGACCACGCTGGAGCGCCGGTTCTCCTCGAACCTGGGCTTTCTGCTGGCCTACACCTGGTCACACTCGATCGACATGACCGCGAACGCCTTCGGCGGCGCCGACAACGGACCGATCCCGCAAGACATCCGTAATCGCAAAGCCGACCGGGGAACCTCGGGCTTCGACATCAAGCACCGGCTGACCTACTCGACCAACTACACGTTGCCGATCGGCAGGGGCCAGAAGATCGACTTCAATAACGCCGTCGCCAACGGCATCCTCGGAGGCTGGAAGCTCAACGGCATCTTCACCGCGCAGACGGGTCTGCCGCACACCCCGACCCTGCAGTCCTCGGTCTCGAACGCGGGCGGCAGCCGGCCGGACATTCTGGGCAACCCCAAACTCGACAACCCCACTCGCGAACGCTGGTTCAACACCTCGTTCAACGAGCCGGGCGCGGTTTGGGGCATCCCCGAGCAGTTCACCTTCGGCGACGCCGGCCGCAACATCCTGCGCGGACCGGGCCGGGTCAATCTGGATTTCTCGGTCTTCAAGGATTTCCGCATCAGCGAGCGGGTGAACCTGCAGTACCGCGCGGAGATGTTCAACATCTTCAACACCCCGCAGTTCGGCCTGCCGAACGATTCCATCGGCAACCCCAACGCCGGCATCATCACCTCGATCGTGGGCAATCCGCGACAGGTGCAAATGGGTCTGCGCCTGTCTTTTTAGCAGCCGCGGATCGACGGGCGGAAAACCACGCCCCATTCACCGGAGGCGTCCTTCCCCAAGGGCGCCTCCTTCGTTTTCCGATGAACCTCTGCAAGGGACGATCAGGTTCGTTACAATTGGGGGTCGTCTGCTGCAAGGTTCCCTGAAGCAATGTCCATTCTCGGTCGCCTTCTCGGCTATATCAGTCTGCTAGCAAATCTGGCCATGGCGCTCGTGCTGCTGGGCATGGGACTCATCGGTTCGCTGAGCGCATCGAAGATGCGCATCGACGTCATCCCGGCTTCAGAAGAGTCGATGGCGCAGGTGCTGATCTACTCGGGCATTGGCGCGCTCATCGCGGTGGTCTTTGCGCTGCGGCCCGGGCGCCTTTCGCGAACTCTGCTGGTGCTGTGGAGCCTGCTGGTCACCGGCATTCTGATTTGCGCCTTTTTCCGTCCCAACTACCGCTTCGAAGGTGAAGAGCACCTCCGGCTAGGGGTCTGGGTCTTCCTGGGATCGCTGGCGCTGTTGCTGGGCAGCTTCCTGCACTGGAAACTCGCCGGCAAGAAGAAAGCCTAGTCGCCCCGATCGGCCACGATCACCTTCAGCACGTCCAGGTAGAGATTTTCCACGTTGCGAATGCGGAAGCCGGCGGCTTCGACGTTGGCGACGGTAGGCCGGTTCATCTCCGGACCGTAGGTGCGGCTCAGCGGCGTCATCAGGTTCAGCATCAGGTTGAAGGGGAACCAGCGGCTGCCGGTGTGCTCAAACATCCGCAGCTCGCCGCCCGGACGCAGCAGCGTGCGCAGGCTGCGCAGCCCGTCGATCGGGTCCGGCACCGAGCAGAAGGTGCAGGTGGTGAAGATCTGGTCGAATTGCTCCGGTTGCACCGCCGGGCGCTGGATGTCGGTCCGCAGCAGCGCGATCCGTCCGTCATAGGCGGCGGCTCGGGGAACGGCCTTGCGGATCATGCCCTCGCTGATGTCCACGGCGGTGATGTTCTTGCCCGTAGGGAAGAACTGGATGTCGAGCCCGGTGCCGACGGCCACGAAGAGGATCCGCCCCGAGCCCATCGCGCTGAAGAAACGCCGTTTATGCTCCGCCCAGCGCTTCTCCGGCCCCTGGCCATATCGATCATAGGCCTTCGAGGCGCGGTCCCACTTGGCTGCGGCGATCGACTTCATCGCATCACCACGCCGCGCAGATAGAGATTGAGCAGCGCGGAGTAGAGAAACGAACCCGCTCCGCAGACGGCGCCCAGCGCCGCCCCGCCCGAAAAATCCAGCCCTTCGGCGGAGGCCCGCATCGCCGCGAACATCCCCGCCGTCATGCCGGTCAACATCGAGGGCAACATCACCTCGAAAGCCCCCATCCAGATACCCGCCGCGGTGGCGAACGGAAACGCGATCGCCATGCCGCCCGCCATCCCCGCCGCCATGGCGAGCGGCCCGGGCCATGCCGGCGAGACCGCCAGCGCCGCCACCGCGCCCACGGCGGCCCCAAAGGCGACATTGAGCGCCAGGTCCAGGCAGAAGTAGCGCCAACTCATCGGTCCTATGATCGCAGGACGCCGGGTCGCGACGCCCTGCTATTCTCAAAGCAATGCGTGCGCACCCATGGCGGCGGAGGTTTTGGGGACTGGCGTTGCTGGCGCTGACCTGCGCCGGTCTGCTGGTCGCCCAACGCACCTATCGAGGCATCGAGTTGCCGCCGGATTTTGACATCCCCGAGCCCGAAGACGGCGGCAAGCCCGCCGAGTTCGTCTTTGCGCGGCTGGTCTATACCGATTTCTACGCCGGGCAGATGATCTCCGAGCGCCCGTGGCACATCGACTCCCCGGCCGCCGAGCGGCACTTCCTGCAAGGCTTGCGCCGGCTGTCCAATATCGACGCCCGCTCGAAAGAAGAGTACGTCAGCCCGGTCGACGAGAATTTCTTCGAGTACCCCTGGCTGTACGCCGTCGAGCCCGGCCACTGGGACCTCACGCAGGAAGAAGTCGAGCGGCTCCGAGAATATCTGCTGCGCGGCGGCTTCTTGGTGATTGACGACTTTCACGGCTCGGTCGAGTGGGAGAATTTTCTGCGCGGCATGCGCCAGATTTTTCCCGAGCGGCCGGTGGTGGACATCTCGCCCGACGACGAGGTCTTTCATGTGCTCTACGACGTAGAACCGGGCGAGCAGATTCCGGGCGTGCAGATGCTCTACACCGGGCGCACGTACGAACAGGACGGCGTCAATCCGGCCTGGCGCGGCGTGTATGACGACAACGGTCGCCTGATGGTGCTGGTGAACTGGAATATGGACCTCGGCGACGCCTGGGAGCACGCCGACTGGCCCGAATACCCCGAGCGCTACACGGCGATGGCGTATCGGATGGCCATCAACTACGTCATCTACGCGATGACGCACTGACCCGGCGAACTCCTTCCGCGCCAGACAGGAATGTTCGGCGCCGCTGAAGAATCGCGAAAACCGCAGCTCTTCCCCGCCCTACGCCAGCAGCGGGTCGATCAACTTGCCGCCCACGTCGGTCAGCCGGAAATCCCTGCCCTGGAACTTGAACGTCAGCCGTTCATGATCGAGCCCCATCAGATGCAGAATCGTCGCCTGCACATCGTGGATGTCGATATGCGTATCCACCGGCGAAAAGCCGAAATCGTCGGTCTGGCCGACGGTCTGGCCCGGCTGGATGCCGGCGCCGGCGAAGAACATGGTGAAGGCGTCGATGTGGTGGTTGCGCCCCACCGATTCGCGCTCTTCGCCCATCGGGGTGCGGCCGAATTCCCCGCCCCACACCACCAGCGTATCTTCGAGCATGCCGCGCTGCTTTAAGTCCGTGATTAGGGCCGCGGTGGCGCGGTCGATCTCGCGGCAGCGGTCGTCAAACGGCGTTCCCAGGTTGTGCGGGCCGCCGTGGTGGTCCCAATCGGTGTGATAGAGCTGCACGAAGCGGACGCCGCGCTCCACCAGCCGCCGCGCGAGCAGGCAGTTGTTGGCATAGCTCTTCGCGCCCGGCTCGGCGCCGTAGAGGTCGAGCGTCTGCTGGTCTTCCGCGCCGAGGTCGATCAGCTCCGGGGCGCTGGATTGCATCCGATAAGCCATCTCATAGCTCGAGATGCGGGTGCTGATTTCAGGGTCGCCGGTGTCGGCCAGCCGCTTCAGATTCAGCGCACGCAGCGTGTCGAGCGCCTTGCCCTGCCGGTCTCTGTCGAAGCCGGCCGGGTTCGACAGATTCAGGATCGGGTCGCCGCCGGACTGGAACGGCACGCCCTGATAGGAGGTCGGCAAGAAGCCCGCACCCCAGTTCAGAGCGCCGCCCCGGGGTCCGCGCGGGCCGGATTGCAGCACCACGAAGCCGGGCAGGTTTTCCGACTCGCTGCCGATGCCGTAGGTCACCCAGGCGCCCATCGACGGCCTCCCGAAGCGCGGCGAGCCGGTGTTGACCATGATCTTGGCCGGAGCGTGGTTGAAGTTTTCGGTCTTGATGCCGGAGACGAAGGCGATGTCGTCGACCACGCCGCCCACATGCGGCATCGTATCCGACACCCACTTGCCCGATTTGCCGTAGCGCTGGAACTTGCGCAGCGGCCCCAGCAGCTTCGGCACGTCCTTGGTGAACGAGTCCATGAAGGCGAAGCGCTTGCCCTCCAGGTAAGCCGCCGGGGGGTTCTGGCCGTTGCGCTTGGCGAGCTCGGGCTTGTAGTCGAACATCTCGAGCTGGCTCGGCCCGCCCGCCATGAACAGGAAGATGACGTTTTTTGCCTTGGCCGGAAAATGCCCGGCCTTCGGGGCCATCGGGTTGAGCGAGGGCGTCGCTTCGGCGCCGAACATCTTGCCGCCTGAGAGCAGCCCGCCCAGCGCGATCTGTCCCAGGCCCACGCCGCAGCGTGAGAAGAAGTGACGGCGGGTAGATTCGGCGATGGTCGTTTTCTTCATGGCTCCCTCACTCCCTCGTGATGAACTCGTCGAGGTTGAGCAGTACGCGGCTCACGGCGGTCCAGGCGGCTAGCTCCGGCGTCTCGGCTACCTGTTTCGCTTCTTCCGGGGCGGTTTGAAAACTGTCGAGCTGGTCGGCCAAAAAGCCGGCAAGCTGATCGCGCTCGTCCGCTCCGGGCGGACGCGCCACGCACAGCCGGAAAGCGTAGTCCAGCCGCTCGTCGCGGGCCTCGGGCCCCTGGTCGAGCACGCGTTGGGCGAGCCCCTGAGCAAATTCGTAATAAGCCTGGTCGTTGAGCAGCGTCAGCGCCTGCAAGGGCGTGTTCGAGCGGGCGCGGCGCGTGCAGGCGCTGGTCGAATCCGGCGCATCAAAAACCATCAGGCCGGGGTGCGGGCTCGAGCGCCAGAAATAGGTATACAGGCCGCGGCGGAAGCGGTCCTGGTCCTCGGCTTCCACCCAGTCGCGCTGCATCTGCCCGAGTTTCGAGGCGCCGTCGGGCTGCGGCGGAAACACCGACGGGCCGCCGATGACGCCCGTCAACAGGCCGCTGGCCGAAAGTGCGGCGTCGCGCACGGCTTCCGCCTCCAGGCGAATGCGGTTCTGGCGCGACAGCAATCGGTTGCGCGGGTCGGCCTCGGTCGCGGACTCGCGGTGGGTGGACGCCTGACGGTAGGTGTGCGAGGTCAGGATCAGCCGGTGCAGATCTTTCACCCGCCAGCCGCTGTCGCGGAACTCGCTCGCCAGCCAGTCCAGCAGCTCGGGGTGCGACGGCAGTGAGCCTTGGGTGCCGAAATCGTTCTCGGTCTCCACCAACCCCAGCCCGAAGTAGCGCTGCCAGAAACGGTTGACCGTCACCCGGGCGGTGAGCGGGTTGGAATCCGACATCAGCCAGTTCGCCAGATCCAGCCGTGTCGGCCGGCGGTCTTCAGCTCGCGCCATCGCCGGCAGCAGCCGCGGCACGCCGGGCGCGACGGTGACGCCGCGCCGCAGAAAGTCTCCGCCCAGGTGGATGTAGCTCTCGCGGGGCTCATCGCGCTCGCGCATCACCATCGTGTAGGGCAGATCGGGCAGCCGCTTGCGAACCGCCGCGATCGACTGCTGGCGCTCCTTCCAACCCAGATCCGCCTGGCGGTGCAGCCGCTGGATCACGGCCGCCTGGAACTGATTGCGTTCCGCAGCCGGCACCGACAGAGCGAATTGGTTCTCATTGGGCAGCTCGGCGATCACGGCTTCGCTCAGCGACGCCTCCCACTCCGGCTGGCTGTCTTTGAGCGTTTCCTCGTACTCCGCCAGCTCCGCCTCGAGCACTTTCAACTGCGCGCGGATCACGTCGCGCTTGGCTAGCTCTTCGGGCGTGCCGAACTCGAGCGTGGGCTTGAAGGCGTCCTTGCGCCCCGCCTCGCCATCCTCGCCGTCGAGCTCGTCGATCGAATCATAGAAGGCGTAGAACTGGTAAAACTCCTTCTGCGTGATCGGGTCGTACTTGTGGTCGTGGCAGCGCGCACAGCCCAGGGTCAGGCCCAGAAACGCCTGCCCGATGGTGTCGACGCGATCGACGACGGCCTCCACGCGATACTGCTCGAAGTCGATGCCGCCTTCCAGGTTGATCAGCGTGTTCCGGTGAAAGCCGGTGGCGATGAACTGTTCGGCGGTCGGGTCGGGCAACAGGTCGCCGGCGATCTGCTCGCGCACGAACTCATCGAACGGCTTGTCGTCATTGAGCGCGCGGATCACCCAGTCGCGGTACTTCCAGATCTGGCGCTCGCCGTCGAGGTTGTAGCCGTTGGAGTCGGCGTAGTGCGCAATGTCGAGCCAATGGCGTCCCCAACGCTCGCCGTAGTGGGGCGAGGCGAGGCGGCGCTCCACCATCTTTTCGTAGGCGTCGGGGCTCGAGTCGGCCTCGAACTCCTCCACTTCCTTGGGCGTCGGCAACAGGCCGGTCAAATCGAGGCTGACGCGCCGGATGAGCGTCGCGCGGTCGGCCTCGGGCGACGGCGTCAGTCCCTGCGCGGTCAGCTTGGCCTGGATGAAGCGGTCAATCGGGTTGCGGACCAACTCAGGCTGAGCGGCCGCGGGAATCTCCGGCTTGGCGATGGGCTCGAACGACCAGTGTTTTTCCTCTTGGCTGGAGGTCTGGATCTCCCCCCAGGGCAGGCCCATCTCGACCCATTTTTCGAGCTTGGCGATCTCTTCCGGCTCGAGTTTGCCGCCGGGCGGCATTTTCAGGTCGCCGACCTGCCGCACCGCTTGAATGAACAGGCTCTCGGCGGGCTTGCCGACCACCACCGAGGCGCCGCGGTTGCCGCCTTCGAGCAGGGCCTGACGACTGCCCAGCGAGAGGCCGCTGGTGGGCAGCTTGGCGCCGTGGCAAGCCGCGCACTTGGCTTCGAGCAGCGGCTGGATCTCGGCGTCGAAGAAGGCCGAACCTTCGTCGGCGGCTTGGGCAAAAGCGGCGAGTAGAAGTCCAGCGAGAGCGAGGCGGACAATCAGCATAGGCATAGGCCCAGGAACGAAACAGCCGTCCCCGGGCGGTATTCTAGCAGCTTGACACCGTGATCTCCGCAGTCGTACTCTACGAGAAGGTCGCGGGAGTAACTCAGTTGGTAGAGTGCGACCTTGCCAAGGTCGATGTCGCGGGTTCGAGTCCCGTCTCCCGCTCCATGAATTTCAGCACGAACGGCCCTGGGCCTCTGGTAGGCCGGGGCCGTTCGCTTGCCGAGATCGCTACAGAGAGTTTTCGGTAAGGCGCGGTGGCCGAGTGGTTAGGCAGAGGTCTGCAAAACCTCGTACACCGGTTCGACTCCGGTCCGCGCCTCCACTCTCGTTCCCCCACTTTCTTGTCGTCAGAGCCTGTCGGGCTTGAGCGTGAAAGGCTGCTCGTTCGCCGACCGATAGATCGAGAAATCGCGCCTGTCCAGCGTGAAGATCGCGACGATCGGGCCGGTATCGATGAGCGCGCGAGGCCTCACGCGACGCCAAAGCCCTGGAAGTGTTCAGCGTTCGTGCTCAAGTCTTCGGGTAGATCGTCAGCGGCTCCGACGATCCCCGCCCGTTGCGCAGCATCGAAGGCGCTCTCGGTTTCAGACGCCTGCTCCTCGATCAGACGCGCAATCGCCTGGCGAACCAACTCGGACGTAGTCAGATCCTTCTCAGCCGCGAGGGCATCCAGGATCTTCGCAACTGCCGGCTCGAGACGAACAGTCAGTCGATGCGTGGCCATGACTGTCTGGCAGTTTATCAGTTCGTCTGACGCCAATAGCCAGCGAAGCATGCCCCCCAAGCCGGGATACCATAAGGAGTTGGATAGCCATTCCATGTCTGAAACCCCTCTCGCACAAGAACTCACCGTCCTCGAGCAGATCCTCGCCCGCAAGCGCGCGGAACTGATCGCCGACAAGACCCTGCTGCCCGAAGCCGAGTTGCTCAAGCGCCGGCAACCCAAGCGGCGAGGTTTTCGCAAAGCCCTGGAAGCCAAGGCGCCGGCGATCATCGCCGAGGTCAAACGCGCTTCGCCATCCGAAGGCAAGATCCGCGACACCTTCGACCCGATGCTGATCGCCCGGCAGTATGAAGAGGCCGGCGCGGCCTGCCTGTCGGTGCTCACGGACAAACAGTTTTTCTCCGGTACGCTCGACGATCTGATCTCGGCGCGCGCGGCGGTGAGCCTGCCGGTTCTGCGCAAGGATTTCACGCTCGAACCTTACCACCTGCTGCAGGCCGCGGTGAACGGCGCGGACTGCGTGCTGCTGATCGTGGCGGCGCTGGGCGACACCGAGCTGGCTTCGCTACTACACCAGGCGAAGGAGCTGGAACTCGACGCGCTGGTCGAAGTCCACAACGAGGAAGAGCTGGACCGGGCGCTGGCCGTGGGCGCGAACCTGATCGGCGTCAACAACCGCAACCTGAAAACACTCGAGGTTTCGCTCGACACCTCGATCCAACTCGCCAAGCGGCTGCCGGCCGACTGCTACGCCATCAGCGAGAGCGGCATCCGCACCGCCGAAGACATCCAGCGCCTGCGGGACGTGGGCTACCGCGGCTTTTTGGTCGGCACCAGCCTGATGAAACAGGACAATCCCGGCAAGGCGCTCGAGAAACTGCTGGGGCGGTGATTCCCGGATCCGGAGCGCAACCGCCCCCGCATTTTCTACAATGGAGAATCGTCTGAGGATTTCCTGATGCGCTTGCTCACTCTCACCGTATTCGCGGTCCTGTTCAGCGTCGCCGCGCCCGCCGAGGTTTTCGAGACGGCTCCGACCGAGCAGGTCGAACGAGGCCGCTATCTGGCCAACTACGTGTCCATGTGCGTGCAGTGCCACTCGCCGCATGACCGCACCGGCTCTCTGGTGGAGGGGAAGCACTTCACCGGTAACGCCATGCCGTTCAGCTCGCCCTACCCCGACGGACCCAAGTGGGCCGCCCGCGCCCCGGCGCTGATCCGTCTGCCGGGTTGGAGCGAGAAGGATTTCGTCTATCTGCTGATGAACGGCAAGCGCCCCACCGGCCGTAGCCCGATGTCGCCGATGCCGCAGTTCCGTCTGTCGCGCGCGGACGCCGAGGCGATCGCCGCCTATCTGAAGTCGCTGTAGACGGCATGAACATGCAGAAAGGCCGGAAGCCCTCGAGGGTTTCCGGCCTTTCGTTTTCTTGAGGAACAGCGCTATGCGCTAGTCGCCGCTTTCATAGCCGGCGAGGCCCTTGGCGGCGTCCTTCAGCTGGATGGCTTCGACGTACATACGGTCGATGCGTTCAGCGTAGTCGGGTTGGACCATCGTGCGCTGCGGCCAGTCATTGAACTGGTCGATCGAAGTTGTCAACATTTGCTCGAGGTTGATTGCCCGCAGCTGAATGCGGTCAATCATCCGTTGTTGTTCGGGCTCGACGACGCGGCGGATGCGAGCCAGGCGGCACGCGTCTTCACCGATCGCGTTGAGTTCGAGCCGCATGTTTTGCAGCTCAATCGCATGCGATTCCCACGACGGCAGGTTGAAGCCGCGCGTGAACGCATCGAGCTCGGCCGCCGAGGATCGGATGCGCCGCGCTCGCTGCTCCACTCCGTCGAACAGTTCGCTCGCCTCACCCGCGAAGTCCCAGGTGTAGGACTCCGGCGTCGGCGCCCGGTACTGGCAGGCCTGCGGGATCTCCGCAGCGGAAACCGCTCCGGCGCCCACGGTGAGGCACAGGGCGGTCAACAGTGTGGCTATCTTGTTCTTGTTCGTTTGCATCACACTCAGTAGAGGAACCGGCCCGGCCCGCTGTTAGCCTCCCGGCGGCCGGAAGAGTAAGGAAGGAAACATTGAAAGACGTTCGCATCCAGCGCCATGGCGCGCAGAGAGTCCAGGACGGCCACCCCTGGGTCTACCGCAGCGACGTTCTCGGCACGCCCGAGATCGTGCCGGGCGAAGTGGTGCGGGTGCTCGACGGCCGCAACGTCCGGCTGGGTTGGGCGCATGCCAGCACCGCATCGACCATCGCGCTGCGCATGCTGCCCTATGAGACCCAACAGACCGACCAGGGCTTTTTTCGGCGGCTGATCAAGCGCGCCCAGGCCTACCGCGACATCGTCGTCTCCGACACCGACGCCTACCGCCTGGTCCACGCCGAGGCCGACCTGCTGCCCGGGCTGATCATCGACCGCTACGGCGATTTCTTCTCCATCCAGACGCTCACCCAGGGAATGGACGTCGCCAAGCACGCCGTCGTCGCAGCGCTGGAAGAGTTGTATTCGCCGCGCGGAGTCTACGAGCGCAACGACACGAACTCGCGCAAGTACGAGGGGCTCGAGGAATCCACCGGAGTCCTGGCCGGCGAAGATCCCGACGCGCTGGAGATCACGATGAACGGCGTGAAGTTCCTGCTGGACCTGCCCGGCGGCCAGAAGACGGGCTTCTTTCTCGACCAGCGCGAGAACTATCGCGCCGCCGCCAACTACGCCCGCGGCGCGGCGCTGGACGCCTTTTGCTACCAGGGCGGCTTTGCGCTGCACCTGGCCGGCAAGTGCGAATCCGTGGAGGCGGTCGACAGCTCCGAGGCGGCGCTGGCGGCGGTGCGCTCCAACGCCCGGCGCAACGGTTTTGAGAACCTGCAGACCAAACAAGCGAAGGTTTTCGATCTGCTTTCGGACTATGAGCGCGGCAAGAAGACTTTCCAGACGGTCGTGCTCGACCCGCCGGCCTTCGCCAAGTCCCGCAAACACGTCGAAGCCGCCGCCCGGGCCTACAAGGAGATCAACCTCAAAGGGCTGAAGCTGCTGGACCGCGACGGTTTTCTGATCACGTCGAGCTGCTCGCACCATTTCTCCGAGGCGGATCTGCTGAGCGTGGTAGCCGAGGCGGCGCTCGACGCCGGCAAGCGGCTGCGCGTGGTGGAGCGTCGCAGCCAGGCGCGGGATCATCCGATCTCGCTGACGATTCCGGAGACGCACTATCTGAAGTGCCTGATTCTGCAGTCGTATTGAGAACGTAGGCCGGGACGGCCCACGCCGCTCGCCTGAAGGCGCGCGCTACCGCCGATCCAAAATCTTCTCGATCTCGTCCATCACCCGGTTCGCCCGGGCCACCAGCGCCTCGTACGGCGCGGGCGTCGTCATGTCGATGCCGGCCTTCTTGAGCTGGTTGATCGGGTAATCCGAGCCGCCGGATTTCAGCAGATCCAGATACGCCTGCTTCGCGCCCGGCTTGTCGCTCAGGATCGCGTCGGAGAACTGCGCCGCCGCGGCCTGCGAGGTCGCGTACTGATAGACGTAGAAGTTGTAGTAGAAGTGCGGAATCGCCGCCCACTCCACCGCATACAAATCGTCGATCGTCAGCACGCCTTCGTCATGGCCGTGGTACTTGCGCAGCAGGTCGCCATAAATCTCGGTCATCTTGCTGCCCGTTAACGCTTCGCCGGAGTCGACCAGGTCGTGCACGATCATCTCGAACTCGCCGAACATCGTCTGCCGGAAGAACGAGCCGCGGATGCCCTCGAGCTCGTGCCCCAGGAAGAACAGCTTCTGCTCATCGTCGGTCGTATTCTTGAGCATGTGGTCCATCAGCAGGTTCTCGTTGGTCTGCGAGGCGATCTCGGCCACGAAAATCGAGTAGCGCGCCACCGGGTAGGGCTGCGTCTGGTTGGCCATGAAGCTGTGCACGGCATGTCCGTACTCATGCGCCAGCGTCGAGACCGAATCGTAGCCGCCGTCATAGTTGAGCAGCAGATACGGGTGGACATCGTAGACCGAGCCGTTCATGTACGCGCCGCTGCGCTTGCCCGGGCGCGGGAACCAGTCGATCCAGCGCTCTTCGAAGCCGCGCTTCATCACCTCCACGTACGGATCGCCCAGGATCCGCCCGGCGGCCAGCGCCAGTTCCACGCCCTCTTCCTTGGAATACTCCTTGCCGGTTTCCACCAGCGGCGGGTAGATGTCGTAGTAGCGCAGGTCGTCGATGCCGAGGATGCGGGCGCGGATCTTGAAGTAGCGGTGCAGCGTGGCGAGGTTCTCGTTGGTCACGCGCACGAGCGTGCGGTAGACGCTTTCGGGGATGTTGTTGTCGCTCAGCGCCGCCGACAGCGAGCTGGGATAGTTGCGCAGGTCGGCAAACAGCTTGTCGCGCTTGAGCTGGGAATAGAGCGCCACGCCGTAGGTCCGCTCGTACTCCTTGTACTTCGACCAGTACTCGTTGAAGACCAGCTTGCGGTCGTCGCGGTCCGGCGCCTGGCGGCCCTGGTTGTAGCCGGCCGGGTCGAGGCGAATTTCCTTGCCGCCGCTGAGCTCGACCGAGGGCCACGGCATGTCGGCGTTGGCGAGCGTGCGGCGCAGGTCTTCGGGCGAATCGGCGAGCGGGCCGATCTGGGCGATCACCTGCTCGACCTCTTCGGAGCGAACGTGGTCGGCCGAGCGCAGGATGTCGTCGAGCGGATGCGCATAGGGCGCCAGGCCGGGCTCGGCGGCGAGATAGGCGTCGATCTTTTGGCGACCGGCGGCGATGACGGCCGGCGCCAGGAAACTGGTCTTCTTGGAGAATTCCGAACCCAGCAGTTGGGCTTCCGAGCGCATCTGGGCGGGCTCGTTCACGCGGGTGTCTTCATCGGAGAGCATCGAGGCGTAGCTGCCGACGCGGGCCACCTGCTTGCGCAGGCCATAGATGAGATCGAGACATTCTCGGAGCCGGGAGGCGGATGAGGCGATGTCGCTCTCGCAGGACGAGATCTCGTCCAGACGGCCGGCAGTTTTGTCCTTGGCCTCGGCCCAAGCGTCGTGCGATGGGAAGATATCGCCGAGGTTCCAGCGATCGGCCTCCTGCGCGGGCAAAGACGCAACGAGGAGGAGGGTGAAGAGGAGTAGGCGAGTCACTGCAAAGCAGTTTACCGCGGGGTGGCCGCCGTGAATGAGCCCCCTGGTTTTACCGGGGGGTGTTCAGGCCAGTGTGACAGACGGACCTCGACAACTCGCCTCTCTGCAACACCGCCGGGTCAAACCCGGCGGCTCATCCCTTCACCAGCCTCCGCAGGCGGTCGCGCCAGGTGTAGCGCCACAGCTCGCTCCGATTGAAGCGCTGCCGCTCCCAGCCGTCGGCGTCGTTCGGAAACACCGCCGCCCCGCTCCGCCTCAAGAAGGCCGTGCGGTGCACCACCGTTTCGAGCTCCCACATCGCGTCCTGGCGCACAAAATCGAACAACCGATGCACGGTCGGGATCTGGATGTCGTCCAGCATCAGCAGCCCGCCTTCCCGGATATGCGGATAGAAATGAAAGTACTCGAGCTCGGGGAATGGATAAGCGTGCGGGCCGTCCAGCAAGACCGCGTCCAGTGGCGTTTGGAAACGGTGCTGTGGCAAGGTGCGCTGCGTCGGGCCCTCGACGAACTCCACGCCGACGGCCCGCACCTTGTCGAAAACATCGAACTCGTTGAACGCAAATACCGTGTGGCTCGCGCTGTATTCGGCAAAGACCACAGTGCTCGCGCCGCACCCTGTCTCGGCTGTGGCCGTCGATCGCATCCCTTCCAGTAAGATCGCCAGCCGCTCCAGCGTGCGGGGCGGCAGCGCCCAAGGAGACACTCGACAGGCGCGCTCGATCAACTCGCCGCGGGGATGCACATCCAAAAAGATGCAAGCAGCCTGCCGTTTGCTACCTTGATGCCTATGCTCAAAGTCGGAGACAAAGCCCCGGACTTCACCGCTCCCGTCGACGGCGGCGAAACGCTCAGCCTGAAAGACCTCAAGGGCCAGCGGGTCATCCTGTACTTCTATCCCAAGGACAATACGCCCGGCTGCACCACCGAGGCCTGCGACTTTCGCGACTTCCAGCCCCAACTCGAGGCCAAAAACGTGGTGACCCTCGGCGTCAGCCCCGACTCGGTCAAGTCGCACGACAAGTTCAAGGCCAAGTTCGAGCTGCCCTTCCGCCTGATCGCCGACGAGGACCACGCCATCGCCGAAGCCTACGGCGTCTGGCAGGAGAAGTCGATGTACGGCAAGAAGTACATGGGCATCGTGCGCTCGACCTTCGTAATCGATGAGAAGGGCAAGATTGCCGAGGTGCACGACAAGGTCAAGGTCAAAGGGCACGTGGCGGATTTGCTGGAGCGGCTGTAGGGCCGTGGAGCGGGCCTCCTGGCCTGCCAGATGGGCCTCCCGGCCCGTCTCCGGCGGCGACCGGAGGTCGCCGTGGCAAGCCGCAGGCTTGCTCCACGCGAAAACCCTCTTATACTGACGGCGTGCGTGTCGTCACTCTCTTCTTGTTGCTCGCCGTCGTCCTGACGGCATCGCCGCTGCTCGAGGATTCCTCTTCCGGTTGGGAGGTCTGGTCGCCGCGCGAAGAGATCGCACCGCGCGGCTGGCAGGATCCGCTCGTCGGCCGCACCGCGCCCGGTTCGCTGGCGCTCTCGGGAGCGAGCAAACCCGGCGTTTTCGGCGAGTGGCGGCGCGTGGTGGAAGGCGTCGAAGCCGGCTCCTGGTACCGGCTCACCTCTTACTACCGCAGCGAAGGCGTGGACCGCGCCGCCGAACGCGAGCGCATCGTGGCGCGGGTCTCCTGGCGCAAAGCGGACGGCAAAGAAGCCGGGCGTCCCGACTACGCCTTCCTGACCGAGCCCGCCGGCGAGTGGACCAAGGTCACACTCGAAGTTCCTGCTCCGCCGGAAGCCGTTTCGGCGCAGGTGGAGTTGCGGCTCGCCTATGCTCCTAAAGCCACCGTCTGGTGGGATGACATTTCACTCGAATCCATTGAGACCCCGGCGCCGCGTCCCGTGCGGCTCGCCTCGGTCAACCTGCGCCCCAGCCATTCGTATTCCAGAGAAGCGAGCATCGAGCTATTCGCCAAAGTCGTGGAGGCCAAGGTGGGCGAAGACGTCGACGTGATCCTGCTGCCAGAAGGCGCGACCGTGGTCGGCACAGGCAAGAAGTACGCCGAGGTCGCCGAGACCGTCCCTGGCCCGACCACCGAGCGCCTCGGCAAGCTCGCGCGCAAAAAGAACGCCTATCTCATCGTCGGCCTCTACGAGCGCGAGAACACCGTCATCTACAACACAGCCGTACTGCTCGACCGCCAAGGCCGCGTGGCCGGCAAGTACCGCAAAGTCTACCTGCCGCGCGAGGAGATGCAGGCCGGGCTGACGCCGGGCGACTCCTACCCGACCTTCCTCACCGACTTCGGCCGCATCGGCATCATGATCTGCTGGGACGTCCAATACCCCGACCCGGCGCGCGCTCTGGCTCTGGGCGGCGCGGAGGTGATTTTCGTGCCGATCTGGGGCGGCAACGAGACCCTGGCCGCGGCGCGCGCCATCGAGAACCACGTCTTCCTGGCCTCCTCCGGCTACGACCATCCCACCTACGTGATGGATCCGATGGGCGAGCGGTTGGCCCAGGCGGAAGAGGGCGACGTCGCCATCGCCACCGTGGACCTCAACAAGCGCTACGAATGGCCTTGGCTGGGGTCGATGCGAGGCCGCCTGTTCCACGAGATCCGGCGCGATGTGCCTGTCGAATAGGGGCGTGTTAGCTTGGTAGAGATGCGTAGACGATCGTTCCTCTCCGCCCTCGCTTTGCCGCTGGCGCCGGCCGCGGTTTCGGCCGCCGGATTGTCGGACCGTCGCGCGCCGGGGTTTGCGCTGCCGGACCTGGATTTCAAGATTCACGATCTGAACGACTATCTCGGCAAGGTCGTGGTGGTGGATGTGATGCGCACCGGATGTCCGCACTGCGCGGTGTTTTCCAAGCGGCTCGAGGCGGCGGAGAAGAAGTTCGCGGGCAAGGCGAAGATCCTGCAGGTGGTCAACCCGCCGGACAACCAGAACTCCGTGAAAGGCTACCTCGAGAAGAACGCGCTATCGACGACGGTCCTATTCGACTGCGGCCAGATGGCGGCTTCGTACTTGAAGATCACGCCGCAGAAGCCGAGCTTCGAGGTGCCGCACTTCTTCGTCATCGACCCGAAGGGCTGGATCCGCGAAGACCACGGCTACAACATGCTTTCGCGCGGCCTTTTTGAAGGCGACGGCGTGGAAGCGATCATCGATCGGTACATTCCCAAGACGGCCTAGCCGAGCCCCCGAGGCGGGCGTTTCGGCGAACAGAATCGTAGCTATAGTATTTGGATGGGGCGGTTGAGGTCGATCTCTGTTCTCGTCGCGCTATGGCTGGCTGCGGGTTCGCTGGCGGCCCAGACTCCCCTGCCCTCGCCGCAGTCGCATTTCGGTCACCAGATGGGGGCCGACCGCAAGCTGGTGGACTGGAACGGGGTCGTCAGCTACTACCGCAAGCTCGACGCCGCCAGCGACCACCTGAAAGTCGAGGAGATCGGCAAGTCCACCGAGGGCCGCCCCTTTTTGGTGGCGACCATCGCCCGGCCGGCGACGCTGGCCAAGCTCGGCGAATACCAGTCCCTCCAGGCGCGGCTGTTCGACCCGCGCAAGACGCCGCCGGCCGAGGCCGAGCGGCTGATCGAGCAGGGTAAGTCCGTCGTCCTGATCACCTGTTCCATCCACTCCTCCGAGCCGGCTTCGACGATGACGGCGATGGAGTTCGTCCACAAGCTGCTGTCGAGAGACACACCGCGGAACCGCAAGATTCTGGACGAGACGATCTTCGTGCTCGTGCCCTCGCTCAACCCCGACGGCGTCGACAAGGTCGCCGAATGGTACCGCCGCTTCGTCGGCACGCCGTATGAAGGCGCGCCGATGACCGAGCTCTATCAGAAGTACGTCGGGCACGACAACAACCGCGACTGGTACATGTTCACCCAGCAGGAGACCCGGCTGGCGGTGGAGAAGGTGCACAACGTCTGGCGTCCGCAGGTCGTCTACGACGTGCACCAGATGGGTTCCACCGGCGCGCGGCTGTTTGTGCCGCCGTGGGATGACCCGATCGACCCGAACATCGATCCGCTGATCGTGCAGCAGGTCAACGCGATGGGCGCGGCGATGGCCGTGGACCTGACCGCCGCCGGGCGCAAGGGCATCGTGATGAACGGCATCTACGATTACTTCACGCCGGCGCGCCACTACCAGAGCTACCACGGCGGTCTGCGGCTGCTGACCGAGTCGGCCAGCGTGCGCGTGGCCACGCCGATCAACGTACCGTTCTCGTCGCTGCAGCAGCGCGCCCGGGGCTACAACGCGCAGAAGCAGAGCTGGAACTTTCTGGAGCCGTGGCCGGGCGGACGCTGGAGCCTGCGCGACATCGTCGAAGACCAGCTGATCGCCTTCGAGTCGTGCCTCTACAACGCGGCGCTCAAGCGTCCGGACCTGCTTCGCAACTACTACCGTGTCGCCCAGCGCGCCGTAGCGACCGACAAGCCGGCCGCCTTCGTGCTGCCGCAACAACAGCACGACCCCAACGCCCTGACGCGCCTGCTCGAAACGCTCGAGATGGGCATGGTGGAGATCCAGCGCGCCAGCCGCGACTTCCGCGCCGACGGCCGGGCGTTCAGCGAGGGCGACTACGTCATCTCCATGGCGCAGCCCTATGGCCGCTTTGCCAAGACGCTGCTCGAAAACCAGAAGTATCCGGAACTGCGCGAGTTTCCCGGCGGCCCGCCCGTGCGGCCCTATGACGTGACCGCGCACTCGCTGCCCCTGCTGCTGGGCGTGGAGGCGGCGCAGATCAACGCATCGTTCCAGACCGGACTGACGCCGGTGCGCAGAGTGACTCCGGTTGAGGGCCGGGTGGGGACGACGGCGACGCTGCGGCTGTCTCCGTCGTGGAGCCACAGCTGGAAGGCCGTCAACCGGCTGCTGGCGAACTCGCAGCTGGTGCGGCGGGATGAGACGACGGGTGATTTTTACGTGGAGGGCGGCCCGGAGAGGCGTCCGGCGCTGACGGCCCTGGCGGAGGAGTTGGGACTGCGCTTTGAAAACGCGTCTTCACTGCCGGCGCGGCTGCGCACGTTGCGTAAGCCTCGCATCGGGGTCTACAGCGGCTTTGTGCCGATCATGGACGAGGGTTGGACGCGTTGGGTGCTCGACGAGTACGGCTTCGAGCACAGCCGGTTAGACAACGCGCGCGCCCAGATGGGCGATCTGCGTTCAGACTTCGACGCGATCATCCTGGCCGACGCTTCGCCTCGCACGCTGCACGCCGGCTACATTGAAGGCGCTTCGTACCGCGGCGCAAGAATGCCGCCCGAGTTCACCGGCGGGCTGGGTTCGGCAGGCGCGGCCGCCCTGCGGGAGTTCGTGGAGCGCGGCGGCGCTCTGCTGGCCTTCAACGAAGCCACCGGGTACGCGATTGAGCGGCTGAACCTGCCGGTGGACAATACGCTCGAAAACGTCAGCAGCGACCGCTTCTACAGCCCCGGGGCGCTGCTCGACGCCGAGGTCGACCTGGGGCATCCGCTCGGCTTTGGCATGCAGCCGCGGCAGGCGGTCTGGTTCGAATCCGGCCCGGCGTTCCGGCCTGCGTTCGACCGCTCCGGCCCGGCGCCGAAGAGCGTGCTGCGCTACCCCGGCCGCGATGTGCTCGCTTCAGGCTGGCTGCTGGGCGAGGAGATCATCGCCGCGCGCTCTGCGGTGATGGACGTGCCGGTCGGCTCGGGCCGGGTGGTGCTGTTTGGCATCCGGCCGCAGTACCGCGGGCAGTCCAACGCCACCTTCAAGCTGCTGTTCAACGGCCTGTTTTATTGGTCGGACTGATTCCAGCGCTCCAGCCGGTTCTTCGCGCGATCTACGCGCCGCGTTGATCCCAATCTTCCGGTCGGATAATCGGACGAATCCATACGAGCAACAGAACCGCGGGCATGAGAAGCTGTGTGAAAACGTGACAGGAGCGTTCGGTGATAGCCCCCGGCTTCAGCCCCATAAGCGCTAACTTAAGGAGGGCATTCGGGGGACACGGCGGCGAGAGGGCTCGCGCAGGTCGCAGGCGATGTCGTTCCAGTTCTCGATCACGGCGGACAAAGACAGGGGCGGCTCGATGGCGTGCCAGATTTGGTGGATCTGAAACTGAAATTCACGCCAGCGGCTCGCCACTCGGTTCGTGGTGCGGGTAGCCCCAGGGGGAAATGTCCCGGCCCACCCGGCCGAGCTTCTCGGCAAGCATGGCCAGCAGTAACTTGCCATACAGCCAGGCTCTCGAACTCTCCGGGTCGCGCTTGGGCAGGTGTCCCAACTCCGCCAACGACTTGAGCCGCTTGAACGCCAGCTCGATCTGCCAACGCTGGCGATACAATTCCAGCACTTGGTCGCTCGAATAGCTCGGCGGCAAGTTCGTCCAAACCAGCACATAGGCGGCCAACTCCAAGGTCTCCGGCCGCACTTTCGTCTGGGCGCGCTGGGCTGCGCGCAGCAGTTTGCGGCGCGCCTTTTCAGTGGCGTCGGCGCTTTTGCGCAACGCGCACAAACGCCCCTCGAGCAACCCCTGTTCGCTGCGCACGTGCACGCGCCACTGCCGCGATCGACCCGCCTGGAGTCGGCGCAATCGAGCCAACAGCGGCCACTTGCGCCCAGCGGAGTCGAGCAACGGCGTCGAGCCGTGGTTGTAGCGCACGACGAGATGGATCCCTGTGTCTTGCGCCCACGCCAGCGCGCGGGGATGGATGTAGGCGCGGTCGGCGAGCACGATCTCGCCGGCTTCAAAGTCGAAGCGGTCAAGCCGTTCGCCGGTACCTTCGCCGTGGCTGGGAGTGATTTCGAAATGATCACAGCGCAGCGAGGGCAGGCGCAGGCTGTAGTGCAGCCGCCACTGGCTTCCGGTGGGGCCGGGCTCGCAGATGGTGCTGCCGTCGATGACGCGCACCGGGTCGGCGAGTGCGGAGCCGCCGGCTTGTTCGAGCAACAGGGCCACGGCGAGTTCTCTCCACCACTCGCCCGCTGCGCGGAGACGGCGCAGCAGCGCGACGTCGGAGACCTGCGCCAAGCCGGCGGCCTTGGCGCGCACGCTGGTCTCGCGCAACGAATAGCCGGGGCCGACGTGCAGCAGCAGAGTGCGCAGCAGCGCAGAGATGGAGTCGAAACCGCGCAGTCGCTCGACGGCGCCGCTTCTACGCGCCAACTCTTCCCAGTTCGAGGGTAAGAGTCGCAGCAGAACTTCCCAGTCTTCGTCGTGGGCATGCAGCATGCCCACAGCCTACTCAACCCCCCTGAATTATCGCAACTCTTAAGTTAGCGCTTATGCGGCTTCAGCCCGGGGTAACTAAGATCGGACTCTATCGTCTCTTTGATTCGCTTAGACGTGCATTTCCCCCGGTTAAAACCGGGGGCTATAGGGAAACTGGAGACGGAATCGGTGTATCGTCAGACCGCCTGGATCAGCGGGCGCAGTGTTTTCACACACTCTCATGAGCCCGCGGGCCAGCGCCTTCACAGGCGCGGTTCTGTGGAAGCTCGTCGACCCTACCAGCCCCGCGCCCGCATGCGCTCCAGAATAATCACCGAGTAGTCGTTCATCTGCGCCGGCTTGCGTGATCGGGGCGCCGGGATACAAGCCGCCAGCCGCGCCGCCTCGCGTTTGCTCAAAGCGCTTACCGGCTTGCCGTAGTGATACTCCGACGCCGCCCCGACTCCCCACACCCCAGGCCCCCACTCGATCACGTTGAGGTAGATCTCGAGCATGCGGTCCTTCGACAGGAGCGCCTCGGCCGGGAAAACCAGGGTCAGCTCCAGCCCCTTGCGGACCGGCGTGCGGCTGGTGGTCAAGAAAAGATTCTTCACCAGTTGCTGCGTAATCGTCGAAGCGCCGCGCATCCGACCGCCTCCGCGCACGTCCTTCACCACCTTATTGAGTTCCGCCCAGTCCACGCCGCCGTGGTCATAGAAGGCGCCGTCCTCGGCCGCGATCACCGCGTGGCGCATATCGAGGGGAATTTCTGACAGCGCGAGGTTTCTCTGCCGAGGCTCGTAGTCGTCCCCGGAAAAAATCGCCTCGATGCGCCGTTCGAGTTGCACGCCGGTCAGCGGCGGGTCCACCCAACGGTAAGCAAACAGGAGCAGCAGGCACAGCGCGTAGTACGCGACGATCGCCAACAGCAGCGCCCGCAGAATCCGCCGCAGCAACCCGCCCTTTCGTTTGCGTCGCGCCGCCACGAATCCTATTCCACCAAAAAAACGGCGAGCGCCCCTACTTGGACGCTCGCCGCGAAGAGTCCCGCGATCGCTGAGCGCAACTACAGCAGCGGGACAAAGGCGACGGCGATGCGGCGGCCGATCGCCGTCGGGTCTTCGGGGTCGAAGTGGAACTCGATGGTCGAGGTCTCCGAGCCCTGGACGACCACGGCGGTGAGCCGCCACTCGGCGCTACGCATCACGTGATAGAAGCGCAGCGATTCGATGGTCGGAACGGCGCCGACGCCGGTCTTGATTGCTTCGGCGGTTTGGTTGAGGATCTCGCGCGTCGGCACGTTCTCCCAAATCTTCTTGGCCGAGATCTGCAGGTTGCTCTTCTCCGGGATCAGGTCGATCGCGGCGATCGCGGTGCGCAGCCGGCTGCGATTGGTCGAGCTGAGATAGTTCTTGTCGTAGATCGTGCCGATCTTGGGCACAGAGATCTTCAGCCTGGAATGGTTCAGCACGTCATTGAGCGCGGCCTTGAGGGCTGCGCGGAAGGTGGCGTTGTCGGCCTTGCGAGCCTGCGCCTTGAGGTGATTGAGGCGATTGACCGTCGGCCGAGCGGCGCTGCGAGCCACGCTGATCGCCGCCGAACGCCCCGGCACGTACTTGCCGAACACCTTGGGCCACTTCTTGTTGATCGTGCTCACGATCGTCGAGTCAATCTGCTGGACCGCGGCGTCGCAGATGCCCGGGATCAGGCCCCGGACGCCGCGCAGGCTCACTTCGAACTCGAGGGCTTCGGTGGCCTTCTCATAGTTGGCCAGAGCTTTTTCGACTTCCCGCTGCGCATGCTCGGCTTCGTCAAGAACCGCCTGATGCAGGGCCGTTTTGAACTGGGCCGGAACCGACAGCTCGCCCTGCATATAGGAAACGTTGTCCACCCGGGCGATCTCGAGCGCCGCTCGGATCTCGACGTCGTCGTTGACCACCATGCCGTTGAGAAACGCGCCCTCGGGCGAAAAGCGCATCGTGCCGTCGGTCAGCAGGCGGTCGACGCGGATCATGCCGCGGATCTCGAGGTAGCCGGGCTCGCCGTCGAAAGGAATAAAGACTTCCACCTGCGCGCCGGCTTGAAAATTCACCGGCCCCAGGTTGGCGTTGGTCGAGCCGCGCACCAGAAAGCCGTCCTGGTTCACGCGCATCACGCCGTCCACCACGATCACGTCGGAGATGTCGAGCCCGGTCATTTCGCCGAAATTCGAGGCGTCAATGGCGTAGCGGCCCTCGATGCCCATGCGCGACTGGGCGAAGTCGGTGCTGAGGTAGCCGTAGGCCTTCAAGTAACCTTCCGGCTGCACGGGCACGAAGTCGGGGATCCACTCCAGATCCGGCTCGATCTCACCACTGAAGTAGGCGTACTGGATGTCGTCGATGACTTCCATCGCCGCGGTGGCGTTACCGGCCTCGAAGCCGAATTCCGCGATCTTGCCGAGCTTGCCGGCTTTGAGGAAGGCGTAGGTGACATCGAGCGTGCCGTTGGCGCCCTGCTTGAGCACCGGGCCGAATTCGAGATCCAGCGGATCGAAGGCTTCGTCTTCATCGGTGACGTAGGAGACTTCGCTCACGAAGGTTCCGGTCACCGTCAGCGGCAGGGCGCCCACCTGAAACTCGCCCACCTGGACCTTGTTGCCGTGGAAGACGCGGACCACGTCTTCGATGCCGTAGACGGTTTCGGGGACAAAGGGGATGAGGCCCTTCACGGACGTGCCGTGACCCATATTGCCGCTTTGCTCGTCCTTGTCATCCGTCTTGTCGCCGTCTTGCTGGTTGCTGTCGGCGCCGTCGTTGTCGGGGTTGCCGTCCTTGTTGTCGGCGTTGTCGCCGGCGCCTTCCGGCGTCATCACGCCGCCGGAGATGAAGAAGAACGGGTCGAGCGGATCGAGCACCATCTGCGCCTTCGCGCCGTACGGAATGGCCAACGCCAGCGGTTTGGACTCCGTGTGTGAACTGGTCGCGATGCTCATCTCGAGGCCCGAATCGAAGCTGAAGAACAGGTACGAACGGTCGTCCTGCAGCGGCGTATCCAGGTCGAGGTTACGCCCGAAATCCATGCCGACTTCGGCCAGGGCCGGCTTCTTGATCTCCACCGCGTCGGACGCGTACGGGGCGGGCACATAGGCCTGGCCCCGGATGCGTTCGACGCGTTCGGTCCCTTCACGAAACGCGAAGAACAGGTTCGAGCCCGCCAGGCGCAGGCGGGAGATCGGGGTGACCAGGAAGACGTCGCCGGTGACTTGGTAGCCGCCGCTGACGGGGGTGACGTGGGAACGCTCGGCTTCGAACAGAAGCGAGTCTTGATCGCCGTCGCCGGGGATGACGGGGATCGTCATGGTCTCCTGTGCAAAAAGCAAGGCGGGTGTAAGCAAGAAGAAAAGGGCGAGGGCGGATAGAGAGTGAGGGCGAGATCGAGGGCGCATAGCGTCTGAGGCTCCTTGAGGCTTCGTTGGACCGAATTCGTTGGATTCGAAGCGGTTACTTGGGAGAGCGACGCTACCGCCCGGCTTCCTTCACAATGAACAAGCAATGCGGACTCTGCTCGATCTGTGGGCTCGCCTGGACGCCTTGGGCGACCGCGAAGCTGTCATCTGGCGCACTTCGTTTCGGCGACGCCAGGCAAGCTACCGCGACCTCGCCGACGGCGCCCGCGCCTTCGCGGCCGAGCTCGAGCGGCGCAGCATCGGCCCCGGCGACCGCGTGCTGCTGTGGGGCGAAAACCGGCCCGAGTGGCTGATGGCGTTCTGGGGCTGCCTCCTGCAGGGAGCCGCGGCCGTCCCGGTCGACTTTCGCTCCACGCCCGAGCTGGCTCGCCGCATCGTCGAACAGGCCTCCCCGCGCCTCGCACTCGTCGGCGACGAAGTCGACCGCGAGGCCTTGCCGGGCGACCTCGCAACGCCGCTGGCCGGCATCCCCAAGCTCCCGCCCGCCCCTGGTTTCCAACCCCGGCCGGCAAGCCCCGACGACATCGTCGAGATCGTCTTCACCTCCGGCTCCACCAGCGAGCCCAAAGGCGTCGTCCACCGCCACGGCAACATCGCGGCCAACCTGCACGGCGTGGCCCAGGAGATCGACCGCTATCGCTGGGCGATGCGCCCCTTCCAGCCGCTGCGCATCCTCGATCTGCTGCCCTTCAGCCACCTTTTTGGGCAGACGATGGGCGTCTACATCCCGCCGCTGCTGGGCGGCTCATCGGTCATCACCAGCGATTTGGGAGGCGACGCGCTGCTCGAGACGCTGCGACAGGAGCGCGTCTCGGCGCTGGTCGGCGTGCCGGCGATGCTGTCGAACCTCAAGGAGCGTATCGCACGCGACCTCGACGGGCCGCCCCAGCCGCCGACCCGCCGAGGCTGGATGGCGATCCCGGAAATCTGGTGGCGCTACCGCAAGATCCACCGGCTCACCGGCTGGAAGTTCTGGGCCTTCGTGGTCGGCGGCGCGGCGCTGGACGAAGAACTCGAACAGTTCTGGCGACGGCTGGGTTTTTCCGTCATCCAAGGCTACGGATTGACCGAAGCCAGCCCTGTCGTCTCGCTCAACCACCCGCTCTCCACCCAGCCGGGCTGCCTGGGCCGCCCGCTGCCCGGGCAGCAGGTGCGCATCGCCCCCGACGGCGAGATCCTGGTCCGCGGCCCCAGCGTCGCCTCGGAATACTACGGCGGCGCCAAGGGCAGCGAAGGCGGCACGCGCTTCGAGGGCGGCTGGCTGTATACCGGCGACCTGGGCGAGCTCGACTCACAAGGGCGCCTGTTCTACCGCGGCCGCAAGCGCGACCGCATCGTCCGCCCCGACGGCCTCAATGTCTACCCGCGCGATGTGGAGAAGGTCTTGCTAAACCAAACCGGCGTCCTCGAGTGCGCCGTGGTGGACTCCGGCGGCGGACGCATCCACGCGGCGCTGGTGCTGCGCGAAGGAGCGGACCCTGCCGAGCTGGTGCAGAAAGCCAACGAACAGCTCGAACCGCACCAGCGCCTGCAGGAGTGGTCGCTGTGGTCGGCCGACGAGCTGCCGCGCACCGCCTCCACCCTCAAGATCAAGCGCGGCGAGCTGGTGGAGCTACTGGCCGCCCGCCGCGGCGAGAGCCCGCCGCCTCGCGAGAACCCGCTCGAAAACCTGCTCGGCCGCGACCTGCCCGACGCCTCCGATGAGCTGCGCCTGGACGAAGACCTGGGCCTGTCCTCGCTCGAACGCATCGAGCTGCAAACTCGGGTGGAGGGTTCCAGCGGCCGACGCATCGACGAGGAACGCGTCGCCGCCCTGCGCACCGTGGGCGACCTGCGGCGGCTGACCGCGGAGACGCCGGCGGCGCCGACCGAGGCTGCGAAGAAGACCGCCCCGCGGTGGCTGCTCGAACCGCGTTGGACGCGCAGCCCGCCCGTCCGCGGCTGCCGCCGAGCTGCGCTCGACTTGGCCATCCTGCCGCTGTCGGGACTGCTGCTGCGGCCCTTCAGCGTCCACGGCGTCGAGCGATTGGCAGAGCTGGGCGACAGCCGCGCGATCTTCGCCGCCAACCACGCGAGCCACTTCGACACCGCCGCGCTCTACATGGCCCTGCCCCGCTCCCGCCGCCACCGCATCGCGCCGGCGATGTCGCAGGAATTCTTCCGCAGCGTCTTCCACCCCGCCGGGGCCGGGCTGCGGCTGCGCGCCGAGGAGATGGCGCAGTATCTGGCGGCGCTTGGGCTGTTCAACGCCTTTCCGCTGCCGCAGAAAACCACCGGCGTGCGGCGCGCGCTGCGCTATGCCGGCGAGTTGGCCGACAACGGCTATGACCTGCTGATCTACCCCGAAGGCACGCGCAGCCGCGACGACTCGATCGGCCGCTATATGCCCGGGGTCGGGCTGCTGGCCCTCGAACTGAGGCTGCCGGTGGTCCCGGTCCGGCTCGACGGGCTGTTCCGCGTCTACTCCCAATTCGACGAATTGCCGCGCCGCAACCCTGTCAGCGTCGCTGTCGGGCAACCCCTGCAAATCGAGTCCCATGGCGACCCCGCCGCCTTCGCCGAACGGCTGCGCGCGGCCACGCTGGCGCTGCCGGGCCTGAACGATTCCGCCGCGCCGTGACCCGATCGATACCAGAACGAAACCCAACCCGAACGTTTCCAACGGTTCGGGCGACGGCCCAGCCGGATATACTGAAGGCAACGCCGGTATGCCCAAGAACATACTCGTCATCGAGGACGACGGCGATCTTTGCACGTTGCTCGAGTACAATCTCAGCCGCGCCGGTTATGGCGTGACTACGCTGAGAAAGCTTGAGGGAGCCCTCGACCTCATCGTCAGCCAACAGCCGGATCTGCTGATTCTGGACGTTATGCTGCCGGACGGCGACGGCTTCGACTTCTGCCGTCAGGTGCGTGCGCATCCGCAGGCGAAGTACCTGCCGATCCTGTTCCTCACCGCCCGCAGCCAGGAAGTGGACCGCGTTCTGGGTCTGGAAATTGGCGGCGACGACTACGTCACCAAACCGTTCAGCCCGCGCGAACTGCTGGCTCGCGTGAAGGCTCGCCTGAGAACGCCCGGAGCAGCTTCGACAAACGGCGCGGCGGTCCAGAATGGGCCGTTGGAACTCGACGCGGCGTCGCGGCGAGCTTCGCTGCGGGGAGAGCCGCTCGCGCTGACGGCGACTGAGTTCAAGCTGCTCGAGTTCTTCCTCTCCAACCCGGGGCGGGTGTACAGCCGCGAGCAGTTGCTGCGCTCGATCTGGGGAGAAGGCTGCCATGTGACGCCGCGGAACGTGGACGTCCACATCCGCCGGCTACGCGAGCGCATCGAAGACCAGCCCGACGCGCCGAAGTGGATCCAGACCGTCCGTGGCTTCGGCTATCGTTTCGAAGCCCCGGCCTAGTGGCTCCGCCCATCTCGAAGCGCCCCATTATGACCGGCCGGATCTTCATCAAGATCTTCCTGACCGTCGTCACCCTGCTGGCCATCGCCGGTCTGGGCGCCGAGTACCTCGTCAGCCGCGCGACCGAGGAGAGCCATCGCGCCGACCTCGACCAGGCGCTGCTCGAAAAAACCCAGCTCGTGCAGGCGATGCTCGAGTCGACCGACCCGGCTCACTACGCCGAGACAGCCGCCAAAGCGGCGCCGCTGGCCAAGGCGCGCATCACCATCATCGACCGTGAAGGCCGCCCGCTGGCCGACTCCGAAGCCAACCCGCGGGTGATGGAGAACCACGCCACCCGGCCGGAGTTCGCCACGGCGCTGAAGGGCAGCATCGGGTATGACACCCGACGCAGCGAAACCATCGGGCAGGATCTGCGCTACTGCGCCGCGCCGACCAGCGACGGCGCCGTCCGGCTGGCCTTGCCGCTGGCGGATATCCAGGCGCGGGTCAGCGAGATCCGCTCCAACATTCTGCAAATGCTGGGGCTGGCGCTCGCCCCCGTCATGCTCGTCGCGGCCTTCGTCGCGCGGCGCGTCTCCAGCCAGCTCTCGCAGGTCATCAGCTACTCCCAGCGGCTGGCCGAAGGCGACTTCAACATCAAGCTCCCTCGCACCGGCGGCGGCGAGATCGGACTGCTGGCCGACACTCTGCGCACCACCGGCGGACAGTTGCGTTCCATGTTCGAGCAGTTGCAGGACGAGCACTCGCGCTTCGCGGCCGCCGTCAACGGCATCGGCGAAGGCATCCTCGTCGCCGACCGCAAGCTGCGCACCGTGCTGTTCAACCCCGCCATGGAGCAGATGCTCCCCGGCGTGAAGCTCTACAAGGGCGCCTCGCTCACCGAATGGGAGCGCGCCGAGGTTCCCGAACTTTTCGAGCGCGTTCTCGAAAGCGGCGAGGCCTACTCGGTGGACATCCAGGTGCATGACCCGGTCGAGCGCTCCTGGAAGGTCTCCTGCGCGCCCATCCTGAGCCGCAAGGGAAAGGTCCACGCGGTCGTCGCGGTGTTTTATGACATCACCGAGCTCGAGCGGCTGGACTGCATGCGCAAGGATTTCGTGATCAACGTCTCACACGAGCTGCGCACGCCGCTGGCGGCCATCCAGGGCTACGCGGAGACGCTGCTGGACGGCGCCATCGACGAGCCGGGCACCAACCGCCGCTTCATGCGCATCCTGTGGCAGAACGCCGAGCGGCTGGCGCAGCTCACCGCCGACTTGATGACGCTGTCGCAGATCGAGGTCAGCACCCGCGAGTTCACCTTCACGCCGCACGCCGTGGGAGACTTGATCGAGCAGGCGGCCGACTCGGCCCGCACCATCGCCGAGAAGAAGAACATCACCGTGGTCCTGCCGCCGGTCGACCCGGCGCTGACGGCCGAGTGCGACTCCGGCGCGATCCATCAGGTGCTCAACAACCTGCTCGACAACGCCATCAAGTACACGCCCGAGGGCGGCAGCGTGGATGTCGGCGCGAAGGCCAAGGAGGGCGCGGTCGAATTCTTCGTCCGCGACACCGGCATCGGGATCCCGCCCGAGCACATCCCGCGGCTGTTCGAACGCTTCTACCGCGTGGACAAGGCGCGCTCGCGCGAGCTGGGCGGCACGGGCCTGGGCCTGGCGATCGTCAAGCACCTGGTGATGGCGCACGCCGGCAGCGTGCGCGTGGAAAGCGCCGCCGGCCAGGGCTCGACATTCTTCTTCGAGATCCCGGTCCGTCACCCCGGCGACAACCCCCAGCCGGACGCCGCGCAGCGGATGCTTTTCTAAGCTCGGCGGTCGACCGCGCAGCGATAGCGGGTTTCCTAAATAGGTCCGGTTGGCCACTAATCGGGCTCCCGTCCCCGATTGGCAAATGGCCTTTGGGCCTTACACTAAAGGGTGTTCGTCCGCGCCCATGGGAGATTTGCATGATGTCCAGATTCTTGACCGTTCCTTTCACAATTTGTCTGACGCTGGGATCCGCTCTCGCCCAGGCTCCCTCCGCCGGCGTCGAAATCCTGGAAAAGACTCCAGTCTTTGAAGCGGAGACCGTCGCCGGTACAACCGAGGCCGTGGACTACCGCTTCCGGCGCGGAAGCACCAAGATCGCCTTTGAAGGCTCGCAGCTCATGCCGCGGCTCTCGGGCGAAGCGACGGTGAAGAGCGGTCGCGGCGTCACGGAGATATCGGCCAAGTTCAGCGGCTTGGAGCCCGCCGGACAGTTCGGCGCGGAGTACCTGACCTACGTGTTGTGGGCGATCTCGCCCGAGGGCCGCGCCCAGAACATTGGCGAGGTCTACCCGGACTCCGGTTCCAACTTCAAGCTCGACGTGACGACGGACTTGCAGTCGTTCGCGATGATCGTTACCGCCGAGCCTTACTTCAGCGTACGGCGGCCGAGTAACGTGATCGTCGCAGAGAACCAGGTGCTGCCGGAGACGCGCGGCGGCAAGGAGCCGGTGCGCACGAAGTTTGAGCTGCTCGAACGCGGCCAGTATGAGAAACTCGGCAACCCGCTGGGCATGCAGGTGGACACTCGCCGCATCCCGCTGGACCTGTATCAGGCGCGCAACGCCGTGCAGGTGGCGAGGTCGCTGAGCGCCGAGCAGCTTGCCCCGGACACCTTCGCCAAGGCCGTGGAGGCGTTGAACGAGGCTGAGCAACGGCTGCTTGACCGCGAGAAGAAGAAGGACATTGCCGACCGCGCCCGCCGCGCCGTGCAGATTGCCGAGGATTCTCGCGAGTTGGCCGTGAAGCGCGCCGCCGACCTCCGCCTGGAGGCTGAGCGCCGCGAGGCCGCCGAGCGCGAGATGCGCGCACGCCAATCCGCCGAACAGGCCGCCCGCGAGGCCGAAGAGGCTCGCCAGCGCTCCCAGCAGGAAGCCGAGCTGCGCGCCCGCGCCGAGCAGGCCGTCACCGCGGCGGAAAAGGAGAAGCTGGAAGCGGAACTCGCGGCCTCAAAGGCTCGTGAGGACATGCAGGCGGCCTTGCGCGAGAAGGAAGCGGCCCAGCGCATGATCGAACAGGCGAAGGTGGAGATTGAGCAGTCGCGGCGCGAGCGCCAGCGGCTGGAAGAGGCCACGATGGAGTCGCGGCGCGCCGTGGAAGAGGCCCGCGCCGAAAAGGCCGAGCTGCGGCGCGAAGCAGAGCGGCTGGCCGCCCTGCGCATGTCAGCAGAAGAGCGGGCGGCGAAAGCGGTTGCCGAGCGCGACGCCATGGAGCAGCGCATGCAGAGCGCTCTGGGCAAGATCGTGGAGACGCGCGACAGCGCCCGCGGCCTGATCCTGAACCTGCCGGACATCCTGTTTGACTTCGGCAAGTCGACGCTGCGCGCCGAAGCTCGCGAGACCTTGAGCCGCATCGCCGGCGTCATGATGGTGACCCCGGGCTACAACCTCTGGATTGAAGGTCACACGGACTCGATCGGCAGCGACGAAGCCAACCTGAAGCTGTCCGAGGCTCGCGCCAACGCGGTGAAGGACTACTTCGCCAGAAACGACATCGACCCCGACACGATCACCACCGTCGGCCTGGGCAAAACTCAGCCGGTGGCGTCCAACGACACCGATGCGGGCCGCCAGAAAAATCGGCGGGTGGAGATCATCATTCAGGAAGAAGTGGAGTAACGGCGCGAGCAGAGCCACGGCTGTTGAAAGGCATACGCTTCACGCCGCCGTGGCTCCGCCGTCCGCCGCCAACGTCTGTGCGAGGCAATCCCGGGCAAAGATTGAAGACCTCAACGGCCGGACGGCGTACAGAGCTGCTGGAACTCTCGTAGCGCGCGCCTCCAGGCGAGCCGCGTCGACTTTCGAGTCGACGTTCTTTCCGGAAGGTCGTCGATACGCGACGACCCGGCGCGGCTGGAGCCGCACGCCACTTCGTATCCGACGGCTACTCCTCGTTCGCCCCCGGCTGGGTCGAAAGCCGGCTGATCACCGACAGGTCCTCCAGCGTCGTGATATCCCCGGAAACCTTATCGGTGCTGACGATCTCGCGCAGCAGGCGGCGCATGATCTTGCCCGAACGCGTCTTCGGCAACGCCTCGGTGAAGCGGATCTCCTTCGGACGGGCGAACTTGCCGATCTCCTCGCCCACCCAGTCGCGGAGCTTGGCGGTGAGTTCGTCGCCGGCCGTGAACCCGGTCTTGAGGGTGACGAAGGCGATCACGGCCTGGCCGGTCAGCTCGTCGGGCGTGCCGATCACGGCCGCTTCGGCCACGGATTCATGGCGCACCAGAGACGATTCCAGCTCCGCAGTCGACATGCGGTGGCCGGAGACGTTCATCACGTCATCCACGCGCCCCAGCACCCAGATGTAGCCGTCCTCGTCTTTGCGCGCGGCGTCGCCCACGAAGTAGGTGTCTTCGAGCTGGCTCCAGTAAGTCTGCACGAAGCGGTCCGGGTCCCCGTGCAGCGTGCGGAACATCGACGGCCACGGCCCGCGCACCACCAGGTAACCTTCGCTGCCGTTGGGAACCGAGTTGCCGCTCATGTCGACCACGTCGGCCAGCACGCCCGGCAGCGGGAAGGTCGCCGAGCCCGGCTTCAGCGGCGTGGCGCCGGGGATGGGGCTGATCATGATCGAGCCCGTCTCGGTCTGCCACCAAGTGTCCACGATCGGGCAGCGGCCCTTGCCGATGACCTTGTGGTACCACTCCCACGCCGACGGGTTGATCGGCTCGCCGACCGAGCCCAGCAGGCGCAGGCTCGACAGGTTGTGCCGGTTCGGGAAATGTTCGCCGTGCTTGATGAAGGCGCGTATCGCCGTCGGTGAAGTATAGAAGACGTTGACGTCGAACTTGTCGCAGATGCGCCAGAAGCGGTCCGGCTCGGGGAAGTCCGGGGCGCCTTCGTACATCACCGTCGTGGTGCCGGCCAGCAGCGGGCCGTAGACGATGTAGCTGTGGCCGGTGACCCAGCCCACGTCGGCGGCGCACCAGTAGGTGTCCTCGTCCTTGAGATCAAAGACCCACTCCATCGACTGCGCCAACTGCACCATGTAGCCGCCGGTGGTGTGGACAATGCCTTTGGGCTTGCCGGTGGTGCCGGAGGTGTAGAGCACGTAGAGCGGATGCTCGGAGTCGAGCTGCTCGGCCGGGCACTCCTCGGGCATGTCGGTGATCAGGTCTTCCCAGTCGTGGTCGCGACCGGCCTGCAGCGTGATCTCGCTCTTCACCCGGCGATAGATGATCGAGTTCTTGACGCTGGGGCACTCCTCGAGCGCCTTGTCCACGGCGGCTTTGAGCGGAACGACCTTGCCGCGGCGGTAGCTGCCGTCGGCGGAGATGACCAGCGTGGCGTTGAGGTCCTGGATGCGCATCTTGAGCGCTTCGGACGAGAAGCCGCCAAATACGACCGAGTGCGTGATGCCGAGCCGTGCGCAGGCAAGCATCGCGATCGCGACCTCCGGCACCATCCCCATGTAGATGATGGCGCGGTCGCCGGCGTGGTAGCCGAGCTTCTTGAGGACGTTCGAGAAGCGTTGCACGCGCCGGGAGAGTTCCTGGTAGGTCAGGATCTGCTGGTCGCCGGGCTCGCCTTCCCAGATGATGGCGGCCTTGTTCTTGCGCCAGGTCTTCAGATGACGATCCAGGCAGTTGTACGCCATGTTCGTCTTCGCGCCGGAGAACCATTTGTAGAACGGCGCTCCGGAGTCGTCGAGCGCCTTGTCCCACTTCTGGAACCAGTCGATCTTTTCTTCCGCCACCTTGGCCCAAAACGCGGCGGGGTCGGCCTTGGCCTCATCGTAGAGGGCCTGGTAGGCGTCCATTCCGGCTACGTGGGCTTGTTGGACGAATTCGGGTGAAGGTGGGTAGGTCTTATCAGCTGCCATGACGTGGAGTCAGGATAGCAAGGGCTGAGGGTGCGGCTCCACGTCGAGCCGGCGGGAGTCGGCGATAGTGGAAATTAGTCCGCCCTGCAAACCGGGACCAACGAAACTTCCGGCCCCTTCGTCTCGTATCCAGAGGATCAGTGCGGAAGTGCGCTAGAACGGTGTTCGTTCCTCTGCGTTGCTTCCTTTTTGCCCCATCCGACTCCGATGCCTACACAATTCTTCACCCGCATCCTTTCTTTGACGCTCTGCCTGGCGTTGGCCTGGCCGGCGGCCGCACAGCAGGCGGCGACCGCGCCGAGCATCGACTACTCGTTATCCCACGGCGATTTTTGGAATTTCGGCATCTACCAGCCGCGCTACGTTCCCGAGGCCGACCTGGCGGACTCGCCGCGCCTGGACCGGATGATTCGAGACGGCAAGCTCTACCTCTCGCTGGCCGACGCGATTGCTTTGGCGCTCGAGAACAATCTCGACCTGGCGGTGGCGCGCTATTCGCCGCTGGAGGCGCAGGCGGACTTGTTGCGCGCCAAGGCGGGCGCAAACCTCTCCGGCGTGCAGACGCAGATCTCCACGCTGTCGACCGGCTCCTCGGTCAGCGGGGGCGGGGGCGGCTTCGTCAGCGGACGTAGCGGGCAGGCCACCGGCATTAGCGAGGGCGCCTCGGCGTCAGCGGACACCGCCGGCGGCGGAGCCGGCAACGCGGCTTCGTTTTTTGGCACCCAGACCATCAACCTCGACCCGCAGATCACCGCCTCGTCGACGATCTTCCGCACCAGCGTGCCGCAGGTCACCAGCTTCATTGTCGGCGCGAACACCCTGATCAACGACGGCCGCAGCTACAACCTCGGCTATTCGCAGGGCTTCGTGACCGGGACGACGCTGAACCTGTCGACCACGGCGTTCCGGCAGAGCAACAACTCGATCCGCAACAACTTCAACCCGACGATCTCGGCCGATCTGTCGGCTTCGATCACGCAACGGCTGACCCAGGGTTTCGGCCGGGCGGTCAACGCGCGCAACATCATCATCGCCCGCAACAACCAGGAGATCGAGGACCTCAACTTCGAGGAGCAGGTCATCACCACGGTGAGCCGGCTCGAGTCGTTGTACTGGGACTTGGTAACGCTGCGCCAGATCGTGGACGCGCGCCGCAAGGACGTCGAACTCGCCGAGCGGCTGGTGCGCGATACCGGCAAGCAGGCCGAGTTGGGCCTGGAGGCGCGGGTGGAGGTGACGCGTTCGCGGGCCGAGGCGACGACGTTTCGACAGCAACTCGTGCAGGCCGAAGCGCAGGTGAAGGAGCAGCAGGAGATCCTGAAGAACGCCATCACCAAGCACGGTCCGACCAGCGCGACGCTGCTGGGGATCGAGATCATTCCCACCGATTCGATCTACGTTCCCGACCAGGAACCGGTGCGTCCGGTGCAGGATCTGGTCGATGAGGCGATGCGCTCGCGGCCGGCGTTGTCGCGGTCGCGCATCAACCTCACCAACAGCGAGATCAACCTGCGCGGCATCAAGAACGCACTCAAGCCGGCGCTCGACGTCAGCGCCTTCGCCACCAACAACGGCCTGGCGGGAGCGATCAACGAGAACGTGGTGCTCGACCCCAGCGTGCCTTTGCCCGACGAATTCTTCGTCGGCGGCGGGCCGACCGCCTACGCGCAGGTGTTTCGGCGCAACTTCCCGGACTACGGCGTGCAGTTCCGGTTGAGCATTCCGCTCAAGAACCGCCAGGCGCAGGCCGACATGACGCGCGAGCTGCTGCGCCGGCGGCGCTCGGACATTCAGATTCGACAGCAGGAGAACTCGATCAAGCTCGAAGTGGCTCGGGCGGTGACGACGCTGGCGCAGGCGCGGGAGAGCTACGACGTCGCCCAAGAGGCGCGCAAGCTGCGCGAAGAGATGGTTGAGGCCGAGCAGAAGCGGTTTGCGCTGGGCTCGTCGACGATCTTCCAGATCATCCAGGCGCAGCGCGACCTCTCCGCCGCGCGGACGAACGAGGTGAACGCGCTGAGCGCCTACCAGGCCGCGCGGCTGGGACTGGAGCAGACGACGGGGCAGACCTTGCGTGCGAAAAATGTGTCGATCGAAGAGGCCTATGCGGGTTCGGTCGATAAAGAGCCGGACCCGGTTCCGCCGACGCTGGAGAAGCTGCCGTAGGGGGTAACGATCCTATTCGTCGTCGCGCTTGTCGGAATTCTGGGCTCGCTTTGGTGCTTCGTTTCCCTGCTCGTCCGAACTGGCCGCGCGGCCAAGGGCATTCCAAAGGGCCAATCTTTCCATGAGACCTTCGGGGCGGGTTTGCTTGGCAACCGCCTGGACAAGATCAGGCGGTGGGCCGAATAGGCCAAGACCAAGCGCTCTCTCGGTCACTTGATCAACCAATGATTGGTCTCCCGGCGAACGCCTCTTTGGGAGGGTGTTGATGCTCCGATCGATTCTGCGAACGATTGCCAGAACCTCATCCAAGATTTCTGCCGCGGTCCTCTTGGGTTCTTTACTCGATGCGTCTTGGACGAGAGCTTCAGCCTCACTCAGTTGGTCTTGCAGGCTGGGCCAGTAGTTCCTTGCCACGCTTAACTGAGCCTCGCTGTTTTTTCGCTCTTCCTCTGGGAGTGCTTGATTGAGGTCCGAAACCAACTGGAGGGTGTCGCTCTCGGTGGCGGATCTCGCCTGGAAGCTTGACAGCGGCGGCCGGATGCTACTGGCTTTCAGTCCAAAGCAAAGGTATGGACAAGCAGACCTGTTCAGTTTTGCTGCGATTGCGCCGGCTTCGAACAAGAGCCACGGCGCATTCGTGTTCTCCGGGGTCATGACGAAAATACCGTAGTGAGCCTCATCAAGGTGCTTTCTCAGGCTTCCCCACCAGTCATCGCCACTCTCAAAGCGGGTCGAAACGATTGCCTTGTAATGAACAACGCCTTCCAGCCAAGCTGCAAGCGCCGTTGCAACAGCTTGCGATCGATCACCAGAGTGCCCGAGAAACACCTTGTGCATGCTCAAAGTCTACGATCTTTTGCACGCGAGATCTCGCACACCTCCCGCGTTGTGCTCCTGTTGGCCGGGCTTGCGCTTCCGCTCCCGTCCGGCTATCTTGCAGGACGGCCCATGCGTAAGATTCTGATCGCCCTCTGCCTCGCCGCGCTCCCCCTGACGGCGCAGCTCACCGAGCAGGAGATCGTCGCCGGCTCAGCCGAAAACTGGGTGACCTACGGCGGCGACTACGCCTCCTGGCGCTACAGCCCGCTCGACCAGATCCACACCGAAAACGTCCACAAGCTGGTGCCGGTGTGGGTGCGCAACATCCCCGGCGCGCGGCGGCTGGAGACCACGCCGCTGGTCTACGACGGCGTCATGTACGCCACCAACACCAACGAGGTCTACGCGCTCGACGCCCGCAACGGAAAAATCATCTGGACCTTCCACGCTGACTGGCCCAAGCGTTCGGCGCAGAACCGCGGCGTGGCGATGTGGGGCGACCGCATCTACTTCCTCACCTCGGACTGCCACTTGGTGGCGCTCAACCGCTTCAACGGAGCCATCATCTGGGACAAGGAGTACGCCTCCTACGAGAAAGACGGCTACTGGACGAGCCTCGCCCCTCTCGCGGTGAAGGGCAACATCCTGGTCGGCACCGCCGGCGGCGGACACGGGCAGCGCGGGTTCGTGGCGGCCATCTCCGCCGAGACCGGCGAAGAGGTCTGGCGGTTCTGGACCGTGCCGGCCGAGGGCGAACCCGGCTCGGAGACCTGGGGCGGCTTCCCGTCGAAATGGAGCGGCGCGCCGACCTGGACAACCGGCTCCTACGATCCCGAACTCAATACCATCTACTGGCCCACCGGCAACCCCTGGCCCGACTTCTACGGCGGCCGGCGCCGCGGCGACAACCTCTACTCCGATTCGGTCGTCGCTCTCGACGCCGACACCGGCGAGATGAAGTGGTACTTCCAGTTCACGCCGCACGACGAGTGGGACTGGGACGCCAACGAGACGATGGTGCTCGTCGACGCCGAGTTCCGCGGACAGCAGCGCAAGCTGATCTACCACGCCGACCGCAACGGCTTCTACTACGTGCTCGACCGCGAGACGGGCAAGTTCCTGCTCGGCAAGCCGTTCATCAACGAACTCAACTGGGCGACGGGCCTGAATGAAGAGACCGGCCGGCCGATCGAGGTCCCCGGCATGCGGCCCACGCCGGGCGGCACGCGGATCTGCCCGTCGGTGCGCGGGGCGAGCAACTGGATGTCCCCGACGTATCATCCCGGGACCGGATTGTTCTACGTGGTGACGCTCGAGAAGTGCGACATCTACACCAGCTCGGCGAAGGAGCCGGTCCCGTCGTCCGGTTTCCGCGGAACCGGCGGCGAGCAGATCGCCGACGCGCCGGGGCAGTTCTATCTGCGGGCGCTGGAGCCGACCACGGGCGAGCTCCAGTGGGAATACGAGATGCCGGGGCCGGCGATCATGTGGGCCGGCGCGATGTCGACCAAGGGCGGCCTGATCTTCTCCGGCGACGACGACGGGCATCTGGTTGCGCTCGACGCGAAGACCGGCGAGGATCTGTGGCATTTCCAGATGGGCAACGATCTTTACGCTTCGCCCATCACCTATTCGGTCGACGGCCGTCAGTACGTGATGATCGCCACGGCGACGGACCTTTTTGCGTTCGCGCTGTTCGACAAGGAGTAGCGTTAGGATTGGGGTGGAGCGTAACCGCCGCCCCCGCCTCCACGCCCTTCGCATATGCGGTCCGTTTTCCGGTGAGGACGGAACCGCAGCTTTTTTTGTGAGCCACATCTAACGATGAATCCCTCTAAGCCCATCGCAGTCGCCCTGGCGACCCTGCTCTTTGTGCAGCCATTTGCAGTTTCGGCGCAAGAATACCGCCGCGCGATGGCGGACTACAGCAGCGGTCCCGATACCTGGCCGAACTTCATGCGCGCCTTTGATATCCCCGAGGTGCCGGAAGTCAATCTGACCAATTCAAACCGGCTCGAAGAGCTGCTGCGGGACGGGAATCTCTATTTGTCGCTCGATGACGCGATTGCGCTGGCGATTGAGAATAACCTTGACATCGAGGTCGCCCGCTACAATCCCCTGGTCGCGCAGACCGACGTGTTGCGCGCGAAATCCGGTCAGCAACTGCGCGGCGTCCAGACGCAGATCTCGACGTTGTCGACGGGCCAGTCCGTCGGCGCCGGCGGCGGCGCTCGCGCGACGAACGCAACCGGCATCACCGGCCGCGCGGGCACGACGGGCGGCGGCGGAGGCGGGGCCTCGGGCGACGCTTCGAGCTTCTTCGGCACGCAGGCGGTGAATCTGGACCCGCGCCTGTTCGGCGGATTGGACTGGGGCCACTTCTCGCAGCCGCAGACCACTGACATCGTTACCGGCACGAACAGCTTCATCACCGAGCGCACCAACTCAACCTTGGGCATTCGGCAGGGCTTTTTGACCGGCGCCACGGCCACGTTGTCCTGGGCGAACACACGCCAGGCGACGAACTCGCGCCGCAACAACTTTGACCCCAACACTCGCAGCAGCTTGAGTCTGACGGTGAATCAGCCGCTGCTGCAGGGCTTCGGTCTGGCGGTCAACCGGCGCAACATCGTGGTCGCCAAGCGCAACCAGCAGATCTCGGACCTGGCTTTCCAGGATCAACTCATCGCCGTCGTCGTACGCGTGCAGCAGCTGTACTGGGATCTGGTGAGCCTGCGCTCAAACGTCGAGGCGCAGCGCGAAGCGCTCGGGCTGGCGCAAAAACTCTACCAGGACAACCAGCGGCGCGTGGAGATCGGCACCCTGGCGCCGATCGAGATTGTCCGCGCCGAAGCCGAAGTCGCCGCGCGCGAAGAGGATCTCACCATCGCCGAGACCCAGGTTCGCCAGCAGGAGACCCTGCTCAAGAACGCCCTGAGCGTCAACGGCATGGCTTCGCCCTCGCTGATGAACTCGCATATCATCCCGACCGACACGATCCAGGTGCCGCAGATCGAAGACATCGGACCGATCGATGAACTCATGCGGCAGGCGATCGCCAGACGCCCCGACATCGAGCAGAGCCGCATCCAACTCGGCAACCGCGACATCAACCTGAAAGCGATTCGGAACGCCCGGCTGCCGACCTTGTCGGTGTCGGTCGATTTGACCAACAACGGTCTGGCGGGCGCGCTCAACGACCGCTTCATCCCCAGCCCCGGACAGTCGCCCGGCGACGAGTTCTTCCTCGGCGGCCTGGGCAATGCGCTCAACCAGGTGCTGGCGCGCAACTTCCCCGACTATCAGGTCGGCGTCAACCTGGCGATTCCGCTGCGCAACCGCCAGGCTCAGGCCGACTTGACGGCGACGCTGCTGGAGCGTCGGCAGGCCGAGGTGCGGCTGCGGCAGTCCGAGAACAGCATCCGCGTGGAGGTGCAAAACGCGGTCATCGGCCTGGAGCAGGCCCGCGCCCGCTACCAGACCGCGATCAAGAGCAGCGAACTGCAACGGCGCACGCTCGAAGCCGAGCAGAAGAAGTTTGACCTCGGCGCCTCGACCATCTTCCTGGTCGTGCAGGCGCAGCGTGATTTGGCGCTGGCGCGGTCGGCCGAAATCGCGGCGATGAACAACTACGTGATCGCGAAAATCGAGATCGAGCGGGCCACAGGAACGACGCTCGATGAGAACAATATTTCGGTGACCGAAGCGATCGCCGGAGTGGTCAGCCGTCCGTCCAGTCCGCTGCCGTAGACTAAGCGGAGCAGGACTTTTTGAAGCGCTGGGGGCCGGGACGTATTTTGCTATCCTGCTGGGTGCCGCCCCGTTCCGTCCGGCGCCCCCCACCCGTCAGGAGACCGAATTGTCAAGCCCCAAGCTCAAGATAACCGACCAACGCACTGATAAGACTTACGAACTGGCGATCGAAAACAGCTCGATCCGCGCGCTCGACTTGCGTCCGATGAAAGTGACGCCGGATGAGTTCGGAATGCTGAGCTACGATCCGGGCTACACCAATACGGCCTCATGCACGAGTCGTATTTGTTTCATCGACGGCGACAAAGGCATCCTCCGCTATCGCGGCTACCCCATCGAGCAACTGGCCGAGAGCTGCACCTACACAGAAGTCGCTTACCTTTTGCTGTACGGCGAGTTGCCGACCGCCGCCGAACTCAAGACCTGGAACAAAGACATCAAGGACCACACGATGGTCCACGAGAACCTGAAGAAGTTCATCGACGGCTTCCACTACGATGCGCACCCGATGGGCATGCTCGTCAGCACCGTGGCCGCGCTGTCGACCTACTACCCGGACGCGAAGAACATCGGCAGCAAGACCAACCGCCGGCTGCAGCAGTTGCGCCTGATCAGCAAGATGCCGACGCTGGCGGCCTACGCCTACCGCCACAGCCAGGGCCTGCCCTACATCTACCCCGACATCGAGCTCTCCTACACCGAGAACTTCATGAACATGCTGTGGCGCCGCGCGGAGCCGAAGTATGACCCGAGCCCGGTGCTGGCGCATGCGCTCGACGTGCTGTTCATTCTGCACGCCGACCACGAGCAGAACTGCTCCACCAGCACCATGCGCACCATCGGCAGCTCGAACGCCGACCCCTACGTCTCGCTCGCCGGCGCCTGCGGCGCTCTGTACGGCCCGCTGCACGGCGGCGCGAACGAAGCGGTGCTCTCGATGCTCGACGAGATCGGCTCGATGGAGAAGATCCCGGCGTTCGTGAAGGAAGTCAAGGAAGGCGAGCGCCGGCTGATGGGCTTCGGCCACCGCGTCTACAAGAACTACGACCCGCGCGCGAAGATCATCAAGAAGATCGCCGACGACGTTTTCGAGGTCACCGGCAAGAACCCGAAGATCGAGTTGGCTAAAGAGCTCGAGCGGATCGCGCTCGAGGACGATTACTTCGTCAAGCGCCGGCTGTACCCGAACGTCGACTTCTACTCGGGCATCATCTACGAGGCGATGGGCTTCAAGCCGGAGATGTTCACGGTGCTGTTCGCGATCGGCCGCACGGTCGGCTGGCTCGCCCACTGGGAAGAGCTGATGGAAGATCCCGAGCGCCGCATCGCCCGCCCGCGCCAGATCTATCTCGGGCCCGGCGAGCGCGAGCTGGTGCCGATCGAAGAGCGGCTCGGCCGCATGCAGAGCGAGCGCAGCTGAGGGCTCGGCGGCAATAGCTTTTCAGGCAACCGCTCCCTTACGAGAGTGTGTGAAAATGCTGCGCCCGCTGATCCAGACGGTCCGACGATACACCGATTCCATCTCCGGTTTCCCTATTTCCCCCGGCTTTAGCCGGGGGAAACGCACGTCTAAGCGACTCAAAGTACAACACTTGACCTCACCCGCTCTCGCGGGTGAGGTCAAGTGCAAGAGACGGGAGGGTCCGATCTTAGTTACCCCCGGCTGAAGCCGGGGGCTATCACCGAACACTCCTGTCACGTCTTCACACAGCGTCGTAAGGGAGCGGTTCTTGCCATAGACTGCGCAGATGGCTCAGCGCGGAGACCGCACGAGCATCTTCGTCCGGACGCGGGGCGTCGGCAGCCGGAACCGCTATCTCCATGGAAACGACAAAAGCGGCCGCGTTGAATCAACGCGGCCGCTTTGCGAATTCACCAGATTTGGCTTAGAGAGCTTTCTGTAAAGCCTCTCCCAGCGTACCCATCTGGTCTGACTTGCCGCTGCCCTGCGGCGCGTCGCCTTGCACCTTGGCTCGACGGGCTCGACGGCGCGCAGAGCGGGTCGGTCCTTTGTCGCCCTTGGGATGGGCGGCCTTGGCGCGCAAAAGCTTCCCATCAATGGGAGCTCGGTTGAAGCGGCGAATGATCGCCTGCATTTCTTCTTCGTTGGGAGCTTCAACGAAGGCGTATCCTTTGGATTCTTGTGTTTCGAAGTCTCGGATCACACGAATTGCGTCTGAGACCAAATCGCTGCTGTCCAGCCACGATTTGATGTCATCCGCGGTGACCCACTCAGGTAGGTTGCCGAAGTAAATGTTGTAGGCCATTCCGACGCGGAGGGTTCCTATCTTGTGTTGGTTTTACTTTCGTCCCTAGGTCGCCGTTCGTCGAGGGCCCCAATCAAGGGCAAAAGAGCGCACGGAGGGCAGGTCAAAAGCACCTTGAGTGTAGCACACTTCAATTCTCGATATGCAAGCCCGCCCGGGGACGCGAAACAGAGGGAGCGGAAAACCCGCCTCGCAGTCCGTCGGCGGGAATCCGCGAAAGGCCCTAAGCTGGAGGAAACCGATGCCTGTCGAGTCGATCTGCGTCTATTGCTCGTCGAGCAGCGCCGTAGATGCAGTGTTCTTTGATGCTGCGCGCGAGGTCGGCGCCGAGATCGGGCGGCGTGGCCGGCGGCTGGTCTACGGCGGCGCCGACGCCGGCCTGATGCATGTAGTGGCGCAGTCGGCCCGCAACCATGGCGCGCTCATCGAGGGCGTCATCCCCAAGCCGATCCACGCCCTGGGATTGGGCGCGGAGTGGGTGGATGAGCTGGTTGTCACCGAGTGCTTGCGGACGCGCAAGGCCGAGATGGAGCGTCGCGCCGACGCATTCCTCGTACTGCCCGGCGGCTTCGGCACCCTCGAGGAACTTTTGGAGACGCTCACGCAGCGGCAACTGCGCATCCATGGCAAGCCGGTCGTACTGCTCAATACAGCGGGCTTTTTCAACCCCTTGCTCGACCTTTTCGAGAACCTCTATCGCTCCGGGTTCGCGCGCGAGGAGCAGCGGCTCTCCTATGCCGTCGCCGACACGCCGGCGGCCGCGCTCGATCTGACCGAGGCCGAGGCCGCACAACTGCCTCCCAAATGGCGGGATCGCGAGTAGCGACCCTTACACTAGGGGATGGTGGTCGAGCGAATGCGCAAAGCGCTGGCGGCTGCGATCCCTTCGTCGAGGGGGTTGCGATTGGGCGTCGCCTGCTCCGGCGGCGCGGATTCGACCGCGTTGCTGCTAGGACTGCTGGCGTTGCGGGCCGAGTTGGGATTCGAGCTGGCCGTCGTCCACTTGAATCATCAACTGCGCGGCGAGGGTTCCGCCGCCGATGAAGCCTTTGTGCGGGAACTGGCCGAGCGCGAAGGGCTGCCCGCCCACGTTGGCGCCGTGGACGTGGCGGCGTTGGCGACAGCATCGGGAATCGGCCTGGAAGAGGCCGGCCGCCGGGCGCGCTATGACTTCTTCGGCGAGTTGATCGACGGCGGCGTCTGCGACCGCGTCGCCACCGGCCACACCTTGAGCGACCAAGCCGAGACGGTGCTGTTCCGTCTGGTGCGCGGCAGCGGACTGCGCGGGCTGCGCGGCGTCCAACCGCAGAGGGCGCCCGGCGTGGTGCGTCCGCTGCTGGACGTTCGCGCGGACGAAGTGCGGGCCTATCTGCGCGCTCGCGGCGAGCGCTGGCGCGAGGACCCGAGCAACGCCGACCGGGCGTTCCGGCGCAACCGCATCCGCCTGGATGTGGGCCCTCAGCTCGCCGACCTCAACCCCCGCTGGCAAGAGGCTCTCGCGCGCACGGCCGCGCAGGCGCGAGAAGAAGAGGCGTATTGGGAACAGGCTACAGCCCAGGCCGCGGAGCGGCTGTTTCAGCGCAGGGCGGGCGGACTGCGGATCTCCGTCGGCGGCTTTCTGGCCGAGCACGTCGCGCAGCAGCGGAGACTTCTACGGCTGGCCTGCGAGCAAGTCGCGGGCCGGACGGATTGGGAAGGCGTCGAAGCTTTGCTGCGCCTGTTCGAACCTGGACGGGGAACCGGCCGGGCGACGCTGCCGGGACTCAGCGCGCAGCGATCTTTCGATGCTGTGCTGCTGCGTCCGGCGGAGACCGAAACGCCCGTGTCGCCCGCCGTGGTTTGCGGCCGGCCGCCGGTGGAACTCGACGCCCCGGACGGCTGCTCGCGGGTGCGTCTTGAAATCGCGTCGCAACACATTGCAAGCGGGCGCTATACTGAGCCAATCTGGAGCGGTCTGGACTGGAATCGGCCCGACGAACCTCTTGTTTTGCGCCCGTGGCGCGCGGGAGATCGTTGGCGGAGCCGCAAATCGGGCCGCGAAAAGAAGATGAAAGATCTTCTACAACAGGCGCGGGTCGAAATCTGGGACCGGTCGAATTGGCCGGTGCTGGCGGCCGGCGACGAAGTGGTGTGGACGCGCGGATTCGGCGTGTCCGCCGGACGGCAGGCGAGCGCCGACTCCAGCCGCATCCTCGCGATTCGCGAGGTGGATCAGGACGGCCGAGAAATTCGAGGAATCGAACAGTGGCGTCAAACCGTCTACAGGGTATAGAGTCGTCGACGCGGTGAGTTGACGACCCCGAGGAAAACGAAACGTGAATTCGACTGTCAAGACAGCTGTTTTTTGGGTGGTCATGCTCTGTACGGCCATTCTGCTCTACCAGGTGGTGCGGACAGGCAAAGGCCCGGGCGAAAAGCAGTTCAACTACTCCGAGTTCCGGCAACAGGTCATGGAGGGTCGCGTCTCGAGCGTGACCATCACCAACGGGACCGAAGTCGAGGGCAAGCTCTCCGACAGCACGAGCTTCAAGGTCAGCATCCCGCGCGGCTATGACAATATCCTCGAGCTGCTCGAGGAAAAGAACGTGGTGACGAAGTACCAGGATTCGTCGATGTCTCCCTGGGCTTCGATGCTGCTCAACGCGGTCCCCTTCGTCCTGCTGGTGGTTTTTTGGCTGTTCATGATGCGGCAGATGCAGGCCGGCGGCAACAAAGCGCTCAGCTTTGGCAAGAGCCGCGCCCGCCTGCTGACTTCGCAGCAGAAGAAGGTGACCTTCAAGGACGTCTCAGGCGTTGAAGAAGCCAAGGAAGAGTTGCACGAGGTCATCGAATTTCTGCGCGAACCGCAAAAATTCCAGAAGCTGGGCGGCCGCATCCCCAAGGGAGTGCTGCTGGTCGGCTCCCCCGGCACCGGCAAGACGCTGCTGGCGCGGGCGGTGGCCGGCGAGGCCAACGTGCCATTCTTCTCGATCTCCGGCTCGGACTTCGTGGAGATGTTCGTGGGCGTCGGCGCCAGCCGCGTGCGCGACCTCTTCGAGCAAGGCAAGAAGAGCGCGCCGTGCATCATCTTCATCGATGAGATCGACGCTGTCGGACGTCATCGCGGCGCCGGCCTGGGCGGCGGTCATGACGAGCGCGAGCAGACCTTGAACCAGCTGCTGGTGGAGATGGACGGCTTTGATTCGAACGAAGGCGTCATCTTGATGGCGGCGACGAACCGCCCCGACGTGCTCGACCCTGCGCTGCTGCGTCCGGGCCGTTTCGACCGGCGCGTGGTGGTGAACCGCCCGGACGTAAAAGGCCGCGAGGGCATTCTGCGCGTCCACACCCGCAAGATTCCGCTGGCGAAAGACGTCGATCTGATGGTGCTGGCCCGGGGCACGCCGGGTTTCTCGGGCGCCGACCTGGCGAACCTGGCGAACGAGGCGGCGCTGTTTGCGGCGCGTCAGAACCGCAAGGTCGTCACCATGCACGACTTCGAACTCGCCAAGGACAAGGTGATGATGGGCGCCGAACGGCGTTCGCTGATCCTGACCGAGGAAGAGAAGAAGAACACCGCCTACCACGAGGCCGGACACGCCATTGTGGCGGCGCTGATCGGCAACGCCGACCCGGTCCACAAGGTGACCATCATCCCGCGCGGACAGGCGTTGGGCGTGACGATGCAACTGCCGGTGGACGACAAGCACACCTACACGAAGGAATATCTGAAGGCGCAGCTGGCTATCCTGATGGGCGGCCGCATCGCCGAGGAACTGTTCCTGGATCACATGACGACCGGCGCGGGCAACGACATCGAGCGCTCGACCGATTTGGCTCGCCGCATGGTGTGCGAGTTCGGCATGAGCACGATGGGACCGCTCACCTTCGGCAAGAAGGAAGAGCAGATCTTCCTGGGCCGCGAGATCAACCAGCACCGCGACTACTCCGAGGCGACGGCGATCCGCATCGACGCCGAGGTGCAGAGCCTGGCGATGGAAGGCTACAACCGGGCCAAGGAGATCATCGAGAGCAAGCGCGACGCGTTGGTCCGCATCGCCGAGGCGCTGCTCGAGCGCGAGGTGATCGACGGCAAGCAGGTGCAGACGCTAATCGACGGCGGCACGCTCGAGCCGTTGGTGACCGCCGACGGCGGTTCCGGCGATGAGGAGGAGGACGAGGGGCAGCGCATCATGCAGAGCCCGCCGGCGTCTCCGACGCGTTCGCCGGGGCTGGAAGGCGAGCAGCCTTCGCCGGCGTAGCGTCTTGACCGCAAACGAACAAAACCCCAGAAGGGACCGGATAACTGTCCGGTCCCTTCTTCTGCGTTGCGCTGGCTGTGGGGTTTCAAACAGAACAGGCAGTCACGGTATGGTTTTGCCTTGAACGGACCGCTCAGTCACTGAAAAACCGTCTCCGCGGCTAAGCCGGCGCCCCCTTCCCACCCGGGCCGCACGGCGCCCCCCAATTGGCCCCCAGCCCTCGAGTTTCCTCGCATCAACCCACGCGGTCCCGTGCTTTGCCGGGTTGCTCGCTCCTAGCCCGAGTTTCGCGATTCGCCGAGGTGGGAGAGGTTAAGTTGTTTGTTTGCAGCGCAGGCCTCGAAAAGGTCGGCACTACAGGGATTCGGATTCGAGGTTGTGGATGCGGGGTGGAGGCTGGCTTGGCAGGCGCAGGTTGAGTTGGCTGAGCAGCAGCTCGACATCGGCGTCGGGCTCGGTGTAGCGGCTCAGCAGGATCTCGCGGCCGTCGGTGGTGGGCAGGTGCACGTCGATCATCATGATCGTCGAGAGCTTCTCCAGAATTGCTCTCGCCGTCAGGCCGCCGGCGTGGCGGCGCGCCAGGTTCGTCAGCGTCGCGTGCAGGCAGTAGGCCAGGAAGCTGACGAAAACGTGCGCTTCGATGCGCTGGTCAAGCTGGTGATACACCGGCCGGATGGCGAGATCGCTCTTGAGCTCCTTGAAGGCCTGCTCGATGCGCGTCAGCAGCAGATAGTTCTCCCACACCAGCTCAGGCGAGGCCGTCTGCATGTTCGAACGCAGCAGATAGCGGCCTTCGCGGCGGATCGCTTGGCGGAGCTTGCCGCGGTCGAGCTGGTAGCTGAAGGTGGCCGGCGTGACCGCTTCGCCGGAGTCCGGCAGGCGCAACCGGACCAGGCGCCAGGCGCGTCCGGCTTCCTTTTTAGCCGCCCCCAGCGCCAGCAGCAAGGCGTCGCGCGAGAGCTGCTTGCGGGCGCGCAACTCGCCCAGCCGCGCCCACAGCCGCTTGAGCTTGCGCCGCCGCATGCCGCGCTCTTTCGCCACCCGGTCCTTGCTTTCGACCAAGATATAAAGTTCGCCGTCGCCGGCGAGCAGCTTCACCGCCACCGTTTCGCGCGCTTGCACCCAAGGTTTGTCCAACAACTGCCGCTCGAGCTTGCCCAACCGTCCTTTCGGCGTGCCCACCAGATAGTCGATGCCCCGCGCGCGCATCTTCTCCAGCGTGCGCTCGGTGGGAATGCCGCGGTCCATCAGCCACGTCCGGCGCGCCCGGCCCCAACGGCGCTCGACGCGGTCAAGAAACTCCTCCAGCGTCGACGCCTCGTGGGTGTTGCCGGCATAGACTTCATACCCCACCGGCAGCCCGTCCGGCGTCACCACCAGCGCCACCACCACCTGCGTGCAGTCGGGACGATGATCGCGGCTGTAGCCGAAGCGCCGCTTGCTGTGCGGATCTTTGGGCGGATCGCTCTCGAAATAGGTGCTCGTCAAGTCGTAGAGCAGCACCTCGCATTGCGCCTCGAACAGCTCGCCCCAGCGCTGCCGCAAATGCACGAACAACGCTTCGCGATGCGCCGTGAGCAGGTCCAGGCAACGGTACAGCTTGTCCTTGGCCGCCAGCGCGAAGTCCTCGCCGAGCAGATCGCCCAAGGCGCTCGAGTGATACCACTGGCGGTGCAGCCGCCATTCGCTGCCCGGGTCGATCAGGCGGTAGGCGACCAGCGCGGCGAGCACGCTCGCCCAACGCGTCCCCTTGCGGCTTTCGGGCAAACGGCTTTGCCAGAATTGATCCAAGCCCAGCAAGCTCCACAGCTCCAGCGCCAGCCAGCAGGCCCCGAACTGCCGCGGCCGCCGCAGCCGCAGAGCCGCCACGCGCACGCGCACCGCTTCGCACTCCAGCGGCGGCAGTTGCTCGCGGTCGTCGGCAAACAACGCCAGTTGCCCGCTGCGTCCGCGCTGCTCGTCGAGCGTCTCGATGGTGCGCACCCAGCCGGCGCGTTGGGAGTCGTTGAGTTCGCCCAGATGCAGCAACTGGCGTTGCACCACGCGCCCGCCGCGCACGCGCCGGTTCTCTACGACGCTCCAGTAGCGGTGCTGCTTGCCGTCCTTGCGCCGCGTGCGCGCCCGCAGAAACATGCTTCCAGTTTGCAGCGAGGATTTAGAAAGTAAAGAGGGTAGGTCGGCACTACAGCCGCTTTGCCAACCGTCGCCGTTGGCAACGAAGAGGTTAGCCTCCGAATTCCGCTAAAATTAGCCGTTCTTGCGGTCGAATCGCGAAACTCGGGCTAGCCGCGTTGCGCTTCGCCCCGTTTCCCGATACGCTTGCTACTCCGGCAGGGCTGCCGGAGGCACTATGAAAGCATCGGGCATTCCAGTCAACCGCCGTCACTTCATCGGCGGCTTAGCCGCCTTCGGGATGGCCCAGCGGCTGGGCGCGAACGACCAGCACATCGTCGGCCTGAAGTACGGCGCAGACCCCTACCAGACAACCATGTCCGCCATCGCTTCGTCCGGACAGTTCCCCGATGTCCAGGGGAAGACCGTTGTCATCAAACCCAATCTCGTAGCAGGCAGAGCCTCGTCCACGGGCGTTTCCACCGACCCCCAGGTGGTTCGGGCGATCGTCGACAGGTGCCTGATGGCCCATGCCAAAGCGGTGGTCATCGTGGAAGGGAGCGGCCAGGGAGGAGGGGCGGCGCATTTCATTGGGTGCGGCTACAGCTTCTTTGCCACCTACGATCCGCGCGTCTCGCTGCTGGACCTGAACTCCGAGCCCATGACGGTCGTCTCGAGCTCAACGGCTTACCTGTATCGCCAGATGTGGCTCCCCCAGATCGCCGCCGACCCTGACACCGTCTGGATCTCCGCAGCGAAGCTGAAGGTCCACAACATGGCCGGCGTGTCTCTGGCGACCAAGAACATGTTCGGGCTGTACTCCCCCACGACGTACGGCGGCTTCACCTGGGGCAACTTCCTGCCGCGAAGGGACCCGCATGAGTTGGGCATGGATCAGGCGATCGCCGAGTTAGCCGCCATCCGCCCCATTCACTATTCCGTGATTGACGGCATCGTGGGGATGCAGGGCTCGGGTCCGTTGGACGGCTGGCCGATCTCTTCCAACGTCGTCGTGGCCGGCGCCAACAGCGTCGCGGTGGATCGAGTGGGAGCGGAGATCATGGGGATGGATCAAGGGCGGATCCCCCATCTGGCAACGGCCGCAAACTTGGGCTTGGGACCGCTCAGCCTGAGTTCGGTGACCGTCGCGGGCGACCCGCTGATCCAGACGCCGTTCGCTCAGCCGTTTGTTTACCTGCCGCCCACGCTCTGGCCGAGCCACTATCCGGTAGTCACGCAACGCGGACGCAGCGGGGCGATCGGCTACCAGGTCCCGCCCGGCACAACCTACCTGGCCCGGCTCGAGGTCCTCACGGACGACAACCTGAACCCCGGAGTCACGGTCAAGCGAGTGGTGTTTGACTGGAGGACCGTGATTCCTGGGCAGCGGACTCTCGCCTGGAACGGCAAAGACGACGACGGCGCATACTTGCCGCCGGGCAAGTACTTCGTTCGGCTGTTGACCTGCTACCACACCGTCAACATAGGCCGGATCGGCGTCAACTCGGCTTCCAGGCCGTTCTGGGTGGTTTGACCGCCGCGCTCGGTGTGGCTTTGTTCGCAGCGGATTGATCCCCTCGGCGCGCCCCACATGGGCGCGGCTGACGCGTAGGCCCACGGAAGGCGGCGGCGGGCGGGCTCCGTTTCCAAAACATGAAAGTCCGGTTGCAAATGGCCGCTTGGCTGGGCGGCAATGCGTTCCCCCGGCTACACTCGGCTAAAGCCCATGACGCGTCGCGACTTTTTCCATCGTTCCCTGCTCGGCTCCGGGGCCGTGGCGCTCGGCGACTTCGCCCGCGCCGGCTTCAGTTCGCCGGTCTTCCCGCTCGGCGTCGCCTCGGGAGATCCCCGGACCAACGGCGCCACTCTCTGGACGAAAGTCGATCCGGAGGCCATCGCCAATCCGCCCGACCGCATCGTGGTGGAGTTCCAGGTCGCCATCGACCCGACGTTTCCCGGCGGAGGCTTTTTGAGCGGCCAGATCAGCGCGGCCGCAGCGCGCGACTACACCGCCAAGGTCAACCTGCGCAGCGACCTGCTGCTGCCCTTCTTCACCTACTACTACCGCTTCCGGGTCGGCGACTCCTTCAGCCCCGTCGGACGCTTCAAGACCCTGCCTCGGCCGGGACAGTGGATCCCCAACCTCAGGATCGGGTTCCTCTCCTGCCAGGACTACTCCAACGGCTACTACGCCGCTCTGCAGCGCCTGGCCGAAGAGAATGTCGACTACGTCGTTCACCTGGGCGACTACATCTACGAGACAGTCGGCGACCCTTTTTTCCAGCAGTTCCAGGTGCGGCCGGTAGGTGAGTTGCCCAGCGGCGGAACGCGCGCGACCACGCTCGAGGACTACCGCTTCCTGTATCGCACCTACCGCAGCGATCCCTCGCTGCAGGCATTGCACCAGTCTGCGGCGTTCATCCAGCTGTGGGACGACCATGAGTTCCAAAACGACAGTTTCCGGGAGTTTCACCCCGACAACACCGCCGACCCGACCCAGCCGCAGCCCGAGTTGCGCAAGGCCGCCAACCGCGCCTGGGCGGAGTATGCGCCGACGGCCGTGAACTTCGAGCTTTCACAAGGGCCGCTGGATTTTGAGATCTACCGCAGCTTCGAGATCGGCGACCTGGTCAAGATCGTCGCCACTGATGAGCGGCTCTACCGCGACGGCCCGCCGTGCGGCTTTGAGCAGGCGAACCGGCAGTTCACGCCGGGCTGCCCGGCCCGCGAGGCGCCGGAGCGCACCATGCTGGGGGTCCCGCAGCGCGACTGGTTTCTCGGCCAGATGGGCGACTCGAACGCGGTCTGGAACATTTGGGCCAACGAGATGCTGGCCATGCCCCTGAAGATCGGCTATGACCAGCCGACCTACTTCACGCTGGACCATTGGGACGGCTACCCGGCCGAGCGCGAGATCATCATGAACGCCCTGCTCGGGGTGCAGAACGTCGCCGCCATCACCGGGGATCTGCATTCGTTCATCGCAGGCCACATGCAGACCGACGCGAGCAACATCTTCTCGCCTCGCGCCGGCGTGGAGTTCATGGGCGGCTCGGCGACCTCGTCGAACTTCGCCGACATCCTGGCGTCGACGACCGGCGACTCCGTAACCGCCGCCAACGCGCCGATAGCGAAGGAACAGCTCGAGACGGCTTTTCCAGACGGGTTGGTGGAACTGCTGGTCCGGCTGAACAACCCGCACATCGAGTTCTTCAACTCCTCGCGCCACGGCTACGGGCTGCTCGACATCCAGCGCTGGTCGATGCGTTGCCAGTTCAAGTCCGTGAATTCCGTGGCCGACCCCGGCTCGCTGGTCCAAACATTCGGCGACTTCACGGTCTTGCGGAACCGGCCCCAGATCTTCCAGACCTAGTCGCACGGCCCAAGGAAAGCGGGACGGAGAGCGGATCTCCGTCCCGCGCCAAAGCAAGTCCGTTTCCGACTCAGAATCGCAAAGCCACGGTCAGATTCATCAGCGGCTGGCCTCCGATGGACGCCGTCCGCGGATCGCTCGAGACCTTCCCGAAGGTTTGCGGGTTGCGCAGATCGACGGTCGTCGTCGGCGGGTTGAAGTTGTAGTGCTTGAAGGCGTTCTGCATGTCCCAGCGGACTTGCATCTGGACACGCTCGCCGATTTGGATATTCTTCGCCGCCGAAACCTGCGTCCAGATCAGATTTGGCCCGATCACGGCATTGCGGCCGAGCGTGCCGATGGTGAACGCATCGGGATAGGCGAAATCGTTGATGTTGAGAATCGGGGCGATCTGGTTGCGGTTGAACCGGTTCGGACTGTTGGCGACGTCCGAGCGCCAAGTGTCGATCAGCGAGATGTCTGAAGCCGCCGCATTGGGCCGGCGGATGCCGACGAACGTCGGGAAGTAGTTGTTCGGGCTGTTGGTAAACGAGAAGTCCAGCGGGTTGCCGCTCTCGGCTGTTTGGATGGCCGAAATCTCCCACCCTCCAAACAGATGCCGCAGCGGACCGGCGCTGTTGAGGAAAGGTTTGCCCGGCCCGAACGGCAGCTCGTAGGTGATCACGCCCAGCCAGCGGTGTTTGCGGTGAAAGTCTGACAGGGCTTTCTCCAGGCCGCGGTTGGTGAGCGGCGCCACGCCGGTTCCGTCATTGTTGTTGCTCTGGGAGTCAATCGAGCGCGACAGAGTGTAGAAGGTCAGGAAGCTGAAGCCTTCCGAAAAGCGCTTCTCGAGCTTGATCGTTCCCGAGTGATACGTGGAGTGGCCGAAGTTGGACCGCAGACGGATGTCGCCGAAGTGGTTGAACGGCCGGAAGTCCTGCGGACGATTGAACGCCGCCTGTCGCAGCGCCGGGTCGTTAGCGCCATAGGTGATCGGGAACGAGTTGATGTTCCACTGCTCGATCAGGCCGATGCCCGACGACCCCTGGTAGGTGAGTTCCATCAGGTAGCTGCGCCGGAGTTCATACTGCAGGCCGGCGTTGTAGTTGAGTGCGTAGGCGTTCTTCAGATTCGGGTCCCACCAGTCGGCGGTGCGGCCGGAGAAGTTGTTGCCGGTGACCTGGATGGGCGAGGTGCCGTCGGGCAGGATGTTGAACGCCGGCGGGGCCGGAGTCTGGCTGATGCGGGCGAAGGGCCGGGGGTCGCCGGCCGGACGAATCTGGCTGGCCGTGCCGACGTACTCCTGGAAGTTGCCGCGGGTGGCGGGGAACTTGATGTCGATCGTGTTTACGCCGAAGCCGCCGCGGAAGACCAGCTTGTCGTTGAGCTTCCAGGCCAAGCCGAAGCGCGGTTGGAAGTTGCCCTTGTCCGACTGAGCGAGCGGCTCGCCGGAGTGCACGATCGCGCCCTGTTTGCCGGTGAGCGGGTCGATCGCGGTGGGATCAAAGTTCGAGTGCTGGCCCCACTTGGTGCGGTACTGCCCTTCGATCATGTAGCGCAGGCCGATGTTGAGCGTCAGGTTGGGCCGAACTTTCCAATCGTCCTGCACGTAGAAGCTGTGCATGTTCCCGCGCGGCAGCCACGAGGCCAGATTATTGGTGAACTCCGCCTCGCGGTAGTAGCCCAGCAGGAAGCCGGCGAACTCGTTGCCGGTGTTCGGCACGGCCTGACCGCCCGGCTGCACCCCCGAGGTCATGCCGTCGAAGAAGAAGCGGCCTGACGGCGTGTCCACCTGCTTGTAGTTCGCGCGCAGTTGCAGCACCTCATAGCCGAATTTGAACGAGTGGTTCGAATAGAGCTTGGTGACGTCGGCGCGCCAGGACAGCGTCTCGGAGACCTGCGTGCGCGGGCCTTCCGGGTTGATGCCGTACAGAGTGGCCGCCCTGTCGTCGTTGGCCTGGATGTTCGCCGGTCCAAACGACGGAGGCAGCGTATCCGAGACGTTCGGGATGCCAAGCTGTGCGGCGATGCCTTCCTGGAAGCCCGGCACATTGCGGGTCAGGTCGCGGCGGTTGAAGCCGAAGCGGGTGTCGAAAATCATCGTCGGATCGATGATGTAGTTGAAGCCCAGGCTCCAGTTGGTGTTGGTCTGCGGCTGGACCCAGCCGTCGTTGGCGTCAAAGGTCAAGTTGTCCAGGTTCCGCGGAGCGCGCCGCAGTCCCTTGTCCTTGTTCGAGGTGAACGCCCAGAACATCCGCAGATCGGAGTTGAACTGGTGGTCGACGCGGGTGTTGAAGTCCCAGAAGAAAACCCGGGCGTTCTCGTTGTACTGCAGGTTGCTGGCCGGGCCGTTGGAAGTGACCGCATCGAGGTTCGGTCGCCGCCAGGGATCGATGCCCAGCAGGGACTGCGCCACGGGATCGAACTGGCTGCGCGGGATCACATTGTTGGGGATCGGGTCCCGCGTCCAGGTTCCGTCGGGAAGCCGGCGCGTGGTGGAGGGGTCGAAGATCGGATTGCCGATGCCGCCGAAGGAGAAATCGCCGTTGAGCATGCCGTCGGTGGGAACGGTGGCGAAGGCTTGCGCCGTCTTCTTTTCGATCAGGTGCTGCAGGCCGGTGAAGAAAAAGGTCTTGTTCTTGATGAAGGGCCCGCCGAGCGAGAAGTCCGGCAAGAAGAAGATCGACTGCGTGCCGTTGGGCAGTCCTTCCTGCGGCTGCGACGTGCGCAGGCGGTCGAAAAACAAGCGGTGCTGCATGCTGCGCGAGCGCCCGTACATCGAGGCCATGCCGTGGAACTCGTTGGTGCCCGACTTCTTGACCACGTCGAGCACGCCGGCGCCGGTATGGCCGTACTCAGCGGGTACGTTGGTGGTGACCACCTTGATCTCCTCCACCGAGTTCAGCACAGGCTTGATGTAGTTGGTGCCGCTCAAGGCGTCGTTCGTCGGCACACCGTCGTCAAACGCGGCGGTGGCGGTGTTGCGCTGGCCGGCGACGCGGTAGCTCCCCAGCCCGCCGCCGTAGGCGTAGCCGCCCGTCGTCAGACCTGGGACGAAATTGAACGTGGAGGCGGCATAGCGCTGGTAGTTGGGAAGCTTGTACATGACTTCGCCGTCGAGCACCGCGCCGGCCGCCGAAGTCTCGGTCTCGAGCAGCGGCGTCGCGGTGGTAACCTCGACCTGCTCGGTCACCGAGCCGATCTCGAGCACCGCATCCACCGGGGCCGTCGCTCCGGTGCGCAGTTCCAGATTGTCGCGGACGTAGGTCTTGAAACCTTCGCTCTCCACGGTCACGCGGTATGCGCCCGGCTGTAGTCCCGGCGCGCGGAAGATGCCGGCTTCGTTGGTGACGGAGGTCTGCGTAAAGTTCGTGGAAGTGTTCACGATCGTGACGGCGGCGCCGGGAATGACCGCGCCGGAACCGTCCGTGATGCGACCGGTAATCGTACCGACGCCCAACTGCGCAAGGAGCTGCGCGGCGCACAGCAGGAAAACCACGACGGAGGCGAGGAGAGACGGACTGGGTCGATGCATGTGAGCGAGACTCCTTTACTTCGTAATACTGGTTACATTCTTGTTTTTTGGCGCATGCCGAGGGCAGGGTATCCCTATATTTCCGGGGAGTCAAGCAGAAAATTGAGCAGTGGCTCCGGCCCCAATCCGGTCCCGCCGAGCGGGCGCGCAGTCATGCGATATGCGGCGGCAACTTGCTGTTTTGAAGAGAGTTGCAGAACAGCGCCGATGCGCGGCGGAATCCGGCCGACAGCGGCGCGGCGACCTCGGGCGACACGCCGGCTAAGGCCCGGGATCACGGGGAAGTCCTGGATGGTTCCATTAAACCCTGGCAAATGGATCGGGGCATTCCGAACCACACCCACCCCCGTCCGCCTCACATTGTGAGGTTCTCAGAGAGGCTGACGGCTCCAGGCGGCCGCTGACCGTTTCGCGCGAAGAACCCTGCAGCGCCGGACGTGCCTTGGATCTCGTCCGCGCCGCCCCTGCGCGAGGACGGTTCCGACTGCGCTTCGCCCACGATATACTCCGGGTGTCAGATGTCGACCGAGCCAGACAGCCCGTTTGAAGCCCTGCATGGCAAACGGTTCGCGTTCTACCCGGCGATCCGCAACCTCGATCACAACGAGTGGACGCTCGAGCAGGAGTCCTGGTCGGAGATCCTGGCCAAGAACACCGCGACGGGCGATGAGATCTGGGTGCCGCGCAACCACCTGGGGGAGATCTCGAGCACGGAGAAGCCGGTCGTCATCGTCGGCCTGAAGCGGGAGTTGCAATACCGCAACGGCCAGGTGGGCCCCTATCGCAAGCCGGTCGTCGAGATCCCGTCGAAGCCGCGGGCTCGCTCGAGCTTCGAGCCCGAGCCCACGCCGCCGCCGGCGATGCGCGCCAGCTCGACCGACTCCTCAACTTTCATGCTGATCGGACGCGCCATCCTCGTCGGCCTGATCGGGCTCTTCCTGTTCACCTTCATCGCCTTTGAAGGCGTTCGGAACCCGATCACCCGGCTCTTCCAGCCCGACACCTCCACCGCTGACCAGAACTACCTCGGCCTGACCAACCAGGACGGCTATCTGGAAGTGGTGGAGAAACTCGGCCGGCCCGGCCGCGAGGAGTGGCTCAGCGAAGAGCAGTCCGAACTGCAGTTCCAGGCGCTGTTCTACCCCGAACGGCGCTATGCGGTGGTCTTGATGGGCGGGCAGCGCGGCGAGGGCCGCTATATCGGCACGGTGCATGAGCCGCACCGCAAGATCCTCGACTCAGCGAGGCTTTCGGGCGGAGGCGACGCATCGGCGATGATGCGCAACCTCCCGAAGTTCTAACCGCCGGCGATCCGCTACTGCACGTAGAGGAAGGCGTTGAGGTTCATCACCGCCAGCGTGAACTCGCTCAGGGGCTTGGCCTCGAGGAACTTCTCGGCGATCGCGGTCTCCCGCTCGGTCGGCATGCGGTTGGCCGCCAGCAGGTAGGCGCGCTCGATCTGCTGCTGCGGGTTCTCGCCCACTTCGCGTACGAGGCGGTCGGCGAACGACTGCGCCAGATCGTTGGAGAGGTCGCCGTTGAGCAACTCGAGCGACTGCGGCGCGTGCGTGGAGGTGTCGCGGCGGGCGCAGGTCGTCAGGGCCGGGGGCTGGTCGAAAACTTCCATGAACGGCAGACGCAGATTGCGCTTGGCGATCAGATAGATCGAGCGGCGGTCGTGCTCGGCCGGATCGTCGGTGACGTCCCACTGGGTCGGGTCATAGAGCAGATCCACCAGCGACTGCTGCACCGGGACGATCACGCTCTCGCCGCCCATCTTCGCGTTGAGGCGGCCGGAGACAGCCAGCATGGCGTCGCGCACTTCCTCGGCCGTCAGCCTCCGCGCCGGTCCGTGCCACAGCAGGCGGTTGTCGGCGTCCTTGGCCATAGCAGCCTGTTCGTGAGCGGGGTTCTTGGAAGCCTGCCGGAAGGTGGCCGACATCAGGATCATCTTGTGCAGCGGCTTCATCTTCCAGCCGCTTTCAAGGAACTCGGCGGTGAGCCAGTCGAGCAGCTCTGGGTGGCTGGGCCGGTCGCCCATGAACCCGAAATCGTTCGGGGTATTGACGATGCCTTTGCCGAAGTGGAAGGTCCAGATGCGATTGGCGTAAACGCGGGCGGTGAGCGGGTGATCGGGATCGGCCAGCCAGTTGGCCAGGATCAGGCGCGGGTTCTCGGTATCGCCCGGCAGTTCTTCGGCGTTGTCGGGAATGAGCACGCCGAGCGCGCGCATGCCGACCGCGTCGCCCTTCTGGTCGAAGTTGCCGCGGTTGAGCACATGGATCTCGGTGCGCTCCTCGTAGTTGTTGTGGATGGTCGAGATGTTGTCCGGCGGCGGCGGCAGCGAGGCTTCGAGCTCGGCGTACTCCTGCTCCATCTTCGCGCGCTCTTCGGGCGGAGCGAGGCTGATCTTGCCGCGCATCCCTTTGAGCTTGCCGCGCAACTTCTTGGTGGAGTCGCGCCACTCGGTCGGCGTCATTGCGCCGCCCAGCGGCACGTCGGTCTCTTCCGAGGCGCTCAGGAACGATTGCAGGCGGTAGTAGTCCTTCTGGCGGATCGGGTCGAACTTGTGGTCGTGGCAGCGCGCGCAGCCGACCGTCAGCCCCAGAAACGCCGCCCCGATGATGTCGGTGCGTTCGGTGAGCACTTCGTTGCGCGAGGAGGCGACTTCCTGGTTGCCGGCGTTGCGGCGCACCGCACCGAGCCGATGGAACCCGGCGGCCACCAGCAGCTCCCGGTTCTTGGGAGCCGTCGGCTCGCCTTCCACCATCTCGTCGCCGGCGAGCTGCTCGCGCAGGAACTGGTCAAACGGCTTGTCCTCGTTGAGGGAGTTGATCACGTAGTCGCGATAGCGCCACAACCCGGGCAGGTAGCGATCGTACTCAAACCCCTCGGTCTCGGCATAGCGCACCACGTCGAGCCAGTGCTGCCCCCAGCGTTCGCCGTAGTGCGGGCTGGCCAGCAGGCGGTCCACCACCTTTTCCCAGGCGTTGGGCGACTGGTCGGAGACGAAATCGGCGACTTCGGCCGGCGTCGGCGGCAGTCCGAGCATGTCGAAATAGGCGCGCCGAATCAGCGTCGCGCGATCGGCTTCCGGGGCCGGGCTCAGCCCCTCTTCCTGCAGCTTCGCCAGGATGAAATTGTCGATGGGAGTCTTGGCCCATCCGCGCCCCGCTTCAGGGATCGCAGGCCGCTCGGGCTGCTTGAAAGCCCAATAGTTACGCTCGAACGTGCGAAACTCCGGCGCCGGCTCTGAGGACAGTACGAGGGGCCCGGCCAGCAGCAAGCAGGCAATGCTTGCGATCAGGAGCGATGAGCGGCGTCGATTCATTTTCACGTGGATTCCTTAGGAGCGCGGACGGAGAGGCGAGGGACTCCCGTCCACTGTGGATTTTAGCCCTCAAGAGTCGTAAGGTCAACGAGATAAGGCGGATTGCTAGACTGAAATTTTGTGTGTCGCCTCGCCTGGAGCCTCATGTTGCTCGCGTGCCTCGCGGTCAGGCCCAGCGACGCGGCGGCGCAGCCCGCGACGGAGCCGCTTGACTGCAAGGTCAGGGTTTTCGAGCCGCGGCTGGACTTCGAGTTTCGTTTCTTCACCGGCTACCAGGTCGCAATTCCCACTAAACAGTTGCGCGGCCCTGAGCGGCCGGTCATCGCGCGACTGCGCGTCACGCCGCTCGAACCTGCACAGCCGGAGCCCGCCGAACTGACCACCGAGGGATCGCTGCCGAGGATTCCCGAGCGCGCGGGCGGCGAGGTCTTCATCGACGGCTCTTTCGCCATCGGGCCGGGCCGTTATCAGGTGGAGTGGCTGATCCTCGACAGCCTGGATCGCAGCTGCACCTTAACCTGGGAGGTCGAGGCGAAGCTCGACAAGCGCGACCGCAACGTGAAGCTGCGGCTGCAGCCGGGCGAGGTCTCCGATTCCCGCCTTGCCTTGTTTCGTCCCGAAACGGCGCAGGCGGATCCCGATGTCGGTCGGCCGCTGCGCGTGAAGGTGTTGCTCAACCTCGACGTATGGAACCGGCGCCGCGCCAGCGTGCGGCTGTTCGAGTTTCTGCCGCGGCTGGCGGCGCTGCGGGCAATCTCGCGGCACCCGCGCGTCGGCGAGGTGGCGCTGGTGGCGTTTTCGGTCGACGAGCAGCAGGTCTACTTGCGGCATGGGCTGCAGAAGCGCTTTGACTTTCCCGGCCTGCGACCGGCGATCGACGCCATTTCGCCGGCCATGGTCTCGATCGAGCAGTTGGGCAAAGGCAAGAGCCGCGATTTCCTCACTGAGCTGTTGCTGGCCGAGTTGCCGGGCGACGAAGAGGTGGACGCCTACGTTCTGATCGGACCCGACCCGCAGTTCGCGGGCAAGGCCGACAAGAGTCAGCTGGCCGCGATCGGTCCGCTGGCGGCCCCGACTCTCTACTTGAACTTCGTGCGAGCGCCCTGGAAAGGCCTGCTGGCTTCGGCCGCCAAGGCAGTCGGGGGAGATCAAATCCGCTATCGCAGCCCGCGCGAGTTGGCCGAAGCGCTCTCCGAGCTGGTGGAGCGGGCGGACGAGGCGGCGGGGCGTTAGGCTTCCAACTCGGCGCTGCGGCCGATGTTTCGCAACATCCCGGCGAAGATCAGCTGGTGCAGCGGGTAGAGGGCGTACCAGTACAGCAGCCCCAGCGTCCCCAGCGGGTCAAACAGGGCCGTCTGCCGAATCCGCGTGCCGCCTTCGGCTTCGTCGACCTCGAACTGCAGCCAGGCCCGGCCGGGGACCTTCATCTCCGCTTGCAGGCGCAGCAGCTTGTCAGGCTCATAGGCTTCCACGCGCCAGAAATCGAGCGTTTCTCCGGGAGAGGCGTGCTCGGGGTCGCGGCGTCCTCGCCGCATGCCGGGTCCGCCGACGAGCAGATCCAAGAAACCGCGAATGCGCCACAGCCAGTCGCCGTAGTACCAGCCCACGCGGCCCCCAATGCGGCGGACCGGCGCAAACGCCTGGGCGGGCTTGACGCTCACCAGAATCGTTCTCGAATCCACCAGCCGCGAGCCGAACTGGATGCCGCCCCACTGGCGCGGTCCGCCCGAGGACGACAACGCGTCGGACCAGCGGGTCTGGGCGAAATCATGATCCTCGTTGGCCAAGGCGCGCTCGATCGAGGCGGCTAGTCGTCGCGGCCGCACCGCGAACGCCTCCGACGCGGCGGGGTCGCGCACAACCGTGTCGTGCTTGAGACTCTCGACCAGTTTGCGACCGATGCGCGCATACACCGGCGTCACCAGCCCCAGCCACAGCCCCGATATGCGGGGCGAGAGCACCGGCGCAGGGATCATGAAGCGCTTGAGCCCTCGCTGACGCGCATACTCGAGCATGATCTCGCGATAGGAGGCCTGGTCGGCGCCGCCGATCTGGAAGACGCGGCTGGAGTCGAGCTCAATGTCGAGCGCCTCGACGAGGTAGTCGACGACGTCTTCGATGGCGATCGGCTGCGCCTTCGAGCGCACCCAGCGCGGAGTGATCATCACGGGCAGGCGTCCCACCAGCGCCCGAATCATCTCGAACGACAGACTGCCGGAGCCGATGATGATGGAGGCCCGAAACTCGATGGTCGGCACGCCCGAGCGGCGCAGCACCTCGCCGACCTCCTGGCGGCTGGCCAGGTGGGTCGACATCTTTTCGTCCGAGCCCAACCCGCCCAGGTAGATGATGCGCTCGACGCCGGACTCTTTCGCCGCGGCGGAGAAATCCTCGGCGGCGCGGCGATCCTGCTCGACGAAATCGCCGGCCGAACTCATCGAGTGAACCAGATAGTAGGCCACCTGGCAGCCTTCGAGCGCGGCAGGCAGGGTGGACGGATCGAGCAGGTCGCCCTGTACGACCTCGGTGGCGGCGGCCACGCGGGCCTGCAGGTTTTCCGGTTGGCGCGTCAGGCAGCGCACGGACTCCCCGCGACGTTCGAGCGCCTTGAGCAGGCGGCCGCCGACATATCCCGTCGCGCCGGTGAGCAAAATTCGCTGGGCCACTGGGTTGCTGGCCTTATGTTGACAGATGTCCCTCGCCGTTGCGGCTTCTCGGCTACAGTGACTGCAGATGATCCAGCGCGACTACATCATGCGGCTGATCGAGCAGTTCTTTCAGGTGCTCAAGCGGCTGCTGAGCTATCGCGAAGAGAAGCGCTACGCCGAAGCCCTCACCGCTACCCGCAAAGCCTACAAGGCCCTCCTCGGGGTCGACGCCGGCTTCGTGGACAGCCAGTCCGCCCAGGGCCTGATCGAGATGGGCCGCTCCGGCCTGTTCGGGCCCGAGCAGCTGACGATGACCGCCAAGCTGCTGCGCGAAGAGGCCGAAGCGCTCGAAGGACTCGAGGTCCCCATCGAGGCCAACAACCGGCGCATCAAGGCGTTGACGCTGTTCTTCGAGATGTTTCTCTCCGACCAGGCCCCGCGTCTGAACGTTTTCCGGGAAGACGCGGACGCGCTGCTCGCCCAACTCGAGCAGACGGGCTTGCCGCTCGACCTGGCCCGGCGCGCGCCGCTATGGCACGAGCAACAAAGCCGCTTGGGCGACGCCGAAGACGCCTGGTTTCGCTTGGCCGACGCCGTCGAGGCCGGGGACCGCACGATGTTCGAAGGCGAAGAATTCTATGCTCGGCTCCAGGGTTTGAGCGATGAGGACCTCGGCCAAGGCGGGCTGGAGCGCGATGAAGTCGCCGACGGGAAACAGGCTTGGCGCGAGCTATGGAACCGCAAGGACGAGGAGCCGTCCGGCGCCGAAGCCGCCGCTTCCTAGAAGACCGTGAAGCAGAAGACTTGGTCGGAGGTTCGCGGCGTCAGGCAGTGCTCGCCGACCGGCAGGCCGGTCGAGACGCGGATGCGGTAGAGCCCTTCGACGCCCTTTTCCGGAAACGGCGTAATGTAGTAGGGCTTGGCCAGCGGCTTGTCTTTCTTGGCCAGCACGATCTCACGGCGGCCGTTGACCGACTCGAAGCCGTAGAGCTCGATCGAGGCCGGGTCGATCTTGTCGGAAAGGAAGGCGAACTCCGGCAGCGTCAGCGGCGTGCGGGTTCCGGAAGTCGCGCCGGCCACGGCGTACTTGGTGAATTTCTTGTCGGAGATGTTCTCCGCCACCGCCGCTTCGGTGGGCAGCAGCCGGCCGCCGGGCAAAATCAGGTAGGGCAGATCGGCTTCGGGCGGCGTCGGTGTGGCCTCTTCCTGACCGAAGGCTCCGACAGCCAACAGGATCGACACAATCGCGCCGCCAATAACTCCAAACCGCATAGTTCGATTGTAACGGCCCGTCAAGCGGCGCCGACAGCCGCCAGGACCTTGTCGTCGAAGCTGAAATCCGGCTCGGGGCGGTCGAGCGTCTGATACCACGCAAACGTCCGGCGCAGCCCTTCGGCGAACGCAATCGGCTCGAAGCCGAGCTCGTTGCGCGCGCGGTCGATTTTCTGCGTGATCGGCGGCATGTCGTAGTACTGCCCGAAGTAGAACGGCGGTTCAAAGACCTGTCCGTCCAACTCGAGCAGCGTCTCGCGGTTGACGTAGACCGCCTCGGCATCCACGCCGGCGGCGAGCGCGAGTTGTGCGACGAGTTCGCGCTGCGTCAGCGGTCCGGGGTGGCCGATGTTGTAGGCGCGCCCGACGGCGGCGTCTTTCTCGAGCGCCAGCATCGCCGCCTGTACGTAGTCGTCGCGAAAGACGAACTGCATCAGCCGGCTGCCGTCGCCGGGGACCAGGATCGGACGACCGCGCAGCAGGCGGTCCCAAAAGAACTGCTCGCGCTCGAAAGGGTTCTCCGGCCCGTAGATGAACGGCGGGCGCAGCGTCACCGCCGGAAAGCCCGACTCCTGGTGCAGGCCCAGCAGCATCCGCTCGGTCTGCGCCTTGTTGCGGCTGTACAGGTCCGGGCAGTCGTCAGGAGCGAGCGGGTCGTCTTCGTCGTGGTCCAGGCCGTCGAAGTAAGCGGCCACGCTCGAGGTGAAGATGTAGCGCTGCAGGCGGTCTCCGCAGGCGCGTGCGCCGGCTTCGACCTGCGCGGCGGTTGTGCCGCGCTGCCAGTCGTAGACGTTGTCGAAAACCGCGTCGTAGTCGCCTTCGCGCAGGATCTTGGCCATCGCGTCGCCGTCGTTGCGGTCGCAGTGGACCTCGTCAGTCCGACCGGCGAAAGGGTTGGAGCGGCCGCGGTGCAGGATGGTCACCTCGTGGTTGCGGTCGAGCAGCGCCCGCACCAGGCCTCGTCCCAGAAACAGCGTGCCGCCGATCACCAATACGCGCATCGTCTTCAGGTTAATGCCTTCGCCGCCGGTGGGACGAACATTCCTGTTCGTCCTGCTCACGGTCCGCGAAAGCGCCGGACCCGCAACCGCCGGCCGTCGCTCGAGATCGTGACCGCGCCGTCGAGGTCGGTGCGGAAGGCCAGCGCCCGCGCCGCGGCCAGACGTTCGAGTGCGTCGGGGTGCGGGTGGCCGAAGGGGTTGTGGACGCCGGCGGAGATGACCGCCAGCTCCGGACGGAAGGATACGAGCAGTGGCGCGGTCGAGGAGGTCCGGCTGCCGTGATGGGCCGCCTTGAGGACCTCGCCGTCCACGCTGAGCGAGGCCGCAACCGCCGCCTCGCCGGCTTCTTCGAGGTCGCCGGTGAGCAGGAACTCATGCTCGCGATAGCGCACCAGCAGCGTCAGCGAGTTCTCGTTGGGCTTTTTCGGATCCGCCGCCGCGGGCGGCCAGAGCGCCTCGATGCGGACATCGCCCAGCTGTCGCGCGTCGCCGAGGCTGAGCCGCTCGACGGCGACCCCGCGCTCGCGAGCCAACTGCGCGAGGGGCTCGAACTCGGGGTGCGGAACGGCGCTGAGCCAGAGTCGCTCAACGTCGAAATTGCGCAGGACGGCCGCGGCGCCGCCCAGGTGATCGGCGTCGGGATGGGTGACGGCCACGAACGCCAGTTTTTGGATGGAGCGGCTCCACAGGTAGGGCGAGACGACGGCGTCGCCGATGTCGTAGGCGGGCGCCTCGCCGCCGTAGCTGAGCAGGCCGCCGGCGTCGACGAGCCCGGCGGAGCCGTCGGGCAGTCCCAGCAGCAGCGCGTCGCCTTGCCCCACGTCGATCGCGGTCAACTCCAGCTCGCCGGGCGCCAGCCGGGCGGCGAACGGATGCACGACGACCAGCGCCGTGAGCGCCAGAACCAGCACGATCGCCGAAGTTGCGAGCCGCGGACGCCGTCGCAACGTCCATCCCCAGGCTGCCAGCGCGGCAAGCATCGCGGCGGCGAGCCAGATGGGAGGCGGCGGCGTGCGGCGGTCCAGCGGCAGGGTTTCCGCCGACCAGGCGGCGACCGCAACCAACCAATCGGCCGCCAAGGCCGCCAACTCGAACAGCCACGCGGAGTCAAAAACCAGCGCCCCCAGCCCGGCCGGAACGATGACGGTGAGCAGCGGTCCGGCGGCCAGGTTCGTGACGATGCCCCCACCGGCGACCTGTTGAAAGTGCCAAGCCAGCGGCGCCGTCAGCCCGACCGCCAGCACGGCGGAGACGATCACCACCGCCGCAACCGACAGCAAGGCCCGCCCGCCGCCGGCCCACAACGCCGTGCCCGCCCACTTCGGCCCGGGCGTGAGCTGCACCAGAGGCTCGAGCCACAGCCGCACCAGCACGCGGCGCTCGGCGGCTTCGGCGGGCAGGTGGAGGTCGATGTCCTGGTTCCAGGGATCGAGCAACGCCATCCGCCAAGGCTGCGTGGTCCGGTCCAGAAGGGGAACGCCGACCCCGGCGATGAGCCCCACCGCCAGGAAGGAGAGTTGGAAGCTGGCGTCGGCCAGCAGATCCGGATCGAGCAGCAGAAAACCCAAAGCGACGGCGGCGATGACATTGAGCGGACGCCGGCCGCGGTAGAGCAGCAGGCCGCCGGTGTAGAAAGCCAGCATCCAGGCGGCGCGGCCGGTGGGAACCGCCCCTTCGAGCAGCATCGCGTAGCCGACAGCCGCCGCCAGTCCGGCCAGCGCTCCCCACTCGCGTCGCAGGCCTGCCAGCCGCAGCATCCAAAAAATGCCGCCGGCGAGCAGGCCGACATGCAGGCCCGAGACGACCAGCACGTGGTAGGCGCCGGAACGCTGGAAGCTGGACTTGAGCTCCGGGCTCAGGTCGCGCCGGTCGCCCAGCAGCATTGCCTGCAGCGCGGCTTCTGCGTCGGAGCCGGTGCGCCCCTGTGCGGCGCTCAACCCATCCAGCCGCGCGCGCAACGCCTGCCGCAGCCGCCACAACCCCGCTTCGATCCGCGATCCGCCTCGGCCGGGCAGCTTCTTCCACGGTACGCGCGCCTTGACCGAGCCCGCCAGATAGACGCCCTGCCGCTGGAGCCAGCCCACTCGGTCGAACATCCCCGGGTTGCCCAGGTTGCGGATGCGGCGGGGCGGCCCCAGCCATTCCACGCGCTCGCCGTAGTCGAGCGTGAGCGGCGGCTCCTCCGGGAGTCGACCCGCGGTCGCCTGCACGGCTCCGCAGGCCGCCGGGATTCCAAAAATCTCCTCGACCTCGAGGATGACCTGGTCCGCGTCGCCCAGACCGCGCGGCGGACGGCGCACCCAACCCGTCCAGCGCAAAGGCAGGTCCCAGTCAATCGAGCTGTTTGCGAGGGCTATGTCCACCCGGCAGTTCTTCGGAACGGCGGAAGCGTCGGCAAGCCAGGCGCCGGCCAAAAACAGCCCCAGCAGGCCCGCGGCCATGCCGACCGACAGGCGGGTGGCGTACAGACCGACTGCAGCCGCACAGCCGGCCAGCGCCGCGCCGAGCGCAACGTCCGGCGTGGAGAAGTCGGCGAAGCGGGCCGTCAGAACGCCTCCGGCGACGGCGGCCAGAGGCGCGAGCAAAGGCTCGCGTAGGGCTCGAACGTCGATCATCATCGCATGGCGGCGGGCGCGCGTGGTAGGTTGTTGCGGGCATGTGGACGCGACGGGAAGCGATCGATCGGTTCTGGACCTTTGTGCTGGCTTCGCCGCTGTTGTCGGCGCAGTCCGAGCACAACCCGCCGCGCGACTCCCCGCTCGACGGCGTGATCAACGCTGCGGAGTTCGAAGAGGCGGCCCGCTCGCATCTGCCGCCGGAGCTTTTCGAGCACATCGCCGCCGGCTCCGGTTCCCAGCGAACCCTCCGCGCTAACCGTGAGTTTTTCGAGCGGATCACCTTCCGGCCGCGCATGTTGGTGGACGTGAGCGGGCTGGACACCTCGACCGAGTTGCTCGGCCAGAAACTTTTCTCGCCGATCCTGGCCGGGCCGACCGCCTTGCAGGGACGGCTCCACCCCAACGCCGAGGTCGCCACTGCGAAAGGGGCGTCGCTGGCCCGCACCCTGCCGATCTTCAGCGAGCGGACTTCGAAGCCGCTCAGCGAGATCGCCGCGGCGACCGGCGGCGGGCCGTGGTGGATCCAGACCAGCCCCGGCGGCGATAGAACCCGGCTCGAGCAGGCCCAACAACTCGGAGCTTCGGCCGTGGTGGTCACCGTGGACGGCGGCCCGACGCGGCCGCTGGACGCCGATGTCCGTCGCGGCGCCGCCGGCGAGAGCTGGCCGCCGAAGCCGGGCGCGTTGTCGACCGCGCGTCCCGACGCCATCGCCTTCATCCAGCAGCTCCGCGCGAGCCTCGACCTGCCCGTCATCGTTAAGGGAATCTTGACGGCCGACGCCGCCCGCGCCGCGCTCGACGCCGGCGCCGCGGCGATCTGCGTCTCGAACCACGGCGGCCGCATCGTCGACGGGTTGCCGGCGGCGATCGAGGCCCTGCCGGCGGTGGCCGAAGCCGTCGACGGCGCCGTGCCGGTGCTGGTCGACGGCGGGTTCCGGCGCGGCTCGGACATCCTCAAGGCGCTGGCCTTCGGCGCGGACGCCGTGCTGCTGGGCCGGCCGATTCTGTGGGCGCTGGCGGCTTACGGGGCCGAGGGCGTGCAGCGCGTGCTGACGCTAATGCAAAGCGAACTGGCGCTGGCGATGGGACTCTCCGGCGCGCCCAGTCTCGACGCCGTCAGCCCGAAGCTCGTCCGCCTTCATCGCTGGTAGTGCGGATGCTAGGATGGGCTTTCCCATGCAGAAGATCCAGCGCGCCCTGTTGAGCGTCACCGACAAGTCCGGCCTGCCCGAGCTGGGCAAGGCCTTGGCCGCCCACAACGTGGAGTTGATCTCCACCGGGGGCACCGCCAAACTGCTGCGCGACGAGGGCTTGCAAGTGCGCGATGTGGCCGAGGTCACCGGCTTTCCGGAAATGCTCGACGGCCGCGTGAAGACGCTGCATCCGCGGGTGTTCGGCGGCATCCTGGCGAGGCGCTCGAATTCGGATCACATGGAGGCCATCGCGAAGCACTCGATCCTGCCGATCGACATGGTGGTGGTCAACCTCTATGCCTTCGAGAAGACCGCCGCTTCCGCCGGCGCCTCGTTCGACGACAAGATCGAGAACATCGACATCGGCGGGCCGAGCCTGATCCGCGCCGCCGCCAAGAATTTTCGCGACGTGGCGGTCGTGACCTCGCCGGACGACTATGAGGCGCTGATCGAAGAGTTGCAAGCCAACGACGGAGGGTTGTCGGAGAAGACGCTGTGGAGCCTGGCGCAACGCGCCTTCGAGTCGACCGCGCAGTACGACCGCGCGATCGCTGCGACGCTGGCCGGGCTGTCGCCCGACGGTTCGAGTTCGGCTGACGAGCTGCCGCCGCCGTCGCTCGATTTGTTCATTCCGCGCAAGCAGATCTTGCGCTACGGCGAAAACCCCCACCAAAAGGCCGTGTTGTATGCGTCGGGCGGCGGCGTCGCCGGAGGGAAACAGTTGCACGGCAAGGAGCTTTCCTACAACAACTTGGTCGACCTGGACGCCTGCTGGGCCCTGATCCAGGAGTTCGACGACCCGGCCTGCGCCATCATCAAGCACACCAACCCCTGCGGCTGCGCCGAGCAGAAGACACTGGCGGAAGCCTATCGCCAGGCGCTCGAGTGCGATCCGGTGTCGGCGTTCGGATCGGTGATCGCGGTGAACCGGCCGGTCGACCAGGAGACGGCGGCGCTGATGGGCGAGCTTTTCGTGGAAGCGATCGCTGCGCCCGCCTTCGAGCCCGAAGCGCTGGAGATCCTCACCTCCAAGAAGAACATCCGCTTGGTGGAGATTCAGCCGACCGAGCCGGGCATGACCATGCGCTCGATCTCAGGCGGCGTGCTGGCCCAGACCGAAGACCGCCGCGAGACCTCGCCGGAGAAGTGGGAAGTGGTCACCGAGCGCAAGCCGACCAAGGAAGAAGAGATCGCGCTGCGTTTTGGCTGGAAAGTCGTCAAGCACGTCAAGTCGAACGCGATCCTGTATTGCCGAGCCGGACAAACCTTGGGTGTGGGCGCGGGCCAGATGAGCCGCGTGGACTCGGCGAAGATCGGCGCCATGAAGGCGAAACTGCCGCTGGACGGCTGCGCGGTGGCGTCCGACGCGTTCTTCCCGTTCGCCGACGGCCTGGAAGCAGTGGCCGAAGCCGGCGCGAAGGCCGTGATCCAGCCCGGCGGCTCCAAGCGCGACCAGGAAGTCATCGACGCCGCCAACCGGTTGGGCGTCGCGATGGTGTTCACCGGCGTACGGCACTTCCGGCACTAGCTGCCTGCCTGCCGCCACGGCGACCGGGAGGTCGCCGTGGCAAGTCCCCTTGGCTGAAGGGCTTCAGTCGGCTCTTGCGCTCGCGGTTGGACACGCGCCAGGATAGAGCCATGCAGACGATTTTCAAATTCGTGCTACTTGGAGCGGTCGTCCTCGCGCCTTCCTACGGCCACAACCTCTGGATCACCGCCGAAGACGGCTCGATTCGCATCGTCTTTGAACACTCCATGCAGCCCGGCGCCGGCGACTATAACGACGACATCGTCGCCTGCGGCAAGACCTGGGTCCGGACGCCGGAAGGCAAGACCTCGCCGGTTTCCATCCAAAAAGCCGGCTCGCCCGGAAAGGCCTTTCTGGCCGGTTCAACCCAGGTCGTGAAGGGGCCGCGCAGCGTCGAGTTTTCGTGTGTGTTTGGGATCTACAAGGGCCGCATGGACTATTTTTACGGCCAGTTCCTTGATGTGGCCAATGATCAGGACCTGGCCAGGTTGGCCAAGGCCAATCTGCCCATCGACATCGTGCCGTCGCTCTCCGGCGACACGCTGACTTTCCAGGTGGTGTATGAAGGCGATGCCCTGCCCAACCACCGTGTGGCGATCATCGGCCCGGACGGCTCGGAACAGAAGTTTCGCACCGACGCCCAGGGCGACCTCGTCTTCAAGCCGACCGCCCCGGGGGTCTACGGCGTCTGGTCGGTGCGGCTCGACGACGAGGTCACCGGCCAGCACAAGGGTGAGGCGTACAAGGGCAACATGCACGCCACCAGCCTGGCGTTCGAGTGGCCGATCGGCCGCTAGCGGGGTCTACGAAGCCCAGTTCGCCCGATACTCCGGGAACAGCGTCAGCCCGCCGCACGCGAAGATCGTCTGCCCGGTGATGTAGGAAGCCTCGTCCGACGCCAGGAACGCAAACACGGCTGCGATCTCTTCCGGGGCGCCGGCGCGGCCCATCGGGATGCGGCCCTCCACCAACGCGCGCTTTTCGGGGTGGTCGATCCAGGCATTGTTGAGCGGAGTCACGATGGCCCCCGGCCCCACCGCGTTCACGCGGATGCCGCGGTCGGCGTACTCGAGCGCCAGCGTGCGCGTCATGTTCTCCATGCCGCCTTTGGAGATCGAATAGCTCGCATACTGCGGTTTGGGGATGATCTCGTGCACGCTCGAGTTGTTGAGCACCACGCCGCCTCCGCCGCGCTCGAGGAAGTGCGCGATGGCGGTCTTGGCGCACAGGAACGCTCCGCGCAGGTTCACGCCGAGCACCCAGTCAAACGCCTCCATCTCGGTCTGGTGCGACGGCGAAGGCGTCTGCACGCCGGCGTTGTTCACCAGCACGTCGAGGCGCCCAAACGTCTCCACCACGCCGGCCACCATCGCCCGCACCTGCTCCTCGCTGGAAACATCGGCCTGGAATGGCCTGGCCGTTGCGCCTTCGACGCCGGCTTCGGCGTACGCCGCTTCGCACTGGGCCACGGTTGCCGCCGCTTCGTCAGGCTGGTTCAGGTAGTTCACCGCCAGGTTGGCGCCCTCGGATGCGAACCGCACCGCGATGGCTCTGCCGATGCCTGTGGCGGCGCCGGTGATCAGGACCGTCCGGCCTCGGAAACGCTGTGTGCTCATTCTCGATCAATCCTCTCTTGCGACCAGCCTACCAGCGGCGCTGACCCGGTTGCTTGAGCTGTTTCAATTGCGCTATTCTCGATTCTTCACATAAGGTACTCTTATAGTTGGACCACGTAACTATCGCACATCTGCGGGTTTTCCGAGACATCGCCCAGTCGCGCAGCATTTCCGAAGCGGCGGAGCTGAACCAGATCAGCCAATCGGCGGCAAGCCAGAGTCTGAAGAACCTGGAGCGCTACTGCGGCTTTGATTTGGTCGACCGCAGCCGGAGGCCGTTGAGCCTGACGCCGGCCGGCCATCTCTACCTGGAGGCGTCGCGCGACATCGTGCGCCGTTTCGAGGAGGTCGAGGGGCGGCTCAGCGACATGCGAGGCGACTCGTTGGGAGACGTCCGCGTCGCCTCGATCTACTCCATTGGCTTGTATGAGATGACGCGCTTCAAGGAGCAGTTCGAGCGCGCGCATCCCGGCTCGACGATCCATCTCGAGTACATGCGCCCGGACAAGATCTACCAGGCGATGGAAGAGGGGCGCGCCGACCTCGGGTTGGTCAGCTACCCGCAGCCCACCCGGCAACTGCGCGTGCTCGAGTGGCGGCTGGAGACGATGGTCCTGGTCTGCCACCCGAATCATCCCCTGGCGCGCCGCAAGCGCATCCGCCCGCAGGACCTGGCTCGCACGGACTTCATCAGCTTCGATCGCGGCCTGCAGATCCGCCGCGCGCTCGACCGCTTTTTCCGCGACCACCAGGTGCAGCGCGAGGTGGCGCTCGAATTCGACAACATCCAGATGATCAAGGAGGCTTTGTCGATCAACCAGGGCGTCAGCATCCTGCCGGCGCGTACGGTGCGCCAGGAGGTTGCGGAAGGCCGTCTGGCGACAGTTCCGATCGAGGCCAAGGGGCTGGTGCGGCCGGTCGGCATCCTGCTCGATCGCAAGAAGACGCTGAGCCGGACGGGTCAATTGTTTCTGGAGTACCTGCAGAAGCACGCTGAAGAAAACGGCTCGGTATAATCGGGCCAGGAGATCGCAAGGAATGAAGAAGACATTGTTGGCGCTGATGATTGCCCTGGCCCTGGTCGCTTGCGGAGGGTCGGCTCCCGAGGCCGAAGCTCCGGCCGCCGAGGCCCCGCCGGCCGCGGCCCACCAGGAACCCGCAGAGGTTGCGGACGCCAAGGAGATGGACCCGGCCGAGGTGAAGGCGCGCCTCGACGCCGGCGAGAAGCTTTTCCTGCTCGACGTGCGCAACCCCGACGAGCTCGTCGAACACGGCCAGATCGAAGGCGCGGTCAACATCCCCATCGACCAGCTCGAAGCGCGCCTGGCGGAAGTGCCCAAGGACCAGCCGATCGTCACCTACTGCATGCGCGGCGGCCGGGCTTCGCGCGCCGCGGAGACCCTGCGCGCGGCCGGCTATGACGAGCCGATCGAATTTGGCGGCATCACCGCCTGGAAAGAAGCCGGGTTGGAAGTCGTCCAGCCGAAATCGGAATAGCGGACCTGACCGATGCGCCGCGTCAGCGTCAAAGCCAGGCTCGCCGAGCGGGCTTTCGTGACCGGTCCCTTTGTGGAAACGCAATCCCCGGAGCTTGTGGAAGCTCTGGGGATTGCCGGTTTTGATCTCGCGATTCTCGACTGTGAGCACGCCGCATTCTCGGGCGAACAGGTCGGCCACTTGATTCGGGCGGCCTCCGTCGCCGGCATCGCGCCGCTGGTCCGCGTGCGCGAGAACGACCCTGGCCGCATCCTCGAGGCGCTCGACCTGGGCGCGGTCGGGCTGCACATCCCGCAGATCGCCACTCGGGCCGACGCCGAGCGCGCCGTCCGCGCGGTGCGCTTCGCGCCTGAGGGCGAGCGCGGCTTCAACCCCTTCGTACGCGCCGGCCGCTATGGCTCTCTGCCCGTCGCCGAGCTGCGACGCGAGGCGGCCGAAGATACGCTGATCGTGCTGCACATCGAAGCCGAAGGCGCGTTGGGCGAGATCGACTCCATCCTGGCCGTCGACGGCGTCGACGTCGCCTTCCTCGGCCCCTATGACATGTCGCAGACCCTGGGCGTGCCCGGCGAGGTCACGCATCCGAAAGTCATGGAAGCTCTGCGCGCTGTGGTGCGTTCGGCCGAGGCGCGCGGCGTGACCGTGGGCTGCTTTGCGAAGTCCCCTGAGGAAGCGGGCCTGTGGATGCGGGAAGGCGTCCGCTATCTCGCTTATTCGATCGACTCGTTCCTGTTTCTGGAGGCCGCCCGGCAGGCCCGCGCCGCCATCGAGAAACTGCGGCCGTGAGCGCTTTGCTCATCCCGCAAAACGCTACGAAACAGCCTCTCTAGGGCTCTCCAAAGCCGCCGCCGCCCGGCGTCTCGATCCGCAAACGGTCCCCGGCGCGCGCCTCGAACGAGCCCTTGGATGCGATCGGCGCATCGTTCAACAGGTTTGAACCCGGCGCGCCCTCCTCGCCGCCATGGAGTCCGTACGGCCCTCGCGTGCGCCGCTCGGCCAGCAGCGTCACCTCGGCGTCAGTGAGCAACTCGATCTCTTTGACCACGCCGTCGCCGCCGCGGAAGAGCCCGGCGCCGCCCGATCCCCGACGGACGCCGTAGCGCCGCACCAGAATCGGCAACTGCCGTTCGAGCGCCTCCACCGGCGTATTGAGCGAGTTGGTCATGTGGGTGTGGATGGCACTGAGGCCGTCGCCATTCGGCCGCGCGCCCATGCCGCCGGCGATCGTCTCGTAGTAGGCGAAGGGCTTGCCGGTGCGCGGGTCGGAGCCGCCGAGCGTAAGATTGTTCATCGAACCCGACGAAGCGGCCGGCACGGCGTCGGGCAGCGCCCCAGCGAGCGCCCCCATCACCACGTCGGTGATGCGCTGCGAAGTCTCGACGTTGCCCGCCGCAACGCCCGCCGGCATCACCGCGTCGACGATGGTTCCCGGCTTCGTGAGAATCTCGATCGGCCGCAGCAGTCCGGCGTTGTAAGGGATCTCCTGGCGAATCAGGCAGCGGAAGCAGTACATCACCGCCGCCGTCGTCACCGCGAGATTTGCGTTGATCCCGCCGCGGGTCTGGTTGGCGGACTCCCGCAGATCGACCGTGGCAGCGTCTCCCCGCACGGTCAGGCGACAGCGGATCGCCAGATCACGGTTGCCGAAGCCGTCGTCGTCCAAAAAATCCTCGAAATCGTAGACGCCGTCGGGAACCTCTTCGAGGCGCAACCGCATCGAGCGTTCCGCATAGTCGAGCAGCTCGGCCGCCTGCTCAGCCAACTTCGTCGCGCCATATTTGCCGGCGGCTTCGCGAAGGCGGCGGGCGCCGGTCTCGAGGGCGGCGAGCTGCGCTCCCAAATCTCCCTCGCGCTCCTCGGGCGTGCGGACGTTGGCCAGCAAAACCGCGAGCAGATCGTCATCGAAGCGGCCCGCCCGCACCAGCTTCACCGGCGGAATGCGCAGTCCTTCCTGAAAAATCTCGGTCGACAGCGGCATCGAGCCCGGCCGCATGCCGCCAACGTCGGAGTGGTGCGCGCGGTTGGAGAGGTAGAACGCCGGCGCCGGTCCGTCGAGAAAGACCGCCGAGACGGCCGTGATGTCGGGCAGATGCGTGCCGCCTCGAAACGGATCGTTGAGAAAGACCACGTCGCCGGGTTCGAGCCGGTGGGCCTTGAGCGTCTCGGTCACCGAAGACGGCATCGCGCCCAGATGCACCGGCATGTGGTCGCCCATCGCGACCGTCTGGCCCAGGGAGTCATAGACCGCGCAGGAGTAGTCGCGACGCTCCTTGATGTTGGGCGAAAAGGCCGTGCGCCTGAGCACGACGCCCATCTCTTCGGCGATGGAGACGTAGAGATTGCGAAAGATTTCGAGCTCGAGGCGCATCAGCGATGAGATACATTGTAGGCCGTGCCTAGACGGATCTCCGACGACGAACTGGCCCGGCGGGTGGGAGAGGAGATCGCCGTCAGCGACTGGCTCGAGATCACTCAGGAGCGCATTGACCGTTTCGCCGCGGCCACTGACGACCTCCAGTGGATCCACACCGACCCTGAGCGCGCCGCGGCCGAGTCGCCCTACGGCCGGACCATCGCGCACGGCTTTCTGACACTGGCGCTGACGACCTGCCTGTCCCGCAACGCCTTCGAGCTCAGCGGCGATTTCAAGATGGGGGTCAACTACGGGCTCAACCGGGTCCGCTTCCCCGCTCCGGTCCCGGCCGGAGCCCGCATCCGGGCGCGCTTCACGCTCAACCGCCTCACGCAGTTCGACGGCGGGGTCGAGCTGTGCTGGGGAGTGATCGTCGATTCCGACCAGGATTCAGCAAAGCCCTGCATGGCCGCGGAATGGATCACTCGCCGCTACCGCTAGGGCGGGCGCCCCCTCAGCACGCCCTTTATTTTTCTCGAGAGGCCGTCTTTTCGAAACAAAGAGAGACTGACGACAAAAGGTCGACATCCTCAGTCAAACAGGCTGGCCGATCCGTGATCATCGGGAGCGTTCGGGGATTCCCCATCCCGCCCGCCTGCAGGCGCAACCTCAAGAAAATCCTCCGCTCCGACGATGAACTTGTCGGACGCAGCGCCGCTGCGCTTTGGAGGATACGCTCGGATGATCTCAGTCTGTTTATGTGACCCGCAGCCGGTGGTGCAGGAGGGGCTCCGTGCGCTGCTCGATCGGAGTGAGGACATCAAACTCGTGGCGGCGTGCAGCGACCTCGACCGAGCGGTCGAGATCACGGCGCGCAAGCAGCCCGACATCGTGATACTCGACCGCAGCTTCGGCATGCACTCCCTGCTCGAAGCTCTCGCCGAGCTGCGCGCCCGCAATCACACCGCCCGCGCGGTGGTCTGGGGATCGCAGATCTCCGACATCGAGAGCTTTCGCTCGATCCAGGCCGGCGCCAGCGGCATCATGAAAAAGACCATCGACCCCAAGGCGCTGGTGCACTGCCTGCGGTCGGTCTCGAGCGGCAAGCTTTGGACCGAGGACGTCTATGAGTCGCGCGGCGAAGGGCAGGACCGCCCCCGCAGCCGGCCGCTGACGCCGCGTGAGCGCGAGGTGGCGGCCTTGGTCGCCAAGGGGCTCAAAAACCGCGAGATCGCCGAGACCCTGGGCATCGCCACCGGCACCGTCAAGATCCACCTGATGCACATTTTTGAGAAGACCGGCATCCGCGATCGCTTTGAGCTGGCGCTGCAAGGCCTGCGCCGGGCGACCGAAGAGTCCTCGCGACGGCCGGTTTGGGAGTCGACTTCGTGAGATCTCACCCCACGGCCTGAAATAATGGGGGCTTGTCGACTTCTGCATCGGACACATTTGACATCGTAGTCGTGGGCGCGGGCCCCACCGGGCTGGCTTGCGCCATCGAGGCGAAGCGGCGCGGCCTCAGCGTCGTCGCCATCGAGAAGGGCTGCCTGGTCAACTCGCTCTACCACTACCCGACGAACCTCGTCTTCTTCACCACCCCGGAGCTGCTCGAGATCGGCGACATCCCCATGACGTCGGTGCGCGACAAGCCGGTTCGCACCGAGGCGCTGAAGTACTACCGCCGCGTGGCGGCTCACTACGAGCTCGACATCCGCCAGTACGAGCGCGTCGACGACATCCGCGGCGAAGACGGCGCCTTCGAGGTCCACACCACGCGCCAGGCCGGCGGCCGGCGCGTCTACCACGCCGCCAAGGTCGTGCTGGCGACCGGCTATTACGATGTGGCCGCGCCGCTGGGCTGCCCGGGCGAAGACCTGCCCAAGGTGCGGCACTACTACGAAGACCCGCACCCCTATTTCGATTGCGACGTGACCGTCGTCGGCGGCCGCAACTCGGCGGCGATCTACGCTCTGGAGTGCTACCGCGCCGGCGCTCGCGTCACCCTGGTGCACCGCGGCGACAAGCTCAGCAACAAGATCAAATACTGGATCCTGCCCGACATCGAAAACCGCATCAAGAACGGCGAGATCAAGGCCTACTTCAACTCCGAGGTCGTCGAGGTCCGCCCCGACGAGATCGTCATCAAGACGCCGGACGGCAAGAAGACGCTGGCCAACGATTTCGTGCTGGCGATGACCGGCTACCGCCCCGATCTGAGTTTTTTGGAGCGGTTGGGAATCCAGCTCGACCCAAAAACCCAAAAACCGCACACCAACCCCGAAACGCTCGAAAGCGACCGGCCGGGGCTCTACCTGGCGGGCGTAATCGTGGCCGGACTGCACACCAGCGAGATCTTCATCGAAAACGGACGCTTCCACGGCGCTCAGATCGCCGCCGACGCGGCGGCGAAGTTGGGGCGTACGCCATAGGTATCTTGCGATAGACCCTCCGGCGATGGTACGTTTGGGCAGGTTTCGAAACAGAACCGCCCGGCCAGCGCCCCCGTTTTAGCCGTATCCTTCCGTAGGCAGGGAGACGGACCCAGGGCGCCCGGAGATTCGGCTCCGATTCGCGCCATGCCGGATTTCAGCGCTCAACATCTTCGTTACTTTGTCACCGGCGGCGCCGGTTTTATCGGTTCCCATTTAGTGGAGAATCTGCTCGCCCGCGGCTGCGCGGTCAGCGTGCTCGACGACCTGTCGAGCGGGCGCCTCGAGAACCTCGCCGCGGTAGAAGGCCACCCCGCACTCGAGGTCCACATTGGCAGCCTGCAAGACGCCGCTCATCTCGACGAGCTGGTTGGCGCCAGCGACATCGTCATCCACCTCGCGGCGGCCGTCGGCGTGGAGCGGGTGGTGCGCGAACCGCTGGCGACGATGGAGTCGAACCTGGTCGGCTTCGAGAGAATCCTGGCCGCGGCCTCCAAGAACCGCCGCCGCACCCTGGTCGCCAGCTCTTCGGAGGTCTACGGCAAGGGCGTCAAGTCGCCCTTCTCCGAAGACGACGATGTGGCGCTGGGGGCGACGACGAAGGGCCGCTGGTCCTATGCGGCGACCAAGATGGTGGGCGAGTTCCTGACGCTGGCGCACCAACGCCAGAACGGACTCGACGGCGTGGTCTGCCGCTTCTTCAACACGATCGGGCCGCGGCAGAGCGACCAGTACGGCATGGTGGCCCCGCGCTTCGTACGGCAGGCGCTGCAAGGGCTGCCGCTGACGGTTTTTGGCGACGGGGCGCAGTCGCGCTGCTTCTGCGACGTACGCGACGTGGTGCGCGCGGTGGCGGACCTGAGCCTTACGCCGGCGGCGTCGGGGCAGGTGGTCAACATCGGCTCCTCGCGCGAAATCAGCATCCTCGAGCTGGCGCAACTGGTGCTCGAGCTGACCGGCAGCCGCTCCGAGATCCGCATGGTGCCCTACTCCGAGGCCTACGAGCCGGGGTTCGAGGACATCGTCAAACGCGTGCCCGACACCCAGCGCATCGAGGGCCTGGTCGGCTGGCGCCCCTCGATCAGCCTCGAACAGACCCTCGAAGCGATCATTGAGAACGAGCGCACCAAACTGGCGCCGGCTGTTGACCAACTCGCCGCCGCCGGCGACTAGGCGGCGCTGATCTTCAGCGTGGGCGCATGCGCTGTCGCCGCGCCGTCCGGCAACGTCACCGTCAGCTTTCCATCCGCCGTCGAGTGCTCCAACTGCGGCCCTCCCAACAGAGAAATCTTCGCTCCGTCGGCGATCGGATCCGCATCCAGCGTCACGCGAGAGGCCTTGGCGGGGCCCAGCAGAATCGCGTAGCGAGCCTGCTCGCCACGCGTGAACCGCACAGGGACGCCGCTGTCGGTCTCCGCGTCCGGGCGTTCCCAAGGCCGCGTCTCAAAGATCGCCTCGCCGTTGACGTCGAGCCATTCTCCCAGCGCTCGCAAGCGGGCCTGTTGAAGCTCCGGGATCGAGCCGTCCGGCTTCGGGCCGACGTTGAGCAGCAGGTTGCCGTTCTTGCTCACGATGTCGGCCAGCAGGTGGATCAGCTCCGCTTCGCCGATGGTATGCTCTTCGGTCTCGACCTGGTTGTAGCCAAAGGAGAAGCCCAGCCCGCGGCAGGTCTCCCACTTGTAGTCCGTGATCTGCTCCATCTTCGAGTACTCGGGCGTGACGAAGTCGTGGTGCCGCGGCGGATCGCCCTCGATGCCGGTTTCGAAGCGGTTGTTGATGACCCCGTCGGGGAAACGGTTATAGAAGTCCGCGACGATCTCGGCGAGTTCGGCCTGTTGGGGATAGCCGATGTCGTTCCACAGAATCGCCGGCTCGTACTTGTTGATCAACTCCCGCCAGTGAGCGTCCGCGTAGTCGGCGAACTCCTGCGTGTGGTTGATCGTGCCGCGAACCTCCTCCATGGTGTTGATCGGCTCCGGGTTGAAGCTCCAGTCCAGTCCGCCGGAGTAGTAGAAGCCCATGCGCATCCCGTCGGCTTTGACGGCGCGGGTGAGTTCGCCGACGATGTCGCGCCGAGTCCCCTGCAACTCGTCGGGCAGGTGCGGGTTGTCGACATCGCTCGGCCACAGCGTGAAGCCGTCGTGGTGCTTGGTTGTCAACACCACATAGCGCGCCCCGACCTTGGAAAAAAGTCCCGCCATCGCCGCCGGGTCCCAAGCCTCCACGGCTTGGTTGAACATCGGCGCGAACTGCATGTAGTCGAAGTCGGCGCCGTAGGTCTCGCGGTGATGCTTTTGGGTTGGCGAGCCGTCGATGCGCAGCGAGTTCATGTACCACTCGGCGTACGGGTTGTTCTTGAACCAGACCTCGAAGTCGATGCTTCCCAGCTCGCCCAGCGGGGTCGCCCAAGCGGGAACCGAGTACAGCCCCCAGTGAATGAAAATGCCGAGCTTGGCGTCGTCGAACCACGCCGGCAGCGGATGGGTGCGGATGGATTCCCAATTCGGAGCGAAGCGCGGCGCTTCCGCCGCCGACTCCCTATCTGGCGCGGAGTCGCCGCAGCCGCCTAATGAGGCGACGACGGTTGCGCCCAAGAAATCTCGTCGAGTCCAGCGATGCGACATGGCGTTGTCCTCCTCGCCGCAGCCCGCTCGGTTAGGGCGAACCGCTAGGCGATCTCTTGCAGATAGGCTTCCAGTTTCTTCTTCGCGTCGGCGAGATACTCCGGCATCCTCGCCGGGTCTCCCCCAATCTCAAAGACCAGCGACCCCTGGTAGTTGATGGCGGCCAACTTACGCAGCAGGCGCGGATAGTCGACAAAACCGTGGATCAGCGGCTTGTGCTCCGCCCAGGTGGCCGGTTCGATGTCGTGGATGTGCAGGTGAAACAGCTTGGGGCCGAGGCGCTCGATCAACTCCTCGTTGGTGTCGTTGTAGGCTCGAATGCCGGCGGGCGTGGCTTTGTCTTCCGGTTTTACGCGCGCGGTGAGTTCTGCGTAGCGGCTCTGGTGGCCCACATCGAGCGTCGCGCCGATGTGGCTGTGGTCGATTTCCTCGATCATCGCCACAAACTCCTTGACCGAGGCCGGGAAGCCGGTCTTGAGAGCGATCTGCATGTCGTGCCGGCGGGCCAGGTCGCCCCAACGCCGATAGAGCCGGATGCGGTCGGTCCAGGTCTGCTCGCGGCGCGACCCTTCAAGCGCTTCGGCATGCAGTACGCAGAGCTTAGCGCCAAAGTACGCCGAGCCCTCGAGCGCAATCTCCACGCGCTCGCGGGAAAAATCGCGCACCGGCCCGAAGCGCGAGAATGTTTTCAGATCGGTGTAAGGCAGGTGCGCCGTGACGCGGGCGAAGCCTTCGAGGGCCTTGCGGATTTCGCGCTTTTGGGCCTTGTCGAGGCGGTCGAACTCATATCCGGGGAACTCGTCCGCCGTCGGCTCCGGCGTCCCCATCGGATGAATCTCGACCACCGGGAACCCCAGCTCGCGGATCTTCTCGATCGCCTGCAACATCCCGTATCCGGTGATGGCGGTATTCGCGCCCAGAGTCGCGGGGCTCAGCGCGCCCGCCGGGAGCTTCGCCGCGGCGGCTGCGAAGAGCCCTCCCGCCAGCAACCGCGCCCAATCTCGCCTAGTCCAATCCATGCGTTTGTCGTTGTCCATTTCCAGCAGCGCCCTCCACTCTACTCCGATTCGGGGAATGGCCGCGTCTGCAGCGCCTCGAGAAACTCGGGATTCTCCCGGCGCAGGCGCAGCGACTCGCGCTTCTCGGCCGCGGCTTTCTTGATGTTCTTCTGGCGGAAGTAGATCTGCGATAGCAGCAGGTGCGGCTGCGGATGCCGCGGCTCCTGTTCGATCGCCTTGTTCAACTCGGCGATGGCGTCGTCGAGCCGCTCGGCGCCCATCAGCGCGCGCCCCAGGCGAACGCGCGCGGGGATGTACTCGGGCAGAATTTCGATCGCGCGCCGCAGCAGCGGCTCGGCCTCCTCATAGCGGCCCTGGTTCACCAACCAGTCGCCGTAGTAGAAGAACGGCTCCTCGTAGTCGGGATCGAGTTCCATCGCCTTCCGGATGCGGGGCAGCGCCTGGTCATACTCGCCGTTCTTGAGCAGGTGCCAGCCATGCTCGAACTGCGCTCGGGCGGACGTGGGAAAACGCTCGGCCGCCCGCTTGGCGATCTCTCCGCCCTTGTTCAACTCGCCGGCCAGCCGGTACGCCGTGATCGCCATCAGATAGAGCGTCGGGTCCGAGGGTTTCAACTCGAGCGCCTGCTCCGCCAGCGCCGCGGCCTCCTGGTGGTAGCGTCCCGCGCTGTACTCCACCGACATCACCTGCATCAGCTTGATCTGGTTCGGCCGCAGCGCGAGCGCTTTGCGCCAGGCGCGGATGGCCGCCTCGTGCTTGCTCTGCTTGGATCGCGCCAGCCCCAGGGCGTAGAAGGTGTTGAAGTCCGCGGCCTCGGTGGCGGCGGCGCGCTCCAGATAGACCTCGCCGTCAGCAAAGTTCGATTGCTGCACATGCATCCAGCCCAGGTTGAACAGAGCCGGAAAGTAGTCGGCGTCGTAGTGCAAAGCCTGCTTCCAGAGCTGTTCGGCTTCAGCAAAGCGCTTTTGCTGCGCCAGACTCATCGCCTGGTCCGACAGCGCCGCCGGATCCGCCGCGCCCCACGCGATCGCCGTCGCCGCCAGCAGTGCAACCACAAGCCGCAAGGCTATTCCACCGCCTCCCCCTCGCCTTCCACCAGCAACACTTGCCGGTCCGCTTCGGCTGCCGGAAACTTCTCGGTCTTGCCGCTGGGCCACTGCACCGCAATGCTCTCCGCCCGCTCCGCCGCGCCCAACCCGAAGTGCGCGCGCAGATCGCTGTGCGACAGGTAGCTGTCCTGGCTCAAGATCGCCCGCGCCTGCGTCTTGCCGCCGGCCGTCACGCGAACGACCGCTCCGATCGCGTCGCGGTTCGACTCGGTCCCCTGCAGCTTCACGCGCAGCCAGTGGTTCGATGACTTCAGGTCATTGCGAAACAGCGAGACCTGGTCGCTCATGTTCATCACGAGCACGTCGATGTCGCCGTCGTTGTCGAAATCGCCGAACGCCGCGCCGCGGCTGGAGCGCCGCTGCTCGAGCGCCGGTCCCGCCAGGGCGGTGACGTCCTCGAAGCGCATGCCGTCGAGGTTGCGGTAGACGACTCCCGGCTGGCGGAACGATTCCTGGATGTTCGTCTGCTCATCGAGCTCGGGGTAGACGTGGCCGTTGACCTGAAATACGTCCTGCCGGCCGTCGTTGTCGAGATCGACCAACTGCACGCCCCAGCCCACGAACTGCGGATTGGCGCCCAGGCCGGCGCGGATCACCAGGTCCTCGTAAATCCCGTCGCCGATGTTGTGATAGACGTTCGGATAGTCGCCGGCGAAGTTCGTCTTGATGATGTCGAGCAGGCCGTCGCTGTCGAAGTCGCCGAGGGCCAGGCCCATGCCGCCCTGCTCGTTGCCGTGCTCGTTGAAGGCCAGCCCCGTCTCGGTGGCGAAGTCGGTGAAGGTGCCGTCGCCGTTGTTGACGAAGTAGAGGTTGGGCGTGGAGTCGCAGGCGACGTAGATGTCGGGCCAGCCGTCGCCGGTGAAGTCGGTGGCAACGGCGGTGAAGGCATAGTAGTTGCGCGTGTCCCGGACGCCGGCAGCCTCGCTGATGTCCTCAAACTGGCCGTCCCCTTTGTTGCGATAGAGCGTCACCCCGCCGTAGGGCAGCCCGCGCGGGCCGCAGAAGACGGGCATGCCCTTCCACTGGCAGGTGGAGGTCGTACCGGCCTTGGGAGTCGTTTTCGGGTCGAAGCGCTGATACTGCGTGGTCAGCAGGTCGAGCAGTCCGTCGCGGTCGATGTCGACAAAGGTGCAGCCGGAGGTCCACTCGTCGTCCCGCCCTGCGACGCCGGCGGACTTGGCGATTTCTGTGAAGCCGCCCTCGCCGGTATTGCGGTACAGCGCGTTGGCGCCCCAGTAGGCGACGTAGAGGTCGGTGGCGCCGTCATTGTCGAAATCGCCGGCGCACACGCCCGTTCCCCAGCCGCTGCGCGCGACGCCGGCTGAGGCGGTGACGTCTTCGAACTTTCCGTCGCCGGCGTTGCGGTAGAGTTTGCTGGTCGCCTGCTCGGGTTCTCCGCCGAAAGTCGAACCGTTCACCAGGAAGGCGTCGAGCAGTTCGTCGCCGTCATAGTCGACCCAGGCGACGCCCGAGCCGTTCACTTCCATGATGTACTGCTTGGATTTCTCATCGCCGTAGACGAACCGCAGATCGAGACCGGCGTCGGCGGCGACGTCGACAAACTTCGCATGGAACGGCTGATCCGACTGCTTGCCCGCGACGACGGCGGCGGCGTTGCGCGTAGCCGGCCCTTGCGCTGAAAGCTGGACGACGACGAGCGCAAGCCCGGCCGCCAGGAAGGCGGGGACTGCGGTTCTGGAACGAAAGCAGCGCATAGAAGACGGGTCAGAGGCGCATAGTAGCAGACAACAACCGCATCACTTCCAGCTGCGTCAACGGCGCGCCAAGGCGGCTTGATCAAAGCGCCGAAATGCCGTCCCTCATTGACAACCTTAGGGTAATTCGATACTGTTTTGTCGGCGCTTTCCCCCGGCAGCCAGAGTTTTTGTCGCCAATTCGTTAGCGATTCCGAAGCCTGCCCGGTGAGAGCTCTCCAGGTGCGGCCTGTCGCCGCCAAGGGGTAAGTCTCAACCGCGAAAAAAAGTTGGGATCGGGGTAAATACATGAAGAATCTGAAAGGACGAGCGCTAGGCGCTCTGGCAGTCACGGCCTTGCTGCTGTCGACGCCATTTCTCGCGCATGCACAAACCGCCGCCACGATGGTCGGCGACGTGACCGACCCGAGTGGCGCTGCCATTCCCGGCGTGACGGTCACCATCACGAACGACGGCACCGGCGCTGTGCGCACCGTCACCACCAATCAAGCGGGCCAGTACCGCGTGACTCCTCTCAATCCGGGAACCTACACCGTGCGCGCGGCCTCCGAGGGCTTCACCTCACAGGTCCGCTCCGGCGTCGTCCTGCAGGTTTCGGCTGTGCTGGACGTGAGCTTCCAGCTCGAACTCGGCCAGGTCAGCGAGACAGTTGAGGTGACCGGCGCAGCGCCGATCATGCAGACCGAAGAAGCTTCAGTCGGCAACGTCGTCACCGGACAAGAGCTGCAGCGCATGCCGGTGAACCAGCGCAACTACACCCGCCTGATTCTGCTGATGCCGGGCACCAGCTCGGTCAGCCGCAGCCAATCGCGCGGCACCGGCCAGTCGGGAACATCGCTGTACTCGGTCAACGGCGGCCGCCCGCAGGACAACAACTACACGCTCGACGGCTTTGACTCCAACATGCAGATGATGAACTCGCCGGGCATCTCGCCGCCGATGGACGCGATGCAGGAGTTCAAGGTCGCCACCAACACGGGGTCGGAGTTCGGCCGCTCGATGGGCGCCAACGTCTCGATGGTCATCAAGTCCGGCACCAGCGAAGTGCACGGCACCGTCTATGAGTACTTGCGCAACAGCGCCTTCGACGCCAATGAGTTCTTTGCGAACCGCAACGGACTGGGCAAGACGCCGTTCCGCCTGAACCAGTACGGCGTCGCTATCGGCGGCCCGCTGCCGATTGTGAAGAACAAGATGTTCTGGTTCGTCAGCTGGGAAGGTTTCCGGCGCCGCCGCGGCACCACGCAGGTGGGCAACGTGCCTACGCAGGACTTCCGCGACGGCGACTTCTCGGCGCTGCTCAGCCAGGCGAACCCCACGGTCATCACCGATCCGTTCGACAACGGCAACCCGTTCGCGAACAACATCATCCCGCAGACGCGCATCAACCGCGCCATTCCGACGGCGCTCGAGTTAACGACGCCGCTGCCGAACCGCCCGGGCCTGGTGCAGAACTACCTCAACAACCGCAGCCAGGCGAACAACCGCGACGGCCTGCACTGGCGCTATGACTACAACATCAACGAGAAGAACACCTTCTTCTTCCGCTTCAGCTGGCAGAACGCCGATCTGCTGAGCCCGAACTTCCGGCCGGACTTCATCAACGCCAGCGAGTTTGACGTGACGAACTACGGCGGCTCGTGGACGCACATCTTCAACCCGACCACGACGCTCGAGGTCGGCTTCGGCACCAACCAGCCGAATGATCCGGGCCTGTGGGACAAGGGCGGGCTGACGCGCGCGGACTTCCTGTCGCGAACCGGCCTGCAGATGTACCAGACCGAGGTCTTTGGCGATCCGCTCGTCAACATCTCCTTCGGCGACTACGGCACCCCCGGCGCCGGCGGCGGCGTCACCGGCGACAACGTCTGGCAGTCGCGGGCGAACCTGAACCTGATCAAGGGCAAGCACTCGCTCAAGATCGGCGGTCAGTACCACTACCGCAACTTCTACACCAACACCTCGAACCCGATGAACGGCGACGCCCAATTCAATGGTCAGCTCACCGGCTACCAGATGGCGGACGCCTGGCTCGGCTTCCCCTCGGAGATTCGCCGCGGCGAGGGAAACACGCTCACCGACGGCATCGGCCACTTCACCATGGCGCACGTTCAGGATGACTGGCGGGTGAACTCCAAGCTGACTATCAACCTCGGATTGATGTACCAGTTTGGCAGCCGCCCCTATGACTCGAGCGATCGCTTGGGCAACCTGCAGGTCAAGCGCGACGAGGCTACCGGCGAGTACTACGGTCAGCTGCTGTGGGCGACGACGAACCCACAGCCCGCTCCCCCTGACGGACGCATCCCCTCCGCCCAGGAGCCCCAAACGGGCTTGCCGGCCCTCACCGGCGGCTTCGGCCGAGCGCTGGTGCAGTCGGACTACAACGACTTCGCACCGCGCGCGGGCATCGCGTACAAGCTCAACAACAAGACTGTGATCCGTACCGGCATCGGAGTCTTCTACAACTCCACCTTCGTGCAGGAGTTGCAGGATCTGCGCAAGTTCTGGCCCTTCACGGTCCAGCAGGTATTCAGCCCGAATCGCGGGGGCCTGCCGGACTTCCCCGTCACCGATGCGGGCCCGCCCTTCTCGTCCACCGCGGCGATCGGCGGCTGGCCGCAGAACCCGGAGAACCGCTCGCCTTACTCGTCGCAGTGGAACTTCTTCATCCAGCGTCAGCTCGAAGACGACCTGACCCTCGACATCGGCTACGTCGGCTCGGCCAGCCGTAAACAGATCGGCTATTCGCCCATCAATACGGCTCTGACTCCCGGCCCCGGCCCCATCCAGCCGCGCCGCCTGCTCACCGGCTTCGGCGATCTGGACGGCGGCTCCAACCAGTACAGCGGCGAGTACAACGCCCTGCAGGTCAAATTGGCCAAGCGCTTCTCGCAAGGGCTGCAGTTCAACCTGAACTACACCTACCAGAAGTCGCTCGACAATCAATCCTCCCTGGCGGAGAGCAACAAGACGCAGGACCCCTTCAATCGGCGCTCGGACTGGAGCCGCTCGAGCTGGGACATTAACCACGTGGTCGTGTTCTCCTACGTCTACGAGCTTCCGTTCGGTCGCGGACGTCAGTTTGGCGGTTCCTGGAACCGGGCTGTGGATCTGGTCGCCGGCGGCTGGTCGGTGGAGGGCATCACGCGCCTCGACAGCGGTCCGCCGATCATGGTGTTCACCAACCAGGACATCGCCAACACGGGCCGCAAGACCCAGCGCGTGAACGTGATTGCAGACCCGAACGACGGTCCCAAGACCGCCGACGAGTTCTTCAACACGAACGCCTTCGTCAAGCCCGAGCCGTTCACCTTCGGCAACGCTACGCCGTTCATCACCAACGCGGACAACATTGTTTCGTTTGACGTGGCGCTGCAGAAGCGATTCCAGATTCACGAGCAGCACGCCTTCGAGCTGCGCGGGGAGTTCTTCAACATCGGCAACACGGTCAGCTTCAATGACCCGCAGGGCAACTTCAACAACGCCGCATTCGGCCGCGTCAGCGGTCAGCGCGTCGATCCGCGCCAGATCCAGTTCGGTCTGCGCTACCGCTTCTAGGCTCCTGTCGAGCCTGGGATCTCAACAAAGCCCCGCCGGAGACGGCGGGGCTTTTCCTTTAGCCGCCCCGCGCGCTTGTCGGCCATTCGCCCGTCTGGTAATCTGAACGCGCCGAAGTGCTGAATTACCCCGCATTTTTTCGGATACTGCCCGCGCTATTGCTTGGCGCTCCGGCGGCGTTTGGCGATGCGCTCCGGATCGAGCCGGAAAGAATCACGCTGGCCGGACCCGGCTCCGCCGTGCGCCTGCTGGTGACGCGGACGTCCTCCGGCGGCGGAGCCGACGACGTCACCGCCGCTTGCTCGCTTCGCAGCCTGACGCCCACGGTCGCCGCCGTCGACGCGGGTCGTCTGATCGCACGGGCGCCGGGGGAAGCGAAGGTCGAAGCCGCTTGCGGCGCCGATACCGCGAGCACGACGGTTCGCGTCGGTGAGCAAGCCGCGGCCGATATGGGCGTGGACTTCTCGCGCGACCTGTTGTCCATCTTCACCACCAAGGGCTGCAACGGTTCGGGTTGTCACGGCTCGCCGGCCGGGCAGAACGGCTTCAAGCTGTCGCTGTATGCGGCCGATCCGGCGGCCGACCACGCGGCGATCGTCCAGGCGGATGACGGTCGGCGCGTGAACCTCGCGGCGCCGGCCGAATCGCTGATCCTGCAAAAACCTTCGTTTCAAATTGCGCATGGCGGCGGCCAGCTGATGACGCCGGAGTCGGACGAATACCGCACCATCCTGCAATGGATCGAGCAGGGTGCGCCGCTGCGCTCCGACGGCGCGCAGCTCGAGCGGCTCGAGATCTATCCGCGCGAGCGCATCCTCGTCGGCGCCGGCGCCGAGCAGCCGCTGGTCGTCGTCGGTCGGCTCTCGGACGGAACCACGCGCGAGATGACCGAGCAGGTCCACTTCAGCGTGGACGACGAGGCCATCGTCTCCAGCGTCGAGGACGGCGCGGTGACGGCTCGCTCCAGGGGACGCACCAGCGTTTTCGCCCGGGCGATGGGCAAGACGGCCGCGGCGCAGTTTTTTGTCATCGAGTCCGCACCGGAACCCGGCCCCGCGCTCGAAACCGCCAACTTTATCGACGCCCAGGTCTTCTCCAAGCTCAGCCGCATCGGCATCCGTCCCTTCCCGCCCAGCTCGGACCGCGTCTTCGTGCGCCGGGTTTTCCTCGACGCGATCGGCGTCCTGCCTACGCCCGAAGAGGTGGAGTCCTTCGTCGCCGACGCCGCCCCGGATAAGCGCTCCCGGCTGATCGACGACCTGCTCGAGCGCGACGAATACGCCACCCACTGGCTGGTGAAGTTCGAGGACTGGTTTCGCAACTCGCAGTACTACTCCCAAGGCCGCACCAACGGCTCCTACAAGCGCTGGCTGCATGAGCTGATCCGCCAGGATCGGCCCTACGACGAAGCCGTCCACGAGATGCTCACGGCCGTGGGCGACACCACCGTTCGCCCGGCGGGCAATTTCTGGCATCCGGCCATCGACTTCATGCTCAAGGAGTTCCAGCGGAACAAGGCCGTGCCGACGATTGCGCGGCTGTTTCTGGGCAAGCGCATCGAGTGCGCCGAATGCCACAACCATCCGCTGGAAAACCTCACGCAGGACGATTTCTACGGCATGGCGGCGTTTCTGGCGCGTACGGACGTCAAGCACGGCTACGGGCAATACCGGCGCGTCTGGTACGACACGCGCTCGGGCGAGATTGAGCACCCCGTTACAGGCAAGCCCGTGCCGCCCAAATACCTTGAAGGCGAGGTGGCCGAGATCGCGCCGGGGCAGACGCGGCGCGAGGCGCTGGCCGACTGGGTGGTCTCCGACCAGCGGCTGCAATTGGCGCGCGCCACCGTCAACCGGGTCTGGTACGAGTACTTTGGGCGCGGCATCGTGGAGCCGTTTGACGACTTCCGCTCGACCAATCCGCCGACGCACCCGGAACTGCTGGACTCCCTGGCGCAGCACTTCATCGACAGCGATTTCCGCTTCAAGGCGCTGCATCGCCTGATCCTCAACTCCAAGACCTACCAGCTCAGCGCCCACACGCCCGACCGGCCCGGCGGCGAAGACCCGCTCGAAGACCTGCTGTTTGCCCGCTACCGGCCGCGCAAGCTGCCCGCGGAGGTCTTGCTCGACGCGATCGTCCAGGTCACCGGCGTGCCCGAGGACTTTCGCAGCTACCCGGAAGGGACCTCCGCCAAGGAGCTCATCGCCAGCATCGGGTCCACGCACTTTCTGCGCACCTTCGGCGCCCCGCAGCGCGACGTGATGGAGCCGCGCTCGCAGAATCCGTCGTTGGCCCAGGCCTTGCACCTGATGAATAGCGACACGGTCGCCGAGAAGACCGCCTCCGACGACGGTCGCCTCGCCCGGCTGATCCTCGCCGGTGAAAGCGACGACCAAATCCTGGAAGAGTTCTACCTGCGAGCCTACGCGCGGCCGCCCAGCGCTGAGGAGCGTAAGAAGCTGGAGGCCTACCTCGCAGCCGAAGACGCCGCGGGCCGGGATCGTCGCCGCGCCCTCGAGAACGCCCTGTGGGCCGTCCTCAACGCCAAAGAATTTCAGATGAACCGCTAAAGTAAGAGCCGCGCCATGCTACTGCGAAACATGTCCGCCCCGTTCTCGCGCCGCGACCTGCTCAAGCTTGGCGGAACGGCGCTGGCCGGAATCAGCCTGCCCCGGATGCTGCAGGCGTCGGCCGGCGGCGGGCGCGAGACCTCGTGCTTGATCTTCTTCCACACCGGCGGCCTCTGCCAGCACGACTCGTTCGATCCCAAGCCCGAGGCGCCTCGCGAGATCCGCGGCGGCTTCTCCTCGATCCCCACCAAGATCCCCGGCGTCCACTTCAGCGAGCTGCTGCCGCGCTGCGCGGGGATGCTCGACAAGTTTTCGGTGATCCGCTCGATCTACTCCAAAGAGGCGATCCACGAAAAGGCCAAGCAGTACATCTTCTCCGGGCAGCGTCCCAACAACGCCTTCAAGCATCCGGTCTACGGCTCGGTCGTCGCCCGCGAGTTGGGCCCCCGAAACGGGCTTCCGCCGTTCGTGGTGATCCCGCGGCGGGACATCTGCGCCGATGCGGGCTTCTTGGGGGCGTCCTATGATCCGTTCATCACCGGCGACCCGAACAAGGAACGCTTCTCTGTGCAGGATCTGGCACTGCCGACGGGCGTCGGCCTGGAAGAAGCGCGGTCGCGGGCGATGCTGCTGGCCGACCTCGACGCCTCGATCGAAGCCGTCGAGCGCTCGGGCGTGGTCGAGGGAATGGATCACTTCTACCAGAAAGCCTTTGAACTAGTGACTTCGCCCGCCGCCAAGAAAGCGTTCGACCTCGACGCCGAGCCGGAAAAGCTGCGGGACGCCTACGGCCGCACCACCGCCGGGCAGGGAGCGCTGCTCGGGCGCCGATTGATCGAGTCCGGCGTGCGCCTGGTGACCGTTTTCCACGGCGGGTACGACACCCACACCGACAACGACAAAGCCAACGCCAAGCTCTACCCCGAATTCGATCAGGCCTTTGCGACGCTGATGGAAGACATGGCCTCGCGCGGCCTGCTGGAGTCGACGCTGGTGCTGGCGCTGGGCGAGTTCGGGCGCACGCCGGAGATCAACCATTCCGCCGGCCGCGACCACTGGCCGGGCGTGTTTTCGATCGCCGCGGCCGGGGCCGGCGTTCCCGGCGGGCAGGTGATCGGCGCCAGCGACGCCCACGGAGCCTACCCGGTCGACCGGCCGATCTCCATCGAAGACCTCGGCGCCACCGTCTACAAGAAGCTCGGCATCGACGCCTCGCACGAGTACCACACCAACGGCCGGCCGGTGAAGATCAACGACGGCGGCCAGCCGATCGCCGAATTATTCGGATGAGGCCGGTACTGTTCATCCTCGGCCTTGCGCTGGCGGGTCTTGGCGCCGCCGAAGAGCCCCCCGGCGCTCCGTGGATCGATCGGCTGGAGCCGTTTGGGGCTGCTCGCGGCGAGACCGTGGAGGTCCGCATCGTCGGCAAGCGCCTGGAGCGCACGACGGCCGTCGAGTTCGACAGCGAGGAACTGGTCTGGCTCGAAACTCTCTCCGCCGAGCCGGAAGCGCTCACGGGCCGCGTCCGCGTCAAGCCCGACGCCAACCTCGGCGCCCACACCCTGGACTTGCGCGCGCCCAACGGCCGCTCCAACGGCAGGCTGTTTTACATCGACGACCTCCCCAGCCGCACCGAAGCGGACGAGAACGATTCGCTCGAGACCGCGCAGCGCATCGAACTCGAGCCGCAGGTCCTGCACGGCTCGCTGCCGGAAGCCCCGGACCGCGACTACTACCTCTTCCACGCACGCAAGGGCGAGCGCTGGGTGTTCGATGTGCGCTCGATCGAGTACGGCGGTTTTCTGGAATCCGAGGTTTCCCTGCTCGACGGCGACGGCGAGCGGGTGGCCTTCAGCGACGATCGCGACGACTACCTCGAGACCCCGACCCTCGAGCACGTCTTCGAGAGCGATGGCGACCATTACCTCCTCGTCGACCAGTACCGCGGCCCGCAGGGAGTCAACTGCGCTCAGAACTGCGGCTACATGCTGCGGATCTCGCAGACGCCGATCGTCGAAGCGGCGCATCCGTTGGGGGCGCGGCGCGGCGCGCGCGTCACGCTGAGCTTGCGCGGCCGCGGCCTCGACGCGATTGAGTCGGTTTGGCTGGTTCCGGCGCGCAACGCCGAGCACTACCGGCTGACCTTTCCCTTTACGATTCCGGTGCGGGCGGCGGCCGAGCCCTCGCCTGCGACGCGCGTGACGGGGAAACTCGTGCACACATCAGCAGCCGAGGCGACGGCCGAGTTCGAAATCCCCAAAAGCGCGCCGACCGGGCTGTGGCGGCTGTGGGCCCGCAGCGCCGCCGGCCCGGCTGAAGGCGTCAGCTTCGTCATCGACGACTTGCCGGAAATGACGGAGGCGCAGGCCCGCAATTCCGGGCTGGACGGCGGGCCCCTGGCGGTCAACGGCTCCCTCGACGCCGACGGCGAAGAGGACGTTTTTCCGTTCCGTGGCCGGAAGGGCGAACCCGTGCATTTCTCCATCCTGGCGGTGCAGCTGGGACTGCCCTACATCGACCCGGTGCTCGAAATTTCCAACTCGCAGGGCGAATTCGTGGCCGAACATGACGACCTGATGAGCGGTCAGGGCACGGTGATCGGCAACCCCGACCCAAGTCTTTATTGGACCCCGGATGCGGACGGCGACTACCAGTTGCACGTCCGGGACCGCATCGGCCGCGGCGGCCCCAGCTACGTCTACCGGCTCCTCGTCGACTCCGAGCAGCCGGGCTTCAGCCTCATCACCGACGCCGAAAACCCGCTCGTCGTCCGCGGCGGCGAGGGACGGGTCGGCGTCCTCCTCATCCGCGACCCCGGCTTCGAACAGGCTGTGGAGGTATGGGCCGAAGGCGCTCCCGAGGGCGTTGAGATCGGCCGCGGCGGTTTTCGAGCCGATCAGCCCTTCGGCCCTTCCGGCGACGGCGACAACGTGCTGATCCCTTCGCTGGTTCTGCCCGTCTCGGCCGCCTCATCGGTCGCGCTCGGAGACCACACGATCCGCATTTTGGGCAAAGACGAGAACGGACGCGTCCAGGAAGCCTTCGCCACGCTCTGGATCGGCCCGCCGAGCAAGCGCAATGACGTGCGCCGCCCCCGGGCCGCCGTCTCGCTCACCGTCGTCGAACCCGAGCCGCCCGTCGCCGGTCCGGTCGCCCGCGACGTGCGATGATAGCCCTCACCATGCGCAGCCTCGTCCTCTTTCTCTGCATCTTTCCGCTGCTGGGCGCGGACCTCGATCCGGCCGGAGCCGGCATGGACCCCGAGCGGCTGGCGCGCATTCCGGCCAGGATGCAGGAGTTCGTCGACCAGGGGACGGCGGCCGGCTTCGTGACGCTCGTCGCGCGCCACGGCAAGATCGCCGCGCTCAAAGCGGTAGGCTACCAGGACCTCGCATCCAAGAAGCCGATGCGCACCGACACGATCCACCAGATCATGTCGTGCACCAAGCCGATCACGGTGGCGGCGCTGATGACGCTGGTCGACCAGGGCCGCGTTGCACTCACCGACCCGGCGGAGAAATACATCCCCGAGTTTGCCAACGCGCGGGTCAACCCCTGCGGCGTGGGCGCGGCGGGCTACCATTGCGCCTCGCGTCCGCCCAAGCGGCTGGTGACGCTGGTCGATATGGCAACCCACACATCCGGCATCGCGAGCGGTCCGCCGGCGGACTTCCCGCGCTACGCCAGTTCGCTCAAAGCCGTCGTCGCAGCCGGCGCCCGCGAGCCGATGCAGGCCGATCCGGGCGAGCGCTGGAGCTACAACAATCTGGGCATCGCCGCGCTGGGCCGCGTGGTGGAAGTGGTCTCGGGCCAGAGCTTTGAGTCCTACGTCGCAGAGAACCTCTTCGCCCCGCTGGGGATGCGCGACTCGACGTTTTACCCGCCGGCGGACAAGATGGACCGCGTCGCTTCGGTGTACTCGCTCGAAGGCGGCAAGCTGGTTCCGTTTGCCCGCAACCCGCCGCGCTCGGAATGGAAGAACCCCTTCCCTGAAGGCGGTCTTTACAGCACCGCTACGGATCTGGAGCGCTTCTACCGCATGATGCTCGCCGGCGGCGTTTTTGAAGGCAAGCGGGTGCTTTCGCAAGCGGCCGTCGACGCGATGACGACGGTGCAGACCGGCGACCTGCCCGCCGGCTGGGGACCGGGAATCGGCTTCGGCCTGGGGTTCGCGATTGTCAAAGACCCGATCGGCGCGCTGCGGTATACCGCCATCGGCTCCTACGGCCACGGCGGCGCGTACCGCACCTTCACCTGGGCCGACCCGGAGAAGGATCTGATCTCGATCGTGCTCTACCAGCGCTCGAACGTGGGCGGGGATATGGCGGAGGAGATCAGCGCCTTCCTGCAGATGGCGGCCGCAGCGATCGAGTAGAGAATCCGAAACCCGTCCGGTCCGCAATCTTCAGGTTGCGGACCCTCGGCGCTGCGTAGAATGGCGGAGGAAGAGGGATTCGAACCCCCGGTTGAGTTGCCCCAACTGCGGTTTTCAAGACCGCCGCCTTCGACCGCTCGGCCATTCCTCCAATCCCAATCTAGCGGACTCGCCGCCCCATGCCAACTTGGGCGCCCTCATAATGAACACAACAGCCATGTCAGAACGCATCCAGATCCCCAAGACGCAGCTCTTCATCAACAACGAATGGACCGGCGCCGCCTCCGGCGGTTCGATCGAGGTCACCAATCCCGCGACGGATGAGGTGATCGCCAGCGTCCCCAACGGCGGCGCCGCCGAGACCACCGCCGCCATCGACGCCGCCTACGCCGCCCAGAAAGCTTGGGCCGCCCGCCCGGCCCTCGAGCGCGCCGCGCTGCTCGACAAGCTCGCGCGCCGCATGCTCGAAGACCAGGAGCGGCTGGCGCGCCTGATGACCGCCGAGCAGGGCAAGCCGCTCAAGGAAGCGCGCGGTGAGGTGGCCTATGCCGCCGGTTTCTTTGACTGGGCGGCCGGCGAGGCCAAGCGGATCTACGGCGAGACCGTTCCGTCGAACTCGGCCGACAAGCGGATTCTGGTGCTCAAGCAGCCCGTGGGCGTCTGCGCCGCCATCACGCCGTGGAACTTCCCGTCGGCGATGATCACCCGCAAGCTCGGCCCCGCTCTCGCCGCCGGCTGCACGATGGTCATCAAACCGGCCGAGCAGACGCCGCTGTCGGCGCTCGCTCTGGCCGAACTCGCCCTCGAAGTCGGCTTCCCGGCCGGCGTCGTCAACATCGTCACCGGCGACGCCAAGGCGATCGGCGAGACGCTGCTGTCGGATTTCCGCGTGCGCAAGCTGTCGTTCACCGGCTCCACTGAAGTCGGCAAGCTGCTGATGCGCAACGCCAGCCAGAACTTGACGCGGCTGTCGCTCGAGCTTGGCGGCCACGCGCCCTTCATCGTCTTCGACGACGCCGACCTCGACGCAGCCGTCGCCGGCGCCATGGCCAGCAAATACCGCAATGCCGGCCAGACCTGCGTTTGCGCCAACCGTTTCTATGTGCAGGAAGGAATTTTCGAGGCCTTCAGCGCCAAGCTCGCCGAAGCGGTGGAGACCCTGCAGGTTGGCTCCGGTTTCACCGACGGCGTCTCGATCGGCCCTCTGATCGACGACGACGCCATGGCCAAGGTGCAGTCGCACGTCGAAGACGCCGTCGCCAAGGGCGCCAAGCTCCGCACCGGCGGACGGCGCGCCAAGATTGACGGTCTGGCCGATCGCTTCTACGTCCCCACGATCCTCGAGGACTTCAACCAGGACATGAAGCTGTCGAGCGAGGAGACTTTCGGGCCGGTCAGTCCGTTGCGGGCGTTCTCCAAAGACGAAGAGGCGATCGAGATGGCCAACGACTCGATCTACGGCCTCGCCGCCTACTTCTACACGCAGAACGCCTCGCGCCTGATGCGCACGGCCGAAGCGCTCGAGTACGGCATCGTCGGGGCCAACGACGGCATGCCTTCGACCGTACAGGCGCCGTTCGGCGGCATGAAGCAGTCCGGCTTCGGCCGCGAAGGCGGCAAGTACGTCATGCACGAGTACCTCGAGACGAAGTTTGTCTCCTGGGGCCTGTAGCCTGGATCTGGTAGCCTGGGCGGCATGCGGAAACTCCTGTTCTGGACGGCGGCGCTCGCTCTGCTGGCAACAGCTTGCGGGCCCGCCGGAACCAGTCCCGAGCGCGAAGAGCAGTTGCGCGCCGCCGCCAACTCGGGCGACCTGACGCAGGTAGAGCAGTTGCTCGCCGACGGCGTCGACCCGAACGCCGCCGACGCCGAACTCCACACGGCGTTGATGTGGGCTGCGTTTGAAGGGCATGAGCCGGTGGTGCGCGCGCTGCTCGACGCCGGCGCTGATGTCGAACCGGCCGACCAGAATGCCCGCACCGCACTGTTCTTCGCCGCCAGCGGCCCCAGCATCGAGACCGTCGGGCTGCTGCTGGCCAAGGGCGCTACCGTCGATGCGCGCGATGTGGAGGGCTGGACGCCGCTGATGATCGCCGCCGCCGAGGGGCAACTCACCAACGTAGAGGCGCTTCTAACCGCCGGCGCTGATCCTTCGCTTCGGGACGGCGACGGCGACTCGGCGGAAACATTCGCCCGCACCAACGGTCACCTGCAGGTCGCCGAGAGGCTGGCGAAGGCCGGCGCACAGTAGGCCTCAGGAGCAGCGGACGATCGGGGATTCCAGGCGCTCAGGCAGCGGCAGCGCTTCGCAGTCCACCCAGATCTCGCCCGCATTGACGGTGCGGATGCAGTCGGCCAGCGAATCGATCGCTGTCTGCTTGAGCATGACGCCCGCCGCGCCGTCGGAGATCGCCTGCACGTACTCCACTTGGTCTTCCGACGCCGTCAGCACGATCACGCGAGTGCTCAGTTCGCGGTGAGATATCTGCCGCAGAGCGCTCAATCCGTCCATGCCGGGCATCCGCAGGTCCAGCAGTAGAATGTCGGGCGCGTCGCGTTCAAGCAACTCGATCGCGGCGCGCCCGTCGTCAGCCGTGGCGACGACTTCGATATCATCTTCTAGCGCAAGCAACGTGGAAACACCCTGGCGAAAGACCGGATGATCGTCGGCTATAGCCACCGAGATTTTGGGACTGGGCTCAGGTTCGGGCATAACGCATTCGCGAATCGCGGCGTGCGACTCGCTGACCACCAGTAAACGGTATCCGGCCCCGAACTGTATATAGACCCTATGTACTAGATGTTTCTGGATTCGCCTTATCACTCGTCATAGAACGGGTCCGTATGCACTGGAATCGCAGACAGTTCTTGGCCGCACTCGCTGTAAACGCGGCGCCCGCCCGGCGGCCGAATGTGTTGGTGTTTCTGTCGGATCAGGAGTCGCAGCGCGTGGACCGCAGCCTGCTCCGGCTGCCTCATCGCGATCGACTGGAGCGCTCCGGCGTCCGTTTCGAGCGCGCCTGGTGCGCCACGCCGCAGTGCTCGCCGGCCAGGGGATCGCTTTGGACAGGCTTGTGGCCGCATCGCACCGGGCTGGTCGGCAACGTCGGCGCCGCTGGTACGATTCCTCTCACTCCGACCACACCCAACCTGCCGCAGCTGTTCCGCCAAGCCGGCTACCGCACCGGCTACTTTGGTAAGTGGCACCTGACGTCCAACGCGGACGCCGAACCCAACGCCTTCGGGCTCGACGAGCTGCGCATGCGCGGCGACGCGCCCGGCGACGCCGGGATCGCCCGGGCCGCTGCGGAATGGATCGAGAGGCAGTCGGAGCCGTGGCTGGCGATCGTCTCGATCATCCAGCCGCACGACATCTACGACTACCCAGCCGAGGCCGCGCGACGCCGGGCCGCCGGAGACGAGCCCTACCCGATCCGGCCCAACATCCCCGCTCCGGCGAGCGACGCCGGCGATTTGTCCGCACGTCCGCCGGCGCAGCGCCTCTATCTCGAAAACGACCAGGGCCAGGTCTCCATTGACTACGACGCCGAGGAGTGGCGCCGCTACCTCAGTTACTACTACGAACTCATCGAAGACGCGGACCGCTCGCTCGGCATCGTGATCGACGCCCTGGACCGCAGCGGATCGGCCAACAACTCGATCGTCGTCTATACCTCCGACCACGGCGACGGACTGGGAGCCCACGGGCTGCCCTTCAAGGGGCCGTTTCAGTACGAAGAACTGCTCAATGTCCCTCTTGCGATCTCATGGCCCGGCAACATCGAACCCGGGGTGAGCCAGGCGTTGGCTTCACAGGTCGACCTGTTGCCGACCCTCTGCGACCTGGCGGGCGTGGAGGCGCCGCGCATGCTCGACGGCGCGAGCCTCCGGCCCGCGCTCGAGGGCGGCCGTTTCGAGCGCGAAGAGCTCTTTGCCGAGTACCACTCCAAGCAGCGTTGGGAGAATCCCATCCGCACCGTGCGCACCTCGCGCTGGAAGCTCAACGTCTACCTGGCCGGCGGGCGGGAACTGTACGACCTCGAGGGAGACCCCGACGAGCGGCGCAATCTCTCCGGCGACCCGCAGTGGGCTGAGCTGGAGCGGGACCTGCTGGAACGGCTCGAAGCGCACGCCGCGCGGACCGCCGACGCGCTCTGGTTCGAGACGAAGTCTCAGCGGGCCTCGCGCAACCCATAGTCGAGATCGTAGGGCGGGGGGTCGCCGCCGGGGCCTTTCAGGTAGTGCTCCATCCAGCGCAGCGTCCGCAGGTGGTAGTCCAGGCGAGAGGCCGCGCGGCGCAGGCCGTGCCCCTCGCCCGGGTAGGTGACCAGCCGCACCGGGGCGCGGCCGATCGACTTCAGAATGCGGTAGAGTTCCTGCGCCTGCGAGACCGGTACGCGGCGGTCCTGCTCGCCGTGCAGGATCAGCAGCGGCGTGCGCGCCCCGCGGGCGTGAGCGATCGGGCTGCGGTCGCGAAACAGCTCCCAGTCGTCCCAAACGCGCAGCCGCTGGTGGGTTTCAAAGATCTCCTCCGGAATGTCAGTGGTCAGCGCCTTGGAGATCGTGTCGCTGATGCCGGCGAACATGACCGCGGCGGCAAAGCGGCCCGACAGCTTGGTCGCCGCCCAGGCCGCAGCGTAGCCGCCGTAGGAGCCGCCGGTGATCCCCACGCGCTCCGGGTCGGCGAGGCCTTGCTCGATCAGGTGGTCGACCAGATCGACCAGATCGTCGAACTCGCGGCCGGCCGGATCGCCGTGGTCGAGCTTGGAGAACTCCACGCCGCGGCCGGTGCTGCCCCGGTAGTTCGGGTAGACGACGGCGAAACCGCGCGCGGCGGCCACCTGGCCGGGGCGTGTGGTCGAGGTCAGCCAGCCGTCGGCCTCATGGGACTCCGGGCCGCCGTGGACGGAGACGATCAGCGGCGACGGCTCGCCCCGGATCGTCGTCAGCGGGTGGATCAGGACGGCTTCGAGCGTGAGACCGTCGCGGGCTCGGAAGGCGATGCGCTCCTGCCGGGCGAAGGCCTTTTGGCGCGTCCACGGATTGGAGTCGGTGAGCCGTCGCGGCGAGCCCCACAGGCCGCTGAGCAGGTAAACCTCGCTGGGATGCTCGCGGCCGCTGGCAATGAGCGCCAGCCGCCCGTCCGCGGAAGCCGACAAGCCGGCGCCGACCACGTTCAGCGGAGTTTCGTCCGGGCTCTTGCCGTCGGCGCCCACTTCGCCCAGGACCGAGGAGACGCCGCGGTCGGCCAGGTAGACGATGCGTTTGGCATCGAGCCAGCGCGCCGCGCGCACATGGCCTTCGTAGTTGGGCAGCAGGTCTTCGGCGGCGCTGGTGTCGCGCGCAATCCGGACGAGCCGGCCCGGCGCGGGGTCGTTGCGGTCCTGCGCGGCGATCGCCAGCAGATGGGCGCCGTCGGGACTCCAGTGGAAATCGGCCAGCTTGCCGGGCGGACGCCAGTCGCCGCGGCGCTCGCCCTCGGGGTCGAGGAAGACCACGCCGCGGCGCAGCATCCGGTCGTCGACGCGGTCGCTGGGGGAGACGGCCACGGCCAGCCTCTCGCCGTCGGGACTCCAACGCACCGCCGACACCGAGCCGGACAGGTGCAGCCGGCGCGCGGAGCTGATCACGCCGTCCTCGTCGGGACTGCCGACCCAGAGCCCTACGGAAAGATCGTCCTCTTCGTAGACGGACTGCCGAAAACCGCGGCTGCGATTGCGGAGAGCATCCGCGGACGGGCGCTCGCGCTCGAGGAAGGCGACGCTCTGGCCGTCGGGGCTCCAGTGGTAGTCCTCGATGTCGGAGGCCCGGCTGAGGATCTTCTGGGCAGAGCCGCCGTCGACGGCGATGCGGTAGAGCGCGGCGGCGCTGTCGCCCTCACGCTCGGCCACGAAAGAGATGTGTTGGCCGTCGGGCGTCCAGGCGATGCGCCGCACGGAATCGGTGCGCTCGGTAAAGGGGCGGGAAGCGCCGTTGTCGTCGACCACCAGCAACTGCCGCCAGGGCGGGCCGTCGGGCTCGTTGTCGAGATCGCGCGGGATGGAGAGAACGTAGGCGACGCGGCGGCCGTCGGGCGAGATCGCCGCCTCGACCACGGTGCGTAGCCGGGCGACGTCGTGAGGCGTCCAGAGCTGTTGCCCGCGACCCGTCGAGGCCAGGAGCCAGCCCAACAACAGCAGCCCTGCAGCGACTCGTCGCATCCGCGGGGGTATTATCGCGCAACGAGCTTCCGGAACGTAGGCCGGGACGGCCTACGCCGCACGCGTGAACGCGTACGCCACAGGGCTCACCGGGCTTGGCCGGTACAAACTCAAAGTCAATTAGGCAGGGTCGCGGAGGCAACTCACAGGTGCGGCTCTGCTGGCGTCGGGATGGAATAATTCCACCGGCTCGCGGTCCCTTGGAATATTGACGCAACTCAATATCAACTGCGACATTGTGGAGGGTCGTCCTAGTTCTCCCGATGCCCAGACAGTTCGTACTTGTTCTCGGATTGCTGCCATCCCTTTTCGGGTGTAGTGGGGTATCCACTTGACTCAGGTGACCCCAAGATGTAGTATGCGGCGCTGTGGAGGATTATCCGCGCGATCTGGTGGAGTTCGAGGCCCGCTTCGCGACCGAGGAGGCCTGCCGCGACTACCTGATGCAACTGCGCTGGCCCGACGGCTTCCGCTGTCCGGGCTGCGGGCATGAGCGGGCGTGGCCCGTGCGCAAGGTTTGGTTCGAGTGCGCCCGTTGCGGCCGGCAGACTTCGGTGACCTCCGGCACGATCTTCCAGGACACGCGTAAGCCGTTGCGGCTATGGTTTCGCGCGATGTGGCACATCACTTCGCAGAAGAACGGAGCGAGCGCGCTCGGGTTGCAGCGTGTGCTCGGCCTCGGCAGCTACCAGACGGCTTGGACTTGGCTGCACAAGCTGCGGCGAGCGATGGTGCGGCCGGGCCGGGAGCGGCTCAGCGGCGTGGTGGAGGTGGACGAAACCTATTGGGGCGGCCCGGAAGAAGGCGTTTCCGGCCGTCAGACCGAACGCAAAGCACTGATTGCAGTGGCCGTAGAGGAGAAGGGCGCCGGGATGGGACTCCTGCGCATGCGCCGCGTGCGCGACGCCTCGGCGGCCAGCCTGGTTCCCTTCGTGGAGGAGTCGGTCGAGCCCAGCGCGGTGGTCCACACCGACGGCTGGCTGGGCTACGAGCCGCTCGAAAAGAAGGGCTACCGGCATCGCATCGTCTTCTTGTCGGGCCGGCCGAAGCAGGCCTCAGAACTGCTGCCGCGCGTGGACAAGGCCATGTCGCTGCTCAAGCGCTGGATGCTGGGCACGCACCAGGGGGCGATCAGTCACGAGCATCTCGACTACTACCTCGATGAATTCGTGTTCCGCTTCAACCGCCGCAGCTCACGCAGCCGCGGCAAGCTGTTCTACCGCCTCGTTCAGCAGGCTGTAGCGATCGAGCCGACGCCGTACCGCTCGATCGTCGCCGATTGGGACGCCGAACCGGGCTGAGGCCGACCACAAGATGTTGGGGCTACCTGAATGAAGTGGATACCCCACTTCGGGTGTTTTGGCGACCAACTTCCACCTCTACAAGAGGACGCTCTCAAGAGGTCTTCAACCGAATGGCACGAGTGCGCGAACCAACTCGACTCCGCTTGCGTCCTCGAACTAGCTTCTCCAGGATTCCAGGAGACGATCAACAGCGGTCGCCTCAACCTGGAGGCGTTCCTCGAAGCTCGAAGCGAGTTCGGGATCTGCGATGGCGAGTTCGATCGGCCTGAATATTTTTTGCAGCCGGACGGCGCTGTGCGGATGGTCCTCATCCAAAACTGCCAACGAGGCAATTTCACCGAGGTCACCAAGTGGGTTTTTCGGGAAAGCGTTGCGTTGATGGACGGTATTGAAGAAGTTCATCTCCCGCTCAACCCCTTTTCGCCGCCTCAGTTTTGGAAGCGAAGTAAGGAGATCTGGCCTAGTAGCCCTCTGTAGCTCTGTCGCGCCCGTTGCCGGCGCTCCGGCGCGGAAGCGTCGCCCGGCTGGTAAACTCTCAAGCGTGACCCGCCGCATATCGATTCTCTTTTTTGCCCTCGGCCTAGCGCTCTCCGCGCAGCAGAAACCCGTCATCGGGGTGGCCGGCATCTCGCATGAGTCCAACTCGTTCAACGTCAACAACGCCTCGCTCGAAGATTTCGGCGGCGTGACGCCCCAGCCCACTCTGGCCGAGTTCGAGGCGCAGTACGGGCCGGCCAGCTCCACCGTCTCCGGCTACGTGCACGGCGCCAAGCAGTACGGCTTGGAACTCTACCCCACTCTGGTGACCCGCGCCACGCCCGAGGGCCCCGTCACCGACCACGCCTTCGAGACGCTGATGGCCGAGATCCTCAAGCGCCTCAAGGCCGCGCCCAAGCTCGACGGCATTTTCTTGGCGCTGCATGGCGCCATGGTGGTGGAGAGCTTTCCCTCAGGCGACGCCGAGATCACCCGCCGCGTGCGCGAGGCCTTCGGGCCCGACATGCCGATCATCGTCACGCATGACTTCCACGCCAATGTCACGCCCGACATCGTCCGCGACTCCGATGTGCTGATTACCTTCAAGGAGAACCCGCACATCGACACCAAGGAGCGCGGCATCCAGGCGGCCAAAATCATGGCCGGCATGGTCAGCGGCAAGCTCAAGCCGACGCAAACGCTGATGAAGCCGCCGATGGTCTACAACATCGTCTTCCAGCACACCAAGTCGTTGCCGCTCAAGCCGATCACCGACGAGAGCCGGCGACTCGAGGCGGAAAACCCGAAGATTCTGGCCGTGAGCGTCTCCGGCGGCTACCAGTACGCCGACGTGCCATGGATGGGGCCGACGGCGGTGGTGGTGACCAACAACGACCCCGACCTGGCCGAGCGCGAGGCCAAGCGGCTGTCGGACATGCTGTGGGCCACCCGCGACGATATCGTGCTCAAGGAGCCCAGCCCCGCCGAGGCCGTCAAAATGGCGATGGAGTTCGACGGCCGGCCGGTGGGCTTGATCGATATGGGCGACAACATCGGCGGCGGCACGCCGGGCGATTCGACGTTCATCCTCGAAGAACTGGTCAAGCAGAAGGCCCAGGGCTGGGTGATGGTGATCGCCGATCCGGAAGCCTACGAAGCCGCTGCGAAGGCCGGTATCGGCGGCAAGTTCGACATGCCCGTCGGCGGTAAGACCGACAACATGCACGGCAAGCCGGTGCGCATCCAGGGCCATGTGCGTTCGCTGCACGAAGGCGAATACATCGAGCCGGAAGTGCGCCACGGCGGGGGCCGCTACTGGTCGATGGGCAAGACGGCGGTGATCCACGTGGACGGCTCGACGCTCGATGAGCCGAACCTGCTGCTGCTGACCACCAAGCGCTCGAGCCCGAACAGCGCGCACCAGCTCATCAGCAACGGCGTGTACGTCGAGCGCCAGAAGATCATCGTGCTCAAGGGCGCCATCGCGCCGCGCGCCGCCTATGAGCCGATCGCGGCGAAGTTGATTCCGGTGGACAGTCCCGGCGCGACTGCGGTGAACCCCGCGCACTTCGAGTACAAGCGCGTTCGGGAGGGCCTGATCGGCCTGGGCAAGGACTAGCGCCGCTGCCCGGGACTCGATATTCTAAACGCCATGTCTGACCACAAGCGTCCTCTGTTTTCCCGCCGCGAGCTGTTCGCCGCCGGGGCCGCCGCGTTCGCGTTCGCCGGGACGGGCCGGGCGCAGGACGGGCAGTATGACCTGCTGCTCAAGGGCGGCCACCTGATCGACCCCAAGAACGGCATCAGCGGCGTGCGCGACGTCGCCGTGCTCGACGGAAAGGTCGCCGAGGTGGCCGAGTCGATCCCGGCGTCGAAGGGCTTCAAGGTCGTCGACTGCAAGGGTTTGTACATCACGCCGGGCCTGATCGACTTGCACGTGCACGTCTTTGCCGGCACCAACGAGCGCGGCTCCTATGCGGGCGACAACAGCCTCTATCCCGACGGCTATACCTTCCGGGTGGGCGTGACCACGGTGGTGGATGCCGGCTGCGCGGGCTGGCGCAATTTTGACGTCTTCAAAGATACGGTCATCGACCGCTCGCAAACGCGCATTCTGGCGCTGGCGAACATCGTGGGCAACGGCATGCGCGGCGGCCGCTACGAGCAGCAACTGGACGACATGAAGGCCGGCCCCACCGCCGAGCTGGCGAAGAAATATCCGGAGATCATCGTCGGCGTGAAGACTGCGCACTACGGCGGCCCGGAGTGGCAGCCCGTGGAAGAAGCCGTCAAGGCCGGCGAGGCGGCGGACATTCCGGTGATGGTCGACTTCGGATCGAACCTGCCGGAGCGTCCGCTGGAGGTGCTGCTGGGCGAGAAGCTGCGGCCGGGCGACATCTACACGCATTGCTTTGCGGGCAACCGACGCGAGATGCTCGAAGACGGCTCGGTGAATCCGGGCATGTTCGAGGGCCGCAAGCGGGGCGTCTATTTTGATGTGGGCCACGGCGGCGGCAGCTTCAAGTGGAGTGTGGCGGCGGCGTGCCTGAAGGCGGGCTTCCCGCCGGACTCGATCTCGACCGACCTGCACATCGGCTCAATGAACTCCGGCATGCAGAGCCAGCTCAACACGATGAGCAAGTTCCTGGCGCTGGGCCAGAGCCTGGACGACGTGATCAAGGAGTCGACCTGGAACCCGGCCAAGGAGATCAAGCGCGAGGAGCTGGGCCACCTCAGCAAGGGCGCCATCGCCGACATCTCGGTGTTCACGCTGCGCAAGGGAGATTTCGGGTTCGTCGACAGCTTCGGTGCCCGCCAGAAGGGCAACGAGATGCTCGAATGTGAGATGACGTTCAAGGACGGCAAGCTGGCCTTCGACCTGAACGGCCGCACGCGTCAGAACTGGCAAGAACTCGACCTGCACTACGGCCGCCAGGGCGATCCGCGCTGGGACGGCATTCTGAATCGGCAGCGGAGCGGCGGCGGTCGTCGCCGCCGCTAGCGCCCAGCGACGGCTGCAAGGGCCCTGGAGCCGCAATCTCCGACCGAGATTGCGGCTTCTCCCTTTTTCACGCGACTTTTCGCGTTGCGAGTAGGGAAGGAATGGGGCAGGAAGATCACAACAACGACCGCACCCAGGCGTCCACCTCGATCGTCAGCAAACCCAGCGGCAGGGGGCCGTTGCGCAGGACGACGTCGTGGAAGTCCCGGATGTCGAACTTGTCGCCGAGCTTCTGCTTGGCTTCCTCGCGGAGTTCGAGAATCCGCAGCTGGCCCATCTTGTAGCTCAGGGCCTGCCCCGGCCAGGCGATGTAGCGGTCGACCTCGGAGGTGTACTCCTCGCCCATGTATTCGATGGCCTTCTCGCGGCTCCAGCCCTTGGCGTGGAGGCCGGTGTCGACCACCAGGCGGCGCGCTCGGAAACGTTCGCTTTCGAGCTTGCTGAACTTCGCCGCCGCGTCCGGATAAGCGCCCAGCGCGTCGCCCAAAGATTCCGAATACAGCGCCCAGCCTTCGATGTAGGCGCCGCTGTGGTAGATCTTGCGGAACTCCGGCAGTCCCTCGATCTCGATCTGGGTGGCGATCTGCAGGTGGTGGCCCGGGTTGGTTTCGTGCAGCACCAGGGCGTGCATGTCGAACTTCCACTGCTCTTCCGGCTTGTAGGCCTTCAAGTTGAACCAGCCGGCGCGGCTGCCGTCGGCGGCTGGCGCCTGGTAGTTTGATGCTGACGCCGCTTCGCGGTCTTCGGGGATCGGCCGGATGCCGACCGGCATGCGCGGCAGCTTCTTGAAAAATTGCGGCAGACCCGGGTCGACGATTTTCGCGATGTTGCGGCAATAGACGAGCATCTCCTCTTTCGAGGCGAAGCGCTGCCCGGGCGTCGTTTTCAGATGTTTTTCGAACGCTTCGCCGCTCTCGAAGCCGGCTTCCTTGGCGATTTTTTCGATCTCGGCCTTGATGCGCGCGACCTCCTGGAGGCCGATCTGGTGGATCTCGTCCGGCGTGCGGTCAGTGGTGGTGTAGCGCTTGACCATGTAGGCGTAGAGCGCTCCGCCGTTGGGCAGAGTCGACGCCGGGGTCTGTTTGCGGCCGGCGGGGACGTACTCGTCAGCGACGAAGGTTTGGAGCTTCTTCCAAGCGGGCTGGAAGGCGTTCGTGTAAGCGGCTTCGGCTGCTTCGGCGAGGCGTTGGCGCTCGGCGGCGGGGATCGAGTCGGGGAAGTTGCGGAAGGCTTCGAGCAAGGGCGATTCGGCGGCGGGCGGCTTGCCCTGGACGTCGATCTGGCCGGCGATGGTTTCGGCGATGTAGCCCGGCTGGACGATGCCGGCTGCGATGCCCTCGCGCATGGTGGCGATCCCGCCGTCAACATAGGCGGGCACGGCGCGCAGGCGGGCGATGCGGTTCTCGAAATCCTCCACCGTACGCGCCGGCATCTGGTTGATGGTCAGGAAGACGTTGGTGTGCAGACCGAAGAGTTGGTTGAAGCTGAGCAGGTAATCTTCCAGTTCGGCGCCGGCGAGGCTCTCGCTCAAACTGGCCAGCAGCAGGCGGCGACTCAAGGCATCCTGCTCGCTCAAGCCCGCTTCGAGGATGGCGGAGAGCATCTCGACATAGCCGCGCTGGATGCTGCGCCACTGCTCGCGTCCGGCGGGGCTCAGGTCGGACCAGCGGTCGTCGTAGTCGCGTCGGCCGACGCTGGTGGCTTCCTCGGGCGAGTTGCGCAGGACGTCTTCGTAGTAGGCCTCGAAGATCTGGTGCAACGGCTCGGAGCGGTCCTGTGCGAGCAAGACGATGGGGGCCAGCAAGGCGAGCAACAACAAAGGCTTCATTTCGATATTCCTTAGGGGAGGCCCGGACCCGGAAACTATTTCGGCCGGACGTAGCTGGGCAGGACCTGCTGTTTGGCGTCCTTCCACATGTCCGGGTCGGCGCAGTCGAGGCCGGCGAACCAGTCGTTCAGCTTGGCGTTGAGCCGGGTGCGCTGGCCTTCGTGGGCCGGGTCGTCGCAGAGGTTGTTGCGTTCGGCCGGATCTTCTTTCAAATCATACAACTCGCTCGAAAAGCCTTCGGTGCGGACGGTGAGTTTCCACTCCGGCTCGCGGACGGTGCGGCAGTACTGGTATTCGGCGTAGACGGTGTCGTCCCAATCGTCGACGCCGCCGCCGGTCAAGAACGGCGCGTAGCTGCGGCCGGCCAGAGGCTTGGGCGACTGCATGGCGGGCAGGCCCAGGTAGTCGAGCACGGTGGGCGCGAAATCGTAGAAGCTCGACGCCGCCTGGACCTGCAGCCCGGCGGGGATACGGCCGGGGTGGTGGAAGAAGGCCGGAACCAGCAGCGACTCGTCGTACATGTTGTAGGGCCAGGAGGTGTTGCCCTTGCCCCACAGGCCGTGCTGTTCGAGCAGGAAGCCGTGGTCGGAGAGGTAGATGAACAGCGTGTCTTCGGCCAGCCCCAACTCGTCCAGCCGCGACGCCAGCCGCCCGACGTTGTGGTCGATGGCGCTGATCATGGCGTAGTAGTGGATCTTGCTGTCGCGGTTGCCGACGTTGCGTTTGGAGAGATTGTGGGCGATGGGCTCGTTGACGGGCTCGCCGGGGAAGGTTTTGAAGGGCGAGTCGCGGTAGAGGGAGAGGTACTCCTCGGGAGTGCCCTCGTACGGCGTGTGCGGCGCGTTGTAGCTGACGAAGCAGAAGAACGGGTTGTCTTTGGACTGGTCGATGAACTCGAGGGCCTTGTCGGTGATGACGTCGGTGGCGTAGCCGGGGTAGACGTTCTTTTCGCCTTCCCAATACATTTCGGGATCCTGGTAGCGCGAGCCGCCGGTGGGCATGGCGAACCAATAATCGAAGCCGGCCTGCGGCGTGGGGCTGTCGCCCATGTGCCATTTGCCGGAGAGGCCGCAGCGGTAGCCGTTCTCCGCCAGCGTCTGGGTGAACGTGGCTTCGCCGGCGAGGTACTGCTTGGCCTGGTCGCCCTCGTTGCCGTCGGAAATCCAGTCATGCACGCCGTGTTGCGACGGGATCTGCCCGGTCATCAGGGTCATGCGGCTGGGGGAGCAGACCGGCGTGGTGCAGAAAGCGTTGTGGAGCAGGGCGCCTTCGCCGGCCAGCCGGTCGCAGTGCGGGGTTTGGATCTCGGGATTGCCGTAGACGCCGAGGCTGCGCGGCGCCTGGTCGTCGGTGAGCACAAAAACGACGTTCGGCGGCCGTTCGGGCTCAGGCTGGGAGCCGGCGCAGGCTGCCAGGGCGGCGGCGGAAGCGGTTTGCAGGAATTGTCGACGGCGCACGGCGCTATTGTACGGTGCGGATCAGGGCTAGACTAGGGAAGTTGTCGGGCAAGGTGGCTTTCAAACCGCAAGGGAAGGCTGAGTGGACCTTGCTCGTAGTCATCCTGGGCTCGAGCGCGCTGCTTTTTCTCACTCAGCAAATCAACCCGTTTCCTCACGACTGGTGGTTCGCCAGCCACGAGATGCTGGTGGAGCCGCCCGAGGAGCCGCCGCTCTACAACTACACGCCGATCGCTGCCCCGGCATTCCTCTATGCCATCAACCATCACGTCGCGCAATGGGCGGCGCTCGGGCTGGAGCAGGAGATGGTGCTGGGCGTTTTGACGCATCACGCGCTGTTGGCGCTGGCGACCTGGGTTGTGTTCTTGAGTTGCAAGGCGCTCGACCTGCACTTTGCTGTTGGGGCGGGCTGCGCGCTTGGCCTCTACATGTTCGTCCAGACAACGCAGATAACGCAGTCGTTCTGGTCGGAATCGGTAGTCTTGCCGCTACTTTGCCTGACCGTGTACGGGGCCCTGCGGCTGTCGGCCCAGCCGCCGGTCTCGGCGCATGCTTCGGTGGCGTGGGGTGCGGCGTTGGGCTTTGTTTTGGGACTGGCCGTCATCACCCGCGCGGTCCCGATTGTGATGGCGCCGGCTGTGCCGCTGTTTCTGTATCCGGACTTGAGCCGCGCACTTTGGCGTGGATTCAGCGCAGCGTTCCTGGTCTCGCTGGCGGCGGTCATTCTCATCCAGATGGCGTGGAACGCGCAGCGGTTTGGACGCTTCGAACTCAGTCATTCCACGGGACTGCACCTTTGGAACGCCGTCTCGCCGGATGCGGACGTGATCCTGGCGGACTCGGATCTCTATCAAGAGTTCAAGCGCAAAACCCCCAACATCCAACAGGCTTGGTGGTGGGATCTGCCTCGGGAAATGGTCCGGAGCGACACCGAGTTCGAGGATTTGATCCGGCCAATGGTGCTCAGCGGAATCGCCAAGCATCCGCTTGTGTTCTTGCGCCGGGGCTGGCAGGATTTCCTCTCGATGGCGCCGATGGGCCCGCATCCAATCGGCTATTTGCGCGCCGACTACTACAATCCGCTCCAGCGGGATCGGATGTTGCCGGCGCCGTGGTTCGACAGCAGGCTGATCCGGGTGATCCTGGAGCGCGGCAACTGCTTCGGCCGGCGCGTCTATTCCACGGGCGTGCCGTTGTTGCTGGGCGGGGGATTTTTGCTCGCAGCGGTTCGCATCCGGCAGTCCGAGCAAGGACTAGCTGACCCGACAGTCCGCGCCTGGCTCCTGCTCAGCTACACGTTTGTCTGCGCAATCTTCGTCAGCAACCTCATTGAGCGGTTCGATCCCCGCTACGCGCTGCCCTACCTGGGCGCGCTCGCCTTGTTGACCGGCGTGACCGGCCAGTGGGCGCTCCAGTCTGTTCGCCTCCTGGCGATGCCGGCCGTGCGCCGCTGGGATAGACTACGGGGTTGATGTCGAAGGTCCTTTCTCGGCCCGAACTGCTGGCGCTGCGTGAGCGTTGGCGGCAGGCGGGCGAACGTGTTGTATTCACCAACGGCTGCTTTGACCTGCTGCATCCCGGGCATGTGCGGCTGCTCGAGAGCGCTCGCTCGCTGGGAGACCGGCTGATCGTCGCCATCAACTCCGACGCAAGCGTCAGCGGGCTCAAAGGCCCCACCCGCCCGATCCTGCCCGAGGACGAGCGCGGCGCGGTGCTGACCTCGTTCGAGGCCGTCGACGCGGTGACTGTGTTTGACGAAGAGACGCCCTGCCCCTTGCTCGAAAAACTGCTGCCGGACGTGTTGGTGAAGGGTTCGGACTGGTCGCACTGGATCGCCGGACGCGAAATCATCGAGGAAGCCGGCGGCGAAGTGCGTCCGATTCCGGTGGAGCCCGGCTACTCGACCACGGACGTGGTGCGCAACATTCTGGAGCAAGCCAAAGCGGCGGCTCGCTGATGCCGCCGGCGTCCGCTGTGCGATCTTGAAGGTAGGCGTTCGAGCCGCTCCCCCGTCGTGATTCCGCCAGCCCTGCGCGATTTTTTTGACCAATTGGGCCGCCAGCCGGCCTACTTGGAAGCGCTGGCGAAGCTGCGCGCCGGCGACGCCGATGAGATTCGGCTGCACGGGCTCACGCCCACCGCTCAGGCGCTGTTTGCGGTGCTGCTGAGCCGTCACACCGAGCGGCCGGTGCTGTTGGCGGCCGAGTCCGGCGTGGTCGCCGAGGCTCTGGCCGACGCCGCCGAGGCGTTCTTCGGACTGCTCGAAGAGAACTCCCCGCGGGCGGCGCCGTTGCTGTTACCGGCGCACGACGTCACCCCCTACGACGGCCTTTCGCCCCACGCCGAGATCCACGAGCAGCGCGGCATCGCCCTGTGGCGGCTGGCGGAGGGGACCGCGTCGGTGATCGTGGCGCCGATCACGGCCTTGCAACTGAAGACGGCGCCGGCGGACACGATTCGCAACCTGGCGCTGTCGCTCGAGGTCGGCGACGAGTTTTTTCTCGAAGACCTCGAGGAGAGCCTGAGCTCGTGCGGCTACGTCCGCCAGGAGCCGGTCGAAGCCGTCGGCCAATTCTCGGTGCGCGGCGGGATCATCGACATCTTCTCGGCCGAGGCCCACTATCCGGTGCGCATCGAGATGTCGGCCGATGAGGTCGAGTCGATCCGCGAGTTCGACCCGGAAACCCAAAAGTCCATCCGGCGGATCGAACGCGTCACGCTGCTGCCGCTGAGCGAAATCCCCACGCCGCGCGCGGAGGACGAAGCTCCCGGCACGCTGCTGGGCCCGGGCTGGGAGTTCAGCGCTGCGCAGGCCGACCGCCGGCAGAACACGATTCTCGACCTCTCGCCCAAGGCGCTGGTGGTGCTGTGCGAGCCCGATGCGCTCGGCAAGAGCGCCGCGAAGCTGGCCGAGCGGATCGCAGCCGACCGCGCCGAAGCCGCGGGGGAGACGCCGCCGCCGGAGCAGTTCTATCTGTCGTTTGAACAGTTCCGCAAGGCCGCGGCGGGGCGCTGCGTGGTCTTCGACCGGCTGGGGTTGGGCGAGGGCGACCCGAGCGCCGAAGCGCTGGAGATCCGCTCGCGGCCCACCCCGCGTTTCCAAGGCAATGTCGCGCACGCCATGCGCGAGATCAAGGGCCAGGTCAGCGAGGGCGGCCGTCTGCTGGTGGCCGCCGCCTCGCTGGGCGACGTCGAGCGTCTGGCCGACATCTTCAACGAGTACGAGATCGGCTATCAGCTCGGCCTGCTCGAAGGCGCCAAGGGCCTGAGTCCGTACTTGGCGGAAAAGGCCTACATGGCCGGCCCGGTCTCGCAGGTGCTGCTGGTGAAGGCCAACGTCGCCGAGGGCGTCGCCTTCCCCGAAACGCAGTACACGATCTACGGCGCCGACGACATTTTCGCCTCGTCCGCCCTGGTCGCCAAACCGCAGAAGCGCGAGGCGTCGGCCGCGTCGGCCTTCTTCTCCGGCCTCGAAGACCTCAAGGCCGGCGACTTCGTCGTACACGCCGAACACGGCGTGGGCCGCTACGTCGGCATGACGAAGGTCCAGCAGGGCGAGCGGCAAGAGGAGCTGATGCTGATCGAGTACGCCGATCGCGCCAAGCTCTATGTGCCGCTGGCGCGGCTCGACCTGATCCAAAAACACCATGGCGCGGGCGGCCGCGCTCCGGCGCTGGACCGCATGGGCGGCCAGACCTGGTCGCGGACCAAGTCGCGTATCAAGGCCAAGCTCGTCGACATGGCCGATGAGCTGCTCAAGCTCTACGCCGAGCGCGAACTGGCCGCCGGTTTCGCCTATTCGCCCGACGGGCCCTGGCAGCAGGAGCTCGAAGACTCTTTCAAGTACAAGCCCACGCCCGACCAGACCAAAGCCTTCCGCGACGTCAAGAAGGACATGGAGTCGCCCAAGGCGATGGACCGGCTGATCTGCGGCGACGTCGGCTTCGGCAAGACAGAGGTCGCCATGCGGGCGGCCTTCAAGGCCCTGGGCGACGACAAGCAGGTGGCGGTGCTGGCGCCGACGACGGTGCTGTCGTTCCAGCACTACGAGACCTTCAAGGAGCGCTTTCGATCCTTCCCGGTGACAGTGGACATGCTCAACCGCTTCCGCTCGCCCAAGGAGCAGAAGGAGACGCTCGAGCGGCTGGCGGCCGGCAAGGTCGACATCGTCGTGGGCACGCACCGCATCTTGTCCAAGGACGTGGAGTTCGCCGATCTGGGCCTGCTGGTGGTCGACGAGGAGCAGCGCTTCGGGGTGCGCCACAAAGAGCGGCTGAAGCAGATGCGGCGCAACGTGGACGTGCTGTCGATGAGCGCGACGCCGATTCCGCGCACGCTGCACATGGCGCTGGCCGGGATGCGCGACATCTCGATCATCCAGACGCCGCCCAAGGACCGGCTGGCGATCCACACCGTGGTCGCGCCGTTCTCCGAGCACCTGGTGAAGACGGCGATCGAGCAGGAGCTGGGCCGCGGCGGCCAGATCTACATGATCCACAACCGCGTGGATTCGATCTGGGCGCTGGCAGCGCAGGTGCAGGAACTCGTCCCCAACCTGCGTATCGGAGTCGGCCATGGGCAGCTGGGGGAAGGCGAGCTCGAGAAAGTCATGTACAAGTTCATGAACCATGAATACGACATGCTGCTCGCCACCACGATCGTGGAAAACGGCCTCGACATCCCGCTCGCCAACACGATCCTCATCAACGAGGCGCAGAACTACGGGCTGTCGGAGCTGTATCAGTTGCGCGGACGCGTCGGCCGCTCCAACCGCCGCGCCTATGCGTACCTGATGATTCCGCCGGACCGCGAGCTGACCGAGGTGGCGCGCAAGCGGCTGGCGGCGCTCAAGGAGTTTTCCGAGTTGGGCTCGGGTTTCAAGATCGCCGCTCTCGACCTGGAGTTGCGCGGCGCGGGCAATCTGCTCGGCGCCGAGCAGAGCGGCCACATCGGGGCGGTGGGGTTTGAGACCTACTGCCGGCTGCTCGAAGAAACTGTGCGCGAGCTGCGGGGCGAGAAGGTGGAAGACGCGGTGCGCTCGTCGCTGCGTCTCCATGTGGACATCCACATCCCCACCGACTACATCACCGACGAGACGCAGCGCCTGCGGGCCTACAAGCGTCTGGCCGAAGCCGGCGAAGAAGAGCAGCGCGCAAAGCTCGAAGCCGAGCTGGCCGACCGTTACGGCCCGCTGCCGCAACCGGTGCACAACTTGCTGCAATACGCCTTGCTGAAGACCGAGTCGGAGAAAGTCCGGGCTGAAGCGATCGAGCGACGCGGTCCGCGGCTGACGGTGCGGTTCCGGGAGGACTCGAAGGTCGACCCGATGCGGCTGATGAGCTTCGTGAGCGAGACCAAGGGCGCCAGTTTTTCGCCGACCGGAGAGCTGACCTGGATTGGCGTGCCCGACGACGGTCCGACGCTGCTGGCCGCGGTGCGGGATCTGCTGCGCAGAATCGCCGCCTGACACCAGTCGGCTTCACGACCGGGGCCGGAAGCTTGACGGAATTTTCCGTGGTTTGCTTCCGCGCGCGGAAGGGATACCATAAGGGCAATGTTCCGTGCGAAGCGCTCTCTTGCGTTGATGTTGTTGTGCGCCTGCTGCGCCTGGGCCGAGCCGGCCACCCTGGTGGTGGAGGAGATCGTGGCCAAGGTCAACGGTGACGTGATCCTGCGCTCGGACTTCGAGCAAACGATGGCCGAGTTGCAGGGCGAGATCGAGCGCGACCAGCGCATCCCGCCCGAACAAAAGCAGGCCACGCTCGATGAGCGTGAGAAGACCGTGCTGCGCGACCTGATCGACGAGCGGCTGCTGGTGCAAAAGGGCAAGGACCTGGGCATCAACGTGGAGTCCCAAGTCTTGCGGCAGCGCGACGCGATCATGAAGCAGTACGAGATCGGCACGATCGAAGAGTTCGAGCGCTGGGCCACCGAGAAGGCCGGCATGCCGGTCGAGGATCTGATGGACCAGATGCGCGACAACTTCCTCTCCAACAACGTGTTGGGGCAGGAGGTCGGCTCCCGCATCGTCATCCCGCGTGAAGACATCGTCAAGTACTACGAAGAGCACAAGGACGAGTTCATCCGCGAAGAGGGCGTGCGCCTGGCCGAGATTTTGATCTCGAACGAGGGCGCCACGACCGAGGAAGAGAAGGCGGAGGTCGAAAAGGAAGCCCGCCAGGTCCACGACCGCGTGCAGAAGGGCGAGCCGTTTGCTGAGATGGCGCGCCGCTTCTCCGACAGCATGGGGTCGAAAGACAACGGCGGCGACATCGGCATCTGGCGCCGCGGCTCGTTGCGCGCCGACCTCGAAGAACGGGTTTTTGACAAGAACCCCGGCTACATCACCGACCTGATCGAAGCCGGCAACGGCTACCTGATCCTAAAGGTGGTGGACAAGTACCGCCAGGGTCTGGCGGAGCTCGAAGAGGTTGAGGACGAAATTCGCAACAAGCTCTCCGGGCCGCGCTATGCGCCGGCGATCCGCGAATACCTCACCGAACTGCGCTACAACGCCTACATCGAGATTCGCCCCGGTTATGTGGACCTGGGCGCGGCTCCGGGCAAGGACACTTCCTGGACCGATCCGGCCAAGCTGGCGCCGGTGACGACGACGCGCGACGAGGTTCTCAAGAAGGGCAAGAAGAAAAAGCTGCTCTGGATGATTCCTCTGCCCGGCGGCGGCGACAAGGATAAAGGCGGCGACGCAGACAGCTCCAGCTCAGTCGGCGGCGAGAATTAGTTTTTCCTTCTCGTGCGCCCCGGGAGGCGCGCCTTGCCGGGCGCTCCCTCAACCACTCGATTCAGGTCCGATCCGTGAAGACAGCATACGTTCAGGATTTTCAGCCGAACGACAAGATCGTCTCGTTCTTCTTGGTGCAATCCAAGGAGGTTCGGTTCAAGAAGAACTCGGGCGAGCCGTATCTGTCGTTGCAATTGTCCGACCGCACCGGCTTGATCGAAGCCAAGATGTGGGACGGCGTCGAAGAGATCGTCGACACCTTTGACCGCGACGATTTCATCAAGGTCAAGGCCAACATCCAGCTCTACCGCGAGAAGCCGCAGATGATCATCCAGCGGCTGCGGCGCGTGGAGGAGTCCGAGGTCGATCTCGCCGACTACGTGCCGCACACCAAGCGAGACATCGAAGAGATGTTCGCCGAGCTGCGCGAAGCGGTCAACCTTTTCACCAATCCGCACCTGAAGGCGCTGCTGCTGTCGTGTCTGGACGATGAGTCGATCGCCTCGCGGCTGCGCATGGCGCCGGCGGCGAAGACGCTGCACCATGCCACCGTGGGCGGCCTGCTCGAGCACATCTGCTCATTGATGGGGTTAGCCAAGCGGGTGGCCTCGAACTACGACTACCTGGACCTGGATCTGCTGCTGACCGGTGTGGTGCTGCACGACATCTGCAAGATCGACGAGCTGACCTACGAGCGCTCGTTCGGCTATAGCTCCGACGGGCAGTTGCTGGGGCACATCTCGATGGGCTTGCAGTTGATCGAGCGCAAGTGCGCCGGGCTGCCCGATTTTCCGCCGCGCCTGAAGCGGCTGGTGGAACACATGGTGCTCAGCCACCACGGCCGCTATGAGTTCGGCTCGCCCAAGCTGCCGATGTTTCCCGAGGCGCTGGCGCTGTCTTACATAGACGACCTGGATTCGAAGCTCGAGAGCATGCGCGCCTCGCTGGACGCCGAGACAAGCCTGGGGCAGGAGTGGACGCGCTACAACCCGTCGCTCGAGAGGCCGGTGCTCAACGTGGCGGCGTTTCTGAGCGGTCCCGCCGAAGAGATTGCGGTAGAGGCATCCGCCACGCCGGAAGCGGCCGCAGACGCAGACGCGGATACCGACTGGACTGCGCCGCCCGCCGCGCCGCCGCTGCCGCTGGGCCAACCGCCCGCCCAGGAGTCGGCCAAGCGGCAGGCGCCGCCGCCGCAGACAGGGCTTTTTGGCGACAAGCTGCAGATGGCGCTGGGGCGCAAAGACAAGACTTAGGGCAACGGTCGATTCCGTGGCCTAGCCTGCGCTACCCGCACTAAAGGGATGCGGCTCGGAAGGTTGTCAGCCGCAGCGCTGCGCCGTTGAGGCAGTAGCGGCGATAGGTGGGCGGCGGGCCGTCGGCGAAGACGTGGCCCAGGTGGCCGCCGCAGAGCGTGCAACGCACTTCCCGGCGGCGGACTCCCCAAGAAAGATCCCACTCGATGCGGATGTTGCGCTCATCGAGCGGCTCGAAGAAGCTCGGCCAGCCGGTGTCGGAAGCAAACTGCGCTGCGGCTCCGAAAACCGCCAGACCGCAGCCGGCGCAGCGATAGAGGCCGGAAGCTGCCGGCGCGGCGAGCGGGCTCGAGAACGGCGGCTCAGTCGCTCCCTCCCGCAGCACGGCGTAGGCCCTCGGACTCAACCGTGCGAGCCAACGCGTCCGGTTGCGAACCGGCGACGGGACCAGCTCGACGCCCAGCGGCTCGCCGCGGTCATTGAAGCGCATCACCTCGACCGGCGGCCCCCAGCTGGAAACAGGCGGTTCGACCGGCTCCGGGGCGGTCGGAATCGAACAGCCTGACGCCAGCAACACCAAAGCGCTGCGACGTGTTAGGGTGCTTTCGATGACTCGTCTCGACTGCATCGCACTGCTGTGCTTAGTTTCGCTGACGGCTCCGGCGAGGGTATCCGCCGTCGAGGCCGCGATCGAGCTTTCTGACCACGAACGCGTCTGGATCGGGCCGGAGTGGTGGGCCAATCCGCTGCAAGACTGGCGCTTGCAGAACGGCCGCATCGAGAACGTGGTCTCCGGCGGCAACCGCAGCGTCTTCCTGCTGACGCATTCGCTGGGCGATGCTCCCAGCGGTTTCGAAGTGCGGGTGCGGCTGGGCAAGCTGCGGGCCGATTCCCGCAGCCCCGGCTGGGCCGGCGTCCGTTTGGGGATCCGGGCCTACGTGGACGACTACCGTGCGGCGGCGATCCGCGGCCGAGGCTTCAACGTCGGCGTCACCGCGTCCGGCAAACCGTTCGTCGGCGACGAGCAGGCCTTCGCCGCGCAACGGCGGCGGGACGCCGGGGTTCCGCTCGACGATGTGGAATTGCGCGTGACCGCCGAGCCGTCCGGCGGCGGCTATACGTTGACCGCGGCGCTTCATGATCCCGAATCGGGGCGGCGTCTGGGCCGCAGCGCGACCGGCTCGGTCGACGCGGCGGTCCTGGTCGGCGGCGTATCGCTGGTGAGCGAACATACGCCGGACCTCCAACCCACCGACCAGAACAGCTACGGCGCCGGAGGCCGGCGCGGCGGCGACGTGGGCTTCTGGTTCCAGGACTTGCGGCTATCGGGCGACAAGGTCGTCGCCAACCCCGAGCGCGCCTGGGGGCCGATCCTGTGGGCGCAGCACACTCTTTCGCGCGGCGTCATGAAAATGACCGTGCAGCTGCCGCCGCTGGGAGTCGAGGACGCACCCGCCATACGCCTCCAAGTCCGCGACAACAAAGGCGACTGGGAGAACGTCGACGAAGAGCCGATTCACACGCTGGCCCGCACGGCAACCTTCCGCATCGAGGACTGGCAGTCGTTTCAGGACATCCCTTACCGGATCGCCTATGACTTCGAGGGCGAAGAGCGCTACTGGGAAGGCAAGGTGCGGCGGGACCCGGTGGAGAAGCGGGAGCTGACGGTGGCTGCCTTCACCGGCAACAAAGACACCGGCTTCCCGAACCTGGAGGTCGCGCGCAACGTCGCCGAAGACGACCCCGACGTGCTGTTTTTCTCCGGCGACCAGATCTATGAAGATGTCGCCGGCTTCGGCATCGAGCGGCTGCCGGTGGAAACCGCCGCGCTGGACTACCTGCGCAAGTGGTGGCTGCTGGGCTGGGCTTTCGGCGACCTGATGCGCGACCGCGTCACCGTCCACATGCCCGACGACCATGATGTCTACCAGGGCAACATCTGGGGCGGCGGCGGGCGCAAAATACCCCTGGCCGAGCATGAGCGCGGCGGCTACGCCATGCCCGCCGAGTGGGTGAACGCCGTGCAGCGGACGCAGTCCTCGCACCTGCCCGACCCCTACGATGCAACGCCGGCCGAGCAAGGCATCAGCGTCTACTACTCCGAGCTGCTTTATGGCCGGGTCAGCTTCGCCATCCTCGAAGACCGCAAGTTCAAGTCCGGGCCCAAGGGGATTACCCCGCCCACCGGCGGCCGGCCCGACCACATCACCGACCCGAACTTCGATCCGCGGGCCTATGACGTCCCCGGCGCGAAACTGCTGGGGGACCGGCAACTCGCGTTCATCCGCGACTGGGCCGCCGACTGGACGGGCGCGGACTTCAAGGCCTCGCTGACGCAGTCGATCTTCGCCAACGCCGCCACCACGCATGGCGCGGAGATGATGCGGCTGGTGGCGGACTTGGATTCGAACGGCTGGCCGCAAGCGGGCCGCAACCGGGCGCTGCATGAGCTGCGTAAGGGGCTGGCGTTCATGATCGGCGGCGACCAGCATCTGCCCTCGATCATCCATCACGGCATCGAGAAATTTTCCGACGCCGGCTACTCGTTCTGCGTGCCGTCGATCGCCGCCGGCTATCCGCGCTCGTACGAACCGGAGACGCCGGCCCGGAATCGTCCGCCGGGAGCGCCGGACTACGCCGGCGAGCGGCTCGACGGGCTGGGCAACCACATGACGATCTACGCCGTCGCCAACCCGGTTCCGCCGGAGCGGCAGCGCACCCAGCCGGTGGAGAAGCTGCACGACAAGTCTTCCGGCTACGGGCTCATCCGGTTTGACAAGGAGACCCGAAAGATCACCATGGAGTGCTGGAAGCTGCTGACCGAGGAGCAGTTCGAAGGCTGGCCGCTGACGATCGACCAGGCCGACAATGACGGCAGGACGCCGGCCGGCTGGCTGCCGACGCTCGAGGTGGACGGCATCGAGAACCCGGTGGTGCAGGTCATCGACGAGGTTTCGGGTGAAATCGTCTACACGCTGCGCATTCGCGGCCAAAGCTATCGGCCGAAGGTTTACCGGGATTGGTCGACCTACACCGTGCGCGTGGGCGAGCCGGACCGCAACCTGTGGCGGACGTTCGAGGGTCTCGGCGCCGACCAAGTGCAGCGCGAGCTGAAGGTCAGCTTTTAGGCCGGCGCGGATGAGCCGAGCCCCCGACTGAGTCGGGGGCTCGAGGTTGTTCTCGTTAGTAGATCCGTTCCTGGCGCTTTTCGCGGCGGTAGGGGTTTTCGAGGTACTTGCGCGCCTCGTCTTGGGCGTTCTGGGTGTTGTCGCGCGTGCGGATGGCAAGCTGGTACTCGTTCACCGCGCGGTCGCGCTGCCCGGTCACGTCGAAGATCTTGCCCAGGTTGATGTGCGACCAGACCACCGTCCACTCGGGCTGCTGATCGCCGTTGATCGTCTCGCGGAACTCGTTGGCGGCGGACTGGTAGTTGTTCTGCAGGAAGAAGACCTCGGCGATGCGGTAGTGCGCCAGCGAGCTGTAGCGGTTGATGTCGAGCGCTTTCTGGTACTCCTGCAGCGCGTCGGTGTAGTAGCCGAGCTCGACCAGCTGCTCGCCCTTGCGGATGGCGACCTTCACGCGGATGTCGTCGTCAAAGCGCAGGATGCGGTTATTCGGGTCGAGTTCCACGCGGCGCGGCTTGCCGAAGGCTTCGACCGAGTAGTCCGACGAGGCGCCGACCACGTTGATGGTGCGGAACTCGGGCTCGCCCTCGGTCTCGATCTTCAGCTCGACCGGCATGGAAAAGGTGTCCATGTCCTGGCGCACCTTGCCCAGCACCCGGAAGCCCTTGCCCTGGCCGAGGCGATAGATGGTGTATTCCTGGGTGAACTCCGGCGTAGCGACCGACTCGATCCACTGGATGAAGAAGGGGGTCAGGTCGCGGTTGCTGATCTGCTCGGCGAGCACCTGGAAGTCGCTGGTCGTCGCCGACTTGTAGGCGTACTGGTTGGCGAACTCCTTGAGAATCTGGTCAAACTTCTCCGGCGTGACCACCCAGCGGAGCATGTTGAGCACCATCGCGCCCTTGGCGCCGGCAAGCGCCTCGAGCTCCGGCGAAAACTCCGGCAGACGGTTGGACTGGATGATCGGGATGTCGTTGTAAGTCAGCGCTTCCACGCGAGTGAGCTGGATCTCCTGGTCGAAGGTTTCCTGGCCTTGCGAGTCCTGGATCTCGAGCAACGCCGAGTACCAGGCCAAGCCGTGATCGAGCCACAGGTGGCTGCGGTTGCCGGGCGTGACGATGGAGCGCCACCACTGGTGGGCCACCTGCGTGCCCAGCACCCGCCGGTTGACCGACGAGCGGATGCCGTAGGGGCTCATGAAGATCAGCCCCGGCGCGGCGTAGGCTTCGGGCGCGTAGTCGCCGACCTCGACGATGGTCAAATTCTGCGAGTAGGGCGGGCCGAAGCGCACGGCCATGTTGGCCATGATCTCGCCGGTCGCCTCGCCGTAGGCGCGGGCCAGGTCTTCGGAAGCGGTCTGGAAGTAGACGGCCGTAGTAACGCCGCTGGCTTCGGCGCGCACGGGGTCGCCCTTGACGACCGCGATGCTGCCGGGGAAAGACTGCTGCGAATACTCAAAGGTATGCTCGACGCCGTTGACCACCTCGGCCGAGCCGCCCAAGCCGCTGCCGAGGCCCTTGTAACCGGCCGGCGTGGTCAGCTTGATGGCGGCGGCAAACTGGTCGGCGCCAAAACCGTTGACGGGGAACCAGCGCGCCGGGTAGAGCAACCAGGAGCGGTCGGGCGCGATGTTTGCCAGGTCGATGCCTTCGACCGGCGACTCCTCATAGCCCTTGAGCTGACCTTCATAGACGAAGGTCATCGCAAACGGCTGGCCGACGGGCAGTTGATCGGGCAGGGTGACGCGGATGGTCGAATCCTGGCGGTAGCGCAACGGGCTGAGCGAGGCGCCGTTTTCGAGCTCGGCCGCGGTGGCGTTGAGGCCGTTATGCAACTCGAAAATGACCGTATTCGTCGCCTCGCGCGGGATGAACGTCACCTTCGAGCGAGCCTGCAAAGTGGCCGAGCCGGGGTCGATCCGCGCCTCGATGTCGTAGCGCTGGACGTCGATCAACGGGCGTTCCGTCTGCGCCTGCGCCGCGGTCGCCCACAGCGCCGCCAGAGCCAGCAGAAGGGCTCCGGTCCAAAGCCCTTGCCAACCGGCCTGCCTGTCGATCGCCTTCACTCTGACCGTCGCGTCTCTTCTTGCCATTACGTTCCGCTCGTCCAATCGAATCTTTCGCATACGACCTCCGCCGCTCGCTCTGACGCCGACTTGTCGCCTTCAAGACGCTCGCGGATCCGCCTGAGTTCCGCTCTCATCACTTCTCGGCCGGCGGCGTCGGCCAGCAGCCTCCCGGCTTCCTCCGCCAGCTTTTCCGCAGTGCAGTCTTCCTGAATCAACTCAGGAACCAGCCGCTTGTCGGCCAGCAGATTCACCATGCTGTAGAACGGCACATGCACGAGCAGCTTACCCACCAGCCAGCTTGCCAGCGTAACCCGATAGAACACTACCATCGGAGCGCCCAGCAAGGCCGCTTCCACCGTCGCGGTGCCGCTGGCGACGAGCGCCAGATCACAGTGGGCGAGCGCGTTGTGTGTGTCGTTTTCCACTATTGTGACGTTGCGCTCGCCAATGCGTTGCCGAAAAAATGCTCCGCCTGTGGTAGAGGAGGCGGGCAGAAGGGCCTGAAGATCATGGCGGCGGGTGAGAATGTCGAGCGCGCCGAGCACGGCGGGCAGGTGGCGTTCGGCTTCGCCGCGGCGGCTGCCGGGCAGCAGCGCCAGGATGGGTTGATCGTCGCGCAGGCCGTACTTGCGCAGGAAGGCGGCGCGGTCGAGAGAAGGTTCGACGACCTCGGTGAGCGGATGCCCAACGAAGACAGTCGGCACGCCGCGCTGGTTGAACCATTCTTCCTCGAACGGAAAGATGCACAATAGCAGGTCGAGCAAGCGGCGCAGCTTCTTCACGCGCCACGACCGCCAAGCCCATAGCTGCGGCGCGACGTAGTAGACGATCGGCACGCCCTGCTTGCGCAGCTTGGCGGCCACGCGGAGGTTGAAGTCCGGGGCGTCCGTCAGGATGGCCAGATCCGGCTTTTCTTGAGCGGAGGCGCGCAGGAGCTTCCGGAACTCGCCGTAGATGCGCGGGATGTGGCCGATGACCTCAAAAATGCCGACGACGGCGAGGCTCTCGGTTTCCACGACCGCGCGGACGCCTTGCTCGCGCAGCCGCGGACCGGCGCAGCCGAAGAATTCCGCCTCGGGCAGGCGCCGCTTGAGCTCGGCGACGAGTTCGGCGGCGTAGCGATCGCCCGAAGCCTCGCCGGCGGAAACCAGAATCTTCATCAGGAAGATCCCAGTTTATCCCGCGTCGGAAGTCAGGCTCGCGCGTAGACAGCGGCGACGCCGACGCGCCGCGGCGGAATGCGCCGCTCCTTGCGACGCTCCTGGTAGAACAGAGAGCGCTGCGGCGGCAGATTTGCAGCGACCTGATTGAGTTCAGGGTAGTGATCCAACAGCGTCGGAGGAGTCATCACGGGCTCGCCGGTCGCCTCGGAGAGAATCTGCAAGGCGTTCACCACCGCCTGGCCGCGGAAGTGGTTGTTGGTAATCACGTAGGTCGTTTCAGTCTGCGCGGCGATGCTTTCGATGCGGGTGGTCCACTTCGATAACTGCTCGGGCTTGTAAAGGTAGTCGTAGCGAGCTTCGACGCCGCTGCGGCCGTCGGGCAGGCGCCCCTCTTCCACGCGGAACCAGTCCTGGTAGTTGCGCCCGTGGAGGCGCACGTAGCCGATCGGGCCGGTGACATGGGCGGTCGGGCCCATGCAATGGTTCAGCCGCGGCTGGTCAATGTTGCAGAACGAGACGCCGAGGCTGCTGAGCAACTCGAGCGCTTCGGGGCAGTCCCAGCTCGAGTGGCGCATCTCGGCGACCAGCGGATACTGCTCGAAGGCGTGCGCCAACCGCTGCAGGTGCGCGGAATTCTCGGCGGTGCGCCGGAACGACCACGGGAACTGCATCAACAGACAGCCGAGCTTGCCGGCGTCGATCAGCGGCTCCAGGCCTTCGCAGTATCTCTGGATCGAGGCCCGGTCGAGGTGCTGGTCATGCGTGAAGCCTCGGTAGAGCTTGGCGGTGAAGTGGAAATCGGAGAATCGGCTCAGCTTCTGCGCCCACACCTGCGCCAACTGCGGCCGCAACGGGTGGTAGAACGAACTGTTGATTTCAATGACCGAAAAATAATCAGCCAAATACTCTGCTTCATGAAAGCCTTGTGGACGATTCGTCGGGTAGACCACCCCGTTCCAATCGCGGTACGACCAGCCCGCGGGCCCAACTTGCACGTTGTCTAGCACTTGAGAACATCCTCCCTTCGGCTTTCCTACTCTTTCTGTTCGCCTAGTGTTCGATCATAGGGCGAAGAGAAGGGGATGTCAACCCGAGCACGGGACGGGAGCGATCAAAAGTTTTTTGCTACGTGGATAACCAATTCTCGATAACCTTCGCCTCAATACAAAACCCTAACCCCTGTTTTGCGGCGGGCGCGCATCTCACCCCTAACCCCTAACCTCAAGGCGCGTCCGCCGTTTTTCTTCCGCTAGTACAGAAACGATTCCGGGCAACCGCTTGCTGACGGGGCTGTGTGAAAACGTGACTGGAGTGTTCGGTGATCGCCCCCGGCTTCAGCCGGGCGTAGCGAAGATCGGACCCTCCCGTCTGGTGCACTAGCCCTCACCCGCTCTCGCGGGTGAGGGCTAGTGCTGTGCTTTGAGTCGCTTAGACGTGCATTTCCCCCGGCTAAAGCCGGGGGCTATAGGGAAACCGGAGACGGAATCGGTGTGTCGTCGGACCGTCTGGATCAGCGGGCGCAGTATTTTCACACACTCTCTGACGGTCCCGGCTCGACATGCGCTTTGGAGATCGGGGAGCTTGTCGCCCCGCTACCAGGCGTCGGCGTAGCGGAAGCCGTAGGGGTCCGCGCCGGCTTCGATCACACCGTTGCGCAGCACCTTCAGCGCCACCGGGGCCGAGCCGGAGTTCCAGCGGCTGCGGCGCTCGATGTCGTGGCCGCGGTCAAGCAGCTCCTCGAGCACGCTTTCGGGGATGCGCTCGTCGAGCAGCAGCTTGTTCGGCTCCATCGCGTGGTCGTCGAAGCTGGCCACCATGTGGCGGGTCTGGATGCGCGGAGCCTCCACCGCCGCCTGCGGGTTGAACCCAAACAGCAGCGAAGCCAGCATCACCTGCAGCAGCGCCTGCTCCTGCTGGTCGCCGCCGGGGGTCGACAGCGCCATCACCGGCTCGCCCTGGCGGGTGACGATCGTCGGCGTCAGCGTGATGCGCGGGCGCTTGCCGGGCTCGACGACGTTCGGGTGGTCGGCGATCATCAGGAAGCTCTGCGCTCGCTGGGTGAGCGGAATGCCGGTGTCGCCGGCGATCACCGACGGCATCCAGGCGCCCGACGGCGTGGCCGAGAACATCCAGCCGTCCTTATCGATGACGTTGATGCAGGTGGTGTCCTTCGACGCCAGGGCGTCGGTCAGCGGCCGCAGTTGCCCGGCGTAGCGGGCCGGGTGCGGCGCGGGCGAATCGGTCATCTCGCCGGGACGAAACTCGGTGGACGCTTCGTACGGATCGATCAGCGCTCGCCGCTCGGCCGCATACTCCTTGGTCACCAGCCGCTTGGAGACCTCGGCAAAGTCCGGGTCGGCGTACCAGGCGTCGCGGTCGGCGTAGGCCAGCTTGAGCGATTCAACGACGTAGTGCAGATACTCGGGCGAGTTCCAGCCCAACTCCATCAGCGGAAAACCCTCGAGCAGGTTGAGCGCCTCGATCATCGCGCCGCCCTGAGTCCAAAAACCGCCCTTGTAGACCTCGAAGCCCATGAACGTGGTGGTCAGGGGCTCTTCGACCTCCAGCCGGAAGTTCGCCATGTCCTCATAGCGCAGCAACCCGTCGTTGGCCTTCGAGAAATCCCCGATGCGCTTGGCGATATCTCCGCGATAGAAGTGGTCGCGAATCGCGTCGATCGCCTCTTCGCGCGACTTGCCGGCCTTGAGCGCCTTCTGCTCGGCGGCGATCATGGTACGGATCGTGCGGGCCAGATCCGGCTGGCGAAAGACGTCGCCCGGGCGCGGCAGCATGCCGTTGGCGAGGAAGACGTCGCGCGAAGTGGGGAAGCGGCGCAGGAAGCGCGTCGCCGAGGCGATCGAGCGCGCGCGCATGTCGTCGATCGGGTGGCCGTCGGCCAGCGTCACCGCCGGCGCGGCGACGTCTTTGAACGACATGGTTCCGAATTGCTTGAGCGCCAGCAGACCGGCGTCGACCATGCCCGGCACCAGCGCCGGCAGCATGCCGTAGGAGGGGATCGGTCCCTGCTCGCGGCCGCGGCGCTGCGCTTCCTGCTCGAGCTCGGGGTTTGCGCGGCGCGAGAGGAAGAAGTCGCGCGTCATCAACCGCGGCGCGGGCCCCAGGCCGGAGATGCACAGCGTCTTGCCGTCGGGAGTCCTGATCAGGATCGGCGACTCGCCGCCAAAGCCGAAGTGAGAAAACTCCGTCACCGCCCCGGCGAACAGCGAAGCCACGCCCGCATCGACGGCGTTGCCGCCGGCGTGCATCATGCGCATCGCCGCCTCGGTCACCAACGACGTGCCGGCGGCGACCGCCCCGCGCTCGCCCCGCACCACCGGGCGAATCACCTGCCACTGCAGGGCTTCGCGCTGCTGTTTGAGTCGTTGCGCGTCTTGCGAAAGCGCGCCGACGCCGGGAAACAGCAGGGTGAGCAGGAGGGCCGCGACGGCCGGACGCTGGAGTTGGCGGAATTGCATCACAAGAAATCGCCTTTTCAGACCCCGTCATGATAGCAGTCGCTCCGAGGGCCGCCCGGCGGATCTTTGTACGGCCCCGCCCATGTCCGATGCGTCGCTTACCCGCAGCCGCGAGGACCCCGGGCGCCTTCAGGCGTGGAGATCCGCGAGATCGGGCTACACTGAAGGATTCGGGTCCGCCGAGGCGTTCATGTCCCGCCGAACCGATGGGTTCCGCGGGACTTGTCGCATTCTTGGGCGGCCCGCAGCAAGCTTCAAACCATGAGCGCCGGAAAATTCGAGCAAGCCAAAGCCATCGTCGACTTCCCCGAGGTCGAGCGCGGCATTTCTGAGTTCTGGAAGAAGAACGGCATCTTCGAGAAAAGCGTCGAATTCCGTAAGGGCCAACCGCAGTTCACCTGGTACGAAGGTCCTCCGACGGCCAACGGCCTGCCCCACAACGGGCACGTGCTCACGCGCGTCTTCAAGGACGTTTTCCTGCGCTACCGCACGATGCGGGGCTACTACGTGCCGCGCAAGGCCGGCTGGGACACCCACGGCCTGCCGGTCGAGGTCGAGGTCGAAAAGGAGCTCGGCATCCACGGCAAGGAAGCGATCGAGCAATACGGCGTCGAGGAGTTCATCAAACGCTGCCTCTCCTCCGTCTTCCGCTACACCCAGGAATGGGAGACGATGACCGACAAGATCGGCTTCTGGGTTGATCTGGAAAACGCCTACGTCACCTATCACAAGAGCTACGTGGAGAGCGTGTGGTGGGCGCTGTCGGAGCTTTTCAAGAAAGACCTGCTCTACCAAGGCCACAAGATCGTCTGGTGGTGGCCGCAGGGCGGCACGGCGCTGTCGGCCGGCGAGGTCGGCCAGGGCTACAAGACCGTCGACGACCCCTCGGTCTACGTGAAAATGCCGCTCGTCGATGAGCCCGACCTGGCGATGCTCGTCTGGACGACCACGCCCTGGACGCTGCCGTCGAACCAGTACGTCGCCGTGCGACCGGAGTACGACTACGTGGAAGTGCTCGACGAGGAGCACGGCCGCCTGATCGTCGCCTCGGCCCTGCGCGAGACCATCGCCGGGAAGCTCGGCCGCGATCTGCCCGTGCAGCGCGAGTTCAAGGGTGATGAGCTGCTGGGCCGCCGCTACCGGCCGCCGTTCGACTATTTCTACCCGCTCTATAAGGACCTCCAAGCCGTCGGCAAGACCGGCGACCGCTTCCCTGCCCTGTGGCGAGTTCTGGCCGCCGATTTCGTCGAGCTCGATTCCGGTACGGGGCTGGTGCACGAGGCGCCCGCGTTTGGCGAAGTCGACTACGAGCTGCACCGCAACACCATCTCCGCGTACACCAACGCCGACGAGATCCCACTGCTGTGCCCGATCGGTCCGGACGGCAAGTTCGACTCGACCGTCCCCGACGTAGAGGGCATGTTCGTCAAGGACGCCGACAAGCCCCTGGCGCGCATGCTGGCCGACAGCGGCGTGCTCGTCCACCGCGAACAGTATCGCCACGAATACCCCTTCTGCTGGCGCGCCGACGAAGATCCGCTGATCCAGTACGCCCGCCCCGCGTGGTTCATCAAGACCACCGCGCGCAACAAAGAGGTTCTCGCTAACAACGACCAGATCCAGTGGTTGCCCGAGCACATCGGCACGGGCCGCTTCGGCGACTTCCTGCGCAACAACGTCGATTGGGCGCTGTCGCGCGAGCGTTTTTGGGGCACGCCGCTCAACATCTGGATCAACGACGAGAGCGGCAAGATGCAGGCGCCGGCCTCGGTCGCTGAGATCCTCGAGAAAAATCCCGACGCCTTCGCGCACTGGCACAAGGCCAAGCAGCAAAACCCGGAGCTTTCGGACCACCTGATGGTGCACAAACCCTGGATCGACGAGGTGACCTGGACCGAGCCGGGCGAGCCGGGCGTCTACCGCCGCGTGCCGGAGGTGATCGACTGCTGGTTCGACTCCGGCTGCGTGCCGTTCGCGCAGTGGGGGTTCCCGCACCAGAACCAGCAAAAATTCACGTCGTCATTCCCGGCGGACTACATCACCGAGGCGATCGACCAGACCCGCGGCTGGTTCTATTCGCAGTTGATGGTCTCGACGCTCGTCTTTGATGAGGAGTGCCAGAAGCGCGTCGGCCTCGATCCGGCCACGCCCTACCCGCATCCTTACAAAACGTGCATCGTGCTGGGGCACGTGACCGACCCGTCGGGCAAGAAGGAATCGAAGTCCAAGGGCAACTACACCCCGCCCGACGCAGTGTTCGACCGCGTGGCGCAGGAGTTCGCCGTGGTGACCGCGGAGCAGTGCGGACTGGAAGCGGCCCCGGGAACCGCCTGGATTGCGCGCGAGGATCTCGAAGCGCTCGACCTGAACCCCGGCGCGCAGATGAAGGTCTACTGCCAGGGCCGACCCGACTGCTTCCTGATCCTCGAAATGCACCCCGGCAAGGGGATGCCCCGGCGGGTGATCCTGCTCGACGAGGCCGACCGCACCGTCTTGGGCGCCAACGTCAACAAGAAGGGCCGCAATATCGGACCGAACGAGGTGATGTGGCTCGATCCGTCCGAGCGTGTGCTGGTAGAAAGCCCGGTCCCGGCGGCGCCCGGCGCGGACGCCTTCCGCTGGCTGTTCTTGGCCGGCAACCCGCCGTGGTCCCAAAAACGCCACTCGCTGGGCTTCGTGCGGACGATCCAGAAGGAGTTTCCGCTCAAGCTGCGCAACGTCTACTCGTTCTTCACGATCTACGCCAACATCGACGGCTTCGACCCGGCGGTGCACGTGGGACGTCCCACCGCCGAACGGGCGGTGCTGGACCGCTGGATTCTCTCCGAGCTGGCGCTGACCACTCGCGCGGTGCGCGAACACCTGGACGCCTACCGAGCCTACGAGGCCGCGCAGGCGCTCAACGCCTTCGTCGACGGCCTGTCGAACTGGTACGTCCGCCGCAGCCGCGCGCGCTTCTGGAGCAGCGGCTTCGACGCGGACAAGCAGGACGCCTACGCCACGCTCTACGCCTGCCTGACGACCGTGGCCGAGTTGTCCGCCCCGTTCACGCCGTTCACCGCCGAAGAGATCTACCAGAACCTCGTGCGCCGGGTATCGCCCGACGCCGCCGAGAGCGTGCACCTGCGCGACATGCCCGAAGAGCGCGCCGACGAGATCGATCGCGAACTGTCGGAGAACATGGCGGCGGTGCGCAACATCGTGTCGCTGGGCCTGCGCGTCCGCACCGACCACAAGATCCGCGTGCGCCAGCCGCTGGCTCGCGCCGAGGCCGTGCTGAGCGACGCGGAACTGGCCGGACGCCTCGAGCCGTTTCGCGGCCTGATCGAAGAGGAACTCAACGTCCATGAGCTGGCCTTCACGCCGGCGGAGATGGCGCACGTGCAGTACGTCGTCAAGCCGAATTTCCGCAAGCTCGGTCCGAAGCTGGGCGCCAAGATGAAGCTCGCCAAGAAGGCCTTTGCCGAACTGGATGCGGCGGCGATCCGGGTGGCGCTGCTCGATCAGGGCTTTGCCGAGATCGAACTCGGCGGCGACAAACTGCGGCTGTCGCCCGAAGACGTGGAAGTGACGGTCGAGGCGTCAGAGAACTTCGCCGCCGCCGGCGACCGCTCCGCCGTGGTGGTGCTCAACACCGAGATTGACCAGGCGCTGCTCGACGAAGGCCTCTATCGCGAGGTTCTGCGCCGCGTGCAGGACATGCGCAAGGATCTCGACGTCGCCTACGTGGAGCGGGTGGCGCTGACGGTGAACGGCTCCGAACGCATCATTGCCGTCGTCACCGAGAACGCCGAGCACCTCGCCGGCGAAGCGCTGATCGCAGATCTCAAGATCGGCGAGCCCGCCGAAGACGGCATGGAGGAACGCTCGACCGAGATCGAGGGCGAGACGCTGGCGCTGGCGCTGGCGCGGCCCTCGGCCGGCTAGAGTTCCGTGGGGATCTCGGCGACGTAGACCTGGGTGTGGCCGCTCTTGTCGCTGGCGAAAGCGACGAGCTTCTCGTCCGGCGAGAACGACGGGTGCGGGTGCGTCCACTGCGGCCCGTAGACCGAATCGGTCGCCATCTCCATCCAGCTCAACGACTTGCCTTTCTCCGCTCCGGCGCGGGCGGCTTCCCAGTCCTCAGCCAGGGCGTAGCGCGATTTCTTCCACTGCGTGCCCTGGCTGGAAGCGTCGGGGTGGCAGATGGTTGCGTGATCGCCGGAGGCCACATCAATCAGCAGCAGGCCGCGGTCGGGGTGCACTGTGTCGCACAGCACCTTCGTGCCGGAGCGGTTCGGCGTGATGTGCCAGGCGTTGATGCTCGCGATGGTGGAAATGCGCCGCGACTGCCAGTCCATCGTCTTGAGCGCGTAGGGCCAGACCGTAAACACCAGGTCGGAGGAGTGACCGAGGAAGGTCTCATGCACCACGAACTCATCGTTGTCGTGCTCATAGAGGCATTCCAGTTCGCTGCCGTCCAAGCGCACGCGGTGCATGCGCGGGGCGGGGTCGGCGGCGAATTCGATCCATCCTGGATCGACGGGGTTGAACTGCGGGTGGATGATGGTGCGCGGAAAAGGGATGAACTCGCCTTCGAGCCCGTTGGTGCGGCCGATGGCCACGCCCCACTCGCCGTCCCGGCGGCAGGCGGCGACGAAGCGGCCGCCGTCCGGACTCAGCGAACATTCGCCGAGTTGCCCCATGAAATCCGCGACGCGCCGTTCTTCGAGCGTCTCTCGATCGATCGCCCAGACGGCGCCGCCGCGGACGAAGAACACTTCCCCCGAGGGAGCGATGGCCGGCGAGAACGGATGGATCGCCGGTCCGCCGGTGAGCTGCCGGATCTCGCCGTCCGGGAAGCCGACCTCGAACAGCTGCGCATCTCCCTGCCGATACGACGTGAAAATCAACGTCTTCTGATCCGCCGTAAACGACTGATTCAAAAAGTATGCAGGATGATTGATGGACGGGTGCGCAGTCAGCTGATGGACGACCGCGCCGGTCTTTTCGTCGCGCGAAACGGAATGTTCGGAAGGGGAGACTGTACCTTTGGACATAGGACGCGAAGCGAACCTTACTGGGTTCTTGGAAGATCGAAACCCTGCTCGACCGTATCTAGAAACTCTACCGAGTTTGACGCAGCAGCATGAGGAATAGCGCCGAGATCATTCCAGAGAACTCTAACGCTTCATGTTGTAGAGGAAGACGAGCTGCAGGCGGATCTGGTCGCCCGAGAACTCGGCCGGCAGCGGCGGAAAGGGCAACGAGGCGCTGATGCCGGCCACCGAAGCGCGGTCGAGCGGCTGCGAGCCGGAGGCGTCGGCGATGACGAGCTTCGGCACCTCGCCGCCGCGGTCGATGGAGAACTGGATGGCAACGCGGCCGCGCTCGAGGCCCAGCCGGGCGCTTTCGGGCAGCACGGCGTACCAGTTGCGGCGCACGGCGTTGAGCACCTGGATCAGGTAAGGCCGAAAATCGACGCCCTTGGGGTCGGAGAGCAGCTCGAGGCCGGAACCGATATTGCCCGGCGACGGCGTCGAGTAGCCGCCGGAGGCGCCGGCGCCCACGCCTTCTCCCACGGCCTGCCGCCCGCCGCCGGATTGCTGCATGTTCTCGATGGCGCTCTCGATGATCTGGTCCGGGCGCGTGTTGATGCCGAGCTTGGCGAGCTCGATCGGCCCTTCGTCGCTAGGCGCGACGGCCTTGGGGTCTTCGAGCACCAGTTTGGGCTTTTCAGCCGGCTTGGGCGCGCGCGGGGCCGGCAGTTCGCGCGGATTTGGAGTGCGCGCCAGCTCCTTGCCGCGCTGAAACTCGCCTGGCGCGGGGGTGGTATTGACGGCCACCTCCACCGGCGCGGGCTTGGGCGGCTCGGGCTGCGTCGGCGGCTTTTCTTCGACGATCTGCGGAGCCGGCGCGGGCTCGGGCTCTTCTTCCTGGACCGGGATCGGAGGCGTGGGCTTAGGCTGTTCCACCGGTTGCGGTTCCGGCTGCTCAGGAACGACGATCGCCGGCGCTTCGCTCTGCTGGCGACCGCGGAAGACCTTGGTCTCGCCCTCGCTGTCGGGCTGGGAGCGTGTGAGCGCCTCAATCTCCTGCGCGCTCGGCGCCAGCAAGGTGATGTTGGTGGCGGGCTGGTCGACCTGTTTTTCTGTGAACTCGAAGGGCTTCTGGTAGGGCTGGACGACCAGGTAGGCGATCAGAGCCAGATGGACGGCGAACGATCCGGCCCGCCGCTTCAGCTGCGTGCGCGAAATCGAGCCGTCCCAAGATACTTCGAAGTCCAGCGGCGGACCGTCGAGCGGCGGCAGGTCCGGCGAGCCATGGGGGAACTGTTCGGCGTAGCGCCTGGCCGGGTCAAAATCCTCGGTCAGCAGCCGCAGCTCGAGCGCGTCCGGGGCGGGTTCGATCGATGCCGGCGCGCCCGGGGGCGTGGGCCGTTGCCCATAGTCCTCGAGCAGCAGCGCCAGCGGATACACCTCCGGCTTCCAGTCCGCGGCGATGGCGGGTCCGGTCGGGCGGCGCTTGCCATAATCTTCGAGCAGCAGATACAGCTCGGGCTTTTCGCTGTGGCTCGGCTTCACTTGCGATGCGCCGCCACCGTCGCTTGCACAACCTTGGCATGGCGCTCCATTTCCGCCCTTATTCTAAGGGCCGTTTCGAGCGAGCGGCGGCTCGCTCGCCCATCCACCAACGGCGGCCGACGCGTTGCGACCGAATCGAGGAACGCCTCGAGCTCGCGGCGCAACGGTTCCCCGGCGGCGGGCTTGAGTTGGCGGTACTGCAAGCGATTGTTCTCGTCGAGCCCGATCGCCACGCCGTCCTTGCGGCCATAGTCGATGGAGACATATTGACGCGGCTGGAAGAAGCGGAGTTTCCGTACTTTTTCCGTGGAGATGCGGCTGGCGGTCAGATTGGCGACGCAGCCGTTCTCAAAAACGATGCGGACGCTGGCGATATCGGGCTGCTCGGAGAGCACCGGCACGCCCGAGGCTTCGAGGCGGTCGATCTCGCTGTCCACCATCGCCAGCAGGATGTCGAGGTCATGGATCATCAGGTCGAGCACGACGTCAACGTCCAGACTGCGCGGGGAGAATTGGCTCAGCCGGTGGATCTCGAAAAACAGCGGCAGCGTGGCGGCCTCGATCGCCATCTCGACGACCGGATTGAAGCGCTCGAGGTGCCCGACCTGCAGGATGCGGCTGTGGGCTTCTGCGGCGGCGATCAACCGGTCGGCGGACTCGAGATCCGACGCCAGAGGCTTTTCGATCAGCACGTCGACGCCCGATTCGAGCAGCCCGACGCCGATGTCGGCGTGCACCGCCGTCGGTGCGGCGACGACCGCGGCGTCGACCCGGCCGACCAGTTCTCGCCAGTCGGCGAGCGCCTCGCAGCCGTATTCGCCCGCGACGGCGGCGCCACGCTCGGCGTCGGCGTCGACAACGGCGACCAGGTCGGCCGCCTCAATGTCGGCCAGGTTGCGCACGTGGTTCTTCCCGAACGCGCCGACCCCCACTACCGCAATGCGCACTGCAGCCATCTACTCAAACCCCCAAACGGCCACGCCTTCGCGGTCGGCCTCCTCTAACAGCTCATCTCGGTCGATCAGCAGCGTCCTGTGGGCCTCGACGGCCAGCGTCCTGGCGTTGGAGCGGCTCATCTTGCGGATGGTCGTCGGCCCGATCACGGGTACGTCGAAACGCATGTCCTGCTTGGGCTTGGCGCGCTTGACGATGGTGAGCCGGCGGCCGTTGACGAGTTCGGCCGCGCGCAGGATCACCGCGTCGGTGCCTTCCATCGCTTCCACCGCCACACAGGCGCGCTCGCAGATCGCCACGCTCTGACCGATGTCAAAACCGGCCACGGCGGTCGCCACCTCGCGGCCGTACTCGATGTCCGCCAAGTCGTCCTTCGAAGGCTTACGTTTGCCGTTGGCGCCGGGCTTGGCGAGATAGGGCTGGAGGAAGAAGGTCGAGTCGAGCAGTTCGATCCCCTCGTCGGCCAGCACCTGGGCGACGGCGCCGATCAGCGAATCGGTGTTTTTGCGCCGCAGTGCGGTGAGCACCTTCAGCAGTCGCCAGTCGGGCCGGATCGCCGAGAAGATTTTCGTATGTTGGACGCGGCCCGCCATCACGGCCTGCGAGACGCCGGCGTCGCGAAAAATGCGGATGAGCTTCGACAAATCGCCGAGCGAAATCCAGTGGCACTCGTCGGCGGCCTGTTCGACCTCAGGCAAAGCTTCTTCGCGGATCGCCGCCACCACCATCTGGTGGCCATCGGCGCGAGCCGATTCGAGCGCCATCAAGGGGAAGCGTCCGCCGCCGGCGATCAGACCATACTTCACTTCGGGTCAGCTTCTCAGATGGTTGCGGAGTCGGGCTTGTCGGCGATCTGACACATCATCAAGCCCTCGGCGACGAGTTTGCCGTCCACGTAGGCGCGACCCGACATCTTGGCCACGCTCGCCTTGCGCACGGTGAACTCGACCTCCAAACGCAACTGATCGCCCGGGACGACTTGCCGCCGGAACTTGCACTTCTCGATCGAGGCGAACAGGATGAGCTTCTTCTCCGGCTCCGGAGTCTGGCTCATGATCAGGATCGCGCCCATCTGCGCGAGCGCCTCGGCGATGAGCACGCCGGGCATGACCGGATACTCGGGGAAATGGCCCGTAAAAAACGGCTCGTTGGCGGAAACGTTCTTCAGGCCAACGGCGGAGGTCTCGCCGAGCTCGATGACGCGGTCCACCATCAGCATCGGGTAGCGGTGCGGAATGAGTCGGCGAATTTGCTGGATGTCCAACATAGGGAAAAGGTCTCTCGAGCGGCGCTGGACGGGAAAAGAGGGATAGTATACCAGAGGAGAATCGATGCCCAACGACGCGCTGCTGGACTGGTTCCAGCGTCATCAAACAGAACTGATCGAATGGATTCAAGGACTGGTGGAGATCGAGTCGCCTTCCGACGACCCGGCGGCGGTCAATCGCGCCGTCGACTACGTGGTGAACCACGAGGAGCAGTACTCCGTGGTGGAGCGTGTGAAGGTCGACGGCTACGGCGACGTGCTGCGGCTCGACTATGAGCTGCCAGGCTCGGGCGAGGGCCAACTGCTGGGGCTCGGCCACCTCGACACCGTCTACCCGCACGGCACGCTCGCAAAGATGCCCTTCCGCCAGGCCGACGGCCGGCTGTGGGGGCCGGGCGTGTTTGACATGAAGACCGGCGACGCCTACTTCCTGTTCGCGCTGCGGGCGCTGCGGGAGCTCAATATCCCCTGCAAGCGCGGCCGTTTCGTCGTGTTGCTCAACCCGGACGAAGAGGTCGGCAGCCCGGCTTCAAAGCCGTTCACCGAGCGTGAGGCTTTGAAGAGCGCCGCCGTGTTCGTCAACGAAGGCGCGCTGGGGCTGGACGGCAAGGTCAAGACGGCGCGCAAGGGCGGCGGGACTTTTCGGATACAGGTGCAGGGCGTCGCCTCGCACGCAGGGCTGGACTTCGAGTCCGGCGCGAGCGCGGTGGTCGAGATTGCCCGCCAGATCGAACGCATCGCCGGCTGGACGGATCTCAGAGCCGGCATCACGCTCAACCCCGGCGTGGTGCGCGGCGGCACCACGACGAACGTGGTCGCCGAAGAGGCCTTCTGCGCGGTAGACGTGCGGGTTCCGCGGGTGGATCAGGCGCGCGAGTTGGAGGCAAGGTTCTCCGCTCTCGAGCCGTTTGACAAGCGCACCCGGGTGACGGTGACCGGCGGCCTCAAGCGCCCTCCGATGGAGCGCACCGAAGGCGTCGCGAAGCTGTATGAACTGGCGCGCGGGCTGGCCGCGGAGTTGGGCGTGGAACTGGGCGAGGCCAGCGTGGGCGGCGGCTCGGACGGCAACCTCACCGCCGCGCTGGGCGTGCCAACGCTGGACGGCCTCGGCGCCATCGGCGAAGGCGCGCACTCCGAGCGCGAGAGCATTCTGGTGGACCGCATGGCCGACCGCGCGGCGCTGGTGGCGAAGCTGATCGCAGCGGCCTGAGCGCCGGACAAGAATGTCCGGCCCCACTGAAGAAGCGCCTTCAGTAGGACGAACATTCGTGTTCGTCCTACGCCGACCAGGAGGTCGGCGTTGCAAGCCAGGAGGCTCGCTCCACGGAGCTGCACCGACGCCCTAGCGCCACGTGGAGCAGGCCTCCCGGCCTGCCAGCTTGGCCTCCTGGCCAAGCTGGGACGAACATTCTTGTTCGTCCAAGGCCCGTCAGGGAGCAGGTTTCGCCGAAGACGCCGCTGCCTCGATCAGATCGACGAGGTCGCCGGGGTCGAGCCGTCCGCTCGAATCGGCCGGCTCGAGCCGGTGCAACAGCGTGCGGTCCGCTCCCAGCGCAATCACCGCCGGCACGTCGCGGACGCCGAATCGCTCCAGCGCTTCCAGCGGCGGCCCTTCGAGAAAGAAGCAAGGGACGGGGAAGTTGGCAGGCTCGGAATCGGCTTCCAGCAGCACCGCCAGGAACTGCACCCCGAACGGCTCATACTCGCGAGAAAGTTCGACGAACGTCGGCTCCAACTCGACCGCGGAGCGCGACCAGGGGGCCCACAACAAGACGATGACCGGCGAGCCTTCCAGCGCCTCCAAACGCTCGGCCAGGGCGTTGATGTCGCCCCGAGAACGCTGGGACCCCAAGCCGCAACTCGCAAGGGCGACCAGTGCACAAGCCGTCAGAAGCCAGTCGCGCCGCAACACCTATTCGGGTTTGAGCTCGAGCTGGTAGAACAGCTCCATGCGGTCGTCGAACGCGCTCACGCGGCGGGTCTTCTCCTGCCAGCCGTCGAGAAAGGCGCGCACTTCGTAGTCGGTGTTCAGGTCGAGGCCGGAGAAGTAGTAGCGGCCGTCCGCGCGCACGTAATAGGAGCGGACGTCGAGCGTGCGGGTGTTCTTGAGCTGGACGACGGCCTTATCGAGCGGGTTGTCGTTCTCGTCCGTCACAATGCCCTTCACGACGCGCGTGGGAGCTTCTTTCTTCTTCTTGTCAGCCGCCGCCGGCGACGGAGACAGCACCGCCGCCATCAGGGCGAAGGCGATGGCCGGCGCAGCCGACCGCAAGAAGGCTCTTGTGGTCATCATTCTCGTCATCCTACCTCAGATCAGTATGACGGGCCGCAGGCGGCGCCGGTTTCTTGCCGCGGATGCAATCTGCTGGGCCTGCAACGTTAAGATAAGGAACAAACTCGCTCTGAGTTTCGTTAGAAAGGAGTGCGCGGGATAGGTATGCCCATCAGCGAAGATTTGCTCGAGATTCTCTGCTGCCCCGAGTCAAAGGTTCCGGTCGAGATGCTCTCGAGCGATCAGCTCAACAAGCTCAACGCCGAAATCCAGGCCGGCAAGGTAGAAGCCGTCGGCGGCGACAAAGTGACCAAGCCGCTGCAAGAGGCGCTCATTACGACGGATGGCAAGACCATCTACCGCATCGACGACAACATCCCGGTGATGCTCGTGGACCAAGGCATCGCCACGCGGCAACTCGCGGACTGGTAGGCGTCCCGCCGCGGGCGCAGGAGGAGACGGATGACCGGCTTGGAAACCCTGATCGGCGCGCTGGGGCTGTCGTTCGCCTCGGGCGTCAATCTGTACGCCACGGTGCTCGTCATCGGCTTGGCGCAGCGTTTCGGCTGGTTCCCGTTCTTGCCCGAACAGCTTCACGGCCTGGGCGAACCAATCGTTTTGTGGATCGCAGGCATCCTCTACGCGCTCGAATTTTTTGCCGACAAGATTCCTTTCGTCGCTACGTTGTGGGACGGCTTCCATACCTTCATCCGGCCGACCGGCGCGGCGCTGCTGTCGATGGGGCTGGCCGAGGAGTTGGGCGCGGGCGGGCAGATCGTGGCGTTCCTGGTCGGCGGCTCGGTGGCGCTCGGCAGCCATTCCACCAAGGCCGGCGCGCGAGCGATGGCGCTGACCGCGCCCGAGCCGGTGACGCATTCCATCATCAGCGTGGCCGAAGACGTCGGCGTGGTCGGTCTGACGGCGCTGGTGTTCACCTACCCCTGGGTCGGCTTCGGCGTGGCGTGCGTGCTGATTGTGATCATGGCCTTCATCACGCCGCTGCTGTATCGCACGCTGCGGTTCACCCTGCGCTCGTTTTTCGGCAGCCTGGGCGCGCTACTCGGATTTGAGCCGAGCACGGGGCTGGCCAACCCGCCCTGGCTCGAGAAGCGGCTCGCCCAGTTGCGGCCTGGTTCGCAGTGGGAGTACTACCGCGCGTTCGTGCGCAAGGCGCCGGGCCTGCCGCGCTTCGGCCGCGGAATCATCGCCATCGACTCCACTGGCGCCGTCTTCGTCCGCAAGGGCTGGGTGGGCGTGAAAACGGTGGAGCTCAGCGACCCGGCGACGTGGGCGCTGGACCGCGGCGTGCTCTCCGACGGCATCGAACTCGAAACCGCCCACGGAGCCTATGCGCGCCTGCTGCTGACCAAGGACTGGGGCAAGCTCTACCGCGCCCGCTCCGGCCGAGCCGAGCCGCCGGACGGCAATTTCGTCGCCGCCGGCGTGTAGTCCGGGTCTATACTAGGGCTTGTCAGGCGCGCTCCGGTCGCGAGCGCGCTCTCTTGCGGGTCCCGTTGCGGACTCAATTCATCCACTTTTTCGGAGGTCGCCGCCTCGTCATGTCCTGGGAACGGGCCTTGGGCCTGTGTCTGGCCGCGCTGCTGTTGCTGCTCTGGTCGGTCTACTGCCGCCGCCTCGCCGAGCGCGAGCGCCGACTGTCGAGCCCGGACAACGAGGGACCCGAATAGCCGACCATGGCGCTGTTCAAGACCCAGACCGCCGCCATCTACGGCGTCGATGCGCTGCTCATCGACGTCGAGGTCGACATGTATCTCGGCCGCCCGGAAAATTTTATGATGGTCGGCCTGCCCGACACCGCCGTACGCGAGAGCCGCGAGCGCATCAAGTCGTCGCTGGCGAATTCGGGTTTTAGCTATCCGCAAAAGGCGGTCACCATCAACCTGGCGCCGGCGAACATCCGCAAGGAAGGCGCGGGCTTCGACCTGCCGATGGCGCTGGGGCTGCTGGGCGCAATGGGGGCGCTGCCGGCGGATGCGCTCAGCGGCTTTCTGGCGGCGGGCGAGCTGTCGCTGGACGGCTCCATTCGGCCCATTCGCGGCGCCTTGCCGATCGCGGTCTGCGCTAAGAAGAACGGCATCGAGAACCTGATCGTGCCGGTGGAGAACGCCGCCGAAGCCGCCGTGGTGGAGGGTCTGAAAGTCTACGGCCTGAAGCATCTGGCCGAAGCGCCGCGGCTGGTGGGCGACCCGGGCTCCTTCAAGCCCGCCGTGCCGCCCAACGGCCACTGCCATGACGACGAGGGCCTGCTCAAACTCGACTTCCGCGACGTGCGCGGCCAGGAGACGGCCAAGCGGGCGCTGGAGATCGCGGCGGCCGGCGGCCACAACCTGCTGATGATCGGACCGCCTGGCTCGGGCAAGACGATGCTGTCGAAACGCCTGCCGGGCATCCTGCCGGAGCTGGCGCTCGAGGAGGCGCTGGAGGCGACGAAGGTCCACAGCGTCGCCGGACAGCTCACGCCGAACGCCGGACTGCTGCGCGAGCGGCCGTTCCGGGCGCCGCACCACGGCATCTCGAACTCGGGGCTGGTCGGCGGCGGCTCGGGCATGGCGCGGCCGGGCGAGGTGAGCCTGGCGCACAACGGCGTGCTATTTCTCGACGAGTTCCCCGAGTTCCCCCGCAATATCCTGGAGTTGCTGCGCCAGCCGCTCGAAGACGGCGAGATCACGATCGTGCGCGGGGCGGTGAGTTTGACGTTTCCGTCGGCTTTCATGCTGGTGGCGGCGATGAACCCCTGCCCCTGCGGCTACTTTGGCGACCCCAACCGCGAATGCCGTTGCACCCCTCCGATGATCCAGCGCTACGTGGGCAAGATCAGCGGCCCGCTGCTGGACCGCATCGACATCCACGTGGAAGTGCCGCCGGTGAAGTATCGCGAGCTGCGCGGGACGGCGGAGTCCGAGCCCTCGGCGGCGATTCAGGAGCGGGTGGAGCGAGCGCGCTCGGCGCAGAGGGCGCGCGGGTATTCGAATGCACGCATGCCGTCGAAGTTGATCCGCACCCACTGCAAATTGGACGCCGCCGGCGAGAAGACGCTGGAGGCCGCGGTCAGCCGCATGGGGCTGTCCGCTCGCGCCCACGACCGCATCCTGAAGGTGGCGCGCACGATCGCCGATCTGGCGCAGCAGGACGACATCAGCGTGTCCAATTTGGCCGAGGCGGTGCAGTACCGTAGTCTCGACCGGACGTACTGGGTGTGAGGCTAGAGGCTAGCATTTCCGATGTCGGTCTCTTCGTCTCCTTCGATCTCTTCCCTGTCGCTTACGGTTTCTGTGATAACCGCTTCTAAATACTCGCTGTATCGTTCCTGCAAGTGCTTTAGCGCCGCCCCCTGATCTACCTGGTGCTCCAGTTTCTCCTGAAAAAATTGCAATCGTGCCTTGTTATCCTCGAATATCTGTGACCAGGTTTTTACCCAAGTGTGGTATCCACTTGACTCAGGTAGCCCCAACATCTTGTGGTCGGCGTTAGTCCGGTTCGGCGTCCCAATCGGCCACGATCGAGCGGTACGGCGTGGG
>JGI12316J15310_10000019_pt3 | contig 263268 bp, 235 predicted proteins | sample MarCyaLeptolynsp_FD_15310 | JGI IMG/M metagenome (IMG submission 15310)
TGCTGCCGGGCGGCCTCGCCAAGAAATACCGCGGCATGCTGCTGTCGCGCGACCCCGAAGTCGTGGTGAACGGGGCGCGGGCGTTTGTGGAGATCAATCATCTCGATCTGCCTACGTCTGGATTCATTCCCCCGTCCCGCAACGGCTTGCTCCCGCTTCCGAGCTCGGATGATCCGGTGGTGTTGGAGACGTCGCCGGCCCGGCCTTTGCGTGATCTGGAAACGGTACTGCCGCGCAACGAACGCCTTCTGCCGCCGGATGCGCTCCCGGACGAGGACCGGCGTCGTGCGGTGCTGATCACGGACTTCACGGACCTCGGCCTGCCAGCGGACCGTGCCGTCGAGCTTGCCGACGAAAAATTGAATGCCGAAGAACCGGTGGGGAGTACGACCCCTGGCGGCAGCGCCATCGTCGACAACGATCAGACCGACAGCCCGTTCGTTAGCGGTGAGGACGAGCGCGAAGACGATCCCGCACCGACCCCAGCCAATGACGACGCAATTGCCGATTCGTCGACCGACTCTAAGACAACTCAGGATGACCCCGAGCAAACTTCGCCAACGGATGAAGAAGTGGACGAAATTCTTCGAAGAGATGGGATCGCACCGATACCGCGTGACGGCGAATCGATTGAACCAAGAACGGAGGACGAGGATGAAGAGGAAGAACCATCCAGCGCTCTAAACACCTTCGTTTGGCGCCAAAAGAACGAACTAATGGCGATGCGGCAAGGTACATCGCCGGATACGGGACGTCATGAAAGATTGGGCCAATACGGGGAGTTTGCCACCGGCGATGGATTCATCGACGAGAATGGTCAATTTGTCCGCGCCGATGGCAGAAAACATATCGTTCTGATCGATCCGCGAAACGGCGAGCTGACAATCTATCGCCGAAGCGAGCCAACCAACGAAGGTGGCCTGTTGTCGATCGGACGTTTGCTTGGCACGTCATTGTTCACTGATCCGTTGGGCGGTGCGATATCGGCCGGAGCACGGGCCGCGCAAATCGGGACGAAAAGTAGGACGGGCGCGAGCAACGTGCTCGCCTCGGGCACTGGCCCGACCGGGAGTGGTGCAAGCAAGAGCAACGCCACCACTCTGCGTGACCTGCCGAAGGGGCCCGGTTTCAAGGCGGATCGAAACTTCCTCACGGTGGACGAGTTTCGGGTGTTGCCGTCGGAAGGTCGTATCGACCCGCAACGGATTCGGACAAGCCAATCCAGTTTCAAAGAGGAATTCAAGCCAAAGCGAGATGCGTCTGGCAAAATACAAAAACGCACCGTAGGTGGATTGACTGATGAGTTAAGGGACGGTGTCAAAAAGCCGGAAGAAATTCAGGCAATCATGTTGGTCGAGTTCAAGGGGCATATTTATACCGTCGATCATCGTCGCCTAATTTCTTTTCGACGTGCCGGTGCCGATATCCCGTATAGGAAAGTGGAATTTAATAAACTATCGGACGAACATCAAAAGCGTATTCGGCAAGCGCTAAATTTGAATGACAATGGCGCGGCAATTAAGAATCGAACGCTTAAGGTAAAGGAGTAGATGAATTGAACGATCGTACGACGGACGAGCGCAAGGAGGAATTTGTTGGAGACATCGCGGACCGAGTCTCATCAGGAGAAGAGTTTTTGGAGGTGTTGAAACAGTTAGTGGAGAAAGAAGAAACGTTCAGTGAGTTTGGTGAACGAAGTGCAACAGAGTTTGTCACGGTCATTCACGAGAAGCTTGAGTTTGCACGCGAGTTCCCGAGCCCGGAGGATATTGAATTCCCGGATGAACCCGATTGGAATTGGTTGGCACGACTTTTTATGGTTGGCGCGTTTGATAATTAGCGATGCGGTTACATGCCGAGGAAGATTGTGAGCCTGGAAAAGGACTTGTAGGAGGGCAGGTGTCGATATTCCGTACACCAAGGTCAAGTTCGACGATATTGATACGCTCGGTATCAACCACTCCTTTAATCGCCATGGGCCAGGTAAAGAAAAAACATTCCAAAGCGCGATTAGTCCGGAGGCAGTTTCGGTTTATCTGGACGTCGTCGAAAACTTCGACCAATTATCCGAACCACGGCATGAGGAAAGGATGGGCAGGACCACCGTTGGCTTTGAAAAAACAATCAACGGCAAAATTGTTGTTGTCGAAGAAGTTAGAAAGGGGAGAAAGACCCTTTCGTTCCTATCGATGTGGATTAAGCGAAATTAGGTGACGGCCCTGGGCGTCAGATACCATTCATAAGTGAAGGCCGCCGACCCCAACGTCCGAAACGGCCAGGACGCGCCTTCATGCATATTGATCGTTTGATTCTATTATTCAAGTTGAATTGTTGTGAATTCGCCACAACGCTGAAGAGATTGTGAGCCGCCCACCGGGCGGTTTCTTGTTGCGTGAGGTTTTCCCTTCAAAACCGCAACAATAGCACCGCGATCCCGGCACCGGCGGCGGCTCCGATGACCGCGCCGCCGATCAGTCCTTGCAGGCTTGCACCGCCGCCGCGTTTGCGGCGGTAGAGCACGAAGCCCGCCATGCCCCCGGCGAGCGCCGGGACGATCACGAACAGAATGCCGAGCCAAACCGCGAGGCCGTGCCAGTCATGCATGGCGCGAGGATAGCGCATTGCCGGGCATCGCGCAGGCGCGCCCGTGTGTGCGGGTTGGCGCGACCTTTCCATCATCCATTGCAACTTCACTCGTCAGCCAAGGAGGACATCATGGCGACACGGCTTTACGGCATCTCCCAAGGGGAGGGGCAGGACCAGATCACCGAAGGCGTCGGCGCGGCCACGACCGACAGCGTGGAACTCACCATCAATCTTGCCGCAGGAATGACCCGGGAAGACGTGGTGCTACTGCTCGACCGCCTGTCCCGCTACATCCTCGAACACGACTACCCGCCCGCATAGGCGTGCCGGGGCATTGGCGGCCCCATCCTGACGATCTCCGACTCCCAAACAAGAGAGGGCCCTATGGTCTCCACCGTGGATATCTGCAATCGCGGGCTTCAGAAGCTAGGCGAGCGCAAGATCACCTCGCTCGACGACGACGTGAAGGCGGCGCGTGAATGCAAACGAGCCTTCGACCTGGTTCGGGACGCCGTGTTCCGCGACCATCCGTGGAACAGCGTGATGGCGCGGGCGTCCCTGCCGAAACTGTCCGATGCGCCGGCCTGGGGTTTCGCCAACCAGTTCCAATTGCCGGTGAACTGCCTGCGTGTGGTCGAGGTCGACACGACCGATGACTGGCAGGTGGAGGGCCGCCGGGTGTTGAGCGACGCCGGCGCGCCGTTGAATATCCTCTACGTGCGGCAGGAGACGGACCCGGCGCAATACGACCTGCTGCTGGTTGAGGCGCTGGCCGCGCGGCTGGCGGCGGAACTGGCCGAGGTGCTGACCCAGTCGAACACGAAGAAGGAAATGGCCGAGCGGCAGTATCTCGATCTGCTCGCCCGCGCCCGTCGCGCGGACGCACAGGAAGGCTCGGCCCGGCGGCTCAGCGGCAGCTCCTGGCTGGACGCGAGGGTTTAAGCCATGCCTAAAGCATCCCCGGCTTTTACGTCGTTCAACGCGGGTGAGTGGTCGCCATTGTTGGAAGGGCGGCAGGACCTGTCGAAGTATTTTTCGGCGCTACGGCGCATGCGCAACTTCTTTCCCAAGGTGCAAGGCCCCGCCGTGCGGCGGCCGGGCACGCGCTTCGTCGAGGCGGTGAAGGACAGCGCCGATGCGGTGCGGCTGTTGCCGTTCGAGTTCAACGTGGAGCAGGCCTATATCATCGAGGCAGGCGACCAGTACTTCCGCTTCTATCGCAACAACGGGCGGATCGAGAACCCAGGAACCGTGCCGGTCGAGGTTGTCTCACCTTACACCGCGGCGGAGCTGCCCCGGCTGCGCTTCATCCAGTCGGCGGACGTGCTCTATCTGTTCCATCCAGCGCATTTGCCGCGCAAGTTGTCGCGCAGCAGCCATATAGATTGGTCGGTCGAGCCAGTCGATCCGCAGGACGGGCCGTACCTGCTGGGCAATACCTCGCCCACCACCCTGACGCCGTCGGCGACTACCGGTACGGTAACGATCACCGCGTCGGCGGTCACCGGCATCAACGACGATGCGGGATTCGCGGCGAGCCAAGATGTTGGACGGCTGGTGCGGTTAAAGCATGGCGGCCAGTGGGGCTGGGTGAAAATCACCGGCGTGACCTCGACCACCGTCGTGACGGCAGAAGTGAAGGGCACGTTAAACGGGCTGACCGCGACGGCGGATTGGCGGCTCGGCGTCTGGTCGGAACGGACGGGTTATCCGGCGGTCGGCACATTCTTCGAGGACCGCCTTGCGCTCGGCGGCGCGCCGTCCTTCCCGCAGCGGCTCGATCTGTCGCGGACCGGCGATTTCGAGAATTTCGCGCCGACCGGGACCGACGGTACCGTCGTCTCAGACAACGGGCTTGCCTTCACCCTGAATGCGGACAACGTGAACGTGATCCGCTGGCTGCAGGACGACGAGAAGGCGCTGATGGTCGGCACGGTCGGGGGCGAATGGCCGCTACGCCCGTCGAACCTGAACGAAGCGATGGACGCGGAGAACCCGCCGCAGGCGAAACGCTCCACCGTGTTCGGCAGCGCCGACGTGGCGCCGATCAAGGCGGGAAACGCCATCTTGTTCCTGCAGCGCGCGGCACGGAAACTGATGGAGCAAGCCTTTTCCTTCGAAGCGGACGGATTCCGAGCCGCCGATATGACCGAACTGGCCGAGCACGTCACTGCGGGCGGCATCGTCGAGATGGCGTACCAGAAGGAGCCGGATTCGGTCGTTTGGGTTGTGCGCGCGGACGGCACGCTGCTCGGCATGACCTACCGGCGAGAACAGGACGTGGTCGGATGGCACCGCCATATCTTGGGCGGCCGATCGGATGCCGACGGTACGCAGGCGCGGGTGGAAAGCGTTGCGGTGATCCCCTCGTCGGACGGTACGCGGGACGAACTATGGCTCGTCGTGCAGCGGCATATCGATGGGTCGGTGAAACGCCATATCGAATATCTCGAACGGCCCCTGCCAGACGACGGCGACCAGGCCGATGCCTTCTACGTCGATGCGGGGTTGACTGGTACGTTCGATCCGCCAGAGACGGCGGTATCCAATCTCGATCATCTGGAAGGGGAGACGGTTCAGGTCCTGGCGGACGGCGCGTCGCATCCCGACAGAGTCGTCTCCGGTGGGCAGGTTGTTTTGGATCGGCCGGCGTCGAAGGTTCACATGGGCCTGGCCTATGACAGCTTGTCTGAAATCCAGACGCTCAACCTGGAGGCGGGGTCCGTGGACGGGACCGCGCAAGGGAAGACGAAGCGGATCACGCATTGCACGATGCGCTTCCATCGCTCGCGCGGGGTCGTGGCGGGGCCGGATACCGACAACCTCGATCCGCTGCCCGAATTGATGTTCCGCGATCCTTCGACGCCAATGGGCCAACCCGACCCGCTGTTCACCGGCGACAGCCGCATTCCCTGGCCATCGGGATACGACCGGGAAGCGCGCATCACGTTGGCGCCGGTCGGGCCGTTCCCGTGCACGCTGATCGGCATCTATCCGCAAGTGCTGACGCAGGACCGATGACCTTTACGATCGTGCCGTTCGAGACGTGGCATCTCGAGGTGTTGGAACATCAGCCGTCGCAGATCGACGCCCATGCCTTCGTCGAGTTCGGCAACCACATGGCGTTGGCGAACGACCTGGCCTTCACGGCGATCACCGACCGGGTGGTCGGCTGCGCCGGTCTGATCCCGATGTATGAGGGGACGGACCTGGCTTGGGCCAATCTGTCGGTCTGCGGTCCGGCTGTATTTCTTAGGATTCACCGCGAGATCGAACGGTTTCTCAATAATCGCAAATCGAGGAGAACGGAAATGTGGGTACGTGCCAATTTCAAGGCGGCCCATCGATGGGCCCGATTGCTTGGTTTTGAATGGGAGGGCCAGATGCGCTTCGTGGACCCTGCCCGACATGACTTGGAACTATATGCGAGGTCGAACGATGGTTAGTCCGGATATCCTTGTTTTGGCGACGGGTGCGGAGATAGCGTTGATTGCAGCTGCTGCTGCGGCGGCTGTGAGTGCAGCGGGGTCGTTGTCGGCGGCGAATGCCAAAGCGAAGGCCGCGAAATTCAATGCGAAGGTCGCCGAGCAAAATGCCGCTGCCGCACGCCGGCAGGCGGAAGCGGATTCAGCACGCCAGCAGAGGTTGGTCGATCGGCAGCTGGCCAAACGCCGCACAGCGTTTGGTGCGGCCGGAACGAATGTCGCGGGATCGCCGCTTGATTTTCTGGAAGATCTGGCAGCTGAAGGGAAACTCGACGTGTTGGGCATCCGGCAACGCGGCCTGGCCCAATCACGCGAGTTCGACATTCAAGCGTCGCAGTCGCGGGCACGGGCGCGGGCTGCCCGGTCACAAGGGTTTTTCCAAGCCGGTTCGACACTGTTGTCCGGTGTTTCTAGTTTTGCGGGGGGATTTTCGAAGTTGCCGGAAGACGCAATACTTCGAGGAGGTGGCGCGAAAAAGGCTGGCACAAGTTGATCGGAGAATTGAATGACTGAAATCGAGCAATTGACGTCCGAGGAAGCAAAATCCGAGATCGAACGAATTCCAATGGACACGGGTTTCGTGACTGCGCTGCGGGACCCAGCCCATCCGGCGCATAAGGCGGCGACGGAGCGTCGGCGCGCTCTCTACGCGGCAGCCTACCCTGACGTCAGCGAGGAAGGAGGGTCGGCGGTATTGCGCTCAAGTGAACCCGAATCCACTGACCATTTCGGCGTGCCCGAGGATCCGGGAGAGTATCGCTTCGAAACGACGCCGCCCTCGCTTGAACATGACGTGGCATTGGAACAGAAGGCGCGGGACTGGTTCCATAAAGCCGATGCACCGCAATGGCTTGCGCGCAACGTGGTGTCGGAATGGAATCGGGCCGCCGCCCATGCGGCGGATGGCGCCGGTAACGCGGAACAGGCGGCGACGACGGAAGTTGCGCTTCGCAGGGATTGGGGCGATGCGTACGAGACCAAGATGACTAAGGCGAAGGACCTGCTGCGGTCGCTCGACGACCCGGAGGTTTGGGTGCTTCTGAATCGATCGGGGCTCGGAAACAACGAGTACCTTATCCGGCAACTCGTCGCCTTGGCCGAAAACGCCGAACGGTCTTGACCGCTATCGGGGGCGCCGGCCAACCGCCACCCAAAAGGGCGCCTTGTCCGAAAAGAGAATTTCCTCGAAGCCCGCGTTTTCCATCAGCACCGTGATCTCGGCCTTCGTGAACCGCTGTTCGAGCCCGGTGCCGAAGCGGTCCCGTGAGTCCGTCCGCATCGAATAAAAGCTCAGGTTCCGATAGTAGGACAGGGGTACGTTTGCGACATTTATGCCCGCCTTTTCTAGAAGCCAGGATAATCGGGCCAGTGGCCAATACACACTTGCGGCAATGATATCCGTCAATGGCGTAAGAAGTCGTTTCGGTAACCGGTGGACCGCATGGCGGAGAAGATCCGAGATTCGCCAGATTGCGCGAAACCAAACGGGCCGGTTGTCGAATGCATAGTAGAGGTACAAGAGGAACGGCGCGCCCGGTTTCAGTTTTCTCCCGCATGCTTGTAGGGCGGCGGCGGTGTCCGGGACATGATGCAGCACGCCGAGGGAATACCCGAAATCCATGGTCTTATCGGGCATTGGCATGTCCTGGACGCTGAAATGCCCGAATGTGCAGTTATCGAGATGCGCAAGGTTTCTACGCGCCACGTCGAGCGCCTGATCGCTGGCATCGATGCAATGAAGCTTGTTCACCCGCGGCGCGACCAATGCGGCCCATCGGCCACTGCCGCATCCGGCATCGAATCCTTCGGCATCGTCGGGAAGGGTGTCCCAAGGAAAATTGGCGAAATAGTCGTCGAATATTTCCGCCATTTCATCGGCCGATACGGGCGACTGATCGAACTTAACCCACTCGTCCCCGAAGCCGTCTACCGTTCGGCGATCAATATTCTGCATTGTCATCGGTGCTCAAACCGCAGGCTGTTTAGGGCAACCTGCAGTGTTTCTCTTCTATTACCGGCAGATACTAGTCGATCTGAAGCGATGCGTCCGACCTAATTTGTCGACGCTTTTGAATCATTGGCAAGTGTCTGCCAAATGGTTCGGGACCTTCAGGAATGTGATGGTGAATCTAATCAATCGGCCTTTTCAATGTATGCGCCGTCAATGATTGCCGCCGCCTTCGGGCGGCATTTTTTGTGGAGTAAGGTATGACGATCAATACCACGACGAATCGTGTCTCGTATAACGGTGATGCATCATCCACCGAGTTCGCGGTGCCCTTCGCCTTTTTTGGGGCCGACGAGCTTGAAGTTGTCGAGCGGGTCACAGCAACCGGCGAAGAGACCACAAAAATGCTCACGACCGACTACATAGTCGAGGGTGGCGGCGGAACATCGGGGACGGTGATGGCGAAGGTCAGCCCACCTGCAACGGTGAGCTGGACTATCATTCGCAATACCAAGCGGTCGCAAGAAATCGACTATACGGACAACGATCCCTTTCCCGCGGAAACCCACGAAAGCGGACTCGATCGCGCGACAATGATTGCTCAAGACTCAATCGCGGATACCGATCGTTCGCTTAAGTTCGCAAAAACCGATGCAGAATCACTTGACCCCACACTTCCCAGCAGCGTGGAGCGCGCCAGCAAGTTCCTGGCATTCGATGCGGGCGGCAATCCAATCGCGGCAGCCGGGCCTTCTGGCGATAGTTCAATCCCTGTATCCGCCTATGCGGAGACGCTATTGGACGATGCGGATGCCGCAACGGCGCGGGCAACGCTTGGCCTCGTGATAGGCGTGGACGTTGCGCCGGTTGGTCCGGAGTTGGTCGTCATTCCGATCGGCGCTGTCACGCAATGGATCGGCTCGACTGCGCCCTCCAACTGGTTGATGTTGAATGGCGATACCATTGGCAACGGTGTCTCGACCGCGATCCACAACAGCGACTCTTATGAGACCCTATTCATGTTGATTTGGAACAGCGTCGCGCCGGATCAAGCGCTAGTGTCGGGTGGTCGAGGCGATACGGCGGCTCTTGATTGGGGGGCGGGGAAATCAATTAGGCTGCCGGATGCGTGTGGGCGAGCCATTATCGGATCAGGAACAGGAGATGGTCTGACCGCGCGAATACATGCCGATATCGGCGGTGAAGAGACACACCTGTTAACGGGGCCCGAGAGCGGTGTCCAGGACCACACACATTCAGCCTTGAACGGCGGATCATCGATACAGGTCGCAGGAGATCCAGACGACGGCATTTTTCCGCGAAGTCTTCCCGCAAGCGTATCTGGTGGTGTGACCGGCGGTGAGAAGAATGCAACTCTGGCCCACAACAACATGCAGCCCTGGCTGGCGCTTAACTACATCATCAGAGCCATCTGATGAGTGCCGACTCAACGGAACGACTGTTAGGTGAGCTTGTCGGTGAGGTGAGGGGGCTTCGATTGGACGTCGAGGCCCTGAAGGATGCCCATCGCGACAATGCGGCCAAGCGCAGCTTGCTTCACGAAATTCTCGAGAACGTCAAAACCGAAGTCATTCTCATCAAGAAGGAAATGGAAGACACCCGTCCGGACATTCAGCGGTGCCGGATGCTCCGTCATTGGGGAGTCGTCTCGGTGGGATTTATCGGCCTGGGCGCGGCGGTATTCGGGTTCTGGGATCACCTGCGGAGGTTATTCCAATGATGCGCCCTTTTGCCTGACCGCCGCCTTGATAGGCGGCTTTTTTATGTCGACTGCTTCAGAGGCGCGGGTGCTCTGTGCCCCGCATACCCAAATCGTCGATGTATTGGAGAAGGGCTATCAGGAGAGAAAGGTCGCGGACGGACTTTCGGACGCCGGCGCCTTGGTCGAGCTGTTCCTGTCTGACCGACGCAGTTGGACGATCGTCTTTACGATTCCGGGCGGTCAGAGCTGTGTTCTGAGCGGCGGTGAGGCTTGGGAGACGCTGACGCCGACCAAACCGAGCAAGGAAAGCTGAATCGTAAGCCCCTCGGTGAGGTATCGATTCGAACCCGCTGCCGCCGTATCGGCGGCTTGTCTCAATCGAAACGACCATAGGTGACATCATGAAATTGTATCTTGCTCCCCTCGCGGGGGCCGTTTTGGTATGGATTGGATTTGCCACGATGCCGGACGTTGCGGCTCAAAGTGTAACCGTTCCGATCGACTCCGAAGTGCCGCCAACTTTACTCGCGATTCCAATCCTTGGCGAGTTCCTAAGCAAGTTCTCCAAGTGGCTGCCGGTCGTGTTTCAGGTCGTCGGCATGTTCGCGATGATCGCGTCTCTGACCAAGAACGAAACCGACGACAAGGTGATCGGGTACATCCTGAAGGCCATCAACCTGCTCGGTTTCAACATCGGCGCAGCCAAGAACGATCCGGCGGTGAAGTAAGGCAATGCAGTTCGTGGAAAAGGCGTTGAATGTCTTCGTGCACCTGCTTGTCGCTTTCCTCGTTGTCTTTCTGGTGAGCATCGCATGACCACCATTGCCGTCATCGGTGGAGGCGTACTGTTCCTTGTTGTCGTGGTCCTGGCGGGCATGAAGGTTGCAAAAGGCAAGGGCAGGGCCGAGGCCGAGAAAGAGCATTTCCAAGCCAAATCCGAACAGGCGAGGCAAGCGAATGAGATTGATGAGAACGTTGCTCGTCTTAGTGACGATGAGCTTGACCGCGAGCTGCGCGACCGGCGGTGAGTGTTCCTGGACCAAGCGTATTCAAGTCCACGAACAGGATGTCATCACCCGCCCCACCGCCGAGCAGATCGTTGCGCATAACCGGAAGGTCGCGAAGTTTTGTCGGTGAGGTGGAATGAAGTTTTATCCGCCGAGTTCCGCCTTGTTCGGCAGAAATGAAATCGGCGGTGTGACTTGGGTGTTTTCGTTCGAAGGCTCGCGTGGCGCGATCTTGTTTGAATCGGCTTCCGCCGAATTGCTTTCGATCACGGGATTGGCCGAAGGTTCCCACGCATAAAGATGTTGCCGGCCATCATCGCGAAGTTGAACAATATGGAGCATCCGTTTCGCAACGCCGTCCGACAGGAAGCCAAATTGGCCGTTTACCCCTTCGAATCCCTGCGCGCGGGTCAAAAAGGTCTCGTCGAATGCGAGGAGACCTGTTTCCTGTTTTTCCAATAACGCCAACGCCACGGCATCGTATGCCGACACCACGATTTGTTGCGGCCGGTAGTTAAAGGCGTTTTCCACGCGGGATTGGAATTCCCCCCAATTTTCAGAAGCCGCGGTCACATACCGGCTGCCGAACAGATCCTTCTTCGCGAGCAATTCAGACGAGTCCCATACGTCGGTGCCCACCATCCACACATCCGGCCGGGTCGCATTGAAGTACTCGAACATCGGCGCGATAACGAGAAGCGGTTGGCCCCCTACCGGGATGATGACCGCGTCCAGATCGATGCTCCCGAGAGTTTCACGGAGCCGAAATTCCGTTAAGGCCTCGGTCATCGTGTCCTGAGGCGATTTCTCGTCGGTCGTGTAGCGCTCGTACAGCGCCAACATCTCCGAAAGGGCCGTGCTGTACTCGACTTCGCTGACCGACCATTTCCCCCTCGACTGCTCTCCCCCGACAACATAGGCGGCCTGTTGAATCCGAACGGCGGCCACGCGCTCCTCAAGCCGCGTCAGCGCCATTTCCATTGCTTCTTCCGGATCTTCGTGGACGTCCCAAGCGGATTCGAATATCTCGGTAAAGTCGTCCAGCGCCGCCGTCCTTTTTCCGTATTGCGTGATTGCGCGGACTTGCTTCGAGATGTCCGTATAAGAGGCATCGGTTGGATACAGGCGGCTGTCGACCAGTCTTATGTTTCCAACCTTGTCGGCCTGGATAAGACGATTCTGCAAGAGGCGAAGATAGCTCGTGTCCGGGCCGAGCAATGCGATCCGCTGTTTCCCTGATTCACGCAAATAGGTCGTCAATGCGTCGATCTGCGGTTCCGGCTGATTGCCGATCAGATAGACGGGCGAGCCTGCGACGGCGCGGTTGTTGGAGAGTGCGATGGCTCGAATATTGGAATCGCGCAGGAAGGGCCGGACCGCGCTAACCGAATGTGAGAATAGTGGTCCGACGACGACGTCTGCACCTTCCGAAATTGCGCTCTGAACGGCACTGGCAGCGCCTTCCGGAGTGCCTTTCGTGTCGCGTGGCAACAATTCGACGGACTCGTCGCCTTTATCGAACATCGCCAACAACGCGGCATCCATGAGCTGCCGGCCGATATCCGCATATGGCCCGCTCAGCGGTAAGAGTACGGCGATCTTGGCCGTGCCATTTGTCGCATTCGGATTGTTGTAATCGTCGATAACCTTGCCGACCATGGACTCCTGGTTAGACTCCGGGGCCGGTGTTGTCGTGGCGAGACAGCCGGTTATCAAAATTAGAACCGAGCATGCGGCGAGCACCCGGAACTTGGTTCTAAATGTCGAAGCCACCCGAATTGGATTGTGTTCGTCAACCATGAGCGCTGGTCCCTACAGTCCCCTCATCATTTCTCCGCAGCCGATACACGTCTTACGGGCAGCGTGAAATTATGCCAAACCTAGTGTGTGTGACCCTTTTCAGGCCGTTTTTGCGTTCGCCGATCGCACGGTGTTAAAGCATTTTCGCGCGTTTAGCGTGAGCGCACAGACACCATAACAGCCCCATTAGGACAAGGTATCGTGCGTATAGCCAATTTTGAGCTACTCCTTTTTGGCTAAAACATACAGGCAAATATTGAACCTCGTCCAACAGTCGAATGAATGGACGAGAGACGGGGTCTGCTATCGGGTATGCCGACCCTGGAACTGGAGGGTCCCAAAAATTACCGGAAAGCACAAAAGAAAGTGGCCCCGCCGGGCAGGGCGGGGCCAGTGTGTAGTAGGGGAGATTGACCAAGCATGCGTTGACTCAGGTTGAATCACGTAAGCCCGTCAATGATCACACTAGTTTTCAAAGGTGGCGGGAGTGTGACGAGAGCGGGGATTCCATGTGGTGATTCTGAGGTTTAGCCGGAAGTCACGTGGCGCAAATCCGTCCAAGAATGAGCAGATTACGCCTGTCTGACCTGTTCGCTGAAGGTTGGCCCGTTGCTGGGATAGGTATTCCCTGGCAAGGTATTCCTTGGAATTGAAGGATGATGCTAGCGTCGCCGGAACAGGGAGGTGTCTACCTTGGATTATCGAAATTTGGGAAACAGTGGTCTGCGCGTCTCGTCGATTTGTCTCGGTGCGATGAATTTTGGCGACACCACCGACGAAAGAGCCGCGGCGAAAATTGTCGATCACGCGCGAGCTGCCGGCGTTAACTTCATTGACGGGGCGGATGCCTATGCGGGGGGACGGTCTGAAACCATTCTCGGAAAACTGCTTAAGAAGGACCGGGCGAATTGGGTGTTGGCGACCAAGGTCGGGCAAGCCGCGGGGTCCCCGGAGCGAAAGAAAGGGCTATCGCGAAAATGGATGATGGAGGCGGTCGACCAAAGCCTGAAGCGTCTGCAGACCGACTACGTCGACATCTATTACATGCATCATGTGGATTGGGAGACGCCGCTTGAAGAGAGCATCGTCGCGATCCGGGACATCATTGGCAGCGGCAAGGCGCTGCACTGGGGATTCTCGAACCATCGTGCTTGGCAGGTCGGGGAACTGGTTCGCTTGTGCGATGCCGTCGGTGCGCCGCGCCCGATCGTATGTCAACCGCACTACAATATGGTCATGCGGATGGCCGAAAATGATCTATTCCCTGCATGTGAATACTTCGACATCGGCGTTGCACCCTTCTCGCCGTTGGCGCGAGGCGTGCTCACCGGAAAATACGATCCCAAGAAGAAGCCGCCGCGCGACAGCAGGGCGGGCCGCGGCGACAACAGCATCCTCAACCGTGACTTCCGTAAGGAGACCTTCTCGATTGTGGAAAAGGTACGGAAGCATGCGGCCAAACGTGGAATGTCCCCGACGGATTTCGCCGTGAACTGGGTGCTGAACAATAGTCTGGTGACAAGCGTCATCACCGGGCCTCGCACGCTGACGCAGTGGAAGGCGTATTTGAGTGCCCTGGAGCATGAATTCACCGCCGCCGACGAGGCGCTGGTGGATCGGTTGATCTCACCGGGCCATCCCTCGACACCCGGCTTCGTTGATCCGAGATATCCGCCAACCGGCCGTCAGCCGCGGACCGGAGGGATTTGATATGAAAAAGCCAAGTCATGCTGGCCCGGTATCCTCCGAAGATCTGTTTGAGCAGGCTCGTGACTCCCTAGCCGGCGGTGTTTCGCATCAGGGCCGCTATGCGCCGCCGCATCCCAAATACGTTAGCCGTGCCCAAGGGGCTCGAAAATGGGAGGTCGATGGTACGGAGTACATCGATTACGCAATGGGCAGCGCGTCGCTTTTGCTTGGTCATGCGCACCCTGGGATCGTAGAGGCGATCACGCGGCAGGCGGCTGAGGGCACGTTTTTTGCCGACTGCCATCCGCTGGAGGTCGAATGGGCTTCGTTGATCAAGGAGCTGATTCCATCCGCCGAGCGCGTGCGGTTCGTTGGGTCGGGGACCGAAGCGACGTTGTTGGCAATTCGGATCGGCCGCGCCAATTCCGGCCGGCCCAAGGTCCTTCGGTTCGAAGGGCATTATCACGGTTGGCATGACTATGCCGCGCTCGGCATGAATGCACCCTATGACGCGATGCCGACGCTTGGAATGTTGCCGGCGGCGGCGGAAGCGACTGTCGTCGTGCCGCCGGATGCAGATAGGGTCGAAAAAGCGCTTGCTGCCGATGGAGACATTGGAACGATCATCTGTGAAGTGTCGGGCGCGAACTATGGCTGTGTTCCGTTGCCACCGGGCTTCCTTTCGGCCTTACGGAGCTTGGCTGATCAATTTGACGCGACGCTGATTTTCGACGAGGTGATTACCGGGTTCCGCTGGAGCCCGGGCGGATTGCAGGCGCGGGACGGGATTTACCCAGATATCACGACGATGGCGAAAATCGTAACCGGCGGGATGCCGGGCGGGGCGGTTGCCGGCCGTGAAACGATCATGCGGTTGCTCGACCCGGCAGTCGAAACCGGCGGGTTCAAGCCTGGCGTCGTTCACAAGGGGACATTCAACGGCAACCCGTTGGTGGCGGCGGCGGGTGTCGCCGCCCTGCGAGAGGTTAAGACCGGCAAACCCAACGCGGCAGCGGATAAGGCGGCGATGCGGCTCCGCAATGGCATGGGAAGAATCATGCAAGAGCATCAAGTGGACGGTGCCGTCTACGGTGAGTCCTCGACATTCCATCTCTATTTTGGCAAGGGCGCCCATGGGTCTGTAGATGGGATGTCCGCGGCCGAAATTCGCGGCGTGTCTCCTGGCATCATCGACGCGATGAGAGGTGGGCTGCGGGAGCGCGGTGTCGACCTCATGTCGCATATGAGCGGTGTTACCTCTGCCGCCCATACTGATGAAGACGTCGATCAAACGCTTGAAGCGTTCGAGGACACATTGCGCGACATGTTAGAAGCAGGTTTGGTCGGCCGCACATGAGTGTGGCGGTATCAGGCTGGTCCATTGCCAGTGTTGCAGGGATATTCTAAGTACCGGCAATCGCGGGAATTTAACGCATGGTGGTTATCCATGGATGGGATTGGCCTTGAGCGACCAAAAGCTCAGCATTGAAGACGCCGTTGATCTGGCCATCCAGTATCATCAGGCAGGCCAGTTGGCGGAAGCCGAATCCATCTACCGGCGAGTTCTTCAGGTCGATTCTCGGCATGCCGATGCCTTGCACTACCTGGGCGTGATTTCGCATCAACAGGAGGATGCGGAAACTGCCGTGGAGCTTATCTCTAAGGCAATTCAGTCATCACCTGATAACGCGTCTTACCACAGCAACCTTGGCGAAGCGTTTCGAGCCCTTGGGCGGTTCGATGAGGCGACGGCTGCGTACGAAAAGGCGCTGGCGATAGATCCCGGCTTCGCGATGGCGCACAACAATCTTGCGAATGTTCTCGCGGATTCCGGCCAAAAGGAAGATGCGCTTGCACGGTATAACAGGGCCGCAGCCTTGTTGCCGGACGATCCTGAAATTCAGTTGAATCGCGCAAACCTTTTGATGGAACTCGCTCAGTCGCGCGAGGCGGTGGAAGCCTATCGTAATCTCATAAAACAGTTTCCGCAGTTCCCAGTCGTTTGGAACGGTCTAGGACTGGCGCTGGAAGCGCTGGAGAAATTGGAAGACGCCCGGCAGTCCTACGAAAAGGCGCGAGATCTGGCGCCGGACTATGAAGAGGCGGAAGCCAACCTGGTGCGGGTGCAATGGAGCATCCTCCACGCCGATCTGGCTGTCGCCGACCAGCATCGGGCCAATGGCGATTGGAGTGCTGCCGCGCCGGTATACCGGAAGGTGGTTGACCGGCAGCCAGATAATGCCGCGGCATGCTTTGGTCTTGCGGTCTGTGAGTTGGAGCAGGGTGATGGAGGTGCTGCGATCGATTTGCTCGAGCGGGCGGTGCGCATTCAGCCCTTCTTCGAGGATGCGCACGCAGCGTTGGGTGCCGCGTTGATAGTGAAGCAGGAAGCAGGGATCGGCTCGGAGGATCAACCCGTGTCCGCTGCACAGACAGCGATTGCGATCGCCCATTTTCGAGCCGAGCGATTTGCCCAGGCCGAGCACGCGGCGGAGCAGGCAGTAGACGGTCTGTTTGATGCCTTGTCGAAGGACTCGGAAGACAACGCGGCCTGGACACTTTTGGGTTTAGCGTTGCGTGCAATTCGTGATGTCGACCGAGCGGAAACTCTGTTGCGCACGCGATTGACGGAGCTAGGACTATGAACGGCACCGCCGGAAGCGTTCCCGAATGGATACTCGGTATCTCCCGAAGTCATAATGGTGCCGTGGCATTGCTCCGCAACGGCGCGGTGGTTCGGGCCGTGCAAGCTGAGCGGCTAACCCGCGTCAAACGGCAAGGCCTCTATCTGGATGGCGACAGCGATGTTCTCTCCCGTTGTGTCGAATATTGTCTCGACGATGCGGGGATCGCACACAAGGACATTGGCGCGGTGGCGACCTGCACGCCATGGGAGGAAGCGCAGCAATCTCATGAGAAACTCTGCGCACTGATTGGTGGCACCCTTTCCAAGGATGTGTCGCTGGTTACCGTTCCCCATCATTACGCTCACGCGGAGTATGCCGTGCATTACGGCTCCGGCTCGCCGGGTTTGGTCTTGGTTGTCGACGGCAGCGGGTCATATGAAAGCGACCGGGGCGGTCTGACGGTCCAGGAGGAAATTCATCCAAAGGCGCGTTTGTTTGTCGGATCGGCCGGGAAGGAGACAGTCTCGGCTTATGTCTTCGATGGCCGTTCGCTGCGGCTGGTGTATCGCTTCGCCCACCCGTCCGGACCGGTTTCGGCGCCGACCGTCGGGATTTTGAATATCCGGCTGCTCCAAAGCATCGGTCATCTTTGGCGCTGGGCGTCGTGGTACTGTTGTGGCGGCGGGAACGATGCGGGCAAGGTAATGGGGCTCGCGGCGCATGGCGATGTGGCGGCACATGCCGGTCTGGATTTTGCGCGGATTGAGCCGGACGGAATGCTTTCCATCGATTTCGATCTCCTGAGTCGGGAGTTCCTGCAACCGAACCTTGCGGGCGTAGAGATTTCCGGTAATCACCACTATGCCGATTTGGCCGCGGCGGTTCAGGATCGGACCAACCGCCTTTTGATCGAATTGCTGACGCAGCTTAAGGAGCGGTTTCCGGCCCAGTCTCTCTATTATTCGGGAGGCGTGGCGCTCAATGTCGTGGCGAACGAAGTGATCACGCGAAGCGGCCTTTTCGAAACCGTCCATATGAACGGATCGTGCGAGGACAATGGAACGGCCGCCGGCGCTGCGATGGCCGCGCATGTGCAGCTTGGCGGTGATCGTCAATCCGAAACGGTTACCGACTATTACGGGCGCAGTTATCCGGATTCCGATATCGAGACTGCATTGAGCGCTCACCGATGCTCTTATCGCCGTGTAACCGATGATGAAATCGCCGCGGAGGCCGCTCAATTGTTGGCGGATGGCGCCGTGATCGGCTGGTTCCAGGGCGGCAGTGAATTCGGGCCGCGGGCATTGGGCAATCGTAGTATTCTGGCGAACCCGACGGATCCTCATATAAAGTATGTGCTCGATCTGATCGTCAAACGGCGGGAGCGGTATCGCCCCTACGCACCGGCGGTCCTAGCCGAGCGGTGTCACGAGTTCTTCGATATCGATGGGCCGTCGCCGGTCATGTTGCGAGAAGGACGGGTATTCAATCCGGCGAAACTGCCGGCAATCACGCATGTCGACAACAGCGCGCGGGTGCAGACCGTGCGGCGTGACGAGAATCCTCGCTACTACGATTTGATCAAGAGTTTCGGTGAGAAGACGGGCGTGCCGGTGATCCTCAACACGTCATACAATTTGGCGGGCGATCCGATCGTCGAGACGCCCGAAGATGCGGTTCGCTCATTCACCAAGAGTGGGCTTCGAAACCTGATTATTGGAAACTACGTTGCGGAACGTCCGACGACGGCATGACGATAGGGATTCTGGTCGATGACGCAGAAACCGAATGACCCCTTGGCCTGGGGCGGCAACGCGCCGAGCGACGCTTTGCCCCAGAATGCAACATTCCCAATCGCCGAGCAGACCGACCCGGTTAAGCAGGTCGAACTCGGCAACATGTATCTCCAGTTGGGCAGCTTTGCCGATTCCGCCGCGGCATACCGCGAGGCGATCGCTTTGGACCCGACAATTGCCGAGGCGCATTTCAACTTAGGCAACGTTCTCTGCGAGATGAATGAGTCGGCGGCGGCGCTCGATGCATACCGTCAGGCCATCTCGGTGCGGCCCGATTTCTTCGAGGCGTATTTCAATCTCGCCGATACGCTGGCGGGCAATGGCCGTTTGGATGAGGCGGCTACGATGTATCGGAAAGCCGCTGAAATCCGGCCTCAACTGAGCGATGTGCACAATAATCTTGGCACTGTCCTGATCGAACTTGGGGACTTTGATGGGGCGATTGCGTCGCTGCAGACGGCGGTAAGCGCTGCGCCGCAGAGCGGCGAAGCTTACGCGAATTTAGGAACCGCATTGAAACATGCCGGGCGGATGGATGACTCCGTTGCGGCGCTTGAGCAGGCTGCCGCTTTGTTGCCCGGGTCCGCCGACGCGCCGTTCAATCTAGGCATGGCCTTGATGCAGTCGGGCCGCCACACCGAAGCGGAGGTGGCCTACCGGCGGGCGATGGCTCTTGCGCCGGACATGCCTCGCCTCTATCCGTCGATCGGATCAACATTAATGGCATTGGGACGACATGAGGAAGCGCTGGCCTTATGCGACGCCTATCTCGACCGCGTTCCGGCGGAGCGGTCCGTCCTCGCCTTCAAGGCCGTTCTGCTGGAGGAAATGGGGCGAGACGAGGAAGCCGTTTTCCTCGCTGATTACGACCGGTTGATCCATGCCGTTGATATCGACGTACCCGACGGGTATGGGTCGTTGGGTGCATTTAATGCCGCCCTGTTGGATCATGTATTGAGTCATCCATCGCTTGTCGTCGCCCCGACGAGCCATGCGACGGTCAAGGGACGTCACACGGGCAATCTGCTCGTGGATCCGAAGGGGCCATTCGCGGAATTCGAAACCATCTTGTGGCGGGCCGCACAGGAGTATCGAGAGCGAATCCCGGCCGATCCTGCGCATCCGTTCCTGGCGGATCCACCAGATTTGAACGGCCTAGTCGTCTGGTCCGTCGTGATGGAGACGCGAGGCCATCAAGTGGCGCATATTCACCCGAGCGGTTGGCTGAGCGGCGTGTATTATGCCGACCTACCGGACATCGTCGACCAAGAGACGGCGGACCACGAAGGTTGGATCGAGTTCGGTGAACCGCCGCCGGACTTCCCGGTGACCAAGACACTTCACACCAAACATTTCAAGCCGAAGCTCGGGCGCCTCTTCTTGTTTCCCTCCTATTGCTATCACCGGACCGTTCCCTATTCGACCGACGAGCGCAGGGTGAGTATCGCCTTCGACTTTCTGCCCGCAGCGCCATAAGAAAAACTAAGGAATGATGCAATGAACGATCTCCTGAAAGGGCTTCGGATTGTCGAGGTGTCGGCGTTTATTGCCGCTCCCTACGCCGGTCTTGTTCTGGGGCAGATGGGGGCGGATGTTATACGGATCGATCCGATCGGTGGCGGACTGGATTACCGACGCTGGCCGGTGACCGACAAGGGCACGAGTCTCTACTGGACCGGATTGAATAAAGGGAAGCGGTCGATCACGTTGAATGTGCGTGAAGCGGAAGGACGTGAAATCGCGCAATCTTTGATGACGCAGCCGGGCGATGCGAATGGGTTCCTGCTGACCAATCTGCCCGCTCGGGGATGGTTGGATTACGATGGGCTGAAATCCCGGCGTGACGATTTGGTGATGATGAACATCACCGGTAATCGCGATGGATCGGTTGCCCTCGACTACACCGTCAATGCTGCCGCCGGCTTTCCGACCGTCACCGGCCCAGAACACCAGAACCGGCCGGTCAATCATGTTATGCCGGTTTGGGACGTGGTCGCCGCTATGTCGGCGGTGCAGGGCATTCTCGTCGCCGAGCGCCATCGCCGTTCGACCGGCGAGGGGCAGTTCATGCAGGTGGCCTTGTCGGATACGGCCTTCGCGACGTTGAGTCATCTCGGCTATATCGGCGAAGTACAGATCAACGGCGACGTTCGGCCAAAGACCGGCAATCATGTTTATGGCACCTACGGTCAGGATTTCGAGACCTGCGACGGTCGCCGCGTGATGATCACCGCGTTCACGCCGCGCCACTGGAAAGCACTCGTGACCGCGACGGGAACGGCAGAGAATATGGAACAGGTCGCGAAGCTGTTCGATCTCGACCTTGCCAAAGAGGAGGACCGGTTCGAAGCGCGCGATACCATCACAGCAGTCCTGCGGCCGTGGTTCGAAGCGAGAACCCTCCAGGAGATTGCCGATGCGATGAACGCCGAAGGCGCGTGTTGGGGTCCTTATCAGACATTTTCCCAGGCGGTTGCGGAGGACCCGCGTCTTTCCACCGAGAATCCGATGTTTCAGCAGATTGAACAGCCCGGGATCGGAAAGCTCACCGCGGCCGGCGGTATGATCGATTTTTCCAATGCTGCACGGGAATCCGTCCAACCGGCACCGATTCTCGGCCAGCATACGGACGAAGTCTTGGGTGATGTCCTAGGCTTTTCGTCGGCTGAGATCGGCGGATTGCATGACCGAGGGATCGTCGCTGGGCCCGTTGCCGAATAAGGCGTATTGCGGAAAGCCATTCCGACTGGGTTGAACCCGGCTGACAAGACCGCATGTAGCTGGTAGGGAATCAGTGTCGGCGCCGTCCGCGCTTTGACACAGCAAAAAAATCGCTTGGGAGAAAACCGATATGCGCGCAGTCGTCCTTCACGAACATGGCGGTCCTGACAACCTGGTTCTAGAAGAGAATTATCCGGACCCGAAGGCCGGACCTGGCGACGTGGTGCTGCGCGTCAAAGCAACATCTCTGAATTATCACGATATTTTCACGCGCCGTGGCATGCCGGGCATCAAATTGAACCTGCCTGTCATTTGCGGCCTCGACGTCGCCGGGGAGATCGCGGAGATCGGGCCCGAGGTCGAAGGATGGTCGGTGGGTGACCGGGTTTTGGTCGATCCGCTGAATCGGGTCGAGGGCGGCCTGATGGGTGAGACGGTGGACGGCGGTTTGGCCGAACTCTGCCGTGCACGGGCGCATCAGCTGGTGAAGATTCCCGACGGCGTCAGTTATGAGGATGCGGCGGCACTCCCGGTGGCCTTTGGCACCGCCCATCGCATGATGTTCACCAATGGTGGCATTTCCGAGGGTGAACGCTGCCTCGTGTTGGGTGCCAGCGGTGGCGTTGGAAGCTGTTGCGTCATTCTCGCCAAGATGGCCGGTGCCGAGGTCGTTGCCGCCACAAGCAGCGAGGAAAAAGGCAAGCGGCTGCGCGAGATGGGCGCGGACCATATCATCGACTACATCAACGACGACTTCGTAAAGGAAATCTGGAAGCTTTACGAAAAACCACATCGCCGAACGTTCGACGGCGGCGTCAATATGGTCGTGAATTTCACTGGCGGCGATACCTGGGTGCCGTCCTTCCGCTGTCTCCAGCGTGGCGGCCGCATGGTTACCTGTGGTGCCACCGCGGGGTTCGATCCGAAGACCGATCTTCGGTTCATCTGGACCTTCGAGCTCAAGATTCTCGGATCCAACAGTTGGGCCCGCGAAGACCTGGAGGCTCTGTTGGGGTACATCCAGGACGGCAAGATGAAGATGCCGATCGATAATGTTTATCCGCTCGAGGAAGCGCGTGAAGCATTGCGGGTGATCGAGGATCGCGAAGTTATCGGCAAGGTGATCGTCCAACCATGAGCGTGGCGGACTTCAATTTCGGCCGCCTGTTCCAGGATCATGTAGACGGCGAACGGCTTGCCGCGATCGATCTGACGACATTCGATGCGCCGCGCGAGGTGACCTATCGGGAGTTGGACGCCAGCTGTGACGCAGTCGCGCGTGGTCTTGTGGCCGCCGGGTTTGGTGCTGGCGATCGTGTCGGTTTGCTTGCTCTGAACCGGTGGGAATACCTGGCTGTGCTGTTCGGGACAATGCGTGCCGGCTGCGTTCCGGTCCCGGTGAACAACAAGCTGCCCGCGGATGCCGTTGAGTATGTCTTGCGGGATTCCGGTGCGCGGCTGGTTTTTTCCGAAGCCCCCCTGCGGAAGCTGGTGCCGGATGACATTACCTTCGTTGACCTTGACTCCGACTTCGACGATTTCTGCGATCCGGGACCGTTCGATGCATTGGAGCCCGGCGATGACCGCGTCTCGATGCAGCCTTATACCTCCGGCACGACCGGTAAACCCAAGGGTGTGCTGTTGACCCATGATCGCCAGATTTGGGCGGCCCGCACCCTGGTCGAGCATCGCCGTTTGGCTGCTGACGACCGCATCCTGATCTCGGCGCCGTTCTTCCATAAAAATGCGCTGGTCGCGATCAAAACGGCGTTGTTGCCGGGCGCTTGCCTCGTCATCCTGCCGAAATTCGATGTTGCCCAGGCGATCCAGGCGATCGCCGATCACAAATGCACGATGACGACCGGTGTGCCGACGATGATGTATATGATCCTCCAGGAAGAGGAACGCCTTGCATCCACGGATACGTCGTCCATCCGTACCATCAGCATGGGGTCGGCGCCGTGTTCCGAGAGTTTGCTCGACGGTTTGAAGCATCACTTTCCTCAAGCGGAAATCAATCTGAACTACGGAACCACCGAAGGCGGACCCATCATGTTGGGCTGGTATCATCCAGACGGAATGCCCAGGCCGCTCCACAGCGTCGGTTACCCGATCCCAGGTTGTGAGTTTAAGTTCATCGACGGTCCGCACGAGAAGGAAGGCGAGCTGATATGCCGCAATCCGGGCGTGGCTCTTGGATATTACAACCTTCCGGAGGTCACCGCCGAACGGTTTGTCGATGGCTGGTACCACACCGGCGATGTGATGCGGCAAGACGAGGACGGCTGGTTTTACTTCATCGGCCGGACCGACGACATGTTCGTCTGCGGCGGCGAGAACATCTATCCGTCTGAAGTCGAGGCATTGCTCGAACGGCACGACGACATCGTGCAGGCGGCCGTTCTTCCATTCGATGATGAACGTAAGGGGCAACTGCCCTATGCCTTCGTCGTCCCGCGCGACGGTGTCACGTTGGACGTCGGCACCGTAAAACAGTTCGCGCTCGCCAACGGCCCGGCCTATGCGCATCCGCGTGAGGTTTTTTTCCTGCCAGAGATGCCGCTTAGCGGCACCAACAAGATCGATCGAATTGCGCTGCGCGACCATGTTGCCGCCGCTTCAAACAATCCGGAAAGTTGAGCCAATGCCTGCAAATAAGATGACCCGCGAAGAACTCCACGCCCGTATTACCAAGGCGCCCTTCCATCAATGGCTCGGCCTGGAAGTTACGGGTGCCGACGAGGACGGGATCGATGTTCGTATACCGTGGCGGGATGAGTTCGTGGTCAATGTGGAGGTCGGCTACGCCCATGGCGGTATTCTCGCGACCGTGATCGACGTCGTCGGTGATTTTGCGCTGGCGGCTAAACTCGGGCGACCCTATCCGACCGTCGACATGCGCGTCGATTATCACCGTGCGGCAATGCCGGGAGACATGCATGCCCGTGGCCGGGTGGTGAAACTCGGCAAGATGTTTTCGGTCGCCGAGACATCGGTGCATGATTCCAACGGAAAGCTGTTGGCCAGTGGCCGCGCCGTTTATGCGGTTGCCGCGCCGAAATAGCCGCATCTCGTCGCGGTCGTTATCGTCCCGCCCCGTTAAAACCCTCTCTCGATTTCTCCCTCCAAAGCGCGGGCCACGAGCGCCTGCATCAATGTGACCACGGCGGCATTATCCTGAACCGGAATGCCGTCGACGGCGGCGATCCGTTTCCCTGTGCCGCCATCGGTCAGTCCCAATCCCACCCCCACATGTTCGAGTGCGATCTCCTCCTCCGGCGTATGGCAGAGTGCAGCGTCGCCGCGTTGCACTGCCAACGCCGCGCAGACTCCGTACGCGCCGAGGTTCGATGAGGTCGCAACCACCAGGGCGTCGGTCGGCACCGCCGATACGATCCCGCCACCGCAAGGCGTGATGTCTGCTTTGTTGAGGTCGGGCATCGTCTCGACCAGCACGCCGTGGACCTTCCCGAACCCGATTTCGTTACCGCCATCGCCGATCGACAATGTCGGTTTTCCTGCTTTTTTCATTTCGGTAAACAGATGATCGACGTTACACCGGAAGGACTCCCTTGAGATGCCGGTGGCTCCATAGGTGATTCCGTTGATGTTGCCGCCCAGGCGTTCTATGGCGACGGCGAGGTCGAGAGCGCGGACGATATCGCTCTGCTGCTTTTTATCGTTGAGCGCCAATTCTTCGACGGGAACATCGACCGATCGCCGATCCAACAGGGTGCGGAAGGGTTCGGCTGCAGGCGGGTCAGTGTAGATCGTCACCCGATGGCCGATCTTGGTCAGCGCTTCGGCCAGCACAACGGTGCCGAACGGGCCGTCATTCTCGCCGTTCGGCATATGGTCGGGGACGGCGGCACCGCTGACGATCCCGATATGGCAGGACGGCCGGTCCAGCATCTCCGCCGCGGCCATTACCAGGGGTTTGTCAGTGGTCGCGCGGGCGGCTTCGTAGAGCCGCCACTTCACGCCGCGTGGCAGGCCACGGCCTTGTATTTCCAGGCATTGCAGGCGGTCAATATTCTCGCAGGCGATGAGCATGAGGGGTCCATGACGTTGCTTTTGGCAAGAACCGCTATTTTAGCAGAATGTTGCTCACTTCCTTCAATTGGGTGCGGGCCCGCAAGAGATAGAAACCCTGTACCGCCAGATGGCTCGGTGCGAACAATCCGTCATTGGCGCCGTTGGAAATGATCAACGGATCCATCTCGGCAGCCGTGCGCAGACTGTCGAGCATCTGCTGCCACACATTTTCGACATTCTTCTCGGCGATCACCGACTGGAAGTCCACGCCAAGCTCCCGAAGGATCATGTAATAGCCATATAGCCGGCCTTTCGTGGAATAGAAGATGTCGTCGGCGTCGGTATCGAACCAGCCAAGGTTCGATTCCAATGCTCGCTGGTCCAGCGTTGCCGACGCGCTGCCGAGGTCGAGGCTCACGCGTTCCAGAAAGGCGATCAGGTTGTCCGCCCGGCGGTCGAATACGGCGGAACCGTCGTTCAGGCGTTCGTTGTACCGCTGCAGGCTTTTCATCGCGGCGCGGTACTGCTTCTCCGCGCTCGCCGTCGGCAGAAGCGATGTGGAGGGGTCCCAATGCCAGATCGTTCCGTCATACTTCAAGAGGCCCGAGGCCTTATCGAGATCTTCGTCGACCTGGCTCGACCCTCGGGTGCGGCCCAACACGTCAGTCATCTCGATGGCGAAGCGCGATACGGCATAAACCTGTCCGATCTGGAAGTTCGGCATATTGTCGAGCATGGACGACGGAAAAACGAACGGCTTGTTTGCTGTCCACGTCGACTCTTGCGTCTCCCGCTCGATCAGTTTTACCGCCATCGCGACGGCGCGGCTGCCATTCGGCAGCTGTTGGCCCTGAGGCACGGCGTATTGCACATCGTCGTTGATGTTGTGCGTCACCAACATGCCGATGGGGTAATAAAGCAGCGCCGCGATGAATAGAATCCCAACGCCGGTGCCGATGCGTCGGCCTATCGTGCTTGGTTCGTCAGGATTTCGCCGGTTAAGTGACGGTAATTTCTCGCGAATGCTGGTCAGCAAGGCGTTCATCGATGGTCAAATCCACTCCTAATGGGCGCAAACGCACCCCCGACCGCCTATATATAGGCATTGTCGGCGCGGATTTTAATGCATTCCGAGACGAGGGGGCCGTCCTGCCGGCTTCGGTATTGTGCGGTCCTACTCTGCCGCTTGTGTCGATTGAGCCGACGGCGCCTCGCAGAGAGCGGTCAAATCTCTCAAATTTTCGATCTTTTCGAAGTTCCCCAGCATCTCGAACAAAGGCGCGATCTGATCCGTTGGCAGCACGCGGGATGCACAATCGGAGAATTTGACCCGCATTTCCTCGTCCGACATCGGATTCGGGCGGCCGCGGCCCATCAGATACTCGGTTTTCTCCGACAACTCGGTGCCGTCGCGGGTGGTAACGATGACTTCCGAACACCAGGGCTTGTCGGTCATCGTCGGGTGCGGAGCGACGTCGCAGAGCCCGAGGAGTTCCTGGGCCTGCTTGTCGGCCCAGGCGTCGCCTTCGAAGTGGTCGAGTATGACCTTGCCGTGCATCAACGCTCGCGACACGCAATATTGTACGCTGAATTTGGCTTCCAGCGGACTTGATACGGTCGGGTTGTTGGTGTGCGGCAACCGCTGGGCGTGGCTATAGATTTGGATATGCTTCACGTTCTCCGGTGTCAGGCCGTGCGTTTCGACCAGTTTCAGCATCATGGTGATCGCCATGTGGGTGCTGCCGCAACAGGGGAACTGCTTGATGCCCAGGCCGGGTTCGAGAACTTCGAGCGGATCGCACCAGTTCTCGAAAATCTTGTCGGCGTCATACGTACCCGGGCCGTTGAATACCTCGAAGAATCCCTGCTTATCCTCGAATGCGTGTTCGTCCGACGTAAATCCGCCCTGCGCGAGAAAAGCGGCGAACACACCGTTGCGCGTATTCTGTCCGACATGGAGCGGCTTGGTCATCGTGCCGAAATTCGCCTTAACGCCCGAGGCAAGGGACACAGCGATGGCCAAGGCCCGGCTCGTCTGTTCTTCGTCGAGGCCCAGCATTCTTGAGGCCGCCGCGACCGTGCCGAAGATCCCAAGCGTTGCGGTTGGATGCCATCCTTTTTCGTAATGGGTGAAATTCACGCCGCGCCCGACCTTGCATTCGGTTTCGTAGCCGATGACATACGCCGCGAGGGCGTCGCGCCCGTTCCTGCCGAGTTGCTCTCCGAGGGCGATGATCGGCGGCACCAGCATGACCGATGGATGCCCGCCCATGACCGGGCTGACATCGTCGTAGTCGAGAGCATGCGATGCCGTGCCGTTGATCAGGATCGCGTCGAGTGCCGAACCACGCTTGCTGCCGCCGAAGATCAGGCACGGACCGTCCTGATCGGCGATGCCGGGTACCGACGCAGGAATCTGCGTTGTGGGTTCGGGCGCGCCGGCGAATGTGACGCCGATGGTGTCGGTAATCGCCTGTTTAGCCCAAAACATGGCGTCTTCCGGAATATCCTCATAGCTAAAGGCCAGGATACGCTTGGCAAGTTCCTGCGTGACACTCATCGATTGTCTCCTCGTCGGAAGGAATTCCGACCGAAATTGGTCATGGTCTCAACGGCTACGGCTCGATCTTTTCAAGACCCTCGCTATTCTAGGACGCCACGCCTTGGGAGGGCAAAATCCGCCTTGCATCGATCAAAAAGGCCGGTCGCCCGCGATCTGGGTGCGATGGAGGACCCGCCGTTGTGATGCATCGAAGGGATCGCGCCGGTGCATGGCGCATCGGTTATCCCACAACAACAGATCGCTGACCTTCCATGCGTGGCACCACGCATATTTCTCCTGCGCGGCATGGGCCCACAATCGGTCGAGCAGCGCCTCGCTCTCGTCGACGGAAAGGCCAGGAATATAGCTGTAGGGGCGGCGGCCGAGGAACAGCGCCTTCCGGCCCGTTTCCGGATGTGTGCGGATCAATGGATGGTGTGGACCGGGTGTTTTCCTCGGGTCCTTTTCGTCGGTGAAGCCGGGCCGGAGCTTGCCGGCACTGTTGCGGCTGGCGTCATGGACGGCGGTACGGCCTTCCGCCAACGCCAGCAAATCCGGCGGCAGGTCTTCATAGGCCATATACATATTGCAAACGCAGGTGTTGCCGCCCTCCGGCGGAATCTCCAGCGAATAAAGCGCGCTCGCGGCGGGTGGAATTTCCTTGTAGGACATGTCGGTGTGCCAGAACGCTTCCGCATTGCCGAGGCTGCGGTCGAGCCGCTCTTTCTCCATGCCGACATTCATCACCTCGATGATTTCCGGATACTTCTCGGTCATCGGTGTGAAAGAGGTCCGGTTCGGGCTTTGCGGTGTGCCGAAATAGGACGAGAAGTAGATATGCTGTTCCGGGGTCAGGGCTTGGCCGCGAAACAGCAAGACCAGATGCGTGTGCCATGCCTGCTTGATCGCAACGACCACGTCGGCGGGAAGTGGCCTGGAAATATCGACACCGACGATTTCCGCTCCGATAGCCGGCGATTGCGGAACCACGGTCACGTCGCCGATCTCGTATCGCTCTTGCGGGATCGCGCCGATGTCGTTGGCAGGTCTGGTCATCTGAAATCTTCCTGTCATCGCCGATGGATTGCCCAAGCCGGAATCGCGGCCATCCAATTGGATGGCAAGCTCGCGGCACATCGCGATAGCCTGCGGAAGATCGGGCGTTCCGTCAAACCGGGTGGAACCGTCGGGCCAACTTGCCGCAATCCGCTGTTCCGTGATGTAGTGATCTCCATCATGAGTATCGAGATTGTCCCTCTAGGTGAGACCCTTGGCGCGGAAATTCGCGGTGTGGATCTCCATCAACGGTTGGATGCGAACGTGACGGCGGCGATCCGCGCCGCTTGGCTGGAGCATCTCGTCCTTTTGTTTCGCGGCGCCCCGTTGACCGACCGGAATCTGATCGACTTCACGCTTGGATTCGGTGACCTGGAGTTTCCGCCGAGCAAACTCCTTAAACTTTCTGGTGGGCCTCGCGTCGGGTCGGAGATCCCGCCGGAAATCAATGTCATCTCGAACGTTAAGGAGAACGGCAAGCCGATCGGTCATCTGGGCGCGGGCGAAGCGAGTTGGCACACCGACAGTGCCTTCGTCGAAGCGCCGCCGGCCGCCAGTGTTCTACATGCGCTTGAAATTCCACCGGCAGGTGGCAACACATCTTTCCTTAATATGTATGCCGCCTATGAGACGCTTCCCGATGCACTGCGACGTCGGATCGAGAACAAGAAGATCAAACACGATCAGACCTATACGAGCGCCGGTGATCGGCGAAACGGGTATGACATCGTGGACGATATTCGCGACGCGCCCGGCCCATGGCATCCTGCGGTTCGGACCCACCCGGAAACCGGACGCAAGGCCCTGTATCTCGGCCGGCGGATGAATGGCTATATCGAGGGATTGTCCCTCGAAGAGAACGATGAGTTGTTGGATGCGATTTGGGCGCATGTTCTGCAGCCGAAGTTCACTTGGGAGCATCATTGGTCGGTCGGCGATGTCTTGATGTGGGATAACCGGTGCGTGATGCATCGGCGGGAAGCCTTCGACGATTCCAGCCGCCGGATCATGCACCGGACACAGTTAGCGGGCGATCGCCCAGCCTAATACACGGAAAAATCAAGGAGAGAGCGATGCGCGCGGTCGTTTGCGAAGACTGGTGTGACTATGACGAGCTGACTGTGGGTACGGCGCCGGTTCCCGAATTGGTGCCGGGTGGCATCCGTATCCGTATCGAATATGCCGGCGTCAGCTTCGCCACGACATTGGTGGTCGCTGGAAAATATCAACGGAAACCGCCACTGCCGTTCATCCCCGGAACCGAAGTCGCCGGCACGGTTCTCGAATGCGGTGACGGCGTTACCCGATGTAAGCCGGGGGACCGCGTCCTGGCGGCCGTCGATTGGGGCGGCTATGCGGAGCAGATGGTCGCCCGCGAGGCCAACGTTCATGTGGTGCCCGGTGGGTTGCCGCTCGATGCGGCGGTTGCCTTCTGCATTTCCTATCCCACGTCATTTGGCGGTTTGGTCTGGCGTGCCGGCTTAGCCAAGGGCGAAACCGTATTGGTTCATGGCGCGGCCGGCGGCGTTGGGCTTGCGGCCGTGGAGATCGCGAGAGCCATCGGCGCGCGCGTCATTGCCGTCGCGAATGGGGACGAGAAACAGGCGATCCTGCGGGACCGTGGCGTTGAGCATGTGATCGCGACGGATGGGTTCCGCGAACAAGTCGAGGAGATTACCGATGGAGACGGGTTGGATGTGGTCTACGATCCGGTCGGCGGGCCGGTGTCGCGTCCGTCGATCAGTTGCCTGCGTCCCGGGGGGCGGCTCGTGACGATCGGTTATGCGGCTGGCGAAATCCCGTCCATCGGGTTCAATGTCTTGCTGGTCAAGAATATCAGCGTCATGGGGTTCAACTGGGGTGAGTATGTCGGTTGGAGTCCCGTGGACCGGCGCGAGCAATACGCCGATGCGGTGGCCGAGATGATGCAGACGCTGTTGTCGTGGTGGCAGGACGACAAAATTCACCCGACGGTGCACGCGGCATTCGACCTGGCCGATTTTCGTGACGCGATGCGCGAGGTGCGGGGCCGCCGGGCGATCGGCCGCGTGGTTCTGACGCCGTGAGCGAAACGGGCATGCAGGCGGTTCAGTGTTCCGGGTGGGACGGTGTTGCGGGCTTGCGTGTAAACGAGGTGCCGGTACCGGCGATGGCGCTGGGCTGTGTTCGTATCGGTATTCACTATGCGGGTGTGGCCTTCGCCAACATCCTGATGGTCGAGGGTAAGTATCAGCGGCGGCCCGACCTACCGTTCATCCCCGGCACCGATATTTCCGGCGAGATTCTAGAGGTTGCGCCGGATGTCGATGGGTTCGCGCCGGGCGACCGCGTCTGTGCGTTCCTAGACAGTGGCGGTTGGGGTGAGCAGGTCGTGCATCCAGTCGCGACCGTCTATCCGGTGGGCGACGGGTTGCCAATGGATGCGGCATCGACCTTGCCGAGTTCCTATGCCACGGCATTGTGCTCGTTGACATGGCGTGGCGGATTGTCGGAAGGACAAACGTTGCTGGTGCTGGGAGCCGGTGGCGGTGTCGGGCTGGCAGCGGTCGATGTCGGCAGCGCGCTTGGCGCACGGGTGATTGCCGTGGCGAGTACGTCTGAAAAGCGCGAGGTTGCGTCGGCACTTGGCGCGGACGCCGCGATCGAACCAAAAGACTTTCGGGAAGCGGTACGGACTTTGACCGATGGGCGCGGCGTTGATGTGGTTTTCGATCCGGTCGGCGGCGATGCGTTTCCCGATGCCTTGCGGTGCCTTTGTATCGGCGGCCGCCTGCTGACTATCGGCTATGCGGCGGGCGACATTCCGCAGATCGGCCTCAATCTGTTGTTGCTGAAAAATATCGGCGTCATGGGGTTCAGCTGGGGCACCTATATGGGGTGGGGTCCCGATTACGACCGGGAGCACTTCGCGCCGCAAGTCCGGCCTCAAATCGCGCGGCTGGTGCAAATGTGGCGGGACGGCAGGATCGCGCCGCGTATTCATAACAGGTTTCCGCTGGAGCGCATCGCTGATGCGGCGGCCGAAATAACCGGGCGGAGTAACATCGGCCGTGTCGTCGTCCATCCGTAGACCGGTGTTTACTCGGCAGGGCGTGCGGATTCGGTCGTCGCGAGCGCCGGGCCGAGGATCAAGCATAATGGCAATGTCATTAGCACGACGATCGAGAGAACCATCATCGTGGTCTCGATGCTGAAGACATCGGCCAAATATCCGTAGACCAGCGGGGCGATAAGGCCGCAAGTCGAGCCGAGCGTATACATCAGCCCGAAGGCGCGCGAGTGCTTGTCGTCGTCGATCAACTCCCCGACCGAGCCATAGATCGCCGACGATGTACCGTTCAGAAACACGCCGAGCAGCGGCAGAAGGAAGAAAGCAAAAAGCGGCGGCGCTGCGAGGATGAGAAGGATTCCGGCACCCGTGCCGATTTCAGTGATCCCTATGGTGCGGGCGATTCCGATCCGTTCCGCCAACATGCCGCACGCGAATTTCCCGAGCATTCCGCCGAGCAGCGTGATCAACACGGCCGACGCGGCCCATCCGGTAGGAACGCCTTTCTCGATCATCAGGAAGGCGACAAAGGTCAGAAAGCCGTTGCGCGTCGAATTGTCGAGCGCAGCGATTGCGCCGAGCGACAGGAATCCGCCGCGATGCCGAATGCCCCAGCCTTTCGTGCCGTTGGCGGCGGCCTCCTTTTGCTCAACCGTTGGCTCGTGGCCACTGCCGGCGATGCGCAGCAATACCAAGCATGCGACCGCGGCGACGACGGCGGTAATCCCGTATCCGATCACCGGTGCTTGCCACGATATACCCATGCCGGTTGCGAGAATAGTCAGCCCCATGAACATGAATTTGCCGACATCGCCGAAGGAGTTGTAGGTGCCGAGCGCTGCGCGGCGGCCGGTGCCGGGATAGGCGCCGGTGATCAAGGACGACGCCAACGGGTGCTGGAATGCCGCACCGAGGCCGGCCAGAAATATAAAGACCAGCAGCGAGACAAATCCCGTCGAGAACCCGAGGCCGATGAATCCGGCACCCGCCGCAGCCGTGCCGAGCGCCAGCAGGTTCCGTTCACCGACACGTTCGGCCCACAGCCCGGCCGGGATTTGCAACGCGGCGGTGGCGGCTTTGTTGGCGGCGCGGATCAATCCGACTTCGGCGTAGGAAAGACCGAACGCTTCTCGCAGAATAGGCAAGAGGGCGTACAGCATGTCCACCAATCCGTCGTGCAGGCCATGCAAGCCGCAACAGGTGGAAAGCGTGAGCTTGGAATTCTGTCGTGCCATGGGTGCCGCATTACGTCACAAAACCGTCACAAAAGTAAAGGCGAGCTTCGGGTTTACGGAGCGGGGGCGTGTGGGCTAGGGTGCGCCGCTCACGCCCATTCCTTTTAAACAGATTTTTGAGGAGCGATGAGCTCTCACGCATTGTTGGAGTCGTTCGACGATTTGGAGCCCGAGACAGGTGACTTCCTGTCCGAGGTGCTGACCGGATTGCACGCGACACCCAAGACGCTGCCGTGCAAGTTTTTCTACGATGAAAAAGGATCGAAACTATTCGATCGCATTTGCGAATTGCCGGAATACTATCCGACGCGGACCGAGACGGCCTTGTTGGAGGCAATCGGCGGCGAGGTCGGGAAGTGCATCGGCCCGCATGCGCAAATCATCGAGTATGGCTGCGGATCGGTCAAAAAAATCCGTCCGGTCGTCGATGCGCTGGATCATCCGGCCGCCTATGTTGCGGTCGACATCTCGAAGGAGCATCTGTTGGCGGCGGCGACCATGCTGGCCACCGACTATCCCCACCTCGAGGTCCACGCAATCTGTGCGGATTTCGTCCAGCCCTTTCCCGTGACCCCGCCAACCGCATATCCGGACGCGCGCCGGGTCGGGTTTTTCCCCGGCTCGACGCTTGGCAACTTCACGCCGGATGCTGCCCGCGCGTTCTTGGCGGGGGCGGCCAAACTCGTCGGTTCCGGCGGCGGCATGTTGATCGGGATCGATCTCAAGAAGGACCCAGCGATCCTGAACGCGGCCTACAACGATGCCGAAGGCGTAACCGCGGCGTTCAACATGAATTTGTTGACGCGGATAAACCGCGAGTTAGGGGCGGATTTCGATCTCGATCAATTCGAGCATCATGCTTTTTACAACGCCGGGATGGGGCGGGTCGAAATGCACCTTCGCAGCCTGTGCGACCAAACCGTCGCGATTGACGGTACCGGATTCGAGTTCACGGCGGGCGAGACGATCCATACCGAGAACTCGCACAAATACGATATTGAGCAGTTCCAGGCGATGGCGCGGGATGCCGGTTTCGAACCGCAGCGGGTTTGGACCGACGGTGCCGACCTCTTCAGCATCCACTTTCTGACCGTACCCTGACCACCGGTGTCGGGACGCTAGACCGTACCCTTTTCCCGTAACCGGGCGATTCCCGTGGCATCGTAGCCGAGTTCGGCGAGCAGGTCGTCGGTATCCTGGCCGAGTTCGGGACCGGGCCGGGTCGGCGTCGGCTCCCCCGCGTCGAAAGGGCAGTCGAGTACGCGGAACGGCGTGCCGTTCTGATGCATCAACTCTTGGATCATGCCGGCTTCGGACACATAGGGATTGTCCATCGCCTGCTGGACATCGTAAATCGGAGCGGCCGGAACCTGGCCGGCGAAATGATCCAGCCACTCGTCGGTCGTGCGCGCCGACAACGCGTCATCCAGCATGTCCTGGATCAATGCCCGATTTTCCAAGCGGTCCTTGAAGCGCAGGAACCGCTCGTCCTCGCCCCATTCCGGATGATCGATCATGTCGCACAGGATCGGCCAGAACTTCTCCTTGTTGCACATGATGAAGATCCAGCCGTCCCTGGTCTTGTATTGCGCGCAGGGCGTCAAGGACGGGTGGCCGGATCGCGGTTCGCGGCCTTGCACGTGTCCTGTATTGAGATACCAGGTCGCCGGATAGGACACGTTGGTCAGCGCGAGATCGAACAGGTTCGTGTCGATGTTGCGGCCGGTGCCGGTAGCACGGGCCGCGAGGATGGCGGAGACGGTTGCATAGGCCATCGCCAGGCCGGTCATCAGGTCGACGATCGACAGGCCGAACCGGGTCGGTGGCGTGTCCGGCTCGCCGGTCAGAGAGAAATAACCGGCTTCCGCCTGCATCAGATAATCGTAGCCCGGCCACTTGGCGCGAGGTCCGTTTCGGCCATAGGCGGTCAGGAAGGAGCAGACGACCTTCGGATTGAGTTTCCCGAGCGTCTCGTATGTCAGGCCGAGTTTCTCCGGAACGTCGCCGCGCAGGTTGCAGGTCACCGCGTCGGCGGTCTTCACCAGGTCATGGAAAACCGCCTGACCGTCGGGCGAAGAAAGGTCGAGCGTGAGGCTCCGCTTGTTGCGGTTGATGCTTTGAAAGAACAGGCTGGCGCTGCTGTTCGTCGAATCGTCGTCGATGAAAAACGGGCCAACCGCGCGGCCCATATCGCCGCCGTCCTTCGGGTTCTCGATCTTGATCACCTCGGCGCCGATATCCGCCAGGTATTGGGTTCCCCAGGGGCCGGCGCCGTATTGTTCGACGGCCAGCACCCGGACGCCGTCTAAGGGCAGCATCGATATTGTCTCCGCCTAGATTGGATTTCGTTGAATCAATTGCCGCGCGATGATGATGCGCTGCAGCTCGTTGGTGCCTTCGCCGATGGTCAGCAAAGGGGCGTCGCGATAGAAACGTTCGACGGGAAACTCCTTGGAGTATCCGTACCCGCCATGCACACGCATCGAATCCATGGAATTCGTCACGGCGGCTTCGGTCGCGAACAGCTTCGCCATCCCCGCTTCCATGTCGCACCGTTCGCCCTTGTCGAAGGCGTTGGCGGCTTGATGGACCAGCAGGCGGGCCGCCTCGGCACGGGTCGCCATGTCGGCCATGTTGATCTGTATGGCTTGGTGTTCACAGATCGGCTTTCCGAAGGTCTGCCGCTGTTGCGAGTATTTCACCGCTTCGTCGAGCGCCGCCTGTGCGACCCCGACGCCGCGCGCCGCCACGTTGATCCGGCCCAGCTCCAGCCCGCCCATCACATGCTTGAAGCCTTCCCCTTCCACGCCCCCGATCAGGTTCTCGTGCGGCACCTGACAGTCGTCGAAAACCAGTTCGGCGGAATCGATCCCCTTGTAGCCGAGTTTTTCCAGTTTCCGCGACACGTCGAACCCGTCCCCTTTCTCGATCAGGAAGAGGCTGATGCCTTTGTGGCGCGGCGCGGCATCCGGATCGGTCTTCACCATCACCGCGAAACAGGTGCCGTGGATGCCGTTGGAAATCCACGTCTTGGTGCCGTTCACCACATAGCCGTTGCCTTGCTTCGTCGCGCGGGTGCGGATTGCCTGCAAATCCGTTCCGCAATTCGGTTCAGTCAAGGCGAGGCCGCCGCGTATCTCGCCGCTGGCGAATTTGGGCAGCCATTTGTGTTTCTGTTCCTCGGTGCCGGCCCGTTGCACCGCCGACGCCATGATCAGATGCGAGTTGAAGATGCCGGATAGGGACATCCAAACCCTGGACACACGCTCGACGATCTTCGCATAGGTCAAGCAAGAGAGGCCGAGTCCGCCATATTCCTCCTGGATGATGGAACCGAATAATCCCAATTCCTTCATCTTCTCGACGATTTCCTCGGGATAGGTGTCGTTGTGTTCAAGCTCCATCGCGTAGGGCTTGACGTCGCGGTCCAGGAAACGGTCCACCGCTTCGAGGATCAAGATTTCCTGTTCGTCCTGTTCCGACGTTACGGTCATCACTCGGTTACTCCATTAAGTCGTCGACGCCGTGACCGCGTTTCGGGATCAGCATAGTGCGGTCGTAGGTCATGAAGACGGTGCCATCGGCTTTCTTGCCGATCGTCTTGATGCTGACGATGCCTTGCGTCGGGCGCGATTTCGACTCCCGTTTATCGAGGACCTCGCTCTCCGCATAAATCGTGTCGCCCACGAAGACCGGTGCGGTCAGCTTGATATCGTTCCAGCCCAGGTTCGCGATCGCCTTCTGGCTCGTATCGCTGACGCTCATGCCGGCGACGATCGACAGCGTCAATGCGCTATTCACCAGCAACTGGCCGAACTCGCTCTTCGCCGCGTAGTTCGCGTCGAAATGGACCGGGTGCGTGTTCATCGTCAACAGGGTGAACCAGGTGTTGTCCGCCTCGCTGATCGTACGGCCGGGACGGTGCTCGTAGACATCGCCGATCTCGAAATCCTCGAAATATCGACCGATCTCCTCTCGGTAGCGGTTCGGTCCGACTTCCTTGCTGTCATAGCCCATGGATATTCATCCTCTTACTTGCTTCGCGCCGCTGCGGCCAAAACGCGGCGGGCGGAACGGACAATCGATTCGTTGACCATCCGGCCGTCCAGCCGGGCGATCCCGACCGCATCGGCCTCGGCGGTTGCGATGATCCGACGCGCCTGTTCGATTTCTTCGGTCGTCGGCGTCAACGCGGCGTGGATCGGCGCGACATGCGCTGACTCGTAGGAGATCTTGCCGGTAAAGCCCATGCCGACGACCCGGTTCAATTCCTCCAGAAATCCTGCCTCGTCATCCGGATCAAACCATGCCCCGTCCATCGCGTCGATATGGGCGTGCTTGGCGGCATTCACGATCCGGCTGCGCCCATAGATCAACGCGTCCCATTCCCGATTGCTCCCGATTTCTGCGCTGTAGTCGGCGGTTCCGAAAATCAAACAAGTCAGCTCCGGTGCGGCAACGGCGATGTCGTCGACACGGCGCAGTCCTTCCGGACTTTCGATCAGCGCAAGGATCTCGATGTTCGGCCGTGTCGGGCCCAGTACGTCGGCGACCTGTGCAACATCCTCGGCGCAGGTCACTTTCGGCAGGATGATGCCGTCCGGCGGCGTCGCCGTCTCGATCACGGCCAAAAGGTCGCGCATCCCCTCCGCCGTTCGGGGAGAGTTCACCCGCAGCAGACGGCGGCATGGCGCGCTTCCGGTGAACATGTCGAACACAGCGGCGCGGGCTTCGGCCTTGCGGTTGAGGGCTGTGCCATCTTCTAAGTCGGCGCAGACCATATCCGCGCCGCTCTTCGACAAGGTGCGAAATTCATCGGGGCTGAGTGCCGATGTCATCAGGAGGCTCCGTCGCAGAACCACGTGTTCGGTCATACGCCTTGCGCCTCTCTACTCATTCCGCCGGTCAATAGGATCGCGGCATGCCCAAAATATGCTGTCCGATATAGGCCAGGATCATGTTGGTCGAAATCGGCGCTGTCCGGAATATGCGGGCTTCCCGCCACTTCCGTTCCACGTCGTATTCCCGCGCAAACGCGAACCCGCCATGGGTCGTGAAACAAGCTTCACCGCAAGCCCAGGCGGCTTCGCCCGAAAGGTGTTTGGCCATATTGGCTTCGGCGCCGCACGGCTGCCCTGCGTCGAACAGGGCGGCGGCCTTGCGCGCCATCATGTCCGCACCCTGATACTCGGCATAGGCCTTGGCGATGGGGAATTGGATGCCCTGATACTGTCCGATCGGATTGCCGAAGACGACACGCTCCTTGGAATACTCGACCGCTTTCTCGACGAAGAATTTGCAGTCGCCGAGCGCTTCGGCCGAAATCAGGATGCGCTCGGCGTTCATGCCGTCGAGGATGTAGCGGAACCCTTTGCCCTCCTCGCCGATCAGGCTGGAGGACGGGATCCACAGATTGTCGAAGAACACCTCGGTGGTGTTGTGATTGATCATCGCGTCGAGCGGCTGGATGTCGCAGCCGTTACCGCGGGCTTCGCGCAGGTCGACGAGGAAACAGGACAGGCCGTCGCTGCGCTTCTTCGTCTGATCGGCCGGTGTGGTGCGCGCGAGCAGCAGCATCAGGTCGGAGTGCAATGCCCGGCTGGTCCACACTTTCTGACCGTTGATGCGGTACCCGTCGCCGTCTCTTTCTGCGCGGGTCTTGAGCTGTGTCGTGTCGGACCCGGTCGTCGGCTCGGTGACGCCGAAGGCCTGCAGACGCAACTCCCCGGATGCGATCTTCGGCAGGTATTCCTGCTTCTGTTCCTTGCTGCCGTGCCGCAGGACCGTCCCCATTGTGTACATCTGGGCATGAACCGCCCCGGCACTGCAGCCGCTCTCGTGGATCGTCTCCAGGATGACAGCGCCTGCACGAATGGGCAGACCCGCGCCGCCATATTCTTCCGGGATCAGGGCGGCCAGGAAGCCGGACTCGGTCAGCGTCTTGACGAATTCCGTCGGATAGCTGCCGTCGACCCCTTGGTCCTCCAAATTGCGCCAATACTCGCCGGGAAAATCCGCGCAGAGTTTCTTAACGGCATCCCGGAGTTCCGGATAATCTTCGCCGATCGGGATGACGGTTTCGGTATCGCTCATGGTTTTCCCTATGGCTCGTATCAATAGGATCGCGGCATGCCGAGGACATGCTGGCCGATGAAGTTCATGATCATGTTGGGGGCGACCGGTGCGTTCCGCGACAACCGGCATTCCCGCCACTTGCGTTCCACATCGTACTCGCGGGCGAAGGCGAAGCCGCCGAAGGTGGTGAAGCACGCCTCGGCGCAGGCCCAGGCCGCATCGCCCGACAGGAATTTGCCGATATTCGCTTCCGCGCCGCAAGGCACACCCGCGTCGAACATGGCGGTCGCCTTCTGGACCATGAGGTCGGCCGCCTCCAACTGGGCATAGGCGCTGGCGATCGGGAATTGAATGCCTTGGTTCTGGCCGATGGGGCGGCCGAACACCACGCGTTCGTTCGCGTAGTCGACCGCCTTCTTGACGAAGTAGCGGCCGTTGCCGATGGCCTCGCTCGAGACCAGGCAGCGTTCCGCGTTCATGCCGTCGAGGATGTAGCGGAATCCTTTGCCTTCTTCGCCGATCAGGCTCGTAGCGGGAATTTTGAGGTCGTCGAAGAAAACCTCGGTCGTGTTGTGGTTCACCATGGCGTCGATGGGGCGGATTTCCAGCCCGTTGCCTTTTGCTTCCCGCATGTCGACCAGGAAGGTGGATATGCCGTCGGTCCGCCGTTTCGATTCCTCGGGCGGCGTTGTTCGCGCCAGCAGGAGCATCAGGTCCGAATGCGCGGCCCGGCTGATCCAGACCTTTTGTCCGTTGATGCGATAGCCGTTGCCGTCCTTCTCCGCCCGGGTCTTGAGCTGCGTCGTGTCCGAGCCGGTGGTCGGTTCGGTGACCGCGAAGGCTTGCAGCCGCAATTCGCCGGCGGCGATCTTGGGCAGGTACTCGTTCTTCTGTTCGGTGCTGCCGTGCCGCAGGACCGTACCCATGGTGTACATCTGTGCGTGACAGGCCGACGCGCTGCAGCCCGCCGTATTGATCGTCTCCAGGATCACCGCGCCGGCGCGGATCGGCAGACCGGCGCCACCGTATTCCTCGGGGATCAGTGCTGCGAGATACCCTGCATCGGTGAGCGCTTGGACGAAATCCGTCGGGTAACTGCCCGACGGCGGCTGGTTCTCCAGTTCGCGCCAATACTCCGCCGGGAAATCCGCGCAAAGTTTGAGGACGGACTCACGGATTTCCGGATAGTCCTGGCCGCATGGGACCGATGCGTCGATGTCCGACATGTTGGACCGGGCCTATTCGGCGGCTGTGGCGAAGGAAGAGGCGGGAACGAAACCTTTCGGCGGGCCTGACTTGGCGAGGCCGCCGTTCAGCGTTTCTCCCGGCAGGTTCTTCGCCACGATTTCGCGGACGGCAACCAGCTTGTCCAGATCCACACCGGTTTTCATGCCCATTCCTTCCAACATGAAAACCAGGTCGTCCATCACGATGTTGCCGGTGGCGCCCGGCGCATAGGGGCAGCCGCCCAATCCCGCCAGCGAAGCATCGAATCGCCGGACACCTGTTTCGAGTGCCGCTAAGGCGTTGGCGATGCCGAGTCCTCGTGTGTCGTGCAGGTGGACGGTCAGCGGCAGGTCGTCGCCGAATGTGCCGTACATGAGCTTGAACAGGCTCGTGACCTGCGACGGATTGGCGTAGCCGACCGTGTCGGCAACTGCCAATTCGTCTGCGCCGGCATTCAGGAACTTCTCCGCCAGACGGACAACGGCGTCGGGATCGACCTGGCCTTCGATGGTGCAGCCAAGCGCTGTCGACAGACCAACGAACAAGCGAACGCGGCGGCCGCTTTCCTTCGCCTTCTCGTCGCGCAGCGCGACAATCTTCTTGAAGGCGTCGACTGATTCGTCCGGCGTCATCCGCACGTTGGCGATGTTGTGTTTTTCGCTGACCGACGTCACGTAATTCAACTTATGGACCCCGGCGGCGAGGCCGTTCTCCGCACCCTTCAGGTTCGGCATCAGGGCCGAGATGACTAGGCCTTCGTGTTTCTCGGCGATGGGTAGCGCGGCGGCGCAAACCTCTTTCGCGTCCGCGAACTGCGGCAGGAGTTTCGGTGGCACGAAGGAGCAGACCTCGATTTCCGGCATGCCCGCCGCGGCCTCGGCCTCGATCCATGCGATTTTCTGATCGGTCGGGAAGAATGTCTGAACGTTCTGAAGTCCGTCCCGCAGACCCACTTCGCAGACATGAACGTCATTGCCGTCGCGCATGGCGTAACTCCCTTGTTTGAAACGGAATTTCACTGCCCGTAAAGCGAGCATTCCGTGTATTGCCGGAGATTTTTGTCCGGACCAATTTCGCCTGCCCGTTTAACTAAATCGGCGCCTCGGGTGAGTCAATTGGGGGCGGCAAACCGGCGCATCTAGAACCAGACAATACCAGTGCCGCTCGGGCTCCGCATCGTTCCGAGTCCAGAGAATCGGTGGCGCCATTGGGCCGGGAGCTGCCACCAGCCAGTGGATTGTTCACGGCCGGAGCCGCTGTTATGGTTCGCAAGCCCGTCTGGGCCATCACTCCCAAGGATCCTCTCTCCATGGAGACCAGTAGTACTCGGACAGCCGATCGGATGGCTGGTCTGCAATACGAAGATTTGCCGCCGGGCCGTAATGACCCCGTTTAAGAACGTTCCGGCGCCCGTCCTCGGCATCCTATGCATGCTTTTCGCGGGCGTTTTGATGTCGGCCAACAACGCAATTCTGAAATGGGTGACGGCTGGATATCCTCCCGGTGAGATCATGTTCATCCGCGGTGTTTTTATCTGGTTGCCGATTATGATCCTGATCGCGCGCGCTGGCGGACCCCGGACGATTATCATTCAGCGGCCGCATCTACATTTTGTTCGCGGCGCTTGCGTCGTCGGTTCGGCATTCATGTACCTCACCGGTCTGCGCTACCTGCCGTTGGCGGATATGACGGCGATCAGTTTCTCGACCCCGTTATTCGTGACCGCGCTTGCGCCGTTCCTGCTGGGCGAAACCGTCGGTTGGCGTCGTTGGACGGCCGTTGCCGTTGGCTTCTTCGGCATCGTGATTATCACTCGGCCGACAGGCGATGCCCTGCAGTTGGCTGTATTGCTGCCGCTTGGGTCCGCGTTTTGGGCCGGTATTCGGGATATGGTGACCCGGCGGATGACGACGACGGATTCGTCCAACGGGATCCTCTGCACGACGACGGCTATGGTGATGCTCGCCGGCTTAATGACATTTCCGTTGGGGTGGAAGATGCCGACGGCGCCGGATTTCGCCTTGATCGCGGTTGCCGGCCTGTTCGCCGGCTTCGGGCATCATTTCATGATCGAGGCCTTCCGGCATGCCGAAGCCGTCATGGTTTCGCCGTTCCGATACCTCATGATCGTGTGGGCGATCCTGCTGGGATATTTCATTTGGGGCGACTTGCCGGATGTCTATGTCATCGGCGGTATCGTGCTCGTCATTCTCAGTGGCCTGTACATCTTCCACCGCGAAATCGTGCGGCGCCGCGCGGGGAATCGTTAGGGATGGCGGTTACCACCTCATCCTCGTCGGCACCGGTACGCGGCATCGTCTATATGATCATGGGCGGCGTCTTCATGGCCGTGAACAACGCAATGCTCAAATGGGTTTCCGGTTATCCGCCGGGCGAAGTGTTGTTCCTGCGTGGTATCTTCACGGTTTTGTCGATCCTTGTCCTCGTCGGTTTTTCCGGACGATTGAGCAGTCTTCGGGTCAATCGCGTCTCCGGACATCTGGTCCGGGCGGGCTGCATGGTGTTCTCGACATTCTGTTTCATTCTGGGCCTTCGCTACTTGCCGCTCGGTGAAACCACGGCGATTACCTTTGCGGGGCCGCTCTTCGTGACGGCGATGGCCGGGCCGTTTCTGGGTGAAAGCGTCGGCTGGCGGCGGTGGATGGCCGTCGTCGTCGGATTCACCGGCATCTTATTGATCACGCGCCCGACCGGCGAGGCATTCCAGTTGGCGGCATTGCTTCCGCTGGGGGCTGCCTTCGGCGCGGCGATCCGGGACGTGGTGACGCGGAAGATCTCGGTCAACGAATCCTCCATCGCGATTCTGCTTACGACGACACTGGCGTTGATGTGGGCCGGATTGATGACGTTACCGTTCGGATGGCGGATGCCGACCCTGTTCGACATGGGTGTGATCGTCGCGTCGGGCATCCTCGTAACGGCGGGGCACTATTATACCATCGAGACGTTTCGCCATGCGGAAACGGCACTGGTGTCGCCGTTCAAATACCTCAGCATCGTTTGGGCGATGCTGATCGGTTTTGCGGTCTGGGGCGAGATTCCCGACGCCTGGATGATCGGCGGTACCTCGCTTGTCGTGTTGAGCGGGCTTTATATCTTACATCGGGAGATTGTCTTGCAACGCCGCCGTGCGATGGAGAGTGGCGTCTAGGATAGATTTGAATGGCTCGGATTCGCCCGGGCCAGGAGCATTCGGTATCTTTACGGCAATCGACGAATGCGATGCCAAGGGAGAGGTATATGGCTGGTCCACAGACCATGTTCGATAAGATTTGGAACCGCCACGTCATCGTGCAGCGGGATGACGGTCAATGCCTGTTGTATGTCGACCGGCATCTGGCGCATGACGGATCGTTCCATGCGTTTAGCATGTTGCGTCAGGACGGCCGTTCGGTGAAACGGCCGCAGCAGGTGTTCGCGACGCCGGATCATTACAGCCCCACGGATGTTCGGACGATCGAGGCGATCGAGAATGACGAACTGCGCGAGAAGGTCGCCATTCTCGATGAAAACACCAAGGAATTCGGCGTACCGCATTTCGGGATCGATGACGAACGGATGGGCATCGTGCATGTCATCGGGCCGGAACTGGGTATCACCCAACCAGGGATCTTCCTGGTCTGCGGCGACTCGCATACCTCCACGCACGGCGCGATGGGGGCCATCGCCTGCGGAATCGGCGCGTCGGAAGTCGCGCATGTCCTGGCGACCCAGTGCCTGTGGCAAAGCAAGCCGAAAACGATGCGCATCACCGTTGACGGCACGCTGGGTTTTGGCGTGACTGGCAAGGATGTCATTCTCGCGATCATCGGCCAGATCAGCGCGGCGGGCGGTGCGGGATATGCGATCGAATACGCCGGGTCGGGCATCGAGCAGCTCTCCATGGAAGGGCGTCTGACGGTCAGCAACATGTCCATCGAGGCCGGTTGCCGCATGGGCATCATCGCACCGGATCAGAAGACCTATGATTATTTGGAAGGACGTCCCTATGCCCCGAAGGGGGCCGAATGGGATAAGGCACTGGCGTATTGGAAAACGCTGCCGACCGACGACGGGGCGAGCTTCGACCGCGAAGTCACGGTCGACGGGGATGCCATCGCGCCGATGGTGACTTGGGGCAACAGTCCGGAAAACGTGGTGCAGGTGACTGACGTGGTGCCGGACCCGTCGAAGGAGCCCAATGCCGAACGGCGGCAATCGATGCTCAACGCGCTCGACTATATGGACCTCAAGGCCGGCATGCCGATGACGGAGGTCGCGGTGGATCGAGTGTTCATCGGTTCCTGCACGAACAGCCGGATCGAGGATCTGCGGCTGGCCGCCGATGTGGTGAAGGGTCGCCGCACCGTCGTGCCGTCGATGATTTCGCCGGGATCGATGCAGGTGAAGGCGGCGGCGGAGCGGGAAGGGCTGGACAAGATATTCACCGAGGCCGGGTTCGAATGGCGTCATTCGGCCTGCTCGATGTGCGTCGGCTTGAACGGCGACTCCGTCGACCCGGGTGTCCGCACCGCGTCTACCAGTAACCGTAACTTCCGTGGCCGGCAGGGCCCCGGGAGCCGGACGCATCTCGTCAGCCCGGCCATGGCCGCTGCGGCCGCCGTCACTGGGAAGTTCACCGATGTGCGGCAATTGATGGAGGAGAAGTAGGATGGAAGCCTTCACCACATTGACCGCGGTTGCGGTGCCGATCGACATGGTGAATGTCGACACGGATCAGATCATTCCCGCCCGTTTCTTGAAGCGGGTGCGGACCGATCCTGAGTACCACACCTTCTTCTTCCATGATCTGCGCCGCGAAAAGGATGGCAGCCAGCGCGATGATTTCATCCTGAACCAGGAACCGTATAAGGACGCGCAGATCATCGTGGCGGACGAGAATTGGGGATGCGGCTCATCCCGCGAAGCGGCGGTCTGGACCCTGCTTGCCAACAACTACCGTTGCGTGATCGCGCCCAGTTTTGGCGACATCCATTACAACAACGGCATGAAGAACGGCATGTTGCCGGTCCGCTTGGCGAAGGAAGATTGCGCGGCCCTACGCGGGTTGTTGCATGACAGTCTGGGCGCGACGATCACCGTCGACTTGGGGGCGCAGACCGTGACCGGGCCGGACGGTTCCTCTTACGGGTTCGAGATCGATCCGTTCCAGAAACATTGCATGATGGAAGGCCTCGACCATATCGGCCTGACCGAGCAATACGATGCGGATTTCGATTCCTTCGAGGCGAAGTACAAGAAGGAAGCGAGCTGGCTTTTCCCGGCCTGACCCGTCGGCCTAGTTTTCCGTCACGATCAGGCCGTCCACCGCGACGACGCCGTCGCCTTCCGGCTTGACCAGCAACGGGTTGATCTCCGCCTCCGATATACGCGAGCCGTTCAGCCGGGCCAGATTGGAAACGGCCACGACGGCGTCGGCCAGCGCATCCAGGTCGCCCTTGGGCATGCCCCGATAGCCGCGGATCGGCGCGAGGCCGTCCACCTCGTCGATCATCTCCCGCGCGGTTTCCACTGACACCGGTGCGATGCGGATAGCGATGTCGCCATAAATCTCCGACAGCACGCCCCCGGCGCCGAGGACCACGGTCGGGCCGACGAGCGAGTCCACACGATATCCGAGCAACACTTCGGCGAGGCCGCTTTCCATGCGTTGAAGCAGGAAACCGTTCAACTCGGCCGACGGATTGTGGTTGGTGACACGTTCTTGAATTCTGGCGAGGGCGTCGGCCAGCGCGCCGGTGTTGGCAATATTCAATTCGACGCCGCCGGCCTCGGTCTTATGGGCGATGTCGGGGGACAGGATCTTGGCGACCATGGGAAAGCCGACGGACGCGGCCGTCGCGAGGCCCGTATCCGCGTCCGGTGCGGTGGCGGCCGCGACTTGCGGTACGCCGAGTGCGTCGAAGATTGTGCGGGCGCTGTCCTCGTCGGCGGTTCCGGCCGGCAGGTCATCGACCAGGGCGGCAAGTTCATTGCCATCGAAGGCAGGCGCGTCCGGCACCGGGATAGGCGGCTGCCAGGTCAGGCAGCAGCGAAAGGCATCCGCGCAGCCTTCGGGTGTGCGGAACGCCGCGATGCCCGCGTTGGTCAGCATCTGGTTCGACTCCTCGGCGGTGGGGACCAGGAAGGCCCCAATGGGTTTCTCGGATTTCGCCAGCTCGAGGAACGGTTTGACCGCGTTTTCCGGATTGAACTGCGCCGAGGAGCCGACGACCATGATGACGCCGTCATTCTCGGGCATGGCCATCAGTTCGTTGAGCAACATCGCCGTATTTTTTGGGTTGGTTCCGTTGAAGGTAAGGTCGATCAACGGCCCGTTCGAGAACACCGCACCCTGATCCAACAACGCACGCGCTTTTGCCTCCGGGATGCCGACCGCGTCGATCCCTTTGCGGCCCAGGCTGTCGACCACCATGCCGCCACCGCCGCCGGTGGTGCTGAGGACGGACACGGTCTTGCCCGGATTCGGATTTCGGCCGAGCAGCAGCAGCGGCAGTTCGAACAGGGTTTCGAATAGGTCGACCCGTATAATGCCATGTTGCCGGAAGAAGGCGTCGACCGCGGCATCTGTGCCCGCGATTGCGCCGGTATGGGATGCAGTGAACTGTTGCGCGGCTTCCGACCGTCCGAGCTTATAGACGATGATTGGTTTTCCGGCGTCATGGGCGCGGCGCGCCATCGCGGCGAAGGCGTCGGCGGACCGGATCGTCTCGAGGAACAAAAGGATCGCCTCGGTCTTCGGGTCGTCGATCAGGATTTCACCCACTTCGGCGACCGAGATGTCGCTCTCGTTTCCGATCGACACGATTTTAGAAAAACCAAGACCGCGGGCCTGGCCGCGCGAAATGAAGGTGCCGGTAAGACTGCCGCTATGGGAGATGACACCCAGATTCCCCTTGTTGAGGGTCGGTAACTGAAGGACCGTGTTCGGCGCGATCGTCGCGGGCGGGTCGGTGTTGTAGACACCCATGCAGTTCGGGCCGATCAGCCGGACGCCAGCGGTCTTTGCCGCGTCGATGAGTTCCTCTTGTAACCGGGCCCCTTCCTCGCCGGATTCCGCGAAGTCCGAGGTGAACACGGTTGCGACCGGAACGTTCGCAGCACCGCATTCGCGGATGATCTGCGGCACCGTCGCCGGTGGGGTGGTGATGAAGGCGTGGTCGACCTGATCGGGAATATCCGTCACCGATGGATAGCATTTGACGCCATACACCGTCTCGCGGGTCGGGTGGACCGGATAGACTTTTCCTTGATACCCATGTTTTTCGAGATAGACCTGGGTCCGCGAGTTGTTCACGCCCGGCTTGTCCGAAGCGCCGATGAGCGCAATGGACCGTGGCGTGAAGAGGGCGTCGGCGAGGCTGGTTTCGGGCATGGTGCTGGTCGACCTAGCGTGTATTGTTCTGGCGTGGATCGTCGGTCGTCACCCGGCCTCCGTTTTGCAGATCGTCCTCGTCTGCGCGATGAAATTTGACGTATCGCGGTACGGGCTGCTGAATCGAAGGGGCGCGGGTTGGACCCTGCCGGCCACGTTGGGAATCGTTGCGGCATACTATAAGTTTCGTCCGCCAAGAAGAAAGAGGCTGATCGCAACATGCCGGTGAAGGAAGAGGCGGAAAGCGGCGTTCTGCAGTTGGCGACGGTGGAAGACCTTCGCCGGCGGGGTGCCCTTGCCGAAGCGATGGCCGCCTGCCAGATGCTGATCCGGCGGACGCCGGATGCACCGCGCGCGCTCCTGATGGCGGCGGCGATCAGCCGGGACAGCCAGGACACGCCCAGAGCGCTTGAGTTTGTCGAACGTGCGTTGCTGACCGAGCCGTCGGATCCGGACCTCATCTGCGAAGCGGCGCGTATACGCCTGCGTTGTGGGGATTCAGACGGCGCTCAAGAGGCTTACCATACGGCCCTGGTGCGCGACCCTTGCTGGTCGGTCGCCCATCTCGGCTTGGCCGAACTGTACGAGCAGGTCGGTAAACAGCCGGACGCGATCTACCATTTGCGCATTGCGGTGGCGAATAACCCGGACGACCTCGATTCCCGGGAGCGGCTGGCGACGGTGTTGGGAGAACACGGCCAGGTGCGGGAGGCGGCCGCGCTGCGCCGGGAGACGTTGCGGCGGGCCCATCGCAAGATCACCGAGGAATACACCAAGATTCGTACGCCGAGCGCCACGGCGTCACCCCGGGCCGCGCAACTCGATCGGGCTGCGTGGGTCCAATCGCTGCTCGTTTTCGCCGTCTCGGGCGTTGGTCTTGCGAAATTCCTCGAGCGGGAGGAAAGCCTCGATGAGGCCATCGCGACTTACCGGTTTTGCCTACGCACGCTTGAGGAGGCGGCGGGGCAGGCAGCGTCCTTGGATGGATTGCGGCGCGCCTTCGAGGCTGCCGCCTTCGCCTTTTCGCATTGCCATCACGAAATGGCCTTGTTGCAGGAAAAGCAGGATGAGATCGGCGGCGCGATCTACCACATGGAGGAAGCGCTGCGCGTTCGCGGCGACCTATGGGAAAAACCGCATGCGTGGCTGGGCGCGGTGGCCGCCCGTGGCGGTGATTCGATCTCCGCGGTCCGCGATGTTGTGCAGGAGTATGCGGAGCGACCGTTGTTGCCGGCGCATTATCCGATCACCCGATGGGATTTCGGACGGCATGCGACCGAGTGGATCGCGTCGGCCCAGGAGCGCTGGCGCGGCGCCGCGCGGCGGCGTCACATTGCATTGTTCGGCGCCGGCCCGCAGGAGATCCAGGTTTGTATTGCCATCGCCTGTGTTCTGTTCTCCCGGGGACATCGGGTCGACGTCGTATGGTCCCCGTCGATACGGTTCCACGCCTCCAATGAATCGGATATCGAAGCGCTGCGATGGGACGAGGAGATGTTGGCCCGTGAACTCGGCGCCTTTTCCGAGAAGGGATTGCCCGAGGGCTTCAACCTCATTGCCATGAACAGGATTGCGCCAATACCGAGCGATCCCGAGATGAAGAATGTGGCCGATAATCTTGCGCGGGCCGATGTGTATCGCCACGCTGGTACGAAGGATGTCGACCTGACCACGCAGCCCGTCCGGGGGCAATGGCGATGGCGTATGCAGCGGAACCTGGATGTGCTGCAGCGGATGGGAACCTATGTTTCGGAGCAAACGCCGGATCGACTGGTCGTGTTTGAAGGGGTCGCATTGGAATCCGCGGCCGCGTTCGAAGCGGCACGGTCGCAAGGCGTGGCGCGATTGGCATGGGGGAATAGCGGCGATGTTCCGGGCGCCGTGATGCTCGCGTCCAATAGCACCCCCGAGCAGCGCGATATTGCCGCATTGTGGGCGGAAGACGCGCCGCACCCGATGACGGCCGACCGACGCGAACGGGTAATGGCGTGGTTGTCATCGAACGAGGGGGGCGATCATCAAGACATTAAGCCGCGAGGACGGCATCAACCGGGCGAGCGGGCGCAAGCGCTGTTGGAGGAACTCCAGTTGGACGTCACGAAGCCAGTCGTCGTGCTGTTCGCAGAAAATGCCGCCGCGCTTGCCACAGCGGGCCGAAGCGCTGCCTTTCCCAAGGTCGAAGACTGGTTGATCGGCACGGCCGAGTACTTCGAGGCGCATCGAGAGTGGCAATTGATCATCCGGCTCCATCCGGACGATACGGCGGAAGATGCCGCCGAAGCCGCGAACTTGTTCCGTCGCCGGTGGGTCGAGTTGCCGGCGAATATCCGCATCATTCCAACCGCCGATCCGGTCAACAACTATCGCCTCCTGGAAGCCGCGCAACTCGGGCTCTATTACACGGACCGCATCGGGCTGGATATGGCCGTCCTCGGCATCCAAGGGGTCACGCCGGCGCGGCCGTATTTTGGAGAAATCGGCTTTACCCGTGAAGCGGACTCGATGGAGGATTTCTTCCGATTGATCCGCATCGCGCTCGACGATCCGGATGGTAGCGCAATGACCCAACAGCAGGTCGAGCTCGCCTGGTGTTTCGCGGACCTGATGATCGCACGCGCCGCCAAGCCTTTTCCGTGGCCGCATGGCCGGTTTTGGCGGTCGATCATCGAAGATTGGCCGATGGAACGGGTTCTAACCGAGCCGAGCGGTGGAAATTTCGAGGAGGTCTTCGCGATCCTCGGCGGCGAGCGGGACCTTGCCGACGGCATCGTCGGATCGCCCGATTAAGGGCTGGTGTCGGCTTGCAAATTTCCCATCATCATGAGTTTATGACCCTTTCGAAGATGACCTCGGAGCGACCGGAATGAACCAACTGACAAGCGCCGAAGCCCTCGTCAAAATGCTTCGGCTGCATGGTGTTGATACGATCTTTGGCCTGTGCGGCGACACCAGTCTGCCGTTTTACGATGCGCTATATCGAACCGGTCAGGACTTGACGCATGTGTTGACGCGGGATGAACGGCACGCGGCGTACATGGCCGACTGCTACGCACGGGTCACCGGCAAGGTCGGCGTTTGCGAAGGGCCGAGCGGTGGCGGCGCGACCTATATTTTGCCGGGCGTCGTAGAAGCGAACGAGTCCTCGATCCCGATCCTCGCGATCACGACGGATATCTCGGTGACCGGGCGCGGCCGCTACACCTTGACCGAACTCGATCAGGAAGCGCTGTACCGTCCGCTGACGAAATGGAACTGTGTACTCGATAGTGGGGCGGAACTGCCCAAGATGGTGCGGCGCGCATTCCGCGAGATGACCACCGGTAAGCCCGGCGCCGCGCATATCGGCCTGCCCTATGACGTTCAGAACCAGCCGGTCGAGGAATCCGACGTTTGGGCCGACGAGAGCCTCGGGCGGTTCCCGGCTTGGCGTACGGGGCCGGATGAAGAATCCATCGGCCGGGCGGCGGACGTCATCATGTCGGGTAAGCAGCCGATCTTCATTTGCGGCGGCGGCGTGGTTATCTCCGGTGCGGAGGCGGAACTCCAAACCCTGGCGGAGATGCTGGGCGCACCGGTGGCCACCACGGTCAGCGGGCAGGGCAGTATCTCGGATGCGCATCCGCTCGCCGTCGGCGTCGTCGGTAGCAATGGCGGCGTGCCGGAAACGCGCGAGATCGTCGATGCCGCAGATGTGGTCGTCTTCGTCAGTTGCCGGGCAGGTTCGGTGACGACGGAGCGGTGGCGGCATCCGGCGCCCGGCACGGCGAAAATCGTCCATATCGATGTGGATCCCGGCGTCATCGGCGCGAGCTATGAGACCGATGCCGCCGTGGTCGGCGATGCCCGCGAGGCGCTTGCCGCTTTGGCGGCCGAGATTTCCGGCCGTGGCGTCAAAGGCGGGGAGGCCGGTGCTATCCAGGACCGGATCGCCACGATGAAAAAGGCCAAGTTCGATGCGTTCCAGGCCTTGGCGGAGTCGAACGACACGCCGATCAAGCCGGAACGAGTGATTGCTGATCTGCAGGCCGTCTTGCCGGAAGATGCGATAACCGTCGCCGATCCGGGGACACCCTGTCCCTACTTCTCGGCGTTCTATCAGCAGAACACGACCGGGCGGCAGTTCATTTCCAACCGGGCGCATGGCGCGCTCGGGTTCTCGCTCGCCGGTGCGATTGGGGCGCATTACGGCCGGCCGAAGCAGCAGGTGGTGGCGGTCATGGGCGACGGCAGTTTCGGCATGTCGGTCGGCGAGCTCGAGACGATCGTCCGCTTCAACCTGCCGATCACGGTGGTGGTGATCTCGAACAGCGTGTTCGGCTGGATCAAGGCGGGTCAGAAGAGCGGCTATGACGAACGGTATTTCTCGGTCGACTTCTCGCGGACGGATCATGCAAAGGTCGCCGCGGCCTTCGGGTTGAAGACGTGGACGGTCGAGGACCCGGCCGATTTACAAAAGGCATTCCGAGCGGCGACCGAAAGCGGCGGCCCGGCCCTGGTCGATGTCATTTGCCAACCCTTGCAGGAAGCCAGAGCTCCTGTCAGCGAATGGGTGGCGTAGGAGAGACGACATGGCGAAATTCACGCAAACCGCGAGCGGAAACGAAATCTTTCTGGACCATATCGCGCACTGGGTGCCGGATATGGAGCCGGCCGCAGATGCGCTGGAAAAACTCGGATTCACGCTGACGCCTTATACCGAACATACGAATTCCACTGCGCCGGGCGAGCCGATCGTGCCGGCGGGCAGTGCGAACCAGTGCATCATGCTGCGCGAGGGGTATCTTGAAATTCTGACGCCGACGGCGGACACGGCGGTCGGCCGCGAAGTGAGCGCCGGGATCGACCGGTATGTCGGTGTCCATCTGGCGGCCTTCGGATGTGCGGATTCGCCGGCGCAACGCGAACGGCTGATCGGCGAGGGTTTCGATCAACGCCCTGTGGTCGACCTGCGGCGCGAGGTCGATGACGAGAATGGGGAATCCGGGACGCTTCAGTTTACGGTGATCCGCCCCGTTCCCGGGACGATGGCCGAAGGGCGCATCCAGTTTCTGACGCATCACACACCGGACCTTCTGTGGCAGGAGCGTTGGATGGTGCACCCGAACGGCGCAGAGCGTCTGACCGAACTTTTTATCTGTGTGGCGGATCCCGACGAGGCGGTCGGTCGTTACGAGCGGTATCTCGACCGGAAGCCGGAGAAGATCGGCGACGGTTGGTTAATAAACGTGGAGCGCGGGCGGGTCGCCCTGCTGACGCCCGGCATGTTAACCGAACTTGTTGCTGATTTTGCGATTCCGGGCCTGCCATACATCGCCGGCTACACGCTTCAGTGCAACGATTTGTCGAGTACGATCAAGTATTTGCAATCGCGCGAAATTCTTTACAGAGAATTAACAAACGATGTGGTAGCGGTCGTCTGCCCGCCGGCTTTGGGCGGTATCCTGCTGTTCACCAGCAAAGGGTATGCTTTGCCGTGGGGCCAATGAGGGCGGACGGTCGCAGGACAAACACATGACGGATTTGTTGCCCCGGCAGATTTTCCCAGCCGGCGCCAAGATCTTTACCGAAGGGGACGAAGGTCACTTCGCCTATGCGATTGAGCAGGGCACGGTAGAGGTGTCGCAATTGAGCAAGGGCCGGAAGGTCGTCTTGGCTCGATTGGGCGACGGCGAATTGCTGGGCGAGATGGCGTTGGTCGATGGCTCGCCGCGCAGTGCGACCGCGGTCGCCACCGAAGAGACCCAGGTCATCGTGTTCGAACGCGACGACCTGCAGAACCGTGTCAATCAAGCCGATCCGCTCGTCGAGCTCTTGGTGCGAATGACGCTCGATCGGCTACGTACAGCGCAGCGGGTCATGTTGGACACCACCGCGCAGGCGCTAGGCAGTAAATGTCGGGCGGAACATGTGCGTGGACGGCATAAACTGGAAGCCGACCTACAGGCGGCCATCGACAGCGATTCATTGAGTTTGCACTATCAGCCGATCGTCGACCTGTCGGACGGCCGCGTCGTGGGGTTCGAGGCGCTGGTGCGCTGGGATCACCCCGAACACGGCACCGTCGTACCGTCCAGCTTCATCAAGCTTGCCGAAGAGACGGGCATGATCGTTCCGATGGGGCGCTGGATGCTCCGCCGCGCCCTCGAAGGGCAGAAACACTTGCAGGCGGTGGTCGATAGTTTGGATGGCGATTCGAGGCAGATCGGCATCAGCGTCAATATCTCGAACCGGCAGCTCTTCACCAGTGCGGAAGTCGACGACCTGATGCAGATCGTCAGCGAATCCGGCGCCGCGCCCGAGAGTGTCGTTTTCGAAATCACCGAAACGCTGCTCATAGAGGATCCGGACCACGTTCTCGAGGCGATGCGGAAATTCCAGGGCCAAGGCATTCGCATTGCCGCGGACGACTTCGGGACAGGCTATGCCAATCTTGCATTCCTGCATCGCTTCCCGTTGGACATCCTCAAGATCGACCGGATGTTTATCACCAGCATGGTCGGCGATCCGCGCAGCCGGAAGATCGTCCGCACCATCATCGATCTCGCCAAGGACCTCGGGATGTCGATCGTTGCCGAAGGCATCGAGGACAAGTCGGAGATCGAGGTGCTACAGGAACTCGGGTGCGATTGCGGCCAGGGATTCCTGCTGGCCCGGCCCGTTCCCCAGGAAAAAGCCGAATTGCTCGTGCGCCAACGCGTTCGTTGGTAGTGGTATGGCCGCAAGGCCGCGTGCTATGAAGGGACAAACGGACTGGCGAACCGTCCGTGACCTGTCTCCGGAGCACCCCCATGACCGAACCTTGCGAGCTTACTGCTGTTGAAGCGCGGCGCTTGATCGGCCGCAAACGGCTCTCTCCCATCGAATTACTGGAATCCTGCATCGCGCGTATCGAAATGGTGAACGCGTCCGTCAATGCGGTCGTTGCCACCTGCTATGAACGTGCGCGCGAGGAAGCCCGCGCCGCGACCGATGCGGTGATGCGCGGCGACCCGTTGCCGCCGTTGCATGGGCTGCCGCTTGGCGTGAAGGATCTCAACGATACCGCCGGGTTGGTAACGACCTACGGATCGCCGATCTACCAGGATAACGTGCCGGACAAGGATGAAAGCATGGTCGCCACCCTGCGCAACGCGGGGGCCATCGTCATCGGGAAGACCAATACGCCGGAATTCGGTGCCGGCGCGAACACTAAGAACCCCGTCTATGGGGCCACCGGGAACCCGTTCGACCCGTCCAGAATCTGCGGCGGTTCGTCGGGCGGATCGGCGGTCGCACTGGCGACCGATATGGCGCCCTTGTGCACCGGCTCGGATTCCGGCGGCAGCTTGCGTATACCCGCATCTTTCTGCGGCGTCGTTGCCCATCGCAGCACGCCCGGGTTGGTACCGACCGAAAAGCATGGCTTGGGTTACACGACATTCGGCGTTCAAGGACCAATGGCGCGCACGGTCGACGACACGGCATTGATGTTGTCGGTGATGGCGCGGTACGACGGGCAGGATCCGTTGTCGGCGCCGGTGGATGGGCCCGCCTTCGCGGCGTTGCCCGAGGTCGACCTGAGCAAGCTGCGCGTCGCCGTCTCGGAAGACTTGGGTTTCGCCCATGTGGACAACAGCATCCGGCAGACTTTCAAAGACCGGGTCGAATTGTTCAAGTCCGTCTTCGCGGAGTGCACTGTCGGGGCGCCGGACCTGAAGACGGTGCGGCGGACGAACCACGTGTTGCGGGCGATGCATTTCTTGACCCGGCATCGCGACCACTTCGCGAACAAACGCGATCAACTTGGACCGAACGTGATCGCCAATTATGAAATGGCGTTGCAGCTCTCCGGCGAGGAGATGACCTGGGCACTGGCGGAACAGACCAAGATTTTCCGCGCATCCCAAAGTTTTTTCGACGATGTCGATATCCTGATTTGCCCGGCCGTCGCCATTCCGCCTTTCCCGGTCGAGCAGCTCTATTGTGACGAGGTCAACGGCGTCAAACTCGACAACTACTTTGAGTGGCTGGCGATGACATGGGGGCTTACGATTCCCGGCAATCCGGTCACGGCACTGCCCTGTGGCCTGGAGCCGAGCGGAGCGCCCTTCGGCATCCAGATTTGCGGCAAACACTACGACGACCGTTTCGTGCTTGGCGTCGCGAAGGCGTTGGAAGCATTGTTTGCGGAGAATGCCGACCTCGCCCGTCCGTTACCGGACATCAAGGCGTTGGCGGCCTAGTTATTCGGCGGCGGCCGATCCTGCCGCATTGTCCTCGCGGAGCGCCTGTTTGACCGTCTCGCAGGTCTTGCGCAGATGGTCCTTCAGGATCGCGCCGAGCGCTTCGCCGTCCCGCCTATCGAGTGCGGCGAGGATTTGCTCGTGCTCCTCAAGCGCTTCGGCCCATCGCGGTTTCGAGATGTTGGCGACGTACCGTGCGCGACGGATGCGCCCGGTCAGGCCGCTATAGACATTCATCAGCGTCCGGTTCCCGGCGACCTCGAAGATCTTGCCGTGGATTTCCTGGTTAAGCCGGAAATAGGGCATTAGCTCGCCCCGTGCATGGTGAAGCGCCATCTGATAGTGCAGGGCCTTGACCTCGGCCAACTGTTCGCCGGTGATGCGCTTTGCCGCAAGCTCGCCGGCCAGCGCTTCGAGCGTGCCCATCACTTCGAACATCTCTTCCACGTCGGCTTCGGTAAGTTGCAGCACATGGGCGCCCCGGTTGGGCGCCAGTTCGATCAACCCTTCCGATGCAAGGACCTTCAGCGCTTCGCGTAACGGCGTTCGGGAGACGCCGAACCGCTCGCAGAGCACGCGCTCCGCAATATGCGAACCGGGGGCGAGTTCGCCTTCGACGATCAGATCACGGATGCCCGACACCACATCGTCGTAGCGCGGCTTCCCGGATGATTTCGCGGTTTCGTCGTCGGTGTCAGTCACGCGGTTCCTTGTCTCCGTCTAGGAAAGCGCCGCTTCGAGAATGCGGGCGACATGAGTTGCATGCCGGTTCGCGCCGTCGGCGATCTGATGCCGGCAGCTGGTTCCGTCCGCGACGACCAGGGTTTCGTCCGATGTCTCACGTACCGCGGGCAGCAGCGATAACTCCGCCATTTTCATGGAGATATCGTAATTCTCCGCATCGTATCCGAAGGCGCCCGCCATGCCGCAGCAGCTTGACGGGATCGTTCGAACGTCCAGTTCGGGAACCAAGCGCAACACGGTTTCCACCGCGCCCATGGCGGCGAATGCCTTCTGATGGCAGTGCCCGTGCAATACGGCTTCCTTCGCGTCGAGTGGTTTCAAAGGGAGGGTAAGATCGTTGTCCTCCGCTCGCTCGGCGAGGAATTCCTCCAGCAGCTTTGCTTGGCTGGCGAGCGCGTCGGTATCGTCGCCGGGCAGCATTGCTGTGAATTCGTCCCGCAGCGTGAACAGGCAGGAAGGCTCAAGCCCGACCACCGGTACGCCGCGCTCGACGAAGGACTTTAGCGCATTCAGGGTGCGTTGTGCCTCGCGTTTGGCTTCGTCGACGAGGCCGACTGCCAGGAAGGTGCGCCCGCAGCACAAGGGCCGGTCACCGTCGTCGGCTTTCGGTGTGTGGACGGTATAGCCGGCGGCTTCTAGCACCCGCGATGCGGCATGCGCGTTTTCCGGCTCGAAATAGGTATTGAACGTGTCCGCGAACAGGATGACGTCTTTGCCGTCCGCGGTTTCCCGCGCAGACTCGGTAGGACGGAAATAGTCCCGCCGCCAGCGTGGCAGGGTTCGCTTGCGGCTGAACCCGGCGACCATCTCCGAAAGCCAGGCCAATCCCGGAATTTGGTCGCGCAGGTTCGCGAGACCGCTCAGCCGGGCAGCCCATGGCGCATAGCGCGGCAGATAGCCGACCAGCCGGTCCTGCAGCGATAGGCCGTTCTTCTTGCGGTAATGGTGCAGGAACTCGATCTTCATGCGCGACATATCCACGCCGGTTGGGCATTCGCGCTTGCAGCCCTTGCAGCCGACGCAGAGCTTCATGGTGTCGTGCATTTCGTCCGAGGTGAAAGCACCGTCGCCGAGCTGGCCCGACAAGGCGAGGCGCAGCGTGTTGGCGCGCCCACGGGTCAGGTGCTGCTCTTCGCCGGTCGCGCGGAAGGACGGGCACATGACATTGGCGTCGAACTTCCGGCAGGCGCCGTTGTTGTTGCACATCTCGACCGCGCCGCCGAGACCACCCCAGTCCGACCAATCGAGAGCCGTATCGAGCGGCTGCACCTTGTAGCCGGGCTTGAAGCGGAACAGCGACCGGTCGTCCATCTTCGGCGGCCGTACGATCTTTCCCGGATTCAACAGGCCCTTGGGGTCGAACAGGTCCTTCACTTCCTCGAAGGATTGGGTCATGCGCGGCCCGAACATCGCCTCGTGAAACTCCGAGCGGACCAAACCGTCGCCGTGTTCGCCCGAGTGAGAGCCCTTGTACTCCCGCACCATTGCGAAGGCTTCTTCGGCGATGGCGCGCATTTTCTTCGCGCCTTCCTCTTCCTTCAGATTGACGATCGGACGGACATGCAGGCAGCCGACCGAAGCATGCGCATACCATGTACCCTTTGTGCCGTATTTCTCGAAGACCCGCGTCAGGCGGTCGGTGTATTCCGCCAGGTCTTCCAGCGGAACGGCGCAATCCTCGATGAAGGAAATTGGTTTTCCGTCGCCCTTCATCGACATCATGATGTTGAGGCCCGATTTCCGGACCTCCCAGAACTCCCTTTGGTCCGCCGCGGTCACCGCCTTCACCACCGCATTCGGGAAACCCATGTCGCCCATCAGTTCATCGAGCCGTTGCAGCTTGATGAGTTGTTCCTCGTCGCTGTCCCCGGCGAATTCCACCAGTAGCAAGGCATCGGGTTCGCCCTGCACGAAGCGCTCGATGGTCGGGCGGAAAATCGGAATGTCGCGCGCCAGGTCCATCATCGTGCGGTCGACCAGCTCGACCGCGGTCGGACCCAGTTTGACGATATGCTGCGTCGATTCCATCGCCTTGTAGAAGGTCGGGAAGTGGCAGATTCCCAACACCTTATGCTTGGGAAGACGGTGCAGTTTCAGGTCGATGGCGGTCGAAAAGGCGAGGGTGCCTTCGGACCCGACCAGTAGATGCGCAAGATTGACGTCCGCGGCGCCCGGCCGGTTCGAATGGCCGGGGACCAGGGCATCGATGTTATAGCCGCCGACCCGCCGCATCAGGGGCGGGAACTTGTCCCGGATTTCGCCGGCCTCCCGCGTGCCCAGATCGACCAGTTTCTTGTTGAGTTGGCGGAATTCCGGGGATGTCTCCGGCGCATCCGCGTCCATCTTGATCGCGCCGAAATGATGGCTGCTGCCGTCCGCCAGGATCGCGTCGATGCCATGGACATTGTCGCGCATCGTGCCGTATTCGATCGAGCGCGCGCCGCAGCTGTTGTTGCCGGTCATGCCGCCGATGGTGGCCCGGCTCGATGTCGACACGTCGACCATGAACATCAGGCCATGGCGGTTGAGGACGCCGTTCAACTGATCGAGTGCCACGCCCGGCTGCACGGTGATCCGCTCGGCAGCCGGGTCGAATTCGACGATGTTGTTGAGATGTTTGCTGACGTCGATGACCAACGCTTCGCCGACGGTTTGCCCGCATTGCGAGGTGCCGCCGCCGCGCGGCAGGACAGGGATGCCCCGGTCGGCGGCGATCTCGATCGACCGCCGGATATCCGCTTCCGATTTTGGCACGACGACACCGATCGGTTCGATCTGATAGTGCGACGCATCGGTGCTGTACCGGCCACGGCTGAACGCGTCGAACAGGACCTCGCCCTCGATCTCCCGGCGCAAGGTTGCGGCGAGGGCGCTGTCGCCGATATGCGGACTCTTCTTCATCGACATCTCTGTCTGCAGTCGTGTTTCGCCTAAAATACCAATTTGCATGCAAATTGCAATATCTGAGATTTGTTTGATTTTGTTTAATCTATTGAAAAACAATCAATAAAAAAATTGTTTGGAATTACTTTCGTCCGTTTGTATAAATTGCATGCAAATTTTGGAGTGTGAGACGATGCCTCATCGAAGCGGCCGGCATTTCCTGCAAATCCCGGGTCCCACGAATGTGCCGGACCGGATTTTGCGCGCCATGGACCATCCGACCATCGACCATCGCGGCCCCGACTTCGGGCGGCTTGGTCTCGAAGTACTGCAAGGTATGAAGGGTGTCTTCAAGACCGAGAGCGAGGTGTTCATCCTTCCGTCGTCCGGTACCGGCGCCTGGGAAGCCGCGCTGGTCAACACGCTGTCGCCCGGCGACAAGGTTCTGATGTATGAGACAGGCCAGTTCGCGACCTTGTGGCATGAGCTTGCCGAGCGCCTGCAACTGGACCCGGTCTTCATCGGCGGCGATTGGCGGCATGGCGTGGATCCCGATGCGCTGGAGAGCCGGCTCGCAGAGGACAAGGACCACGCGATCAAGGCGGTGTGCGTCGTCCACAACGAGACCTCGACCGGCACGACGTCGCGAGTTTCAGAAGTCCGAAAGGCGATCGACGCGGCCAAGCATCCGGCATTGTTGCTGGTGGATACGATCTCGTCGCTGGCATCGATCGATTACCGGCATGACGAGTGGGGCGTGGACGTCACGATCGGCGGTTCACAGAAGGGACTGATGCTGCCGCCGGGGCTCGGGTTCAATGCCGTGAGCGAGAAGGCGCGCCGCGCGGCCGAGACATCGGGTATGGCGAAGTCCTATTGGTCCTGGGAGGCGATGCGCGGGCCGAACGCGACGGGGTATTTCCCGTCAACCCCGGCGACGAATTTGCTCTACGGCCTCAAAGAGGCAATCGACATGCTGAACGAAGAAGGGCTGGACAACGTCTTTGCCCGGCATGACCGGTTCGCCGAGGCGACACGCCGTGCCGTGCGGGGCTGGGGCTTGGAAATCCTGTGTCAGGACGAGCGCGAGTATTCAAGCGCACTGACCGCGGTGTTGATGCCCGACGGCCATGATGCCGACGCATTTCGCAAGGTCGTGCTCGAGAATTTCGATATGTCGCTCGGCAATGGTCTCGGTAAGGTGGCGGGCAAGGTCTTCCGCATCGGCCATCTTGGCGACTTCAACGAATTGATGCTGGCCGGAACGTTGTGCGGCGTCGAAATGGGATTGGGCTTGGCCGGTGTGCCGCATGAGAAGAAGGGCGTCGCCGCGGCGCTCGACTATCTCGCGCATGGCGGCAACGCCGCGCCGTCGTCCGGCTGATCTAATCCGCGGAAGCGGCCGCGGGGACGGAGTCCGATATCAGCGCATCGACCAAGGACTGGACGCCGACATAGTCGATCTTGCCGGTGCCGAGCAGAGGTACGGCATCCGTGACATGGACCAATTTGGGGACCATCAGTTCGGCGATCCCCTTCGCTTGGGCATCCTTCAATAGGTCGTCGCGGGTGGCGTCCGGATTGTCGGTAACCAGCACCAAGGCCTCGCCTTTCCGGTCGTCCGGAACGCTGACCACCGCATGCTGGTACTCGGGCCACAAGTCGGCGGCGTGGCTTTCCGCGGCGGTGAGGGACACCATCTCCCCGGCGATTTTCGCGAACCGCTTCGCCCGGCCCGCGATGGTGACGAACCCTTCCAGGTCGATCTCTACGATATCGCCCGTATCGTACCAGCCGTTTGCGGGCGGTTCGATAACGCCGGGCGCTTCGGCGCGGAGATAGCCCAGCATGACGTTGGGGCCGGAGACCAACAGACGTCCGCCTTTCTCGATCCCCGGCACGTCTTCCAATTTGCAGCGGATGCCCGGCAGGAACCGTCCGACCGTGCCGGCCCGGTAATGCATCGGCGTGTTGGTGGCGAGCACCGGCGATGTCTCGGTCGCGCCGTATCCTTCGAAAATCCGGATGCCGAATTTCTGGGCCCAGATCTGCCGCGTCTCGTCTTTCACCTTTTCCGCACCGGCGAAGATATAACGGACACTGTAAAAGTCGTAGGAATGCGCCATGCGGGCGTAGCCCGTCAGGAAGGTATCGGTCCCGAACATGATCGTCGCGTTGGTGTCATACACGAGTTCCGGCACGATCCGGTAGTGCAGCGGCGACGGGTACAGGAATGTCTTGATCCCGGAGAGGACCGGCAAGAGCATGCCGCCCGTCATCCCGAAGGAATGGAACACGGGCAACGCGTTGAACACGATATCCGTCGGATTGAAGTCCACCTTCGCGCCGAGCTGATGAAGATTCGACAGGAGGTTGCGGTGGCTGAGGACCACGCCCTTCGGCGTGCCTTCCGATCCGGACGTGAACAACACGACGGCCGGGTCGTCGGCGGTCGTCTCGCGCCGGCGGTGGATGCTCCGTGCGAAGGGGACACTTACGGCCGCGGATAGTTTTTCGAAAAGTCCCAGAGATTTCTGCAGGTCTTCCAGGTAGACGACCGTCGCGTACTCGGATAATTCCGAGATCGCCTCGGTGAGCTTGGCGACGCGAACGAAAAGCCGCGACGTGATGATCGTATCGATTTCCGCGGTCTTGCACGCGGAGACCATGTTACCGATTCCGGTCGAATAATTCAGCATCGCCGGCACGCGCCCGTAGGCCTGAAGCGCGAAAAAGGTAACCGCAGCTCCCGATGAGTTCGGCAGAAGGACACCGACATAATCGCCGCGTGTCGTCTGTCCGGCGAAGCGGCGGCCCAACACGAGGCCACCGGTGATCATACGGTTATAGCTTACCGGGCGGCGCTGAATATCCTCGATCACCGCATGCTTCCGGCCGTGCACGCGTTTTGCGTCGAGCAAGGCGTCGAACAGCGTCTTGTCCGTGTCGCAGGTCGCGAAGATCATCTCGGACATCACATCGTGCAGCCGGGTGCCCGCCAATTGGCGGCGGGCGCGGCCCTTGATGTCGTCGGGGATATCGAAATCGCGCGGTTCGAGAACCGTGATCGTGATCTTCGGGAAGAGGCGGCTTCGCACCTTGTCGCGGATGCGTGAGAAGGGTGTGAATTGAGCGCCGTCCAGCCGGATCGGCACGATCGGAGCGCCGGCCTTATCGGCGATCATCCCTGGCCCTTCGTATACCTTCATCAAGGAGCCGGTCACGGTGATGCGCCCCTCCGGGAAGATCACGCAGCGTTTGCCCGACTGCACCGCCTTGATCAGCGATTTGGCGGCCATCGGCTTGGTTGGGTCCATCGGGAATGCGTCGACCATGGCGAGGAAGGGCTTGGCCCACCATTGCTTCGCGATATGGGTGTTGACGGCGAAGGTGGCCGTGCCCGGCAGGAAGGCGGCGAGCAGGATACCGTCGAGGAAAGATACGTGATTGACCACGATGACGGCCCGGTCGCCCGCAGCCTTGTAATTTTCAAGGCCCTTGACTTCCACGCGATACAGCGCGCGCAGGATCGATGCGGCGAAGACCTTGACCATCTCATGCGGCAGCAGGCCGCAAATGTAAACCGCGACCACCATGGTAACGCAGGCGACGGCGAGGAAGATCTGCGGGATCGTGTAGCTGGACAACAGCATCGCGGAGGCCGCGACGGCGCCGACTACCATGAACAACGCGTTGAGGATATTGTTCGCCGCGATCGTGCGGGACCGGTGGGCGGGGTCGCCCCGCGTCTGCATGATCGTATAGAGCGGCACGATATAGACGCCGCCGCTGATGGCGATCAGCAACAGGTCGGCAATGATCCGCCAATTCGCCGGGTGGGCGAGAAAGGATGCCAAGTTGGCGAGTTCACCGCTCGCGGCGACACCCGCCCGGCTGGCGAAATACAGATCGAACGAGAAAACCGCCATACCGATCGCGCCGAACGGGACGAACCGCGCGCTGATCTCGCCTTTGAGCAGCTTGTTGCAGAGCATCGACCCGATACCGATGCCGATGGAGAACAGCGTCATGAACAGGGTGACGACCTGCTCATCGGCGTAGAGGTAGTCCCGCGTGAACGGCGACAGCTGGGTGAGGTAGGTCGCGCCGAACAGCCAGAACCAGGAAATACCGAGGATCGACAGCCGGATATCCCGGCGTTCGAAGGCGTATTTCATGGTGGCCATTGTTTCGGCCGCGACATTCGGATTGATCTTGAGCGTCGGGGCCGGTGGCGGCGCGCCGGGGATCGCAAAGGCGGTGATCAGGCCTACCGTTGCGAGGATGACGACAGTTATCGATACGACTACGCCGCCATATTCGGGCAGGATCAGCAGTCCGCCGGCGATCGTGCCGATCAGGATCGCCAAGAAGGTCCCGGCCTCGATATAGGCATTGCCGAGGACCAGGTCCTCGGATGGTAGATGATCCGGCAGGATGCTGTATTTCACGGGCCCGAAGAAGGACGACTGTGCGCCCATCAGAAACAGGACCGTCATCAGGAAGACGATGTTGTCGAAATAGAATCCCACGGCCGCGAGCATCATGATCGCGATCTCGCCGGTCTTGATGAGCCGTATCAGGCGCGATTTGTCGAACTTGTCCGCAAGCTGTCCCGCCGTCGCCGAAAACAAGAAGAACGGTAGGATAAAAAGACCACCGCCGATGGCGACGAGCAACGCGCCGTCCAATCCTTGTTCCTGCGCGAGCCGGAAGGTGATGAGAATGAACAGGGCCTGCTTGAACAGGCTGTCATTGGTCGCGCCAAGGAATTGGGTCAGGAACAGCGGCAGGAACCGCCGGCGTCTCAAAAGGCCCGTGCTCTTCTGATCCTGGTTCATGTATGCCTCCAGGCGTCTAGCGCTGGACGGGATCTGCGCTGCTCATGAAACGGCCATCACGGAGAAAGCTGATCGTCGCATCGATCGTCTGCGGGTGATCGTCCATCAGGCCGTGGGTCGTACGTACCAGCAGGAAGTCACGTGCCCCGTCGAGGCGGGTCTCCTCGACCGCGACGAAGCCGTCGTCGTCGCCCGGAAGCAAGGGGTTGAATCCGATATCGTTGCCACGGCCGCCGGCGATGATGCCGAATTCCACCTCGGGAACGGGAAGCTGCGCGGCGTTATCCGGGTTCAAGTTCTGCCCGGACTGCCCGGTCAGCCAGCGATAGGCGGGTAATCCCGACAAACGGGCCGCCAGACGGGATCCCTGGTTCGGCGGCGCGATCATGACAATGCGCCGGACTTTGATGTGGTCGCGCCATGATCCGTCGCGCGACAGCAATTCCCGAACGACCAGCGCACCCATGCTGTGCGTCACGAAAGAAACGGACTCGATTTGATCGAGGGAGGAGACGATGTTTCCGAGGCTGTCGGCATGTTCCGAAACGCTCTGGCGCGTGCTGGGATAATTGATGCTCGCGGTTTCGTAGCCCGCGCTGCGTAGTGCATCTTCCATTTCACGGAAGGCGCCGGCGGACCGGCCTAGGCCATGGACGAGGATAACCAGATGGCCGTTGCGCGGCTGGATCGCCTTGCGTTGCCGATACCGGTCGAAAAAGGCATGGCAATGGGCGTAGCTGCCCCAGGCCCGGCGAAAGTTGTTCGGATCGAGCAACCGGTGATGGCCCGTATAGTGATTGCGCTGAATCCGCCAGCCGGCGCAGACGAACTGATCCGCCCAAATTTGCTTTCCGCCGAACGTGGGGAAGGGCAAGTTGATCGTCGGCACGACGCCATCGATCGGAAATGCGGCAAGCCGGTCGCGTGTCCGGGGCCGGATCGCGAACCGCCGCAGCAAAGGGCGTGACGCCGTGGAACCATTTCGTGCGATTTCTGGTTTACGCATTGGCCGGTCGCTTCCCGGCGCGGGTCCGCAGGCCGGATAGATAGTTCGAAATAAGGGATTCGGCCATTTCCGGGACCGATTGGGCACTGATCAGGGTGAGCCGGCCATCCCGGGCCAGCGTGCAGATGCCATGCAGGCTCGACCAGAGGACACCGGCCGCCTGGCTCAGTTCATGTTCCTCGCCGTCGGCGAAAAGCGGCGCCAGCGCTTCCTCGACCTGCTGCATCAGGGATTGGACCCGGCGCAGATACCAGTCGGGCAACTCACTTTCCGGTGGCAGTCTGAAATCGAAAATGGCGGTCCACAAGGCCGGGTTCTCGTTCAGGAAGGCGAGATATTGATGCAGCATCGTGCGCAGATCCTGTTCGGGATCGCCGGTCCGCGGCCGTTCGGAGACGGCGGCGTGCAGCGCGTCGAGCGTGGATGCGTTGATGTGTAATGCCAACTCGTCGAGATTCTCGAACAGGTTATAGAGCGTGCCCGGCGAATAGCCGATCGCCGTCGCGATATTGCGCGCCGTCAGGCTGCGCAGCCCGTCGCGCTCGACGATGTCGCGGGCCGCGTCCAATACCATTGCATAGAGTTCTTCGCGGCTATGGTCTGATCTTCGTGCCATTCGTGGGAGGTATCCGTTGGATAGAAATCGATTGTGAGCTATATAAATTGAACGACGTTTATTTTCAAGCCCCGATTCCGTAAAATCGATCGGGAGAAAAGGCTGCATTGAATGCGGTATGGGGCACGTTTTCTGCGGTTTTGGTTGGTCTAAGTGGTGCCATAAGGGCCGTTAAACCGGCGTTAAGATATCGCGATAAATCGGCGAAAATCACCGGACGGCGGGCGGAAAATTGCTTAGATTCGCTCGCCGCCCTGCAGCGGCGCGAACCGGACCGGCAGGATATCCTTCTGCGATATGACCCCGTCCTGGCCTTTGGTCACAAGCTTCAGCATCTGCCCCTGGTCCAACGGCCCGACCGGCACCACCATGCGGCCGCCCGGTTTCATCTGGTTCAGCAGGGGTGGCGGGATGTGGTGGACCGCCTCTTTGACGATGATTACGTCGAACGGACCCTTTTCCGCCCAGCCATAATATCCGTCGCCGGCTTTCACCTGAACCTTGTCGACGCCCATTTTCTTGAGGCGTTCGGCAGCGGATTGGGCGAGGGGCCGGACGACTTCGACGCTGTATACCGCCTCCGCCAATTCGGCGAGAATCGCTGCCTGATACCCGGCGCCGGTGCCGGTTTCGAAGACGACGTCGGTCTTCTGGACCTGGGCGATATGGGTCATCAGCGCGATCAGGAACGGCTGGGAGATTTTCTGCTTGTGGCCCAACGGTAACGGGACATCTAGATAGGCGAACTTGCGCAGGGGTTCCGGCACGAATTCATGGCGCGGGATTCTGGCGATGACATCCATCACGGTGTCGTCAATTGCCGGTACGCCGGTTTGAAAGGCCGTGGCCTTGGTATGGTCTCGGATGGATTCGAGCAAGACCATCCGCATCGCGCCGTAGTCGCCCAGATCGACGATGACGTCACGGCGGCTGGTCTCGGCCATCCCGCAGGCGGGCAGGGCCAGAAGGAAACAGAGTGCCGTCGCGAAAACACCATGCATGACGGAACGATATCCTGAATTTGGAAGGCCGTATAGCGGCATGTGCGGCCGGCGTATTTCCTACTCGGACACGCCGGTTTCGTTTGATTTTCCGGTGTCGATCGCGATGAAGGCGCGGACGGCGGCCTCGGTATCGGGTGCACCGGGAAGCATACGGATCGATCCGTCCGGACGCCGGACGGCGATCAGCCCCGTGGTCTCGATAACCGCATATTGGTATCCGTCGATTTCCCCTGTATGCATGCGGACGGGTATACACAAGAGGGGTATGCTGGAGGCCACGTTAGACATTGGGAGGAAAGAATGCGGCTGCTCGCTTTTGACAAATCCGGATCACCGACCTTGGGTGTCCGCCGGGGAGACGAGGTGGTGGATCTCTCCGTTGCGAACGGTGATTTGCCATCGGATGTCCCGGGCCTGTTGGCGGCGGGGCCGGGCGCAATGGACGCCGTACGCGCGGCCGCCGAAAATCCCGTTACAGGATCCGTCCTGCCATCGTCGGGTCTGGTCTACCATCCGCCGGTCTGGAACCCGGGCAAGATCATCTGCGTGGGTCTCAACTATGCGGATCACGCGGCGGAAGCCAGTCTCGAGAAACCGGACTATCCGGTTCTTTTCCTTCGTGTTGCAACGACCTTGGTCGGTCACGAGCAGCCGCTGATCGCACCGTCCTGTTCCGAGCAGTTCGACTATGAGGCGGAAATGGTCCTGGTAATCGGCCACGCGGGGCGGCATATCGGTGCGTCCGATGCGCTTGACCACATTGCCGCCTATTCAGTCTTCAACGAAGGGTCGGTGCGCGACTACCAGTTCAAATCGCAGACCTGGACATCGGGCAAGAATTTCGATGGCAGCGGCGGTTTCGGGCCGGACCTGGTGACCGCTGACGAGGTGCCGCCTGGTGGGAAGGGCCTGCGCATTCAGACTCGGCTAAACGGCGAGACGCTGCAGGACGCCAATACCGACGACATGATGTTCGATGTCCCCGAACTAATCGAAACGATCTCCGAGGTTATGACGTTGCAGCCGGGCGACGTCATCGTTTCGGGGACGCCGTCCGGCGTCGGCTTCGCGCGTAAGCCGCCGATTTGGATGAAGCCGGGGGACACCTGCGAGGTCGAAGTCGAGCAGGTCGGATTGTTGAGCAACCCGATCGTCGCGGAGACTTGATCCCGGCGGCGTTAACCGCGGAGCGACTGAAGCTCTTTGAACAAGGCCTGCGGCAGGTCGACGCCGTTTTTTTCGGCTTCGTCGCGAAGTTCGAAACGCCGGACGCCGGGAAGCCGCGTGCCCGGCTGATCCAGTATCGCCCGCATGAGATGTTCCATCCTGGGTGCGAAGGTCCGGCGCGATAACGGCCCGGGATCGATCGCGATGATGAGTTGGCCAACATTGGGCGAATCGCCTTCTCCGGTGAAGAAGGAACTCGCTTCGTAGCCGAACTGCGATCCGGAAAGGGCGGCGGCGAGGATTTCGACCATCAGGACGAGTTGCGCGCCCTTGGCGTCCCCCATGGGCAGCATGGTGCCCTCAAGTGCCGCTTGCGGATCGGTCGTGGGATTTCCATCCTTGTCGACGGCCCATCCTTCCGGAATGGGTTCGCCTTTTTGGGCGGCGACATTGACCTTTCCGCGTGCGACCTTGCTCATGCTCATATCGACGACGAGCGGCTTGTTCTTGTTGCGCGGCGCGGCGAAGGCAATGGGATTTGTGCCGAACAGCCCTTTGTTCCCGCCCCAGGGCGCAATCCCTTGCGGCCCGTTCGCGAAACTCAACCCGATCAGGCCTTTCTGTGCCAGCGGTTCGACCTGATGGCCGGCGACACCGGAGTGATGCGAGTTGGCGATGGACACCGCCGCAATGCCGGTTTCGCTGACCAACTCGGAAACCGCTTCGATTGCCAGGTTAATGGCTGGGTAGGCAAAGCCGCTGCGGGCGTCGACCCGAAGGGCAGCTGCCGCCACCTTTGTCAGGTTCGGTGCGGCATGGCCGTTGACCTTGCCGCTTTTTGCCTGCGCCGCATAGGACGGTATGCGGGACGCACCGTGTCCCTTTTGTCCATCGGCTTCTGCCGCGGCAAGGGCGTTCGCCACTTGCTCGGCGTTCACTTCGTTGGTGTTGTGCGCAATGAGTATTTCCTTCGCCAGGTCGTTTAGTGCCTGAAGCGATAGATTGACCGTGCTCATAATTTTTCATCCCAGACGTTGCGGACATTCGCAGTTCCGACACTGCTTGTCCGTTCGTTTACTTCTTCGACTGTGCCAGCGGTGTTTTCTGTCGTTGGGGGGCGTGCCGGCGAGTGCCGCCGTCCCAATTGTTTCATTAGCTTCTGTTTGGCGTTCGTATGATCGCTGGCGCTGTGCCTTTCCGAGGTTGGACGACTTTTGATTTGGTCATTGGTTAGGTTTCGCCCAGCGGTTTGAGAATGTCATATAAATCCGATTTTTGTTCGACCCCAAGTCCCGGCGCTTCGGATGGGGTTGTCGCGCCGTCTTCGATAAGCGCATCGTCGGTGAAGCCGCCGTAGGGTTGGAAGACCAGCGGATAGGATTCGGTACCGCCCAGTTCCAAGCCGGAGGCCAAGTGGAGTCCGAGCAGATGGCCACCGTGAGGCACATGCCGCTCCGGAGCCCAGCCGAGCGGCCGAAGCGCATCAAGCGCCTTGACGAACTCCGTGGCGCCATATGCGAGTGCCGGGTCGAGTTGAATCCAATCGAGGTCGGGCCGCAGTCCAGCGTAGAGCGCGAGATTTTTGGCGTCTTGGACCGAAAAGAGGTTTTCACCGGTTGCGACCGATTGGCCGTAGTGTTGAGTGAGCTGGGCGTTCAGCGCGAAATCGAGGGGATCGCCCGGCTCCTCGAACCAAGCCAATCGGTACGGCGCCATCGTCTCGCCGAATACCAGGGCGGTCTCCAGGTCGAAACGTCCGTTCGCGTCCACGGCAAGGTTCTCGCCCGACCCGACGACCTCGAGCGCGGCCTCGATACGGCGGCGGTCGGTGTCGAGATCGGCACCGCCAATCTTCATCTTGCAGAGGCGGTAGCCCTGCGCCTGGTAGGATCGCATCTCGTCCTGGAGCTGTTCGATCTCGCGGCCGGGGTAGTAGTATCCGCCGCCCGGATAAACAGGGACCGATTTCCTGTACCGGCCCTCGTTGAAACGCTCCGAGAAGACCCGCCACAACGGCTTTTCCTCGATCTTCGCGACGGCGTCCCAAATCGCCATATCGACACCGGCAGCGGCAACGGCCCGATCACCGTGACCGCCCGGCTTTTCGTTTCGCATCATGCAGACTTGGACGCGGAAGGGGTCGAAATTCTCGCGGTTCTCGTCGAGCAGGTCGTCGGGTTCCGCTTCCAGCAGGCGCGGGATCAAACGTTCCCGAAGGATGCCGCCTTGTGCGTACCGTCCGTTCGAGCCGCAGCCATAGCCGACAACCGGCCTGCCGTCGCGCATCACATCGGTGACGACCGCAACAATACCCACAGTCATGCGCGAAAAATCGATCACGGCGTTCCGCATATTCGATTGCAGCTTCGCCGTCGTCTCGCGGATGTCCAAAATTTTCATGGCGCTCCTTCGTCTTTCTTATTCTTGCGGAGGCTACTTTTTCGTTCCCAATCCTACCTGTTTTGCGTGCGTCAGATACTCAACCGTCCTCGCCTTGATGAATTCCGCTACCTTTGGATAGGGAATGTCAACCGGCGCGAACCCGCGGTCTTCCATTTCCTGGCGCATTGCAGGGTCTTTATTGATCTGTTCGAACACCTTTGACAACGCTAATCGCGTTTTCTTCGGTGTCGATTTCGGCACGGCAATACCCCGGTATGCGCCGTCGACGATATCGAATCCTTTTTCCTTGAATGTCGGCACGTCCGGAAACCGCGGATGCCGTTCTTTCGTCGCGACCGCCAACAGGCGGACGTCATCCGGATAGGTGGTCCCCACCGTCGTGTATCCCCAACTGGCATTCACCTTGCCTTGTACCAGGGCTGCGATTGACGCGGCGGTCCCTTTATAGGGGCGGTATTCGGTTTGAATTCCGGCCAGCTTGTCGAACCGGATTTGGGCGAGATGGTTCGCCGATCCCCGGCCCGATCCCGAAAACATGATCTTTCCCGGGTTTTCGCGGGCGAACCGAATCAGGTCGTCCAGTGTCTCGAAGGGGCTGTCGTCGTGCACCACGACGGCGTCCGGAGTGTAGTGGAAGATGAACACGCCGGTGATGTCGCGCGTCTTGTATTTCGCGCCGAGCATCGGTTGCAACACGATATGCGGCAGATTGATGCCGACGATCGAATGTCCGTCGCCGGGAAGATTGTTAATTTCGTCCCACATGACGGCACCGCCGCCGCCGGGCCGGTACGAGATGACAAGGTCCTGTCCGGTAAGGGTTTTGAAAAACGATTGCTGCAACCGGGCTGCGATACCGGACTCGCCGCCGGCGCCGAACGGGATAAAGTAGGAAACGGGCTTTTTCGGGTAGTTCGGCTTCTTCTCGTCGGCGAGTAAGGCGGCCGGAAGGGCCATGGCGCAGACCGCCAAGCCAGCAAGAATCCGGGCAATTCTCTTCATCATGCCTATGTCAGTTCGCCGTTGTGGGCCGAAGCTGGCGACCGACCGAATTCAAAAAGCATCGGGCGGGGCCGCTAAGGGTATTATAGCACGCCCCGCCCGTTTGATTTAGGCGCTTCGATACAGTTTCGTCATGACGAATTCCTGATGGCCGAGGGCTTCGGCACAGGTCAGTCGTCCGTTGCATGTCCGCATCATGATGTCGATCAGGGCGTCGCCGGCCTGATCGTAATTCATCTCGCGCCGCAGAATGCCGGACACGTCGAGGTCGACATGTTCGCTCATTTCACGGGCGGTCCGCGGGTTCGCGGTCAGCTTGATGACCGGCTCGATCGGGTTGCCGATCACGTTGCCCTGGCCCGTCGGGAAAAGATGCACGGCAAAGCCGGCCGCAGCCTGCAGCGTCACGCATTCGGCGGCGGCGGACGACGTGTCCATGAAGTATAGGCCGGGGCCCTTCTCGGGTTCCTCGGCCGGGCCGAGCACGTCGATATAGGAAGTCTTCTTACCGATTTTCTCGAGGTTGCCGAAGGCCTTTTCCTCGATCGTCGTCAAGCCGCCCTCGATATTGCCCTTGGTCGGCTGACTCTCGGACAGGTCGTCGGTCTTAAACGGCTCAATGACCTCATCCATATAGGCTTGCCACGTGTCGTAGAATTTCTTCCCGACTTCCGGCGTCTTGCCGCGCTCGCGGCAGACTTCTTCGGCGCCGGTGATTTCCGACGTTTCGCCGAAACAGCTCGTCACGCCAAGCGGGTCGAGCTTGTCGATCAGGTTGCCGACCGTCGGGTTCGAGCCGATGCCCGATGTGGTGTCGGACTCGCCGCACTTCACCGAGACCCAAAGGTCCGAGAGGTCGCATTCCTCGCGATGAATTTCCGAGGCGTCCTGCACGAATTTCTGCGCGGCCCAGCTCGCGTTCATTACGGTCTTGTGCTCGCCATTGCGCTCCAGGGCGAACCCTTCGACCGGCTTGCCGGTCTTGGCGATGCCGTCGACGACCCGTCCGGTCCAGCCCGGCTCAATGCCGATGACCACGACCGCGGCGACGTTCGGGTTGCAGCCCGAGCCGATCAGCGTCCGGAAATGAAGTTCCAGATCCTCGCCGAACTGCAGGCGGCCGTAGTGATGGGGGATCGCCAACGTGCCCTTGACGTTGTTGGCGACCTTCTCGCAGGCCGCATTCGATAGATCGTCGAGCGGCAGGATGATGACATGGTTGCGGATGCCGACGCGGCCGTTCTGGCGCCGGTAGCCCATGAATTTCTTGGGAATAGCCATTGCTTCTACCACTTCGTCGTCTTGAGGTTATGAACGTGGACATGATGTCCGATGCCGATGTCTTCGACGGCTTTGCCGATCGAATGACCGTACTTCAGGATCGTGTCGCCGTTGGCGATATCCCCAAGGGCGACCTTGTGGCCGATCGGAATGGCATCCAATGCCGTGATGTGGATCGTCTCGTCGGTCTCCATGTTCCACCCCGTCATCTCGGTCTGGGGTTCCACGGTCTCAACGACGACCACGCCGACGGAGTCGGAATTGTCGTGAACTACGAAATGGGGGGCGCTCATTGCTCCTCCTGGATTGATTTGTCTTCGGGACCACCGGTCCGGCACCGGTCGATTTACGAGGCGTTTCCACCGCGCGCGACCACTGTGCCGCATTGCCGAGTGTTATGTCTTATATAAGACACTTGACTTTATCGCCGTCAAGCGGTGGATTCGGACCATCGCCATGAACCGTATCATACCTTCATCGGGCCTCGTCCCCGAAGCCAAACCGCTCTATGCCCAGGTCAAGGAACTCATGCTCGGCCGCATGATCGAGGGAGTCTGGAAACCGGGCGCCGTCTTGCCGAGCGAGTTCCAGCTAGCCGACGAATTCGGCGTTAGCCAGGGAACCGTCCGCAAGGCTTTGGACGCACTGGCCGCGGAAAACCTGGTCATCCGCCGGCAGGGGCGGGGCACCTTCGTCGCAGAGCATGATGAAGACCGGGCCCTGTTCCATTTCTTTCATCTCGTCGGACGCAATGGCGAACGGCGGCTGCCCGGCGGCACGGTGCTGAGTTGCCGTGATGGTAAGGCCAACAAGGAAGAGGCGGCACGGCTTGGCATCGACCGTGGTGCGGCGGTGACCCGTATCCGTCGCGTTCGCGATCTCGATGGGGCACCGGCGATCCTCGAAGACATTTGTGTGCCCTGCGGCCTGTTCCCTGGTTTGTCCAGCGCAAGCGAACTGCCGAACACGATCTATGAGCTTTATGAACGTGATTTCGGCGTGACGATCTCGCGAGCGGAGGAACGGTTGGCGGCGATCGAAGCGGAGCCGGATGTCGCCAAGCTGCTGGGCCTCGAAGTGGGCCAGCCGATCCTGGAGATCGACCGGATCGCCTTTGCATTGGACGGGCGCGCGGCGGAGTGGCGCGTCAGCCTGTGCGACACCCGCCACCATCGCTATCTCGCCGAACTCGTCTGAGTTGGAGCCCGATGCCCGTCAACCGGCCTGCATGTCTTGCCGGCGAAGCGCCTTGCCGGGTCGGTTCCCCGTCGCATCGCCATCCCGCATCACCGCCGTACCGTTGACGTAGACGGCGTCGATCCCGGCCGCCGCCTGGGTCGGATTATCGAAATCCGCCCGATCGATGACTGTTTCCGGATCGAAAATCACGATGTCGGCATGATTGCCTTCCCGCAATGTTCCCCGGTCGGTCAGGCCGAACACGGCGGCTGGGCGTCCCGTCATCTTGTGCACCGCGTCTTCGAGTGTGATGAGACCGATATCCCGGCTATACCGGCCCAGGACCCTGGGGAAGGTGCCCCAGAGGCGCGGGTGCGGATGGCCGTCATTGGGCAGGCCGTCCGACGCGATCATGCTGTGCGGGTATTCGATAACCCGGCGGACGTCGTCTTCGTCCATCGCGAAATAGATCGCGCCGCCCGGTTGCAGCCGTTCCGCCGCCTCCTCGGGGGAGCATCCCATGTCGGCGGCGATTTCCGACAACTCTCGCCCGGCATGTTCCGGATGCGGGACGGACCAGGTGATCAGCACCTTCCTGCAAAGGGCCACGCGCTCCGCCGTGATCACCGTCGACGACGCATGATAGGGATAGACGTCCAGGTCGACCTTTTGCGTTTTCCGGATTTCCTCGATCATCGGCAGCGTCTTCTTGGTCCTGCCGAAATTCTCCTCCCCCGACACCTTATGATGCGACAGGACGACCGCGGCGTCGCCTTCCCGGCCGATCAAAAAGGCTTCCTCCATCGCGTCTTCGATTTTCTCCTCTTCGTTCCGCAGATGGGTCGTGTAGATGCCGCCCGCCGGGCCAAGCAATTCGGCCAAGGCAACGACCTCCGAGGTCGGGGCCGCTTGCGCCGGCTCGTAGGCGAGGCCGGTAGATAACCCTACGACGCCGGCGTCGAGCGCTTCGGCGAGCCCGTCCCGCATCACGGCGATTTCCTCGTCCGTGGCCGGGCGATCCACCCGGTCCATCGCGCCTAACCGCAGCGTCGTATGCCCGCACAACATCGCGGCATTGGTCGCGGAAGGGGAGGAGTCGAGGCGATCGAAAAAATCGCTCATCCGGGGATAGTCGAAGCGCGAGCCGAGCAGATCCTGCGGCGGGCGAGCCCGATCGCCCGTCAAGGTGTAGGGTGCGAGGCTGATACCGCAGTTGCCGACCACGACCGACGTGACGCCCTGGCTCGTCTTGTAGAACATATCCGGCTTGTCGATCAGCGAATTGTCGTCATGGGTGTGCACGTCGATGAAGCCGGGCGCGACGATGCGGCCGCCGGCGTCGATCTCGGTCGCGGCACTCGATTCCGCCAAATCGCCGACCGCGACTATCCGGTCGCCGTTGACGGCGACATCGGCACGTGTCCGGGGTGCACCGGTACCGTCGATAACGGTGCCATTGCGTATGATGAGGTCGTATCGATCTGATTGCATGGTCGTCCGTGTCCGATAAGCTGTGAGGGCGGGGAACGCGCGGCCTTTGACGGCCAGCATCCAGGCATCGTTATATATCCGGCGTGCAACGGCGTCAGCAACGAGACCGGAAACGGGGCGGAGAAAATGACGACACGGCAACCGGGCTATTGGCGTGATCTGACGACGGAAGATGTCGCCGGCCTCGACCGCGCGAAGACGATCTTGATCCTGCCGGTCGCCGCGATGGAGCAGCACGGTCCGCACCTGCCGCTCAGCGTCGATGCCGACATCAACGAAGGTCTGCTCGAGGCCACGCTCGCGGCGCTTCCTGAGGGGCGCTCGGTCTTTATTTTGCCGCAGCAAACAGTCGGATGGAGCGAGGAGCATGGCGGATTCTCCGGCACGCTATCGATCGATCCGGAAACCTTGGGGAAGGCCTGGCGGGATATCGCGGACAACGTGGCGGCGATGGGATTCCGGAAGCTGGTGATCTTCAATAGTCACGGCGGGCAAACGGAAATCGTCAAAATGACCGCCCGCAAGCTGCGGCTATCGCATCACATGCTCGCGGTCATGGTGAACTGGTTCACGCTTCCCGAGGTGTCGGACCTCTTCGATGTCGACGAACTCGCACACGGCATTCATGCGGGCGCGGTCGAAACATCGCTCATGCTGCATCTGAAACCGGACCTGGTCCGGACCGACCGGATCGGCCGCTTCGATTCCGTCGGGTTGGAGATGGCGCGCGACTTCAAGCGGCTGAAACCGACCGGACCGGTTTCCTTCGGATGGGCGACCCAGGACCTGAACTCGTCGGGGGCGGTCGGCGATGCCGCCGCGGCCACGGCGGACAAGGGACGGATTGTCATCGAACGGACCGTCGAGGCATTTATCGAGGTCCTTGATGATGTCGGCAAGTTCGATCTGGCGCGGCTGCGGGAACGCCCGGATTAGGCCGTCGGTCCTATCCCAGGATCAATCCTTATTCAAGAATCGTAACCGACGAGCGACGTGATCGGCAGGTCGAGCTTCTCGCGGCCATTCAGGAAATTCAGTTCGACGATGAAGACCGCTGCGCGGACATCGGCGCCGACGCTGCGCAGCAGGGTGACGGCGGCAGCGGCCGTGCCGCCGGTCGCCAGCAAATCGTCGAGCACCACCAGCCGTTGCCCATCGGTGACCGCATCCGATTGAATCTCGATGGTGTCGGTGCCGTACTCCAGATCGTAGGTGTGCCGGATCGTTTCGCCCGGCAATTTGCCTTTCTTCCGCACCATCATGAATCCGCAGCCCAGCTTCAAGGCCAACGGCGCCGCTGTCAGGAAGCCGCGGGATTCGATCCCCACCAGCAAATCGGGTTTGTGCGGCTCAACCGCTGCGGCCAATTCATCGACGCAATGTTGCCACGCGTCCGCGTTGGCGAGGAGAGTCGAGATGTCGTAGAACAGGATGCCGGGTTTGGGAAAGTCCGGGATGCTGCGGATGTGATCCTTGAGATTCATGGAACGGAATTCTCCTCGCGTGAATGGCGGCGGGATCGTAACGAGGGTCCGGCGCCGCCGCAACGGCACAGTCGACGCGGTTTAGCAGTTTGACCATCAAGACCGGTATGCTATCGGATGCTGTCGACAATCTGATGCAACGGGGACGAGGCGGGAACAGATGGACGGCGATGCCGCATGGCTGCGGACGTCAACCGAGAATGGCCGTCTCACGTTAACGGCAGGCGGCGAATGGACGGTGCAACAGGTCGCCCGGATTGACCGGGAATTGACGGCATTGTCGCCGGACGCTGCGCGCAACGCGGAATTCGACCTCTCACAATTGACGGCATTCGATACGGCCGGCGCATGGCTCGTCGACCGCACCGCCCATCAGCTGGGGAAACGCGGCATCGAGACTGAGATTACGGGCCTGGCCGAAGACTACCGGCCATTGGTCCGCGTGGTCGAAACGGCGACGAAGGCGGCGGAGGATACGGTCCGGCAGCCCGGCAACTATTGGTACGACATGCTGGTGCGGGTCGGCCGGGCCACGGAGGAGGCATACCGCGAAGGCGGCGCCTTGCTCAGTTTCTTCGGCATGACGGTGATCGGTTTTTTCAACGTGCTGCGCAACCCGCGGAAACTGCGCATGGTGGCGCTGGTCAACCAGGTGGAGCAGACCGGCCTCAACGCGATCCCGATCGTCTGCCTGCTCTCCTTCCTGATCGGTGTCGTTATCGCCTTCGTCGGGGCGGATCAGCTGCGCCGCTTCGGTGCGGAAATCTTCACCGTGAACCTGCTCGGCGTCATCATGCTGCGTGAGATCGGTGTGTTGTTGACATCGATCATGGTGGCCGGCCGGTCGGGCTCTGCGTTCACCGCGCAAATCGGGACGATGCAGGTCAACGAAGAAGTCGACGCGATGCGTACGCTGGGCCTGAGCCCCGTGGATATCCTGGTGCTGCCGCGCATTTGCGGGCTGTTGATCACGTTGCCGATTCTCGCTTTCCTGTCCAACGTCGCCGGGTTGCTGGGCGGCGCGTTGATGGCGACCGTGGTGCTTGACGTGACATTCGGGCAGTTCATGCGCCAACTCGAGACCGTTCTGACGCTGAGTCATTTCTTCGTCGGCATGGTGAAAGCGCCGGTCTTTGCCTACATTATCGCCATTGTTGGTTGCTACGAAGGCCTGCGCGTGACCGGCAGCGCCGAGAGTGTCGGTAAGATGACAACGAAATCCGTGGTGACGTCGATTTTTCTCGTGATAATCGCCAATGCGATATTTTCCGTCGTCTTCTCGACGTTGAGGATCTGATCGATGCCGGAAGATGACATCGTCATCCGTGTTCGCGGCCTGCGTACTCAGTTCGGCGCACAGGTCGTGCATGATGGTCTCGATCTGGATGTGAAGCGCGGTGAGGTCATCGGCATTGTCGGTGGATCGGGCACGGGTAAATCGGTCCTGCTGCGCACGATCGTGGGGCTCAACGAGCCGGCGGCGGGCACGATCGATGTGCTGGGGCAGGATGTGGAATCCTTGAACCAGCGCGAGCGTCATGCGCTGCAGGCGCGGTATGGGGTGTTGTTCCAGAACGGTGCGCTGTTCTCCTCCTTGACGGTGGCCGAGAATGTGCAGGTGCCGATGCGCGAGCATCTCGATATGCCGCAGGCGTTGATGGATGAACTGGCGGCCCTGAAAATCGCCATGGTGGGATTGCCGCCCGATTCCTGTGTTAAGTTCCCGTCCGAATTGTCGGGTGGCATGCGGAAACGAGCAGGGTTGGCGCGGGCGCTGTCGATCGATCCGGAGATACTATTCTTGGACGAGCCGACGGCGGGTCTCGATCCGATCGGCGCTGCGGCCTTCGATCATCTGATCCGGGATCTGCAGCAAAGCCTCGGATTGACGGTCTTCATGGTCACGCATGACCTTGACAGTCTCGCTGCGATCTGCGACCGCATCGCCGTTCTTGTTGATAAGAAGATCAGGACCGGCACCATGGAGGAGCATATGCGCGACGACCATCCATGGATCCACGAGTATTTTCACGGCCCGAGGGCGCGCGTCGCGCTGGGCGCAGGATAGACGTCAGGAGCGGTCCGAAAATGGAAACACGGGCGAGTTATCTGCTGGTCGGCGTGTTCGCACTCCTGAGCATGGCGGGGTTTCTTATCGCCGTCGTCTGGATGGCCGGTGTCAATCTGGAAGAAGATTTCGCGTATTACGACATCTATTTCGAAGGATCGGTGAGCGGTCTTAAACCGGGCAATGCGGTCCGTTATCGGGGCATTCCCGTTGGTGTTGTCAGTGACATGACGATCAACCCGAAGAATGTCGAGCAGGTCCGCGTGACCATCGAGATTCCCGAAAGCACGCCGGTGAAACAGGACACCGAGGCGGCATTGGAATTCCAGGGCATCACCGGTGTGGCCTATGTCCAGCTTTTGGGCGGGACCCACGCCGCGGCGAATTTGAGCAACGCCGATGGTGAGGATCGGCCGGTCATTAAGTCCCGTCCGTCCCAGCTTCAGGAATTGTTCGATTCCGCGCCGGAATTGGTGTCCCGCGTGACCGTCCTCGTTAATCGGGCCAATCTCCTTTTCGATCCGGAGAACCGGAAGAATATCGCTTCGACCCTATCGAACGTCAGCACGATCACTGGCGCTGTGGCTGCGCGCGCGTCTGATATCGACGGAATGCTGGGCGATGCCACGATGACGATGAAGGAATTGCGTAGCGCGGCTGATCAGGCTTCGGCGACGATCAAGGATGTCCAGAAACTTGCCGCGTCGATGCGGGCGCTATCGGATGGTTTGAACAAGGACTTTGCCGGGGTCGGCGACGAGGCGAAGAAGTCGCTTATCGAAGTGCGCAAGACAGCACAGGAATTCCGGCGCGCCTCCTTTGTTTTGGCCGACCTTGTCGAGTCGAACCGCGAACCGGTCGATACGTTTGCCGCGTCGGGGCTTTACGAGTTGACTCAATTGCTGTCGGAGACGCGCGTGCTGGTCGGGGCGCTGACCAGGATTTCGTCGCAGATCGAACGCGATCCGGCGCGGTTCCTGTTCGGCAAGACGCAGCCTGGTGTTGAAGTGAAATAACTCGCGGTGCCCGTAATGCGGTCTATTGCCCGATTCTGTCGATCCTTTTTGTGTGCGGCCTTTGCGGTCGCCGTGCTGGCGAGTTGCGTCGAATTGCCCGGCGTAAACGAAGCGCCGCCGCGTCTATACGTTCTGACTCCGAAGAGCACTTTCCCGAAAGATATGCCGGCGGTGAAGTGGCAGCTGCTTGTGGAAACGCCGAATTCGCCGGCCGGTCTCAATACGGCCCGCATCGCGTTGCAGGACAGTCCGGTCGAGTTGCGGTATTTCCGGAAGGCGAATTGGACCGACTTCGGGCCGAAGATGGTGCAATCGTTGATGATCGAATCCTTCGAGAATTCGGGCCGGATCGTTTCCGTTGGCCGCGAGCAGATCGGCCTTCGATCGGATTTTGTGCTGAAGTCCGACCTGCGGGAGTTCCAAGCCGAATATGACGGTGCGATTCCCGAAGGCGCCACGGCGCTGAGCGCCACCTACTCGGCGCCGTGGGCACGGGTCCGGGTCAACCTAAAGCTTGTCAAAATGCCGCAACGTGAGATCGTTGCCACGGAAACCTTCGAGCGCCGCGTGCGCGCGACGTCCAACACGATGACGGATATCATCGCCGCGTTCGACGAGGCATTGGGGAAGACATTGAAAGCTGCCGTGGTGTGGACCCTGAAAACCGGCGAGAAATACAAATCACGGCCACGGAGACGCTAGCGATGACCCATGTATTGCACCGTCGTACCGACTGGATGCCGCCGACCGCCGTCAAGGGCGAGGGCGTGTTTATCATCGATGCCGATGGCAAACGGTATCTGGACGCATCCGGCGGGGCCGCGGTGTCCTGTCTCGGCCACGGTCATCCCAAGGTGATCGAGGCCATCAAACAGCAAGCGGAGACCATGGCCTTCGCGCATACCGCCTTCTTTACTTCGGATGTCGGCGAGGAACTGGCGGACCGATTGGTTGCGACGTCGCCTGAGGGCATGGACTACGTCTATTTCGTATCCGGCGGATCGGAGGCGGTGGAAGCGGCGCTCAAGATGGCGCGGCAGTATCACGTGGAATCCGGCCAGCCGCAGCGCCGCCATGTGGTCGCGCGTTGGCAGAGCTATCACGGCAATACGTTGGGCGCGCTGTCCGCGGGCGGCAATCGCTGGCGGCGGGAGCAATTCGCGCCGATGCTAATGGAAGCGCATCACATCTCGCCCTGTTTTTCGTATCGCTTCCGGGCCGACGACGAGTCGGAGGAAGAGTATGGCCTGCGCGTCGCCGACGAGCTTGAGGCGAAGATCAAGGAACTCGGCGAGGATACGGTCGCGGCATTCATTGCCGAGCCGGTCGGGGGTGCGACCTCCGGCGCTATCACGGCGGTGCCCGGATATTTCAAGCGCATTCGGGAAATTTGTGATCGCTACGGCGTCCTTTTGATCTTGGACGAGGTGATGTGCGGGATGGGCCGGACCGGGTCGCTGTTCGCCTGTGAACAGGAAGGGATCACGCCGGACTTGATCTGCATTGCCAAGGGCCTCGGCGCGGGATACCAGCCGATCGGCGCGGTGATGTTGAGCGGCGCGATCTACGACGCCATGCGGAACGGTACGGGATTGTTCCAGCATGGGCATACTTATCTGGGGCATCCGGTCGCCTGTGCCGCGGCGCTAGCCGTCCAAAAAGTTATTGAAGAGGAAGACCTGCTGACGCGCGTCCGCAAGATGGGGTCGGCGTTGAACGATGCCCTTACCGAACGGTTCGGCAATCATCACCATGTGGGCGATATTCGGGGCCGCGGTCTGTTCCAGGCGATCGAGCTCGTACAGGATCGCGCGAGCAAGCAGCCGTTCGATCCCGCAAATAAGCTTCATGCGCATATCAAGCAGCAGGCGATGGATCATGGCCTGATCTGCTATCCGGGCGGTGGCACGATCGACGGTAAACTGGGCGACCACGTCCTGCTTGCGCCGCCATTCATCGTCGATGAGGCCAACATCGCGGAAATCGCCGACCGGTTGGAACAGTCGGTCAATGCCGCAATTTCCGACATTGGGGCATGAAATATTCCCGCGACGGTTGACGCGCCGGAATTTCGATAGGCATAGTTACATTTAGATGACGGCATAGGTTGTCGGGCGGGCCAGATCGGGGCAGGATTTTGGGGCGCCAACCGGACCAATATGCCAGGTATGCGCATGGACAACGCTTAAGGTGCGGTCTTGCGACTATTGGGGACGCGTCCTCTCGCCGGTTCGGTAGGATCGGTGGCCTGGATGGTTATATGGCCCGGCGTTAGCACCACGGTGTGCAGCGAACGGGCCGGGTCGTCAATTTCTCAGATTAATCAGGTTTTGCCGCCGCCCTTTGGCTTGGGGGAGCTTGGCGACGGCGGAGGTGTGCACAAGGGTACTAGGTCCATGCCGTCCGGGTTCTTGGCCCGGTATCGGTATTCCGAAACGTGAAAGATCAGACATCAATCGAGAGGAGCTTTTTAATGTCATTCAAGAAAATTCTAATTGCATCGGCTGCGGTTGTCGGTGTTGCGATGTTGATGCCGGCAGACGGCCATACGGCCGAGAAACGGTTTATCAGCATTGGAACCGGTGGCGTGACCGGCGTTTATTATCCGACCGGCGGCGCAATCTGCCGTCTCGTCAACAAGGGCCGTAAGGGGCACGGCATTCGGTGCTCGGTCGAATCGACCGGCGGATCGGTCTACAACATCAACACGATCCGTGCCGGCGAACTCGACTTCGGCGTTGCCCAGTCAGACTGGCAGTATCATGCCTATAACGGCACATCGAAGTTCAAGGACAAGGGTGCGTTCAAGGACCTGCGCGCCGTATTCTCGGTCCATCCGGAACCTTTCACCGTCGTTGCCCGTGCGGACGCGAAAATTAAGACGTTCGAAGACCTCAAGGGCAAACGGGTCAATATCGGAAACCCGGGTTCCGGTCAGCGCGGCACGATGGACATCGTCCTGAAGGCGCTGGGATGGACCACCAAGGACTTCAAGCTGGCGTCCGAGTTGAAGTCGGCTGAGCAGAGCCAGGCGCTATGCGACAACAAGATCGACGCGATGATCTTCACGGTTGGGCATCCGTCCGGGTCGATCAAGGAGGCCACCACCTCCTGTGCGTCGGTGCTCGTCGACGTCAAGGGCGCGGCCATCGCCAAGCTGGTTAAGGACAACGACTTCTATCGGACGGCTACGATTCCGGCCGGTATGTACAACGGCACGGACCGTGACGTAACAACCTTCGGTGTCGGTGCGACCTTCGTATCCTCCGCCAAGGTTCCGAGCGAGGTCGTCTATCAGGTGGTCAAGGCGGTATTCGACAACTTCGGCCGCTTCAAGAAACTTCACCCGGCGTTCAAGGTGCTCAAGGAAAAGGAGATGATCAAAGACGGTCTCTCCGCGCCGCTGCACGACGGTGCCAAGAAGTACTACAAGGAAAAGGGTTGGATGTAAGGCCAACGCCGTGTGGGGGAGGCCATGAAGGCCTCCCCCACACTTCTTAATTCATAACAAATTTCGTTTTAGCGTCCGCGCTACGTCCGGGGTCGCGCAAGAACCGACCAACCGGGCGCAGACAGGGGGGACATGATGACCGACGAAAACTCACAGTCGACGCAGATGTCGGATGACGACCTGCAGGATCTCGTAGCTTCATCTGACACCGGAGCGCGAAACCCGATCGGTCCGGTGGGGACCGCATTGGCCGGTCTCGCGCTTCTATGGTCCCTCTTTCAATTATGGATCGCCTCGCCGCTTCCGTTTTTGCCGGGTAACCCGATTCCGGTGTTGAACGATACGGAGACCCGGTCGATCCATCTGGCGTTTGCCGTGTTCCTCGCCTTCATGGCCTACCCGGCGCTGAAGCGGTCGCCGCGCGATCGCATTCCCATCCTCGATTGGGTGTTGGCGCTCGCCGGGGCATTTTCCGCCGCATACTTGTTCCTGTTCTATGCAGAACTGTCCGACCGTCCCGGCGATCCGATCCAGCGGGATCTGATCGTGGCCGGTATCGGTTTGGTCACCTTGCTGGAAGCGACGCGCCGGGCGCTTGGCCCGCCCTTGATGATCGTGGCCATCGTTTTCCTGCTTTACGTGTTTTTCGGTGATTCCTCGGTCGTGCCGGAAGCGATCCGCTGGAAGGGTGCTTCCTTCACCAAGGCGATGTCGCATCAATGGCTAACCACCGAAGGTGTGTTCGGCATTGCGCTGGGCGTGTCGTCGGGCTTCGTGTTCCTGTTTGTCCTGTTCGGGTCGCTGTTGGATAAGGCGGGCGCGGGCAACTACTTCATCAAGGTCGCGTTTTCGCTGCTTGGTCATCTGCGCGGCGGTCCGGCAAAGGCGGCCGTTTTGGCATCGGCCATGACGGGCCTGATCTCCGGTTCCTCAATCGCCAACGTGGTGACGACGGGAACCTTCACCATCCCCCTGATGAAACGTGTCGGGTTTTCACCGGAACAGGGCGGTTCGGTTGAGGTCGCGTCGTCGGTGAATGGCCAGATCATGCCGCCCGTAATGGGCGCGGCGGCCTTCCTGATGGTCGAATACGTGGGCATCCCCTATGTGGATGTTATCAAGCACGCGTTCCTGCCCGCGGTCATTTCCTACATCGCGCTGCTTTACATCGTGCATCTCGAAGCGCTGAAGAAAGACATGCAAGGCCTGCCGAAGTCGGGTGGCCCGGTGACGATCCAACAGCGTTTGATTCGATGGGGCATTTCGGTTTGCAGCATCATCATCGTCGCCGGCGTCATCTATTTCGGAATCACCATGATCCAGAGCGCCTTCGGTGACTTCTCGGTTTGGATTTTGGCGGTCCTGATCCTTGTGATCTATCTGGGCCTGGTTTGGTTCGCCGCTCAGCAGCCGGATCTTGAACTCGACGATCCGAACGCGCCGGTCGTGTCCCTGCCGCTATTCGCACCGACCGCGAAGACTGGATTGCACTTCTTGCTGCCGATCGTCGTGCTTGTCTGGTTCCTCATGGTGGAACGGAAGTCGCCGGGACTGTCGGCCTTTTGGGCCAGCGCCCTGATGATCTTCATCCTGCTCACGCAACATCCGTTGAAGGCGCTTTTCCGCAAGGGAAGCGACGTCGGCCATGCGATGCGGCGCGGATGGGGCGAGTTGTTGGACGGCTTGATCGCCGGCGCGCGGAACATGATCGGCATCGGCGTCGCGACCGCGGCGGCGGGTATCATCGTCGGCACCGTCACGCTGACGGGCATCGGCCAGGTCATGACGGAATTCGTCGAGATCATCTCAGGCGGCAGTCTGATTCTCATGCTGGTCTTCGTTGCGGTTATCAGCCTGATCCTTGGGATGGGCCTCCCCACCACGGCGAACTACATCGTGGTGTCGTCGCTGATGGCGGGCGTTGTCGTGCAGCTCGGCGCGCAGAACGGCCTGATCGTCCCATTGATTGCCGTGCATCTGTTCGTGTTCTATTTCGGCATCATGGCGGACGTGACTCCACCAGTGGGGCTCGCATCCTTTGCCGCTGCGGCGGTGTCCGGCGGCGATCCGATCAAGACCGGCTTCGTCGCCTTCTTCTACTCGTTGCGGACGGTCATCCTGCCGTTCCTGTTCATCTTCAACACGGATCTGCTGTTGATTGATGTGGGGCTGGTCGATGGTATCTTCGTCTTCATCGTGGCGACGATCGCCATGCTCCTCTTCGCAGCGGGGACGCAAGGATTCTTCCTGGCCCGCAGCCGGATATGGGAGTCTGTCGCCTTGATCTTGGTTGCGTTCACCCTGTTCCGGCCGGGCTTTTGGCTCGACATGGTGGAACCGCCTTTCCAGGCGGGCGATCCGGCGCAAATCGTGAAGGTTGCCGAGGCGCAACCGGGGAACGGGACCCTCCGCGTGCAGCTCGAAGGGGAAAATCTCGATGGCAAGATGATCTCGACCACGCTCGTAATGCCGCTTGGCCCGAAAGCAGACGGTGCAAAGCGGCTTGCCGTCGGCGGTATCGAGGTGCTGATCGAGGATGGGAAGGTGCTCGTCGATAACGTCATCCCCAACACTGCGGCATCGGATGCCAAGATCGACTTGGATTGGCTCGTGAAGAGCATCGATCTGCCGAGCGACCGGATGGCCAAGGAGGTCTTCTATATCCCTGCCTTGTTGCTGTTGGTCGTGGTGTGTTTGGTTCAGCGCCGCCGCGCCGGTGCCGCTGCCGCCGCAATGGCCTGAAATCGGAGACTATAACGATGTACAAAGATATCCTGCTGACCGTGGACCTGGGGCATGAGAGTTCCTGGACCAAGGCGTTGCCCATTGCGGTCGAATACGCCAAGTCCTATGGGGCCGTGCTCCACGTCATGACGGTGGTGCCCGACTTCGGCATGAGCATCGTCGGCTCTTTCTTCCCGGAAGGGTTTGAGAAAAAGGCGATGGATGAGGTGAAGCAGAAACTGGATGCGTTCTGCGATGAGCACATCCCATCCGGGATCAAGGTCCAACATATCGTCGGCCATGGCGTCGTCTATGAGGAGATCCTCCGGGTTGCCGCTGAGACGAAGCCGGATCTCATCGTGATGGCATCGCACCGGCCCGAGTTGAAGGATTATCTGATCGGTCCCAACGCGGCGCGGGTGGTCCGCCACGCCGATTGTTCGGTCCAAGTGGTCCGCGGCTGATCTCGGATTCCCGGCAGGATCGCTTCGCCGGAAACACAACCGTTCACAAGGGTGCGAGAATACGATGGGGTAGCACCGTAGGCTCTTGTGCGCCGACGCCCGCAGGGTAAATCTCTATGGACGCCCCGCAATTCGTCACAGGAGCGGCAAGTGCGCGTCGGACCCTCATGGCCCCCGGTGGTCGTTCTGATCTTATTGGTGGCCGCCCTTACGGTGCCGGTGCGGGCGGACGGTGTGGCCCAAGGACCGGATATCGTCGAGATTCCATCCGGGACGTTCATTTTCGGGTCGGACCGCGCCGAGCGCGAAGCGGCATATCGCTTGGACGAGGCCGCCTACGGTCATCGCGTGACCCGCGAAAACAAATGGTTTGAAAGCGAGTTCGCCCGGCAGAGCGCCTCCACACCGCGGTATGCCATTACGCGGACATTGGTAACGAATGCTCAGTATCACGCTTTTGTCGAGGCCACGGGCCGGCCGGCACCGGATGTCGATGTCAAAACCTGGCGAGGCTACGGTCTGATCCATCCTTGGTCGCGCACCCGGCGCCACGCCTGGAAGAACAACGCGCCGCCGCCCGGCCGAACGGATCATCCCGTCGTACTGGTCAGCTATGATGATGCCAAGGCCTATGCGGCGTGGCTTTCGAACGTTACCGCCTATCGGTGGCGACTGCCGACGGAACGCGAATGGGAAAAGGCGGCGCGGGGCGATGATGGCCGGCGTTTCCCGTGGGGCGACCGGTTTGACGGTACCCGTTTGAACAGCCATGACAAAGGGCCGTTCGATACGGTGCCGGTTGGGATGTTCCCGGCGGGCGCCAGCCCTTTCGGGTTGCTCGACGCGGCTGGCCAAGTCTTCGAATGGACGGCGACGTCGGCGGGCGAGGGACGATCGATCGTAAAAGGCGGCTCGTGGGACGACCAGGGATGTGGCGTGTGCCGGCCGGCTGCGCGGCATTCCCGGCCGCATTTCCTGAAACACATCCTGGTCGGGTTCCGCTTGGTGCGGGAAGACCCATGAACGCCTATCCAGCCGGTTGTCTGTTGCCGCGTGCTGGGGTAAGTCAAAATCAACACAGTCGGTGCAGCGTATGACCCACCCTCCGAAAATCGATCTGACGACCCTTTCCACTGAAGAACTCGAACAGATGCGGGACGCTGGCGAGTTGGTTCGCGAATGCTATCGGGTTCTGGGAAAGACCGGTGACAATGTCGTCGGCGAAATCCTCAAAGGGGAAGAAACCTTTTACGAATGGAATCATTATCCCGACGGGGACGTTTATGACAGCGTGACCCATTCGCAGTTCTATTATCACGCCCATGAAGCGGGCGACCGGCCCGGCGAACATGGTCATTTTCATACATTCCTGCGGCCGGACGGCATGCCGTCGGGGATCGCCCCGGCGCCGGTCGACGATTACGAGCCACCGGAAGACCCGGACGACGCGCTAAGCCATATCGTCGCGATTTCGATGGATCCGAGGGGATTTCCGATCAAGCTTTTCACCACCAATCGCTGGGTGACCGATGAGATTTGGTACACGGCGACGGATGTCTGCCGGTTGCTGTATTGCTTCGACATCGATCACACCCAACCATCGTGGCCGGTCAATATTTGGATCACCAACATGCTGATCCTGTTCCGGCCGCAGATTAAGGAGATGATCTATGCGCGGGATGCAGCGGTCGAGGCGTGGCGGAAGGCTCATCCCGACACGAATGTCTTCGAGGATCGGGATTTGGAAGTCACCAGCGAGATGTCGGTCGATGTCGACGAACAGTTGGTGAAAGTGCAGCAGGCGCTCGCGGACCGCTAGTCCGACGATTTACCCGGCGCTCCGATCATCTATTTCTTTGCAGCGGCTGGGATGGGTTTTCCGCAGTCCCTGCACGGTTCCACCGGCAAGTCTCTTTTAAGCCATCCCGGCATCGTCTTACCGCGCCCGAACATCCCTTCGGCGACGTCCGCGACCTGCGTGAATCCGTGCTTCTCCAGGTAGCTTTGCGCCCAGTGCGACCGGCCGCCGACCGCGCATATCAAGGCGATTGGACGTTTCTTGTCACCTCTCACCGCGGCGAGAATGGCGTTCTTGAACGCGGTTTTGCCGGCCGGGTTGTGCATCGTTATGGGAATCGACCCTTTCGGAATGCCGGATTTCTGCCATTCACCGGGTGACCGGATGTCGATCAGCGTCAGCGAACCGTTAACCACGCCATTGTAGGCTTCTACGGCGGAAATACGCTTTTCCGCAGCCTGCGCGGTGATTTGACCCGTTAATTGGCCGATCACAAGCGCCATGGCGATGACGGATATTCGGAGGATCTTGGTTGTCATAATGGAATTTACGATAGGGCCAAGTGTGACCACGATCAACGACATGTCGATCAAATTCCCGTTAAAAGAACGTGTTAACCTAATCGCAATGAATACTACCGTAAAACAAGGTGTGTACATGCGAATTAGGGCCAAGTTCTCCTAATTTATTTAATATTTGAGCGGGTTTTTACGGATATGGAATCGAAACAAGCGAGCAACGCTGAAGTTTCGCAGCTCAAAGCGGATGACGTGAAGCGTCTTCTGACCGATCCTTCGGTCGAGACGCGTGCGGAAACGGCCGCCAAGGTTGCCGGTGAGTTCGGCATGGGGACGCTTTCGCCGGGCGAGCGTGAGATCGCCCAGGAAATCTTCCGCGTCATGGCGAAGGACGTGGAGCTGCTGGTTCGCGAGACGCTATCCGAGAGTATCCGTGACATTCCCGATGTTTCCAGCGATATCGCGCGCGTCCTCGCCGAGGACAAGAGCGACAGCGTGGCGCTGCCGATCCTCGAATTCTCGAAGGCGCTTTCCGACGACGATCTCGTCGAAATTCTGGAAACGTCCAAGCCCAACCGCCATGTGGCCATCGCCCAGCGCGAAGAGGTCTCGGCCGTCGTTTCGGAAGCGATCGTCGACAAGGGCAACGAGGATGCGGTCGTTGCGTTGGTCTCCAACAGCGGGGCCGATATTGCGGAACCGACCTTCGACAAGGTGGTTGATAAATTCGGCGAGAATGAGCGCGTTCAGGAACCACTGGTCAAGCGCGAGAAATTGCCGCTGACCGTTGCCGAGCGTCTGGTCGCCAAGGTTTCGTCCAGCTTGAAGGAATATCTCGTCACGCATCATGAGTTATCGCCGGAGGTGGCCAGCGACCTCTTGCTGGAAAGCCGCGAGCGTGCGGTTGTCCGATTGCTCGGCGACGATGAAGATCAGCCCGATGTCGGCGAACTCGTCCAGCAGATGGACGAGCACGGCCGTCTGACCGCGTCGATAATTCTGCGTGCCCTGTGCACGGGCGATCTCAACTTCTTCGAGGCGGCCTTGGCCCATAAGGCCGATGTGGCGCTGCACAATGCCCGGGTGTTGATCCATGACGATGGCGACCTCGGTCTCAAGGCGTTGTATGAAAAGGCGGCGTTGCCGCAACGGCTGTTTCCGGCTTTCCATAGCGCCCTGGAAATCGCCAAGATTTCCGAAGGCGAGCGCAGCGACAGCGATCCCGACTGGCGGTCCCGTCTCATCATGGAACGGGTGCTGACCCAATTCGAAGGGTCGGTGGACTGCGACGCCGAGGATGTGGATTATCTGCTTGGCCGTTTGGCTCGTACCGTCGAAGGCGGCGCGGCGCAGCACCTCTAAATCGGTATTGTGGCGGCGGCGTCCGCCCAACCCGTCCTACATTCAGTTCTTTTCCGGCATCCGGTTTTTTGAGTGAGCCATCGTTTTGCAGTGGCGTCTCACCTGTTGAATCGGCGATGCCGGCGCGGCACCATGCTGCCCTTCCGAATCAAGGAGGCAGCCATGCCGGACAAGCCCGTCGTTCTCGTCACGCGAAAACTACCGGATGAAGTCGAAGATCGTTTGCAACGGTCCTTTGCACCGATCCTCAATCCCGACGACACGCTCTACTCGGCCGACGATCTGGTCCGTTTGTCGGATGGGGCGTTCGCCATTCTGCCGTGCCATACGGAGCATTTTTCTGCGGAGGTCGTGGCCCGGTTGCCGGACAGCGTGAAGGCAGTGACGAATTTCTCGGTCGGGGTCGATCATTGCGATCTCGCCGCCGCCAGGGAGCGTGGGTTGATCGTGACGAATACGCCAGACGTGTTGAGCGATGCCACGGCTGAGATCGCCATCTTGCTGATGCTGGGCGCGGCGCGCCGGGCCGGGGAGGGCGAGCAATTGGTCCGGTCCGCCGGCTGGCGCGATTGGAGCCCGAAATTCATGGTCGGTACGCAAGTGACGGGAAAACGCCTCGGCATCATCGGCATGGGCCGGGTCGGCCAGGTGGTGGCCCGGCGCGCCCGCGGCCTCGATATGGAAATCCATTACTACAACCGGAATCGGCTCGCCGCAGAGCTCGAAGCCGGTGCGGTTTTCCATGACACGCTGGAATCGCTGCTGAACGTCTCGCAGTTCCTGTCGATCCATTGTCCGGCCACACCGGAAAGCCAGTGTCTCATGAATGCCGAGCGGATCGCCCAACTGCCCGACGGCGCTGTGTTGATCAATACCGCACGTGGTGCCGTGGTGGACGACGACGCACTGATCGATGCGTTGGGGTCGGGCAAACTGGCTGCCGCGGGTCTAGACGTCTTCAATAATGAACCGGATATCGATCCCCGCTACCGCGGCCAACCCAATACGTTTCTGTTGCCGCATATCGGCAGCGCCACGACGGAAACGCGAATCGCCATGGGGAATCGCGCCATCGATAACCTTGAAGCGATCGCCGCGGGAAGGGAGCCTGGCGATCGGGTCGCGTGACCGCTGAGATCTGTCTCAAGTACCGAGTTTGCCCTCTTTTTAATCAGCAAATTGTGAATGTGATCCAGGGGGCGGAGGAGTGTGTTGACTCCCCGGACCTAATCTCAGAGTGTATAGTTTATTGGTTGTAGGGAGCTCAGTTGTCCGGACTAATTGCCCAATTATAAAAGAAAATTTCGGACCAGTTGTGCTTGCCCCAGCATTAGCTACCTGCATGCGAACAGGATTGTAGGACAGTCTTCTTTGGCCAACGGAAGCTGTCTGTTTCTACGAACGGGAGGTTTATTCTTATGGCTGAGATCAAAACAGAAACCGGTACTGGTGGGAAAGCGCGTCGCCGCTTTTTGAAGGGTGCCGTCATGGGGACCGCCGGTGTTACCGCGGCGGTGGCGATGCCGAACGTTTCGCGCGCGCAGACCATCAACCTGAAAATGCAAGGTTCGTGGGGCGCCAAGAGCGTGTTTACGGACATGGCAAAGCAGTATGTCGAGCGCGTCGAGAAGATGGCGGGCGGCCGGGTCAAGATCGATTACCTGCCGGCTGGCGCCGTCGTGAAGGCGTTCCAGGTTCAGGACGCCTGCCACAAGGGTGTCTTGGATGCCGGTCATACGGTCACCGCGTATTGGTACGGCAAGAACAAGGCGGCGTCCCTGTTCGGAACCGGTCCAGTGTTCGGCTGTAACGCGGCGCAGATTCTTGCCTGGATCCACTACGGTGGCGGCAAGGACCTCTATCGCGAACTTGTTCAGGACAAACTGAAATTGAACCTGGTCGGTTTCTTCACGATGCCGATGCCGACGCAGCCGCTCGGCTGGTTCAAGAAGAAGATTAACAACGTCAATGACATGAAGGGCCTCAAGTACCGCACGGTCGGTCTCGCGACGGACATCATGCAGGGCATGGGCCTGAAGGTGACCCAGCTTCCGGGCGGTGAAATCATGCCGGCGTTGGAAAAAGGCGTGATCGAGGCGTTCGAGTTCAACAACCCGACCGCTGACAGCCAGTTCGGCGCGCAAGACGTTTCGAAGCACTATCACATGGGCAGCTACCATCAGGCCGCCGAGTTCTTCGAGGTCATCTTCAACAAGCGCAAATACGACGGGTTCCCGAAGGAAGTTCAGGCGATCCTCGAATATTCGGCCGAGGCGGCGAACACCGCCAGCTACGGCTACGCCATGAACCTGTATTCGGCCGACCTTCAGAAGCTCATCAACAAGAGCAAGGTCAACGTCTACCGCACCGACACGTCGATCATGAAAGCCCAGTTGGATTCATGGGACACGGTCCTCGAGCGGTTGAACAAGGATCCGTTCTTCAAGAAGGTCGTCGACAGCCAAAAGGCTTGGAGCCAACGGGTCGCGTTCTACGACCTGGTCAACTCGGCCGACTACAAGCTTGCTTACGAGCATTACTTCCCCGGCAAGTTGCCATTCTAGAGGTGACGGCCAGGGGAGCGTCGATTTGACGACGGTTTAAGGGGCGGCGCAGTACGCGCCGCCCCACCCCTGTTCTATCCGGACACATATCGGGGGTATCCGATGGAACGGTTGATTTTCATCATCGATAGTTTCACCGCTTGGGTTGGTAAGGCCTTCGCCTGGTGCATTTTGATCCTCACATTCGGCGTGGGGTATGAAGTCTTCGTGCGCTACGTCCTGCGCGATCCGACGGCTTGGGCGTTTGACATCAGTTACATGATGTATGGCGCACTGTTCATGATGGCGGGGGCCTATACCCTGTCGCGCGATGGTCATGTGCGCGGCGACGTGGTGTATCGGCTCTGGAAGCCGAAGACCCAGGCCAAGGTCGAATTGGTCCTCTATATCCTGTTCTTCTATCCGGGCGTCACGGCACTGATGCTCGCCGGCTACGATTACGCCAGCGAGTCCTGGTTCTACAAGGAAGTCAGCGTGATGAGCCCCGCCAACGTTCCGATTTTCCAGTTCAAGATGATCATCCCGGCCGCGGGCGCGCTGCTGTTCATCCAGGGGATCGCGCAAATTTGCCGCTGCATCATCTGTATCAAGACCGGCGAATGGCCGGCGCATTCCGAAGACGTCGAGGAAATGGAAACCGTGCTCCAGCATCAACACGACGAAGGACTGACGGAGCTGAAGCCGTCGATTTCCTCGGGCGAAGGGGGCGACAAATGACCGATCCCCAAATCGCCGTTTTCATGCTCGGCATCTTCATTCTGACGATCATGCTGGGCTTCCCGATCGCCTTTACGCTGGTCGCGATGGGGATTGCCTTCGGCTATTACGCCTATTTCGACGCCGAGCGCATGCAGTCGATCTTCGACAACCGGATTTTCGATCTGCTGGTCAATCAGACCTATTCGGTGATGGCAAACGACGTTCTGACTGCGGTCCCGCTCTTCTTGTTCATGGGCTATATCGTCGAACGGTCGAATATCGTCGACCGGCTATTCGTGACGCTGCAGATCGCGGCGCGGCGTTTGCCCGGATCGATGGCGATCGCGGCGCTCGCGACCTGTGCCCTGTTTGCGACGGCAACCGGCATCATTGGCGCTGTGGTGACTCTGATGGGGTTGCTTGCCTTCCCGTCGATGTTGAAGGCGAAATACAACACCAGTTTCGCGGCCGGCGTGATTTGCGCGGGCGGCTGCCTCGGCATCCTCATCCCTCCAAGCATCATGCTCATCGTCTACGCGGCGACGTCCAACGTTTCGGTCGTCCGGCTGTATGCGGGGGCGATTCTGCCCGGCTTCATGCTTGCGGGTCTGTATATTCTGTATGTGATCGGACGTGCCTGGCTGAACCCGTCGCTCGCACCGAAGCTCAAGGACGAGGACGTTGGGGAACACAGCTTCATGCAGGTTCTCTGGATGATGGCCACATCCTTCTTCCCGTTGGCCTTTTTGATCCTGTCGGTGTTGGGCGCGATCCTGTTCGGATTGGCGACGCCTTCCGAGGCGGCCTCGATGGGCGCGCTGGGCGGCTTGCTGTTGGCGGCTGCGTATCGCGCGCTGACCTGGGACCGATTGAAGGAGTCGGTCTATCTGACCGTCCGGACGTCGGCGATGGTGTGCTGGCTGTTCGTCGGATCATGGACATTCTCGTCGGTGTTCTCCTATCTCGGCGGGCATGACATCATCAAGGACTGGGTCCTCGCGATGAACCTGACCCCGGTGATGTTCCTGATCCTGGCGCAGTTGATCATCTTCCTGCTCGGCTGGCCGCTCGAGTGGTCGGAGATCATCATCATCTTCGTGCCGATCTTCCTGCCGATGTTGCCGATCTTCGGGATCGATCCGCTGTTCTTCGGGATCCTGGTCGCACTGAATCTTCAGACATCCTTCCTGACACCACCTATGGCCATGGCGGCGTATTACCTGAAAGGCGTCGCGCCGCCGCATGTCAGGCTCGTCGAGATCTTCAAGGGCGTGTTGCCGTTCCTCTCGATGGTGTTCCTCGCGATGGCGATTCTCTATGTGTTCCCTGAGATCGCTCTGTGGTTGCCCACTGCGGTGTACGGCAAATGATGCGATCGCCGCAGGATAGTCCGTGGCGGGTGGCGTCGTGAACGATGCGCCCCTCACATCGGCGGGCCTCGCCCAGCAAATCCGCGACGGGTTGATCGACGCCGAGGAAGTCACCCGTGCCTGCCTTGGCCGGATCGACGAAGCGGAGGAGCAGGTGCAGGCCTGGGCGCATCTGGACGCCGACTATGCGATCCAGCAGGCGCAACAGTTGGATGCGGTCCGGGGCGCGGCCGATGTGGTCGGGCCGCTGCACGGCCTTCCTGTCGGGGTGAAGGATATCTTCGATACGGTCGACCTGCCGACGGAGAACGGGACCGTCATCGATTCCGGTCGCCAGCCGGAAGAAGACGCCTTCGTCGTGTCCCGGCTCAAGGAAGCCGGCGCGGTCATCCTCGGCAAGACGGTGACGACGGAGCTTGCGGTCTATGCCCCGGGAAAAACCCGGAACCCGCACAATCCGGCGCATACGCCCGGCGGGTCGTCCAGTGGGTCCGCCGCGGCGGTTGCGGCGGGCATGGTGCCATTGGCGGTCGGCACGCAGACCAACGGCTCGACCATCCGGCCGGCCGCCTATTGCGGCGTGTTCGGCTACAAGCCGACGCATGGCTTGATTTCCCGGACCGGTGTTCTTGAACAGTCGCGGGCGCTGGACACGGTCGGCGTGTTCGGCCGCTCGGTCGAGGATATCGCACTGTTGGCGCAATCGATCACGGGATATGACGAAGCCGATCCGGATACCTGCGTGCGCGCGCAGCCCCGGCTGCTGGAGGTTGCCGGGGAGGAACCGCCCCTCGACCCCATGTTCGCCTTCGTGAAAACGCCGGTGTGGGAAACCGCGACCGAAGAGACACAGGCGGCTTTCTCAGAGCTGTCGTCGTTCCTGGGCGAGCAGTGCGACGAAGTGGAATTGCCCGACCCTTTCGAACAGGCGATCGATTGCCATCGCACGATCCTTTGCGCCGACTTGGCGAAGAGCTTCGCGCATTACCATCGCGGCGGCGCCGACCGGTTGAGCGACACATTGTGCGAGATGATCGAGGAAGGCCGTAAGACCCTGGCGGTCGATTACAATCGGGCGATCGACTGGATCGCCGTCCTGAACGCCGGGTTGGAACAGATTTTTGACCGGTATGACGCGATCCTGACGCCGGCCACGGCCGGTACCGCGCCGGCCGGGTTGGACTCGACGGGCAGCCCGGCTTTTTGCACGCTGTGGACGTTGTGCGGGACGCCGGCTGTATCGCTGCCGTTGATGCAGGGAAGCGATGGCCTGCCGCTCGGCGTTCAACTCGTCGGACGGCGCGGTGACGATGCGCGCCTGTTGCGGACCGCCCGGTGGCTAACGGCCCATGTGGAGGCGGCTGAGGAATGAATCCGATGCGAATAAGGATATCCGAACGATGATGGACAAGATATTTGCAGTCTTTTCCCTGGTCATTCTGTTTGCTTTCGTTGGCGTGGTCATCGGGTTTGTCGCCGAATGGGATCTGGCGATCGTCGTTATCGTCGTGCTGCTGATGGCGACCTACGATTTCTGGAAGACGCTGTGGCGCGGCAACGGGAATGGCAAAAGCAATTAGCCGATTGTCGCGGCCAACGTCGGCCCCAAATCTATCCGAACAACGGTAAGTCGAGCGTCTTCGCCGCCCAACGTCCCGCGGCGACGAGGCGTTGTTCATGCCCTTTGCGCGCCACCAGCGTGACACCGAGGGGCAGGCCCTGCGGACCCGTATTCACTGGCAGATGAAGGCAAGGAACGTGCAGTGCCGTCCACATCCGGTTGAAGAGCGCATTGCCCGTAGCATGGAGGCCTTCCGGCGCTTCGCCCGGGGCGCTTAGCGTGATCGCGATATCGTCGCCGAGCGCCTTGGCGAAATCGCTGCGGGCCTGATCAAAGACGTAACGGGCCTCGGCGATCTTCTCCTCGCTGCAATCTTCGCCGGAGAGGATGAATTCCTGCGTCGGGGGTGCGATGAGGTCCCAGTTCTCTTCCCGTTCGGTCGCGAGGTGCCGGGCCATCTCATACTGCAGGACTGTGTCCTGGGCATCGAAAACGCGGGCAAAGGACGCGTCGAGGTCCAACTCCCGCATACCGCCACCCGCGCTGCCGAGGCGATCCGCCGTCGCCTCGGCGAGGGCTCGGGCGCATTCATCCGCCTGGTCCCAGACCGGTGTGCGGCAGAGCGCGAAACTCGGTGCGGCAATGTCGGTCGTCTCCGGCCCCGGCAAGCCGTCGCTGGCGAGGACCGCATGAACCATCGGCAGGTCGTCCAGGCTCCGCACGTAATAGCCCATCGTATCCAGCGAGGCGGCAAGGTTCTTTGTGCCCGTGAAGTCGGTCCAGCCGAAGCTGGGCTTGAAGCCGATAACGCCGCAATAAGCGGCCGGTCGGATCACCGAGCCGGACGTCTGGGTGCCGAAGGCCAGCGGCGTCATGTCGTCGGCCACGGCGGCGGCCGAGCCGCTGGACGATCCGCCGGGCGTGTGGGCCGGGTTGCGCGGATTGGCGGTCTTGCCGGGAAAGCGATGGGCGAACTGGGTCGTGACGGTCTTACCCATCAGCACGGCGCCCGCCGCGCGAAGCCGCTGCACCATGATGGCGTCTTTGCGCGGGGTATGGTCGGCGTAGATCGGCGAGCCGTAGGTCGTCGGCATGTCCTCGGTATCGATGATGTCTTTCAGGCCGATCGGGATTCCGTGCAGCGCACTGCTGGGTGTTTCTTGGTCCCGCCGCGCGGCCTGTTCCAGGACCCGTTCCGGGTCGATGTACTGCCAGGCGCCGACCGTCCCCTCCCGGGCTTCGACGCGCGCCAGGCAGGCCTCGGTGATCGTGGTGGCTGTCGCGGACCCGTCGCGGAGGCGGCTCGCCATGGCGCTGAGGGATAGAGTCTGCAGGTCGGTCATGAAAATCTCTCTCCTATACCCGCGAAGCGGGGCGCGGGAAGCAGGCGCGCCATTGCCAAGGAGCAGCCCGCGGTATATAAGGCACGCCGCGACCGGGGAGTAGCTCAGCCTGGTAGAGCACTACGTTCGGGACGTAGGGGCCGGAGGTTCGAATCCTCTCTCCCCGACCAGTCGATTTAGTAAGGTTATCATGCGAATAGCGGCTTCCGAAAGGGGCCGCTATTCGTTTGTCCGGCTCCTAGCCCTCATGCTTCGTCCGGGGTGGCGATCGGCATTTCCGTGGTGAATTTCACCGTATCCATGACCACGTCGGTCTGGAAGCGTTGGATGTTGGGGTTGTCGTAGAAATGCCGGCGGGTGAAGGCCTCGTAATCCTGCATGTTACGGGCGTTCAGGATCAGCACGAAATCCGTAGTGCCGGTCACGTAATAGCATTGGGTGACCTCCGGCGCGTCCCGCATACTGTCCTTGAAGGCGTCGAACAGGTCTGCCCGCTCGCGCTCCAGCGTGACATGCACGATCAAGGTGACGTGGCGGCCGACCGCGGCTGCCGAGACCAGCGAGACGTTGCGCTCGATCACGCCGTTTTCGGCGAGCCGTTTCAGCCGGCGGTGGCACGCGGCGGGAGAGAGGCCGACACGGCGGCCAAGCTGTTCATTGGTCAGGCGGTTGTCTCGCTGAACCAAGACAAGGAGTTTTCGGTCGAAAATGTCCATGATTGCTCAATAATAGCCCGTATATATGGAATTAAATCTCATTTATTTCGGAAATGAACAAAAATATTGTTCAAATTGAGGAAATTGATCAAAACCTTCTCGCTGAATTTTCAGTAGGGTTTCCCGTACAGATTTGTTGCGATTGCTCGCCCGTGAGGGCCGGGCACGTCTAGGGCTACGGGACTCCCATGTTGAAAACCGGCGATTATGTTCTCAATGCGCAGGCCGATCGTGCGGCCGTCTATGATGTCCGGCGCCTCAGCGTCCTATCGCTGGAAGAGGCTGATCTTGCCCGGTCGGCGATCAGCGCCTGGCCGGGCTACGCGCCGACACCGCTCGTGAATCTTCCCGATATCGCGCGGGAGGCCGGGGTGGCGGCGGTCCACTATAAGGATGAATCCGGGCGGTTCGGCCTCGGGAGTTTCAAGGCGCTTGGCGGCGCCTATGCGGTGGCGCGGCATCTGATCCAGGTCATCGCGCGCGAAGCGGGAGCGACCGCCTCGGTTGGCGACATTCTCGCCGGCCGATATGCCGATATCGTCAAGAATCAAACCGTCTGCTGCGCCACGGACGGTAATCATGGCCGCTCGGTTGCTTGGGGTGCGCAGACCTTCCGGTGCCGCGCCGTGATCTTCATCCACGCGACGGTCAGCGAGGGCCGCAGAGAGGCCATCGAGTCCTTCGGGGCGGAGGTACGCCGGACGGCCGGTAACTACGACGATTCGGTCGCCGAGGCGGACGCCACCGCCAAACGCGAAGGCTGGACCATCGTGTCCGACACCTCCTATCCCGGATACCGCAGCATTCCGCGCGACGTGATGCATGGCTACACGCTGATGGCGCAGGAAGCGTATGACCAGCTGCCGGCGGACCGTTTGGCGACGCACCAATTCGTGCAGACCGGTGTCGGCGGTCTGGCCGCGGCCGTCTGTGCGCAAGGCTGGCAGCTTTTCGGGGCGGATCGCCCGCGGACGATCCTGGCCGACCCGACACGAGCGGCATGCTGGTTCGAGAGTATCCGGGCGGGCAAGCCGGTCGCGGTAACCGGCGATATTGATACGCTGATGGCGGGCCTGGCCTGCGGCGAGGTTTCGGAACTCGCGTGGGAGATCCTGGACCGCGGCGCCGATGCTGTCGTGGCCGTCGAGGATACGGATGCCGAAGAGTGCATGCGGCGGCTGGCCGGGGGAGGCCCGAAGACGCCGCCCATCGTTGCCGGGGAAAGCGCGGTCGCCGGTCTCGCGGCCTTGCTGGCGGTCGCGGAAAACCCGCCGGCGCGCGATCAACTTGCTTTAACCGCCGAAAGCCGCGTGCTCTTATTCGGGACCGAAGGGGCGACGGACCCGGCGGTGTATGAGCGGATCGTCGGCCGGTCGGCGGAGTCGGTAATGCGGCAGGCGGCGGACTAGGGACGCTAATTTTCGAGGTACCATGAGCGACATAAAAGACCCCATCGCGTTCGAACTGTTCAAGAACGCCATCTTTTCCATCGCGGATGAGATGGCGGTGACGATCTGCCGGACCACCTATTCCGGAATCCTGCGCGACAACATGGATTTCTCGACCTCGCTGTCGGACGGCGACGGGCAGGTGATTGCCCAGGGGCTGACCGTCGCGATGCATCTCGGCGCGATTCAGACGGCGCTCGCCTCGGTCATCGAAACCTTCGAGGGCGATATCCACGATGGCGATATCTTCGCGATGAACGACCCGTTCGAAGGCGGCATGCATCTGCCGGACATCTTCATCTTCAAGCCGATCTTCGTGGATGGGAAACGGGTGGCCTTCGCCTCGACGACGGCGCATCAGGCGGATGTCGGCGGGCGGGTTCCCGGATCGAACGCTGCGGATTCGACCGAGATCTATCAGGAAGGGCTGCGTATCCCGCCGTTGAAGCTGATGGAACGGGGCGAGCCGAACCGCACGCTGTGGTCCATGATCGAAAAGAATGTCCGCATCCCGGTGCAGGTCTTCGGCGACATGCGGGCGCAGCTTGCCGCCTGCGAGATCGGCGCGCGCCAGCTTACCGAGCTGATCGGGCAGCACGGCACCGAGGCTTCCGCCATCTACATGCGCGAGGTGACGAACTACACCGAGCGGCTGACGCGGGCCGCGATCGCCGACCTGCCCGATGGCGAGGTGACCTTCGAGGACTGGATCGACGACGACGGCGTCGACGTAGGTCAGCCCATTCGGTTGTTCGTCACGGTCAAGAAGCGGGGCGATGAAATCTCGTTCGATTGGGACGGCACGTCGCCGCAGGTGCGGGGTGCGATCAACGCCACGCTGTCGGTGACCCGCGCCGCCTGTTTCACGGCGTTGAAGACGGTGCTGCCGGATGACGCGCCGAACAACGACGGCGTCTTCCGGCCGATTACGGTGACGGCACCGGAAGGCACGGTTGCCAATGTTGTGCACCCGGGCTCCTGCGCAGCGCGGGCGCTGACCGGGTTCCGCATGCTCGACTGCGCGTTCGGGGCGCTGGCGCGGCTGATCCCGGAACGGTCGATGGCCGCGTCGGACGGCGGCAATGTCGGCATCTCCATCGGCGGCTATACCAAGGATCGCGATCCCTTCATCTATGTCGATTTTTCCTGCGGCACCTGGGGCGGCCGTCCCTTCGCCGACGGGCTCGAAGGCAACTCGAACCTGTTCGTGAACATGGCCTCGCAGTCGGTGGAAGTGACTGAGAGCGAGCATCCGATCCAGATTCCGCGCTACGAATTGGCGCCCGACCGGGCCGGCGCCGGGAAGCACAGGGGCGGCGTGCCGTTCTACCGCGACTATCGAATCCTGGCCGACGACGCGATCCTGCAATGCCGCGCCGACCGTCAGGTGGTCCGGCCCTACGGCCTGTTCGGGGGGAACGCCGGAAAGCCTGGCGAAAACTTCGTCGACCCGGAGGGTAACTGTCAGAAAGTCGACTCCAAGATCACCAGCGAGGTGAAGCGCGGTGACGTCTTCCGATACGTGCTGCCGGGCGGCGGCGGATGGGGCGATCCGTTGGAGCGCGACCCGCAAGCGGTCCTGCGCGATGTGCGGAACGAATTGGTGAACCCGGCGTTGGCCGCCGAAGAATACGGCGTGGTGATCGACACGGCGGCGTGGCAGGTCGACGACGCTGCGACCGACGCGCGCCGCGCCGAAATTCGAGGGCGACGTCAGGACGATCCGGGCGACGTGTCTTGGGACGACGATGGCGCGCCATCCCCCTTTCCGACTGCGGCCGAGGTGGAGACTGAACGATGACAGGATTCCGCGTCGGCGTGGATATCGGCGGCACCTTCACCGACATTGTGTTGATCAATGCCGAGGGACGGCTGGTCACGAAGAAGATTTCCTCCAGCGTCTCGAACTACGCGATGGCCATCGTCGAGGGGCTCGCCGAGTTGTTCGACAATGCCGGGATTGCGCCCGATGAAATCCAGGAGGTGATGCACGGAACGACCGTGGCCTCGAACGCGATCCTTGAACTCAAGGGCGCGAAGGTGGGGCTGATCGGCACGGACGGTTTCCGCGATATCCTCGAGATCAGAAATCTGCGGATGCCCCGGCTCTATGACCTGGAGTGGGAAAAGCCGCCGCCGTTGGTCGAACGCTATCTGCGCGTCACCGTTCCGGAACGCATCGACGCCAAGGGCACTGTCGAGAAGGCGCTGACGCGCGAGGACGCGGAGGCGGCGGTATCGAGACTGGTCGACCAAGGCGTCGAGGCGATCGCCGTGTGCCTGCTCAATTCCTATGCCAATCCGGTGCACGAGAAGCTTTTGGCCGAAGCGATCGAGGCGAAGGCGCCGGGTCTGCCCTATTGCATCAGCTTCGACATCTTGCCGGAGATCAAGGAATACGAGCGGACCTCGACCACGGTGGTGAACGCCTACATCCTGCCCATCGTGTCCAAGTATCTTGAATCGTTGCAGGAAAACTTCGGAGCGAAGGGTATCGCGGCGCCGGTTCTGTTGATGCAATCCAACGGCGGCTTGACCCCGGCGACCGAGGCCGCGCGCAAGCCCGTGAACATCGTTGAATCCGGCCCGGCGGGCGGTGTCGTCGGCGCGCATGCGGTGGCGCGGCAGACCGGCCACAGCGACGTGGTCAGCTTCGACATGGGCGGCACCACGGCGAAGGCGTCCCTGATCGAGAACGGGGCTTATACCCGGTCGCAGGAGTATTCCGTCGGCGGCGGCATCATGATCGGATCGCGCTTGCTGACCGGCGCGGGATATCTGCTGAAGGTGCCGGCGATCGACCTGGCCGAGGTGGGCGCCGGCGGAGGGTCAATCGTCTGGATCGACGCGGGCGGCGCGTTGCGCATCGGCCCCGAAAGCGCGGGCGCGGAACCCGGGCCCGTCTGCTACGACCAGGGCGGCAAAGACCCGACCGTGACGGACGCGAACGTCATCCTGGGTTATTTGAACCCGGATCATCTGTGCGGCGGTGAAGTGCCGCTGAATGCGGATAAGGCGCGGGATGCGATGGAACGCATCATCGCCAAGCCCATGGGCCTCGATGTGGCGCATGCCGCGTATGGCGCGCGGCAGATTGCGATCTCCAACATGATCCGCGCGATCCGGGCCGTGTCCAGCGAGCGCGGGCGCGATCCCCGGCAGGCTGTCATGCTGCCCTTCGGCGGCAACGGCGCGCTTTTCGCGGCGGGCATGGCCGAAGCGCTCGGCATGACATGCATCGTGGTGCCGCCGCAGGCCGGATTGTTCTCGGCCTTCGGGCTGCTCTATGCCGATGTGGAGCATCACTATTCCCGCACCGTCCGCACCTTGCTGCGCGAGGCCGATGCGGATCAGCTCGCCGCCGTTTTCGACGAGCTTGAGACGCAGGCGCGCGCCCAACTCTCTGCCGATGGGTTCGACCTTGCCGATACCACCTGCGAGCGGTCGGCCAACCTGCATTACAAGGGACAGATCTACGAGTTGAGCGTGCCGTTGCCCGATGGGCCATTGGATACGGAGGCGCTGCGCACGCTGGAGGTGGCGTTCGGCGATGAGCATGAGCGGACCTACGGTCATAGGGCGGGCAGCGACGAACCGGTCGAGCTGGTCAACGCACAGGTCGTCGGCAAGGGCGTGCCGGCAGGCCGCCGTGCCCATGGCACCTATTCGGATGCGGCCCGCGAGGTGACGGTCGGGGCGCCGCGCCAGGCGTATTTCGGGCCGGAGGTCGGATGGCTCGAAACCCCGATCCGGACCCGGTCGTCCCTGGTTGATCCGGTCGAAGGACCGTGTATCGTCGAGGAATACGATTCCACCTGTCTGGTGCCGCCGGGGGCCACGGCGAGCCTGGACAGCTATGGGAATATCCTGATCACCTTGGGCGGGTAGCGCCGCCAAAGCAGACGAGGATCGAAACATGCTGGATCGAGTCGTTGAACAACCGGGTTCCCTGGATGCCATCCGCGAGCGCGCCCGCACAGTCCGCGCCGGGGCGCGAAGCGGCGGTTTCGACGGACAGACGGCGGGCATCTCGCCGGGCAGCGTCCAAGGCAATGTGGCGATTCTTCCAGCCGATTGGGCGCATGAATTCCTGAATTTCTGCCGCCGTAATCCGAAACCCTGCCCGGTGCTGGCCGTCTCTGATCCCGGCGACCCGGTGCTGGCCGAACTCGGCGATCCGGTGGACATCCGCACCGACGTGCCGCGCTATCGCGTTTTCGAGAATGGATCGGAGATCGACGAGACGACGGACATCTCCGATTACTGGCGCGACGATCTGGTCGCCTTCGTCATCGGCTGTTCCTTCTCGTTCGAGGAGGCGCTGGTGGATTCCGGCGTGCCGGTCCGTCACCTCGACCTCGATATCGAGTGCCCGATCTACAAGACCAACATTCCCTGCGCGCCGGCGGGGCGGTTCCATGGCCCGTTGGTGGTCAGCATGCGGCCGATGCTGCCGAAGGACGCGATCCGTGCCATCCAGATCACCTCGCGTTTCCCCAACGTGCACGGCGCGCCCGTGCATTTCGGCGCACCGGAAGATATCGGCATCGCGGATATCGATACGGTGGATTACGGCGGGCCGGTGCCGATTCACAAGGGTGAGGTGCCGGTGTTCTGGGGATGCGGAGTCACGCCGCAGGCGGTCGTCGAAGCGGCCAAGCCGCCGTTTATGATCACCCACAAACCGAACCACTTGCTGGTGACCGACCTGGTCAACGCGGAACTGGCGATGCTGTAGGGCAGCTACGGGCGTCTAGTGCGCCCGTTCGATGGCGAAGTCGATGGCTTCGGCCATCGCGCTCTTGACCTCTGAATCCGGGAAGATGCCGAGCGCGTCGCGGGCGATGGCGCCGTAGTGGCGGGCGCGGGCGACGGTGTCGCGCAGTGCGCCGCGCTTCTCCATCAGTTCGACCGCGTAGTCGAAATCGCTGTCTTCCTGCTCCAGGTTCTCCAGCGTGCGGCGCCAGAAATCGCGTTCCGCGTCGTTGCCGCGCCGCCACGCCAGGACGACCGGCAGGCTGATCTTGCCCTCGCGGAAATCGTCGCCGACGGTCTTGCCCAGCTTCGCCTGCGACGCCGAATAGTCGAGAACGTCGTCGATGAGCTGGAACGCGATGCCGAGATTCATGCCGTAGCTTTCGAGCGCCTCTTCCTCGACCTTCGGGCGGTCGGCGATGACCGCGCCGATGCGCGCCGCCGCGGCGAACAGGGTGGCCGTCTTGGCGCGGATGACGTCGAGATAGGCTTCTTCGCTGGTCGACGTGTCGTTGGTCGTCATCAATTGCAGCACCTCGCCCTCGGCGATGACCGAGGAGGCGCGCGACAGGATGGCGAGCACGTCGAGCGAGCCGTCCGCGACCATCAATTCGAATGCGCGGGAGAACAGGAAATCACCAACCAGGACCGAGGATTGGTTGCCCCACAGCGCATTGGCGCTGTCGCGGCCGCGGCGGAGCATGGATTCGTCCACCACGTCGTCATGCAGCAGGGTGGCGGTGTGGATGAACTCGACACAGGCCGCCAAGGCGACCTGCCGGTCGCCGGAATAGCCGCAGAGCTGCGATGCCGCCAAGGTCAGGACCGGCCGTAGCCGTTTGCCACCCGCCGCCACCAGATGCCCTGCAAGCTGCGGGATGAGGGCCACAGGGCTCTGCATATTGTCCACGATCACCTGATTGACTTTCTTCAGGTCATCGCCGACAAGAGAATGGATTGAATCCAGGCTTGGTTTTTGTTCTTGCCGGGTTGATTCCAGGCTTAGGACGGTTCCCACGGTCATATACTCCCACCCTTGGAGACTCGTAAGGGGTAGGAGGGAGCATAGTCTAACGCTCCTAAGGGTCAAGTCGCCGCCAGAAGGACAAAAAACCGCAGGGGTCGTATGCGCGAACTGTTAAGAACCACCAATCTGGTGCGGTTGTCCTGGGTTCAGGCGCTCTTGGCGGAGAGCAATATTCACGCCGTCGTCCTGGACAGCCACATGAGCGTGCTGGAAGGCTCCGCCAACGCCATTCCGCGCCGGTTGGCCGTGTCCGACGAAGATTATCCCGCCGCCGTCCGGGTGCTGGAAGAAGCCGGGGAATTCGACGGTAAACGCCCCGAGGGCGCGACCGATGGCCTGTTGGGTGGGCGTATCACGCTGTTGCAGCCGGAAAACGGCTACCGCGCCGCCGTGGACCCGGTTCTGTTGGCGGCGGCCGTGCCGGCATCGGCGAGCAAGGTCCTGGATGTCGGCTGCGGCACCGGTGCCGCGGCTCTGTGCTATGCCGAGCGGGCGGATGGCGCCGAAGTCGTGGGGCTTGAGCTGCAGCCGGAGATGGCGCATCTGGCCATGGAAAACGTGCGCTTGAACGGCATGGAAGACCGTGTCGCCGTCCATATCGGTAGCCTGTTGAATCCTCCGGCGGTGCTGGAGGCGGGTAGTTTCGACGAGGTCATGGCGAATCCGCCCTATCTGCCGGTCGACCGCGCGGACCTGCGGACGCCGCCGGCGGATGTCGCGTCCACGGTGGAGGGCGATGCCGCCCTGACGGATTGGATCGCCTTTTGCCTGGAGATGGCGGCGCTGAGAGGCTGCCTGACGATGATCCATCGGGCCGACCGGTTGGATGAGATTTTGACGCTGTTACAAGGACATGCGGGCGATATCGTCGTCTTCCCCATCTGGCCGAGGGCTGATGCCGACGGCGTCCCGCGCGACGCGCGCCGGGTCATCGTGCGGGCGCGGAAAGGGGCGAACGGGCCGATGCGGCTTGCCGCGGGGCTGGTTTTGCACGACGGCGACGAGTTTAGCGACGCCGCGGACGCGATCCTGCGCCTGGGACAGCCGCTGGCAATTTAGGCCGACCCCCTTGGCAAACCCGGTTGGCGACCGCACATTAAGCCGCGATGACTGATAGCAAGAAAAACGGATGGCTTACGCGCGTGCCTTTGATCGGGCAGCGTCTGGCCGATCGAATGGAACACACGCCGACCGTCGCCGTGCTGCGGCTGTCCGGTGTGATCGGCCAAATGGGATCGATGCGGCGCGGCGGCCTCGCGCTGTCGGAACTCGCCGAACCGATCGAAAAGGCCTTCAAACTGCCACGGCTCAAGGCGGTGGCGCTCGCGATCAACTCGCCGGGCGGATCGCCGGTACAATCCTCGTTGATCGCGGGCCGTATCCGGGCCTTGGCCGAAGAGAAGGAAGTGCCGGTCTATGCCTTCTGCGAGGATGTCGCCGCGTCGGGCGGCTATTGGCTCGCCTGTGCCGCCGACGAGATATACGCGGATGGCGCATCTGTCGTGGGATCGATCGGGGTGATTTCGGCCGGATTCGGCTTCACCGGCTTGATCGAGAAACTCGGCGTCGAGCGGCGCGTCTATTCCGCCGGCGACCGGAAGGCCCAGCTCGACCCGTTCCAGCCGGAAGATCCCAAGGATATCCGCCACCTGAAGGTGCTGCAGAAGGACCTGCATGAGCAATTCAAGGGCTATGTCCAGGAACGCCGGGGCGAAAAGCTGACCGGCGCGGAAAAGACCCTGTTCTCGGGTGATTTCTGGACCGGCCGCGCGGCGGTCGATATGGGACTCGTCGATGGCATTGCCGATCTGCGCGGCAAGATGCGCGAGGTATACGGTGAAAAGGTGAGCTTACGGCTGGTGACGCAGCCGCGCAGTTGGCTACAGCGCAAGTTCGGGATGGAGAGCCATGTCGACCGCTGGGCTCGTGACGTGGTCGGCGTCGTTGAGGAGCGCGCGCTTTGGAATCGCTATGGTCTCTAGGGCAAATCGGCTCGGCGCTGGGTTCACGCGCCGAATGCCGCTAGAATAGCGACATGTTCGGATTCGGCATTGGCAAGATCATTGTGCTCGCGGCAATCGTCGCGGCGGTGTGGTACGGCTACAAGTTCGTCAATCGGTTGAACCAGAACCGCGCGCGCGAGGCGGCGGAGAACAAATCACAAAAGACTGAAACCATTGATAAAATGGTAAAGTGCTCGTCTTGCGGCACCTACGCCGTCGATACCGGCGCAACCCAATGCGGGGAATGCGGTAGTCCGTATTGACCCACCCCCGGGCGCTGAGTATGTTGCGCCGCAACAATCCGGGCGGTTCGACAACAGGCCGAGCAATGGCCTCCGACAATAATTTTCAAACGCTGATACTGACCCTGCAGCAATTTTGGGCTGCGCGGGGCTGTGTGATTCTGCAGCCATACGATATGGAGGTGGGCGCGGGCACCTTCCATTGGGCCACCACGCTGCGGTCGCTCGGGCCGGAAACCTGGAAGACCGCCTATGTGCAGCCTTCCCGCCGGCCGACCGATGGCCGCTACGGCGAGAACCCGAACCGGTTGCAGCACTACTACCAGTTTCAGGTCATCCTCAAGCCGTCGCCCGAGGGCAGTCAGGAACTGTATCTGGACAGCCTGCGGGCGCTTGGGATCGACCCGATGGCGCATGACATCCGTTTCGTCGAGGACGATTGGGAAAGCCCGACATTGGGGGCATGGGGCCTCGGCTGGGAGGTCTGGTGCGACGGTATGGAAGTGAGCCAGTTCACCTATTTCCAGCAGGTCGGCGGGTTCGATTGCAATCCCGTCAGCACCGAGCTGACCTATGGTCTCGAACGGCTCGCAATGTATGTGCAGGGCGTCGAGAATGTCTTCGACCTGGATTGGGATGGCGTCCCGGCGGAGCAAGGCGGCAAGAGTTACGGCGATGTTTATCTAGAGGCGGAACGGCAATACTCGGCCTATAACTTTGAACATGCGGACACCGAGATATTGTTCCGGCATTTCAAGGATGCGGAATCGGAGTGCCAATCGCTGATCGAGGCGAGCGTGCCGCTGCCGGCCTATGACCACTGCCTGAAGGCAAGTCACCTGTTCAATCTGTTGGACGCGCGGGGCGTGATCAGCGTGACCGAGCGGCAGTCCTATATCCTGCGGGTCCGTGATTTGGCGAAGGCCTGTTGCGAAGGCTGGTTGCGCAGCCAGGGGCATCTGTAATGCCCGATCTTCTGCTCGAACTTCTGTCGGAAGAGATTCCCGCCCGGATGCAGAAACGCGCCGCGGACGATTTGAAGCGTCTTGTATCCGATGGCTTGAAGGCGGCAGGGCTTTCCTTCGACACCGCCGAGGCGCATTCGACGCCGCGCCGGTTGGCGCTTTCGGTAATTGGCCTCCCGGACAAGCAGCCGGACTTGCGCGAGGAACGCCGCGGTCCGCGCGTCGACGCGCCGGAGAAGGCGATCGCCGGGTTCCTCGGCAGCGCGGGTCTGAAATCGGTCGACGAGTGCGAGACCCGCGAAACCGAGAAGGGCACCTTCCTGTTCATCGTGACCGAGAAGACCGGGGAGGCCACGACCGCGGTGCTGCCGGGTCTGATTGCCGAAGCGGTCCATGCGCTCAGTTGGGCCAAGTCGATGCGCTGGGCAGGCAACGGGTTTCGGTGGGTGCGGCCGCTGCATTCGGTATTGGCGGTGTTCGATGGGAAACGGCTGGACGGCCAGCTAGACATGCAGGGAGCGATGCTTCCCTTCACCGATCAGAGCTGCGGGCACCGTTTCATGGCGCCGGACGCGTTTCCGGTCGCCGGAATTGCCGACTACGAAAAGAAATTGGCGGCTGCCAAGGTCATGTTGGACCGGCAGGAGCGGCGGGGCGTGATCGAACGCGGCCTGGCGACGCTGGCCAAGGCCGAAGGTCTGACCGTCCGGGACGATCCGGGATTGTTGGACGAGGTCGCCGGGCTGGTCGAATGGCCGGTCGTCCTGACGGGTGATGTCGACCAGCAGTTCATGGAGTTGCCCGCGGAAGTCCTGACATCGTCCATGCGGTCGCATCAAAAGTATTTCTCGCTGTTGAACGCGGATGGCGCCCTCGCGCCGCGGTTCGGCGTCGTCGCCAATATGGAGACGGCCGATGGCGGGGCGCAGATCGTCGCCGGGAACGAGCGGGTGCTGCGGGCGCGGTTGGCGGATGCGAAATTCTTCTGGGATCAGGACCGCAAGCACAGCCTGTCCAGTTGCGCGCCCGCGCTCAAGGATATCGTCTTCCATGCGAAGCTCGGCACGTTGGACGAAAAGGTAGACCGGGTGCAGGCCTTGGCGACGGATATTGCCGATTGGATATCCGGCGCCGACAAGGACCGGGTACGGTCGGCCGCGCGCTTGTGCAAGGCCGATCTGGTCACCGGCATGGTGGGGGAGTTTCCCGACCTGCAAGGCACCATGGGCCGCTATTACGCGCAGCATGACGGTGAGCACGCCGACGTCGCCGACGCGATCGCCGAACACTACGCGCCGCAAGGGCCGGGCGACCGCTGTCCGACCGCGCCGGTATCCGTTGCGCTGGCTTTGGCCGATAAGATCGATACGCTGGTGTCCTTCTGGCTCATCGACGAAAAACCGACCGGGTCGCGTGATCCGTTCGCGCTGCGGCGGGCGGCGCTCGGCGTTATCCGCTTGCTGGTCGAGAACGATATTCGGCTTCCGCTCCGTCAGATATTCGAGACGGCGCGGGAGAATACCGGGTCGGTCCATGCCGAGGCCGGCGAGGACACGCTTGCCGATTTGCTCGATTTCTTCGCCGACCGGCTCAAGGTCCATCTGCGCGAGCAAGGGGTTCGGCATGATCTGATCACGGCGGTCTTCGCATTGGGCGGGGAGGATGACCTGGTTCGTCTCCTGTCCCGGGTCGAGGCCTTGGCCGGGTTCCTGGGAACCGAGGACGGATCGAACCTATTGGTGGCCTACAAGCGGGCGGCGAATATCGTTCGGATCGAAGAGAAGAAAGACAAGGAATCCTACAACGGCGGCGCTAATCCGAAAGCGTTCACCCAGGACGAAGAAGAGACATTATATAAGGCTTTAGAGAAGGCGTCGGCGTCGGCGACCGCCGCGCTGGAAACGGAGGATTTCACCGGCGCCATGACCGCCATGTCGGATTTGCGGGCGCCGGTAGATGCGTTTTTCGACCAGGTTACGGTCAATACGGAGGATGCGGATGTCCGGGCGAACCGTCTGCGCATCCTGTCCGAGATCGGTAACACGCTGCATCACGTGGCCGATTTCTCGAAGATAGAGGGATAAACGCGGCGATGACGAAGTGGGTCTATGGCTTTGGGAGCGGTGCCGCCGAAGGCAGCGCCGACATGCGGAACCTTCTGGGTGGCAAGGGTGCCAATCTGGCGGAGATGTCCAATCTCGGCCTGCCGGTTCCGCCTGGATTCAGCATCACCACCGAGGTCTGCACGCATTTTTATTCCAACGGCAAGGATTACCCGAGTTCGTTGAAGACCGAGGTTGCGGCCGCTATCGCCGCGATCGAGGAGCAGGTCGGCGCCAAGTTCGGGGACGCGGCCAATCCGCTGCTGGTTTCCGTACGGTCCGGCGCGCGCGTGTCCATGCCCGGCATGATGGACACCGTTCTGAACCTCGGACTCAATGACGAAACCGTCGAAGGACTCGTCACCCGCAGCGAGGATGCACGCTTCGCCTATGACAGCTATCGCCGGTTCATTCAGATGTACAGCGATGTCGTGCTGGGGGTCGATCACTACAATTTCGAGGACTTGCTGGAGTTGTTGAAGGAAGACCGCGGCGTCACGCTCGACACCGAATTGACCGCGGACGACCTCAAATCGCTGGTGCAGTCCTACAAGAAATGCGTCGAGGACGATCTCGGCCGGCCATTCCCGCAGGATCCGGAGGAACAGCTTTGGGGGGCGATCGGGGCGGTTTTCGAGAGCTGGATGATTCCGCGCGCGGTTACCTACCGGCGGCTGCACGACATCCCCGCGGATTGGGGCACGGCGGTGAACATTCAGGCGATGGTGTTCGGCAATATGGGTGAGGATTGCGCCACCGGTGTCGCCTTCACCCGTGATCCGTCCACCGGGCAGAACCTCTTCTACGGCGAATATCTCGTCAATGCGCAGGGTGAGGACGTCGTGGCCGGCATCCGGACGCCGCAGCATCTGACGGTCGACGGGCGCATGGCGAACGGTTCCGACCTGCCGTCGATGGAAGAGGTGATGCCGGAAGTGTTCGGGCAGCTTATGGATGTGCGGGCGCGGCTCGAGACGCACTACTGCGACATGCAGGACATCGAATTCACCGTCCAGCAAGGCACGCTCTACATGCTGCAGACGCGGGCCGGGAAGCGGACCGCGGCGGCTGCGTTGAAGATCGCGGTCGACATGGTCGACGAGGGGTTGATCGACGAGCGCACCGCGGTGACGCGGATCGAGCCGGCGTCGCTCGACCAGTTGCTGCACCCGACGCTCGACCCGGATGCCGATAGAAAGATCATCGCGCGGGGTTTGCCGGCGTCGCCGGGCGCCGCATCCGGCAAGGTCGTCTTCAATGCGGACGATGCCGAGCGATTGGCGGGTGAAGGCGAGAAGGTCATCTTGGTTCGGATCGAAACCAGCCCCGAAGACATCCACGGCATGCATGCGGCGCAGGGCATTCTGACCACGCGCGGCGGTATGACCAGCCATGCGGCCGTGGTGGCGCGCGGCATGGGGCGTTCCTGCGTTGCGGGCGCCGGGGAACTGCAGGTCGACTACCGCACCAAGAAGATGATGGTCAACGGTATCTCGATCGGCGAAGGCGACGAAATTACGATCGATGGTGGCACCGGTGAGGTCATGATGGGGGTCGTTCCCACGATTCAGCCGGAATTGTCGGGCGATTTTTCACGGGTCATGAAATGGGCTGATTCGGCGCGGACGCTGGGCGTTCGGACCAATGCGGACACACCCGAAGAATGCCGGCTCGCGCGTGAGTTCGGGGCCGGCGGCGTCGGGCTTTGCCGGACCGAGCATATGTTCTTCGAAGCGGACCGTATTGTCGCGATGCGTCAGATGATCGTCGGGGAAGACGAGGCTGCGCGCCGCGCGGCGTTGGAAAAAATCCTGCCGATGCAGCGTGGCGATTTCATTGAGATATTCCGGATCATGAAAGGGCTGCCGGTGACGATCCGGTTGCTCGATCCGCCGCTGCACGAGTTCTTGCCGAAGGGCGAGAACGAGATGGCCGAGGTCGCCGAGGCGGCCGGCGTCAGCGTCGAGAAGGTGCGCCAGCGCGCCCTGCAGCTCGAAGAGGCGAACCCGATGCTAGGGCATCGTGGATGCCGGCTGGCGCTGAGCTATCCTGAGATTCCGGAAATGCAGGCACGGGCGATGTTCGAGGCGGCCCTCGACGTGCAAGCCGAGCTTGGGGAAACCGTTCAGCTTGAAATCATGGTGCCGCTGATCGCGAGCCGCAAGGAATTGGAAATTTTGAAGGGCGTCATCGACCGTGTTGCGGAAACGGTCGCGGCCGAGAAAGGCGTAACACCCGATTATCTGGTCGGAACGATGATTGAATTGCCGCGGGCCATTCTGCGGGCCGGTGAGATCGCCGAGGTCGCCGAGTTCTTCAGCTACGGTACCAACGATCTCACCCAGACCACGTTCGGTCTTAGCCGCGACGATTCCGCCAGTTTCATGCAGACCTACGAGCGCCAGGGCATATTCGAGCATGACCCGTTCGTCTCCATCGACGAAGCCGGTGTCGGCGAGCTCGTCGAAATGGGCACCGAACGCGGCCGGGCCGCCCGCCCCGACATAAAACTCGGGATCTGCGGCGAGCATGGCGGTGATCCGGCATCGGTCCGGTTCTGTCACAAGGCCGGGCTCGACTATGTATCCTGCTCGCCCTTCCGCATCCCGATCGCACGGCTGGCGGCGGCGCAGGCGGCCATTCTCGTCACCGAAGCCGGATCCGAATAAAGCCGATTCAAGCTTGATTCCACGCCGATTCGCCCGAATCGAGGTAATACAGGGCTTTTCCCCTGTGATCGCGGTCATTGTTGAGAACGGCCCGTTTTAGTCCAATGGCGACTACTGCGGCGGACCAGCAATTAGCTGAATTTAATGTAATTTTTAGATAAATCGAGCGCCGCAGCGGGATTGTTTAGCGGGAGTGGCGTTGTGGTGAGTACGATTCAGGAACAGCGTAACCGGGCCTTCGTGAAGGTCCTGATGGCGGACAACGATACCTATATTCGGCAGGCGTTCAGCAACGCCCTATCGGCCGAAGGCTATCGCGATATTCGAACTTTGAGCCGATTGTCACTGTTGCGCGATGTGCTGACCGCGACGGTGCCGGATTTGGTGATCCTTGATTCGGAGATGCCCGACGGCGACGCGATCGACCTCGTGCGCGATGTCCGGAATGGACAATTGGGCCGAAACCCCTTCGTCCCGATCATCCTGACGGTCTGGGATTCCGACGGCATCTCGATTGACGAAGCGGTCAACAGCGGCGTCGACCTGATCCTGGCGAAGCCGTTGGCGCCGGCGCAATTGTTCGCCCGCATCGACGCGCTGGTCGCCGAACGCAAACCGTTCGTCGTGACCGCGGACTATATCGGCCCGGATCGCCGGGAAAGGATTTCCCCGCATGATGAAAACTCGTTCGAAGTGCCCAATACGCTGCGCGACAAGGTCGCCGGTAACCCGATCGATGAAGAGGCACTGAGCGCGTTCATCGAATCGACGCTTCGGGACATCAATTCCAGCCGATTGCAGCAGGGCTCCCTTCAACTCGCCTGTCAGGTCGAGGTCCTGATCCGGGCGTTTTCGTCGGGGAAGGTCGGCAAGTCCACGCGGAATCATATCGGGCGTATCATCCAGAGCACCGAAGACATCGTCATGCGCGTTCAGAACACCGAGTTCGAGCAGCTCAAGGGGCTCTGTGAGTCGCTGATAAATGTCGCGCAAGAGGTGTACCGCCGGCCGAAGAAGGCCGATCCGAAGCAGGTCGACCTGATGCGTCCGCTGTCGCAATCAATCCTGGTCAGTACCAATCCGGAGTTGAAGAGCCAGTTGCCGGCGGAAGAGATCGAAAACATGGTCTCGAACTACGCGTCGCGCGTGCGCTCCAGGATTTCGTCCGGCGGTTCGGAAGGAAACGAGGCATCGGCCTAGTCTGTCTTCCGAACAGGGGCAGCGCGCTAGGACGTTGTCAGGACGTCGAAGACATTCCCTTCCGCCGCTATACCTTCCACGTGATGGCGATGCCATAGCGCGTAGAACAGCAGCGTCCAGGCGGCAAAGCCGGCGCGTTTGGAATTGGTCGAGAATAGCTTCTTTACCGCATCGGGGCGCGCGATCTCCTCGATGGCGGGCTGCACCGCTACGATATCTCCCAACCGTTGACCTCGCCGCTGAATCCATTCACCGACGGGGACGGTGAAACCGCGTTTCTTCTCGAACGGTTTCGCCTCCGGCATGACACGGTCGAGCCAACGGCGCACGAGCCATTTTCCGACGCCGTCCCGGACCTTGAGATCATCCGGGAGCGCAAAGGCGACCTCGGCGACGACCGGGTCCAACAGCGGCGTGCGGCCCTCGACACTATGCGCCATCAGACATCGGTCCAACTTGGTCAGAAGGTCGTTCGGCAGCCAGTCCGTGCAATCGGTCGCCTGGGCGATCTGAAGGCGGGTCCGTCCGGGCAGTGATCCCGTGGCTTCCGCGGCCGTTATGCCGTCGCGCCAACGGGTACCGCCTTCACGCAGCACGCCCAGGCCGTCGAAGGTTCCTTTCGCCCGAATGCCGCGCCCGCCCATCCACCAGGGCCGGAGCAAGCTTCGATAGCGGCCGTAACCGGCGAACAACTCGTCGCCGCCTTCGCCGGACAGCACCACCTTGAGGTCCTTTGCCGCGGTTCGGGCCAGTTTCCAGGTTGGAAGGATGGCGTAGTCCGCCGCCGGGTCGTCGATATCGGCGGCGACACTCGGCAGCAGCGACCAGAAATCTTCCTCGCCGAAATCGACCTCCACATGATGCGCGTCGACCGCCGCGGCCAAGGCTCGGGCGTGGTCGCGTTCGTCGGGCACGCCGGTGCCGGAAAAGCCGACGGTATATGCCTCGACCGGCCGGCCGTTCAATCGCGCCATGACGGCCAGCACAACGGATGAATCAACGCCGCCCGACAGAAACAGGCCGTAGGGTACGTCGGCCCGCTGATGGACGGTGATGCTGTCCGACAAGGCATGGTCCAAGCGGTCGAGAGCGGTATCGATATCGGTGACCGGCTCGGGGTTTGTTTCCGGCAACGCGGAAATGCGGTGCCGCTCGACCACCTTGCCGTTGCGGATGATCAGCGTTTCGCCGGGAAGGACGCGTTTGATGTCGCGAAAGATCGTGTCCCGGCCGCAGGTGAATTGTAGCTGCAGCAATTCGTTGCGCCGGTCGGCGACCAGCTTTCGTTCCGCCAGATCCGTCGCGAGCAGGGCCTGTGGCTCCGACGCAAAGGCGAACCAAGTCGGTCCTTCGACATAGTAGAGGGGCTTGATGCCGAAGGGGTCGCGCGACAACACCAAGGTTTCCTTGGCCGGATCGTGGATTGCGATGGCGTACATGCCGCGCAGCGATTCGGCGAAACGGAACCCGTCGCGCCGATACAGGTGCAACGGTGGCTCGCAATCCGAATTCGTCGTGAAATTGACGTCCGCGATCTTCTGGCGGAGTTCCACGTAATTGTAGATCTCGCCATTGGCGACGAGGGCTGCGCCGCCGGGCTCGTAAAGCGGCTGGTCGCCCGTTTCGAGGTCGATAATCGCCAGCCGCGTTTGTACCAACGCAACATTGCCCGCCACGTGCATGCCGTCGCCGTCGGGCCCACGGTGCCGCAGCAGCGACGTCAGGCGTTTCAGCAACGGCGGATCGGGCGCGCTGCCGTCGCAAGTCATCAGTCCCGCGATGCCGCACATTAGGCGGTCACCTGATCGAAGAATTCCTGATACTGGGCGACAACCACCTTCTCGGTGAATTTCGCTTGGAATTCCGCATGCCCGGCCGCGGCCAGATCGCCGGACAGCGCGGGGGATTCCAATATCCGCTTGATCGCCCGCGCCAGGCTCTGTGCATTATCGACGGGAACGAGCAGACCCGATACACCATCATCGATCAACGCCGCGGGGCCGGCGGACGATGCGGCGACAACCGGTTTCTCGTGGGCCCAGGCTTCGATTACGACGTTGCCCAATGGCTCATGGCGCGATGGGCAGACGAACACATCCGCCGCGCCGATCAACGCTGCGATATCGTCGCGCCAGCCAAGAAATCGCACTCTGTCGTCGAGGCCGAGGCGCGATGTTTCCTTCCGAAGGAACTCTTCTTTCGGCCCGTCGCCGGCGAGCCACAGGAATGCGCCGGGGACGTCCGCCAACGCCGCGAGCAAGACGTCGAAGGCTTTGTTGTCATGGAGACGTCCGAGCGCAACGATCAAGGGTGCGTCAACGGGTGTCGCAAGGGCGCCCCGGTCGACCGGGTCGGCCGGCGTGGCATCGACGAAGTTCGGCAGATACCAGGCCTTGTGGGGCGCCCAGCCGCTGCGGACGATGTAGTCGCGGATATCGACGGTGTTGCCGACCAGATGATGGCAATGCTTGTAGTATTTGAGGCTGTAGTAGCCACCCATCCGTCCGGCGAGGATATGACCGTGCGGCCGGCAAAAACGTGCGGCGCGGTTCATCCAGGCGAGCTGGACATCTGGTTGAAACTCGCGCGTGATGTTCGCCAGCGACCGCCGGGTCGTGAAATCGAATAAGCCGCCAAACGGCAACTCCACAGGCTCGACACCGCCTTTGCGCAATATGTCCGCGCGCGTCGCATTGGTGCGGATCACCGTCTTCTGTTCAAGGCCGGATCTGGCGAGTGCCGGAACCAACCGTTCGAAGAAGGTTTCCGCGCCGCCATGCGCCGCACCCGCCATCACCTGCATGATCCGTTTCAATCGTCCTCCAGTGTCGCTTTTAGATAGGACAGAATTGGGAAAAGCCCAGCAAAAAGCGCAATCAAAAAGCCGTAGCGGCCCTCGCGATACCCCTTGCGACCGATGTAGCATTTGTAGAAGCGCGAGAAAATGCGCCGGACGTTGGTTCTGAACCGGCCGATGTCGCCCGACGCGCGCATGTCGGCCGCCTTTGCCGTGCTGTAACGGTCGAGCCGCTTCATCATGTCGGAGATATCCCGGTCGACATGGTGGATCATTCGATGCTCGAGGCGTCCTTCCGGTCCGGTCAGGTCGAGTGCGGGATGGATCCGTTGGTTACCCCATCGCTTACAGCCCTTGCGGAACAGACGGGGGGCGGCGCTGACGCCCCAGGACGCGCCCCAGCCATAACGTACGCGCCGGTCGCCGACATAGTTGTCGAAGGGGACGAGAAAGTAACCCTGCGCGTCGCTTTCCGCCGTTGCGCGGACCTCTTGCGCAAGTTCGGGCGGAACGCGTTCGTCGGCATCGATCTCCAAAATCCAGTCGCCGCGGCAGGCGTCGATACCGCTGTTCCGGCGCTCACCTTCGATGGTCCATGAACCCTCGATCAGCCGGTCCGTGTATCGCGAGGCAATCTCTTTCGAGGCGTCGGTACACTTGTCGAGCACGACGACGATCTCGTCGGCGAAATCCAATCGGTCGAGGCAGGCGGCAAGCTGGTCTTCCTCGTTATGCGCGACGATCAGCGCAGACAGGCGGATGGGAGTTGTGCTGGTCATGACGCGCCGTTCCCAGACTTCTGCCAAAGCGTTCGTGCCGCGGCTTCGGCTTCCTCCACGCTCAATCCGCCCATCAAACTTCCCGTCGTCCGATGGTCGTAGTCGGCCGCGCCGGTCAGCTCGTCGAAGCTCTCGGGCGTGCGGACCCAGGCGGTGCGCGGTCCCCACGGCGCGTATAGTTCCTGTTTGCTCGGTCCGAACAAGCCCAACGTCGGCGTATCGCAGGCCGCGGCCATGTGCATGAGACCGGAATCGTTTCCGACGAACAGCGCGCAGCGTTTTAAACAGGCGGCAATGGTGGGCAGGTCGATCCTGCCGACGGTATCGATCAATTGTTCGGTTGGAATCTGTGTCAGCACGGGTTCGATCTGGTCCCGTTCGCCTGCGGCCGCGAATACCGCCACCGGTGCGCCGGGCAAGGGACCGTCGGGCCCGGTCAGGCGGCTGGCCAATGTCACGAACCGGTCGGCGGCCCATTGCTTGCCGCGCCAGTTGGCCGCCGGTGCGAGCGCCAGCACGGGATGTTCGTCCGGGATAATCGTTGCAGCCGCGGTCTCGTGTGCTTGGTCAGTCCAAAGGCGTGGCGGTGGCGGTGCACTCCGCAATCCCAACGTCGTCGCAAGCAACTCGACCCGATGCATCGGTCCGTCGATCTTCGGCACGACATATCGTTTGCCGGCGAACAGCATCCAGGCGATGAGGGACCGGCGTAGATCGACGACGATGTCCCAGCGGTACAACGCACATTGCCTCCAGAGTCCGATCCAATGGCGGCCAAAGGGCAATTTTGTAATGGGGATCAACCTTTCAAGCCCGGGCATTGCGCGAAAGACCGGGATCGCGGCGGGGCCTGCCGCTACGGTGACACGCGCATCCGGATGGCGGTCGATCAGGTATGACAATATACCGGTCGACAAGACGGCGTCGCCGACCCGCGTCGACGTTATGAATAGAATGCGCATATGCGATGGCTTTGAATGCCCTCAGGCGCGCGTTATACGTGGCGGCGAGGGACTTGCCAAGGCGTTGTCGGGACTTGCCCAAACCGGCCTGGCGGTCTAAGTGACCCTTAGGCGCAAGGGAGAGCAGGCAGATGAGCACGACCCCATATGTGATGATGCCGTCACGCGGCCTTATCTTGATCGGCGGCGCGGACCGGACGGAGTTCCTGCAAGGGCTGATCTCGAACGATATCCGGCGCGCAACCGCGGATCATGCGATCTGGGCGGCGCTGCTGACCCCGCAGGGTAAATACCTGCATGATTTCTTCGTCGTTGAGATCGACGGCCACTATGTCGTCGATTGCGAAGCCGACCGGTTGATGGATTTGGGCAGCCGGCTCAGCAAATACAAACTTCGGTCGCAGATCGACCTGGGCATCGGCGAAGACTATGGCGTCGCGGTTTTGCCGGGTGCAGCGGCGTTGGATCGCGCGGGGCTTCCCGCGGATCCGGGCGCCGCGCGGGCGCTGGACGGCGGTGTCCTGTATGTCGATCCCCGCCATAGTGAGGCGGGCGCGCGCGCCATTCTGCCGAAGGACGATGCGAAGGCGACTCTCGAAGCGCTCGGTTTCGAATCCGGAACGCCGGATGATTATGACCGTGTGCGTCTGCTGCTGGGCTTGCCGGACGGCAGCCGCGATCTCGTCGTCGAGAAATCGATCCTGCTGGAGAGCAATTTCGACGAGCTGAACGGCGTGGACTGGGACAAGGGCTGTTACATGGGCCAGGAGTTGACGGCGCGCACGAAGTACCGTGGGCTGATCAAGAAACGCATGATGCCGGTCGATGTCGAAGGCCCTCTCCCCGACGCCGGTACGGAAATTCTGCTCGACGATAAGAATGCGGGCGAGATGCGGTCCGGCTTCGATGGCCATGGTATTGCCTTGCTGCGGTTGGAGCAGGCCGAGAAAGCGCTGAAGGGTGAAGGGCGCTTGGTGGCCGGTGAGGCGACGTTGACGCCGCGCAAACCGGATTGGGCCACCTTCTAGCGGTGTCGCCCCACACCCGGCCGGTTCAATCGCAAATGCTTTGCACGGTCCGCCACTCGGCTTCCGTGAGGGCTGTCGCGGCCGCAGGTTTCGAAATCTTTTGGATCGCCGCGATGCGGCTGCCGGTCAGCGGATGGCTCGACAGGTATTGGGGAAGGGAAATCCCCTTTTTCTCTAGCTTTTGGATCAGTTCGAAGAATTTAACCAGGCCGTCGCCACCGATCCCGGTTCGGTTCAGCATCTTGACGCCTTCCCGATCGGCTTCGGCTTCCAGGTCGCGCGAATAGGCGCTCGTCGCGAGATGTGCCGCCACCTGAGCCACCACTTCGCTTGAGAACGACGCGCCGCCGGTAAAAGCGGACAGGATCGCGGACCATCCGACGGAGGTGATCATGCCCTGGGTCGGGTGCCGGTAGACCACATGCGCCAGCTCATGCGCCAACACGCCGGCGACTTCATCCGCCGAGTTCGCCTTGTCGATCAAGCCGCGGAACAGCACGACGCGGCCGCCGGGAACCGCGAAGGCGTTCACCATATCCGCGTTCGCCACCGATACCCGGACCCGATACGGTGTCTCGGTTCCCGCAAGCAACCGTTGCGCCAGGTCGTTGAGGGCTTTGAGTCCTTTCGTCCCGGAGCATGATTTCTTTCCGCCGGCGAACATCCGGTTGACCACGTCGATGGTGTCGTCCCCGACCTGTTCCTCCCAGGCTATGGGCACGAGCTTGGCCAGCGGCTTTGCGATCAGCGGCAGCCCGAAGACCAGGAAACTGACGACTGCGCCACCGATTGCGACCGATAGGGCTATCGTACGGATCTGTTTTCGGCCGAAGGGCGGGCGCGCCAGGTGTGGCGCCATCGATTCGAGGATCGGCAGAATGGCGGGGTGATCGAATGTCAGCCTTGCACCGGTGGAGGATCGGTTGAGCAACCGGATCGGGCGGCCTTGGGTGATTTTTTCGACAAGGCCGATCTGATCCCATGGCCAAGTTGCGATGGCCCGGCCTTCGGGTGTGGCGATATGGAGACCATCTTTCTCGGCAATTACTGAGACGGCTATGACGGTTGCCGACTGGCCGTCGCTGTATTGTCCGGAATACGGTCGGGCAGGATCAGAAGGCATCGACATCCAATGCGTCGGCGAGTCCCTCGCCCCGCTGCGGAATCTCGAGCTGGCTTTGCAGCAGACGGTCCGGCGAGAAACTGCCCTGCAAAATGAGGGTGTGGCAGAAGGCGCGGAACAACCGGTTATGCACGATGATCGGTTTCAGGGTGCCCCCGATGACGAACACCACGAGGACGGCGAAAATGCCCGCGAAAGATCCGAGCATCTTGGCGGTTTCGTTTCCCTGCACGCCGCCGGATACTGCCGCCGCCGTGACGATACTGGCGATCACTGCGATCGCACCGGCCCACAACAGGATCAGCAACAGCCCATAGAAAAAATACGGCCAGAACACGTTGAACCCGCTGAGCGATGAATCGAAACGAAGTTCGTCAAATTCCGTGCTTGCCGCGAAATGGCGGACCTCGGCGGCGCGATACCAGAATTGGGTCAACACGAAGATGGCGAGGCCGACCATGATGAGAATACCGAAGGCGCCGCGGGTGCCGGTCATGTCCGGCATTTTCGCCGAGGTGCCGGCCATCAACGCGGCGAAATCGATATCCATCACCAACAAGGCGAATGGCGCCGCGGCGATGACGAGGCCGAGCCAGGGCAGCAGCCAGGCGCCGATCAACGGTCCAATGCCGCCGTCGAAGGAGAACGTCCGATTGCCGAAGCTCATGCGATCCGTCGTATACGCCTGCAGCTTCAAGCGCATGACGGGATAGGCAAGGCCGAGCGTCAGCACGGTAATCGTGCTCCAGATCATCCCATGCACGGCGTATAGCATCGCCGATCCTGTCTGGCCGCCGCGGATGCCGCGCCACATCGTTCGCGAGAGACGATACCGGCGTGCGCGATAAGTGGCGACGTAAAAGAGGAAATAGAACGATAGGAAATAGGCGGCTTGGACCGCCGCGAAGGCGCTGGTTCCGACGGTCGCGTTCGACGCGAACTGATAGGCCATGGAAACCGGTATGAGGATCGCCAGGACGATCAGGAAACCCAGGAACAACTCCTTACCCGTCCCGGTATATTCGAGCCGGTCGCCCAGGAACGAGGCGCGCGACAGGAAATACCGCCGGACGCGGGTCTTGGCCCAGAAGCGGTAGATACCGGCGGTGACGAAGGTCAGCAGCAGGTTGGCCAAAACGATCTTGAACAACTCGCCCGCGCGGCCGTCATAGGCCGGGCCCTCCTTGACCATCAGAGTGCCCGAAATACCGCTCATGGCTTGCGAATGGGCGCGTGCGACGCTGGTTCGGAACCGGATCTTTCGCTCGAGTTCATCATTCATATCGGGAATCCCTGATCGGGCGCTGCAACCATAATATAGGAACAAAGACCTTGTCAGGCCTTGATCGTGCGGCCATGTCAGTTTGGTCGACGCTGGCCGCCAGGATTTGCTAGTGTCGGCCCGCAGTGTCGAGCCTTGGGTTTAAGATTGGCTTAAAATCGCAAGGTCTCGTTAACCATATTCCGCAGCGCGAGGAGCACACATCAATGACCGGATGCATCGTCGGTTGGTCGCACACAAAATTCGGCAAACTCGAAGGCGAGGACGCGGAGTCGCTCATCGTGAAAGTGGCGACCGAGGCGGTCGCGGACGCCGGATTGGCGCCGGCCGATGTCGATGCGGTCTATGTCGGTTTCTACAACGGCGGCTTTTCCGCGCAGGATTTCGGCGCGTCGCTCGTCCTGCAGGCGCATGACGATTTCCGTTTCAAACCGGTGACGCGTGTGGAAAACGCTTGCGCGACCGGCTCGGCGGCGATCCATCAGGGGCTGAACTATCTCGAAGCGAAGCGCGGCAAGGTCGTCCTCGCCGTCGGCGTCGAGAAGATGACCGACACGCCCGGCCCTGAGATCGGCGGTATCCTGATGAAGGCGGCCTATCTCAAGGAAGAGGCGGAGATCGAAGGCGGGTTCGCGGGCGTCTTCGGGCGGATCGCGCAGCAATACAGCCAGAAATACGGGGATCAGACCGAAGCGCTGGCCCGGATCGCGTCGAAGAACCACAAGAACGGCTGCGAGAATCCGTGGGCGCAGCTCCGCAAGGACTTGAGCGTCGAGTTCTGCCGCGACGTGTCGGATAAGAACCCGATCGTCGCGGGGCCGCTGAAACGGACCGATTGCTCGCTCGTCTCCGACGGGGCGGCGGCGGTGGTCCTGACGGATGTGGAAACGGCGCTGTCGATGGACAAGGCGGTGGTGTTCCGCGGCCGCAGCCACGTGAACGAGTTCTTGCCGATGAGCCGGCGCGACATGACCTTCCTCGACGGCGCGGCGCAGGCTTGGCAGCAGGCACTTGCAGACGGCCGGGTGACGCTGGACGATCTCAGTCTGGTCGAGACGCATGACTGCTTCACCATCGCCGAATTGATGGAGTACGAGGCGATGGGCCTGACCAAGCCGGGCGAGGGCGCGCGCGCCATCGAAGAGGGCTGGACGCAGAAGGACGGCAAGTTGCCGGTCAATGCGTCGGGCGGGTTGAAGGCAAAGGGCCATCCCATCGGAGCGACCGGCGTATCGATGCATATCATGGCGGCGATGCAGCTTCGCGGCGACGCCGACGGTATGCAGGTCGACGGCGCCAACATGGCCGGCGTGTTCAATATGGGCGGCGCGGGTGTCGCCAATTACGTCAGCATTCTGGAACCCTTGCGTTAGGCGGTGTCAGCATGTTGCGGGCTGGGCGGCTTCGCTCTATACCGCTCGCACCGACTTGAATGACGACAAAAAGGGGGCACCGATGGCCGACGCAACATTCGCCGCGCTCATGTTGGAGCAGCAGGATGATAAGGTCACGCAGGGCGTTCAACAGATATCCACCGATGCCTTGCCTGACGGCGATGTCACCGTCGCGGTCGAGTACTCCACCGTCAACTACAAGGACGGAATGGTCGTCAATGGGCTCGGCAATCTCGTGCGGAATTATCCGCATGTCCCCGGGATCGATTTCGCCGGCACCGTGGAAAGTTCCGACAACGACCGCTACAAGCCGGGCGACAAGGTGGTCCTGACCGGCTGGCGCGTCGGCGAGGTCCACTGGGGCGGTTATGCGCAGAAGGCGCGCGTCAAAGCCGATTGGCTGGTGCCGCTGCCCGACGGGTTCAGCACGAAGAACGCCATGGCGGTCGGCACCGCGGGCTTCACCTCGATGTTGTGCATCCTGGCGCTGGAAGATCACGGCCTGACGCCGGATGACGGCACCGTGTTGGTGACCGGTGCGGCGGGCGGTGTCGGTTCCGTCGCCGTCGCGATCCTCGCCAAGTTGGGCTACACGGTTGCCGCGTCCACCGGCCGTCCGGAGCAGCATGATTACCTTAAATCGTTGGGTGCCACGGAAATGGTCGACCGTTCGGAATTGGCCGAAGGGTCGGGACGTCCGCTCGACAAGGAGCGCTGGGTCGGCTGTGTCGATACCGTCGGCGCTTCCACGCTGGCGACGGTGCTGTCGCAAGTCGCCTACGGCGGGTCGGTCGCCGCCTGCGGGCTTGCCGGCGGGCCGAAGCTTGAGACGACGGTCATTCCGTTCCTGTTGCGGGGCGTGAACCTGCTCGGCATCGATTCCGTCATGCAGCCATACGACAACCGCGTCCGGACATGGCAACGCATCGCCAGCGATCTGCCAATCGAGAAGTTGGAGGCGATGACCGAGGTGATCGGCCTCGGCGGAATCGGCGACGCGGCCAACGCGATCCTGAAAGGTCAGGTACGCGGCCGGATGGTCGTCGACGTCAACGCCTAGCTACATCGTCCTTAATTCAGAACGCGGACCGGATTGCCGTCGAGGAAGGCCGCGACGTCTTCCGCGGCGTCCTGATACATCTTCGCCAGGTTCTCCGCCGTCACGTAGCCGATATGCGGCGTCAGCAGAACGTTATCCAATTTGCGGATCGGGTGGTCGGCGGGGAGGGGTTCCTCGCCGTAGACGTCGATCCCGGCGCCGCCGATGTCCTTGTTCTGCAGCGCGGTCAGCAATGCATCCTCGTCGACGATGGGTCCGCGGGACGTATTGATCAGAACCGCCGTCTTCTTCATCTGTGCAAGTTGTTCGGCCCCGACCAGACCGCGGGAGCGGTCGCTGAGCACCAGGTGGACCGAGATGACGTCGGATTCCTTGAACAGCGTGTCCTTGTCGACCCGCGTGGCGTTGCATTCCGCCGCCCGCTCGTCGGTCAGGTTCTGGCTCCAGGCGATGACCTTCATATCGAAGGCGTTCGCGACCCGCGCGACGGCGCCGCCCAGCTTGCCGAGGCCGAGCAGCCCCATGGTCTTGCCCGCCAGATCGTAGCCCGCGAAGGTCTGCCAGCCGCCATCCTCCATCGAACGCGATTGCCGGGGAATATCGCGCATCAAGGCGATCATCAGCCCCACCGCGAGTTCGGAGGTCGGGCTGCCCACGCCGCCGGTGCCGCAGACGGTCACGCCCTGTTTCGCGGCCGCCTCCATGTCGAACGAGGCGTTCCGCATGCCGGTGGTGATCAACAGTTTCAATTTCGGCAACCGCTCCAGGACGCTGGCGGGGAACCGTGTCCGCTCGCGCATGCCCACGATGATCTCGAAATCGCTAAGCGCTTCCACCACCGCGTCCTCGCCGACGAGGTATTCGGTGAAGGTGGTGATCTCGGCGCGGCCGTCGAGCTTGCTCCAGTCCGCGAGATCGGTTGCGGCATTGAAATAGTCGTCGAGGATGGCGATGCGCATGGCGATGTCTCCCTGTCGCTGGGTTGTTTGGTCGGCTAACCGGATTTCCGGTCGTCGTGCAGTTTCTTTTCGCGGAACGCGATATAGGTGGCGGATGCGAATATCATCGTACCGCCGGTCCAGGTGAAGAGGTCCGGCACCTCGGTGAAGGCCAGATAACCAATCAGCGTCGCCCAAATCAAGCGGAAGAAATCGATCGGCATAATCGATGTCGCTTCCGCTTCCTTGATCGCCTGGGTGATCATGAGCTGGGCGATCGTGCCCGAGACGCCGATGAAGGTGAGCCAAGCCCATCCCGTCCAGGTCGGCCAGGTCCAGAAGGGCAGGGCGGGCGGCAGCGACATCACCGACATCAGCAGCAGCATCCAGAGCGTGATGGTGAGCGCCGAGTCGGTGCGGCTCATCACCTTGATCATGACCATGATGCCGCCCCAGATCAGCGCGGAGGTGACCACCAGAAGCGCCCCGATATTCAACTCGCCGAAGCCCGGCCGCAGGATGATCAAGGCGCCGGCAAAACCGAACAGCAAGGCCGTCGTCCGCCGCAGCCGCAGTGTTTCGCCGAGGAAGACCGTCGCGAGCAGCGTCGTGAACAGTGGGGCGGTGAAATTGAGCGCCGTGGCTTCGGCCAAGGGGGTCAGGCTCAGGCCGGTGTAGAAGGCGATCATGTTGCCCACGTTCAGGATCGCCCGGATCAGATGCATGCCGAACCGCTGGGTCCGAAGCGGAGTCAGGCCGTAGCGCAGAAACAGCGGCGAGAGAAAGACCAGGCCGAGGAAATTCCGGAAGAAGGCGATCTCCGTGGGATGGATTTCCGCGGTGACGTGCCGGATCGCCCCGTGCATGGCGGCAAACAACAACGTCGCCCCCAGCATCCAGATCATGCCGCGGAGGTTGCCGGACGCGTTGGTGAACAATCGATAGAGGCGGAATTGCACGCGCTGATTCCCTTATCCGGCGACGGTTGCCGAACCGCGCCGTGACCAACTCTTCGTGAATGGGTTCTCTTAAGCCTGTGAGGACGTTAGACTTCCCCCAACTGATAACGGAACGGGGAGCGTTACGCCATGCCGGAAGTAGGAAGCGATATTGAAATCGCACGGGCCGCCACACTGAAGCCGATCGAAGAGATCGCACAAAAGCTGGATATCCCGCCGGATGCGCTCTACCGGTACGGTCCGGACAAGGCGAAGCTCTCCTACGATTTCATCAACTCGCTGGCCGATCGGCCGAACGGGCGGCTCATTCTGGTCACGGCGATGACGCCGACGCCCGCCGGCGAAGGCAAGACGACGATGACGGTCGGGCTCGGCGACGGCCTGAACCGGATCGGCAAGAAGACGCTCATGTGTCTGCGCGAGCCGAGCCTCGGCCCGTGTTTCGGCATGAAGGGCGGCGCGGCCGGCGGCGGATACGCACAGGTCGTGCCGATGGAGGATATCAACCTTCACTTCACGGGTGACATGCACGCCATCGGCACCGCGCATAATCTGCTGTCGGCGATGGTCGACAACCACATCTATTGGGGCAACGGACAGGGCATCGATGCGCGCCGCGTTTCCTGGCGCCGGGTCGTCGACATGAACGACCGGGCGCTGCGCGATATCGTGACCTCGCTGGGCGGCGTCGGGAACGGCTTCCCGCGCCAGACCGGATTCGACATCACCGTGGCCTCCGAGGTCATGGCGATCTTCTGCCTGTCGCGGAACCTGGATGACCTGAAGAAACGTCTCGGCAATATCCAGGTCGCCGAGACGCGCGAGCGCACACCGGTGAAGGCGTCGGACATCAACGCCGAAGGGTCGATGACGACGCTCCTGAAGGACGCGTTGATGCCGAACCTGGTGCAGACCCTGGAACATAACCCGGCGTTCATCCATGGCGGACCCTTCGCCAATATCGCGCATGGCTGCAACTCGGTGATCGCGACGGAGACCGCGCTGAAGCTTTCCGACTTTGTCGTCACCGAGGCGGGTTTCGGCGCCGATCTCGGGGCCGAGAAATTCTTCAACATCAAATGCCGGAAGGCCGGCCTCACGCCGGAAGCCGCCGTGTTGGTCGCGACCGTCCGTGCGCTGAAGTCGCATGGCGGGGTCGCGCGCGACAAACTCGGCGAGGAAAACCTGGATGCCGTCAAGGCCGGGCTCGCCAATATCGACCGGCATATCAGCAACATCGGCCAGTTCGGCGTGCCGGTGATCGTGGGGATCAATAAGTTCGGTACCGACACGGACGCCGAACTCGACGCCGTGCGCGAACACTGCGCCGGCCTCGGCGTGGATGCCTTCGTGTGCAGCCATTGGGCGGACGGTGGCGCGGGGACCGAAGACCTGGCGCGGCGGCTCGTCGAGGTAGTGGAAGGCGGGACGTCGAATTTCAGTCCGCTCTACCCGGACGACATGCCGCTCTGGGACAAGGTGAAGACCGTGGCGCAAAAGCTGTACGGGGCGGACGACATCGTCGGCGACAAACGGGTGCGCGACCGGTTCAAGGCGCTGGAGGACGGCGGCTTCGGTCATTTCCCGGTCTGCATGGCCAAGACGCAATATAGCTTCTCCACCGATCCTGCGCTGCGAGGCGCGCCGTCGGAGCATGTGGTGCCGATCCGCGAGGTACGGTTGAACGCCGGGGCCGAGTTCCTGGTGGTCGTCTGCGGCGACATCATGACGATGCCCGGATTGCCGCGGAAACCGGCGGCCGAAGACATTTATGTGAACGAACAGGGCGAGGTCGAAGGCCTCTTCTAGACCCGGCGCCAACCGCGAATTTCCAGACCGCGCTTGACGTCGGTCTGCTACGATCCTATATTCAACCATATGGTTGAATATAGGATGCAATCGAATGGCAATGGATGAAGCGGGGCTCGACAGGACGATGATTGCGCTGTCGGACCCGACGCGGCGGGCGATCATCGCCCGCCTGGTGGAGGGCGAGGCGCGGGTGACGGAAATTGCGGAACCCTTCGACATGTCCCTGAACGCGGTGTCCAAGCATGTGCGCATTCTGGAGCGCGCCGGTCTCGTGGGACGCGAGGTGCGGGGGCGGGAGCATCATATTTCCTTCAACGGGGCGCCGCTGCAGGCTGCTTCCGACTGGATCGAAACCTACCGGAACTTCTGGAACCAGCGTCTGGATGCCCTGGAGGCATATCTCCGCAAGCAAAAGGATGAGAAAAATGACGGCTAAGGTCATGGAGACGACCCTGACGATTACGCGGCGGCTTCCGGCGTCCCCGGAAGACGTTTTCGATGCGTGGACGACACCGGATATCCTCCGCCAATGGATGTGCCCGTTCGACACGAAGGTCGTGCGGGCCGATCTCGATCTGCGGGTCGGTGGCAAGTATTTCATCGATATGCAGGGCGAGGAGGCGCTTCACAAACACGAGGGCGAGTATGTGGAGATCGACCGGCCCAACCGTCTTGTCTTCACCTGGATTTCTGCGGGGACGCGCCAGGAAACCACACTGGTGACGGTCACTTTCGAACAATCCGGCGACGGCACGACCCTGACACTTGTCCATGACCGGCTGCCTGGTGCGGAAGCGGTGGGCGATCACAACCGTGGTTGGACGAGCGCCTTGGATAACCTGGAAACGGTCTTTGCCGCCTAACCTTAAAAGATGGATCAACCGATGAGCGACAAGACATTTGCATGGGAAAGCGACGGATACCGCGCGGCGCGCGCCGCGCTGCATCAGGCGGAATCCAGCCTGCTCGATCAGATCGAGGCCGTTGCGCGGCAACGCCGCGCATTGCCGCCGGTCGGGCGCGTTCCGGCCGATTACCGGTTCCGGGAAGGATCGGCCGAGGTGGCGCTGACCGATCTGTTCACGGACCCTTCCAAACCGCTCATCCTGGCCCATTTCATGTTTGCCGCGGACGCCGAGAACCCGTGTCCGATGTGCACGCTGTGGGCGGATGGATATGACGCGTTGATGCCGCATCTGACGCAGATGGCGAATGTGGCGCTCGTGGCCAAGGCCGATGCCGGGAAGCTGCGAGCATTTGCGGATCGTCGTGGTTGGTCGAACATGCGGGTCCTGTCCAGCCGGGACTCGACCTTCAACCGCGACTTCGGGGTGGAGGCTGAGGACGGAAGCCAACGTCCCGGGGTCAGTGTCTTTACCATGACCGACGATAATGCGGTCGAGCATTTCTACAGTTCGGAGATGTCGCGCCTGCGGGGAATCGATCTGCTGACGCCGTTCTGGCACCTGCTCGACCTGTTGCCGGAGGGCCGGCAGGATTTCATGCCGTGCCTCGATTACGGCGCCGCGTAGCGGGCAGCGGCTTGACCTGAGTCAACGTCGGCCGCGGTGCCGCGCCGTATCGTTCGGGCCTGATCAACCCCAACGGAGACGGCATCATGGAAACGACACCCCGCCATGTGAATGTCAGGCAGGAAGGCAGCCTGTGGCCCCATCTGATGGAGCCGTTGCGGCATTTGGGCTCGAACATCGCCCACATCTTCTCGCCCAGCGCGGATGCGTCGCGCGGCCAGGACTCGTATGAGATTACATTGGAACTACCCGGCGTCTCGGCGGACGATGTGGATGTCAGCCTGAACGACCACGTTCTCACCGTGAAGGGCGAGAAGCGGTCGGAGCGCAAGGAAGAGACGGACACGTATTTCTTCGCGGAACGGCGGTATGGCGCGTTCCAGCGCGCCTTTCAGCTGCCGAGCGACGTGGACACCGACAAGATCGACGCGGATTTCAGCAACGGCGTGCTGAAGCTTGTCCTGCCGAAACTGTCGTCGGCGCAGGAGCGCGACCGGCAGATCAAGGTGCGGACTTCCTAGTAGGGCGTATCGCCCTGGATCGTGGTGCGGTGCATCGTGCGCGTGAAGGCCGGATCGTACGACGTGGCGCAATGCATCGTACTGCGGTTGTCCCAGAACACCACATCGCCGGGCTGCCACGGATGGCTGTAGACTAGCGGTTCGCGCGTCGCGTGGATGTTGAGGTCGCGTAGCAGCGCCTTGCCTTCATCATCGTCCATGCCATCGATGCCGATGGTGAAGCCGTCGTTGACGTATAATGCCTTCCGTCCGCTTTCCGGATGCGTCCGGACGATGGGGTGAAGAACCGGCGGGAAACTCTCCTGTTGTTCGTTGTCGAGTTCGAACTTGTCCTTGCCCTTGTGCGACCGGTCGATATTGCGCATCGCGTTGAAGCGTTCGAGATAGCTGTGCACCGCATTGCGGCCTTCGATCTTCCGCTTGAGGTCGTCGGACAGTGTGTCGTAGGCGCCATACATGTCGGCGAACAAAGTGTTTCCGCCCTCTGGCGGCACCTCGATCCCATACAAAATGGAACCGAGCGGCGGTTTGGCGCGGTAGGAGATATCGCTGTGCCAGTAGGCGCCGCCATTGGCGGTTGGTTTCACGCCCCCGGCGCCCACGCTCGACAGAACGATGATCTCGGGATGCTCCGGCATGAGGTATTGCCGGACGAGATGGATCTCCAATTCGCCGAAATTACGGGTGAAGGCGATCTGTTGCTCGCTGGTCAGCGATTGTTGCCGGAACACGAGGACCGAGTGCTTGCCGAGGGCGGCTCGCATCTCGGCGATCGTTTCCGCGTCTTGCGGTTCGCTGAGATCGACCCCGGCGACTTCGACGACGAAGTCGCTGTCGGTCAGGGGTTTCGTCGAAATCGGCATCGCTTGTCCTCCTGCCTACATGACTGTCGGGGGAGGCCGGTGCGGTGTCAGCCTCCGCTATCGCAAGCGGGGCGTGCTCAGCGCTGCATGCCCCATTTGCTGATCGTGTTCAGTTCGATGTTGCGGAAAATCACGTTCTCCACAATCAAGCCGACCAGAATAACCATGAACAAGGCGGCGAAGACGTATGGCGTGTCGAGGTTGTCGCCCTTTTCGAAGATCATCCAGCCGAGGCCGCCCTTGCCGGCGGCCGCACCGAAGACCAGTTCCGCACCGATCAGGGTCCGCCACGCGAATGCCCAGCCGATCTTCAGCCCGATCAGGATGGCTGGGAAGGCCGCGGGCACGAGGATCCTGAGGATGTACGGGATGCCCCGCAGGCCGTAGTTGCGTCCGACCATCCGCAAGGTTTCGCTGACGCCCATGAACCCGACATGCGTGCTCAACGCCACGGCCCAGAGCACCGAGTGGATTGTCACGAAGACCAAGCTCGGAATGCCGAGGCCGAACCAGAGCATCGCGAGCGGCAGCAACGAAATCGCCGGCAACGGTTGGAACATCGCCGTCATGGTGCTGAGAAAATCGCTGCCGATGCGCGTCGAAACGGCCAACACCAGGAAGACGGCGGCCATCGCCAGCCCTGCGGCGTATCCCAACAACAGGACGTAGAGCGAAATCCAGACTTTCTCGAACATTTCACCGCTGACGAGGGTCTCCCAAAGGACATCCGCGCTGGCAAAGAAGCTCGGGAACAACAGCGGTTCCGGCTGGGCGATCATCGTGTAGGCCTGCCACGCGACGACCAGCCCCAGCAGGATCGACATCTTGCGAACCGCATTGATGTTGGAGATCCGCTCGATGAGCGACAGTTGCCGTTCGACGTCGACATTTGTCGCGTCCTTCAGCGAGTCGACCTCGAATTCGGGCCGGACGTAGATATCGATTGCTTTATCGCTCATGATCTAGCTCTGCTGCATGCCCCACTTGCGGATCGTTCGGTCTTCCACATTCCGGAACAAGCCGTTTTCAATCACGATTCCCACGATGATCACCGTAAAGAGCCCGGCGAACACGTATGGCGTCTGGTTTTCCATTTGGTTCTGGAAGATGATCCAGCCCAATCCGCCGGCATTGCCGCCTTCGGCGCCCAATTGCCCGGAGGTATCCATCACCTGGCCGCCGAAGACGAGTTCGGCGGCAATCAAGGTGCGCCAAGCGAAGGCCCAGCCGATACGCAACCCCGTCAGGATCGACGGGAATGCCGCCGGGATCAGGATCTTGCAGATATATGGCAACCCTTTGAGGCCATAGTTCCGGCCCACCATGCGCATCGTCTCACTGACGCTCTGGAAGCCGGAATGCGTATTCAAAGCCACGGGCCAGATGATCGAGTGAAGCAGCGTGAAGATCACCGCCTGGTTTCCGAGCCCGAACCAGATCATCGCTAGCGGTAGCAGCGCGATGGCCGGAAGCGGGTTGAGCATCGCCGTCAACGTCGTCAGCAGGTCGCTGCCGAACCGGGTCCAAACACCGAAGACTACCAGCGCGGCGGCGATCGATATGCCGATGACGTAACCGGTGACCAGCAGGCTCAGCGAGTTCCAGATGTTGACGAGCAGCCCGGCATTCACCAATGCGTCGACCAGGGCGGCAAAGGTCTTCGTGAAGGTCGGAAACATCAATTCGTTGATGTTTCCGATCCGGGTATACAGCTCCCAAGCGACGACCAATGTAACCAGCACGGTGAATTTCCGCACCGGGTCCATGTTCGAGATACGTTCCCAGATCGACAGCCGTCGCTCGATATCGCCGACCACCGCCTCCTCGACCGCGGGGTTTTCGAATTCCGGTCGGATGTAAAGCGAGACCGCTTTCACATCAGCCATGGTTGACTACCTCATCCTCCAGGACGCGGTCGGCGAAGATCATATTGTGGATCTTGTTCTGCAGCGCCGCGAATCCGTCCTCGCCGATCGTCGCGTGCGAGTGGTCGTGGGCGTTCAGTTCCGCTTTCACCTGCCCCGGATGCGGCGACATGATGAGAATGCGGCTGCCGACGATCACGGCTTCCTCGATCGAATGGGTGACGAAGAGCACGGTGAACTTCGTGTCCTCCCACAACGCCAGAAGTTCTTCCTGCATCTGGCGGCGGGTCAGGGCGTCGAGGGCCGCGAACGGCTCGTCCATGAGCAGGATCGCCGGTTCCATCGCCATGCCGCGCGCGATCGCGACGCGTTGTTTCATGCCGCCCGACAGCATATGCGGGTAGGTATCCTCGAAGCGATCCAGCTTGACCTTCTGGATATACTCCATGGCGATATCGTTGGCTTCATTCTTGGTCGCGCAGCGGCCGCCGTTCAGCAAGGCGAAGGTGATGTTCTCCTTGACCGTCTTCCACGGTAGAAGCTGGTCGAATTCCTGGAACACCATCACGCGGTCCGGTCCCGGCTCGGTGACGATGTTGCCGTTCAGCCGCATCTCGCCCTCGACGGGATGAAGATAACCGGCGACGGCCTTCAGCAAGGTCGATTTACCGCAACCGGACGGCCCGAGGATGACGAAGCGATCGGCCTCGAAAACCTGGAACCCGACCCGATAGGTCGCCGTAATCAGATGTTCCTTTGTCTTGTATTGGATCGTAACGCCCTCGACGTCGAGGATCGGGGCGCTCGGCTGGGGAGCGGCGGACGTCGCGTCCACCGCTCCGGTCGTCGTTACCTCTGAAGGCATCTTCGACTTAGCCGCCGTTCAAGCCGTGACTGTTCGGCATGTAGTAGTCTTTCCAGCTCTTGGCTTGCGGAATATCGCCAATCTTATGCAGGAAGTTGGCGTATTTCATCGTGTGCTGCGGCAGTTCCGAAAACGCGATCTCTTTCGGGTTCGTCAACAGCGCCTTCACGAGTTCCGGCTTCAGCTTCGATTTGGTGTACTTGATGAAGACTTCCGCGGCCTTTTCCGGATTCGCCTTGATCCATGCATAAGCTTCACGATACGCGCCGATCACCGCTGCGTAGGTCTTCGGGTTGTCCTTGCGGAATTTCTCGTTCGTGCTCATGACCAGCACCGAGTGCTCGCCGCCGAGGATATCGTAGGACGTAATGACGGTCCGGATATTCTTGTTCTGCAGTTCCTGATAGGAATACGGCAGCGTCGCAAAGTGGCTTTTCACGGTCTGGCCGCCGGACATCAACGCGGCAAGCGCGATCGGATGCTTCATCGATACGACGAGATGATCCAGTTTCTCGGCTTTGCCCCACTTCTTCGCCGCAAACATTTGCAGCGTCACGGCCTGGATCGAAACCTTGGCGGCCGGCGTGGCGATCTTGTGATCCTTGACGTTCAGATAGTCTTCAACCTTCTTCACATTCGGATCGTTGGTGACCAGCTTCAGCGGCATATTGGCCATGCTGATCGCGACCTTGAAGCGGCCCTTGGTTTTGCCCCAAAGCTTCAGGGCCGGGCCGACACCGTGGGCGCCGAAATCGATCGTGTTGGCGAGCAACGCCTTGTTGATGTTGGCGCCGCCGCTGATCTTGAACATTTTGATCTTCGGCGCAGCGATGCCTTGCTTCTTGGCGTGCTTTTCAATCAGGCCGAATTCCATAACGGCGTGCAACGGCACGTAAAGGAGCCCGAACTGCTGGGCCATCTTGACGGTGTCGGTCTCTGCGCTGGCCGTCGACGCGGCGCCGGCTGCGACCAATGCGGCCATTGCCGGACCGGCGATGACTTTCGTGAGGGTTGAGCGCTTCATTAAATGCCTCCCTAAGCATGTGATTTTCATTGCTGGTTAGATCAGCAACGGATGAATCGGTTCCCCGTATAAATCATTGTATCATTATTTAACGCGCGATAAGCACCGCATGCCGCAGGAACCGTTCCGTGATTGTGTACATTATTGTCAATTTGCGTAAATGCAAAATTTCCCTCTATCGCCGAATGCGGGCAGGAGAAGCGATTCAGTGCCGACGCCCACATTTTTTCAGGCGAAAGGGGCGTCTCCCTGAATAGTCGCGCGATGCATGTGGCGGGGTTCGGCCATATCGTAATCCGCGACGGCGCGGTGCATCAGGCAGCGGTTGTCCCAGAAAACCAGGTCACGCGGTTGCCATTGATGCCGGTAGATGAACTCCGGCCGTGTCGCGTGCGCGAACAGGAAGTCTAGAATCGCCCGGCTTTCGTCTTCCGTCATGCCGACGATGCTGGCGGTGAATCCGGGATTGACGAAAAGCGCCTTTCTGCCGGAGTCGGGGTGCGTCCGGACGATCGGATGGGTCACCGGTGGCACCTTCGCCTTTTCATCCTCGGTCATCGGCGGCCGTCCCGGTAGTTTGGAAAACACCGTGTCATAGGCGTGGGTGTAGTCATGCACCGCTTGCAGGTCGGCGATCAGCGACTTCATCGTGTCCGATAGCATTTCATAGGCGAGATACATGTTCGCGAACATGGTATCCCCGCCGGTTTTTGGGATTTCGACGGCATTCAACATCGAGCCGAGCGCTGGCTTCGGCATATAGGACAAGTCGGAATGCCAATACTGTCCGGCATAGATCGCGCCCTTCGGTTTGCCGTCTTCCTGGACGTTCGAGATCAGGAAAACCTTGGGGTTCTCCTCGTGCTGAAATCCTTCCAGCAGATGCGGCACCGATTCGCCGAACAATCCGCTGAACGTAACGAGTTGTTCGGGCGTCAGGGTTTGGTCCCGGAAAACCAGTACCGAATGGTCGATGAATGCCTGGCGAACGGTTTCCAGAAGATTGCCGCCGAGGGACTCGGACAGGTCGAGGCCACGCAGTTCCGCGCCGAGCGCGCCGCCGAGACGATTGATTTCTAGCGCCATTGTGGTTGACCTCCCGAAAGATTGTTGACTTTATTGTCGACGATTTGACCGGTGGGTCAATGTCGGCGACAAATATTTTGCCGGACGTAGCTTGCCGGCAGGCATTGACGGCTCATACTTAGGGCTAGGTTTGGGTAAGAGCACGCATGCGGACAGGCGGCGTCGCGCACCGCCAGGGAGGGATTTTGTCCGAACAAAATGAGGCCGGGTCGACCATCACGGTAGAGATCTGGCGAGGCCGCGAAGACGGCCATTTCGACAGCTTTTCGGTTCCGCATGAAGAGAAGCAGACGATCCTCGACGTGGTGACGTATATTCAACGACGCCTCGATCCGACGGTGTCCTACCGCTTTGCCTGCCGGATCGGCATGTGCGGTTCCTGTGCGATGATGGTCAACGGCGCGCCACGGTGGACCTGCCGCACGCACGCATCCAAGGTCGTCAAGGACGGGAAGATCCGGCTTCAGCCGTTGCGCAATTTGCCGGTGATCAAGGATTTGGCCACCGACATGACCGAATTCTTCGACAAATGGCAAAAGGCCAGCGGCCGGTTCGAACCAAGCCAGCCCGGGTCGCAGGAATTCGCCGAGGTCTCCCCGGAAAGTAAGGAACGCGCGGCCGCGAGCGCCGGGATCGAGTGTATCGGCTGCGGTGTCTGCTACGCGGCCTGCGATGTGGTCGCGTGGAATCCCGACTATCTCGGACCCGCCCAATTGAACCGCGCCTGGACGCTGGTGAACGACGTGCGCGACGCGGACCGCAAGGGACATCTGGCGGCGGTCGCCGTGGATGCCGGGTGCCATGCCTGCCATAGCCATCAGAATTGTACGCGGTATTGTCCGAAGAGCTTGAACCCCACCGCGTCCATCGCCGGGTTGAAGCGTGCGACGATGACCGCGGCGCTCAAAGGCGACCTATGAGCGGCCGCGTCGAGCTTTGGCTCTATGTCGCGCAACGGCTGAGCGCGATGGTGCTGGCACCGCTGGTGATCGTCCATATCGGGACGATGATCTACGCGATTCGGGATGGATTGACCGCCGCCGAGATTCTGGGCCGTACCCAGGGCAGCATTCTCTGGGCATGTTTCTATGGGTTGTTCGTCATTGCTGCCGCGATACACGGCTCGATCGGACTCCGGTCCATCCTGCGGGAGATGACGGCCTGGCGCAGCAAATCGCTCGACGTCGCTGCCGGCGCATTCTGCCTGATGATCCTGGTTTTGGGATTGCGGGCGGTGGAGGCGGTGACATGAGCCAAAGCTGGCCGACCCGCAATCACCCGACGTATTGGGCCTTCATTGTGCACCGGGTTTCGGGGCTGGGCCTCGCGTTGTTCCTGCCGGCCCATTTATATGTCCTGTCGTTGGCGCTGGAAGGCGAGGCGGCGCTGGACGAATTCTTGCGGTGGACCGAAAACCCGATGGTGAAAATAGCCGAGACCGGGTTGGTGATTCTGCTCGCCGTCCACATGGCCGGCGGTCTCCGCCTTTTGGCCTTGGAGTTCTTGCCTTGGCGGGACTGGCAGAAGACATTGATAGCGGTGGCCAGCGGATTCGCGCTCATGGTCGGGCTCGTCTTCCTGCTCCGCGCCTACTAGAGAAACGGTTGGATAAACCATGGTCGAGATCACACGCTCGAAAACCGACATCCTGATCCTGGGCAGCGGCGGCGCCGGATTGTTTGCGGCGCTGCATGCGCATAAGGCCGACCCCGACCTGTCGATCACGATCGCGGTCAAAGGGCTGTTGGGGAAATGCGGCTGCACGCGCATGGTGCAGGGCGGTTACAACGTCGCCATCGCGGCCGAAGATTCGGTCGAGCGCCATTTCATGGACACGATCCTGGGCGGAAAATGGCTGAACCATCAGGAGATTTCCTGGAAGCTCGTGAACGTCGCGGTCGAACGTATCCACGAGCTGGAAAACGACATGGGATGCTTCTTCGACCGCAACCCGGATGGCACGATCCATCAGAAGGCTTTCGCGGGCCAAACCTTCGACCGCACGGTGCATAAGGGGAGCCTGACCGGGATCGAAATCATCAGCCGTCTGGCCGAGCAGGTTTGGAGCCGCGGCATCCACCGCATGGAAGAGCATCGGGCGGTGGCCTTGGTGCCGTCCACGGACGGTAAGCGGATCGCCGGCGTGCTGATGATCAACATGCAGAACGGCGATTTCCATTTCGTGCAGGCGAAGGCGGTGATGATCGGCACCGGCGGCGGACCGACCATGTACAAATTCCATACGCCGTCGGGCGACAAGTCCTGCGACGGCATGGCGATGGCCTTGCGGGCGGGCCTGCCGCTGATCGACATGGAGATGGTGCAGTTTCACCCGACCGGCCTGGTCGCGGGCGAGGACACGCGCATCACCGGCACGATCATCGAGGAAGGATTGCGCGGCGCCGGCGGCTATCTGCTCGACGGCAACGAAGAGCGCTTCATGCACGAGTTCGATGAGCGCGGCGAGCGGGCGACCCGCGATATCGTCAGCCGCGCGATGTACGAAATGATGAAGCAGGGCCGGACCGCGGCGAACGGCGGTCTCTATATCACCATGGCCCATCTCGACCCGAAGATGGTCGTGCAGCAGTTCAAGGGCATGGTCGACCGCTGCCGCGATGTCGGCTTCGATCTCGTCGGCGGTCTGGTCGAGGTGGTGCCGACGGCGCATTACATGATGGGCGGCATCAAGTTCGATGAGAACTGTTTCACCGACATCCCGGGTGTGTTCGTCGCGGGCGAAGATGCGGGCGGGGCGCATGGCGCCAATCGTCTGGGCGGCAACGGCGTCGCGAACTCGACCGTCTTCGGCGGCGTCGCCGGGGACACGATGGCTCCTTGGGTGCGCCGCGACGGTGAGTTCTCCGATCCCGACGAGGCTGTCGTCGAAGAGACGATCTCGCGATGCCTTACGCCGTTCTCGAACAACAGTGGCAGCATCACCGATCTGCGGCTACGGCTATACGACCTGATGTGGGAGGAAGTCGGCATCACGCGGACGGCCGAGAGCCTCAACCGTGGCCTTGCCGGCCTCGACGAATTGGAGAATGACCTGCAGTCGATCGGCCTTGCGGACAGTGGCCGGGCTTTTAATCTCAGTTGGCACGATTGGATGAATCTGGACAGCCAAATCCTGGTCAGCCGTGCCATTGCGATGGCGGCCCTGGCGCGCGAGGATTCCCGCGGCGCCCATTTCCGGGACGATTTCCCGGAAACCCGCGACCTGGAGACCTCCGCCAATACGGTTGTTCGACGCGAGGGGGATGCTATTTCGATTGATACGAGCCCCGTCGCCTTCACGCGGATCAAGCCGGGCGAAACGTTGTTGGCCGAAGACGCAGCCGAGTGAAAGAGGTGCGCCATGATTAAGAAAGACAAGATCCTCGAAGCGGGAAAGGAAATCATGAGCCGCGCGGCGATTGAGATTCCGCGCGATTACAAAGACGGCATCGGAAAGATGGTCGAGGAGGAGGAAGAGGAACTGAGCCGCTTCGTCCTGCAGTCGATGCTCGAGAACTGGGATGCGGCCGAGGAAGACCGCCGCGCCATGTGCGCCGATACCGGCGTGCCGCGCTACTTCGTGAAGGCGGGAAACGAGGCGCGGATCGAAGGCGGCTTCGTCGCGCTGGAGCACATGCTGCGGAAGGCGACGGCCGACGCGACCTACGAAATTCCTTTGCGGCCGAACCGGGTCCATCCGCTGAGCCGCCAGGACAACAACAACAATGTCGGCATCAATGCGCCGGAGATCGAGTTCACCTTCGAGCCGGACGCGGATTGGGTGGATATCACCTCGGTGCACAAGGGCGGCTTGTTCGGCAGCGATTACCGCATGCTGTTTCCGGGCGACGGCATCGATGGGATCAAGAAGTTCTTCCTCGACGTGATGTACGAATTCGGACGGCGGGGGCTGGCCTGCCAGCCGGCGATCGTCGGTGTCGGGTTGGGCGGTAGCAAGGATATCGCCATGACCCTCGGCAAGCAGGCAGCTTGCCTGCGGACCGTCGGCGAGGCGAATCCCGACCCGGAGATCGCCGCGCTTGAGGCCGAGTTGAAGGAGATGGGCAACAATATTGGCATGGGGCCGATGGGCTTCGTCGGTAAGTCCATGGTTATCGACTGCCATATCGAGGTCGGCTACACGCATACCGGCGGGATGCCGATGAGCGTGCACAGCTTCTGCCTGTCGTCGCGCCGCGCGACGGCCCGGCTGCATGCGGACGGCAGCGTCGAGTACCGCACCGACCCGCAATGGTTCACTCCTTATATGCGGCGCGATACGGTCGATTGGACAGCCACCGAAACGGCGAGGGCCGCGGGATGAAGAAAGTTCGCTTGAAGATTCCGGTCACCGACAAGGACCTCGAAGGGTTGGAACTCGGCGACGCGGTCTATCTGGACGGCATCGTCTATACCGGGCGGGAAGGCGTCTATAACCGTGCACTTGGCGAAGGCATCAAGCCGCCGGTCGATCTCAAGGCACTGTCGAACGTCACCTTCCATTGTTCGCCCGCGGCGGCGGTCCGGCCGGATGGCACCTATAACATCGGTGCGGTGACCGCGACGGCGAGCTTCCGCTTCGCCAAATGGTTGACCGAATGGTTCGAGCTGTCGGGCGTCAAGATCATCATGGGCAAGGGCGGCATGTCCGAAGACGACTACCGCAAGTATTTCGTGCCCAACAAGGCGATTTACTTGACCACGGTCGGCTACGGCACGGGGGCCCTGCTCGGCCGGGGCATCACGCGCGTGAAGGATGTTTTGTGGCTCGACGAGCTCGGTATCGCCCAGGCGATCTGGGTCCTGGAGGTGGAGAATTTCGGCCCGTTCCTGGTCGAGAGCGACCTGCAGGGCAACAGCCTGTTCGAGCGGGAGAACCGCCGCACCCAGCCGATGGTGTCCAAGGCGTTCGAGGGCTTGAAGGAACCCGCGCTCAAGCGATACGGAGAGACCACCTCGCGCGAAGACGAGGTGGTCTGACCGTTGGGGAGGATGCAGCTTACGCTGCGCTAGGCGGTAACGAGGGTTTGGCTGTGTCCTGGCGCGACGCAGCCGGTTGCCGACTCTTTCGCCCTAGAAGGATTTCGACACGGTAAAGACGGCCCTGGCATCGCACAGGCTGCCGCCGCATTCCGACGTACTGAGATCGGTATCCACATAGGCCAGGCTGAGATCGAAGCCCAAAATGTTCCGCGTGACCGCGATCGACCAGTCGGCATAGTCGGTGCTGCCGGAATTGTCGAAAAAGCTGTATCCGACATGGCCGTCCACCGTGAACTTGTACGGCAACGGAACGCTGACATCGCCGGCAATGTAATACGCATCGCCAATGCCGCCGAAGAAATCCGGGGACCAGTAAAACTGCCCGCCGACCGACGCGACGCCGAAGTCATAGCCGACACCGCCGCCTGCTTCGATGTAGTCGTAGTCCAGGCCGTCCCGCGCATTCGGATAGTTGTAGTAGATCGCGAAGGCTTCCAGCGAGACGCCACCGATCTCCGTACCCAATCCACCCGAATAGTCGATCTCGATATGCGCATTATCGCCGTCCGAGAAATCGACGTTCGAGGCCCAGGCACTCGCAAAGGTGTTGATCTTTTGACCGCCGACCATGAAATCCTTCGACCAGCCGAAGGATCCTTGGATGGCGGGGCCTTCGTTCGTCTGGGAAATGCCGCGGAAGGTGTAGTCGGTCGTCCCCGCGACTTCGGCCGAAAACGATCCGATTTGATCGAAGAACTTATCGACTTCGTCCTTATCGTCGGCGGCGGCTGCCCCCGTTCCCGTCGCCAAGAAGAAGGCAATGGCGCAAGCGAGCACTCTTTTATGCATGTTTTTTCCTTTCGTCATGCGATGCGTACGCAAACTCCGGTACGAAGTCGCAAGACGCGTGCCACGAAGGAAAACAAGTAATTGATTGATATTATTTAATTTAATAGGTGCCTAAGAAATAGTCATTAAAAATGTTGCCCGTTATTTAGGCAGCATGATGTAAATATGGACGATCCCAGGCAGGCCAGCCGTGCGCCGGCATAAAGAGAGAGCGGTTTCCGATTTTGGAAACCGCCCTTAGGCACAGGGAGAGAAACTGGTTTGGCTTGCGTCGACAAAGGGCAAAGGAGATTTGCGGGTCGCCGGGGCCGGATCTGGCCGCATTCACCTTTTGCTTTCGAGGTCCACGCGGTATGGGCATTGCTCGATCGATCGCGTGAAACTCGGTCGTACACATCTTTAGTAAAGCGTCTAAAAGCGAAAATATGGTTAACAAAACAGGAATTTTTTCATAGAGCGGTTAAAATTTTGGCCGGGTCGTTGACGCTGATTATCCGCCGTCCTAGCTTGAGGCGTTCCCAACCTAACCGAGACTGCAGCTTCTATGGCAAATGCCGCTTCGCCAGCCCGGCCCGTGTTGCCTTCTGTTGACCGCATGTTACGGCACGCCTCCGTCGAGGCCTTGAGCACGGCGCATGGCCGTCCCCTAGTGACCGATGCGGTCCGGGATGTGCTGGACTCGGCGCGGCAGACTCTGCGCAATGACGGCGGTGCCGCTCATACCGAAGAGGATCTTCTGCACCGCATCGAGACACGGGTCGCCGATATCCTGCGTCCATCCTTGGTCCCCGTGTTCAACCTCACCGGAACCGTGCTGCACACCAATCTCGGCCGTGCCGCGTTGCCGCAGGAAGCGTTGGATGCGGTCATTGCGGTATCCCGCGGCGCCAGCAACCTGGAATACGATCTGGGCACCGGCCGGCGCGGCGACCGCGACGACCACATCGAAGACGTGATCTGCCGCCTTACCGGTGCGGAGGCCGCGACGGTCGTCAACAACAACGCGGCCGCCGTGCTGCTGGTTCTCAATACCCTGGCGATGCGCAAGGAGGTTCCTGTATCGCGCGGTCAGTTGATCGAGATCGGCGGCGCCTTCCGGATTCCGGACATCATGGCGCGGGCGGGGTGCAAACTCTGCGAGGTGGGCACGACGAACCGGACGCATCTGAAGGATTTCGAAGCCGCCATCGGGCCTAGGACCGCGTTGCTGATGGCCGTTCATACAAGCAACTACGAAGTGCAGGGTTTCACCGCCGAGGTTCCCGAAGACAAGCTCGCCGAGCTGGCGCATCGTCACGATTTGCCCTGTGTGGTCGACTTGGGTAGCGGCACGCTGGTCGATCTCGAGGCCTTCGGATTACCGCATGAGCCGACCCCGGCGGAAGCGATTGCCGCTGGCGCCGACCTCGTCACCTTCAGTGGCGACAAGCTGTTGGGCGGGCCGCAGGCCGGCATCATCGTGGGCCGTAAGGATTTGGTCGCCAAGGTGCGGAAGAACCCGCTGAAACGAGCGTTGCGGTTGGACAAGATGACTATCGCCGCATTGGCCACGGTCTTCCGGCTCTATCTCGACCCGGATCGTCTGGTGGAGCGAATGCCGGCCTTGCGGTCGTTAACACGGCCGGTCGACGACATCCGGGCGTTGGCCGAGCGGTTGCAGCCGATACTTGCCCACGCGGTTGGGGATGGCATGACGGTTGCCATCGAAGAATGCCACAGCCAGATCGGCAGCGGCGCGCTGCCGGTGGACTTATTGCCGAGCGCGGCGCTCGCGATCCGGCCGGATACGGGCAAGCGCGGGGCCGGGCGCGCGTTGAAACGGTTGGCCACAGCGTTCCGGCAGTTGCCGCAACCGGTCATCGGACGCATCCAGAACGATGCTTTCTCACTGGATCTCCGGTGCCTGGAGGATGAAACAGCCTTCGCGGACCAGCTCCGCCATCTTTCGGTGAAGTGACCGGCCGCCGTGATTATCGCAACCGCCGGACATATCGATCATGGCAAGACCGTCCTGGTGAAGGCGCTGACCGGTGTCGATACCGACCGGCTGCCGGAGGAAAAGGCGCGCGGCGTTTCCATCGACCTGGGCTTCGCCTATGACACGCTGACGGACGGGACGCGCGTCGGCTTCATCGATGTGCCGGGGCATGAGCGTTTTGTCCGCAACATGCTGGCGGGTGTCACCGGGATCGACTTCGCGTTGCTTGTCGTGGCGGCGGATGACGGGCCGATGCCGCAGACGCTGGAGCATCTGGCGATCCTCGATCTGCTGGGTCTGAGTGCCGGTGCGGTTGCGTTGACCAAGATCGACCGTGTCGATCCGCAACGGGTGTCGCAGGTCCGCGACGAGATCGAGCTTTTGCTCGCCGATACGGGGTTGAGCGGCGCGCCGGTCTTTCCGGTGTCGGGCATCACCGGCGAGGGCATTCCGGAACTCCAACAACATCTCTCAAGCATTGCAGCGTCCATCGCTGGCCGGCGTACGGACGGGCATTTCCGCCTTGCGGTCGACCGTTGTTTCACCCTTTCCGGGGCGGGCGTCGTGGTCACGGGAACCGTCTTTTCCGGCACCGTATCCGCAGGCGATCGCCTGTTGCTCTCGCCCTCCGGGTTACCGGTCCGGGTTCGGTCCATCCATGCGCAGAACCAACAATCCGATGTCGGTACCGTCGGGCAACGGTGCGCATTGAACATCACCGGCGGCGATATCGACCGCGACGCGGTGCACCGCGGCGATTGGGTGTTGCCGGGCGCTATCCATGCGCCCTCCGACCGGCTCGACGCCCGCATCCGGTTGTTGCCGGGTGAGACCAAGGCCTTACGGCATTGGACTCCGGTGCATATTCATCTCGGTGCGATCGACGTGACCGGGCGGGTCGCCATCCTGGACGGCTGGTCGATCAAGCCGGGAGAGAGCGGCCGCGTGCAACTCGTGCTGGACCATCCGGTCGGGGCGTTGCGCGGCGACCGGCTGATCCTGCGCGACCAATCGGCGCAACGGACCGTCGGCGGCGGTTGGATCATCGATCCGTTTTCGCCGAAACGGGGCCGCCGGACGCCGGACCGCCTGGCCGTTCTGGAAGCGCTGGAGTTGGAGGCGGCGGGCGCGCGACTGTCGGCGCTGCTCGACCGGGCGTCGGACGGTGTCGATCTTCAACGGCTGGCGACGGCCTGGAACCTGCCGCCGACGGAAGCCGAGAAACTATGGCGCAGTGTCGATATGGTCCGGACCGGCAAGCCGGACGCGCCCGTCGGATTCGCCCGCGCGCAATGGGATGCGATGCAAGAGGCGGCGTTGGAACAGCTCCGGGCATGGCATGACAAATCACCGGACCAGCCGGGGCCGGGCGAGGCCCAGCTTCGTCGCACGATGCCGCAGCGGCTGCGCGAAGACCTATTCTCGGCATTGATCTTGGAATTGATCCGGGACAAACGCGTCTTGCGGGACGGTTCCAGCCTGCACTTGCCGGGACATAGGGCGGCGCTGGCACCCAACGACGCGGCGATGTGGGAACGTATCCGGCCGTTGCTCGATGTGGATCATCTGCGGCCGCCGCGCGTGCGCGAGTTGGCCGAGGAACTGGATTACGATTTGAAACCGCTGGAACAACTGCTGATGCGGGTGACCCGTATGGGCATGCTCTACCGGGTCGCGGACAACCGCTACTACCTGCCGGACACATTGCGCCAACTGGCGGAAATTGCTGAAGGCGTCGCCAAATCGGCGGAGGACGGCACCTTTGACGCGCGTGACTATCGGGACGCAACCGGTATCGGCCGCAACGTGACGATCCAGGTGCTGGAGTTCTTCGACAAACAGGGCTTTACGCGGCGGATCGGCGACAACCGGGAAATCCAGCAGTCTTCGACGGAGGTCTTCGGATAGCGATGCGCATAACCGCATTCGAAACGCACCGTATTCCCGTCAATCATCGCGGCGATTGGATATTCGTCCGGGTTGCGGACGACGCGGGCAACGCGGGCTGGGGCGAAGCAAGCGGGTCCGGCGACGACGAAGTCGTGCTTGCGGCGCTGGACGATATGGCGACGCCGTTGCAGCAGGACGAATACGATCCGGATGCCTTGCTGGACCATCTCCGGCACTCGGCTCCGGCGGACAAAGTGCCGCGAACGGCGGCCAGCGCCGTCGAACATGCGGTGACCGAGTTGGTCGCCCGGCGCATGGATACGTCCGTGGCCCGAATGCTGAGCGGTGGCGGCGACGTTCGGGACGACGTGCCCATCTACGCCAACCTAAACCGCATGTGCCGCGACCGCTCGCCGGAGACCGCGGCGGCGGCCGGGCGGCAAGCGGTGGCCGGCGGCTTGAAGCGGGTGAAGTTCGCCCCGTTTGACGAGGTCACGCCCGATGGGCTCGCCGATGCTGGGATCGGCATTGCCGGGCCGGGCGCGGACCGGCTGCGCGCGTTGCGGGATGCGATCGGCCCGGACGTCGCATTGATGGTCGATTGCCATTGGCGGTTCACGCCGGAGACCGTGCCCTATCTCGGCGATCTGGCGCGGGAGCTGGATATCGGCTGGATCGAGGATCCGCTGCCCGATCTGGATCCCGACGAAATGCAGCGGTTGCGGGATGCGTCGGGCGCGCGCATCGCAGGTGGCGAGGCTTTGCTGGCGCACGAGGAGTTCGAAGCCCTGGTCCGCCGCCGCGCGGTCGATGTGTTGATCGCGGATGTGAAATATGTCGGCGGCGTAGGGCCGTTGGACCGCATCTGCAAGCTTGCGGCGGACCAAGGCATGACCTTCGCGCCGCATAACCCGAGCGGCCCGATCGCGACGGCGGCAAGCGCCCATGTGATGGCCGCCAATCCCAACGCCGAAGTGCTGGAGTTCCCCTTCGGCGAGGTGCCATGGCGTACCGATTTCGCCGCCGGCGAGAGCCTGACCGGCGATCGTTTCGCCGTGAAGGGACCGGGCTATGGTGTGGTCCTGGTGCCCGATAGAGTTGGCCATCCTGCGTCCTAGATCCGAATTATCTGAATTGATGATCGGTCGATTCAGATAATGTTTCAGTTGTAGTGCGAAATTCACCCTGCTATGTAACTCAAGCAGGGTGCGTTAGTAGAACGACCGTCTGCAAGTGACGATTCATCATCCATTCCGACGTTCAAGCCTTCCAATAAGTATCGAAAATTGAAGCCATTATGGAGAGAATGGTTGTTATGCGTGGTGGGGTCACGCATCGGCATGAGTTGTGCGGATGCGCGGGTCTGAAAAGCAGAAGAATATTCTCGTAATACAACCTAATGGTATTTTGGTTCCCTAAAATTTGGAAAACTCGTGGCTGGGGACGTTCGCATCATCGCTTTGTCAGATTGGGGCACTATCGTTGGCAACGCGTTCGACGGATTATCCCAGGTCTGTTCGCGATTGCTGTGGACGATCCGGTACATGCGTCGCCATCCATGTTCTATCGTGGGCCGTGGTGAAGTGGCCCTGATAGTTGCGTTGGTAGCTATGACAGGCCTGCACCGCCCTTGACGCGGCATCGCCGCTGCCTAGGATCACTCGCGGAGGAGTATCGGGGCCGGTGTCTCGTGCGGTCTTCAAAACCGTTGAGGGACGTACAACGTTCCTGGTGGGTTCGACTCCCACACTCTTCCGCCAAATTCCCGACTTTCCGACCGAGGTGGAGCCATGGCGCGTATTCCCTATCCCGACCACGACGCGCTGCCGGACGACGTGCGCAGCTTCGTCGGGCGCATCTCGCCGATGCTTAACATCTACCGCATGCTGCCGCACGCCGAGACGTCGGTATACGGCTTCATGAAGCTCGGCAACGCCTTGCTGTTCAAGGCGGACCTTGACCCGGTCCTGCGCGAACTTGTCATCCTGCGGGTCGGGTATCTTTCGGATGCGGACTACGAACTGCATCAGCATGTACGGGTGGCGCGTCATGTCGGTGTGCCCGAGGAGAAGATCGCGGCCGTGCGGGACGACCCCACGGCGGATTTGTTCTCGCCGTTCGAGCGGGCGGTCCTGCGCTACACCGACGAGGTCGTGCGGGATGTGAAGGCGAGTGAGGATGCCTATGCGGCCGTATCGTCGGAACTCTCGCACCGCGAGATGTCGGAACTCACCCTGACCATCGGCTTCTATATGATGGTGTGCCGCTTCCTGGAGAATTTCGAGGTTGAGATCGAGGACGACGGCGTCATTGACCCGACCGAGAACATGCCGCCGGGCCGTTAAGTCAGGGGTTTGGTGAAGGCGCGATTCCAAGCAAGTCGAGGAAACCCTCGGCCGCGGGCGATGTCGGGCGGCTGCGGATTCGCAATAGGCCGAGTTTTCGTGTGATCGCGGGATTGGTGAGTGGCAGGGAGCGCACCGACGGGTCCGGTTCGATCGCCAGCGCCGCTTCGGGCACGATCGACACGCCGATGCCGGACCGCACCAGCGAAAAGACCGTGGCGAACTGACTCACCGTGATCGTGCGGCCGAAGCCGATCCCCGCGGTCGCCGCGCTGCCGTCGATCAGCCGCCGCATGCCCGCGCCGAACGGCATCGTGATCACCGTCTCGTCGCGCAAATCCTTCATGCTCAAGCGCCGCCGCGCGGCCAACCGATGGTCGGTGCGCAGCACTACCCGGAACCGTTCGTCGCGCAACGGGATCGCGTCGATCGCATCGGGCAGGGCGGGGGAGTTTGTGATGTCGCCGATCCCGAAATCGACGAGGCCGCTGCGCACGTCTTCGATGACGGTACTCAACAGGCCTTCGCGGATTTCCAGATCGACGCCGCGATGGCGCTGGTGATAGTCCGCGATGACCTTGGGCAGCACGCCGTAGGCGACCGACATCAGGCAGGCGATGACCAGCCGACCGCGCTCGCGGGTCTGCAACGCCCGCATGTTCTGCACGCTGATTTCCAGGTCCGCGAGCAGGCGTTCCGCGACCGGCACGAATTCGCGGCCCGCGCCCGTCAGCGCGACCCGCCGCGTGCTTCGGGTGAAAAGCCGCACGCCCAGCGTCTCCTCGACCCGCATGATTGCCCGCGTCAAGGCGGGTTGCGACATATTCAAGTCCGCCGCCGCGGCGACGAAGCTGCCGTACCGTGCCAGCGACACGACGCAGCGGAGCTGCCGGGAGCTGAGATCCTGTTTGTCGGTGTCGGCGGGCATCGGTGAACATCAATCCTATTTATGCATAAAATGGAATAATAGAGTGAATTAGGAAAGTATTGAAGCATTACCGTGTTCTGCGCATAGTTGGGCAACGAATTCCGCCACCAACGAAAGAAGAATCGATGACGGGTGACGCCCTCGCGAAACGCAGTGCCGATACGGAAGCCGAGCAATCGGTGGTGCCCAAGGATATCGATCTGGTCGAATGGTATTACGACAAGGGATATTCCGATGGCTTCCCCGTCGTGCCGCCGACGCCGGAGAAGGTCGAGGCGATGATCGCGGCACTCGGCGGCGACCCGCATTACGTTGAAGCCCGGGTTCCGCCCCGTTGGGGCAACCTCACTCGCGAGGTTCTGGCGATCAACATGGTGATGGCCGGCTGTAAGCCGGAATACGCCCCGGTCGTGCGGGCGGCGATGCTGGCGCTGTGCTCCACCGCGTTCAACCTGGTTGGTGTGCAGGCGACGACGCATATGGCATCGCCGCTCTTGGTCGTGAATGGGCCGATCCGGAACGAGATCGGCATGAACAGCGGGCACAATGTCTTCGGCTCGGGCAATCGGGCGAATGCGACGATCGGCCGGGCCATCCGTATGGTCCTGTTGAACGTCGGTGGCGGCTGGCCTGGGGAGTTGGATAAGAGCACCCTCGGCTCGCCCGCGAAGTACACCTATTGCATCGCCGAGAACGAAGAGATCGGCTGCCTCGCGCCCTATCACGTGGAGAAGGGTTTCGACCAGGAAGAGTCGACGGTCTTCGTGATGCCCGCCGAACCGCCGCATAGCGTGACCAACCACGTCTCGGACGACCCGGAAGGTATTCTCGACAGCATCGTCTCGGCGATGAGCACGATCGCGCACAACAACGCCGTCAGCGCCGGGCATTGCGCCGTGGTCATCGGGCCGGAACATGCCAAGGTCATGGCCAAGTATCAATGGACCCGGCACGATATCCGGCATTACCTATGGTATCAGGCGACCAACACCTTCGGCGACGTGGCGTTTCAGCATCGCTACGGCAAGGTCTATAACCGTAGCCTGCCGAAATGGTACAAGCGCGACGTGGACGCCCGTATTCCGGTCGTCCCGACGCCGGACCACATTCATCTGTTCTGCGCCGGCGGCGAGGCCGGCCGGTTCTCCGCCTTCATTCCGGGCTGGGGCCATATGGCGAGCCCGGTGTTGCGCGAACTGAACGGACGCGCGCCGGCTGCCGGCGGAATGATCTGCGAAGACGGAACATGTCATCTTTAGCGGCCGGCCAACGGCTGCCGTCTAACGAACGGGACAACCAAACAAGGAGGTCACATGCCACTTGATGCACCCCAAACAGGCCAGACCGTGTACGACCCGCGCGGCGTGGTCGAAGCGGTGCCGGTGCCGATCGGCAAGCGCGTCGAAGCGCTGAACGGTCTGCGTCTCGGCATTCTCAGCAACAAGAAGTGGAACGGGAACAACCTGCTTCGCAAGACGCAGGCGATCCTGGAAGATGAGATCGATTTTTCGGAAGTTCGCTTCTACGAGAAAGAGAGCTTTTCGAAGAATGCGGATCCCGGTCTTCTGGGCGATATCATCGCCGAGAACGATATCGTTCTCACCGCGATAGGCGACTGAGGGTCTTGCACGTCGTGCTGTATGCATGACGCCGTCTCTCTCGAAGGCCAGGATCGGCCGACCGCCGTTATCGTGACCACGGAATTCGTCCATGAGGCCGAGGTCCAGCGAAATGCCCTCGGTATGAACGACCTCGAACCGGTCGTGATCACGCATCCGCTGAGCACGTTATCCGACGAGGAAATCACGGAGCGGGCCCAACAGGCCGCCGATCAGGCCGTGAAGATTTGGCTGGGTCAGGCGTAGACCAGTCCCGCGATTTTCGAACCAGCGCCGTTTCGCCGGGAAACCGCCGAGCGGCGCTGTTTCTTGTCCGGACGGCGTTCGCTGTCTCGTAGCCGGATTTATCGGTTCGATTTTATGTAAAAAGCTGGATTTTAAGCTTTGCTTAACATCTCCACGACATGTTCGGGATCGTTACGGTCCAAGAATTGGAGCGCAGCCGGCAGAATGGCGGCGATTGAACAGAACGGGTTTGATTTCGGTATCTTGAATGCCGCTGCGGTCGATCTCTGCGGTGGCGATCAGCGTGCCGTGGATCAGCTTTTTACCGGCGATGGAAACTATCCACCCAAGGTCGTTTGGGAGCCGTCGCTGGACGATTTGCCGCGGGATGGCCTGCGGTTTCTCCTCACGCACTGGCAGGGCATGGCGAAAGAGGGCGGGTTGCCGCTCGTCGACGATCTGGACCCGATCGACCTACGGCCTGCGCTTGGCAACATCATGTTGGTGGACGTCTTGGATGACGGGCGTGACTTTCGGTATCGGCTTTACGGATCCGCCATCGCCTTCATCAGTAGCGGCGACAAGACCGGCCAGAGCGTGATCGATTTCGAAGGAGCACCGGCACAGTTTTTCTACGTCGTCTATCGGGCGGCCTTGATCCGGCAGTGCCCGGTCTATACGCATCACTTTCCAACGGGAACGGCAAACTTCCGTCGTTGGCATCGGCTGCTGCTGCCGCTTGCCGATAAATCGGGCAACGTCATCCGCTATCTGATCGGGTGCTACGCGGACCCGAAATCCGAGGCGTTGAACGACATGTAGCTTGGGGTGGCGCTCAAGACGTCAGTCCATATGCGAATACATCGTTTGACCGGGCGTCGGCAACTCGGCCCGTAGGATCGTGCCGGTATCGGATTCCGTGATGAAAAGCGACCGGTTGTCCGGCCCGCCGAAGGCGACGTTGGTCGGGAAGAGGCCACGGCAGGATTTGATCCGGTAAAGCGGCTCGCCGAGCGGACTGAACACCCACACCGATCCGCCTCCCGCATGACAGACCAGGATGTTTCCGTCGGCGTCCACGGCCATGCCGTCAGGGCCACTGCCCCCGGACAGCTGGACGAAATTCCCGACTTTCGTGGTGCCGCCGTCGGGCAGCAATGGCATACGCCAGACCTGGTTCGACCGTGTCATGGCGACATAGAGCCAGCGTTCGGTGGGATCGAGGACGAGGCCGTTCGGGCTGGGTCCGGTATCGATAAGCAGATCGGGTGTCCCATCCTGTTTCAGGCGGAAGACCCGCCCGGTCGGATCGTGCAGGCCGGTGAGACCTTGATCGGTGAAATACAGGTCGCCGGTGCTGGCGAATGTCAGATCGTTCACCCCCTTGAATCCCTCGACGCGAAACCGGTCGCAATGTGGCGTGACCGTGCCGCTTGCGGGGTCGACGAGCATGATCCCGTTCTTGTAGTCGGCGACGAAGATGCGGCCGTCCTTATGGATCTTCAGGCCGTTCGGTTCGCCGTCATACTCCGCCACCTGATCGAACGCGCCGCCGGGGTCCACCCGAAACACCCGGCCCCAAGGAATGTCGACGATGTAAAGATTGCCGTCCCGGTCGAAAGCAGGTCCCTCGATGAAGGAGTGGATCGTCTCGCCCTTGTTGTTCGCGCTCGACCATGTCGAGTAGGCGTCTTCCTTTCTGTATTTCTGCGGCAGTTCCGCGAACACTTCGGTTTCGATTATCTCCGGCGGCGGATATAGGCTCATTTCTGTTCCTCGTGTTGCGGATTCCGGGGCGGTGGGCCGCCGCTGTGTTCGGGGCAAGTCCCGCCTATATTTGATATCATCCCGGAACGAAACGAAAGTCGCGGTCCGCCGGTATCCGGGTCCTTCTTTCCCGATCAGCAAGGAGGACGCACATGCCGTCAAAGACCGTTGCCATTCTCAGCCCGGGCGATATGGGCCACAACGTCGCGAAGGTTCTCAAGAAGGAGGGCCTTCGGACGATTACCTGCCTCGCCGGGCGAAGCGAACGGACACGCACTCTTGCGGAAGCTGCGGCGATCGACGATTTGCCGTCGCTCGAGGCGGTGATGGGGGAGGCGGATCTTGTGCTGTCGATCATGCCGCCGTCCTTGGCGCTGGACTCGGCAAAGGCATTCGCCGCCGCGATGACCTCAGCGGGGGCGACACCCGCCTATGCCGATTGCAACGCGGTCTCACCGCAGACCGCGCTGGCCGTCAGCGAGGTCATCAAGGGCGCCGGGGCTTCCTTTACCGATGCCGGCATCATCGGGCCCGGTCCGGGAACCCGGGAAAAGCCGACGCGTTTCTACGTCAGCGGTCCCGACGCCGCCGTCATGGAGATGCTTGCCGGCCCGCATATCGACGTCATCAACATGGGGCCGGATATCGGCAACGCATCGGCCATCAAGATGTGTTATGCCGCCGTGACGAAGGGTACGTGGACGCTACACACGGCGGCCCTGCTGGCGGCGGAGGCGCTCGGCGTGACCGACAATCTTCACGACGAGATTCAGTTCAGCCGGCCAAAGGATTTTGCGGAAATGGAACGGATGGTGCCCCGTATGCCGCTGGACGCCGGCCGATGGATCGGCGAGATGCACGAGATCGCGCACACCTTGGAAGGGACCGGCGTGACGCCCAATTTCCATAAAGGTGCGGCCGACATTTTCGAGCTTTTGGTAAAGACGCCGATTGCCCAAGAGACGCGGCAAACCGTCGATACCAGTCGAACGTTGAAGCAGGCCTTGGCGATTTACGCAGAACAATTGCCGGGCCGATCAAAAACTTGATACTCATCGCGGCCGTATGGCTCGGTTCTTGCTTCGACTGACAGTGCGGCAAGGCACGGCGATTGGACGCCTGCCCGGGATTTAGGAAAGGACAGGCATGAGTTCCCTGGATCTGGCTCTGATCGGAAACGGCAGCATCGGCGCACTTGTCGATCCGAAAGGACGCATCGTCTGGAGTTGCTTCCCGCGGTTCGACGGCGATCCTGTTTTTTGTTCGTTGCTCAAAAACCACGGGGAACCGGCGCATGGATTTTTCGATATCGAGTTGATGGATTTCGATCGCGCCGAACGGGAATACCGCCCGAACTCGGCGATCCTCTTGACCAAGCTGTACAGCAAGGATGGCGCGTGCGTCGAAATCACCGACTTTGCGCCGCGTTTCAAGCAGTTTGGCCGGACCTTCCGGCCGACCATGTTGATCCGGCACATTCGCCCGCGCTCCGGCAATCCACGCGTTCGGATTCGGCTGCGGCCCGCCTTCGACTACGGCAGCCATCGTCCGGAGACGACCCGGGGGTCGAATCATCTCCGCTATGTGATGCCTGATGTGACGTTGCGCCTTACCACGGATGCGCCGGTGGTCTATGTCGCGGACGAAATCCCGTTCAACCTCGAACGGCCGTTCACCATGGTGTTGGGGCCCGACGAAAGCCTCGTCTATCCGGTTGCGCAGACGGGGCGCGATTTTTTCGAGAGGACGGATGACTATTGGCTCGAATGGTGCCGTTATCTCGCGCTGCCATTCGAATGGCAGGCAGCTGTGGTGCGGGCGGCGATTACGCTCAAGCTTTGCCATTTCGAGGAAACCGGCGCGATTATCGCCGCGATGACGACCTCGATTCCCGAAGCTGCGGATTCCAAGCGGAATTGGGACTACCGGTTCTGTTGGCTCCGCGATTCCTATTTCGTGGTGCAGGCCTTGAACCGGCTGGGCGCCACCCGGACGATGGAGGGCTATCTCAGCTACATCAACAATATCGTCGCGACGGTCGATGAGGACGATGATCTGCAGCCGGTTTTCGGCATCACCCGTACCCACAAGCTTGACGAATGGGAAGTCGATTCGCTCGAAGGGTATCGCGGGATGGGTCCGGTCCGCGTCGGCAACCATGCCTATACGCAGGTCCAGAATGACGGTTACGGCAGCGTCATCCTGGCCAGTGCGCAGATCTTCTTCGATATTCGGCTGCGCCGGCCCGGCACGATCGATCAGTTCCGGCGCTTGGAGAAACTGGGCACGCGTGCGGCCGCTTTATGGAACAAGCCGGACGCCGGCATGTGGGAACTGCGAACACGGCAGAGCGTGCATACCTTTTCGAGCGTGATGTGCTGGGCGGCGTGCGACCGGCTGGCGCGGATATCGTCGCGGCTTGGCTTGACCGACCGGCATACCTATTGGGCAGATCAAGCCAATACGATTCGCGACGGTATTCTTCAAAAGGCCTGGAACAAATCGCTCAACAGTTTCACGGGAACCTTCGACGGCGACGAGGTCGATGCGAGCCTGCTGCTCATGCCGGAGATCGGGTTTATCGATCCGGACGACAAACGGTTCCATGGCACATTGGCGCTGATCGAGGATCGCTTGCGTAAGGGAATGCATCTTTTCCGCTACGGCAACGAAGATGATTTCGGTTGCCCGGAAAACGCCTTCAACATCTGCACCTTCTGGTACATTGACGCGCTCGCGATGGTGGGCCGGACGGACGAGGCCCGCGCGTTGTTCGAGAATATGTTAGCCTGCCGGAACTCCGTTGGTCTGTTGTCCGAGGATCTCGATCCAACGACCGGTGAATTGTGGGGCAATTTTCCACAGACCTATTCGATGGTCGGGATCATTAATTCCGCTATGCGGCTCTCGAAGCCGTGGGAGCAGGCTTTTTGAGCCGTCTTGTCGTCGTTTCAAATAGAGTAGCGCCGGTGAAGCAGCCGAGGCCCGGCAGTCAGGGCGGGCTTGCCGTTGGGGTGCTGGCGGCGCTTCGGGATCGCGGTGGTATCTGGTTCGGCTGGAACGGCAATATCTCGCAACGATCCACGCAGAACCCATCAATCGTCGAAGCGGGCCGTCTGACATACGCCACCATCGACCTCAATCAGACGGACTATGACGAGTATTACTTCGGGTTCGCCAACCGGTCGCTGTGGCCGCTGTTTCATTACCGGCTCGACCTGTCCGAGTTCAATCGCCGCGACTATGAAGGGTATCGCCGCACCAACCGGCTGTTTGCAAGCCGGCTGCGCCCCCTTTTGGAGCCGGATGACTTGATCTGGGTGCATGACTATCACCTGATTCCCATGGCGGAAGAGTTGCGCAACGCGGGGTGTGAGCAGCGCATTGGTTTCTTTCTGCACATCCCCTGGCCGACGGTCCAGGTTCTGCTGGCGCTGCCGCAACATCGCCAAATCGTGCGGGCGATGTGCACCTATGACGTCCTCGGCTTCCAGACCGAAAGCGACCGCAAGGCGTTTTGCAACTACATCCTTGAAGAAGCGGGCGGATTGGTCGGCGATAACGGATTGGTTCGGGCCTACGGCCGTACCGTGAAGACCGGGGTCTTTCCGATCGGGATCGATGTCGAGACGGTGACCCGGTTTGCCGCGTCCGCCGTCGAATCCCGCACCACGCAGCGTTTGAAAAGCAGTCTCGGTGGGCGCGACTTGATGATCGGCGTCGACCGGCTCGACTATTCCAAGGGACTGACCCAACGGCTCGAAGCTTTCGAACACTTGCTCGAGGCCTATCCGGAGCACCGCGGCCATATCGTGATGCTGCAGATCGCCCCGCCGTCTCGCAGCGACGTCCCGGAGTATCAGCAGATCCGGCATGAGCTGGAAGCCATGGCCGGGCATGTTAACGGCCGCTACGCCGAGTTCGACTGGGTGCCGACGCGTTACCTCAACAAAGGGTTCAACCGCCGAACGCTATGCGGATTCTTCCGGACCAGCAGGGTCGGCTTCGTGACACCATTGCGGGACGGCATGAACTTGGTGGCAAAAGAGTATGTCGCCGCGCAGGACCCGAAGGACCCCGGCGTGCTGGTGTTGTCACGGTTCGCCGGTGCGGCAAATGAGTTGTCCGCGGCCTTGATCGTGAATCCGTTCGACACGGAAGGGGTGGCCGAGGCGCTGCAGCATGCCTTGACGATGTCATTGGAGGAGCGACAGGAACGCTGGCGCGCGATGTACGACCGGCTCTGCGAGCACGACATCACCCATTGGCGCGAGGCCTTCCTGGAGGTTCTGACGCGAGCGCCGTACAGCACGCGTCACGGTCCGCCGCATTGAACGGTCGTCGTCGAGTGCAATCGCCAGCCAATTCTGTTAAGATGGGATAACTTGATCACGACAGCACGGAACCGACGTGCAGGGAGAAACGAAGGCCAAGGAGTAACCCTCTGACGCACAAAATTCTGTCCGGCGGAACAGTGTGCCGTGAACTGGAGTGTCGTACGCTCACAGGTCAGTATCGTGATCGGAAACGCTTGGGGCTTTAACGCCCGAGCGATATCTCGTAACCTCGGCGCACCCTGGCCGTTCGGGCATTGCACGGACGGCGCTTTTCTTGTCCGAATTGGCGAGGCGGCGCATGCGAAGCGCCTCTATCCTCGCATGGGCGCTTGAGTTTGAAAGGGACGCAGAGTGAACGACGGCGATCCGTCGGTCGTTACGGACCGCATTCACGCCCGATGTGAAAAACGGACAACCCCTTGCGGCGAGGGCCACATGGTGTGGCGCATCTGGGGCCAGGGTGAGCCGGTCGTCCTCCTGCATGGCGGGTCCGGATCATGGACGCATTGGATCCGCAACATCCCGGCGCTTGAGGACCGGTACCGGCTCTATGTCGCCGATATACCGGGCTTTGGTGATTCCGATCTGGCGCCGAAGGGTTACGATGTCGACCGGCTTCCCGAATCGACGGACCATCTTGCGGAGATTGTTTGCCAGGGGCTGGCGGAGTTGTTGCCGCCGCCGGCGCGCTATCACCTCGTCGGTTTTTCCTTCGGGAGCGTCATGGGGGGATACGTGGCGCGGCGCGAGGGCGCGCGCCTGGCGTCCTTCACATTGATCGGGGCGGCGGCGCTTGGGGTGCCATGGCCCGGATTGGCCAGGGAACTGCAAGCGATGACGAAGGACATGAGCCGCGAGGAGATCATGGATGTCCAGCGCCACAACCTGAACGCCATCATGTTGGACACGCCGCCGTCCGAGATCGACGACTATGCCGTATGGCTGCAGATGGAGAATGTCCGGCGCGCGCGGATGCGGTCTCATGTGGTGGCCGGCACCGACACGCTGGTGCGGACACTGCCTGATGTGGTCGCGCCGATGACGGTGATTTGGGGTGCGGAGGATGTTTTTGCTAAACCGGGTCTGGCGGAACGGCAGGCGGTCTTCCGTTCGATCCAGCCGGCGGCCGACATTCACATTCTCGACGATGTCGGTCACTGGGCGATGTATGAAGCCGCCGCGCCGGTGAACCGTTTGCTGCAGGATGTGTTGAAGCGCTATGCGTTGCGAGGCGATGATGAATGATGATCTAGGGAGCAAGGCCGAGACCGCTGTGGCGCGTTTGGACGCGTCGGCGGAGCGGCGTCTGACGCCCTGCGGCGACGGCGACATGGTCTGGCGTATCTGGGGCGACGGGCCGGTGCTCGTGCTTTTGCATGGCGGACATGGTTCCTGGACCCACTGGATCCGGAACATTCCCGAATTGGCCAAGCGGTATCGGCTGTATGTGCCGGATTTGCCGGGCTACGGCGAGTCGGGAACGCCCGCGGAACCGCACACGTCGGAGAGGCTGGGCGAGATTATCGCGGAGGGTGTCAATCTCGTGTTGCCGCCGGAAACGAATTGCGCGATGGCCGGGTTTTCGCTTGGCGGTATCGTCGGCGGCAGCGCGGCCGCCTTGCTCGGGCCGCGGGTCCACACCTTCGTCGTGATCGGCTCGAGCGGGCTGAACTTGCCGCGGGCGAATATCGACGGGTTGCAAAAATGGACGCCCGATATGCCCGATGCTGTCCTGCGCGATGTCCATCGGCACAACCTTGCGACCATCATGGTTGCGAACCCGGCCAACATAGATCCCTTGGCCCTGCAGCTTCAGATGTCCAATACCTTGAAGGCGCGGGTGAAAGGCAGTGCGATTGCACGGTCGGATGCGTTGCGGCGGGCGCTGCCGGCGATCCAAGCGCGCCTCGTCTGTATCTCCGGGGCGGCGGACGTTTACGTGGTCGATAGCGTGGCGGAACGGAAGTCGGTCTTTCACGCCGTCCAGCCGGACACACCGTTTCACTTCATCGAAAATGCCGGGCATTGGGTGATGTACGAACAAGCCGAGACGTTCAACGATGTTTTGGATCGGGCATTGCGCAGCGCGGCTGGGGGCGTGCCCGCATGAGCAGGGCCGTGCCCGACCCGATACGGGAGGATGAAGCGCCCGCGGATTGCGTGCGGCGCTTCGTTGAGGCGGCGGAGCGCCGAACCACGCCCTGCGGCGACGGCGACCTCGTGTGGCATATCTTCGGTGACGGTCCGCCGCTTGTCCTGTTGCACGGCGGTTTCGGGCGGTGGAGCCACTGGATCCGCAATATTCCGGTATTGGCCCGGCATTTCACCTTGTATCTGCCCGACATTCCCGGTCATGGGGATTCCGCCGTGCCGCCCGACCCTTTCACCGGCCTTTCGATTGCGGGCCTCGTCAAGGACGGGTTGGAGATGCTGGTTCCCGAAGGGCCGCCGATTGCCGCCGCCGGGTTTTCCTTCGGCGGGATCATCGGCGGCTGCTTGGCGGCGCAGTACCCGCGGATCGAAACGCTCGCGGTCTGCGGGTCGAACGGGCTGGGATTGAACCGGGGGCCGATTTCCGGGCTACGGCATTGGCGCGGCGTCACGGATCCGGACGAACTTGCCGCGGTGCACCGGAACAATCTGGAAATCGTGATGTTCGGCGACCCGAACCGGGTCGACGATCTCTCGGTCCATCTGCAAACGACGAATGCGCCGGACGCCCGGATCAAAGGCCGGCTGATCGCCGTGACCGACGCCCTCGCTGCGGCCCTGCCGGCTGTCGAAGGCCGGATCGTCCCGATCTTCGGTGCGCTGGATTGCTACGCGAAGGACTTCATGGACGAACGCGTAGCCCTGTTCCGGTCGATCCAGCCGGACAGCAAGTTTCGGATCATCGAAGACGCGGGGCATTGGGTAATGTACGAGCAGCCCGAACGCTTCAACGCCGTCTTGCTGGACATTCTGGGTGTAGAGGATAGTACCCATGGATGACACGGTTGCCCGAACAACTGCGCTCTTTGGGGCAAGCGACGGGACTCCGGCGGAAATAGTCGCGCGGATCGACGCGTTGTCCGATCAGCGCCGCACCGGTTTCGATGGCGGTGAAATGGTCTGGCGCGTCTGGGGGCGGGGCCGTCCGCTGGTGCTGTTTCATGGCGGCTACGGGACATGGACCCATTGGATCAAGAATGTCGTGTCGCTATCCCGCCATTTCCAGGTTTTCGCGGCGGACATGCCGTCGCATGGCGAGTCCGATACGTTGCCAGGCCGCCCCAGCCGCGACGCGATGGCGGATGCCATCGGCGCCGGATTGGACCAGCTATTCGGGAAGGAAGAGGCTTACGATATCGCTGGGTTTTCGATGGGGGCCAATCTTTCGGCGGCGATCGCGTTGGCGCATGGCGGCAAGCTCGATAATCTCGTCGTGGTCGGCCCCGGCGGGCTCGGCGTCTCGTCGAAGAAGATTACGGGGCTGCAGCGTTGGCGGCCGGACCTGCCGCGCGAGGTGTTGGACCGGCGGCACAGCAACAATCTCGGCGTCATCATGTTCCAGGACAATACGCGGATCGACGATCTGGCGGTGCATTTGCAGCGCGAGAACGGACTGCGCATGCGGTTCCGCATCGCGCGCAGCGGCATCAATACGTTGCTGAAGGATAACCTGCCGCAAGTCCGGTGCCGGCTCACGGCGATTTGGGGCGACGGCGACGTCTATGCCGAGGGTGGTCGCGACGATCGGATTGCCGTCATGCGAGAGTCGCATCCCGATATGGATATCCGCATCGTACCGGATGCCGGCCATTGGGTGATGTACGAACAGGCTGACGCGTTCAATGCCGCATTGCTGGAATCTCTAGGTGTAGCTGACCCGTCTACATGACGTTAAGCGGAGCCGTTTTGACTAGACGCGCGCCACCGTGAGGCTCTGCCGCACGCGGGCGGCGGCAAAGGCGAAGAACAGGCCGCCGATCGCGACGACCAGGGCGAATTTCGGCCAGACGATATCCAACCCGGCGCCCCGGTTCAGGATGGCTTGGGCGAAACTCACGAAGTGGGTCGGCGGCGCGGCCTGCATGATCGTCTGCAGGAATTCCGGTTGGCTTTCGAGCGGCGTGTTGGCGCCCGACAGTAGGTTCATTGGTAGGACGACGAGCATGAATAGCAGGCCGAATTGCGGCATGGACCGGGCGATCGTCCCGAGGAATATGCCGAGCGCCGTCGAGAAGAACAGATAACTCGCCGTCCCGACCAGAAAGAGCAGTCTGGACCCTGCTATGGGCACTTGCAGCAGCGTTTCGACGATCAGCCATATGGACAATCCCGTGGCCACCAGGATGACGAGGCCGTTGGCCCAGACCTTCGCCATCATGATCTCCAGCGGCGTTAAGGGCATCACCAACAGATGCTCGAGCGTGCCATGCTCGCGTTCCCGGATCAGGGCCGCGCCGCTCAGGATGATCGACAGCATCGTGATTTGCTGGATGACCTGCATGATGCTGGTGAACCAGGCGCTCTCGATATTCGGATTGAAAGCGAACCGCGTGCGGAGTTGGACGGCGGGCGCCAGCGTTTCCGCGCCGGGCCGGATGAAGCGGGCGACTTCCTCGGTCACGATCCTGTTTATGTATCCATTCCCGATCCCGGCCTGCATCATGGCCGTCGCGTCGATGTTGACCTGCACGGTCGGTCGCCGTTCAGCCAGGACATCGCCTTCGAATTTGCTGGGGATGACCACGACGAAGGTATACTCGCGCGCGTTCATCGCCGGGTCGATCCGGTCGAAGGAAATCAGGTCCGGCTTGCGGAAGTAGGGCGGTAGAAACGCTTGCTGGATGCGCGTCGACAGTTGCGAGCGGTCATGGTCCACGATCGCGATCGAGCCGTTGCGGAGGTCGTGGGACATGCCGGTCGCCGCGGTATAGATCGACAGCGTAAATGCCCAAACGATCAGGATAAGCATGACGTTGTCGCGACGCAGGCTGAACAACTCTTTGATGCCCAGGCGGTAGATGTTTTCCAGTCGGCGCATCGCTAACGTTCCTGCTTCTTCAAGAGGAAGACGCTCAAGGCGGTCAGGACCGGCAGGAAGATCAATAGGGCGACGAACTCGGACGATAACTGGCCGAATCCGAGACCTTTGGTGAAGGCGCCGACACTGATATTCATGAAATACGTTGTCGGTATGATCTTGCCGAGCACCGCGGCGCCGCCTTCGAGTGAGGAAACGGGCTGCATCATTCCGGAAAACAGGATCGACGGTACGATCGTCGCGATGGCGGTGCCGAACAGTGCCGCGATCTGAGTCCTGGTGAAGGCCGAGATCAAAAGGCCGACGCCCGTCGATGCCGATACGAAGAGCGCTGCACCCAGCGATAACGCGGCGAAACTTCCTTTGATCGGAACCTCGAACAGGAAGATCGCCATCGCCACCAAGATGAAGAAGTTGACCAGCGCGATCGTGATATAGGGGATTTGCTTGCCGAGCAGGAATTCCAGGCGCGTCACCGGCGTGACGTAAAGATTGGTGATTGAGCCCAATTCCTTTTCCCGAACGATCCCGAGGGCCATCAGGATTGCCGGTATCTGCATGAGCAGCAGCGCGATCGTCGAGGGGACCATTGCGAAGACACTCTTGAAGTCCTGATTGTACTTGTATCGGGGTTCGATCATCGCCGGCGACGGAACGAGTTGCGGGCCGGTGCTCTCGCGCGACAGTTCCTCTAGATAGCGCTGATGCAGCCCTTCGACATACCCGCGGATGGTTTCCGCGCGGAACGGCATGGCGCCGTCGATCCTGGCCGACACTTGCGGACTACGGCCTTGCAATAGCGCCTTGCCGAACCCCGGCGGGATTTCGATCGCCAGCGTGATGTCGCCGCTTTGGAGCCGAAGGTCCAACTCGTCGTGACTCTGGATCGGCGCGCCGCGCAGGAAATACCGTGACCCCGCGAACCCTTCCAAATAGGTGCGGCTTTCCGGCGTCCGGTCCTGGTCGAAGGCTGCATATTTCAGATCTTCCACGTCGAAGGTGATGCCGTAGCCGAAAACGATCATGAGGATGGCTGTTCCGAGAACCGCGAAGGCGAGCCGGATCGGATCGCGGGAAATCTCCATCATCTCACGCCGGCAATAGGCCATAAGCCTTCGCATGCTGAAGCCGCCGGGCCGTGGGGGCGCTATGCCGTTCGGCACCGTCGCGTCCGTCAGCGGTTCGGTTGGCGCGGGTTCGCTGTCCGCTTCCTCCAGATAAGCTATGAATGCGTCTTCCAGTGTTTTGACGCCGCGTCGCTGCACAAGTTCTTCAGGGGTGCCTTCGGCGAGCACGAGCCCGGCATGCATCAGGGAAATCCGGTCGCAACGTTCCGCTTCGTTCATGAAATGCGTCGAGATGAAGATCGTTACGCCTTGGTTCCGGGACAGGTCGATCAACAGTTCCCAGAACGTATCGCGGGCGATCGGGTCGACCCCGGATGTCGGCTCGTCCAGGATCAGCATTTCCGGTTCGTGTATGACCGCGACGGCGAGGGAAAGCCGCTGGCGCACGCCCAGAGGCAACTCTTCCGCCAGGTCATCGACATAGTCGGCGAGACCGAACTGGCCGATCAGTGTGTCGATCCGGGCCGCAATGCGGTCGCGCGGCAGATGGAACAGCCGCGCATGCAGATCGAGATTTTGCGTGACCGTGAGTTCCGCATACAGCGAGAAGGACTGCGACATATAACCCACGCGCTTGCGTGTCTCGAGGTCGGATGCCTTGGTCTCCTCACCGAAGAGCCAGGCCTTGCCTGACGTCGCCGGCAACAGACCGGTCAGCATTTTCATGGTCGTTGTCTTGCCGCAGCCGTTCGATCCGAGAAACCCGAATATCTCGCCGCGCTCGATTTCGAAACTGACGTTATCGACGGCGGTGAATTTTCCGAACCGCCGCGTCAGACCTTGCGCAACGATGGCGGGCCCGCCGTCGTGGATCGGGCGTGACGGTATCTCGAAGGATTTTCGCTCGCGGCCGTCGGTTGTGGGCAGCAGTTTGATGAACGCGTCTTCGAGAGTCTTCGCGCCGACATCGCGTTTGATATCGGTGGCACTACCGGTCGCTAGGATCGCGCCGTTGTCCATGGCGACGAGGTAGTCGAAGCGTTCGGCCTCGTCCATATAGGCGGTCGAGACCAACACCTCCATACCGGGCCGCTGTGTTCGAATAGTGTCGATAAGGTCCCAGAATTGCCGGCGCGATAGCGGATCGACACCGGTCGTGGGTTCGTCGAGGATCAACAGATCAGGATCATGGATCAAGGCGCAGCAAAGTCCCAATTTCTGCTTCATGCCGCCGGACAGCTTCCCCGCTTGCCGATCGGGGAAAGGGTCGAGGCCGGTGCTCTTCAGAAGCTGGGCGATGCGGCTTCGGCGTTCGGCACGGCCTTGTCCGAACAGGCGGCCGAAGAACTCCAGGTTCTCGAAGACGGTCAGGTCCATGTAGAGGTTCTTGCCGAGGCCCTGCGGCATGTAGGCTATTCGCGGGCAAACGTCTTTCCGGTGTCTGCTGTCGGCGATGTCGCCGCCCAGCACTTCGACATTCCCGACCTGGATTTTTCGGGCACCTGCGATGATGCCGAGCAAGGTCGATTTGCCGACTCCGTCGGGACCGATCACGCCCACCATGCCACCGGCGGGCAGGGTGAGCGTGACGCCGTCGAGGGCAACTGTTTCCCCGTACCGGTGAGAGACCGCCTGGAGGCGGGCGGCAATCTCCTGTTCCATGATCATTGCGCCGGCGGTGGCAATTTCACCTTGAGGCTGTCGGGCCACGCCGCGTCCGGCCCAAGCAAGACATAGGCCTCGCCGGGCACGCCGGTCTTCACCTTTTGCATATGTTGTCGAAGGAGCGCCGGATCGATCTTCACCTTGATCCGGAACATCAGCTTCTCCCGCTCGCTGCGTGTTTCCACCGCGCGCGGCGTGAATTGAGCTTCCGCGGCGACGAAGGAAACTTGTGCCGGAAGCACATACTGCGAAATCGCATCCAGAATGATGCGCGCGTCGGATCCGACGATGACGCGGCCGACCTTGGCAGTCGGCAGAAAAATCGTCATGTAGACGTCGGTAAGGTCGAGCAGGGTCAACACCTTGCCGCCGGCCGGCAGGACTTCGCTCGGTTCGGCCAGTCTGTACTGAATGCGGCCTTGTCGCGGCGCCTTGAGCACGGAGTCGTCGATTTGTGTCTGGATGCGTTTGGTTTCGGCTTCGGCCGACTCCACGGCGCGTTGAGTGCTCACCAGGCGGGCATGCGCTGCAGTTAGGACTGCGGCCGCGGTATCACGCTCGGATTGCCGCCGGTCGAGGCGCTCACGGGAAACATGCCCTTTCTGGACGAGGAACGTTGCGCGCCCCAACTCCTGCTCGGCGAATTTCAGTTCGCTTTCCTGTTTGGCGATCTGGGCGCGTGCCTCGGCAACGTCCTGCTGCGCCTGCGCAACCAATGCCTTTGCGCGGGCGAGGCTTGCATCCAACTCCGCGGTATCCATTCGCGCCAGCACCTGGCCGGCGGAGACCATGTCGCCTTCCTCGACGGTGACCTCGGCAACGCGGCCCGCATATTTCGCGGCGACGTGCACCTCTTCCGCTTCGATCCGGCCATTACCGGAAGCGATGTCCGCCGGCAGTTGGTTCTGTTCTTGGAGCCACCAATAGTAGCCGGCGCCAAGGCCAGCGACGATGGCGGTGATAATAAGAAAAACCCGATAACGTGACATCAACCGTCGCCTTCGCTAACTGTGGCCAAATAGGATTCCGAGAGGTTGACCATGCGTTTCGACTGCATTCCGACCAAAATCATCTACGGGCAAAACCCGCCGCGCGTCGTAGGCGCGGCGGGTCATCCGCAGGGCGGCGACCTTGGGGGATGCCGCCCTACTTCTTCGACTTCACCGAGATTTTCCGTTCCTTGGATTTGCCCTTGGTGCTCTTCGGCAGCTTGAGTTTCAAAACCCCGTTGGAGAACTCGGCTTTGATCTTGTCCGAGTCGACATCGTCCGGAAGCTCGAAGGTCCTCTCGAACGAACCGAATTGGCGTTCCGACATGCGAACATTCGCATCTTTTTTTTCCGTCTCGGACTTCTTCTCGCCGCGCAAGAAGAGCCGATTGTCTTTAATTGTAACGTCCACGTCCGATTCATCGACGCCGGGCAATTCGGCCTCGATACGGTAGGCTTTCTCGTCTTCGCTGACGTCGACGGTTGGCATGGCCACCCCCGGTTTAGCGAATAACGGCTCATCGTCGAAGAATCCGCGCCCCATGAGGCCGCCGAACTTCGGCCAGTCCGCGAACATACGGTCGAACGCCCGGTCGATGTCATCGCGCAACATACTCAGCGGCTGCGCCCCGGGTGGCGTGCCAACTGTTGGTGTCTTGGTGGTCTCGGTCGCGGATTTTTCCTTTGCCATGTCCGATCACTCCTCTGCGGCAGAAATCATCCATTTCGATGCTCACAGGGACTCTACCGCGCCGGACGGAGCGGGCATTGACGTGCGTCAAGGGGGGTGCGGTTAGGCGGCGGGCGCGCGGCGTCGGGTTTCCCCGGTCAGCGTGGCGGATTCCCGCTTGAACAGATCGATCAATTCGTCCATTACGGCCCGCACCAGCGGTACCCGGCGCAGGTCCGGGTGCACGATCAGATGCTGCTCGCTCTCAAGTTCATCGATGGGCGGCGTCAGCCGTACGAGTGAGGGGTCGTTGTCCGCGGTGAAGCAGGGCAGGATGCCGAGACCGACGCCTTTGCGGACCGAATCATACAACACCAATCCGTTGTTGACGCGGACCACCGGCTGCTGCCCGGCAAGTTGTCCGGCCAGCCAAATTTGGGTGTCGAACCGAGCATGGTCGCCGTCATAGCCGACCCAGGGACATTCCGTGTAGCGGGCATCCGATTGGGCGGTGGGAAAGCGCCGAACCAGACCGGCCTCTCCATACACCGCATAGGAGATTGCGCCGAGTTTGCGGGCAATCAAGGCCGGGTTTTCCGGCAGGCAGGCGCGCAGGACCAAATCCGCCTCGCGCTTGGAGAGGTTGGCGTTGGAATGGCTGATGGCGACCTCGAATTCGACTTCGGGCAACCGTTCCTGCATTTCCGATAGATGATCGGTTAGGAACTGCGCCGCGACCTCGAATACGGAGAGACGGATCGTACCGCTGACCCGGTCGGCCAAGGTGGCCTGCCGTCGCTGAATGGCTTCGGCGGTCTGCTCCATCGCCTCAGCCAATGGTAGCAGTTCCTCGCCGGCTGGGGTCGGAACGAATCCGTCCGGCAGCCGATCGAACAGCCGAGCGGACAAGCCCTGTTCCAGTGCTTTCAGCCGGCGGCCGACGGTCGGTTGCGTCACTTTGAGTACGCGCGCCGCCGCCGAAAGATTGCCTTCACGGGCAACGGCGAGAAACACCTGCATGTCATCCCAACTCAAGCTCATGCGACGATCCTATTCGAAATTTGCCGATTTTTGCCTATACAGAATTGTTTAAAGGCTATGCGATTTTGAGTGGAGATCAACATTTATCTTAATGGTTAGATCGCCAATTGAGAATCAGTGTCAAACAGTTCGGCAGCGTGTAAGGTCTCCATTCCATGTATTTCGACACAAGACTTTGGGTTTTCACGAAAGGCGTCCGCGGGCGCATCGCGTGGTCGGTTCTGATCGGCATCCTGGCCGCCGCCGTCGGCGTCGCCCGGTTGGCGCTGTTGGGCTGGTTGCTGGCAATGGTGTTCCAAGGCGCACCGCTGGAAGACCTGTTGTGGCCTTTCGCCGCCGTCGCGGCGGTGATGGTCCTGCGCGGCGGCTTGGAATACGTCCGCATCATGATCGCGCACCGAACCGCGGCGATCGTGCAACTCCATATCCGGAAGCAGCTTTTCGACAAGATGACCGAGCTGGGACCGGCGTATCTCGGGCTCGAGCGCACGGGCGCGGTCATCACGTCGATGGTGGATGGTGTCGAACAGCTCGAAACATATTTCGGTCAGTATCTACCGCAGCTTTTCGTCGCGGCCCTGACGCCGATCGGTATCTTCCTGTTCGTCATGTTCCTGGACCTGCCGGTCGCGCTCACGCTGACCGCGTTCGCACTGTTCACGCTGATTGCGCCGCAGGCCTTCCATCGTATGGACCGCAAGAACAGCAAGCGCCGATCCACATCCTACAAGGCCTTTGCGGCCGAATTCCTCGATTCGGTCCAGGGCTTGGCGACGCTCAAGGCGTTTGGGCAAAGCGGATCGCGCGCGCGCATGTTGGCGGAGAAGGCGCACGACCTGTTCCAAAGCACGATGTGGGTGCTGGCGACCAATGCCTTGGCGCGGGGCATCACCGATATCGGTATCGCGGTCGGTGCGGCGGCGACGCTGGCGGTTGGCGCCTACCGCGTCACCGAAGGCGATATGAGCCTTGCCGCGCTGCTGATCGTTCTGATGATGGGTGTGGAGACCTTCCGGCCGTTGCGCGAGCTGCGGGCGTTGATGCATCAGGGCATGGTCGCCCAGGCGTCGGCGCAGGCGGTTTTCGGCCTGCTCGATTCGAAACCGATCGTAAGCGACGCCGAGGGTGCGTCGGCGTTGGAACGGCTGGAGCCGACGATCGAGTTCGACGACATCACCTTTTCCTACCCAAGCGGCCGCAGCCCGGCCCATGATGGCTTGTCCTTCTCCGTCGCCGCCGGCGAGCGGATCGGCGTGGTCGGCCCGAGCGGGTGCGGCAAGTCCTCCATCGTGCGTCTGCTGTTGCGTCAATACGACCCGCAGAAGGGCGCGGTGCGGATCGGCGGCAAGGACCTTCGCGACCTCAGTCTGGACGCCATCCGCAGCCAACTCGCCGTCGTCAATCAAGATACCTATCTGTTCCACGGCACGGTCGAGGACAATCTGCGCCTAGGCAATCCCGACGCGACGCAGGAGGAATTGGAAGAAGCCGCGCGGTCGGCGAATGCCCATGAGTTCATCCGCCGCCTACCGCATGGCTACGAGACCGTCGTCGGCGAGCGCGGGTTGCGTCTCTCGGGCGGCCAGCGCCAGCGAATCGCCATCGCCCGCGCCTTGCTGCGCGATGCGCCGATCCTGGTACTGGATGAGGCGCTTTCGGCGGTCGATGCCGAAAACGAGGCGATTATCCAGGACGCCCTCGACCGGTTGATGGAAGGGCGGACGACCTTGATCCTGGCGCACCGGTTGTCCAGCGTTATCGGAGCGGACCGTATCCTGGTGATCGAGGATGGCCATGTCAGCGAGTCCGGCTCGCACGCGGCGCTTATGGCGCAGGGCGGCGCGTATCACCGGCTCATGGCGGGGCAGGCGCAGGACCGTGATCCGGGCGAAGCCGAACTCTTCGCCGCTCAGGCGGGCGACCCGCCGCCGACGGAAGATGCGATCCCTGGCATGATCGACACGGCGCAGATGGAGCCGACTGATGCGATCCTCCGCGCCGAGGGTATGGGTTGGGCCGACTGCGTCCGGGAACTCATGACCTTCGTAATGCCGTGGAAGGGCAAGCTCACCTTCACCTTCATCCTCGGTGTCGCGCGGACGCTCGCCTTCATCGGCGTCGGCGTCTTCAGCGCGTTGACCGTCGCGGCGATCAAGAACGGGACGCCCTACGAAAGTTATCTGATCTGGCTCGCCATATCGGCGCCGTCGGCGGGCATCCTACACTGGCTCGAATCTTGGATGGCGCATGACATGGCCTTCCGGCTCTTGTCGGACATGCGGATCGATCTGTTCCGCAAGCTCGATCAACTGGCGCCGGCCTATCTGCTGCGCCGCCGGACCGGCGACCTGACCGGCATGGCGACGCAGGATGTCGAGAAGGTGGAGTATTTCTTCGCCCATACCATCGCGCCTGCCTTCGTCGCAGTTCTCATTCCCACGCTGGTGCTGGCGACGCTGGTCGTGTTTGGCTGGCAGTTGGCCTTAGTGCTGCTACCCTTCCTCGCCATCGTTGCGCTTAGTCCGTTCTTCATGCGCAAGCGCATCGACGAACTCGGCTCGCGGGCGAGCGAGGTACTCGGCGACCTCAACGCCTTCACCGCGGACTCGGTTCAGGGACTTGGCGAAATCCTCGCCTTCCAGCAATCCGGCCGGCGGCGTGGCGTCTTTGTCGAAAAGATCGAGCAGCATCATCGCGTGCGCATGCCGTATTTCGGCGATTTGACGGCGCAGATGGCGATCCTGGAAGGGGCGACCGGTCTTGGCGGTCTTGCCGTCATCGTCACGGGCGCGACCCTCGTCGGCGCCGGATCGTTGGACAGTGCCTACCTGCCGCTGTTGTCGTTGTTGGCGATGGCTGCCTTCCTGCCGATTTCGGAAATCGCGCATATCGGCCGCCAACTCGCCGACACGCTGGCGTCTACCCGCCGGCTGTACGCCGTGCACAACGAACCGGTCATCGTGCGCGACGGGCCCGGCGTGCCGTCCGCCGCGGCCAGCGCCGGCGGCGCGGCGCTGGAGTTGGACGATGCGAGTTATAGCTATCACGGCGGCAACCGCGCGGCCTTGCGCGACATCACCTTCGCCGCGCCCGCGGGCCGGACCATCGCCCTTGTCGGGCCGTCCGGTGCGGGCAAGACGACGCTGGCGCATTTGCTTATGCGGTTCTGGGACCCGGATGAAGGCGTCGTGCGGATGGATGGCCATGCGCTGACCGATTACAAGCTCGACGACCTTCGCGGGCGGATGGCCTTAGTCGCGCAGGACACGTATCTGTTCAACGATACGCTGCGGGCCAATATCCTGATCGCGCGTCCCGAGGCGACGGAAGCCGACGTTCAATTGGCCGTCGACAGGGCCTCATTGCGCGAATTCGTCGATAGCATTCCCGAAGGCCTCGAAACCCGGGTCGGCGAGCGGGGCATGCGGTTGTCCGGCGGACAGCGGCAGCGTGTCGCCATCGCCCGCGCCTTCCTGAAAGATGCGCCGGTGCTAATCCTTGACGAAGCGACGTCGCATCTGGACGCGGTGAACGAGCAGGCCGTGCGCGGCGCGCTCTCGGAATTGATGAGCGACCGGACCACCGTGGTCATCGCGCATCGGCTCTCGACGGTGCGCTCGGCCGACCTTATCGTGGTGATGGATGAGGGACGTGTCGTGGAAACGGGATCGCATCAGGAATTGCTGGCGCGTGGCGGGCTGTATGCGAAGCTCGTGTCGCGGCAGATTTCGGGCGCCGCTGCAGAGTAGACGTTTGTCGTGACCAAACCAGGGACGCTCGTCGTCGCGCTTTGTACGGCGCTCGTCCTGACCATGACCGGTTTCATGCCGGTCGCGGCGGTCCTTCCGGAAATATTCGCGGATTGGCGGATCACCGAGGCCGAAGCCGGTTGGCTGAACGGTGTCTTCTTCGGCGGTTATGCGGCCGGCGTTCCGTTGTTGCTGCCGCTGACGGACCGCATGGATTCGCGCCGGGTCATGCTGTTCGCCTTCGTGCTCAGCGCGGTGGGCGGCTTCGGCTTCGCCTTTTTCGCCGACGGTTTGTGGTCCGGCATGGTCTTCCGCGTCCTGGCGGGGATTGGGCTGGCGGGTATCCACTTTCCGGGACTCAAGCTCATCGCCGACCGTTTGGAGGGCGCCGCGCGTGAACGCGGGTCGGCGGTTTATATCTCGATGTTCAGTGTCGGCGGCGCGGTGTCTTTCATCGGCGCCGGTGTCATCGTGGAATTCCTGCATTGGAAAGCCGTGTTCACGGTATCCGGCATCTGCGCTGTGATGGCGTTCCTGCTGACAACGGTCGTCGTCCCGGCGCGCGCGGTCATCGCGCCCAAGGACGTAGGGTTGCTGCCGGATTTCCGTCCCGTTTTCCGGAACGGTCCGGCGATGCGCTATGTGATCGCGTATTGCGGCCATGTCTGGGAGGTTTTCGCGATGCGCGGCTGGTCGGTCGCGCTGTTGACGTTCAGCGCGGCCCAGATCGGCAACGAGGCGTTCACCGGCTGGAATATGGCGATCCTCTCCGGCGCGGTGTCGTTGCTGATGATGCCGACCAGCGTCGGGGTGGCGGAGATCGCGGCCCGGTTCGGCCGGGTCCGGACGGTCTGCCTCGCGTCCGCGGTGACCGTTTTGCTTGTCGCGCTGCTCGTGTGGTTCAAGACCGGACCGTTCCTTCTCATCGTGGTCTTCATCGGCGCCTATCTGATGGCGGGGTTCGGAGATACGGCGACGATGGCCAACGGAATCGTCGGCGCGGCAGAGGATCGGTACCGTGGGGTCACGCTGGCGGCCTATGCGCTCTCCGGCTTTATCGGCGGTATGGTCGGACCCGTGGTGTTCGGGGTCGTGCTGGATGTCGCGGGCGGGCGGGAAGACGCGACCGCATGGTCCTGGGCCTTCGGCAGCCTTTTGCTCGGAACGCTCGTCGTCGTCCTGCCGTTGACGGTGCGGCGCCGGAAAGCCGCCTAGGTCTGCCGCCGCCGGGTTTCGCGGTACATGATATAGAGTCCGCTGCCGACCACCACGAGTGACCCAATGATCACCCAGGAGTCGGGAATATCGCCCCAAATGATGTATCCGAATCCCGCGCCCCAGATCAGCGTCAGGTATTTGAAGGGAACGATCAGCGACGCTTCGGCGTTGTGAAAGGCATGAATCACCAGATACTGCGCGGCGCCGACCACGATCCCGGTGGTCGCCAGCAGCATCAGGTCTTCCAACGGCACCGGCTTCCATCCGAACGGTAGTGTCGTGAGGCCCGCAACCCCGACGGCCAGCATGGTGAAGGCCAGGATCGCCACAGGTGAGTCGGACGTACGTATCTTGCGGGTCAGGATATCGCGGACTGCGCCGCAGCATGCCGCACAGAGTGGAAACAATGCGAACCATTGGATGGCGTCGCCGCCCGGCCGCAACATGATCAGGATCCCTATGAATCCAACCGTGACCGCGCTCCACCGCCGCCAGCCGACCGTTTCGCCCAAAACAAGGTGGGCGAGCGCCGTCACGAAGAGTGGCCCGGAAAAGGCGAAGGCAATGGCATCCGCGAGGGGCAGGTAAATCAGGCCGGTGACGAAGAGAAAAGACGACCCGACGGCGCAAGCCGCGCGCAGGGATTGCAGTTTTATATTGCCAAGGCGTAGCGCTCTAAGACCGCCCGCTTGCCACGCGAAAATGGCTATGGGCAACATGGTGAATACCGAACGGATCGCCATGATTTGGCCGACGGGATAGCCCCCGGTCAGCCATTTCGTGATGGTATCGCTGATCGTCAACAGCAAGCCGCCGGCGATCATCATTGCGATACCGCGAAGGTTGGTCGATTGAACCGTTGCACTCATGGCCGCCGCGCCTCGCGGTGCAGGATATAGATACCGCTGCCGATGATGAGCGCGGACCCCACGATGATGTAGGCATCGGGGAACTCGGCCCAGATCAGGTATCCGAGGATCACGCCCCAGACGATCGAGGTGTATTTGAACGGCGACACGATGGCGACTTCGGCCAGCCGGTAGGATTCGATCATCAGGTAGTGGGCGATACCGAGCAGCACACCGGACGACGCCATCAACAGGAAGTCGATCATGGTCGGCGTCTTCCAGGCGAAGGGCAATGTGGCGCCCGACGCGATGAGCAATCCGACGATCGACCATGTCAGGACGACGTTGGTCGATTCGAAGGCGCTCATCCGGCGGGTGACGATGTCGCGCAGCGCCGTCGCGGCGGCGGCGGCGATGGGGACCAGAACTGCGACCTCGAAGGCATCGGTGCCCGGACGGGCCATGACGAGGACGCCGGCGAACCCGATGAGCACCGCGAACCAGCGATGAATTCCGACCCGTTCGCCTAACAATGGCATGGCCAACGCGGTGATCATCAGCGGGGCGGCATGCAGGAAGGCGATGGCGGTGGCGAGCGGCAGGAGCTTGATCGACGTGATGATCAGGAAACTCGAGGCGATGAACAGCAACGACCGCGCGAAATGCCAATTCCAGCTTCGCACCCGCAGAGAGAACCGTTCCTGCTGCCGCCACATCATGAAGGCGATCGGTGCATACATGAAGAAGCAGCGGACGAAAATGATCTCGCCGATGGGATACCCCTGGGTCAGCCATTTGGAGACCGCGTCGCTCAACGTGAAAAAGAAGAGCGACAGCACCATGCAAAGGATGCCGCGCAACGGGGAAATGGAAACGGCGGCGGACATGGGCGGCGGCGAGCCAATCGTCAGTTGCGGGAGGAATTGGTCGACGGAATGCCGATCATAGCCTTAAACCGGGACAGGCGACCATGCCGGAATATTGGGCAGACGGAAAATCGCCGTTAGGGCGCGGTGGCCAAATATAAGAATCGATAGATGACAACGGGTACGGCGATCCAATAGATCAACAAGAACCACCGGAGTACCGGTTCGCTGCGCAGCCCGATGCGTTCTGCAACGGTCCTCGGGAACTGCGGTTTCCAGAAGCAAAACGCGATGATGGCTGCGGCGATGGCCAGGTAGATAATGCTGTGCGGTCCGAGGTTCATGCGCCGAAACTGACCCTGAGATCGTGATTTCCGGGTCGACTTGCGTTCGAGCCCGGGAACGGGTTGTAATTCGGCTGCATCGTAGCGGCAAACGTTGCCACGCGGGAGGACATGATGGCGGACCTGAAGAAATACCAGCACTATATCGGCGGCGAATGGGTCGACCCGGCATCGGGTGAATGGTTCGAGTCCCATAATCCCTATACCGGCCAACCGTGGGCGCTTTTCCCGCGCGGCAACGCGGAGGACGCGGACCGGGCGGTCGCGGCGGCGCATAGGGCATTCACCAGCGGTGATTGGCCCTCGATGACGGCGACGCAACGCGGCGCGTTGGTCCGCAAGCTCGGCGATGTGTACGCGAAATACGCCGACCATATGGCCGAGATCGAAGTGGCCGATAACGGCAAGCTGATCGCCGAGATGGCGGCGCAGAACGCCTATGTGCCGCAGTGGTACCAGTATTTCGGCGGTCTCGCGGACAAGATCGAGGGCGCGGTCATCCCCATCGATAAGCCGGCGACCTTCAACTACACGCGGCACGAGCCGCTGGGCGTCGTGGCGGCGATCACGCCGTGGAACTCGCCGATGCTGCTGACCGCCTGGAAGCTCGCGCCGGCGCTTGCGGCCGGGAACACGGTGGTCCTGAAACCCTCCGAGTTCACGTCGGCGTCGGCCTTCGAACTGGTGCGCATCATTGAGGAGGCCGGGTTCCCGCCGGGCGTCGTCAACGTTATCGGCGGGTACGGCGTCGAGGTGGGCGAACCGCTGGTCACCGACGACCGCGTCGCCAAGGTTGCGTTTACCGGCGGCTCGATGAGCGGGCAGCGTGTCTACGAGAAGGCGGCAAGCGGCCTTAAGAAGGTCAGCCTGGAGTTGGGCGGCAAGTCGCCGAACATCGTGTTCGAGGATGCGGTCATCGACAACGCGGTGAAGGGCGCGATTTCCGGTATTTTCGCGGCGTCGGGCCAGACCTGCATTGCCGGATCGCGCTTGCTGGTCCAGGAATCGATCCATAACGAATTCGTCGACAAACTGGTGACCTTCGCTAAGACGGCGCAGATGGGCGACCCCATGTCATACGATACCCAGGTTGGGCCGGTCACCACGCCGCCGCAGTTCGAGAAGATCCTCAGCTATCTGGATGTCGCCAAGGATGACGGCGCCGAATGCGTGCTCGGCGGGTCCAAGGCGACGCGGCCGGAATGCGGCGACGGCTGGTTCGTCGAGCCGACGATCTATACCGGCGTGAACAACCAGATGCGGATCGCGCAGGAGGAAGTGTTCGGACCGGTCCTGTCGATCATTCCCTTCCGTGACGAGGAAGAAGCCGTCGCCATTGCCAACGACGTGGTCTACGGCCTCGCCGCCGGTGTTTGGACCCAGGACATCCGCAAGGCGATCGAGATTCCGGAACGCATCCAGGCGGGCACCGTCTGGGTGAATACCTATCGCGCCGTCAGTTTCCTGTCGCCCTTTGGCGGCTACAAACGGTCGGGCCTCGGCCGGGAAAGCGGCCAGCAGGCGATCCAGGAATACATGCAGACGAAGAGTGTCTGGATCAGCACCGCGACCGAGGTGCCGAACCCGTTCGTGATGCGCTAGAATAGAGCGAATTTTGTAGAGAAGGAGCCTCGCCATGGCCCAGCCTGCTTTCGACCGGCCCGATGCGTCCGGTCTCACCCGGAAAATCGCGGAGAACAGCGCGTCCCTGACCTACGATGCGCTGCCGAAAGACGTCGTTTCCATCGCCAAATGCTGTCTGATCGATTGGCTTGGGGTGACCCTTGCGGGCGCCACCGAACCGTTGAGCGAGATGCTGCAGGCGCAGGCCACGGACGAGGGCGCGAAGGAGCAGGCCACCATCATCGGCGGCGGGTTCAAGTCTTCGCTGACCCAGGCGGCGCTGCTGAATGGGTCCGCGTCGCATGCGCTCGACTATGACGACGTCAATCTGACGATGCCGGGCCATCCGACGGTACCGGTCGTGCCCGCGATCCTGGCCTTGGCTGAACGGGACGGCGTCGACGGCAAGGCGTTCATCACCGCTTTCATCGCGGGCGTCGAGGCGGAATGCCGGATCGGCGCGCTGATGGGCGAATCCCATTACCAGAAGGGCTGGCATACGACCGGCACGGTCGGCACGTTCGGTGCGGCGGCGGGGGCGGCGCACATGCTGGGCCTCGATACCGACACCTGCGTTACCGTCTACGGTATCGCCGGAACGCAGGCGGCGGGCCTCAAGAGCAACTTCGGCACCATGTGCAAGCCGTTGCACGCCGGCAAGGCGTCGGCCAACGGCTTGTATGCGGCGCTGCTCGGCGCGAAGGGATTCACCAGTAACCCCGAAATTCTCGAATGCGTGCAGGGTTTCGGCGACACCCAAACCGAGGAATTCCAGCCGGACCTTGCCTTGGACGGGCTCGGCGAACGCTTTCATGCGCGCGGCATTCTGTTCAAGTATCATGCGGCCTGCTACGGCACGCATGCGGCGATCGAGGCCGCGTCGCAGATCCGCGCGGAGCACAATCTCACGCCGGAGCGTATCGAGAAGATCGAACTGCGCGTTCCCGAGAGCTACACAAAGATGTGCAACATCCTGGAACCGACCACCGGGCTCGAAGCGAAGTTCAGTCTACGCGTCACCACGGCCATGGGATTGGCCGGCGAGAACACCGCGAAGATCTCGAACTACAGCGAGGAGCTTTGCCAGGACGACACCATCGTCAATTTGCGGGACAAGACGACCGTGGTGCCGGATGCGAAATTCGAGCATGCCAATTCCGAGGTCATCGTGTCGACGCAGGACGGTTTGGTCTTGCGGCAGCTCGGCGATGCCAGCATCCCGGAAGACGATCAGGACCGGCAGTGGTTCCGGCTGTCGTCCAAGTTCCGCGATATGGCGGAGGACGCGATCGGCGCGGACAAGGCCGACGCGGTCGTTGACGCGGTCGGCAAGCTGGAAGACCAAGCGTCGCTGACCGAGATTGCGGAGCTGTGCCGCGGATAAGACTATCGCGGGTGTGAGAGGGTGAGGCCGTGCAGCACCTGACGCTCTTCAACATTGCGGCGATCGTGCTCACGCTCGCGGCGGTGTTCGGCTACATCAACCATCGTTGGCTGAAGCTTCCGATCACCATCGGGCTGGTCGTGATCGCACTCGTCGTGTCGCTCTGCGTGCTGGGTATCGACGCGTTGCTTCAGAATTTCGAATCCGAGCGGACGATCCGTTCGGTGCTGGAGCGGATCGATTTCGACGATACGTTGATGAAGGGCATGCTCAGCTTCCTGTTGTTCGCCGGGGCGCTTCATGTCGACCTCAATCAGCTTCTCGCCCGCAAATGGGCGATCGCGGCGATGGCCACTTTCGGTGTGATCACGTCGACCTTCATCGTGGGATACGGTGCTTTCCTGCTGGCGGACCTCCTTGGGCTGGGCATTCCCTTTATTTGGTGCCTTGTTTTCGGAGCCTTGATCTCGCCGACCGATCCGGTTGCGGTCATGGGCATCCTGAAAACGATCAAGATTCCGCATTCGCTGGAAGCGAAGATCGCGGGCGAAAGCCTGTTCAACGATGGTGTCGGCGTCGTGGTCTTCACCATCGTGGTCGCCATCGCGATGTCGCAAGCCGGTGGGGGCGAGGCGGAGATTACTGCACTGGACGTGGCGCAACTGTTCCTGCTGGAGGCCGTCGGTGGCGCGGTGCTCGGCTTCGTGACGGGCTATATCGCTTATCGCGCCATGAAGTCGATCGACGAATACAATCTCGAAGTCCTGATCACGCTGGCGCTGGTCATGTTGACCTACAGCATCGGGTTCATCATCCATGTCTCGGGACCGATCGCGGTCGTCGTTGCGGGACTGTTGATCGGCAACCATGGCACGCGGTTCGCCATGAGCGAGCGGACCCGGGATCACATCAACACCTTCTGGTCGTTGACCGATGAAATTCTGAATGCGGTTCTGTTCCTGTTGATCGGTTTCGAGGTCTTCGTCCTGACCTTCCCGGACAAGGTCGTCTGGTTGATGGTTGCCGCGATCCCGCTGGTGTTGCTGGCGCGGTTCATCGCGGTCGCGCTGCCAATCTCGGTTCTTGGGATCAAACAGGATTTCACGGCGGGGGCGGTGCCGGTTCTCACCTGGGGCGGGCTCCGGGGCGGCATCTCCGTCGCGCTGGCCTTGTCGCTGCCGGCGGTCGCCGAAAAGGACGCTATCCTTGCGCTGACATATGCGGTGGTCGTGTTTTCCATTATTGTACAGGGGCTGACATTCAAATCGGTGGTCGCCCGTTTCGTCGACGGGGTCGAATCGCCGAAACATTAATCACAGCGGAGACGGAGCAATGAGTGCCGATATGCATTTCATGACGATTGCGGAAATGGCCGCTGCGCTCGAAGCCAAGACGCTGTCGCCGGTCGAGCTGACCGAAACACTGCTGCGCCGGATCGAGGCGCTGAACCCCCAACTCAACGCTTTCATCACCGTCACGGCCGACGCGGCCCTCGACGCCGCGCGCGAAGCGGAACGTGATATCGCCGGCGGGGTCTATCTCGGGCCGATGCATGGTGTGCCGTTCGGATTGAAGGATATCTACGACACAAAGGGCATCCTGACGACGGGCCATTCGAAGACCTGCGCGGACCGAATCCCGGCCGAGGACGCGACGACGACTGCCAAGCTGCTGGCCGCCGGGGCCATCCTGATGGGGAAACTGTCCACCCATGAATTCGCGCATGGCGGACCGTCCTTCGACCTGCCCTGGCCGCCGGCCCGCAACCCATGGAAGACCGATTGCTTCACCGGCGGGTCGAGCAGCGGTTCGGGGGCGGCGGTCGCCGCCGGCATGCTGCCGGGCGCGCTCGGCAGCGATACCGGCGGGTCGATCCGAACGCCCTCGGGGCTATGCGGTCTGGCGGGATTGAAGCCGACCTACGGCCTGGTCAGCCGCTTCGGCGTGTTGCCCAACTCCTTCACCTTCGACACCTGTGGGCCGATGACATGGACGGTCGAGGATTGCGCCATCATGCTCCAGGTCCTGGCGGGGCACGACCCGCGGGACCCGGCCAGTGCCGACCGGCCGGTGCCGGATTACCGGGCCGGGTTGAGCGAGGACATCCGCGGATTGCGCATCGGCGCGGTGCGACACTTCTGGGAAGAGGAACTGCCAGCCAACGACGAGACACGCCAATCCATGGACGCGGCGGTCGAGGTGTTCCGGGGTCTTGGCGCGGTCGTCGAGGACGTCCGTCTCGAGCCGATGCAGATCTACACCGACGTGAAACTACTGATCGCGGAATCGGAGCTGTTTTCGATCCATAGCCCGACATTGCGCGAACGCCCACAGGATTTCGGCTTCGATTTCCGGGGCCGCGTGATACCGGCCTGCCTGTTCACCGCCGACGACTACGTGCAGGCACAGAAGCAGCGCCGCAAGCTGGTCGACGCGATGCGGCCGATCTACGACAAATATGACGTGCTGATCGCGCCGTCGACCTACGGTCCGGCATCGCGGCTCGACGAGCATTCGACCGTCAGCTTCTGGCAGAAGCCGAAGATCACCACGGTGTTCAACGTGACGGCGGGGCCGGCATTGTCGCTTTGCGCTGGTTTCAGCGAGTCGGGATTGCCGCTGCCGATGCAGATCGTCGGGCGGCCATTCGAGGATGCGACGGTGCTGAAAGCGGGATACGCCTTCGAGAAGGCGACATCCTGGCGGGATCGCCGGCCCGACCTGACACCGGGCGACGACCCGATGCAAGTCGGTACGCCGGACATGTCGACGGATATCTCCGACGTGGACGATGCAACGCGGGCGCGGGTCGACATGGCCTTGGCGCAGGCGGGCCTCGACCTGCCGGAAGACATCTATCGTCAAGTCTTGGAAGCTGCGCCGCATGCGCTGGCCTTGGCCGGACGTATCCCGCGGGATCACGGCTTCAAGGACGAGCCGGCGAATACCTGGAGTTTCCCTAGCGCCTGAGCGGCCGGGGCGGCAGCTTCGTCGTCGACCCCTTCGCGGCCATCCAGTTGCGCATGTCATTGTTGACGAAGAGCGGCGGCTCGACGAGGTCGTGCGTCACCCTAGCGCCGTCGAGCGTATAGCGGATGAAACCGACGCGGCGGGTTAGCCGGCGTCCTTCCTTGGGCTTTCGCGTGTCGATGAAGGACGTGGCGGGCGCCCAGACCAATCGGGTGCCGCCGTGCCGCAGGCTGCGGTAACAGTGGCGGTGACCGCTCGCGACCAGCTTCACCCTATGCTTCTCGCAGAGCGCCAATAGTCGTTTCCGGCTCCTGGGCCAGAGGGCTTGCAACGATTTCCCGCGTTCGGTGACCGACCCGTTGTAGAGCGGCTTGTGGATCAGAATGGCCGCGTGCCGCGCTTCGGCGCCATCCAAGGCATCCGTCAGCATCTTCATCTGTGCCGCCTCGCCGGGCAGGCCACTGTCGAGGAGCTGCGCGTTGAGACCGATGAATCGCCAATCGTTCAGGTCCTGCACCCAGAAATCGTCGCCGAAAGCCTTGCGGTATGCAGCGCGCCGGGATTGTGTGATCGGTCCCTTCAGTCGCGTGTCCGGCGGCGTGTCGCCAATGTCGTGGTTGCCCGGGATGGCGCGCCACCGAACCGGTAACCGGTCCATCTGTGCGCGTGCGAATTTCAGATCTTCCGGGACCTTCGGGCCGTTCATGCACATGTCGCCGGTGACGAACACGAAATCCGGTTTCTCCTCGGCCATGCAATCGAGGAACACTTCCCAATTGTCCTGGAAATAGGCATGGCTGCGGCTGAGATGCGTGTCCGAAACCTGGACGATGCGGAGGGGTGGCATGACGGTTCTTTTTATCGCCCACGGAGCGTCGGGTCGAGCCTATCACGGAGCCAGTCGCCAACGATACTGATCGACAGGGTGGTGAAAAAGATGGTCAGGCCGGGAATGACCGAAATCCACCACGCGAAGATCAAATGGTTGCGCCCTGCGCCGAGCATCTGCCCCAGGCTGGTCAGCGGCGGTTGAATGCCGAGGCCGAGGAAACTGAGCGACGTTTCCAGCAGGATGGTGGAGGGAAAGTTCAACGTGAACTGCACGATCAGGGCGCTGGCGATGTTCGGCAGGATGTGGCGGCCGTATATCCGCATCGGCCGCGCGCCAAGCGACCGGACCGCGACGGCATAGCCATGGGTCGTGGCCGACAGCACCATGCCGCGCGTCAACCGGGCATAGGCTTCCCAACCGTTGATCCCCATGATGATGATGAACAGCGTCAGGCTGTTGCCGAAGAACGCGAGCACGGCGAGCGCGATGATCAGGAAGGGCACGGAGGCCTGCACGTCGACCATCATCATGATGACTTCCTCGACCCAGCCGCGCGCATGCGCCGCGAGGAAGCCGAGGAAGGTGCCGATAACCGCGCCGATGATCGTGCCCAGGATGGCGACGAACACGCTGACCCGGATCGCGAAGAACAGCCGGCTGACGATGTCGCGGCCCAGCTCGTCGGTGCCCAGCAGGTATTGCTCCGGCCCGCCCAGCCAGGACGGCGGCTTAAGCCGGTTCAGCAGGTCCTGTGTGGTGAAGAGTTTCGGGGCGAGGAAATCTGCGAAAATCGCGACGAACAGGACCGCGGCGATAAACAGAAAACAAATCAATACCAGCGGCGGATACTTCGCCCAAACGCGAGGCGTGATGCGAAAGCGGGGTTCGTTGGTAATCTCCGCCATCGCCTAGTCCTTGTCCATCGTGCTGCTGACGCGGATACGCGGATCGATCCAGCCGTAGATCAGGTCGACGATCAGGTTCGCCGTCACCATGGTCAGGGCGACCAGGATGAGGATCGTCTGCACGATTGCGAGGTCGCGGCCGCTGACCGACGTCACGAGGAGTCGGCCCACTCCGGGCCACGCGAAGACCGTTTCGGTGACGACCGAGCCTGCCACCAGATCGCCGAGCCGGAACCCGATGATCGTGACGATGGGGATCGCGGCATTCGGCAGGGCATGCCAGGCGATCCGGCGCGAGCGCGGCACGCCCTTGGCTGTTGCCGCCCGCATGTAGGACTTGTTCAGCACTTCCAGCATCGAGGATCGCGCGAACCGGGCGATCGATCCGGCGCCCGCCGTGCCGAGCGTCAAAACCGGCATGATCATATGCATCCATGTGCCGCTGCCGGAGCTTGGCAAATATCGCAGCCACATCGCGAAGACGAGGATCAGGACGATCCCGAGGAAGAAATTGGGGATGCTGTAGCCGAAGACGGCGAATCCCATGGTAAAGCGGTCGAGCGGCGTATTCCGGTTGAGCGCGGCCAGAATGCCGAGGGGTACGCCGAGAAATATGCCGAAGGCGAAGGATGCGAGACCAAGTTGCAGGGTCCGTGGAATCCGCTCGGCGACCACCTCGATGGCGTCGCGCTCGTCCTTGAAGGAGAAGCCCAGATCGCCGCTGAAGACGCCCTGGAAATACAGGAGATACTGCTCATGGATCGGCCGGTCGAGGCCGTATTTCGCGCGATAGTATTCGACGATTTCGGGGTCCGCCTCGTCGCCGACCAAGCTTTCCACCGGGTCGCCGGAAACACGCAGAACGATAAACACGAAGGACAGCACGATCAGCACCGTGACCATCGCGCGCAGGATTTTTACGCAAAGAAAACGGAAATTCATGACGTCCACCGTTCGGCGAAATGACAGGCCACCGCACGGCCGGGAGCGATAGTGCGGAATTCGGGCTCTTCGGTCCGGCACCTGTCCTCGGCGAAGGGGCAGCGTGTGTGGAATCGGCATCCGCTCGGCACCGAGATCGGGCTGGGCGGGTCGCCCTGAAGCAGTATCTTCTCGCGGCTCGCATCCGGGTCCGGGATCGGAATGGCCGAAATCAGCGCGCGGCTATATGGATGCAGCGGCTGCTCGAATAGGCTGCTTCGGTCGGCCATTTCGACGATTTGGCCGACATACATCACCGCGACCCGCTCGCAGATATGCCGGACGATGCCCAGGTCGTGCGAGATGAAGAGATAGGACAGGTTGAACCGGCTCTGAAGCTCGTTGAGGAGGTTGACCACCTGCGCCTGAACCGACACGTCGAGGGCGGAGACCGGCTCGTCGCAAACGATGAGTTTCGGCTGCAGGATGAGCGCGCGGGCGATGACGACGCGTTGTTGCTGGCCGCCGCTCAATTCGTGCGGGAACCTGTCCCGTACGGCACGGGGCAGGCCGACGGCGTCGAGCATCTCGTCGACTTTTCCGTTCCGCTCGGCGGTGTCGCCGATATTGTGTATGTCCAGCGGTTCGCGGATTTGCGTCGCGATCGCGATGCGGGGGTCGAGCGACCCATAGGGGTCCTGGAAGATCATCTGCATGTCGCAGCGTATTTGCCGCCATTCGGCAACCGACAACGTGTCGAGCGATTTGCCTTCGAAACGCACCGCACCCGACGTCGGACTGTCGATCCCCAGGACGAGCCGGCCGGTCGTGCTCTTGCCGCAACCACTTTCGCCGACGAGGCCGAGCGTTTCGCCACGGTTCAGATCGAAACGGATACCGTCGACCGCCCGCACGTGGGAGGCCCTGCGAAACAGCCGTCCCCCGCCGACCCGGAAATGGCGAGTCAGGTCATCGACCTCGAGCAGCGGCGTATTCATGGGGACATGTCCGTCCATCAGTGAGCTTCCCTTGGGTGATGACAGGCGACCGGATGGCTCGCATCCGCGCCATTCAATCCGGGCTCGGTTTTGGCGCAAACCGAAGATGCATGGGGGCAGCGCGGCGCAAAACTGCAGCCGGCGGGCAGGTCGGCCGGGGAGGGAACCCACCCCTGAATGGGGGACAGGACGTCGACATGCTGATCGACACGCGGCAATGAGCCAAGCAAGCCGACCGTGTACGGGTGGCGGGGCCGATAAAAGAGGTCGCGCACCGGCGCTTCCTCGACGATGCGGCCGCAATACATGACGGAAACGGCGTCGGCCATTTCGGCAACGACACCAAGGTCGTGCGTCACAAGCACGATCGACATGCCGAGTTCGTTCTGAAGATCGCGCAGAAGATCGAGAATCTGCGCCTGGATGGTTACGTCGAGCGCGGTCGTCGGTTCGTCCGCGATCAGGAGTTTCGGTTTGCAGGCGAGCGCCATCGCGATCATAACCCGTTGGCTCATGCCGCCGGATAACTGATGCGGATACTCCTTAAGACGCGCCGCCGGCTCGGGAATACCGACCATTTCCAAGAGGCGCTGCGCCTCCTTTTGCGCGGCGTCGCCCGATAGACTTTGGTGCAGCGACAGGCTTTCGGCGAGCTGCCGCCCGACCGGGTGAACCGGGTTCAACGCATTCATCGGATCTTGGAATATCATCGCGATATCGCGGCCGCGGATCGCGTTGAGTTGGGCATCGCCGAACGACAACAGGTCCTGATCCCGGAAGCGGATGTTGCCGGAAACGATCCGGCCGTTCGGCGGCGTCAGCCTAAGCACCGCGTGGCATGTGACGGACTTCCCGCATCCGCTCTCGCCGACGAGGCACAGCGTCTTGCCTTCCGGTACGTGCAGCGTCACGCCGTCGACCGCGGGGACAACACCCTCTTCGGTGTCGAAGTGGATGCGCAGATCATCGATTTCGAGCAGGTTTGCCATCGGCCGCCGTGGAGAAGGGAAAAGGGTCATGCCGGCCCCCGGGGGCGATGGGGGCCGGCATGCTGCGGGTTTCCGGTGCTGAACTAGTTTGTGGCCGTAACCTTCAGGTTATCGGGCCGCAGGTCCATGTAGTACAGCGTGTAGGGCGTCCAATCGATGCCCTTCCGGACGCCATAGGTCGAGATCGGGTTATAGAGAAGCGTACCCGGCACCTCGTCCTCGAAGATATCGAGCGTCTTCTGGAAGACCTTTCTCCGTTCCGCTTGGTTGCCGGAACCGAGCAGCGTCATCATGCCGTCGTTGAATTCCGCCGGTGCTTTCCAGAGCTTGTGTTTGCGCTGGACCGCGGCGAGCGGACCCCAGTTCAGGAAGATGGCCCCGACCGGATCGGGGTAACGGAAGGTGTTGGACCAAGGATAGATCGCGACGCCTTTGGCGCGGACGGCCTTGAAATTCTCGACCGGTTCCAACTTGATGTTGAAACCGATCGCCTTCCACATTTCCTGGATGATCTGCGCGGCTTCGGTGCTGTTGGTGTAATAGCCCGGGATGAACCGGTAGCTCACCGTCTCGCCCTTGTAACCGCCCTCTTTCAGGAGTTTCTTGGCCGCTGCCGGATCGTAGCGGTAACCGACGCGGTTCTTGTCGTACAGTTCGCCGAACGACGGCAACTGATGACCGTTGGCCGTGAAGGTCTCGCCGCCCCACAGTGCTTTGATCAGCTTGCTGCGGTCGATGGCGAGGCTGAGCGCCTGGCGAATGCGCTTATCCTTCAGGGAAGGATGCGTGGTGTTGAAAACCACGACGTGCGAATTGTCGATCACCACGGATTTGGCCTGCAGGTCCTTATAGTTCTTTACGACCGGGACCTGATCCGGCGGGATTTCGACGATGATGTCATACTCGCCGCTGACGAGGCCGGCGATCCGGGCGGAGGTTTCGGGAACGACCTTAAAGGTAACGCTCTTCGCCGCCGGCTTGCCCATGAAATAGTCGTCGTTCGAGGCGAGGGCGATGTAATCACCGGACTTCCAATCGCGGAACTTATACGGCCCGGTGCCGACCGGATTCCAGGTCAACTCCTTGATCGCCGTGTGCATCCAATGCGGCTTGCCTTTCTTTTTCTTCTTTTTCTTTCCCTTCTTGGCGTCGTCGCCGCCGGCCTTCATCTTGGCCATTGCGGCCTTCACGGCCGCTTCACCCTTTTCCTTATGCTTATAGTAGGACGCCTTGCTGACGACCCAGGATGCATAGGACGACAGCCGATGTTCCAGCACGAGGTCGGGCTTCTTGGTCACGATGCGGACCTTGTGCTCGCCGAGCTTTTCCACCCGGTCGATATTCCCGAGGAAACTGCGGCCGCGTGGAATGGCCGAATTCTTGCCGGTCAGGCGCTCTTTCGAAAAGGTGAACACCACGTCATCGGCGGAAAACGCACCACCGTCGTGGAACTTGACGCCCTTGCGCAATTCCAGGTCCAGCGTGCTGGGATTGACCCGCTTCCACGACGTCGCTAGGCCCGGGATCAATTTCGGGCTGCCGTTTCCGGTTTTCGTGCGGAAATCGCGGCGGATCAGCGTATCGAAAATCGAATAGGTGACGCGGACATCCACGTTTCCGCTTCGCACGGCGGGTTCGAGGCCGCGCGGCAACTTGTTCACGGCGACGGTAAGGTCGGGCCGCGTGTCGGCCATGACCGCTTGACCAGCCGGCAGCATCATCGCGACGGTAACAGCCGCCGCGGCGAGTGGCCGTATCAGTGTCGTAAGTTTCAACATACCTCCGTACTCCCAATCAGTAGTAACAGTGGATCGTGGTCGCCGGTGGATCCGGCGTTGCATTTGCTCGCGGGTTTCATTTCCCCGTGGAAAATGTCTCCTCGAGCTCGTTCAGTTTTTCCAGGGACGCCAGCGATTTGCCGTCGTCCAGGCGCGAAATTTCAAGGATCAGCGTGTTGCAGACCGCCAAGGGAACCGTGAGCGACTGGGACTCGCCGCGTTCGCCGCGGGATGCCGCCAATAGGATGTCGGGGTTGGGCCGGAGCGTCGCCCCGGTGTAGTCGCTGATGATCATGCTCAACGCGCCGGCATTCTGCGTGTAGCGCAACAGGTCTTCGAGACCTTCCGGCGGCTTGGTGAAGGCGAAACCGATCACCAAGTCGGTCTCGCGCATATCGATCAACTCGTCCGCCAATTCCTTGCCATGCTTGTCGATCGCCGTTGCCATGTATCCGGATCGTTGCAGCCGGAGCGCCAAGAGTTGCTTCAAGGTTGCCGCGTGGTTGCGGCCATAGACGTAAATGCGGCGCGCTCGGATGATCGCCTGCGCGGCGGTCTCGATATCCTCCTGCGAGATCTTGCGCGGAAGATCCTGAAGCGCCGCGATCTCACTTTCGACGAGGGCGGAGAGGATCGACGGGCCTTCCATATGGGCGAGCCGCGCGCGGACCCGTTCCGCCGGCGGCAACACATCGAGCATTTCGGATTGAAGCTGCGAGCGGAGTTCCGGGTACCCGCTATAGCCAAGTTTTTGGGCCAGCCGGACCGCGCTCGTAGGATGCGCCGCCGCCCGGTTTGCAATTTCCGGCAGTGACAGCAAGGCGCTTTCCCGAGGGTTGGCCAGCAACTCTTCGACGATGCGGCGATCCGTCTTCGTCAAACGGCCCGGAAACTTCTCGATTACCTCTTCGAAGGTCATTTGCGATCTATCTCGTGCCATTTTTCGCGTTTCGATGGATTTATGCTACAACCCGGTCCGCCATTATGCAATATTCTGTGCAGAATAAAGTTTTTTGCACATTTCGTTGCAGAATTGTGACGGAGCCGGTTGTAGACCGACCGGTAAGAGCGTGTAAGAAGGACGAACGATGGAATTGTCGACGAAATCTTTGCGGCAGCGCGGGCATCGCCAGTCGACGGCGGTCATTGCCCATCGCGGGTTTTCGGCGGCATATCCGGAGAACACCCACGAAGCTTTCGAACGGGCGGTTGATGCCGGCGCGGATCTCGTGGAAACGGACATTCGTCTCAGCGCGGACGGCGTTTTCGTGTGCCATCACGATCCGACCACCGGCGGCGAGGAGATTGTCTCGTTGTCCGCGGATGAACTCGCGGCGCGCGGCATCGTTCCATTGGATGAGGTGTTCGATCGGTTCATGGGGCGGTCGCGGCTGCTGCTTGACTTGAAGATCGATACCCCGGCCTTTGCATCGTCGGTCGCGAAATCGATTTTGGAACGATCGCTCGGCGAGCAAGTGGTCGTGGGCGTACGAAGCGTTGCGCAGGTCCGTCCCGTACGGAACCTGTCCGAAGACGTGGTTATCCTAGGACTGTTACCGAATTACGATGCCTTCCCCGTTTTTTACCGGGAAGGCGGCGATATCGCGCGGCTGTGGGAAGAGCACCTCTCCGAACAGCGTCTTGAGGATGCGCGGTGCGGCGATCATGCCGTGTGGGTCACGACCCGGCGCGGCAAGGGTATCGAACCACCGGGAATGGTCGATGACGAACGGCTTCGCCGGCTGCTCGGTCTCGAGGTAGACGGCGTTCTGGTCAACGACCCTGTGTTGGCGATGAAGGTGCGCCAGGCGGCGCTGCCGGCGTCGCCTTCGTAGCATGTCCATGACAGTACAAACCGTTCCCCCCGAGTTCCGGATCATCGCGCACCGCGGCGCATCGGGGTATGCACCGGAGAACACGCTGGCGGCATTTCGGCGGGCGGAATCGATGGGCTCGACGGAGATCGAGTTCGATATCCAACTATCAAAAGACGGAAAGCTCGTGGTCGTCCACGACACCACCCTCGACCGTTTCGGGTTTCCCGATCGGGCCGTGGTCGATATGACGCTCGCCGAGCTGAAATCGCTGGATATGGGGGAATGGTTCGAAAGCGGTCAATTCATCGGCGAGAAAATCGTTACGGTGCCCGAGGTATTCGACGCCTTCGGCGAGAGTTTCATCTATCACGCCGAAATAAAGGCGCCGAGCCATGCGCTTGCCGATGACCTGATCGCCCTGATAGAGCAACGCGGCTATCGGGAGCGTGTCATCGTGACGTCCTTCGACTACGACATTCTGCTTTACGTGCGCGGGCGCTACCCCGAACAGCGCGTGGGATGGTTGGTTCGTGAGGATGGGTTCTCACCGGACAACGTTGAAAAGGCCGCCGATGCGGGGTTTTTCCAGTTCTGCCCGCGGGCTGATGAGATGACGCCGGAACGTGTCGCGGACGCGAAGACCCGGATTCCCGAAATCAGGGCGCATGCAATCAAGACGAAAGCCGAACTTGCACAGGCGGTTTCGGCGGGGTGCGACGGGACGACGCTGAACTGGCCGGACTGGTTGACGAAGGGTTGAAACCGTTTCGCGGAGGATATCAGCCGCTCAGGTGATGCGCCGGGTCGGCGATCCATTTCTTGAAGGCGGGGCGTTCGCGGATTTCCGCGTACCAGCGTTCGAGATTCGGCATGGCGGGCCGTTCTATGTCGAACAGGTGCCAGCGATGCGCTCGGATGCCGAGCGGGATGTCACCCATGGTGAATTGGTCGCCGGCGACATAGCGCGTCTTCGAAAGGGCATCGTCGAGAATACCGAAGGGTTTCAATAATTCTTGGCGTGCCTCTTCCAATACCTCAGGGTCACGTTGATCCTCGGGAAGGCGGACGAGCTGCATGACGAGGATGTGTTGCCCGTGCAGCAGTTCGTTGTTCTCCCAATCCATCCATCGGCTGGCAGACGCGAAGGTCCGGGTGTCGTTGCCGTACAGCAGGTCCGGGGCGTACTGCATTGCCAGGTAACGGACGATGGAATTCGACTCCCATAAAACGAAACCGTCGTCGTCGATCGTCGGGACCGTGCCGTTCGGATTCATGGTCCGGTAGTCCGGCGTGTCCACGACGCCGTAGGGCTGGCCGCCCTTCGACACGTGACCGCTTTCGCCCATGGTCGCACTGGCGAGGATGAATTCGAAATCGAGGCCGATTTCCGCCAAGGCCCATAAGACCTTCAGCGTGCGCGCGGATGTCGGACGTCCCCAAAGCCTGAGTTGACGGGCGATATCGTAATCCTCCTGCGTTGCGGCCGCCTCTTCCCGGGGTGGGTGACGGGCGGCGCCGGGATATCCAGAGGTTGAAATATTCCTGGCCCTTCGGCCACCGAGGTTCTACGCTTTGAAAATAACGAATAATTTCGGCGATGAGCAAAAATTTTTGTCGGGTACTACACTAAGGGAGACATCGAGCATGTTTAAGAAATTCGGTTTTGCTGCCGCGGCATTGCTGTTGGCATCGACGATGGGCGTCGAGGCGTCCGCGGCCGACGATTCCTATGTCCTTAAGCGGATTAAGGAACGCGGCGTGATCAATATGGGGCATCGTGAAGCATCGATTCCGTTTTCCTATCTTGGGGACGATGGTAAGCCGCAGGGTTATTCGGTCGACCTCTGCATGAAGGTGATCGATCGGGTCAAAGAAGAACTCAAGATGCCGAACCTGAAGGTCAAGTTCGTGCCGGTCACGTCGCAGACCCGTATTCCGCTGATGGCCAACGGCACCATCGACATCGAGTGCGGTTCGACGACAAACAACCTGACCCGCCAGAAGCAGGTCGACTACCTGGCCGTGACCTTCATCACCGGCACCAAGCTGGCGAGCAAGAAGGGATCCGGGATCAAAGAGATCGAGGACATGAACGGCAAGGTTATCGCCCTGTCGCTCGGCACGACCAATGAAAAGGCGGTCAAGCGCGTCGCCAAGGAAAAGGGCATCAAGCTCAAATACGTCATGGTAAAGGATCATCCGCAGGGATGGCTGTCGCTCGAGACGGGCCGCGCGGATGCCTATGCCACCGACGACGTGTTGTTGTTCGGTTTGATCAGCAAGTCGAAGAACCCCAGCCAGTTCCAGGTGACCGGCCGGTTCCTTAGCTATGACCCGTATGGGATCATGGTGCCCCGGAACGATTCGACCTATCGGCGTATCGGGAACATGGTGATGGCGGATCTTATGCGGTCCGGCGAGGCCACCAAGATCTACAACAAGTGGTTCAATCCCGGGCCGACCAAGATCAAGATGCCGATGAGCGCGACGCTCGAAACGGCATTTGAAATCCAGGCCCTGCCGTACTGATACTATGATCCGCGGGAGGCCGTTCGAACGGCCTCCCGCTCTCGTATTCAGGTGCGGTGACGGCTCGGCGGGGGGCCGTCCTGCATGGCTTGCGGCATGAGGGGAGCCCATGAACTATAACTGGAACTGGGGTGTCCTTACGCAGGAACCCTATTTCGACTGGATCTTGTCCGGGTTCGGTTGGACGCTGGCGACCGGTTCGGCGGCATGGCTGATCGCCATCAGTCTAGGGTCGGTGATCGGCGTTATGCGGACCACCGAGGTGCCGATCCTGCGGACGATCGGCACCGTCTACGTCGAGATTTTTCGAAACATTCCGCTCCTTGTTCAGATGTTCCTCTGGTACTTCGTGCTGCCGGAAATCGTGCCGCGCGACACAGGCATGTGGATCAAGCGCGAAATGCCGATGCCCGAGTATTCGACGGCGGTTGTCTGTCTCGGTATGTATCATGCGTCCCGCGTCGCCGAGCAGGTGCGCGCCGGGATCGACTCCATCGGGCAGGGGCAACGCTACGCCGCGATGGCCATCGGGCTCACACCGGTTCAGGTCTATCGTTACACCCTGTTGCCCGTCGCGTATCGCATCATCGTGCCCCCGTTGACCAGTGACTTCCTCGGTATCATGAAGAATTCGTCGCTGGCGCTGACCATCGGTGTGCTCGAATTGACGGCGCAAACCCGGCAAATCGAGGAATACACCTTCCAGGGATTCGAGGCGTTTACCGCCGCGACCATTCTTTACATTGTCATTACGGCCGTGGTGATGACCGCAATGCGCGTTGTCGAGAAGCGAACCGCCGTTCCCGGCATGCTCTCACTGGAGGCGAAGTAGCATGTCCGGTGGATTCGATTGGCAAATCATCATCAAGCATATTCCCTTCCTTTGGGAAGGTATGCAGGTCACCTTCCTTCTAACCCTCCTTGCGATCGTGGGCGGTATTCTCGGCGGAACGCTGCTCGCGCTCTGCCGGCTCTCGAAGTTCGCGTCCCTGGCATGGTTCGCCGGCAGTTATGTGAACTTCTTCCGGTCGATGCCGTTGATCCTCGTGATCTTCTGGTTTTATTTTCTCGTGCCGATGCTGCTGGGCCGTCCGGTCGGTAGTTTCTACTCGGTCCTGATTGCTTTCACCCTGTTCGAAGCGGCTTATTACTGCGAGATCATCCGGGCCGGTATATCGAGTATCGGCCGGGGGCAGGTCCAAGCGGCGCAGGCCATCGGGCTGACGTATCAGCAGAGCATGCGCTACATCGTTCTGCCGCAAGCATTCCGCAACATGGTGCCGATTCTGCTGACACAGGGGATCATCCTGTTCCAGGACACGTCGCTTGTTTACGTGGTCGGGCTTAAGGACTTTCTGGTTACCGCCGATATTGTGGCGAACCGCGACAACCGCCTGATTGAAATGTATTCGACCGTCGCCGCCGTCTATTTCGTGCTGTGCCTGTTGGGCTCGCTCGGCGTGCGCCGGCTGCAAAGGAAATACGCCCTATGATCCAGATTGAAAAAGTCAACAAATGGTACGGCGACTTTCAGGTGTTGAAGGACTGCTCAACCAACGTCGACAAGGGCGAGGTCGTTGTCGTGTGTGGCCCTTCCGGGTCGGGCAAGAGCACATTGATCAAATGCGTCAACGGGCTGGAGCCGTTCCAGGAAGGTACGATCTTGGTCAACGAGACATCGGTCGGTGATGCGGGAACGAACCTTCCGCAATTGCGGTCGCGCATCGGCATGGTGTTTCAAAACTTCGAACTTTTTCCGCATATCACCGTTGCAGAGAACATTAACCTGGGCCAGGTGAAGGTCCTCAACCGTGGCGACGACGAAGCGACGGACCGGTCGATGGTGTTGCTCAAGCGCGTCGGCTTGGCGGATCAGGCGGACAAACATCCGGCGCAGCTTTCCGGCGGCCAGCAACAGCGCGTGGCGATCGCGCGGGCCCTCGCGATGGATCCAATCGCGATGCTGTTCGACGAGCCGACGTCGGCGCTCGATCCCGAAATGATCAACGAGGTTCTCGACGTGATGGTCGAACTGGCGCAGGAAGGCATGACCATGATGGTTGTCACGCATGAGATGGGCTTCGCCCGCAAAGTCGCGGACCGCGTCATCTTCATGGATGAAGGCCGGATCGAGGAGGACGCGACCAAGGAAGAGTTCTTCGGTGCTCCGCGCGGCGACCGGGCGCAGCTATTCCTGTCGAAAATCCTCCAGCACTAGGTGCGATGCCGGACATCTCGTGCCTTGTCGAAGTTGTTCTTCGCAAAAGATGTGGTCCACATAAAAATTACCACCATTAATTGTACATAATTGTAGGTAATATTACATTTCTGTTGCGATGTTCGTGGGTTCCGCACATTGTTTCTTCAGCCCATTGGGCTGTGGATTTGCGGAATCAAAGCGAGGAGCATCATGTCGCAGAACGTCACAAAATTGGAGCCTACGCGGGTGGAACGTCCCGGCAAGGCTACTCAATTTCGCCAGATGCTAACGTCACCCGATCTCGAATTCATCATGGAAGCCCACAACGGTTTGTCGGCGAAGATCGTCGAGGAGACCGGCTTCAAGGGAATCTGGGCCTCCGGCCTGACGATCTCGTCGGCACTGGGCGTCCGCGATAGCAACGAGGCATCCTGGACCCAGGTGCTGGAGGTGCTGGAGTTCATGTCGGACGCGAGTTCGGTCCCGATCATGCTCGACGGCGACACCGGCTACGGGAACTTCAATAATTTCCGGCGTCTTGTGCGGAAACTCGAGCAACGCGATGTGGCGGCCGTGTGTATCGAGGATAAGTTGTTCCCGAAAACTAATTCGTTCATCGGTAGCAACCAACCCCTCGCCGATATCGACGAGTTCTGCGGCAAGATCAAGGCCGGCAAGGATTCTCAGCACAACCCGGATTTTTCCGTGGTGGCAAGGATCGAGGCGTTGATCTCCGGCTGGGGCATGGACGAGGCGTTGCGCCGGGCCGAGGCGTATCATGAAGCGGGCGCGGACGCGGTTCTAATCCATTCGAAGAAGTCGAACGCGGACGAAATCCTGACCTTCGCCAAGGAATGGGATAACCGATGCCCCGTCGTGATCGTGCCGACGACCTATGCGTCGACGCCGACCGACCGGTTCCGGGACGAACGGATTTCACTGATCATCTGGGCCAACCATAACCTTCGCGCCGCAATCAATTCGATGCGCGCGACCAGCAAACGAATCTTCGACGAGGAGAACCTCCACAGCGTCGAGGGCCGTGTGGCCGGACTTAGCGACGTCTTCGGACTGGCGGGCAACAAGGAATTGGCCGATGCGGAAGATCGTTATCTGGCCTCGCGAAGCGACATAAACGCCATCGTCCTTGGGGCGTCGCGCGGTAGCGCCTTGCAAGAACTGACCGAGGACAAGCCGAAATGCATGCTCGATGTGCGCGGGCAGCCGTTATTGCGCCGTCTGACGCGATCGTTGAACGATGCCGGCGTGCAGAATATCTCCGTCGTGACAGGGTATCAGGCGGACGCCGTGAACCTGCCGAACATCGAAAAGATCAACAACGACGATTTCGAAAATACCGGTGAGGCGGCCTCGCTGGCCTGCGCCGAGGAATTGCTGAAGGGTGAGTGCATCATAAGCTACGGCGATATCCTATTCCGCAGCTACATGTTGAATCTGTTGTTGGACTCCGAGGCGGATATGGCGGTGGTTGTGGATGCCGACGGGCAAACCGGACGGGATTCCGCACCGAAACACACTGCGGACCTGGTGCGATGCAGTGCGCCGTATTCGGTGGACAATGCGGACGAGGCCCCCGTCGTCCTGGAACGCGTCGATGCGGACCTGCCGTTGGCGGATGCCCATGGCGAATGGGTCGGCCTGGTCAAGCTCAGCGAAAAGGGCAGCGCCCTGGTCCGCGAGGAATTGAAGGCGATGGAACGGGATGGCAGTTTGGCCGAGTCTGGATTGCCCGACTTGTTCAATCGCTTGATCGCACGCGGCGCAACGCCGGCGGTGCTTTACATCACTGGCGATTGGCTTGACGTAAACGACGCATTCGATTTGGCTCGGGCGCGTAACTTCACCTGAGCCTCACGCCTGTCGGGCAAGAATTGGAAAGGAATTGGCTGCCGCGATGATTCACGCGCAGACTTTTTTGGATCAAGCCGCGGCGCGCGGTTTCGACTTCTATACCGGCGTCCCTTGTTCATTCCTGACACCGATCATCAATCGCGTGATCAGCGACAAGGGGACCGAATATGTCGGTGCCGCGAGCGAGGGCGAAGCGGTCGGGATAGCATCCGGCGCTTGGTTGGCGGGCCGGTCCACCGTGGTGATGTGCCAGAATTCGGGTCTCGGCAATACGATCAATCCGCTCACCTCGCTGAACTGGCCGTTTCGGATTCCGACGATGATGCTGGTGACGTTGCGGGGCGAGCCGGGGTTGAAGGATGAGCCGCAGCATGAATTGATGGGTGAGATCACCGCGCGGTTGTTGGACGATATCCGCGTCCCAAACGGTCCGTTCCCGGAATCCGACGACGCCATTCCGGCGGCGCTCGAAGCGGCTTGCGCATCTATGGCATCTAACGACCTGCCGTTCGGCTTCATTGTCCGCAAGGGTACGGTCGCGGACGAGGCGTTGGACGAGCAACCGATTGCCGTGCGCCCCAAGGGTACATTCCACGATCGGGTAGAGGGCGGCGGCCGGCCGACGCGGTATATGGCGTTGGAAGAGGTCCTGGCGAGCGTGCCGGACGAGGCCGGGATTATTGCGACCACGGGAAAATGCGGCCGTGAGTTATTCACGCTCGCCGACCGTCCGCAGCATCTGTACCAGGTCGGCTCTATGGGCTGCGCCAGCGCGATGGGGCTTGGCGTCGCCGTGAACGTGGACCGTCCTGTCATCGTGCTCGACGGCGACGGGGCCGCGCTGATGAAAATGGGGTCGCTTGCCACCGTCGGCGCGCAAGCACCGAAGAACCTGATCCATATTGTCCTCGACAACGGCGTCCATGATTCGACGGGCGGGCAAGCGACGGTGTCGCCTGGCGTGGATTTCGCCGGTATTGCGATCGCGTGCGGCTATGCCGGCAGCAGCGCCTGCGACAGCAGGGGCGGATTGGCGGCGGCGTTGAAAGCGGCGCTCGCGGAGCCGGGACCGCATCTCATCCATATTCGGATCAAGCCCGGCAGCCTCGAAACGCTTGGCCGTCCCACGGTGAAGCCGCCGGAAGTAGCGCGCCGTTTCCGCGATTTCCTATGCGGCTGACCTCTTCAAGGGCATAATCCCCCGCATCCGAATTTCTGGTCAGGAGTTTCAAGACATGGCGGCGAGTGATTGGCCGGTTTCCGTCGATAGCAGGCCGGATACCCTTGGCGTTCTGGGCGGCATGGGACCGTTGGCGACCGTCGATCTGTTGTCCAAGCTGATCGCACTTACACCGGCGAAGCAGGATCCGGATCATATCCCGGTCGTCGTATCGTCGGAGCCGCATATCCCGCGGCGCGTCGCGGCCTTCCTCGACCCGGACAACAACGAAGCCCCGGCCATTGCGATTCGGGCGCGCCGCGATCGTCTGATCGACGCAGGCGCGCGCTGTCTCGTCATGCCCTGCAATACGGCGCATTACTGGTATGACGACCTTGCCGCCGATTGCCCGGTTCCGTTCATCCATATCGTGCATGCGACCGCCGACGAACTGGTCCGGCGCGGGGTATCGGGCGGCACCCTCGGCCTGTTGGGGACGGAGGCGACGCTGGCCGGGAAGTTGTTCGAGACTCCGCTCGTCGAGCGCGGTTACCGGTGTATTGCGGCTAACGATTCGGTCATGCAGGAATTTGCCCGGCCCGGCATCGACATGGTGAAGCGGAACCGGATCGCCGATGCCGAACCGCTGTTACGCCGCGCGGTCGAGGCTATGCTCGACCAGGGCGCCGATGCCGTTGTGCTCGGCTGCACGGAAATCCCGGCGGGCCTGCCGATGCAGGACCCGTGGGCGCGCAAGCATTGCGTCGATCCGACCGAAGCCCTCGCGCAATCGGCCTACGAATGGGCTCGCGAAGTCAGAGCCACCGAAGATCTCTAATTCCCTCACGGAAGTTCGACCGCAGGACCGATGCCTGATGCATATTGGCGACAATCATGATTTCCCCGCTCGCACGACGGAATTCGACTTCCCTTTTCCGGTAGAGGGGCTATAGTCCGCGCCATGTCAAAGATCATCGACAAAACCCCAGCGCTTGGCGCCTCGGCAGGTATGCAAATCGCAGCCCGGCCGGCGGTCGGCCAAGGCGTGCCGGCGATTTGGATGGAGGAATTCCGCCCTTGAGCGTGCGTTGATGAACAGCGGCAACGTGGATCGGGCGGACCTTGGGTCCGCCTTATTTTTTTGGCCCCGCGGACCCGCAGTTTGATTTGAGGCGAGTGATGGACGGAACGAAAATTGACGGCGCGATCGACAAAGCGCCAACACAAGGATGGTGGCGCAAGGAACTGGCCGAGATGTTTCGGCTGGCCGCGCCGATCGTCCTGACGCAGTTGGCCTGGGTGGCCATGCTGATCACGGACACGGCGATGATCGGCCGGCTTGGCGCGGAACCGTTGGCGGGCGCGTCGCTGAGCTTGATGATCTTTTTCCTGCTGTATGTTTTCTGCTTCGGCGTGATCACGGCGACCGCCGGTTTGGCTGCGCAGGCATTCGGCGCGCGTAAGCCGCGAACCGTGCGGCGCGTGATCCGGCAGGGCCTGTGGGTGACGATCTTGTTAACCGTCCCCTCGGTCTTTTTGCTTACGTTTATTGAGCCGCTTCTTGTCCTGCTCGATCAGCCGGCCGAGACTCTGCCGCATGCCGACGCCTATATGAGCACGCTGAAATTCTGTTTGATGCCGGCGGTCGCCTTCGGCGTGCTGCGGAATTTCGTGGCCGCGCTGAACCGTCCGATCGTGGCCTTATGGATCATGCTTGCCGGCGCGGTGGTCAACGTGTTCCTCGACTACGCGCTGATCTTCGGGAATTTCGGGTTTCCGCGCCTGGAACTCGTCGGCGCGGGGATCGCGACTTCGGCGGTCAACACTCTGATGTTTCTTGGACTCTTGTCGATTGCCGTGTTCCGGAATCCGTTCCGGCGCTACACGATTTTGGGGCGGTTCTGGCGGCCCGATTGGTATCAGTTTCGGCAGATCTTCCGGGTCGGGACGCCGATCGCCGGGACCATGCTGCTGGAAGCCGGATTCTTCATCTCCGCGGTGTTCGTGTTGGGCCAGTTCGGCGCGATCGCGATCGCGGCGCATATGATCGCGATCCAATTGCCGCATATCACCTTCATGGTGCCGATGGGCTTGTCCCAGGCGGCGACCGTGCGGGTCGGGCAGGCGGTCGGTCGGCGCGACGCGGTGGGCGCTTACCGGTCCGGATGGATCGCGATGGGGTTGACGCTCGCCTTCATGTCGGTGATGACGGTCGTCGTGATTACGATCCCGGAATTGTTCGCGTCGATTTTTCTCGATAGCGCGCGGGCCGATAGCCCGGCGGTCCTGGCGCTGGCGGCGACCTATTTATTCTATGGGGCCTTCTTCCAGGCCGCGGACGGATTGCAAGCGGTGGCAGCGGGGGCGTTGCGCGGGTTGAACGATACCGCCATCCCCATGCTCATCGCCGCCGCCAGCTACTGGGGTGTCGGGTTTGGGTCGGGCCTCTGGCTCGCTTTCGGCGCCGGGATGGAAGGGGTCGGCATCTGGCTGGGCTTCGTGTTCGGTCTCGGTTGCGCGGGTACCTTCCTGACGCTTCGCTTCCGGCGATTGTCACGGCTTCGATACATGCCGGAATTGGCGCCGGACACGGTTTAAGCAGATGGCCGTGCGTTGACCCTTGGCGGGCGGGATGCTTTGCTGACGTCCCGCCGCCGCCGACCGAAAGAAGCACGCGCCTTGCCGATGTCCAATCCCGTGAAGGGCATTCTCGCCATGATTCTCGGCGCGGCGTTGCTGTCGCTCAACGATGCCGTGTCGAAATACCTGACCGAGAGCTATCCCGTAGGCCAGGTCATCGGTTTGCGGCAGGCGGCGTCGCTCTTGGTGATCCTGCCGTATGCCTATTACACGACGGGATGGGGCGGCTTGCGTGTCGTGAATTGGAGCGGACAGGGATTCCGCGGCGCGGTCTTCGTCGCGACGGCGATCCTCATGGTCCTCGGGTTGAGCCTGCTGCCGATCGCAACGGTCACCGCCATCGCCTTCGCCAGTCCGATCTTCGTCGCCGCGCTGTCGGTGGCCTTGCTGGGGGAGCGGGTCGGCTGGCACCGTTGGGCCGCAATAATCGTCGGCTTCGGGGGCGTGCTGGTCATCGTGCGCCCGGCCGGCGCGAGTTTCGAATGGGCGCTGATGATCCCGGTTTGCGCCGCCTTCGCCAACGCGTTGCGCGACATCGCGACCCGGAAACTAGCGCGGACCGATACGTCGATCTCGATCCTGTTCTGGTCGACGGTGATCGTCGTCGTTGCGTCGCTCTGCACAATTCCGTTCGGCTGGGAACCGGTCACCGGCACGGGGGCCTTGTGGTTCCTGCTCGCCGGTCTGCTCGCCGCCGGGGCCCATTTCCTGATGATCGAGGCGTTGCGCTTGGGCGAGGCGGCGTTGGTCGCGCCGTTCCGCTACACCGCGCTGCTCTGGGCGATCTTGACCGGCATCCTGGTTTGGAACACGGTGCCGGACGCCTTCGTTCTGCTCGGCGCCTTGCTGGTCGTGGCCAGCGGCATCTATATCCTGCAGCGCGAAGCCCGCGCGAAATAGCACGTTCGGCGTCGCACGCCGTCTTCCGATATACTGTCCGTCGAACCAGCGTGGGAGAGAGACAGGACATGGGAAAACTGGACGGAAAGAACATCCTCGTCACCGGGGCGAGCAGGGGTATCGGGCAGACGATCGCTGAGTTGTTCGCGGCCGAGGGCGGCAAGGTCGTCTGCGTCGCGCGCACGATCAAGGAAGGCGACCACATGCTCGAAGGTTCGCTGACCCGGACCGTCCAGACGATCAAGGACGCCGGCGGCGAAGCCTGTGCCGTCGCCGCGGATATCTCGAAACCCGAGAACTGTCTTAAGCTGGTCGAGGACGCCCGCGCCGCGTATGGCCCGATCGATGTTCTGGTGAACAATGCGGCGCTGAACTATTACGTCCCGATCGAGGACTACAAGATCAATCGCTGGATCAAGGCCTTCGAGATCAACGTGCATGCGCCCTTCATCCTGTCGCAGGCGGTGTTGCCCGACATGACCGGCGGGCGCGGCGGGGCCATCGTCAACATCAGCTCCGGCGCGGCCATCGGCTACGGGCGCGGGCCGTATGAGGACAAGTCCGTGCGCGGCGGCACCATGTACGGCGCCAGCAAGGCTGCCCTCGAACGCTTCACCCAGGGCCTCGCGCAGGAGGTCGCGCAATACGGCAATATCAGCGTGACCGCCGTGTCGCCCTCGCATGTGGTGCCGACGCCGGGCACCGTGTTCCATAAGCTGGTCGAAGGGATGGAAGATCCCAAGGGCGAGTCGCCGGACTATATGGCGAAGGCGTCGTTGCTGCTTGCCACCGAACCGCCGGAGAAGGTGAACGGCCGGGTGACATACAGCCAGTTGATCCTGGAAGAGTTCGGCTGGATGGAGAATGCGCGCGGCCGCGGGATCGATTCCGACGGGTCGGGCTATTCACAGATTTGATCGTGCCGCCGCCCGGCGGCTAGCATGGGCAGGACGGCCGAAAGCACACGAAAACCGGGAGGATCGACGATGAGTTCCGTGAAATCCGCATTCGAAGAAGTCATGGACGTGCGTGGCATGGGCATGCCCGCCGAGGGCGAGGTATCGATCACGGGCGCTGATCCGGTCTTCTCGACCCAGTTCAAGATCGGCGAGACCTGCGCCGCCGTGTTGGCGGGCGTCGGCACCGCCGTCAACGACATCTGGGAACTCAAGACCGGCCGCCGCCAGACGGTGGGCATCGACGTGCGCCGCGCTTCGGCAGCCCTGCGCAGCACGCAATACCTGCAATGTCAGGGGCCGGACGGTAGTTTCGGCGAGGTCAAGGACGAGGAAAGCAAGATCAGCAAGCGGATCACCCAGCCCTGGCCGACCAAGGATGGCCGCTATTTCTTGCCGCATTTCAGCCTGCCGAACCTGCAGCGCCGGGTGCTCGACGTGCTTGGTTGCGAGCCGGTGCCGGAATCGGTCTCCAAGGCGGTGGCGCAGTGGGACGCGCTCGACCTGGAAGCCGCCATCGACGAGGCGCGCGCCTGTGGCGCGATGGTGCGCAGCAATGCGGAATGGCTTGCCAGCGACCACGGCAAGGTGCTGCAGGCCAAGCCGATCGTCGAGATCATCAAGATCGGCGACAGCGACCCAGAGCCCTTTCCGGAAGGCGACCGGCCGCTGAGCGGAATCCGCGTGCTCGACCTGACACGCATCCTGGCCGGTCCGGTCTGCGGCCGTACCCTGGCGGAGAACGGCGCGGATGTGCTGATGGTGACCGCCGAACACCTGCCGCAGACCAAGGCAAACGCCATCGACACGAGTCATGGCAAGCGGAGCTGCTACCTCGACCTTACGACCGCCGATGATGCGGCGACGCTCAAGAAACTGGTCGGCGACGCCGATGTGTTCTCGCAGGGCTACCGCCCCGGCATGCTGGCCAAACTCGGCTTCGCACCCGAACAGCTTGCGGAAATCCGGCCCGGCATCGTCGCCTGTTCGATCAGTTGCTTCGGGGCGGACGGCCCGTTCAGTCATCGCGGCGGCTGGGAACAGGTAGCGCAGACCGTAACCGGTATTTGCCAGGAAGGCAGCCCGGAGGGGCCGAAGCTATTACCGGCGGCGGCCAACGACTACACCACCGGCTATCTCGGCGCGTACGGTATCCTGTTGGCGCTGGCCCGCCGGGCGCGCGAGGGCGGCAGTTACCATGTGCGCGTCTCGCTGTGTCAGTCGGGCATGTTCATCTACCGCCAAGGCAAAACCGCGCCCGTCGCGGAGCCGGATCTGGACCTGTCGGAGACGGAACTGGACGCGCTGCGCATCCAAAGCGAGACGGGGCACGGCACGCTGCGACATCTCGCGCCTGTGCTCGATCTGTCGGAAACCAAGCCGCACTGGGTCCGCCCGACGCCGATCTTGGGCGGCGACGCGCCGGAATGGCCGGCGGCGGTGGCGGAAGCGGCGGAATAACGCCGCCCGCGTTAGAGGCAATAGGGGGACGACCATGTCGATGATGAAATTCGCGATCGGCCAATCCGTGCCGCGCACCGAAGACCCGCGGTTGCTCCGGGGGCGCGGCCAGTATGTGGACGATTTCGCGTTGCCGCGTCAGGCTCATGCGGTGATGGTCCGCTCGCCCTATCCGCATGCGGAGATCAAGGGTATCGACGCGTCGGCGGCGCTCGCCTTTCCCGGCGTGATCGACGTGTTGACCGGCGCGGACTACGCGGCGGACGGCCTGGGCAACATCATGGGACCTACGCCCTACACGCGCCGCGACGGCTTGCCGATGTTCCGCCCGCCGCGCCCGGCGATCACCAATGACCGGGTGCGTCATGTGGGCCAGATCGTCGCCGTCGTGATCGCAGAAAGCGTCAACGCGGCCAAGGATGCGGCGGACCTGGTCGAGGTGGACTACGATCCCTTGCCGGTCGTGCTCGGCACCGCCGACGCGGGAGACGAAGGGCAACCGCAGATCTGGGACGACTGCCCCAACAACGAATGCTTCCTGTTCGAAAGCGGCGACCGCGCGGCCACCGACGCGGCGATCGAGTCCGCGCCCCGCGTCATCACCAACACCTTCGTGATCAACCGCATCCACGCCAACACGATGGAACCGCGCGGCGCGCTCGCGGAATACGATCCGGGCCGCGACCACTACACGATCTACTCCGGCCTGCAGCGCGCTTTCGCCGGCCGCGCGACCCTGTGCAAGAACATCTTCAAGATCCGCCAGAATCAGATGCGCTTCGTCACCGGCGACATGGGCGGCTCCTTCGGCATGAAGGGGGCGATGTATCCGGAAATCCCGCTCGCCGCCTGGGCGTCGAAACGGGTCGGCCGGCCCGTCAAGTGGCGCTGCGACCGCAGCGAAGGGTTCATGGCCGACGACCATTGCCGGGACAATGTCAGTACGGTCGATCTCGCGCTCGACGACGACGGCAAGTTCTTGGGCCTGCGTGTGCGCACCGCCGCCAATCTCGGCGCGTATCTGTCGTCCGGCGGATTCGGACCGCCGACCAACAACCTGGGTGGGCTCGCCGGGGTCTACACCACGCCGGCGATCCATGTCGAGGTCTCCGCCGTCTTCACCAACACCTCGCCGACCTCGGCCTATCGCGGCGCGGGACGGCCCGAGGCCTCCTACATCCTCGAGCGCAGCATCGACATGGCCGCGCGCGAGATGGGCATCGACCCGGCGGAACTGCGCCGGCGCAACATGATCGCGCCCGACGCGATGCCGTATAAGACGCCGCTCACCTTCACCTATGACTGCGGGGAGTTCGAGACGGTGCTCGACCGCACGCTGGAGAAAGCCGATTACGCGGGCTTCGCCGCCCGGCGGACGCAGTCCGAAGCCGCGGGCAGGCTGCGCGGCATCGGCATGTCCTACACCATCGAGCGCGCGGCGGCGCCGAGTTCGGAAACCGCCGAGCTGCGCTTCGATTCCTCAGGCACCGCGACGGTTCTGGTCGGCACCACGCAGCATGGCCAGGGACACGAAACGGTCTACAAGCAGATCTTGTGCGAGAAGCTCGGCCTGGAGCCGGAAGACATTGCCGTGATCGAGGGCGACACCGACAAGGTGACCTACGGCACCGGCACCGGCGGTTCGCGCTCGGCGGCGCTCGGCGGCACGGCGGTGCTGCAGGCGGCGGACAAGGTGATCGACAAGACGCGCAAGATCGCCGCCCATCTGCTGGAGGCGTCCGAGCAGGACATCACGCTGGAGGACGGCAGGTTCGTCATCGCCGGCACCGATCGCTCGATCCCGTTCCAGGAGACGGCCGTCGCCGCCTTCAACCCGAAGAAGATCCCGGACGGGATGGAGGAGGGCCTCTACGAGTTCGCCACCTTCTCGGCCGAGGTGAACAACTACCCGAACGGCTGCCATGTCTGCGAGGTCGAAATCTCGAAGGAGACCGGCGAGATCGACATCCTGCAATACACGGTGATCGACGATTGCGGCGTCGAACTGAACCCGCTGCTGGTGAAGGGGCAGGTGCACGGCGGCATCGCCCAGGGCGCGGGCCAGGCGCTGATGGAGAACATCGTCTACGAGGAAACCGGCCAGCTCGTCTCCGGCTCCTTCATGGATTACACCATGCCGCGCGCCGACAATTTCTGCAGCTTCGACATCAGCGCCCACCCGGTCCCGACCAAGACCAACCCGCTCGGCGTCAAGGGCGTCGGGGAGGCAGGTACGGTCGGCTCGTTGGCGGCGGTGATGAACGCGGTCAACAACGCGCTGGAAAGCATCGGTGCAGCACATCTCGAAATGCCGCTGACCCCGCCGCGCGTGTGGCGCGCGGTGCGGGAGGCGGGGGGATAAGCCTGCCTGCGTTTGCCTGGGCCGGTCCGCGCCACGGCCACCGCTGCCCGATGGAGCAGTCCTTCGGGTCAGTTCATGCCGTAGAAGCCGAGCGCGCCGCCGGCCATCACCTGATGCGCCGCTTCGGGAGACAAGGGTTCCAGCCGGTCCCGCATCATCTTCGGCGCGCCGGGGAAAAATCCGTCCTGGTGCGGGTAGTCGGTCGCCCACATGATCTTATGCGGACCGATATAGTCGGCCAGCACGGCGATGCTGTTCTCCACCGGCTCGAAAGAAATCCAGCAATTCCGCTCGAACAGCTCGCTCGGCCGCATGCTCGGCGCGGTCCCGCTGAACCCCTGATCGTCGAAGTGCCGGTCCATGCGGTCAAGCCATGGCGCGATCCAGCCGCCGCCGGACTCAAGGAAGCCGACGCGCAGTTTCGGGTGGCGGTCCACGACACCGCCCCAGATCACACTCAATGCCGCCAGCATCATCTCCATGGTGTGGGAGATCATATGCCGGGCGGCGCGATCCTCTTCGAACCGATCGACACCCACGGTCGGCATGGCGCCGTTGGACGATCCTTCGTGGAACCCAATGGAAAATTCGAGGTCTTCGGCGAGCTGCCAAAACGGCTCATACATCGGGTCGCTGAGCATTTTCTTGCCATGATAGGGATTGGGCCGCAAAAATCCGCCGGGCATCCCGAGCGTTTCGCGCGCATAGCGCATTTCGTCCATCGCCAGCTCAACCGACTGCATCGGCAGCATGGCGACGCCGAACAGTCTGTCCGGATACGGTTTGCAATAGTCCACCAGCCACCGGTTATAGGCCCGGCACATTGCGGCGGACAGGTCGGCCGCCTCGACGGCGCCGGTAAAGAGACCGAGGCTGGGGTAGAGGAACGCGGCGTCGATCCCGTCCGCGTCCATATCGACGATCCGCGCGTGAGGGTCGAACCCGCCCTTGCGTCCCTCGCCATATTTCAAGCTGCCGAGCTTGACGGTGCCTTGACGGACACCGACGGAGCCGAGGCTGCCGATGCCCCGCGGGTTGCCCAACAGTTTGCCTTCGACGGAAATCCGCTCCTTGCCGTTGTCGTCGATGACGAACTGCGGCTGGCGGTCGCGGAACGCGGGATCGAGATAGTCATCCCACAGTGAAAGCGGTTCGAGAATATGACCGTCGGCATCAACGGTCTCGTAAGTCCGTGTCATCGACCTATCCTCCCGGCCTTGTGCACCTCAAAACACGATAGCGCGAAGACCGCAGCACGGCGAATCCACGGAACGGGATAATGGTTAGGGTTTGGCGCGCGGTGCGGGAGGCTGGTGCCCAAGCCGCAGAGTAGGGCCGAACATTTTCCGAGGAAATGGTGCCGCCGAGTGGAATTGAACCACTGGCCTCGCCCTTACCAAGGGCGCGCTCTACCCCTGAGCTACGGCGGCATTGGGGGCGAACACCGGCAAAGCCGGATGAACCGCCGCCTTATGCCATAGGGGGTTGAGCCGCGCAAGCGGTGGCGTCGTTCGGTCTGGGGCGGCGCGGTTCCGATGCAGTCGAAAGGCCCTTGCCTCCGCCCGGGCGGGCGTCGTATCCCTGAGCCGCGACTCAGGGCGTCGAAAGGGGCGATATGGGCGACAAACCGGCCGGTAAAGGTTCGGATTCGGGGAAAAAAGCCGGGGAGTCGGTGGCGGCCCGGCGCCGCCGGCAGGCGGAGCAATTGCGCCGTAACCTATTGAAACGCAAAGAACAAACCCGTGGTCGCGCGGACGGCGATCCGGCTGGGCCGGACGGGGCCGATGATCCCGCCCAAGGCTGACCTTGCGGACGCCTTGTGATCGCCATACTCATTGTTTAGTGATGCGCGCAATTCCGGCATATCCGGCAGCGATGCCGGGGCGGCGCGGCATATCTCCCCAAGGTCCGGGGATGGAGCAGGCGACGCGAGGAGAGGGAAGCCATGGGCGTAATGCCTGATACCTGGATCCGCGACAAGGCGCGGTCCGATGGAATGATCGAGCCGTTCGTCGACGGGCAGAACCGGGAAGGCGCGATTTCGTTCGGCCTGTCGTCCTACGGCTATGACGCGCGGGTCGCGTCCGAATTCAAGATCTTCACCAATGTGGACAACGCCATCGTCGACCCGAAGGAGTTTTCCGATCAGGGCTTCGTCGAGCGCGACACCGATGTCTGCATCATCCCGCCGAACAGTTTCGTGCTGGCGCGGACGGTGGAGTATTTCCGCATCCCGCGCGACATCCTGGTGATCTGCCTTGGCAAGTCGACCTACGCGCGCTGCGGCATCATCGTGAACGTCACGCCGCTGGAGCCCGAGTGGGAAGGCCATGTGACGCTGGAATTTTCCAACACCACGCCGCTGCCGGCGAAGGTCTATGCGAACGAGGGCGCGTGCCAGTTCCTGTTCCTGAAGGGCGAGGGCGCGCCGGAAATCTCCTATGCGGACCGGGCCGGCAAATACATGGGCCAGCGCGGCGTCACCCTGCCCAAGATATAAGGACCGAGCATGGTTGCACCGGACACGGGCGCCCGCGCGCCCCTGAGCGAGCGTTTGCCGAGGACGACTGGTATGGATCGAATTCTCATTCGCGGCGGCAACCGGCTGTCGGGCACGATCCCGATCAGCGGGGCGAAGAACGCCGCCCTGCCGCTGATGGCCGCCGCCCTGTTGACCGACAAGACGCTGCGGCTGACCAACCTGCCCTATCTCGCCGACATCACCAGCATGGCGAACCTGCTGGTCCAGTTCGGGGTCGACGTGTCGATCGACGGCGACAAGAACGGCGACAACGGCCGTGCCATCGACATGACGGCGACGCAGATATTGGACACCACCGCGCCCTACGACCTGGTGCGGAAGATGCGGGCGAGCGTGCTCGTCCTCGGCCCGCTGGTCGCGCGTTTCGGGCATGCGGAGGTTTCGCTGCCGGGAGGCTGCGCCATCGGCACCCGGCCCATCGACCTGCATCTCGGCGGGCTGGAGACACTAGGCGCGGAGATCGAGTTGGAAGGCGGCTATGTCCGCGTGACCGCGCCGAAGGGTTTGATCGGCGCACGGGTCGAATTCCCCAAGGTCTCGGTCGGGGCGACCGAGAACCTGATGATGGCCGCCTGCCTCGCCAAGGGCGAGACCGAGTTGGTCAACGCGGCGCGGGAGCCGGAGATCGTCGACCTCGGGAACTGTTTGACCGCGATGGGGGCGAAGATCGGTGGCCTCGGTACCGACACGCTGACCATCCAGGGCGTGGGGTCGCTTGGTGCGGCGGAACACCGTATCATCGCGGACCGGATCGAGACCGGCACCTATGCGGTGGCGGCGGCGATCACCGGCGGCGACGTGGAGCTGCGCAACACGGAGTATTCCTTGATCGCGGCCTTGGCCGAGAAGATGGAAGAGGGCGGCATCTCCGTCACCGCGACGGACGGCGGCGTGAAGGTGACCTGCCCGAACGGCCGGGTCGACGGCGTGGACGTGAAGACGGAACCGTATCCCGGATTCCCGACCGACTTGCAGGCGCAGTTCATGGCGCTGATGACGATGGCGCGCGGCGCGTCGATGATCACCGAGACGATCTTCGAGAACCGCTTCATGCATGTGCCCGAACTGGTCCGCATGGGCGCCAACATCAACGTGCATGATTCCTCGGCGATGGTCCGCGGGGTCAAGCGGCTGACCGGCGCTCCGGTCATGGCGACCGATCTGCGGGCGTCGGTCTCGCTGGTGCTCGCCGGTCTTGCGGCCGAGGGTGAAACCATCGTCAACCGGGTGTATCATCTGGACAGGGGCTACGAGCGGTTGGAGCAAAAGCTCGCGGCCTGCGGCGTGGATATCGAACGGCTTAAATCGTAATGAAGGTAGATGAGGGGAGTAGAAATGCCGTCCGGCTTCGGGCCGGCAGCGTGGAAGATTTGTCCGTCATCGCCTCCCTCGTCCAAGACGCCATTGTACCGCTCGGCGACATCGCCTTTATCGAAGAAGACAACTCCTTTGTCATGGTCCTCAACCGCTTCCGCTGGGAGGACGAGGGCAAGGCCGACCTGCGCGAACGGGTGCATGCGGGGCTGCGCTTCGACACGGTGCGTCGTGTGCGCTACCGCAACATCGACACCCGGGACCGGTCGCAATTTCTCTCGCTGCTGACGCTCACCTATGACGACGGTGTGGTGTCGCTGCATTTCGCCGGCGGCGGCGCGATCCGGCTTGAGGTCGAGAAGCTTGTATGCGCGCTTGAAGACCTCGGCGAGCCTTGGCCGACCACGCGCGTGCCGCGGCACGATCCCGACTGAAACACCGCGCGTTTGGCGGGAATCATCCGGCGCGGGTACACTTCCTTTGCATAAGAATCACGCCCCGCGGCAAGCGGCGGCGGGCAAAGGGAGGTGCTCGTGACCATCACCGCTGATCTGGTCGATATCCTGCGCGCGACACGGTTGGAGGATATTCCGGCCGAGGCGCTCGACGTTGCCAAACAAGTGTGTCTCGACGGGCTCGGTGTCATGGTCGCCGGCGCGGGCGAGCCGCTCGGATTGGGCCGCATCACGATCGACTATACCCGCGCGCTCGGCGGCCCCGAGGATGCGACGGTGATCGCGGGCGGGTTCAAGACCTCCGCCTTCAACGCCGCCTACGCCAACGGAACCTTCGGGCATGCGCTGGATTTTGACAACACGTGGTGGCCCTTGAACCACCCGACCTCGCCGACACTGCCGGCGATGCTGGCCATCGCCGAGCGCGACGGGCTGCCCGGCAGTTCCGTGCTGCGCGCCATCGTCCTTGCCTTCGAGGTGCAGGGCCGGATGCGCGTGGCGTCGGCGCGCGTCGACGCGGGGCAGGGTTTCCACAAACCCGGCGTCTCGGGGTTGATGGGCGCGACCACGGGGGCGGGGGCATTGCTCGACTTGGATGCGCAACAATTCCGCCGCGCCTATGGGTTGGCGGGGTCGCGCGCGGGATCGATCTCGGCCAACACCGGCACCATGACGAAGTCGAGCCACAGCGGGCATGCCGCGCGGATGGGGGTCGAGTGCGCGACCCTCGCCAAACTCGGCTGGACCGCCACCGAGGATGTCTTCGGCACGGGCCGCTTCTTCGAGATGTTCTACGGTGAGGACAAGATCGAGCCGGAATTGTTCCTGAAGGATTTCGGGGATCCGTACCGCATGATCGATCCGGGCGTCGGGTTCAAGAAACATCCCGCCAACTACTTCACGCACCGGCCGATCGATGCAGCGTTGGAGTTGGCGGATCGTCATGACATCGACCCGGCGGCGATCGACCATGTGACCGTTGACTTCCCGCGCTTCGACTACGTGAACCGCCCGATTCCGGAAAGCGGGCTCGACGGTAAGTTTAGCGTGCAATACGCCACCACGGTCGCCTTGCTCGACCGTAAGGTGAGGGTCGCGAGCTTCTCGGACGCGCGGCGGTTCTCGCCGGACGTGGAGGCTTTGTTGCCCAAGGTCGCCTTGAACATACGCGACGACATTCCGCGCAGTTTCCAGGACTGTTTCGCGATCGTGAAAGTCACGATGCAGGACGGGCGTGAGTTCGCACAGCGCTGCGACCGGCCGCGCGGGATGTGGGGCGTTCCGCTGACACGCGACGAACGGTTGGCGAAATTCCGCGATTGCTGCGAAGGCGCACTGGATGCGGGGAAGGCCGACGCGGTCATCGAGCAGGTCGAGGCGTTGGAGAGCGCGGAAACGGTCGCACCGGTCATGGACATTCTGCGCGGCGCGACGCCGGCCATGCCCGGGGTGTGATCGTTCCGATCAGGGAGTATCTGGGATCATGACGCAGACACGAACCCTTGCCGATTACGCCGCCGGCCTCCGGTACGAAGATTTGCCGGACGACGTCCGCGAGATGGCGCGTGCGTGTATCCGGGACACGGTGGGAATTTCCGTCTTCGGCGCCAACTTGCCGTGGGGCAAGTTCGCCATCGACTATGCGCGCCGCAACGCTGGAGCCGGGAGCAGCGCCTTGCTCGGTGTGCCCGGCGTCAAGATCAGCGCGCCCTTCGCCGCGCTCGCCAACGGCGTGCTGACCCACGCCTTCGAGATGGACAGTCTTCGCAAGCCGGGTACCGGCGTTCATCCGGGGGGAATCGTTCCCGCCGCGCTGGCGATTGCGCAGCAGGAAGGTGCCTCCGGCCGTGACTTGATCACCGCATTCGTCGCCGGGATGGAGGTGATGACGCGGATCGGTCTCTCGACCCGCCATTCGAGCGAGGAAAAGGGATTCCATGCGCCGGGACTGACCGGGGTCTTCGGTGCGACGGTGGCGGCCGGGTCGCTGTTGAAGTTGGATGCGGATCAGATGTGCAATGCGATGGGCGTTGCGGGATCGCTCTGTTCCGGCTTGCTGGAGTTCGCGAAGAGCGGCAGCGGTGGGATGGTCAAGCGCCTGCATATCGGCCGGGCCGCCGAGGGCGGCGTGCTGGCGGCATCGCTCGCGAAGGATGGATACGAAGGGCCGTCATCGATCCTAGAAGGTAAATTCGGGTTTCTGAATGCCTATACCAACGAGCCCCTGACCGAAAAGCTGACCGACGGGTTGGGCGATATCTGGGAAACGCGGACCATCTGCTTCAAGCGATGCGCCTGCCATGCGACCGCCCATACGCCGGTTCAGGCTTTCGAGGAATTGCGGGCGGAGATGGGGTTCGCAGCCGGCGACGTGGATGGCATCACCATTGGATCGAGCCGAAAGGTCCTCGCCAATCACGACATACCCGAGCCACAGGACCTTATGGCCGCGCAATACAGCGTGCCGTTTTCGGTGGCCTTGTCCTTCTTCCACGACCCGATGGATCCGGCGTCGTTTCTCGATGCCGACTTGTCCGATCCCGACATTCTTGGACTGAGCCGTAGGATCGAGTTGGAGCATTTCGACGAGACCACCAAACCTGGACAAGCGTGGGCGTGCCGCGCCCAGGTTACCTTACGGGACGGTCGTGAAGGAGAACGAATCTTGGATGATTTCCGGGGATCGCCGACGCAGCCGATGAGCGCAGATGAATTCGATGGCAAGTTCCGGGCAGCGGCGCGCAGTCTCGGGGAACCGGCGGTAGAAGCTTTGTTGTCTCAGCTCAAGTCGTTGGAGGAGAGCACGGATGTCGGAGACTTGGCAACGTAGAATAATTCGACGACCGATTCATCCGGTGGTCAAAAACAAAGCCCGCCAACTGCTGGCGGGCTTGTCTTTGTGGAACAACGGCCGTTAAGCGGCCGCTTCCCACCTATGACTGCGACTTTTGTGTGTGCTCCGAGATGCTGTGAAGCAACGCCCGGAACCGCTTTTGAACTTCCGGCGGGCATGTGCCGATATTGCGCACCAACTCCAGCGTCTCGCGTTTGGTCCGGAATTCCTCCAGGCGATCGGTGTCGTCATCGATGCCCATGAAGAACCATGCAATGGGAACGTCCAAAATTTGCGCGATCTGCCACAAGCGGCTGGCCGAAATCCGGTTAGCGCCACTTTCATATTTTTGGAGCTGCTGAAAGGTCAAGCCCAACTGTTCGGCGAGCGCCGTCTGGCTCAAACCGCACAGGACCCGGCGAATTCGGACACGGCGTCCAACATGCACGTCGACCGGGTTGGGACCCTTTTTACCTGGAGCCTTTGTTTCTTGATCTTGCGTCACTGCTCTGAAATTCCTCTGATTGAAACGGTCTCGGAGCCACCGGACCGAACTTATTGTCGCGTGAAAGAGATATCACTCGAAAAGTGCTAGGATTGTATACTATACAATTTATAATAAACACCATTATAAAAGCACAACGCTCAACGTTTCTGTGGTACTAACCCAGCTGAATTGTGTTTTTCCGTTGGTTTTACAATAACTACGCGTATAATATACGTTGAATTCGCAGTCGGTATCAAGGTGCTGGCTGATGTTTTTGGGAAAGAGGAACAGAAATGGGTTATCCGCTCGAAACATCGTTCGATACATCGGGTGATAACATCCAGCGTCGCGAATTATACTCGATGAGTGAATTCGCAGATGCCGAACCGCCGGGCAGCACCAACTGGTTGCTGTATAAGTGCTGGAAAACGCTCAGCCTTGGCGGCCGTATTCCGTTGGAACAAGATGTCCTCACCGACAACACGAATACGATGCGTCTCGACGGGCAGACGACGCTGATCGACGTCAGCGACCCGAATCCGTGGAACTTCGTTTTCGTGGCCCATTGGCACACGCCCTATCCGAATCTCGGCAGCGAACTCACCAATACCCGCGTCAGCCAGTACCCTTGCATGATGCATGCGAAGGCGTTGATGTCGGAGTATTTCATCGCGCGTGAGAGCGCCGCGCCGGTGTATCATGAGATCGAACAGCTGATTTTCGGGATTTCCCGGCACTACCGCCGACTGATCCTGCCGTTGTCGGATACCGACAATCGGGTCAACAAGCTGTTGGTTGGGGTGCGTTCCGTGCGTCCGCCGTTCGAAGTGAAGCAGAACGCGGAAATGGCGCTAATTCACTAGGCGCCGCTTTTCTTCCGGCGCTGCCAGCGCCTCTTGGCCGCCGGGTTCCGGCAGAGCATCCCGCTCCTCGGCCGCTTCCAGATTGTCCTGCCTAATTCGCTTCATCATCTCGTCACGATGCATGTAGCTCATCTGCATGTCGTAGGGCCGTCCGTACGGCGGATAGAATCCGCGCGTGATCGACACACTGTGCGACACGTCATAGGTGTTGTGGATCATTGCCTTGCGGCGCGCCGTATCGCGGACGAGCGAGACGTGCCAATCGATCCCGTAATGCCGGACGGCCAGCATGCGGGTGACGCGGGCGACGATATTGGTCAACTTGGAGCCGCGCAGCTTGGGGTGAACCCAGAAACCGCCGGCAAGACCGACCTTGCCCCCAATGACCGGGAGCTTGTCGGGTTCGACCAACTCGACGGGGCGGAAATCGAGAATCGGTTTCCGATCGAAGAACAAACGCTGGGTCCGAATCTCTTCGGCGATGTTGTCCGTTTCGACGATCCGATAACACAGACAGGCGACGATCGTCCGCTCGCGCCGCAACAGCCGCGCCCACAACTTCTGATCGCGCTCACGGATGATGACCCAGAAAGCGTTGTCCGGCCGGATATAGGATCTTGAAGGATCATGGGTGGACGCGATGTCCAGATTGCCAGGGATGCGCCGCATTAGGCGTACCCATTTCGAGAGATCGGAGTCGATCTCGATGGTAAATCCGCGTCGATCCAACTCGGCGCGCGAACGGTCGATGAACTCCTGAATTACTAGGAACTCTTCATCCGTCAGCCGTGACATTGCATGCTCCCTCAATGCCGGGTTGTACGGCCGTCTGCGGCTTGGTGCCGCGCCCGTGGATTATCCACAATGTTGTTAACCGTACGAATTAACCATAACCACAGTTGTATTGAAGGGACAAGTTATTAATTTTCCTAAAGGTTAACGCAATTGGCCGTTTGGATTAACCATCGAAATTCACCAAAGTGCATAAACGAGGGTTGAATTCCCAAAGATTGAAAACGCGCAAAGGAGAGGTCAAAAAATTGAAAAAGTTAACAAGATGCAATTTCGTTTTGGGAATTTTTGGATAAAACAATGCGACGGACATTGTCCGGTGGTCGGCTTGTGTCAAAAGTCCTAGAGCAATTGAGTAATCCGAAATTTCCGGACGCTTCGACGGCGAACTTGATCGCCGAAGAATTCCTCGGCCTCGATTTCGGGACCAGCGGAAAATCCGGTTCCCGTTTCCTGGATAATCTAGAATGGCGGATGCGGGCCTGACATCGCGCTATGCAGGTTGAATTCGATCAGGCGACGGCCTGCCGGCCGGCGCTACGGCGTGGTACTATTCCTTGAAATATGCAAATCAAAGGGTGAATCGATGCAACAGCGGGTTCTCAATCGACAAATCGACGACCCCGTCGCATGGCTCGGCAACGAATTGGCGCCTGCCGACGGCACCGTTCCGTTGGACGATTCATGCATCGACGAACTGGATGCCGTCGCAAGGTTGCTGCGGGAAAATCCCATCCCGACGGAGACGATCCGCCCGGGCGATTTCGAGTTCGCCGCGTGCCGCGATCTGATGGCGGAGGTTCGACGCCAGCTCGATGCTGGGCTCGGATTTGCCCTGATCGACCGCTTGCCGGCGGAGCGGTATAGCCGTCCCGTAATGACCGCGCTCTATTGGTTGTTGGCGTCGATGGTCGCGCGGCCGGTTAGCCAGAAATGGGAAGGCCGGATGATCTATGACGTGCGCGACACGGGGAAAAAGCCTGGGAATGGCGTCCGGCCCGACATCACCAATGTCGAGCAGAATTTCCACACGGACAACAGCTACAACCTCTGTCCGCCCGAATTCGTGACCTTGTTGTGCCTGCAGACCGCGATGGAGGGCGGGATCAGCAGCATCGTCAGCTTTTCAGCCGTGCATAACGAAATGCGCCGGCGCCATCCGGACCTGCTGCCGCGCCTGTATCAGGGCTATTGGTTCGATCGGCAACGCGAGCACGCCCCGGGCGATTATATGACTATCCGGCATCCTCTATTCGAGTCCGACGGCAACCGGCTGCAGGCGCGGCTATCGCACTTTCAGGTCGTGAATGGCTACAAGCTGGCCGGTGAAACGCTGGATCCCGAGGGCGAGGCCGCGCTTGAGACGCTTGAGTCGATCATGAACGAGCCCGAGTTCGGGAAAGAGTTCTTCTTCGAACCCGGTCAGATCCAGATCGTCGATAACCTCCGCTGCGGGCATAGGCGGTCCGCGTTCCGCGATTACGATGAACCGGAGCGGAAACGCCACCTTGTCCGGCTTTGGCTGCGGGACCGCGGCCGGGTCTTCTATAACGGATAGCGGCCCGTCGGCGCGCGATTTCCTGTCCATCCGGGGGTGTGGTAAAGCCCGGTTGCCTATGCGATAAGAAGCGCCGATTTACCGCAGGAGAGTGCCGTGCGTGCCAATGAACCGCTGATAATGGCTCTGCCGAAGGGGCGAATCCTTCGCGAAGTGATGCCGCTGGTTCGGCGAGCCGGAATCGAACCGGAGCCGGCTTTCGACGACCCGAAGGCTCGGCAGCTCCGGTTTTCCACCAATGTCGAGAACTTGGATATCATCCGCGTTCGCAGCTTTGATGTCGCGACCTTCATCGCGAACGGCGCGGCTCATCTGGGTGTGGCGGGCAACGACGTTTTGATGGAATTCGATTACTCCGAAATTTACTCGCCGGTCGACCTGGATATCGGGCAGTGCCGGCTGTCGGTGGCTGCGCGGCCCGAGCTGCTCAAAACGGATGACCCCAGCCGCTGGAGCCATATCCGTATCGCGACGAAGTATCCCAACATCACGCGCCGGCATTTTGCGGCTCGTGGCGTGCAAGCGGAATGCATTAAATTGAATGGGGCGATGGAACTGGCGCCCACGCTGGGATTGTGCCGCCGTATCGTCGACCTGGTGTCGACCGGGCAGACGCTGAAGCAGAATGGCCTGGTCGAGGTCGAAACGATCGCGGAGGTCACGAGCCGCTTCGTGGTCAACCGGACGGCACTCAAAACACGGCCGGAGGAGCTCGGCCACTGGATCGACCGGTTCCACGAGGTAGCCGATGCCGCGTAGCCTCTCCACATCGGATGCCGGGTTCGAGGATGCCTTCGATGCCTTCCTCGCGCTGAAGCGCGATACGGAGGCGAATGTCGAAGACGTCGTGACCGAAATCCTGTCGGCGGTCAGGACGCGCGGCGACGCGGCCGTTGCGGAATATACCCAGCGGTTCGACGGGGTGGACCTGTCCGTGTCCGGGGTCCGGTTTTCCGCCGACGAAATCGCAGGCGCCGCGGCCCAATGCGAACCGGCGACGCTCGACGCGTTGAAGGCGGCGGCGGACCGTATCGAGGATTATCATCGACGTCAGATTCCCGAGGACTCTCTCTACACCGACCCTGCGGGCGTCACGCTCGGCGCGAAATGGACGCCGCTATCCTCCGTCGGCCTTTATGTCCCCGGCGGCTTGGCGGCCTATCCCAGTTCGGTGCTGATGAATGCGGTGCCCGCCCGGGTCGCCGGCGTTCCACGGATCGCCATGGTGGTGCCGACGCCGAACGGCGACATCAATCCGCTGGTCTTGGCAGCTGCCCAGATCGCGGGGATCGAGGAAATCCATCGGATCGGCGGCGCGCAGGCGGTGGCGGCGCTGGCATATGGCACTGACTCGATCGGTGCGGTCGACAAGATCGTGGGCCCGGGCAATGCTTATGTCGCCACGGCAAAGCGGCAGGTGTTCGGCCGCGTCGGAATCGACCTGATCGCCGGTCCGTCGGAGATCCTGGTCGTGGCGGATGCGGAAAACGATCCGGCTTGGATCGCGGCCGATTTGATGTCGCAAGCCGAACATGACACGGCGGCGCAGTCGGTGCTCATCACGGATGACGCGGAATTCGCCGACGCCGTTGGGACGGCGGTCGACGTCTTGCTGCAGCGGTTGCAACGCAGCGAGATTGCATCGGAGAGCTGGCGTAACCACGGCGGCATCATCGTGGTGCGGGATTGGGACGAAGCCGTTGGCCTGGTGGATCGGATCGCGCCGGAGCATTTGGAATTGGCCGTCTCGGACCCCTCCGGGTTGGCGGAAAAGATTCGGCATGCCGGGGCGATCTTCCTCGGACGGCACACGCCGGAAGCGGTCGGTGACTATGTTGCGGGGCCGAACCATGTCCTGCCGACATCCGGCAGCGCGCGATTCTTCTCCGGGCTTAGCGTGCTCGATTTCATGAAGCGGACGTCGCTCGTCGGTTGCGACGCGGAAAGCCTGTCTCGGATCGGCCCGCCGGCGGTTACCTTGGCGACGGCGGAAGGGCTTGAAGCGCATGCTCTTTCCGTTTCGATCCGGCTAGACCAGGAGAGCTCCGGCTGACGCGGCATGTCTAGAAATCGCATCGTCGATATTTCTCTCGACGACCGGACGGTGGTCCGCCGCAGTCCGGAGGTCGAGCATGAGCTCAATGTCGCGATTTACGACATCCTGGAACGCAACGAATTCGCGCCGCTCGGCAAGTTTCAGGGGCCGTTCAACGTTTATCTGAGCATCGAGGATCGCCGCCGCCTGGTGTTCCAAATCAGCGGAACCAACGGCGGCGAGCAAGGGCGCGTGACGTTGCCCCTGGTCCCGTTTCGGCGGATCGTGCGGGATTATTTCCAGATTTGCGAAAGCTACTACGACGCGATCAAGCGTCTGTCGCCGGCGCAGATTGAGACCATCGACATGGCCCGCCGTGCGCTGCATGACGAAGGGTCCGACTTGCTGGTCGAGCGACTGGGCGGGAAGATCGACGTCGACGAGGAGACGGCGCGGCGTCTCTTCACGCTCATCTGTGTCCTGCATATCCGGGCCTAAGCGGGGCCGGCGTCATGGTCGACCGCATCCCCGGTTCCGTTCTCTTCGCCTGTACCGAGAATGCGTTGCGCTCGCCGATGGCCGAAGCGATGCTCAAGCATCTGCACGGACATCACGTCTATGTGGACTCGGTTGGGGTGCGGGCCGGTGACGTGGACGGGTTCGCGGTGGAGGCGATGTCGGAAATCGGAATTGAAATCGGCGGCCATACACCGAAATCCTTCGGCGACCTGGAGGATACCTCCTTCGATCTTATCATCAGCCTGTCACCGGAGGCGCAGCACGGTGCGGTGGAATTGACCCGGCATTCGGCGGCCGACCTGGAGTATTGGGGTGTCTTCGATCCCAGCATGACCGAAGGCAGCCGCGAAAACCGGCTCGACTCCTACCGGCAGGTGCGGGACGACCTCTTCGCGCGGATACGGGAAAGGTTTCCCCTTGCCTCGGTTTCGGATACTTGACGCGCGATGAAACGCCGGGTCCTATCGCGCCATGACTGACGGGCAAGACTCCCGACCCACGCTGGTATTGGCATCGGCATCGCCGCGCCGGCGCGATCTGTTGGCGCAGATCGGTATCGTGCCGGACGTGATCGATCCGGCGGATATCGACGAAACCCCGACGGCCCGCGAACTGCCCCGATCGCATGCGGCCCGCCTGGCCAAGGCGAAGGCGCTGGCGGTGTCCGCGCGCCATGCAGAGGCGATCGTCATCGGGGCCGACACGGTCGTCGCCTGCGGCCGGCGGATACTGCCGAAACCCGTGGATGCCGTGGAGGCGCGACGCTGTCTCGTCCGGTTGTCAGGCCGGCGGCATCGGGTCTATGGCGGCGTGTCCCTCGTCGCGCCGGACGGCAGCGTGCGCGATCGCCTCGTCCAGACGGCGGTGATTTTCAATCGCTTGGAGGAGCGGGACATCACGTGCTACCTCGAGTCCGGTGAATGGGAGGGCAAGGCCGGCGGATACGCGATCCAGGGGTTGGCGGCCGCATTCATTCGCTCGATCAACGGTTCCTACAGCAATGTGGTCGGCCTTCCCCTGTTCGAAACCGCGCAGCTGTTGAAGGGTATCGGTTACCGATGACGGGCCGCGTCCACGATATCCTGATCGAGTGCTCTCCCGGCGAGACGCGGGCGGCGATTCTGAACGAAGACGGTGCGCTGCTGGAATTGCTCATCGATCGTCTCGGGGAGCAAAGCCTCGTCGGGACGATCTGCCGGGCACGCGTGACGCGTCTGGAAAAGGGCACGCAGGGCGCCTTCGTGAATATCGGCATGCCGGATCCGGCATTCTTGCCGCGGGCCAAGAGCTTGACCGAAGGGCAGAACCTTGTGGTTCAAGTCACCCGCGACGGCTGGGGCGAGAAAGGGCCCGCGGTTGGCCGGTCGCCATCCTTGTCCGGGCGCTACCTTGTGTACCGGCCCGGCGAAACGACCGTGCGGTGGCCGCGCTCGATCCCCAATCGGGTCAAGACCGAGCTGGAGCCGGTCGTCCGATCCGCGGTGCGGGACGGCGAAGGATTCACCGTACGCCGCAATGCGACGTTCGCGTCGCCGGAGGATCTGGCGGCGGAGGCGGAATCGCTCCGCACCCGCTGGCGGGAGATCGAGGCCACGGGCGATGGTCCGGCGGTGGTGCAGTCGGCGCCGGGGCTGATCGACCGGGTTCTTCGCGACTATGCGCCGAGGGGTGACATCATTCTGGACGACCGGCGGCAGGTTGCCGACGCGGCGGCCAAGGTGGCGGTTGTCGCGCCGGACCTCGCGGACAGGATCGCCTTTCACGACGACACCGCGCCGATGTTCGAGGCCTTGGGCGTCGAGGAACAAATCGACGAAGCGTTGTCCCGGACGGTGACCTTGCCGCGCGGCGGCACCGCGGTCATCGACGAGGTCGAGGCATTGACCGCGATCGACGTCAACATGGGCACGGCTGGTGGCGGCCGGCGCGGTGAGGATGCCGTGCTGTCGGTCAACCGGACCGCGGCGGAAATCGTCGCCCGCCAGATCATGCTCCGCAACATTGCGGGCTTGATCGTCATCGATTTCGTGACGATGCGCAGCAAGGCGAACAATCGAAAGCTGGTCGAGGCGGTTCGCCGCGCCTTCGCCCGCGACCGGGTGACCGTGGATGTCTTGGGCATGACCCCGGCGGGCCTCGTGGAAGTGACGCGTCAGCGTCGGGGGATTGCGCTCTCCGGCATGATGCTGGAAGCGCGGCGGCGGGAAGCGCCTTTGCGGCCCGGAGCCCAAGCTTGCGCCGCCTTGCGGGCCGTCTTGCGGCAGCTCGGCGCCGGTCGGCCCGTGTTGCGGTGTGCACCCGGTGTGGCGGCGGCATTGGAAGGTCCCTTGAAAACGGGGCTGGAGGAGACCGTCCGGCGGCTCGGCCAACCGTTGGACGTGCGGGCCGATCCGGCCTGCGAGGGATTCGAGGTATTGCTTGAGGGGAGGTCGTGATGGCGGAGAGGAAATGTCCGGTATGCGGAAAGCCGCGGGAGCATGATTTCCGGCCGTTCTGTTCCAAGCGTTGCGCCGATCTGGACCTCAGCCGCTGGTTCAACGATTCCTATCGTGTGCCGACGGATGAACCGCCGGATTCCGCCGAAATCGTCCCGTTCGCGCGCAACGAGGATGGCGAATAACGCCGTTTGAGGTACACTTGGCGGTGGACACGCGACCGGGATTTGACTATGAAATGCGGTCCGCGCGTTCCGCGCCGTGCCCAGGTAGCTCAGTTGGTAGAGCAGTGGACTGAAAATCCGCGTGTCGGCTGTTCGAGTCAGCCCCTGGGCACCATTTTTTCCTAAGAAATCATCGGAAGTTTGAGTGATTTAGCGAGCAGATTGTCGTTGGCAATTTGACGCGACGCATTTTTATTGTCCTCCAACGAATTCCAATCGGCGGTGGCAGGTGCGTGCGACAAGGCTGCTCGAGAAGGATGCGCCGGTCCACAAAGACTAAGACGCGCCGGGTGGGGTACTTCGGTCGCGGCGTGGCGTGTTGCACGGGAAAGCTGTATAAATAAATGGATTCAACCGGATAATCGATCGTTCGACCGATAAACCATGCGGCCGTCGCTGAAGTTCCGACCAGATGTTACCGCCGCCGCCCCCGTGACGGCGGTGGTGCTCGCGGTCCTTGTGGCGATGGTTCCTGGCGTTGCCGCGGCCGGGGAATGCGGCGGGTATGCTGGGGTGCGGGACGCCCGCCTCGCACTGACCCAAGGCATCGGCGAAATCCGCGACGTCGACATCTCGACGAAATTCTCCGAATACGGCAAACGCAACCCGTTGTTGGATGGCGACCTGGAAACCTGCGGTTTCGATGTCAGAACCGCGGTCGCGGCAAATCGCGTCTCCATCCGCGGTGCGTCGACGGAGCGCGGCTGGGATCGCATGCCCTCGGCGTTCGACTATCCGTCCCAGGGCAGCGTCGTCGAGACGCAAGTCGCCGCGCCGAGTGGTGCCCGGCTGCCGTGGTCGGCGGGTATGACCTTCGTGCGGCGCGCCGACCCCGGCGAGGAAGTCGGTATGGGTGCGGGCCTGAAACTGCAGGCACGATTCCTCGACGGGCGCGTGAGCACGCAATCGAATTTTGCCTGGGCCGGGGTGAAGGACGGGTTCGAATCGTCATCCGGATTGGCGCAGCGCCACCGCATGACCGCGCGGATGCTGGATCGCAATCGGCATTCGATCGGCCTCAGGACGACGCTACAGTTCGAGCGCGTCGAACCGGACTATACCGGGCCCGCGGCGGGCCGTGATCCGGACCGCCAGGCGACGGAGCTCGGCACGGAACTGCGCTTCGACGGCGCCAGCCTGAAGGTGTCGCGCCGTTTCATGTTCGACAACGTGGCCGGCGAGGACGGATCGACCAACCGCTGGGACCGCTGGAAAATCGCCGGCAAGGTCGATCTGGGCAAGTTGGGCCTGCCGGGCATGAAGCTCGGCCTGACCTGGCGGCGCGGGGCCGCGTATCTCGACGAGGGCGAAGGCTTCGAGCACCAGAGCAATAGCGAGGAGGTCAAGGTCAAGCTTCGGCTCAACAAGGGCTTGGCTGTAGCCTATGTCAACGAGCGGCAATTCGACCTTGATTCCGACGATGGGCCACGGACCGATACGGAAAATGCGCTGGCCTTCAGTTGGAAGAAAGCGCTCGGCACGATCAAGACACGGCACAAGGTTAGGGTGTCTTACGTCGAGCGGGAATCCGAACCCGAGGCCGGCGTCGATATGTCATACGAATTCAAGGCCCGTTCGAGCGACCAGGACAACCTGTATTGGAAGCTCGGCGCCGAAATGGAACGGCGCGACGCCGAACGCGACCGGGTCCGCCTGTTCTCCAGCATGCACGTCCGTTTCTGACCCGTTCACCCGCGCACGGAATGCCGGCGTTGCGAGGGTCATTGGAATCCTGTCGCCACAGTGGCGCCGCCGCCGGATTAGTGTTCCGGGAAGTAGCAGGCCGCATGATGGCCGGAGCCACGTTCGTCCGACAAGGGCGGTACAGCCCGGGCGCATTCGCTTTGGGTTTTCCAGCACCGCGTGCGGAACCGGCAGCCGGATGGCGGATCGGCCGGGCTGGGTACTTCCCCTTTCAACAGGATGCGTTGTTGCGCCCCATTGCCGGAGAAGTCGACCGACGGCTGCGCCGATAAGAGCGCCTTGGTATAGGGGTGGCGCGGGGTGCCGTAGACCTGTTGCTTGCTGCCCAGCTCGACGATCCGCCCGAGATACATCACCGCGACGCGGTGCGACATGTGCCGCACCACCGATAGGTCGTGCGCGATGAAGATATAGGCGATGCCGAATTCTTGCTGGATCTCCTCCAGCAGGTTCACGACCTGGGCCTGGACCGAGACATCGAGCGCGGAGACCGGTTCGTCGCATATGACGATTTCCGGGTTGAGCGCCATCGCGCGCGCGATGCCGATCCGTTGCCGCTGCCCGCCGGAAAACTCATGCGGATAGCGTTCGGCGTGTTCGCGGCGCAAGCCGACGCTTTGCAGCAGTTCGCGCACCCGGTCGGGCCATTCGCCGCGGGGCAGGACATCGCGATGGATGACCCAGGGTTCGCTGACGATTTGCTCCACGCTCAGCCGTGGGTTCAGGGATGCGTAGGGGTCCTGGAAGATCACTTGGATCCGGCGGCGAATGTCCTTCAAGTCCCGCTCGTTCGCCTCGAAGATATCCTGGCCGTGAAATAGGGCCCGGCCAGCGGTCGGCTCCTCGAGCCGCAGGAGCGTGCGGGCGACGGTGGACTTGCCGCAGCCGCTTTCGCCGACGAGGCCGAGGGTCTCGCCCCGGCGTAACGTGAAGTTCACGTCGTCCACCGCCTGAATGGTCGCGGTTTCTCGGCCGAAGGAGAATCCGCCCCCGACGTGAAAGTGTTTCACGAGGCCCTGAACGTCCAGGATCGGAGGGTCGTCGGCAGGGCCGGTCACCGTTCGGTCAGCTGCCATCGAACACCCTTTCGGCGTGATGGCATTCGGACCAGCGGTCCGGGCCGATGGCGACCGCTTTTGGTTTGGCGGTGCGGCAGGCATCGGTTGCGAAGCCGCAACGGGGGTTGAAGGCGCAACCGGCCGGCACGGCCGCCATATCCGGTGGCGACCCGAGGATCGGCTGCAGCGCGCCGCCGTCGTCCTGCAGCCGAGGCATCGAGTTGAGCAAGGCGAGGGTGTAGGGATGCGCGGGCTTCCGCAAGACATCGCGAACCTTGCCGCTTTCGACCACCCGGCCGGCATACATGACCGCGACGCTTTCGGCGACATCCGCGACGACGCCCAGATCGTGGGTGATCAGGACGATCGCCATGCCGAATTCCTGCTGCAGGTCTTGCAGCAGTTCCATGATCTGCGCCTGGACCGTGACGTCGAGGGCCGTCGTCGGTTCGTCTGCGATCAACAGGTCCGGGCCGAGGGCGATCGCCATCGCAATCATCACGCGTTGCCGCATGCCGCCGGAGAATTGATGCGGATAGTCGTGTGCCCGGTTGGCGGCATCGGGAATGCCGACCCGTGCCAACAACTCGATGGCGCGCGCTTCGGCGTTCTTCCGGTTGCTCTCGCCGTGCACGCGGAACAGTTCGGCGATCTGCCATCCGACGCTGAACACGGGGTTGAGCGAGGCGAGGGCGTCCTGGAAGACCATGGCGATCTCTTGACCGCATCGCCGGCGCCAGGCGTCGATCGGCATTTCCAGGACATCGTCGTTCTTGAAGCGGATGGTCCCGCCGGTGATGTAGGCGGGGGGACATTGCAGCAGGCGCATGACCGCCGATGCGGTGACGCTCTTGCCGGACCCGCTTTCGCCCAGGATCGCCGCGGTTTCGCCGGGCGCCACCCGGAACCGGGCGCCGTTGACGGCATGCACCGTCTCGCGGCCGCTGCGGAATTCGATGCGTAGGTCTTCGATGTCGAGCAAGGCCGTATCAGTCATCGGCCTTCCTTGGGATTTCGAGCCGCCAACGTTGCTCGGGATCGGTCACGATGCGAAGCCAGTTCGACAACAGGTTGGCCGACAGGGTGGCGAACATGATGGCGAGACCGGGAAAGAAAGCGAGCCACCAGGCCTGGCTGAGATAGTTGCGCCCTTGCGCCACCATCAACCCCCAGGTGATGTCCGGTGGCTGGATACCGATGCCCAGGAAGCTGAGTCCGGATTCGGCAAGCATCACGATCGCGAAGTCGACCGTCAGGATGGTGACCAATGTCGGCGCGACCACCGGCACCACATGCCGCAGCAGGATATGCGTCCGGCTGCCGCCGAGGGCGCGGGCCGCATCGACGAAGACGCGTTCGCGTATCTCCAATACCTCGGCACGGGTGACGCGCAGATAGGATGGGATGCGGGTGATGGCCAACACGATGATCAGGTTGCTGACGCGCGGTTCCAGCATGTAGAGGACGACAACGGCGAGCAGCAGCGACGGGAAGCTCTGGATGATGTCCGACAGGCGCATGATCACGTTGCCGACACCGCGCCCGATGTATCCGGCGATCAATCCGAGGAATCCGCCGACGATCATGGCGAGAACGACTGATGTCAACGCAACCGATATCGTATTGCGGCTCGCCGCGACGAGCCGTGCCAGCACACTTCGTCCCAAGGGGTCCGCGCCCAGGATCATCGTCCAGCCCTTTTCCAAGGAGCCGGGTGGGAAGTTCCGGGCGCGGAGATTCATCGTCGTCGCTTCCTTGCCCAGCAATTCAGGGCCGATCAGGACGCACAACGCCAGGAAGATGAGCCAGATCGCGGCGGCCAACGCCAACGGGTCGCGCGCGAGGAGACGCCACCACGGCAGGCCGCGCCGGATCGTGACGGCTTCCTGTTCTGCGGTGGCTTGGCTCATGGGTTCAGTCCGGCGGCGTTATTGATGGCGGATGCGGGGATCGAGCGCGACATAGATCAAATCGATCACGATGTTCAGCAGGAAGATCGCCGTCGCGGTCATCATGATCGCCGCCTGAACGATCGGAAAATCGCGCTGGATGACGGAGTCGATCATCAATTTGCCGACACCCGGCCAGCCGAAGACCGTTTCGACGATCACCGCACCGTTGATCAGCCCTACGGTCAGGTCACCGGCGACGGTCACCACCGACAGGCAGGCATTGCGCAGGGCGTGGACGAAGATGACGGAATGTTCGCGGACGCCTTTCGCCCGTGCCGTCTTGACGTAGGCCGACGACAACGCCGTCAGCATCGACGCCCGCACGACCTGCACCAGCAGGCCGAACGGCCGCAGCGCCAGCACGGTGATCGGCATGATCCAGTACGGCAGATCGCCGACGCCCGAGGTCGGCAGCCATCGGAAATGGACCGAGAAAATGAGGATGCCCGTGATCGCGATCCAGAAATCCGGGGCGCTGGCACCGGCAAGCGACCCGATGCTGCTGATCCGGTCGAAAACCCCGCCCGGCCGATAGGCCGCCAACGCGCCGACAATGACCGCCAGCACGATGGCGATCACCATGGTGATGCCGGCGAGTTTCAAGGTCGTGGGGTAGGCCTCCAGGACCAGTTCCATCGCCGGCCGCTGCTTGCGCATGGAATAGCCCAGATCGCCCTCTGATACGTCTTTAAGGAAACTCCAGAATTGTTCGATCGCGGGCCGGTCGAAGCCGTGCTTCTGGGCGAATTCCTTCCGGATTTCGAGCGACGCGTCGATCGGCAAGAACAGGTTGGTCGGATCGCCGGTCAAACGCGCCAGGAAGAACACGGCGATGACGAGCCCAATCAACGCGATTGCGCTGTGCACCGACCGACGCGCCAGATAGCGACCCATGCTCCATGCCCCCCTGCGAGCGGTTTTTTTGCCCCGTGATTAGGAGAAGGCGGCCCGATCGTCGCGGATCGGGCCGCCCTCATAGGGCGTGGCTTCAGTCCCTATTTGAAGCTCATGTCTTCGAGATGGAGCTCGCTGTTGGTCGAAATGCTCGGGGTGAAGTTGATGCGGTTACCCACCCGTGAGTAGCCGACCATGTGATACATCCACACATCCGCAACCATATCCTCGTTGATGATGCGGAATACTTCCTGCCAGGTCTTGCGGCGCTCGTCACCGGACAACGTCGACGCTTTGTCGATCAAGGCGTCGAGCTTCGGATCGCAGGTCGTCCCCTGTGCGCCCTTGCAGGCATATTTGTTGAACACCGAAAAGACGGCGTCGCCGTTGTTATTGTCGTGCTGGGCCTGCAGCAACACCGGCTTGCGGTTCTCGGCATACGGTTTGGTCAGGATGTCCAGCCATTCCGCGACTTCGAGCATGCGGAGCTTCACCTTGAAACCGACGGCCTGCAGCATCGCCATCATCGCTTCCATGGTTTCGGTCGCGTTCGGATAGATGTTGATGCGGCCGACGATTTCGATTTCCTTACCGACCGGGACTCCCGCCGCTTTCGCCTCGGCGAGCAATGTCTTGGCCTTTGTGGGGTCGTAGGGCATGACCTTCAGCTTCGGATTATGGCCATTGATGCTGGGGACGACGATCTGCGTCGCGTGCAACACGTCCTTCGACAGCACCGAGCCGCGCAGCGCTTCGCGGTCGATCGCATAGTTGAGGGCGAGACGAACACGGCGGTCGTTGAGCGGGGCACGGGTCACGTCGATCCGCAGCCGTGTCGTTTCCGAATTGGGGTAACTGGAATCCATCTTCGGCTCGGTCGCGTCCTGCACCGCGATGTTCGGCGCGATGTCGGCTTCGCCGACCTTGACCATGGCTGCACGCACGGTCGATTCTGTTCGCCAGACATAGCGTGCGCCTTCGACGACGGGCTTCTTGCCCCAATAGTTGTCGTTGCGTTTCACCGTGATCTCCTGGCCCGGGACCCACTTGTCGAAAACATAGGGTCCGGTGCCGATCGGATTCAGCACGAGCTTGTCGGTCGGCGTGTTCGGGGAGGAGAGCGAGACCACACCCATCCGGGTCGGCAGGATCGGCACTGCCTTGTTCGCGGAAATCTCGAGCGTATGCGAGCCGACGGCCTTGCCGACGATCTTCAGGTCGCCGAAGGATTTGGTGCGGGTCTCGCAATCGAGGCCGCCGGTGCCGCGCGCACCGCCTTTGCCGCTGGTATCCATCGTGCGCTTGATCGCCGCCGCGGCGGTCGCGGCATTAAAGTCCGCGCCGTCGTGGAACTTGACGCCCTTGCGCAGTTCGAATTGCCACGTCTTGTCATTCACCTTCTTCCAGGACGTCGCAAGGCGCGGTGTGATCTGCCCGTCCTTCGGATCGATCTCGGTCAACGTCTCGACGATGTTCTGTTTCACGACGCGGCCGACGGTCGACCGGTTGGAATTGCAGCCGTCCAGCCCTTCCGGTTCTTCCGAGAGGACGACGGTGACGGTCTTGTTTTGCGCCGTCGCGGTGTCGGCGAAAGTGCTCATGCCGATTACGGCGACCGCCGCGGCGGCGTAGAATGGCCAATGTGTCACGCGGAGCGGTTTCCGCGCGCAGTCCTGCGAGTCAGTCCGTTTCATGTTTCGCTCCCGACAATTTGTTCAGCTTGGGTGCGAAGGGTTCATCGGTCTTTCGCCGCGTTTTCGCCAATAGGTAGCCGGCTTCACACCCTCAGTAGAAAATTCGCATCGATAGTTCTAGGAAAAATGCTTCCCTATTATGGGTTTGCTGTCAACTTTGGCGGTTGGCCATCCGTGTGGAAAGAGTGCCGAAGTCTTCCGGCGTGAAACGGTTGCGCTTGGTGGATGCCCTGTTTTTCGAATCCGCATTCCAGGGATGATCCAACGCCGGCTCCGGTGCGTAGTGAGAATTGGAACTACGGAGGATTGGAAAATGGCAGCGAACGCGCAGCTCATGGCGCAGATATTGTCCCAGCAAATTGCGATGTTGAAGCAGGTCGGCTTGCATCGGACCGCGGCCCAAGCGTCCGATGAAGTGCGTCACCTCGAGTTGCTCGCGCAAATCCAAACGTCGGAACAGGAATTCCGCCTGCCGTTCCGCGCGATCGCCTGATCGGCATTGCAAAGTGGACGGTCTGGGTGTTGCCTCTTCGCGCCTGTTAGCGTCGGCGGTGACCGCTATGTCCGTCCCGCCGCTTCCTTGAGCGCCGGCAAGGCCGCATTGGCGGTGTTGAATACCATGGCGGCATCGTTGGAGTAGGGCAGCCACTGTGCGCCCTTACCCAGCCAATGCGTCGCTTTCTCCACGGTGTGGCTCGTTAAACCACAGGGCGTGCCCGCGTCCTTGCATGTCGCAAATATCTTATCGATCACGGCCAGAAGATCCGGATGCTCCAGTTCGCCGGGAATCCCCATATCCTGCGACAGGTCGTCCGGGCCGATCATGATCGCATCGACGCCGTCGACTGCGCAGATATCGGTCAGGTTCGCGACCCCCGACTGACTTTCGATCATCACCACCGATAGCGTGTGCGCATTCAGATGCTTGGTCATGGCGTCCGTATCACCGGACGTGTAGTCCGTGTGCGGCCCCCGCAGGTTGAGCGGGCGATGCCCCATCGGATGGAATTTGGTCGCCGCCAGAATCGTCTGAATCTGGTCCACGGTATCGATCGACGGCAGGACCAGGCCTTGCGCACCGGAATCGAGCAGGCGCGTCAGGTCGTGCGGATCGCGCGTACCCGGCGGTCGGACGAAGGGCGTCAATCCCGCTTCCCGCGCCATCAGCAGGAGCGGCCCCACGGTATCCAGACCGAAATCCGTGTGTTCCATTTCGATGATGACGAAATCGAAGCCGCAGGCCGCGTATAGGGAAATGATCCGCGGATGCGGACACAGCGTCACCCAAGTGCCGATGGTGGGTTTGCCGTCCTGCAGGATTTCACGGACCGGATTTGATTTGATCATGTCTTTTCTCCTGATCGGAATGCGTCAGCGTGGTTGCGCGCGCAGGGATTCCGTCGCCGCTGCGTCGAGGTTGCCGTCGGCCATGGTGACGACGCCATAATCCCGTTCGGCCGCTTCGGCGGTGACAAGGCCGTTCCGGACGTCGTCCGCGACCTGTGCGGCGTCGCGCCTCATCGGGTCGCCGTAACCGCCGCCGCCCGGCATCTCCACGATTAGCCGGTCCAGGGCGGGCACGACTTGAAAGCCCTTGTTCCGGAGTTCCGCGCCGGAATCGAGCCGCAGCCGGCCCTTCTCTCCGGGTGCGCCGCCGTCGCGGCCGCGGGCCGGGAAGACGACACGTTCGAAACTGGCGAAGATGCCGAAGGGAACGTCCTCGCGGTTGGTCAGTTCCATGGTCTGACCAAGTCCGCCGCGTTGCGCGCCTGCGCCGCCGGAATCGGTGCGGTAGTCCTTGCGCCAGATCACGATCGGGGTGATCGCCTCGGTGATCTCGACCGGCACGTTGCGGACGCCGCTGGGGAAGGGCGTTGCGGACAGGCCGTCCTGCTTGGGCCGCGCACCCGCGCCGCCGCTGTGGAAACTGGTGACCATGAAGGCCGTCGATCCGTCGGCGCCGCTGCCGGTGATGCCATGCCCCGCGCCGAGCTTGAGGTTCCAGAGGTTCGATGTTCCCTCGGCTGGCACGCGGTCCGGCATCGCTTGATGGATCGCGCCGAATACGACATCCGGCAGCATATGGCCGATCGTCGAGCGGGCGACGACGGCGCAGGGATGCGGCGCGTTGACGATGGTGTTCTCCGGCGCAGTGACCTTGATCGAATCGAGCGAACCGGCGTTGTTCGGCACGCGTGGCGCCACGATGCAGCGGACGCCGAACGCGGTATAGGCCTCGGTGTAGCACATGGGGCAATTGATCCCGCGGTCGGACGTGCCAGATGTGCCGTCGAAATCGACGCGGATTTCCGTTTCATCGATGGTGACGGCCGCGCAGAGGTCGATCGGCTCTTCGTAGCCGTCGATCCGCATGCTGCTGGTCCAGGTGCCTTTCGGCAGCTTGGCGATGGCTTCGTTCATCGCGATACGGCTTTGCTCGATGATGTACACGCCGAGTTCGTCCAGTGCGTCGAGGCCGTATTCCTCCATCATGGCGAGCAATCGCCGGCTGCCCGTCTCGTTGCAGGCGACCAGGGCATAGATATCGCCCTCGACCTGAACCGGTTCGCGCACGTTGGCGCGGATCAGGGTCAGCAGCCATTCGTCCATCTCACCGCCGCGCGCCAGCGGCATGATCGGGATGAACAGGCCCTCGTGATAGACCTGCTTGCCGTCGGGCGCGAGACCGATGCCGCCGATGTCGACCAGATGGCTGGTGCAGGCGAAGAGGGCGACCGGTTTGCCGTCCTTGAAGGTCGGCGACACGACGGTCAGGTCGTGCAAATGCCCGGTACCCTTCCAAGGGTCGTTGGTGATGTAAGCGTCGCCCTCTTTCATCTGGTCGGCCGGGAACACCTTCAGGAAGTGAACCACCGCGCGCGCCATCGAATTCACGTGGCCGGGGGTGCCGGTCACCGCCTGGGCCAGCATTTGGCCGTCGCAGTCGAAGACCCCGGCGGACACGTCGCCTGCCTCGCGGGTGGAGGTGCTGAAGGCGGTTCGCACAAGCGTCTGGGCCTGCTCCTCGACGACGGAGATCAGCCGGGTCCACATCACCTCGTGGCGGATTTCATGGAGTCGATTGTCGGTCATCGGGTTACGCCTCCCGCGTGATAACGATCTGGCCGAGTTGATTTACCGTCGCCCGGAAACCGGCCGGTACGAATGTCGATGTTTCGTCTTCCACGATGATCGCCGGTGGCGGGACCATGGCGCCCGGACGTAGCGCATCGCGATGGAAGATCGCCGCATCGACCATGACGCCACTGTCGACATCGAGCACCGACCTCGTGCCGTCCGAATCTGCAACATACTGTTGTTCGGCCGGATCGGCTGCTTCGGGCAGCGGTTGATCGGTGGCCAGCGATAGCGTCCAGCTCAGGACCTCGATCTCGAGATTGGGAATGACGCGGGAATAGAGCGACTGATATTCGCGGTCGAACGCGTTCTCGAAGATCGCCGCGTCTTCCGGCCCGTATTCCCGCGACGGCAAGGTGACGGCGATCTCATGGCCCTGACCGCGGTAGCGCATGAAGGCGGTGCGCACCTCGGCGAGCGGCTCGTCCGGCGCGCCCATGCGGACAACGGTTTCCGCTTCCGCGCGCATGTCGCGGAACAGGTCATTGACGAAGGCCGTGTCGAATTTCGGCAGGGACATAAACCGTGTGCGCACCACCTCATAAGCGATCGGCGCGCGGAGGAAGCCGACGGCGGAGCCGACGCCGGCACCCTGCGGAACGATAATCCGATCGACGCCGAGTTTTCCGGCAAGGCGTGCGGCATGTAACGGTGCGGCGCCGCCAAAGGCGATCAGTGTCCGGTCCGCGGTTTCCTTCCCATTCTCGATCGCATGGACGCGGGCCGCATTGGCCATGTTCTCCGTGACGATCTCGGAAATGCCGGCGGCGGCGATCTCGGTCGTCATGTCACGCGGACCGCCGACGACACGGTCGACCGCCTCTTTCGCCCGTGCGGGGTCGATGGTTACCTTGCCGCCGGCAAACTTGGCGGGATCGATCTTTCCCATCGCGACGTCGGCGTCGGTGACGGTCGGTTCTTCGCCGCCGCGCGCATAGGCCGCAGGACCGGGATCGGATCCGGCGCTTTCCGGTCCGACGTTGATGCGCTGCAACTCGTCCAGCGACGCGATCGATCCGCCGCCCGCGCCGATCTCGACCATGTCGATCACGGGAATGCGGATCGGCAGGCCGCTGCCCTTCAGGAAGCGATACATGCGCGCCACCTCGAAATGGCGGGACAGCTGCGGCCGGTAGTCGTCGATCAGGGTGATCTTTGCGGTCGTGCCACCCATGTCGAAGGACAGCGCCTTACCGATCGTGTTTTCAGCGGCGATGTTGAGCGCCAGGATCGCGCCGCCGGCCGGTCCGGATTCGACCAGGCGGATCGGGAAGGCCATGGCGGTCTCCACTGTCGTGACGCCGCCGCTGGACATCATCAGCAGTAAAGGGCAGGCCACCCCAATATCCTTCAATCCCGTGCGCAGCCGGTCCAGATATCCCGCCATCATCGGTTGGACGTAGGCGTTGGCGCAGGCGGTCGAGGTGCGTTCGTATTCGCGAATCTCCGGGCAGACTTCGCAGGATAACGTAATAGCGACGTCGGGCAGGGCGGCGCTGAGAATGTCGCGCACCCGTGTTTCGTGATCCGGGTTGACGTAGCTGTGCAGCAAGCATACCGCGACGGCGTCGACGCCTTGTTCTTGCAGCACCGGCACCAACACCCTGACCGCATCTTCGTCCAGTTCACGCAGGACCGTGCCGTCCGCGGCGATCCGTTCGGGAACCGTGTGCCGCCGGTAGCGCGGCACCAACGGGGTCGGCCGCTCCATATAGACATCGTATTGCTCGAAGCGGTGTTCGTAGGCGATCTCGACCGAGTCCCGGAACCCATCGGTCGTTACCAAGGCGGTGCGCGCGCCCTTGCGTTCGATCAATGCATTGGTGGCAAGCGTCGTGCCGTGAATCGCCAGTTCGAGACTGCCCGGCTCAATGCCCGACTCCGCTAGGATTCGATTGACCCCGTCTAGGACGCCCAATTCCGGCGCTTGGGGTGTCGTCAGAACCTTGGTGCTGAAACGTTCGCCACCGCGCTCCACAACGACATCGGTAAATGTGCCGCCGATATCGACTGCTAGTCTGTTACCACCATTCATTTACGCAGATTTCCTGTCTTCTCGTGTTGCGCGGATGCTGTTCTGTCGTTGGGTGCAGAGGGTTTTCGAGGTGTGGATTCGGCGAACGCGATCCGCCGTGGTCCCAATCGTATTCAATCCCCCGGTGGGTTGCCGCGCAAGGCCGGCGCGGCGGCGTCTTCGACGTTTTCCTCGTCGCCGACGGCCATATCGCCTGCATAGTGCTGCAGGTTTTCGCCCCGGGCTTCCGCGCGCTTGTACCGCCAGTACGCCACCGCAATCAGAAGCGCGACCAAGCCGAGCCCGACAAGGTCGGTCCGCCATCCGGAGAACATGAGGAACAAGGCGGCGACCATCGAGATGCCGCGTTCCACTAGGTTCAACGGCACGATCAGCCAGCCGATACAGGTGACGGACAGGGTGAGCACGCCGATTGTCGCCGTCAGCGTCGAGATGATGATCTGCGTCGGGCTGAGATACCACAGCAGTTCTGGCCCGTAGATGAACATGTAGGGGATGATGAAAATCGGCAGACCGATGCGGAAGGCAGTCATGCTGGTCTTCCACGGGTCCGTATTCGCCACGGCGGCGGCCGCATAGGACGCGATCGCCACGGGTGGCGTCAGCGACGACTTGGACGCGCAATAGATGATGAACATATGTGACGCGACGATGGCGATCTTGCTGGCGTCGGCTTCCGGCAGGCCGAAGACGCTGCCGTAATGCGGCACCAGCATGCCTTCGAGCGCGGGTACGAGAAGCGTGGCCAATACCACATAGGCGCCCGATGTGGGCATGCCCATGCCGAGGAAGACAGCCATCACCATGGTCAGGAACAACGTGAAGAAGAGATAGCCGCCGCCGAATTCCAAGACGATGGCGCTCATGCGCTCGCCGAGGCCGGTCAGCGAGATCACGCCGATGATGATACCGCCGACCGCGCAGGCCACCGTGACCGGGGCGATCAGTTTGGGCGCCTCGACGGCAGCGGTCCAAACGATCTTGACGAATCGCATACGGACGGCGTGATCGAGGCCGAGTACGACCAATGCGGTCGTGATCAATCCGCCGGAAAGCGCGTTGATGACGGTGAAGCCGGGCGCCAGATACCACGCGAAGCCAAGCACCGGAAGCAGGGCGAACACCCAGGGCCGGCGGGTCTCTTCGTCGAAGATCACCACAAGGCTGGCGAGATAGATGATTGCCCAGAAGGCCGCGGTCGAGGGCGTGTAGCCTTCGAAGAGATAGTAGAGCAGTGCGATGATCGCGAGCAGCAGATAACCGCGCCGCTTGAGGACGGACCAAACGGTCGGAATGCCTTCCGGCGGGAGCGGCTTCAATCCGGCCCGGCGCGCCTCCAGGTCGACCATGCCGAAACACGCGATGAAATACAGCATGGCGGGGATGATCGCGACCTTCATGACGTCGACATAGGAGATGCCGACGAACTCCATCATGATGAAGGCGGCGGAGCCCATGATCGGCGGGGTGAGCTGCCCGCCGCAAGAGGCGCAGGCTTCGACGCCAGCGGCAAAATGCCCCCGATAACCGGCGCGTTTCATGGCGGGAATCGTGAAGGAGCCGGTGGTCACCACGTTGGCGGCCGAACTGCCGGACAACGTGCCCATGAAGGCGCTGCCGACCACGGCGGTTTTCGCGGGCCCGCCGATCTGCCGGCCGGTCAATGCTTTGGCGAGGTCGGTGAAGAAATCTCCGGCGCCCGATGAAAGCAACAACGAGCCGAACAGCACGAATAGGAAAACGAAACTGGCGGTGACCGCGACCGGCGTCGTCCAGATGCCGTAGGTCGTCAGGTACATATGCTCGATGGTCTGTTCGATGCTGTACCCGTTGTGCCAGAACGGTCCCGACATATACGGGCCGGTCTGCGTGTAGATCAGGAACACACCGCCGACGATCACGAGGACCCATCCGACCGACCGGCGCGCCGCTTCGAGGATCAACAGGATCAGCGCGACGCCCATGACGATTTCCGTCGGCGTCAGCGGCGTCACGTAGATCATGCGTTCGCTGATATAGACCGCGTTGACGAAAAGGTAGCCGCAGGCTGCAAGAAGAACGCCGGACAGGGTCAGGTCGACGGCGAGTTGACTGCGGCGTTTGGCTGGATCGTCGCTGCGTTCGGAAGCCCAGAACAAAATTAAGAGGGCGAAGAGGACATGGACCGGTCGATGCACTTCGGCGACGGGTTCGCCGAGATAGCCGACCGTCAGGTGGTAGGCCGACATCGCGAAGGCGACGATTGCAACAAGGCCTCTAAGGCCGAAACGCTGTGCGAGATTTAGCACCGAACCCGTCATCGCCACTCCCCAACGGCAAGGTCACGACAAACTAACTCTGCGCGCGCATTTCGGCGGGCGCAGGATCAAACCGGAAAGGGCGGGGCCGACGCGATGGCCGGCCCCCTCCCGCGTTCCTACTTCAAGTAACCCTTTTCCATGTAGTAGCGTTTCGCGCCGGGATGCAGCTCGACCGCCGGCGGCCGCGCCATGAACTCAGGCGTTACGTGCTTAACGGACGCATGCACCTTTTTGATCGTGCCCAGGTTCTCCACGATCGTCTTGGTGATGAAATAGGCTTCGTCATCCGTCACGTTGGTATTCGTGATCAACATGGACTGTGTCGCCATCGTCGGGACCGGTTTGTCCTGGCCGCGATACAGGTTGGCGGGCAATTCATGCCGCACGAAGCCCGAATTGACCTTTTGGACATTGGCGAGCGTCTTGTCGTCGATCGGCAGGAAGGCCACGTCGATGGTCTGTGCCGCGTCGAGGAAAGCCGCTGCCGGATAGCCGGTTGTCGCGGTGAAGCCCACCACTTTGCGGTCCTTCAACTGGTTGGCGCCGAAGTTTTGGCCGCCGCGAGAAATCTTAAGGTCCTTTTCAGCAATGCCGGCCGCATTCAACAGGATCTGAAAAGCGAGCGTCGTGACGTTTCCGATCGGTTGGGTGGCGAATGCCTTGCCTTTGAGGTCGGTAAAGCTCTTAACGCCGGCATCCTTCCGGACCATGACATGTGTCGCGTTGGTCATGAACGATCCGATCGCCCGGACGTTGCCAATCTTTTTCGGGAAGGGCTTCGCGCCTTCGCGCGCCATCGGCAGAACGGCTGCCATGGTGAAGCCGGTGTTGGTCCGGTTGTTCGAGACGGTTACGACGTTCGAAAGCCCGCCGCCGAGTTCCGTATTCGACTTGACGCCGTGCTTCGCCATGACTTGGCTGATCGTCGCGCCGACCACACTCCATGGCGTGCCGGGGTTTCCGACGCTGATCGTGACTTGCTTCGGTTTCTTGCCGTCAGCCGCGTGCGCAAATGCCATGGGCATGAGAACCGTCAACGCGGCGGCGGTGGTGCGGGTGAGCACGTTTAAGTGTTTCATATTTCTAAACTCCCTCGAAGTTGGTTCCCCGGAAAACCCATCAATCATCGATAGCTTAATCGCCGAACTATGGAATCACCTAATCGTGAAACGCAATTTGTAGCTGGAGGTCGGAAAAGCCGGTTCCTCATCAAATCACGGGTTGTATAGCGCTAGTCCTCGGTCATTCGATTTGGCCTCCGCGCAAAAAACTGCTCTCCTAGCGTTCTCCGCAACCCGCAAGAAAACTGTCTAAGCGAAAAGAAGGTTCTCGCCCGGACGGTGGCGCCCACAGGAAGACATGACAGAACTATCACTCGGGATCGATATCGGTGGCACCTTTACCGATATCGTCATCTATGAGCCGGACACCGCGCAACGCTTGATCTGGAAGGAACCGACCACGCCCGACGATCCGGCACGGGGTGCGATTACCGGTACCAAGCGTCTCATCGAATCGTCCGGTATCGACCCGGCCACGATCGGCCGGGTCGTTCATGCGACGACGCTGTTCACGAATGCGTTGATCGAACGTAAAGGGGCCAAGACCGGATTGATCACGACGGCCGGGTTTCGGGATGTCCTGGAGATTGCGCGCGAACGGAAATACGAACTCTACGACCTGTTCATCGAGATGCCGGAGCCGTTGGTGCGGCGATCTTGGCGGCGCGAGGTACCCGAGCGGATGGCCGAAACCGGCACGGTGGAGCAGCCGCTCGACGAAGCGGTACTCGCCGAGCAGGTTGCCGATCTTGTGGCGCGAGGCGTGGATTCGATCGCGGTCGTGTTCCTGCATTCGTATGCCAATGCCGAGCATGAAGCGGCGGCGGCGGCCTTCATCCGCAAGACCTACCCGGATGTTTCGGTTTCGGCGTCGCATGAATTGGCGCCGGAAATCCGTGAATACGAGCGCAGTTCGACGACCGTCGCCAATGCCTATATCAAGCCGTTGGCCGAACGGTATCTCGACAGCCTGGCGAATCAGATCCGCGAGTTGGGAATTCCCGGCCCGTTCTTCCTCATGCTGTCTAACGGCGGTTTGACGCATATCGACGAGGCGAAGGAAAGCCCGGTGCGCCTGCTGGAATCCGGACCGGCCGCCGGCGCGCTGGCGGGTGCCTTCTTCGGCGCGCGCAGCAATGACAGCGAAGTCCTGGCCTTCGATATGGGCGGTACGACGGCCAAGCTGAGCCTGATCCGGGACGGTGATCCATCGATCGCCTATACCTTCGAGGCCGCGCGGACGAAACGGTTTGCCGACGGCAGCGGCTTGCCCTTGAAGATCTCGACGATCGAGTTGATCGAAATCGGCGCGGGCGGCGGGTCCATTGCGGCCATCGACGAACTCGACCTGCTCAAGGTCGGCCCGCGCAGCTCGGGCGCGGTACCCGGTCCGGCCTGCTACGGTAAGGGAGGGACCGCGCCGACCGTCACCGACGCGGACCTTCTGCTCGGCTATCTGAACGCCGAGTTCTTTCTCGGCGGTGAAATGTCGATCGATCTCGGCGCCGCCGAAGCGGCGATGCAGCCGGTGATGGACCGGACGGGGCTGAGCCTCGCCGAGGTGGCCTGGGGTATCCACGATGTGGTGTGCGAGAACATGGCGAGCGCGGCCCGGGTCGAGATCGCCCAGCGCGGCGAGGATCCGCGCGATTACGCCTTGCTGGCGACCGGCGGTGCCGGGCCGGTGCACGCCTATAACCTTGCCCGCAAGTTGAACCTCCGCCGGCTGATTTGTCCGTCGGCGGCGGGCGTCGGATCGACCATCGGTTTGTTGATGGCGCCGGCGAGGGTCGACCGGGCGGCGTCGCTTGTCGGCCGTGTCGATTCGCTCGACTGGGCGCAAACCGAGGCGCTTTTCACGTCGCTGGAGGAAGACGCGAAGCAGGTGCTGCGCGAAACCGGTGCGGACCTGAGCAAGCTGCAACTTCGGCGCTCGGCGGACATGCGCTATCTGGGCCAAGGATCGGAGATCGTGGTGGCGCTGCAGCCCGGTTCCTATTCGGCCGATGCGGCGGACGAAATCTGCAAACGGTTCGAGGACCGGTACCGTCAGCTGTTTACCCGCACACGGCCGGGTGTGCCGATCCAGATCGTCAATCTGCGCGTCGCCTTGTCGGCGCCCGTAACCGACGCCACGTTGGAAATGGGTATGGCGCGGGACGCTCAACAGGGGATGGAGAAGGGCGCCCGCCCGGTTTATTTCGCCGAGACCGACGGTTTCGTCGATACGCCGGTCTATGACCGGTACAAGGTGCCGGCGGGGTACGAAATCACCGGTCCCGCCGTTTTCGAGGAAAATGAATCGACCTTCGTTATCGGACCCGATGCCGTTTGTACGGCGGATGCGTCCGGCAACCTGATCGTCACCCTGCCCGTGGATGAGAGCTGACTGATATGCCCAAAGACGCTTCCCAATTCGACTCCGTAACGCTGGAAATCCTGTGGCGGCGATTGATCTCGGCTGTGGACGAAGCGGCGGCGGCATTGGTCCGCACGTCCTTTTCGACGTTGGTGCGTGAGTCCTACGATTTCTCCTGCATCATCACGGACGAGCACGGACAGTCGCTGGTCCAGGCGACGGAAAGCATCCCGTCCTTCATTGGAACGTTGCCGGCGACGGTAAAGCACTTCATTGCCGAATACCCGGCGGAGCGGCTGCGGCCGGGCGACGTCCTGATCACGAACGATATCTATCAAGGCACCGGACATCTGCCGGATATCACGCTGGCCAAGCCGATCTTCCTGGACGATCGGTTGATCGGTTTCTCGGCGACGACGGCGCATGCGCCGGATATCGGCGGTAAGATTAGGTCGCCCGAACCGCGCGAGGTTTTCGAGGAAGGGCTGCAAATCCCCATCATGAAGTTCCTGCGTGCCGGGGAGATTGACCGCACGCTCGAAAAGCTCATCCGCAAGAATGTCCGGACCCCGGATCAGACCATGGGGGATTTATGGGCGCAGATCGTCGCGCTCGACCTGATGGAAGATCGGCTCGTCAACCTGCTGAAGCAGTATGAGTTGACGGAGCTGAGCGCGTTGGCCGCCGAGATGCAGGGCCGATGCGAGCGCGCGATGCGCAAGGCGATCAGCGAACTGCCGGACGGTGTGTATCACAGTGAGCTGAAGACCGACGGCGTCGCGGATACGCCGATCTCGATCAAAATGACGTTGACCGTAGACGGCGACACGATCGACATCGACTATGCAGGGACCGACCCGCAGGTGGACCGGGCGATCAACTGCGCCATGTGCTACACGTATGCGATGAGCGTGTACGGCGTGAAATGCTGTACCAGCCCGAACCTGCCCAATAACGAAGGCGCCTTCCGGCCGATCACGGTGCGCGGTCCGGATGGCTGCATCGTGAATCCCGTGTTTCCCGCATCCGGCGGGTCGCGGATGTTGATTGGACACTATCTGCCGATGCTGGTCTTCGGCTGTCTTGGCGATGTCGTGCCTGAGCGTGTGATTGCCGCCTGCGGCTCGCCGATGTGGGGCATGAACCAATCCGGCGTCGACGACAGCGGTAAACCCTACGCCAACATGTTCTTCTACAACGGTGGCATGGGGGCGACCTTCCGGCGCGACGGGGCGACCTGCCTCAGTTGGCCGAGCAACGTGTCGTCGACCTCGGTCGAGTTGTCCGAGACGATCGCGCCGCTGCGTTTCCATCACAAGAAGCTGCGGCCGGATTCCGGCGGGCCGGGGCGGTACCGTGGCGGCCTAGGTCAGGAAATCCTGATCGAGAGCCGGTCGAAGAGCCTGATCGCCGTATCATTCCTGGCGGAACGGACGATTTTCCCCGCTTTCGGCATCCAGGGAGGCAATGACGGCGCGACCGGGCAACTCGAAGTCAACGGCGAGAAGACCGATCCAAAGCGTCAATATGTGTTGAAGCATGGCGATACGGTCCAATTGTCGACGCCGGGCGGCGGCGGCCACGGCGATCCGGCGGGCCGGGACGAAGACGTCCTGCGTCACGACCGGGAAGAGGGGTATGTCACCGCCGGCGAAGTCTACCGCAGGTCTTAGCTAGGCGCCCCCACGCTGACCCAGATCAATGAACTGACTGAAAAATTGCCCTAATCCTATCGGGAAAACGATGAGGCGCGCTATGCATCTCATGCCGAGAACGACGAAGGGAAGTAAGGGACGTCTGGTGCCGGTGCCGGAACGGGCATCAACATTGGCACAGACGGTGAGTCATGTTGCAGATACCGAACGTCATCAAGACTCGGTCCCGCAAAGAGGTGACGGCCGCCATGCCTAGCGCTTCGGATAGGGACACCTGTGAGATGCTCCTGCGCAATATCGATGAAGCGTTGAATACCGTCGCCGGCGCCATGATTTCCGAGCGTCAGTTCGACGAAGTGACCAAACTTCGAACGGCGATCCGTGGGCACTGCCAAGCAGGGCGGCTCGCCGAAGCCCGCGAGCTTGAATCCCGAGCGATGGCGATCATCCGGCAAGCGGCACCCTGCTAGGCGAAATTAGAGTGAAGAGTTGCGCAACTCGCTGATTGCCGAGCGAATCTTACGCCAAGTCTCTGCCTGTTCCGGCTCGTTTCTTTCCGAAAAATCAAGCGCCTTTTGAGCCGCCTCACGTTCCGCTTCCTTACCATGGGCGTCCAGCAGACGTTTTGCATAGTCGATGATTTCAGATTCACGCATCGGTTCCTCCTCATCGAAGAAAATGGTGCCGCATAGAGTGCCGGTCTCCGGATATGACGACATTGACGGGGATCAATCTCCCGACAACGCTCGATTGCCGCAGCTCACCGATTGAGCGAGTATTGCCGGATGTCGCGATCCGATACTTCCAGCCCGGTGTCCGTGGACGATCTGCTCGACGTTCTTGGGGCGCTCGTGGTGGTTCTTGATCCGCATGGGCGGATTGTCCGGTTCAATCAAGCCTGTGAGGAATTGACCGAATACCGGGAAACCGAAGTTGTCGGCAAGCAAATTTGGGATGTGCTGATCGCCGACGAAGATGTCGAGGCTGTCCGTGCCGTCTTCGGACAGTTGAACGAGAACATGCGGCCGAACAGCCACACCAACGATTGGATCACCAAGAGTGGTGAGCGGCGGCGCATCTCCTGGTCCAATACGATTTCGGTAGGCAAAGATGGCGACGTCGAATACGTCATCGGCACCGGAATCGATATCACCGATCGCTTGGCCGTCGAGTCGGCGCTGCGGCGGAACCGGACGCTTCTTCAATCGATGATCGCGACGTCGCCGGACGCAATCATCACGATTGACCCGGAGGCCCGGATCGAATCCTTTAATAACGCGGCCGAGAAGATGTTCGGCTATTCGGCGGGCGAGGTCATCGGAAAGAATGTGCATGTCCTGATGCCGGAACCGTATCGAACCGAACACGATGGATACATGCATCGATATGAGACGACTGGCGAGAGACGCATTATCGGGATCGGCCGGGAAGTGGTCGGGCTGCGCAAGGACGGCACGACGTTTCCGATCGAGCTTGCGGTAGGTGAGGTCGAGTTGGGCGACCAGCGCCGCTTTACCGGGTTCATCCGGGATATCACGAAACGCCGTGAGGCGGAGGAGCAACTGCGCGCCAGCCTGCAGCGGATTCAGGAAATCCAAGCGGAATTCACCCACGTGTCGCGCCTCAGCGCGATGGGGGAGATGGCCGCGACCCTGGCGCACGAATTGAACCAGCCGTTGACCGCGGTGATGAATTATGTGCAGGCCGGCCGACGGGTCATGAAATCGGACCGGTCCGATGCGCAGGACAAAATTGAGGATGTGCTGTCCAAGGCGTCGGCGCAGGCGCACCGGGCGGGCGAAATCATCCGTCGATTGCGTAGCTTCGTGGCGCGCGGCGAAACGGAAAAGATGCCCGACGACATAAATGAGGTCGTTGCCGATGCCTGCGATCTGGCATTGGTGGGCGCGCGGACCGAGGGCGTCGACTTCACCACTAATTTCGATGACGCATTGCGGCCGGTGCTGATGGACCGTGTGCAGATTCAGCAGGTTGTCGTCAATCTTTTGCGCAATAGCATTGATGCCCTCGAAGGGCAGTCCGGCGGGTCGATCCGGGTGACGACTAGGCAGGACGGCGACGCGGTCCGGGTAGCTGTCGCCGACAACGGACCGGGGCTTGACAAGGAAATCGCCGATAAGCTCTTTGAATCCTTCAACACGAGCAAACCGGACGGGATGGGCATCGGATTGTCCGTTAGCCGGTCGATCGTGGAAGACCATGGCGGGCGCATCGACGCCGTTCCGTGCCCGGAAGGTGGCGTCGAGTTCTGGTTTACCCTGCCGTTGGTGGAATAGCGACGAAGGCAATGGAACAGACCTATTGCGTTTACATCGTGGACGACGACGAGGCGGTACGCGATTCGCTGCAGATACTGCTGGATACGGTCGGTTATGAAACGCGGACCTTCTCGTGCGGGCCGAATTTTCTCGACGCGTGCGATGCCAGTTTCAAGGGCTGCGTCCTGCTTGATGTGCGCATGCCGCAGATGAGCGGTTTGGAAGTTCAGGAGCGCTTGCGGACCGTCTGTCCTGATCTTCCGGTTATAATAATTACCGGTCATGGCGACATCGCAATGGCGGTTGGCGCCATGAAGGCCGGCGCTTTGGATTTCGTTGAAAAGCCCTTCCACGAAGAGACCTTGCTCGCGAGTATCGAAAACGCCCTGAAACAGGCCGAGCAAGCCGATCGGCAGAATGCCCAGAGCGCGGAAGCACAGAGGAGTTTCGAGCGGTTGACGCCGCGCGAGCGCGACGTGCTCGAACAACTCGTGATTGGACGCCCGAACAAGGTTATCGCCTACGAACTGGGGTGTAGCCCGAGGACAGTAGAAATCCATCGGGCGCGGATCATGGAGAAGACCGGCGCGCAAAGTCTGTCCCATCTCGTCCGACTCTCGCTCGCCGCCGGAATCGATCCTAATTCCGAGTGAACGCCGCCGCGAAACCGCTACCGGCATCTGTATATACGTAAGAACCCGTATAGGCGTGACACGGATTTAGCCTTATTGGTGAACTCGGAGGATTCGCTTCGCCGGGCTAAGACGCTCGATTGACCAATAAGAACAACGCGAACACGCCGATGGATGGAATTCCGACAGTCTGTATCGTCGATGACGACGAGGCCGTACGCGATTCGCTCCGGTTGTTGCTGGAGGCGGAGGGTTTCATGGCGCGAACCTTCACTTCGCTTCCGGTTGTGTTGACACGGTTTCGGCCGCCCCAGAAATCTTGCCTGCTGGTAGAGTTACAGCCGCCGATCGAGCATACGGTGGACATGTTGGTGCAGTTCCGGCGATCTTGGAGCCATCCCAGGATCGTGGTCATGACCGGGGCTCGAGACGATGATTCGGCTGAACTCGTCCGGCGAGCGGGCGCGTCTGCCCTGATCGAGAAGCCGTTCGATTCATTGGAACTCCTGCGGATCTTGTCCCAGCTTATGCCCATGTAAGGGAAATCCCGTACGTATAAATCCGAATTTTTCCGATGACGCCTGTCGTCGACTATAGGGCCATCGCAAGACCGAAATTACACAAGGTTAGGGGGTACGCGATGAGGCCAATAGTGATCGACGCAAATCCGCGGGTTAACGTATTTCCGCAAGGCAATATGGATGCCGGTGGTTCGGAACTCGATGCTTTCACGAGCATCGGCAGCTTGGTGACCTATGCTCCCAAGGAATCGCTTTTCTGGGAAGGGGATCAGGCGGAATTCCAGTATCGTGTCGTCCGCGGCACTGTTTGCCTTTATAAGCTGTTGCCCGACGGGCGCCGGCAGGTCGCACGCTTCTGCCATGCTGGCGATCTCATCGGTCTCAGCGCCCGGGCGAACTACCAATACACGGCGGACGCATTGACCGACGTGACGGCCCAACGCATCCGCCGGAACGAACTGGATGCGCACATGGAAGACGATCCGGTGCTCCGGCGCGGCGTGCTGGCGTCGATCAGCGAGGAGTTGAACGCGGCGCAGAACCAGCTTCTGTTGCTGGGCCGCAAATCGGCGTCCGAGCGGGTCGCGAGCTTCCTGGTCGCGATGACCGAGCAAGCCGTTCGGCAGGGCGGTGACGGCCATTCGGTTTCTCTGCCCATGACCCGGGTCGATATCGCCGACTACCTCGGGCTCACTCATGAAACGGTGTGCCGCGTCTTCAGCCAATTGAAGGCGCAAGGGATCGTCCGGTTTTCGGACCCGAACGAGGTCGAGATTTCCGATGCGGCTTCGTTGGCCGTTCTCGCCGACGGTGACGTGGACGCCCGGCTCTGCGCGTGACGCTAGGCGGGCGCGTCCTCGCGCGTCCGTGCAAGTGGGGCGGCGATTTCGGTGACGCGGTCCCGTAACCATTGCTGAGCCGGGTTCGACCGGTGCCGCTTGTGCCAATACATCGACCAGGTGAATCCGCAATCGGGAACCGGCAAAGCGCTGAGTTGGATACTCGGGTCCTGTGCGAAGCGCTCCGCCGCACGTCGAGACATGACGGCGATCAGGTCTGTTTCCCGCACGACATACGGCACGCCGAGCCAATGCGGTACGGTCAAGCCGATTTGACGCCGATGCCCATGTGCCGTGAGCCAGTTGTCGACGAACCGGTCGTCCACCGGGCTTTGCGCGACCCGGATATGCCGACTGGCGAGAAAATCCTTCAGAACCGGTTTGACGCCGATGCGTGGATGATCGGCCCGCGAAAGGCATACCAGCCGGTCGTCGAAGAGAGGTTGCTCGTGGACCGCACTCGATCCATGCAGGCCTGTGCTGATCGCCAAGTCGATTGCGCCCGACTCCAAAGCCTCCACAGTCCGGTGCGGCGATAGGTGGACGGTTTCGATATGCACCTGCGGCGCTTCATCGGCGATGCGATGCATGAGCTGCGGCAATAGCAGAAGCGCCAACACGTCCGACATCCGGATTTGAAACGTCAGGTCCGCCGTTCGCGGATCGAATCTGTGCGGGTTGTCGACCAGTCCATTGATCGCGCGCAGGATCTGATCGACGGCGGGCCCCAGTTCTTCGGCGCGTTGGGTCGGCTCCATGCCGGTCGGGGTGCGTACCAGCAATTCGTCCTTGAACAGATGCCGGAGCCGGCTAAGGGCGTTACTGACCGCCGGTTGGGTGACGCCGATATGCAATGCGGCGCGAGTCACGCTTTTCTCCCGCATCAGGGCATCGAAGATGACGAGGAGGTTGAGGTCGATCTGGCGCAGGTTCATGCCGTCTCCATCGGACTTTCAGTCATTCCAATAGGCTGTCGGCCAGTTCCTTGAAGTTCCGGACGACCAGGTCGGGTTGATGCGGTGTCTCGCCATAGGGCCGTCCGCGCCGGTCGACGAATGCCGTCCGCATGCCATAGGACTTGGCGCCGATACAGTCGAAGGCATGGTTGGCGACATGCATGATGGTCGAGCGATCCGCGTCCAGCAGCCGCGCCGTGGTCGCATAGGTCTCAATATGAGGTTTGAAGTAACCGGCATCTTCGACCGAGATCGTGTGGTCGAAAGCGTAACCGAGATACGGTTTCGCGTTTTCCAGCATGTCGCGGTCACCGTTCGATAGGATGACCAACGTGTATCGCTCGCCGAGCCGCTCCAGCGCTTCGACCACATCGTCGAAGGGCCGCAATTGTTCAATGAGGGAAATGAGCCACCGCACCTCGTCCTGGCTATAGGTGATGTCGAGCCGGTCCATCACATACGAGACCGCGCGATGCCCGATTTCCCGGTAGGGCGTGTGGCCGCGATCGCAAAGGGAATCAATCATCGAATTCTCGAAATGCGTACGCCGCCACCAGGTCACGAAACGGTGCGGCGCGCCGTCCCATCCCTTGTCCCGCAGAAAGGGCGTTACCGCCTTGGTCAGGTCCGTCTGCATATCCACGATGGTGCCGTATTGGTCGAATGTCAGGATTCGGACTTCGCGTTTCAGAACATCGTTAGCTGTGCCGGGCATTCCAAATCTCCTCGCGGTGTTGGTCTAATGAGGGCGAGGTTAGGGAAGAACTAATAATCAATCGAATTTATATTTAATATAATCACATTCATAGTAATTATATTGTATGGGTGCGCATGAGATGCCCACAAAAAAGCGCCCCTGCGGTGAGACAGGGGCGCTTCCGTTGGGTGATCAGCCCAGAGGGAATTTCGTGGGTTTAGTTGAGCAGGCGAAGGTTGCTCAACTTGTTCCCGATTTCGGTGAACACGTCGTCCAGATTGTCCGTCCCGGCATGGTAGAAATGATCCAGTGACGTGGCGCAACCTTCCAGGAGTGTCCTAAGTGCCGTGCTCGTGTCTCTGAATTGGATCGTGTAGACGGTGATCTGGTTGTTGTGCTTCATCTTGTTACAGGTTTCCGTCAAGCGCGCATTCGCGGTTGCGGCAGACGTACCCGAAGCCGGCTCGTTCTTGCCGTCGGTCATGATGATGACCGCTTTATCCATCAGCGGCTCGTCATAAGGTTTCGGCAGGTCCGGGTCGCCCCAAAGCCCCTTCCAATCCGGCGAAATCATGCGGAATGCCCATGCCGCGGCGATATCGACGCGTGTTCCGCCGTCGGCGCTCATGTTGCCCAGCGTCGTGTCAATCGTCGACCGTTCCGCCGTCAGGGCCAGGGCTTTCTCGGCCCGGCACGCGGATCCGGCGCTGTTCGGGTTGTTGAATGCGGCGATCGCCGGCGTGGCGTCGCCCGTTTCATGGCCAGCGCGCGGATCGGCGCAGATACGATTCCACCACCATTGTGTCGGGAAGCTAACCAGATCGCGGTATCTCGCGATGTTGACGCGGCGGTCGAAGGGAACCACCGAAACCCAAAGGTTATCGACCGTTTCCCGCGGACCGTACAGGACATCGAGCAACTCTTCCGACGCGTCCTGAAGATCATCGATATAGCCGCCCATCGATCCCGTCGTATCGAGCGCCAGCACGAGTTCCAGGCCCCGGGTCTGACGCAAGGCCGCTGCGTTGGCGCCGATACTGACATCATCGATGCCGAGCACGGTCACCAGGGCGGTCGGCATGTCGGCCGTGACGTCGCCGGTCACGGTGGTCTTGTCGGTGCTCAATGTGAAAGTGGGCGTAACGGTTCCGATGCCCATGAAACCGGACGGGAAATTGGCGTCAAAAAACTTCTTTCCGACCGTGTTGACGTCGGAATCATTCGCCGTTGCGGCAGCCGCCAGCACCGCGCCGTCGAGGGCGAAGCCGATCCGCTGCTTCAGCAGGTAACCGCGCGCCGTATCGACCGACAAACCGACGAAGGCCACCAGCGGCACGGCGGCCGCGGCGATCAAGGTTACGGTGCTGCCGCGCTCGTTTTTTCCAATAGAGCGAGCAAATTGAGAGAGCCAAACAAGAATATCCATCTGAACTACCCTAATAACGCCACCCGGCGAATATGAATTCGTACTAATTTTATCTAAAATACACTGTGTGTTTAGTCACAATTAAATAAAAATTAAGAAAAAAAGTACTATAATTAACCTTAATACTAATATTAATGCAGAAAAAATCCCTACAAATCGCCGTTTTTACATAACGCCGTTCAATAACGGATGAACCTGGATTCGCGGTGATTTCGGGAGGACCGGGGCGTGGCCGGGACTGGAACCGCTTGGGATTCGATCACTTTTTGTCTGCCGGGGTAGCGATCCGCTATTCGGGCGTTGACCGGGATTCCGCGATCTGCCTAGCATGATCCCATGGCAAACAAGCTTGATATTGGGGATCGATTCCCATCGATGACCCTAAATCTGGTTGGCGGGGATACGGTTACGGTTCCCGATGACCATCGCTCGAACTACTCAATCATTCTGTTCTATCGCGGCCACTGGTGACCTTACTGCCGCCGGCAGTTGGCCGGCTTCGAAAAGCAGCTTAAGGAACTTCAGGCACTCGATGTTAGGGTCATTGCGGGCAGCGTCGACGACGAGGAAAAGGCCGGCGAAATCGCCGCCGATCTTTCCTACCCGATGGCGCACGGCGTCACGAAGGAGCAGGCCGACATGCTCGGCTCGTTCTGGGAGGATCGGCGCAGCATCATCCAGCCTTCCGAATTCATCCTGGACGGGGACGGGAATGTCCTCAACCTGATGTACGCCGCGGGGCCGGTTGGCCGTATCAATGCCGAAGAGGCCGTGACCTACATTACCTTCCTGGAATCCAAGAAGAGCTGATCCTCGGCGGATTGGTTCGGACGGGTATTTTGGGAATGGTTCTGGCCAATCGGGCGGCGGGGGCATTAAGGTTCGCGCATGACCAACGAACCCAATGATTTTCTCTCGTCGCTCGACGCCAGGGCCGATTCCATCCTGAATGCCTGCTCCCAATGCGGGAAATGCGTCGAAGCGTGTCCCATGCCGGGAATTGTCGGCGTCGACGCGTCCGATCCCGGACGGATCGTGTCCGGCGTGTTGGATATCCTGCGCGAGGGTAGCGGTCCCACCGACTCCGAGACTTGGGCGACTGCCTGCACCAGCAGCGGCCATTGTATCGATGTGTGTCACGACGGGGTGAACCCCCGTTTCATGCTCTCTTTGGCGCGCCGCGCGATGAAGAAGCGCGAGGCGGTCGAGGCGCGCCGCGATGCCGGAAAGCAGGGCTTCAAGAAGATGAGCCAAGGGGTGCGGATTCTATCCCGGCTGCAGCTTCCGCCTGAACTGTTGGCGCGATTGAACCCCTCCTCGCATCCGGAGCGTGACGAGGCGCCCGACCTGATCTTCTATACCGGCTGCAACATGCTGCGGACGCCGCATATCGGCCTGCTGTGTCTTGATGTCCTAGATCGGCTGGGCGTCAGCTATGAAGTCTACGGCGGACCGGCGAATTGCTGCGGCATCCTGCAGATGCGGCCGGGCGATGACGCCAATGCCGGGCGGCAGGCGTATAAGACCATTGAGCGGTTCTCGCAGACTAAGACCTCCGAAGTCCTCTCCTGGTGTCCGACCTGCCAGATTCAGTTCGGTGAAACTGCGCTGCCGAGCCATAGCGGCAACGATCCCGATTTCGACATGACGATGTTCGCGGTCTATCTGGCGCGGCGGATCGATGAGTTGCGTCCGATGATGACGAGCCCGGTGCCGAAGAAGGTGGCGCTGCACGAGCATCCCGGCGCGGAGGGCGTGGCGGCGGCGGTCAAGGACCTTTTGTCGCTGATCCCGGAGTTGGAGCTTGTCGAACTCGAGATGCCGCAGGTCGGCTACATGCTGACCTCGCTCGCCCCAGTGCCGGATTTCCGGCAGCAGTTGATCGCGACCGAGCTTGCGGCGGCCGAGGAAGCGGGCGTCACCACGTTGGCGGGAATCTACCATTCCGATCACCGCGAACTGTCGTCGCATGAGAACCAATGGTCGTTCGAGGTGGTGAACTTCATGGAGTTGATCGGCGCGAGCATGGGGCTGCACCGCGAGGACATCTTCAAACGCCTCAAATTGATGCAGGACGTGGACGCCATCATCGCCGACACGAGGGACATGATCGAACTGCACAAGCTCAATCCGGAGGAAGTGCGCGACGTCATCCTGCGTGACATCCTCGAAGACCAGATGCTGCCCATCGACCGGGCCGAGCACCCGGATCCGTTACCGACGGGATAGCGCCCTAAACCTGGGAGGACCGACATGGCGGTTGCGAAGAAGGCCCCGACGATCGAAGAAGCGTCGAAGACCCATCATACGCCCATCATCCGGCGGCCGGACGAATACACGCCCGAGATGGGGCGTTTCGCCAATACGACGCAGATGGTGTTCCACCCGACGGAAGAGGCGCCGACGGAACCCAACGCCGGTGTGCTGACGTACCTACCGGGCGCCAGCTTCCCCTTGCATAAGCACGACTTCGCCCAGGTTTGGTACGTCCTCGAAGGGGAGTGCAGCTTCGGGCCCGACACGCTGCGTACCGGCGACATGGTGTATCTGCAGGACCCGCATTTCGAATACGACATGCACACCGAGAACGGCTGCAAGATCCTGTTCGTGCAGTACCAGGGCCCGACCACCGGCGGCCGCCCGATCTACGAAGGCCGCTTCAACAAGACCGAGGCGCCGAACATCGCCGAGGAAGACCTCGAGCGGTAGCACCGCCTGTTGCCGGGGCGATTGTCGCCGAATTGATATCGTTTTCAGCGTGGAACTTTCGTAACCTGACCGCTGATTCACTTTCGAGCGAAAGGAACGGCCATGTCTGGTCACGGGACCTTCATGTGGAACGAGCTGGCGACCACCGATCCGGAAGCCTGCGCAGATTTTTATAAAAAGTTGCTGGGCTGGACGTCCGAGGAAATGCCGATGCCGGATATGTCCGGCGTTTACACGGTCTTCAAAGCCGGCGATACGCCCGCGGCCGGCATGTTCAGGATGGAGGGTGAGCAATTTGCCGGGATTCCACCGCATTGGATGTCCTACATCCATGTAGACGACGTGGATGCGGCCGTCACCCAGACGGAGGAATTGGGCGGTTCGGTGAAAGCCCCGGCATTCGACGTGCCCGGCGTGGGCCGGATCGCGGTGATTGCCGATCCCAGCGGCGCGGCGGTGGCCCTCATGAAACCAAGCGACGAGATGTGCCCAGAGGACGCTGACTAGGTCACAACCGACCTTGCATGATGGGGCCGGTAGGCGGCTTATCCCGTCCTACCGGCCCTTAACCACCGGGTCGCGTTTCTCTATGAAGGCCTTGCGGGCTTCCTTGGCGTCTTCGCTGGCGAAGGCGCGATGGATCGTCGCCAGTTCGAACCGGAGATGCGTTTCCAGGTCGATCGACGTGGTCGCCTTGCCGATTGCCCGCTTCGTCAGGCGCGTGGTGATCGGCGACCACTTGGCGAGCGATTGGCAGTACTCGGCAAGCCGCACCGGCATGTCGTCGTCTTCGACCATCTCGCCCGCCATGCCCAGGCGTACCGCTTCCTCGCCCATGACCGTCCGGTTCTCCAGCATGAAGCGCATCGCCTGCTCGTAGCCGATCGCTTGCGACAGCGACCAACTCAGTCCGCCGTCCGGCGAGCCGCCGATCCGGGTATAGCCCGCCATCAGCCGTGCGTTGCGCGAGACGATCCGCATGTCCGCCGCCATCGCCAGCGACAGGCCTGCGCCGACGGCGGCACCGTTCACGCCGGCGACGACGGGCTTATCGCAGCGCTGGCGCAGAACGAGCAGGAAGCGCCCGACCCAACTGATGTCGTCGAGTTGCCGGTCCTGCGGCGGCAGCGGCGACTGTTCCGGATCGCGTTCCGCCGTCAGGTCGAGCCCGGCGCAGAAGGCATTGCCCGATCCCGTCAGCGCGATGACCCAGACCGAATCGTCCTTGGCCGCGTCCTCCACCGCATTGACGATTCCCCAGGCGAGCTCGTCGCTCAGCGCATTCATTTTTTCAGGGCGATTGAGGGTGATGGTGCGGACGTGGCCGTCCTGTTCGGTCGTGATGACGGAAGTCATGGTCGCGGTCTCCGGTGTTGCTGTGTCGGTGCGTTTCGACCATACGCCGCACGGATGTTGGGGCGCAATCGGTGGTGCGGAGGCTTCCAACGGGCGGTATGATGATCGGGCAATAAACTGGCGGGACAGGATGGCGACGAGGGAATTCGATCTTGAGGTGTTGAGCGCGGGGGCGCCGCGCAACGGCGTCGTGGGATGTGTCGAGGCCTTTGCGTCTTCGTCCGGTCTGCGAACCGACGTGCAATTCGCGACCGCGCCGGTGCTTCGCGAAAAGGTGACCGGCGGCAATTGGAGCGGCGACGCCATCGTGGCGCCGGTACCGGTGCTCGATACGTTCGAGGCGGCGGGCGCGATCCTGGCGGGGCGCCGTGCGCCGGTCGGCTCGGTCCGGGCGGGCATCGTCGTACCGGCGGGCGCGCCGGACCCGAAGATCGGCACGCCGGAAGAATTGCGTACGACGCTTCTTTCGGCCGATATGGTGGTCCACAACGTCGCGTCCAGCGGCCAGTACATAAAGACGATGATCGAGGAGATGGGTCTCGCCGCTGAAATCGCGGACAAGACCGTTTGTACGCCCACCGGCTCGGCCGTGATCGAGACGGTGGCGGAGAACAGCGATAAGACGGTCATCGGATTTGGGCAAAGCACCGAGATTCAGAGGCTCGCCCATCTGGGTGCACGGCTGGCGGGGCCGTTGCCGGGCAATCTGGCGAAGTCGACGACTTATGCCGCGGCGATTAGGGCTGGCGGGGACGAGGCCGCCGCCGGGCGTTTCCTCGAATTCCTGGAGAGCGATGCCGCGCGTGACATCCTCACGTCGGCCGGTATCGAATGAGAAAGGCGTGGCGATGGAACTCACCGCCACGCCCTCTCACGTTCTTCGGAACTGTCGCGCCTAGCTCTGTTGCGCGACGTATTTTGTATTGAGATAGGCCTCAAGGCCTTCGATGCCGCCTTCGGACCCATGACCGCTTTGCTTGACTCCGCCGAACGGCGTTTCCGGCATGGAGATCGCCAGGCTGTTCACGCCGACCATGCCGCTTTGCAGCTTTTCGGACACTGCCGCGGCGGTTTTGTCCGATGACGTGAAGGCATACGCGGCGAGGCCGTATTCAAGTCCGTTCGCTTTCTCCATCACTTCGTCGAAATCCTTGAACCGGCTGATCGGGGCCAACGGGCCGAACGGCTCGTCATACATCACGCGGGCGTCGTCCGGCACGTCGGAGATCACCGTCGGCTCGAAGAAGAACCCATTGTTGCCGATGCGCTCACCGCCGGCTTCGATCTTGGCGCCATGGTCGCGGGCGTCGGCGACGAATTCTTGCATCGCTTCCAGGCGGCGCGGGTTGGCCAGCGGCCCCATCTGCATGCCGTCTTCCATGCCGTTGCCGACTTTCATCGCCTTGGCCGCCTCGGTGAAGGATTTCACGAATTTCGAGTAGTGCGAGTCCTGCACGTAGAACCGCGTCGGCGAGATACAGACCTGCCCGGCGTTCCGGTACTTGCCGCCGACGACGGTCTTCACGACGTTCTCCACATCGGTGTCGTCGAACACGATGACCGGCGAGTGGCCGCCGAGTTCCATGGTGGTCCGCTTCAGGCCTTCGGCCGCCTGCGCCATCAGTAGCTTGCCGACCGGGATCGATCCGGTGAAGGAAATCTTACGGATGACCGGAGAGGCGATGATGTGTTTGGACACCTCGGCCGGCACGCCGAAGACAACGTTCAGCACACCGTTCGGCAGGCCCGCATCCTGGAAGGCGCGAGCGAGCGCGATGCAGGTGCCGGGCGTCTCTTCCGAGGCCTTGATAATGCAGGAGCAGCCCGCGGCGATTGCGCCGGCCATCTTGCGGATCGGCGTCACCGCCGGGAAGTTCCAGGGCGTGAACGCGGCGACGGGGCCGACCGGCTCCTTATAGACATACTGGCGCATCCCCGGCATCCGGCCCGGAATGATGCGGCCGTAGGTGCGCTTGCCTTCCTCCGCGTACCAATCGGTGATGTCGGCGCTGACCATCACCTCGATATGCGCCTCGGCGAAGACCTTGCCTTCCTCCAGGACGAGCGTCTCGGCGATCTCCTTCGACCGTTCCCGCATCAGCGCGGCGGCCTTCTGCATGACCTTGCCGCGGTCGTAAGGGGCCGTGTCGCGCCAGACCGGGAAGGCCTTCTCGGCGGCGGCCAATGCATGGTCCAGGTCCTGGGCCGACGCGTGCGGCAATTCCGCGATGGTTTCCTCGGTCGCCGGGTTGATGACCGGTTCGGTCTTGCCGTCGCTGCCGGCGCGCCATTCGCCGTCGATGAGAAGTTCGAGCTTTTCGTACATAGAGCATTCCTTCGAAGAGTGGGCGGCATCGGGCCGCTGGTTTCGCCGAATCAATCCGAGTTCGGAAACGATATGGTGTTTGTGCGCCGCTTCGCCGACCCTTTGGGGAAACTATTTCCGCAAAGGTCTAATCGGCTAGGCGATGATACCCGCGGATTTCAAACGTTCAATGGCATCGCTCTCGAGTTCCAGCATGTCGGAAAGGATTTCCTCGGTATGTTGGCCGAGCAGGGGTGGCGCGGTGGATGTCACCACCGGCGTGTCCGAGAATTTCAGCGGGCTGCCGAGCGCCTTGATGGTTCCCGCCGTGGGGTGCGGAATATCGAGCACCATGTCGCGGTCCAAGACCTCCTGGGCGGAGAATACTTCCGGGAAACTGCGGATCGGTGCGATCGGCACGTTCGCTTCGCCGAGCCGTTCGATCCAGGTATCGCGGTTTTCCGCGGCCAAGGCCGCGCCGACCTTCTCGTGGACCTCTGCCTGGTTTTCCACGCGGGCGGCGTTGGTCGCGTAGCGAGGGTCCGTCGCCATGTCCGGCCTGCCGATCGCCTCGGCCATCCGCGCGAACATCGCGTCGTTGCCGCACAGGACCATGAGCGGCTGGTCGGCGGTCTCATAGACATAGAAGGGGACGACGCTGCCATGCCCGTTACCGACCCGCGCGGGCGGCTCGCCGGAGGCGAGGAATTGCACCGCCAGTTGGCTCATCAGCATTAGGGTGCAGTCATGCATGGACAGATCGATGTGCTGACCCCTGTCCGTTTGTTGTCGCGCCATCAGGGCGGCGAGGATCGAGATCGTCGCCCAGAGGCCGGTCGGGTAATCCGCGACCGCGCCGCCGCATCGGACCGGCGTGCCCTCCGGTTCGCCGGTGACGGACATCAGCCCGGACATCGCCTGGATGACATAGTCATAGGCTGCGCGGCCGGCCATCGGACCCTCCTGACCGAAGCCGGAGATCGAGCAGTAGACCAGTTTCGGGTTCACCGCCGAGAGGGCGTCGTAGTCGATGCCGAGGCGTTTGGTGACGCCGGGGCGGAAATTCTCGATCACGACGTCGGATTGCGCCACCAGGTCTTTCAGGATCTGCAGCCCTTCGGGTTTCGACAGGTCGAGGCAGATGCTGGACTTGTTCCGGTTCATCGCGAAGAAATACGCAGCCTCGCCGCCGACGGTGGGGGGCTTCCAGTGGCGCGTGTCGTCACCGTCCGGATGCTCGACCTTGATCACCTCCGCCCCCAAATCGCCAAGGATCTGGCCGCAGAACGGACCCGCGATGATGCGTCCGAGGTCGAGGACGCGGATGCCGTTGAGAATACCGGTGCTGTTGCTCATGACTCTTTTTGTCGTGTGGTTTGTTCAGGCTGGGCAGGACGGCGATATAAACACAAAGCGGCCACCGGCATAAGCCCGGGCTCGGTGCGGGGCCGTCCGGAAGGAAACGTTGGACACTGTCGATCCTGCGGCGCTACCGTTCGAGATGAATGAAACATGGCCATCAGTGCCGAATGGGACATAAATCATGAACAATAATCTGCCCAGCCAAGCCCAAGTCGTCATCATCGGCGGCGGGATCGTCGGATGCAGTGTCGCCTATCACCTCACCAAGCTGGGATGGAAGGATGTCCTGCTGCTCGAACAAGGGCGGTTGAGCGGCGGCACCACATGGCACGCGGCCGGGTTGGTCGGCCAGCTTCGGGTCAACGAAGACCTGACGCGGCTGATCCAATACAGCACGCAGCTCTATGAATCGCTGGAAGAGGAAACGGGGCTGGCCACCGGCTGGAAACGGTGCGGCAGTCTCGCCATCGCGCGCACGCCGGACCGCATGACCGCGCTGCGGCGGACGGCGGCGATGGCCGCGGCGTACAACGTCGAGGCGGAACTGGTCGATGCCGCCGAGGCGGCCCGCCGCTGGCCGGTGATGCGCAGCGACGACCTGCAGGGTGGCGTCTGGATTCCCGGCGACGGCAAGGCCAACCCGACCGATTTGACCCAGGCCCTTGCGAAGGGCGCGCGGCAGGGTGGCGCGACGATCGTCGAGGGCGTCCGGGTGACCGGCATCAAGGTGCAGGACGGCGTGGTCCAGGGTGTGGAAACCGACGGTGGCGATATCCAGGCCGACGTGGTCGTCAATTGCGGCGGCCAATGGGCGCGTAAGGTCGGCGCCATGTGCGGCGTCGACGTGCCCCTCTATTCCTGCGAGCACATGTATATCGTCACCCGGCAAATCGAGGGCGTTTCGCCGGACCTGCCGGTCATGCGCGACTACGACGGCATGATCTACTTCAAGGAGGAGGTCGGCGGCTTGGTGATGGGCGGCTTCGAGCCCTCCGCGAAGCCATGGGGCATGGACGGCATTCCCGACGATTTCGAATTTACGCTGTTGCCGGACGATTGGGACCAGTTCGAAGTCCTAATGACGAATGCGATGCATCGCGTGCCAGCCTTGGAAACGGTCGAAGTGCGTCAGTTCATCAACGGGCCGGAGAGTTTCACGCCGGACGCCAACTACATCCTGGGCGAGGCGCCGGGCCTGTCTGGGTTCTTCGTCGGGGCCGGATTCAATTCGATGGGGATCGCCAGCGCCGGCGGCGCGGGCAAGGCCTTGGCCGAATGGATCGTCAACGGCTCGCCGACGCTCGATCTGTGGCCGGTCGATATCCGCCGCTTCGCGCCCTTCCACAACAACGAAACCTGGCTGCGCGATCGGGTTAGCGAAGTCGTCGGCATGCATTACGCGATGCCTTGGCCCAATCGGGAACTGGAAAGCGGGCGGCCGCTCCGTACCTCGCCGTTCTACGACCGCCTCAAGGAAAAGGGCGCGTGTTTCGGCAGCAAGATGGGGTGGGAGCGGCCGGTCTGGTTCACGAATGGCGGTAGCGATCCCGAAATGGACTATTCATACGGCCGGCAGAACTGGTTCTCGAATGTCGCGGCGGAGTGCCGGGCCGTGCGGGAGGACGTTGGCATCTTCGATCAAACGTCCTTTTCGAAGTTCCTGATGCAGGGCCGCCATGCGGAGTCCGTAATGCAGACCTTGTGTGCGAACGATGTCGGTGTCGCGCCGGGGCGTACGGTCTATACCGGCATGTTGAACCCGAGCGGCGGCTACGAAAGCGACGTGACCGTGACCCGGTTGGCTGAGGAGCAGTTCCTGATCGTATCCGGCTCGGCCCAGGCAATTCGAGATTTCGATTGGATGTCGCGTCACATTCCACCGGATGCCGATGCCTATCTCACGGACGTGACCTCGGCCTATGCGGTGCTCGGCGTGATGGGGCCGAAGGCGCGCGACCTGTTGGGGCGGGTTTGCACGACCGATCTCTCCAACGACGCCTTCCCCTTCGCGACGATGCAAGAAATCGAGATCGCCCATGCGCCGATTTGGGCGGTGCGGATTACCTATGTCGGCGAACTCGGTTGGGAGCTGTATATCCCGACCGAATTCGGCGCTGCCGTCTACGAGGCGCTTGAATCGGCGGGCGCCGATCTGGGGCTTCGCGATGCCGGGTACTACGCGATGGAAAGTCTGCGGATGGAGAAGGGGTATCGGGCGTGGAGCCACGAGCTGTCCCCGGACGTGACGCCTTTCGAAGCGGGGCTCGCCTTTGCGCTTCGCCTGGAGAAGGAAGACAGCTTCATCGGGCGCGATGCCTTGCGCGCCGCGGGTGCGAATGAACCGGAACGGCGGATGGTCGTGTTCACGGTCGACGATCCCGATCCCGTGCTATGGGGCGGCGAGATGATCCTGCATGACGGCGAGCCGGTCGGCGATGTCCGCTCCGGCGCCTATGGACACACGCTGGGCAGGTCCGTCGGCAGCGGCTTCGTCAAACGGCGGCCCGGTCTGAGCGCCGCCGATATGCTTTCCGGCCGGTTCCAAATCGAAATCGCAGGGGAGCGTTACGACGCGACGCCGCATCTCCGGGCGCCCTATGACCCGAAGTCGGAGCGTGTTCGGCAATAGCGCTACGCCGGTGCGTCGATATTCGAGTGCTGTTCCGCGATGGCGATAAACGCTCCGACGGCGCCGAGGCGCAGCCGATCCTTCAGGCACACGAGGTATTCGGTCATGACTAAGGGCGGATCGTCGATCGGGACGGCGACGATGCGGTCGTCCCGGCCGAGTTCCGCTTCCGATGCGACGCCCACGCCCAGCCCGGCGGCGATTGCCTGATAAACGCCTTCGTGGCTCCCGATTTCCATGAATTCCGTATGCGGGATTCCCAATGTACGGGTCGCCTCGTCGAAAATTCGGCGCGTGGCCGACCCGCTCTCGCGCAGGATCAGCCGCTCGTTGAGCAGACTCTTCAACCCGATGGACGGCTTCTTTGACAACGGGTGCCCCGCCGGCACGATCGTGACGATCCTGTCGCGGCTAAAGGGGCGGGATTCCAATCGGGGATCGCTCATCGGGTCGGCCATCAGCGCGATATCGGTGCGGTATTCGAGCAGATCGTTCAGGGTCGTTCTGGCGCTGCCGGTCGCCAACGCCAGCTTCACCCCGGGATAGGCCTCCGCAAAGGATGCGATGACCGGTATGATATGCGTGGTGCTGTCGGCGCCGACCCGGAGACGGCCGGCATCGAGTACGCGCGCGGCGGACATCAGTTCTTCGGCATTCTGTTCGAGATCGAAGATTCCCTGGGTGATCGCCAACAGGTCGCGGCCCATCTCCGTCATTTCGATGCGCTGGCCCCGCCGGTTGAACAGACGGACCTGATACCGCTCCTCCAAATCCTTTACCTGCATGGAGAGCGTCGGCTGGGTGACGCAGAGGGCCGCCGCCGCACGGGTGAAGCTGCCTTCGGTGGCGACGAAATGGAATGCGCGGAGTTGAGAATGGATCATAAATTCAGTCAATAACTCATATCGAAAATAGCGATTTGATTTATGATAGGTGCACCGATTTTATGTCGCAATCGGTTCCCGCAAGATTTCGAGGAGATCGCCTGATGCTATCCGAAACGAATGACCCCTGGCTCCTGACCCCGGGCCCTTTGACCACATCTTTGTCCATTAAGCAGGCGATGCTGCACGATTGGGGGTCGCGCGATGCGGCGTTCATCGACATGACGGCGCGTGTCCGGAACCGGTTGGTCGATTTGCTCGGCGGCGGCGACGATTACGTCTGCGTACCGCTGCAGGGCAGCGGCACCTTTGTGGTGGAGGCGGCGATCGCGACGATGCTGCCGCGCGACGGCAAGCTGCTGGTCCTGATCAACGGCGCCTATGGCCAGCGCATGGTCAAGATTTGCGACTATCTCGGCCGCGCAAGCGTGACCCTGGAAACGGCGGAGGATGTGCCGAGCGATGTGGCGGCGTTGGATGCGTTGCTGCAAAAAGATTCGTCGATCACCCATGTCGCGGCGGTCCATTGCGAAACGACCTCGGGCATTCTCAATCCGATTTCGGAAATCGCCGATTGCGTGAAGAAGCATGACCGGTCGTTGCTGATCGACTCGATGAGCGCGTTCGGCGCTCTGCCGCTCGATGCGGCGACGGTTCCGTTCGATGCGGTCGTGGCGTCCAGTAACAAGTGTATCGAAGGGGTGCCGGGGATCGGGTTCGCGGTTTTCCGGAAATCCGCGCTGGAACAGTGCAAGGGCAATTCCCATTCCCTCAGCCTCGATCTTTACGATCAATGGCAGGGTTTGGAGGGGAACGGGCAATGGCGCTTTACGCCGCCGACCCATGTCCTCGCCGCGTTCGATCAGGCATTGAAGGAACATGAAGAAGAGGGTGGCGTCGAGGGCCGGGGCGGGCGGTATTCGGAGAACTGCCGCGCCTTGATCGGCGGTATGAAGAAAATGGGGTTCGCGCCGCTTCTATCCGACAATCTTCAGGCGCCGATCATCGTGACATTCCACATGCCCGCGGATGACGCTTTCGACTTCGAAAATTTCTATAGCCGCGTGGGCGAAAAAGGATTCCTTCTCTATCCCGGCAAATTGACGGTCGCGCCGACATTCCGCATCGGGTGTATCGGACGGCTGGGTGTCGATCAGATCAACGCCGCTTTGGACGCCATACAAGAAGTCGTCAAGGAAATGGGCGTTACGGAACTCGGTCCGGTCGGGCGGACATGACGATTTCAGGACAAGCGGCAAGCGACGCCGTGTCGGCACTCCCGTCCATCGTCGATGGCAATGTGTCGGTATTCGACGTGCCGATATGCGCGGGGACAGCGGAGAATCTCGCCGGGTTCGGACAATTGGAAACATCGTTCGAGTCCGCGTCGGTGGAAATCGTGCAATGGCCCGCGCCGGGTTGGCGGCCGATCGATGCGGGTACCGGAACGGGCGGCGGCGTTACGTCGGGCGCATTCGAATACTGGCGTGAAGGCGATGTCTTTCGCGCGCGCAATCTCGCGGTCGACGGTGACTATATAATAGGGTGGTTGTCCGATCCCGCACACGCGTCGAGGGACGTGACGTCTTCCGATCTTTCGCAGGTGCTCGTGTGCGAAGCGAATTACCATCCCGACAGCAGCCAAACTTTCTTTCCCCGGGATACCGGATCGTTCGTCGCTTTGTTGGCGAAACCGGGCGAAAATGTCCGTCCGGAAAATTTTATTGCATTTTTTTTCGATGGGCGTTTCGGCTTAACGATTGAGCCTGGTGTGTGGCATCAGCCGATGTTTCCGTTAAAGAGTCCGGCGGTTTTCGACGGCAAGCAAGGACGCGTGCACGCCTGCATCAGCTGCAACTTCGTCGAAGAGTTCGGCTGTTATCTGTCGGTTCCGCTGCACCTTTCGGAATAGCGGCGGAAGAATGGCGCAAATCCGCGCCTTTCAGCAGCATTCACGTGAATCGCTACGGTTTACGTAACCCTGCGCGATGATTTGCCGCCCGGGTTGCGCTCGCATTCGACCCACCGACACCGTTCCGGGCGGTGTGACGGCCGTCGCTTTCCCTCAAACATTAATAAAACAACGTCTGTGTTGATTGAGTAATCGATTAACAAAACAGTTGGCGTGGAAAAATACACACCGTGTTTTGGTAACGTTTTGGTAACGAAAACCTCTTATTGCACGGTTGCGTAACCGCGGTTATTGGCCATTTACGACCGCGTATTAGAAGTTACTTGATCACAGCTTTATTTGTATTGCGGTTACTGGCCAAGGTGATCACCGCACTAACGAGGGAATTAAAATGCCTGTTAAATCGAAGACGCGAAAGACCACGGCGCGCAAGCGTCCGGTCCGCAAGACTACGGCGGCGCGTCGTAAACCTTCGGCTGCTCGTAAGTCGACCGCTCGCAAGACCGTGAAGCGGAAGACCACGGCCCGCAAGACTACGGCTCGTAAACCCGCCCGTAAGACCACGGCTCGTAAGTCGACCGCCCGCAAGACTGTGAAGCGGAAGACCACGGCCCGTAAGCCTGTGAAGAAGACCGTTCGCAAGTCGACCGCCCGCAAGACCGTGAAGCGGAAGACCACGGCTCGTAAGCCGGCGAAGAAGGTCGTTCGCAAGTCGACGGCTCGTAAGCCGGTCAAGCGGAAGACCACCGCGCGTAAGTCGCCGGCTCGTAAGTCGACGGCCCGTAAGACCGTCAAGCGGAAGACCACGGCCCGGAAACCGGCCCGTAAGGTCGCTCGTAAGTCGACGGCTCGTAAGACCGTCAAGCGGAAGACCAC